>Ga0209540_10000017_pt1 | contig 248810 bp, 253 predicted proteins | sample BarGraIncu01121A_FD_184501 | JGI IMG/M metagenome (GOLD analysis project Ga0209540, IMG submission 184501) | Arctic peat soil microbial communities from Barrow, Alaska - Barrow Graham LP Incubations 011-21A (SPAdes) (version 2) | ecosystem: Environmental > Terrestrial > Soil > Wetlands > Peat...
ACTTAATTTTACATCTGGATTTTCAATTGTTTTTAAATTATTTTTACTCAAATTTAAGTATTGTATTTGACTAACCTTTGGTTTAACCATATGAAGTTTCGCCGTGGCCGTTTGTTCGATGTAGCTTATGTTCCTAAACTTAATTAAATCTACTGAATATGAATCATTTTCTTTACTTATCATATCTATTTCCGCTTTAGCTTTAGCATTTGCATCTTGATAATTGTATATCATACAATACCTAGCAACAATCGTCATTCCAATAACAAAACTTAAAGTAATATTTATAATAACACTTTTCTTCTTTTTAATCTCCCTTAGTTTTTTACTATCCCTAACCTGTGTTCGTGATTTTTCTAAATCTTCATACTTTCGTTTCCTAAATGGTATAGCCGGTACTAAAACTGTATTTCCATCCATCCCAAACTTGTTTTTTTCTATTATCACTTTATTCACCCCATCCATAATTTAGAACTATATTTTTTCAGCAACTCTTAATTTTGCACTTCTACTTCTTGAATTTGTTTCTAATTCTTCCTCTGTTGCCCTTATAGGTTTTCTGCTTATAAGTTTTACAATTGGTGTTTTACCACACACACACATAGGTAACTCTTTTGGACATTTGCATGGATCCTCTAAACTTTTAAATTTAACTTTAACAATTCTATCTTCAAGTGACTGGAATGTAATTATCGCCATTCTTCCGCCGCGACGTAATCTATTTATTCCATCTTCAATTGCTTTATCGAGTATTTTTAATTCACCGTTAACTTCAATTCTTATTCCCTGGAAAGTTCTTTTAGCTGGATGACCTCCATCTCTCTTAAACTTTGCCGGAATTGCTGCATCTATTACATTAACTAGTTCCAAAGTAGTATTAATTGGTTCCACTTTCCTTCTATCTACTATAAAATTTGCTATCCTTTTCGAGAATTTTTCTTCTCCATAATTTCTTATAACCTGCGCTATCTGATCCTCCTCGTAGTTATTCACCACGTCAAAGGCTGTTATTCCCTTACTTCTATCCATTCTCATATCAAGAGGCGCATCCCTCATGTAGCTAAATCCACGTTCTGCATTATCTAATTGATATGACGAAACTCCTAAATCCATAAAAATGCCATCTACTTTTTCTATTTTAAGTTTATCGAGTATTTCTTCAATGTTATAAAAATTATTATGTACATATATAACATTGTTATATTCTTTAATTTTTTCCTTGGCAGCCTTTAATGCATCTGCGTCTTGGTCAATTCCAATTAATTGTCCTTTAGGTGATAGTCTTTTTAAAATCTCTAAAGAGTGCCCTGCACCACCTAGTGTACAATCAACATAAATTCCATCTTCTTTTATATCTAGTGCATCAAGACACTCATTTAATAAAACTGACACATGCTTAAATTCCATTTTTATCTCCTTTTATATACCTAATTCACTCATTTTTTCTGCTATCTCATCAAAATTAATATCTGATTCATTATATTTATCCCATTTGTCCTTTGCCCATATTTCTATTCTAGTTGATACTCCTATACTTACTATTTCCTTTTGCACGCTAGCATATTCACATAAATTTTGTGGTATTAAAGCTCTTCCTTGCTTGTCAATTGTTATTTCATTCGCTCCTGAGAAGAAAAAGCGCACAAAGGCCCGGGCATCTTTACTAGTTAATGGCAGTTTTTTTAATTTTTCTTCCATTATTGTCCATTCTACCTTTGTATATATGTACAAACATCCATCAAGGCCTTTAGTCAATATAAACTCACTGCCTAATCCCTCTCGAAATTTGGTGGGAATAATCATTCTGTTTTTACTATCAATTGCATGTTGATATTCACCAATAAACATTTTATTCCCCCACTTAATAATATTACTCCACTTTAATCCACTTTAATCCATTCTAAACCACTATTAAGTAATATTCTATAGAAAAACGAAAATTCCTTCTTATTTTATTGTGTTATTAATTTTTTTTGAAATAATTATTGTTTTTTTAAATCACTTAAAATTAGTGATTAATTTATTGGTGCGTATTAACTAAAATTACATTATTACTCGATTATCTAATATACTTTCTTGAAATGCATTCTATTGAAATATGATCTCTTGAAATAGGTTCGATAGTAGAGTATAATTTACAAGAAAATAAAAATATTAAACGTACGAAAGGAATGTACATATATATGAAGCTAGGAATTGTAGGTTTACCAAATGTAGGAAAAAGCACATTGTTTAATGCAATTACAAAAGCAGGTGCTGAATCTGCTAACTATCCATTTTGTACTATAGAACCAAATGTAGGTGTTGTTAGTGTACCTGACAAAAGATTAGATGTGCTACAAGGTATTTATAATAGTAAAAAGATAATTCGTACTGCTATTGAATTTTATGATATAGCCGGTCTGGTAAAAGGAGCAAGCAAAGGTGAGGGTTTAGGTAATAAGTTTTTATCTCACATTAGAGAAGTGGAGTCTATTGTTCATGTAGTAAGATGTTTTGAAGATGAAAATATCATACATGTAGATGGAAACGTCGATCCGACCCGCGATATAGATACTATTAATCTAGAACTTATTTTTTCAGATCTTGACGTATTGGAGCGTCGAATGGAAAAATCAGTAAAACTTGTTCGTTCTGGTGACAAAACAGCCAAAATAGAATATGCACTTATGGAAAGAATAAAAGAACATCTTGAATCAAACCTTCCAGTAAGAACACTAGAATTTACTGAAGAAGAAACTGCTTTTGTAAATATTCTTTTCCTAATTACTTCAAAGCCAGTATTATATGCAGCAAACATTAGCGAAGATGATTTGATGTCTGGTAATAGCGAAAATGAAATGGTCAAAAAAGTTAAAGAATTTGCAAGCAATGAGAACTCAGAAGTAATTATAGTTTGCGCAAGACTAGAGGAAGAATTATCCTCTTTAGAAGACGAGGAAAAGATGGAACTTCTAAAGGAATATGGTCTTACTGAAACGGGACTTGATAAACTTATTCATTCAAGTTATAGATTACTTGGACTCATGAGCTTTCTAACTGCAGGTCCTCAAGAAATAAGAGCTTGGACTATACACATTGGAACTAAAGCCCCTGCAGCCGCTGGTAAAATCCATTCTGACATAGAAAGAGGTTTTATAAGAGCAGAAGTAGTGTCCTATGATAAATTAGTTGAATGCAAAAGTGAAGCTGTAGCTAAGGAAAAAGGACAATATAGACTTGAAGGTAAAGAGTATATTATGCAAGATGGTGATGTTGTTAATTTTAGATTTAATGTCTAAAAAACACAGATACTAAAAAATTAGTATCTGTGTTTTTACATGGTCTATTATAACGAAAAGTATATATTGCGACCATGCGCTCACTTCTTACGCAATATATACTTTTGTTAATATACTATGATAAGAATATCGTATCTAATAATTATTTTCTACTACTGTATTTTTTTAGTTCTTTGTTAATAGCTACCATTACGGAATCGAAGCCCGTATCAGAATCTCCCATTAGCACCCCAATTGCATCATCTATAGAGGTCATAGTATATATATGAAAGTTTCCATTTTTAATTTCCAGCTCAACTTCTTGATTTAAAACTAAATCTTCTGCATTAGATAAAGGTATCAATACACCTTTACCTTTTATTGTGTCTAATGCTTTACATGCTGCAAAGAAACCTTCTATTTTATAATTTACCCCACCTATAGGTTGAACATCACCAAATTGATTTACCGAGCCTGTCATTGCAATGTTTTGTTTTATAGGTATTTTACTCAGTGCCGAGAGCATACATATTATTTCTGCAACTGATGCACTGTCCCCATCTATTTTGCCATAGATTTGTTCAAAACTTAAGTGAAAATCTACAGGTAGCCTTGTGAATCCACCATTTATAGTACTTATATAGCCCTTTAAAATATTAATAGATTTACTATGGATGCTACCACTTAAATTACTCTCTTGTTGTACATCTATAATATTACCTACACCTTTGTAACAACAGCAAGTGATTTTTATTGGCTTACCAAAACTAAAATATCCTGTATCAATTATCGATAATCCATTTACTTGCCCAATCCTACTATCTTTAACGTCGATAAGCATTTTCTTTTCAGTATAATGATTTAGAATTTCCTTTTCCATAATATCTTTTGTATAACCTACATCAATTATGTCATTCTCATTAATTTCTTTTCTATTTGCATTACTAACCTTATTGTTAGCTAAAACCAATAGTTTATTTATTTCATATTTATCATAGTATATTTTGTTTCTACTCTGAGCTTTCCTAGACATAATCTTTGCAACTTCTCTTATAGCCTCTTTTGTAAGAAACTTAAAATCATTTTCACTACAGATTTTATTTATTTCAAATACCAAAGAACTCTTTAATTCATTATCTATTTTCTGTACTTGATTGCATTCTGATTTTATAGTGAAAATCTTTCTAAAGTCCTCGTCGTAATTATAAAGTAAATCATATGTCTCATAGTCACCAATAAGGATTATTTTTGTTTTAATAGGTACAGGCTTTGGTTTTAAGGTATTTAAAACCACTAGCTCATAATGACTACTATTACATGCCACATCTACCTCTTCTGCTAATAATGATTTTTTCAATTGATTATATGCCAAAGGATTACTTAGTAAATTAATCATTCTAATTACCAGACACCCTTCATTTGCCTTTAACATACTACCACTTTTTATTAATCCTATATCCGTTGAATAGACTCCTTTGTGATTTTCATATTCTATATTTCCAAACAAGTTTGTCATAGTTGGGTCCTGTTCAAAAATAACTGGTGAAATTTGATTTTTACTATTATCTACAATTACATTCACAACATATTTGCATATAATTTCATTTATTTTCTCATCATCATCATCGTAGTTTAAAGAATAATTTTCAATAAGTTTTTTTTCAATATCACTACACACTATATCAAAATAGTTTTGTACAATTTTATCTTCCATAAACATATTTTTATATTCATATTTTATATCATGCATTTCACTTTTATAAAATTCTTTCATTATTTGTTTTATTTTATCTAAGTCCCTTACTTCAACATCTTTTAGCTTCTCTAATGTTTCCTTAGCTTTATCTTTTAGCATTTTGGCCGTTTCTAAAATATTTTCTTTTCTTTCTTTATTTAATGTGTCATACTCATTTTCAGACATTTCTTTCCCCTTGCTTAGAGGAATGAATGTAAATCCACTATTATTAGATTTTATATCAAAGCCTTTCTCTTTAGCTGTATCTATTAGATTACCAATCAATTCATTTCTTTCCTTTTGGATACCTTCCTGAATTTCTTCCTTTTCTTTATTTGTAGAATTGTTGTAAAACTGAAATGTGCACTCCAAATATTCATTCTGTATTTCTTCAAGTGCCTCTTTTAACTTAGTACCACCCCCATTACTTACAAAAATAGGTATAGGCGATTTTTCATCCTCGTATAAGACATAACAAATATCTTTTGGTTTGCTCCTATTCTCAAATATTCTATTTACATATTTCATAACATCTTTAAGGGCCTCTTTTGAAAAATTGTCTATTAAATAAACATTAAAACCTTCTTTATCTATACTCATGGCAGTTTTAATATTTTCTATTACATCAAGATACTGTGGCATAGAATCTAACGATTCGCGTGTATTCATATCTTCAATATCAAATTCATATATAATATCCTTTGGAGTTAATTCCCTATTCATACTACGCCTCCCTTCAAATCTCTATTATATTAATATTCTCAAATTAGACATTGGGGACAAATATCATCATTTAAAATTAATAATATTTTCTAAATTTATGTATATTTATGTTTTTCACTCATATCATTTTAATGATAAATATATAGGGTATACATTTTATAATACTTGAGTTAAATTACAACATAAGATATAATAGGTTTATTGAATTTTTATATTTTTATAATTTTTATAGTGAAGGAGTAATACATATGGGATTGAAGGACAAAATTTCTAATAGTTATAGAGATGCTTATTTAAAAAAATATGGTGATAGACTAACTCAAGCACAAGGTAGAGTTCTATCAGTTAAAGTAGAGGAAAAAAATTTCCTTAGAATATTTTATAAATTACTAGTAACCATCTTAGTAAAAGCCGACGGAAGTAAGGCTATTTCTAAATGTGTATTTAAAAAAAGTCGTTGGCTTAAAAAAGTCAAATTTATATCTGTGCTTCAAGGTCATTCCGTTATAATTCAAGGAATGAAAGGCAAAAAAGGCAAAGAAAACAGTGCTCAGATTCAAATAATTAACATTAGAAATATGACTACAAAAAAAGATTTAGTTCCAATAGAAGGTAGTACTACTCCAAAGGTGCAAAGAGTAAGAGCTGATAAACATTTGAAATAAAAAAAACAATATGACTTAGTCATATTGTTTTTTTATTTCAAATAATACAGCACCATAGGTGATACTTGCAGTACCTAAAGGTAATGATTAATAGCACCGCTAGGTGATACTTAATGCTTGTGCATTAAGTATAAGTACAAACTGTTTATAAAGGAAATAATGCCGGAGAAAAATAAAATAATTAACCATTGCCCCCTATTAAGTGGTATGGTGTGAAATATATTCTGCAAAAATGGAATATACACTATGCTAATCAACATAATTACAGATAACCCTACTGCCCCAACTAGGTACAAATTGGTAAATGGATTTATTTCAAATAAGGAGTGTTTTTCTGACCTACATTCAAACACATGTATGAGTTGAGATAAAACTAAAGTTCCAAGGGCCAAAGTTCTACATGCTTCAATACTCATGCCATAATATTTACCCGCAATAAACGACAATATTGTACAAACACCAATTAGGCAACCACGAATGATAATCTTTTCAGTAAGTCCTCTTGAAAATACACTCTCATTTTTTCCTCTAGGTTTTTCGAACATAATGTCACGATCAGCTGGATCAACTCCTAAAGCAATTGCTGGAAGTCCATCTGTTACTAAATTTACAAATAAAATTTGTATTGGAAGTAGCGGATTTTCAAGGTAGAATAAAGAAGCCAAAAACATGGTAAGTACTTCCCCTAAATTACAGGATAATAAATACCTAATAAACTTTCTTATATTATTATATATTACGCGCCCCTCTTCAACTGCTGCAACAATTGTTGCGAAATTATCATCTAAAAGAATCATAGAAGCTGCCTCTTTAGTTACATCTGTACCTGATATCCCCATAGCAATCCCTATATCCGCCTCTTTTATAGCCGGGGCATCATTTACTCCATCTCCAGTCATTGCTACAATATGACTTTTATGTTTAAAAGCTTTTACAATCCTTAGCTTGTGTTTTGGGCTTACCCTTGCGAATATCTTATAATCATCAATTTTCTTATCTAACTGCTTATCATTTAATTTATCTAATTCATCTCCAGTTATAACTTCATCTGGGGATTTACATATGTCCAAATCTTTCCCGATAGCATATGCTGTATTTTTATGGTCACCAGTTATCATTATAGGTTTAATACCTGCTATTTTACACTTTATAACTGCATCTTTTACTTCGCGCCTTGGAGGATCAATTATGCCTGCTACGCCTACGAATATTAAATTAGTTTCCAAATTTTTATTATGCGTTATGCCACTCACTTTATAGGCACAAGCAATACACCTTAAAGCTTTATAGGACATAGTCTCTACAGCCCTTACTAGTCCTCTTTTGTAATTTGGAAGCATCGGTTGCACCTTTCCCTCAACTAATATATAATTACAATTTTCTATAACTCGTTCTGGAGCACCCTTTACATAGCAAACCTCTTTATCGTTTTCTTTAACTATTACGGACATGATTTTTCTTGTTGAGTTAAAGGGTATTTCATATACACGTTTTGATTTATTCAAAAACTCTTGCAACTCCTTAGCGTTCTTAAAAAAGCCTTTAATTAATGCAGTTTCTGTAGGGTCACCAAATAAGCATTTTTCCATATTTTTTGAATTGAAATCGTAATTACAATCGTTACAATATGTATAGGCTTTTTTCATTAATAAATTAAATGGAACTTTATCTTTATCAACATCGTAAACATGTCCATCAAAATAAAGTGCTTTTATAGTCATATTGTTCTCCGTTAGAGTCCCTGTTTTATCCGTACATATTACAGAAGTGCAGCCTAAAGTTTCAACAGCTGGCAATTTTCTAATTAGTGCATTCCTTTTAAGCATTCTAGATACTCCTAGGGCTAAAGCCACTGTAACGATAGCAGTTAGGCCTTCTGGTATTGCAGCTACCGCAAGGCTTACCCCCAATAAAAACATTTCATACTTATCTTGCCCACGCCAAATACCCATAAAAGTTACAACTAAACATATTATTATACAAAGTATAACTAATATTTTTCCAAGATGCTCCAATCTTTCTTTTAATGGAGACTTCTCATTTTCAATACTATGAAGCATATTCGCAATTTTTCCCATTTCCGTACTCATGCCCGTGGCTATAACTTTCGCTTTAGCTTTACCCGTAAGAAGTATTGTTCCCATATATATATTGTTATCTTTAGAACCTTCGCTTTTATTTACTCCAGTAGATTCTCCAGTAAGTAATGATTCATCTAGCATAACATTGCTACCTTCAGTCAAACTGCAATCTGCCGGAATCCTATCTCCACTTTCTAAAATCACCAAATCACCTGGCACTAAATATACCGCATTTATTACCAATATGCCTCCATTTCTAAGAACTTTAGCAGTAGGTGATGCCAGCTTACTAAGTGCCTCAAGAGACCTCTCTGTCCTGTATTCCTGAATAAACCCTAGTATTCCATTCATTATAACTATAATAAATATAGTTATTGCATCCGCTTTCTCCCCCATAATACCCGAGAGCACCGTTGCTACAATTAATATCCAAGTAATAAAATCATTGAATTGTGAAATAAATATTTGAAGTGCACTTACCTTCTTTTTATTCTCTAATTTATTATATCCATATTTTTTAAGTCTCCCTTCAGCCTCGAGTGTTGTAAGCCCTCTTGATAATGACTTACTATCATAGCCAAAGCCTCTTTGCTTATCTTTACCTTTGGTAATATCATTTGACCTTTGTTCATTCATCACTAACATCTCCCCCCTTATACTTCTCTAAGGACAAGTAACATTTTCTTGCTCCCTGTTCTTTTAAGTTATTATATTTTTTATTCTCTAATAATATATGTGCTTACTTACTTACATATGAAAAGAATCTAGTGTATTATTTTAGTTATTGCACATTTAATCAAATAACATTGATTTTTTCTTTACAATATACAACTTTGAATATAAAATAATACTAACGATTCTTACAATCTATAATAAAAAGAAAGATAACAATTGATAATTATTATCTTCCTTAGACAAATACAAGGAGGTCAAATGTGAAAAACGTTATTTATATTACAGGACATAGAAATCCAGATACAGATTCTATATGCTCTGCTATTTCTTATGCAGAATTTAAAAATAAAACAGGAAAGATTCCTGCAATTCCTATAAGACTTGGAGAAATTAATAGTGAAACGAAATTTATTCTTAATTACTTTAAAGTAGAGGAACCTGACCTCGTAACTACGGTTAGAACGCAGATTTCTGATTTAGACATCGATATTATAGCTCCTATTTCACCAGATATTTCTTTAAAAATGGCATGGTCAATTATGAAAAAATATAATATTAAAACTCTACCAGTCATAGATGAAAATGAGCGATTAGCTGGAGTTGTTTCAGTTTCAAATCTTGCTTCAAACTATTTAGATATTTGGGACAATTCTATTCTTGCGAAAAGTAATACACCTCTTGAGAATATTTTAGACACTCTAGCAGCTAAATGCTTGTATAAACCAGATCAACCATTTAAAATAACGGGAAAAATTGTTGTTGCTGCTATGCATCCAGAAAGTACAAAAGCTGTAATTGAAGCTGGTGATATTGCCATTTGTGGAGATAGGGATGATTCCCAGCATTTATTAATTAGTTCTAAAATTTCTCTTATAATAATTACAGGAAATCATTCTCCAACTGATGAAATACTTGAACTTGCAAAAACTAATAGTTGTACAGTAATATTAACCCCATTTGACACTTTTACAGCTTCTAGATTAATAACACAAAGCATCCCTATCCATTATGTTATGACTACAAAAAACATTGTAAGTTTTAATACAGATGATTTTATTGAAGATATCAAACATATTATGATTGAGACTAGGTACAGAAGTTATCCTATTATCGACGAGAATAGTAAAGTTATTGGTAGTGTATCAAGATTTCATCTAATATCAGAAAAAAGAAAAAAAGTAATACTTGTGGATCATAATGAAAAATCCCAATCTGTAATGTACCTTGAGGATTCTGAAGTTTTAGAAATAATAGACCATCATAGAATTGCAGATGTGCAAACTGGTCAACCTATATATTTTAGAAATGAACCTGTAGGAAGCACTTCAACAATTGTAGCTTCCATATTCTTTGAAAATGGAATTAGACCTTCAAAAAGTACAGCGGGACTTCTATGTGCAGCAATTATTTCTGATACTTTACTTTTAAAGTCCCCTACTTCAACAATAGTCGATAAACTTGCATTAAAAAGATTATCCCAAATTGCCAATTTAAATGTGGAAGAGTTTGCAAAAGAAATGTTTAAAGCAGGTACCTCTTTAGAAGGTAAAACTGCTGAAGAAATTTTCTACCAAGACTTTAAGACATTTACTCTTAGTAATTTTAAGGTAGGAGTATCACAAGTTGGTACAATGTATATTGAAGGATTTGACCCACTAAAAAAAGACATGATAGCCTTAATGAATAAATTAGCTAAAGAGGATGGTTTTGCTTTAATTATATTAATGCTAACTGATATATTAAATGGAGGTTCAGTATTAATAGCTTCAGGTGAACATAAAGGCATCATCCCTAAAACCTTTAATATTACTCCAAATGATAGTGGTGTATATATCCCCGGTCTTGTTTCAAGAAAAAAACAAGTTATACCTCCTATAACCGTTGCATTAAATAAACTAAACTAAAATAAAAACAGAGCATCTACTTTAATTAGTATATGCTTTGTTTTTTATTTATTATTTAACAAAATCAAAAAAGACATACCTTTAATAGTACATCTATAATAGAAATTTTAAAATATAAGTTTATTTTCGCAAGTTATTAGCCATTTGCCACATTTCATCAGCAGTTTTTAAAGTAGTAGAACTAAGCTGAAAAGCTCTTTGCGTTACAAGCATCTCTGTCATTTCTGTTGCAATATCGACATTTGATTGTTCTAAAAACCCTTGCATAACAGAATAATCTTTACTTTCCACAACAGTCGAACCTTGCTTTGGAATAAATAAATTATCTCCTACAGCCATCATTGAATTGTCACCTATAACATTTGATATTTTTACTTTTCCAACATTTATTTCTGAATTGCCCTGTTTTATACTCACAACACCATCTGAATCTACATGGAAATTGTTTGTATCAAATTTATAAGGACCATTCAATTTATTAATATTATTACCTTGCCCATCAACAATACTTAACCTATTTCCCTTTTGGTCAACTATAGTTCCATTTGCATCTGTAAGAAAATTTCCTGCCCTTGTATAAGCCTTGCTATTATCCAGCTGAGTCACTTCAAAATAGCCGGTGCCATCTATAGCTAAATCAGTTTTTAAGCCCGTAGACGTGATCTGACCTTGAGTTTTATCCCTTATCCATTCCCCTACCCGAATTCCTGTACCATTTTGCAATACTGTTTTTCTAGTAGTACTAGTCGATACTGGATATCCCTTTCTATCAAGTGACTCATAAACAAGATCTTTGAAATTCGCATCGAGTTTTTTATACCCATTAGTATTTACATTTGCAATATTATTTGATATAGCATCTAATTTTTCTTGTTGCGCTGTCATAGTACTTTGGCTATTCCATAAAAGTCTTAACATTTGAGCCTTACCTCCTTATTCTCATATTTTATTTAACTGTACCTACTTCATTTACAGCTTTTCCTAAAGTCTCATCTATAGCTTGAATAATTTTTTGATTACTTTCAAAGTTTCTCGTAATTGTCATCATACTAACAATTTCATTAGTAACATTAACATTAGATTTTTCTAGTGCATTTTGTTTAACAATAATGTTTACATTTTGCACCGGATTTGCGGCATCAAATAAATTATCTCCAACTTTTTTAATGGTCTTATAATCTTTAAAATCAACAGTATCTAATTTATACTGGTTTACACCATTAATTAAGACATTTCCTGTATTATCAACTTGAAGTTTACCTTCACCAACAAATATTGGACCAGTTGCATTTGTTACTTTATCTTTGCCTAAAACCTTATCTCCGCTAGCAGTTACTAAATATCCTTTTCCATCAATATGAAAATCGCCACTTCTTGTATAATAATTTTTAGTAGTAATACCGTTATCTCTTTGAACTGTAAAAAAGCCACTTCCCTCTATTGCAAAATCTGTTGGCTTGTCAGTTGTTTGTATAAGACCTTGGCTAAAATATGTACTTAAATCATCTATTTTACTTCCCATGCTCAAAGACCCAATAGTATTTTTAGTGTTTCTACCATTTACAATTTTATCATAGTTTTGTATTAATACATCATCGAAAGACTTAATAGATAGGTTATCACTTTTAAAGCCAATTGTATTCGCATTCGCTATATTATTAGTTACAGTACTTTGCTTAGCCTCTTCTGTTATTAGTCCCGTGACTGCTGTATACAGACCTCTAATCATTTCCCCACTTCCTTATTAATTATTATTGGCATTTCATCAGGATACCGCATACCATATCCCCTGGCCTTAATTTCAACCTTACCTTTACTCATTTCATAATTTATCTTGGCACCACTCAATAAAATGCAGGCCATAATCATACCTATCCCTATCCCTATTAGAAGTTTTCTATCACTTAAAAAGTCTATTAATCTTTTTATCTTATATATAAGTCCTTTATTAATAGCACTTCCCCCTTACCTAAATGCAACATTTCCGAAATTTCATCTAATGTTAATCCCTCATTAAACAACCTTTTTATTTCCTCAACCTTTTCACTACCTTCATTACGCGTTTCATCAACAATACTCGTATTCTTTAGCTCATCTACAACAATTTTATCATTTTGATCTTGCTTGGTTTCATCTATAATAGTTTTAATATTATTCTGATTCTGCAAAGCCTCATAGTTTTTGTTTAATCTATTATTTTTTTTCATATTCTCTTTTACGTCCATTATCTCACTTTGGAGCTTTAAAATACTTTCAGAAAACTCTCGCCTAAGTTTTCCCATTGCAATATCATAATCTTGAATATTTCCCATAGCATTTCCTAGCACTCCATTAAAGGACTTATTCTGCTTTTTTATAGATAAGACATTTAATATTATAAGAATTAATCCTATAAAAATCAACAAACCTGTCACATAATCCACCTCAAATTTTATAAATTAAATCATATGTTCTAATAACTCTAGTTTAAATCATATTTAAGTTTTACTAAGGCTTTCCTTAAATTTATAAGCGCCCTGCTGTGAAGTTGACAAACTCGTGATTCAGATACACTCAAAATATTGCCTATCTCTTTTAATGTAAGACCTTCATAATAATATAAAGTCAAAACCATTCTATCCTTTTCTTTAAGCTTTTCAAGTCCAAATGATAAATATTCAATTTGTTCTTTTTCTTCTAAAGCATTTTCTGGACTTGGACTCCTATCATCTTTAATTGTACCACTAAGTGGCATATCATCATCGTCAGAAAATATTAAATCTTCCAGCGATACTACGGATATATAATTTATATTATTCTCAATATCAGCTACTTCATTAATTGTAATCCCCAGTTCCTTTGCAATTTCATGGTTTGTAGGTTCCCTATAGAGACATTTCTGTAGCCTCTCAATAGCATCATTATATCTATTAAGTTTATCCATAGCACCTTTTGATATTGGACTATTCCGCCTAAGCTCATCAATCATAGCACCTTTTATTCTTATTGATGCATAACTAGAAAACTTCATGCCTTTAGTTGAATCAAATTTCCCTAAAGCATCCATAAGTCCTAACATACCGTAACTAATTAGCTCTTCATATTCAACATATTTAGTTTTTCCAATTATTACTCTAGATGCAATATATTTAACTAAAGGTATATGTTTTTTTACAAATTCCTCACGTACATTAGCTGATTTAGCTATGGACATATGACGCCTCCCTAATTTTTTTTCATTTGTTCTCTCATAAGTTGAAATGTAAATTTAATAATTGTTTCGCGAGTTATATTATCTATTGATTCAAGGCTCAAACCACAAAGAAAGCTACCATCATCATCTTTTATAATTCTCATAACCTTTCCCACTATATTTATTTCTTCCTCATTAACGGTTAATGACACCAAAAGGAAATCATTAAGTTTTATTTGCTCAGATACCCTAACCCTCATGCCACTACCACTTAAATCAACTATTACAGCTTTTAAATATTCACTCTCATCAATTGTAGTGGGATTAGTTTTTTGCTCACTCTTAAGATTTTTATATTTAGCGGTTTTTATTAATGGTACCCTAACATATTTTCTTCTCTGAATTTTTTTTATTTCCTTAGGTTTAGATATAAGCAAAATAGGTATATTTTCAAATTTCCGACCCATAACAGAAGATTTAAATAAATAGAGATTTTTCTCTTCATAATAAATTACATCTATTATAGCTCCCTTTGACAATGGGATATATTCACCGGAATTTACAGGAATGCTAATAGCAATATAGTCCTCTGCTATATCTTGTATATTGCTGATAAAATACCTTTCTTCAATTACTATTTCCAATTTTTTATTTACTTCAAAATCAACTATAACCACTATCCCCACAACCCCTTATGAAAAAATGCTGAAAATTTTCTTAAATAACCCCTCTAAGCCCATACCACTTGATTTATCCTTCATTCCTTCAATTTTACCTGCAATACTATTTATATCTCTCGCCGCCTCAGAATTCGGATAGCTTACAATTACAGGTTGTTGTGCCCTTACTGCATATGCTAGTTTCTTGTCTTCACCAATCTTACCTAAATATTCTAGTTTCATGTGGAGAAATTTAGTAACAGCATTGTCAAATTTTTTGAAAGTCAAATTAGCTTCACTATTATCTAATGATCTATTTACTATAACCTTGGCAGAATTTTTAATATTAAAATGCTTAACTGCCTTTAATAAACTATAAGCATCAGTGAGTGATGTAGGTTCTGGTGTTGTTACGATTATTAAATCCTCACAACAAGCAATAAATCCCAAAACACTTTTGTTAACGCCAGCCCCTGTGTCCATTATAATATAATCAAGTCCTGTTAAAGCTACAAGCTTACTTAAAAATATATCTCTTTGAATTTCTGTTAAGTCCTCAACTTTTGTAAGTGCTGAGCCACCTGGGAGAAGTTTAACTCCAAAAGGACCAGTTAAAACAACATCCTCAATCTCTTTACCTTTACTTATAACATCAAATACATTATATCTCGATGAACATCCCATTAAAATATCATCATTTCCCATTCCTATATCTGCATCAAAAATCATAACCTTCTTACCCATCTTTTGAAGTGCTATAGATAAATTTACTACTATATTGCTCTTACCTACTCCGCCTTTACCAGACGTAACAGTTATAATTCTAGGCTTACTATGATTCGTTTTATCACCATTATTCACTGCCATTTGTCTTAATCTTTGCGCTTGATCTAGCATATTGTATCCTCTCCTAGTATAAGGCTAACAATTTTATCTGCAGATAACTCATTAATATCATCTGGCACATTTTGACCAGTTGACGCAAAACTAAGGGGTACTTGTGCTCTTTCTAATATATTTAGTATTGAACCATAAGTGGATGTTTCATCTAATTTAGTCACTATTATACTATTATAATGCAAAATTCGATATCCTTCAACAATATATTGAACATCTTTATTCTTAGTTGTAGCACTTAGGACTAAATGGATATTTTCCGTATCAGCCTTTTCAACAAATGTTCGCAGTTCTGCAATTTGCATTCTATTTTTACTACTTCTTCCTGTAGTATCAATTAATACTACCTCACATTCACTCATACTTTCTATTGAATTTTCCATATCATTCATATTATATACAACTTTAAAAGGTATGTTCATAATGTCAGCATAAGTTTTGAGCTGCTCTACTGCACCAATTCTATATGTATCCACAGTAATTAGTCCTACTTTTTTCTTTTCAATTAGGGCTAGCCTTCCTGCAAGTTTTGCAATGGTGGTGGTTTTCCCTACACCGGTTGGGCCTACAAGCACTATTCTACCTTCTAATTTTGGACTAGTAACATGAATCATTTCCTTTAATACAATTCTAAGTTTCTCAGATTCAGTTGCTTCTATCTCAGATTTTTTTATCCTAGATATAATATTTTTAATATTTTCACTATCTACATCATTGTCTTCTAATATTTTTTCTATATCGCTTTTATTATTATCGGACGGTATATTACCACTTGCGAGCCCACTAATCATAGTTTTCATTTGCATCATTTCACTCATTAAATCCTTGGGGTAATTATTACTACTAACATCCCTATTTCCCTCAGCACATCCCGAATCTTTACGAATTACACTAGTTTGTTTTTGCTCTTGATCTTGGTCTTGCTCTTGTTCATTTATTTGATTTTCAACGGCAGCAGTTACTTCAACAAGTTTTGCTGTAAATAATCCTTTTATTCCTGGTTTACGGATTTTTCTTTGACTTATAATTACAGCATCCCTACCTAGTTCATATCTTATTCTTGTCATAGCTTCGTTCATGTTATTAACTATATACCTCTTTATAATCATTGTAGAGTCACAACTCCTTCAGTTTTGATCTCAACTTCATTTGGTATCTCGTTAAGAGAAAGCACGAAAATGCTAGGGAACACCATTTCAATTAGCCGCCTAAATGCCGGTCTTATTTTTGGAGAAACTAAAATAACTGGTTGATTATTATGAAAATAAATTGTGCTAATATTACTCTTAATAGAATTTAATATCTTCCCTGTAGTTTCTGGATCTACTGCTGGAAAAGAACCTTGTATAGATTTTTGAATATTACTTGAAATAACATTTTCAACTTCAGGCGCAAGAGTTATTATTGTCATGCTTCCATTCTCATCAGTTAGTCCATTACAAATGCTTCTTCCAAGGGCAAATCGTACATATTCTGTTAATACTTCTGTATCCTTAGTTATTCTAGCATTATCTGCTAGTGACTCAAGAATAGTTACCATATCCTTAATTGCAACTTTTTCTTTAAGAAGGCTCTGAAGAACCTTTTGCACTTCACCTATAGTCATAAGATCTGGGATTAATTCCTCAACTACGGTATTATACTTTTCTTTTACAGAATCTATTAATAATTTTGTTTCCTGCCTGCCTAATAACTCAAAAGCATGATTTTTAATAGTCTCTGTTAAATGAGTTACCATTACTGTAGTTGGGTCTACCACTGTTAATCCTTTGATTTCAGCATCTTCTCTTTGATCATTATTGATCCATACTGCAGGTAATCCAAATGTTGGTTCAATAGTATTAATACCTTGAATCGTAATGTCTTCAGAACCTGGGTCAATGCACAATAACATGCTTGGCATTAAACTACCTTTAATTATTACAGTACCTCGGATTTTAACTACATACTCATTTGTTTTAAGTTGCAAATTATCTTTAATTCTAATTGGTTGAACAACAATTCCCATCTCTAGAGCACATTGTCTCCTTACTGATGCAATTCTTTGTAATAAATCTCCACCTGTAGCTTCGTCTGCTAGTGGAATTAATCCATACCCTATTTCTATTTCCATAGCCTCCACAGAAATTAAATTCATTACATTCTCTGGTTCTCTATTCTCTGTCTCTTGATTTTCTTGCTCCATGCTTTCTATTTTTATATTTTTTTGATCCTTTTCATCTTTATTAAGGAAATAAGCACTAGTTGCCATACCAATTGCTAACGTAATGAAAACAAGACTAGGCATTCCTGGAATTACGGCCAAAATTAATAATACAGCTGATGCTAATGCAATAACCTTTGGAAATGCAGTAAGTTGGCTGGTTATTTGACTTCCTAAATTCACATTGCTACCAGACCTTGTAACCAAAATACCAGAAGCTGTTGATATTAAAAGAGCTGGAATTTGACTTACAAGACCATCTCCTACCGTAAGGCGAACATAAGTAGTGGCCGCCGTTCCAATTGGCATTTTAAGCATTACAACACCTATAATTATTCCACCAAAAATATTAATTATTGTAATAATAATGCCCGCTATCGCATCTCCCTTTACAAATTTTGAAGCTCCATCCATGGCTCCATAAAAACTAGCTTCATCCTGCAATTTTGTTCTTCTCTCTCTTGCCTGTTCTTCAGTTATAACACCTGCATTCAAATCAGCATCAATACTCATTTGTTTACCTGGCATAGCGTCAAGTGTAAATCTAGCAGAAACCTCTGAAACACGACCAGCACCGGCTGTAATAACTATAAATTGTATAATGATTATTATTAAGAAAATAATTATTCCAACTACATAATTACCTCCAACAACAAATTCACCAAAGGCTTCAATTATATCACCTGCATAGGCCTCAGTTAATACAAGTCTCGTGGAGGAAATATTTAATGCTAATCTTAAAAGTGTTGTAATAAGAAGCAATGTTGGAAAAACTGAAAATTGCAAAACTTCTGTTGTAAACATTGTTAATAATAAAATTATAACTGCGAGTGTAATATTAATTGCAATTATTACATCAAGAAGTTTTGGGGGCAATGGAATAATTATCATTAAAACTATCCCTATTACACCAAAGGCAACTAATACATCCAAATTATTTTTTATGTTATACTTTGCTTTTTCAGCCACAAATATCATCCTTTACGTTTTTTTCTTCATTTTGTATACCAATGCTAATATTTCTGCTACGACTTGGTACATATCAGTTGGGATTTCTGATCCTACATCTAGTTCTTTATATATTAACCTCGCTAAAGGTTTATTTTCTATAATTGGGATATCATTTTCACTTGCAATCTCTTTTATTTTTATAGCCACATTATCTGCACCAATAGCCACAACTTTAGGAGCACCTTCGCTGCCTTGCTCGTACTTAATAGCAATGGCTAAATGAGTTGGGTTAGTAATGACAACCGTTGCATCAGGCACATCTTGCATCATTCTACTAGATGCCATTTCTCTTTGTTTCTGCCTGATTTTTGATTTAATTTGTGGGTCTCCTTCTTGTTGCTTGTATTCTTCTTTAATTTCCTGCATACTCATTTTTAATTCTTTGTTATGCTTGTATTTTTGATATGCAAAATCAATTATAGCTATTATGAGCATAACTATGCTTATTTTAAAAAATATATCTACTACTAAACCTCCAAAAGCTCCTAAAATCGCTTCTATTTTCAAACTTCCATAGGTCATTATTTCTAAATAATTATTTTTAACAAAATCATAAGCTATATAAGCTATAGTGGTTATTATAGCTAAATTTTTAAGCAAATCCACCACCGATCTCATAGAAAAAATTTTCTTGAATCCACTTATAGGATTTAATTTCTTCAAATCAGGTTTTAGTGGATCATTTGTAAATATAAAACCAGATTGCATTAAGCTTGCAACTATTCCCATTATCATAACAGGAACCACTATTGGTAAAACTATAAGTCCAAATTTCATGAGTGAAACAAGAAGCACTGTTTTAAAAGTATATTCGGTAAGCGTAAATGTTAAATAATTGTTTAAGAAAACAATTAATACACCTTTTAAGTTTTCTAAAGTATAAGCACCTAACGTCATCATAAGGACAGTAACTGTTAGCAATGTAACTGTAGAAGATAATTCCTTACTTTTTGCAACTTGTCCCTTTTTCTTTGATTCACTTTTCTTTTTAGGCGTGGCCTCTTCTGTTTTTTCACCACTATCAGATGATATAAAAACCAGCAAGGGTATAACCTTGTAAAAAGATTTAATTATATCTGGAATAAGATAAAAAGAATTTACTATTAAATTTACAGCAGCCGGTAATACTAAAGCAAAACAACTTAGTCCTATTAATATTTTTATTGGCATACCCAAAATCATAACATTCAACTGTGGTACTGTTCTAGATACTAATCCTATACTTAAATCAGTTATAAGAATTATTAAAATAATTGGTATTGCTATTTTTAACCCAAGTATGAAAAATTCTATAAAGATTTTAACCATCATCATGGCTGTACCTTGCGTAAGGATAAATTTCCCGATTTCAACTTCATTAAAAGAATCAATGATTGCTCTTATTAGCATATGATGACCATCCACAACAAAAAACATAACTAGACTTACTCTATAAAGTAAATTGCCAAGCAAAGTAACATTCTCATTAGATATTGGGTCAAACATACTCATCATAGAAAATCCAATCTGGAAATCCATAAGTTGTCCAGCCATTTGTGCTGAGAAAAAGCAAAATTTTGTTATGTACCCGAGTAATAAACCTGTAACAACCTCAGATATAGAAAATATTATAAGCGTCGAATTGGTAGTAATTAAATTCACATTTTCATAATTAACACCTGGCATAATTAGAATAGTGAAAATAAGACAAAATCCAATTTTAACCTGTGCAGGAGCAGACTTAGGAAAGAAAACTGGTATACCTATAAAGAATGAAGCCACTCTTAAAAGCACCATGATATAGCCTAAAAAATAAGCAGTATTAGTCAATGTTATTCCACCTAACCTCCCATATTAGCAATAAGTGCAAAAATTCTTGTTGTAAAATCAATCATTATATGAAGCATCCAACTACCCATTAATAATCCAATTAGTCCTGCTGCTACTAATTTTGGCACAAAGGTTAATGTTTGCTCTTGGATTTGAGTAGTAGCTTGAAATATACTTATTATTAGCCCCACTAAAGTCGCTACAAGTAGAATTGGCGCAGATACTAACATTGCAGTGGTAATAGCATCTTTTACTACAGTTAACACAATATTCTCAGTCATTTAATTCACCTCAACTAAAACTCATAATCAAAGATTTTACCAGTAGATTCCATCCATCAACCATAATGAATAATAATAATTTAAAAGGAAGAGAAATCATAACTGGTGGTAACATCATCATTCCCATAGCCATAAGAATACTACCCGTAACAATATCTATTATAATAAACGGTATAAATAACAAAAATCCCATTTCAAAAGATCGCCTTAATTCACTTATTATAAAAGACGGAACAACCGCATATAAGGGCACATTATCATAAGTAAGTTTAGGTTTTCCATTCGTTAGTACCACTTTACCTTTTGAATCAACTTGATTTTTAACTGTATCTTGTAATTTTCCCACATCTAAAAAAAGTTTTAAATCCTTCGCCCTTGTTTGTTTTAACATAAAATCCCTCAGGGGCTTAGACCCTTTATCTATGGCAACTTGCTGAGTCATTTTATTGTTAAGATATGGCGTTATAGCCTCATTATTTATTTTTGTAAATGTTGGTGCCATAGTAAAAAATGTTAGAAATAGTGCTAGTCCAATTATAACCTCTTTGGGTATTGCTTGTTGAACACCTATTGCACTCTTAAATAATGATAACACTATAATTATTCTAACAAAACTAGTAGTCATTATAATAATTGATGGTAGTAGTGTAAGTACTGTAAGAAGCATTAATAACTTAATATTATCAACATACTCCTTTGGCGAGTTTGCATTATCAACTGAGATATTAATTTTAGGTATTGGTAGAGTTTGCGGAGCCGCATTTACTACTTTTATTGTGGCTATACCCATTATTACAATTACCAGAGCAAGAATAAACAAGTTTTTATTTTTTCTTTTCATCTTTAACTTCCTTCTTCAGAATGTGTTTTTTGAATAGTTCTTTCATGTCTGCGTATTGAGGTAGCTCTTTAATATTTTCAATATGAAGAATTTCTTCTTTTGGTAATTGAAACAAAATGTTAATCTCCTTTGAACTAGATGCTACAGCATATGCCTTATCACCAATTTTTACAACCACGATGCTATTCTCCTTAGATAATGCGATCCTATCTAATACCTTCATATATCTACCATCTTGCAACTTTCGAAGTTTACTGCCACCATATTTTAATGATAAATATAATAAAAGTAATATAAACGGTAGAACTATTATAATTTTAAAAATTAATAACCAAAATTGACCATCAATCATTTTATCACCTACTTATTACAATGTTATTAATATATATATTAGAAGCTTTTCCCTTTGTTAAAATTGGATTTATTCTATTTAGTAAATCACTTTTTACTGTAACAATACCCGCGGACGTAAAGTCTGCATTTTTCTTTGATCGTAAATAGGTATTTACGATATCCCTAATAATTGGCTTTTTTGTTTCTAATTCTGTAGCTAAATTCGCATTTTCCTCATGCCCAATAAAAACTGTAGTCTTAAGATATAGTAATCCACCATCATCTAAGAGATTCACTATAAATTCATCTAAGGAATAAGTCACCTCAGTAACTACGTCAGTCTTAGCTGCTGTAGCAGTTGTGGTTGCTGATTTGTTTCCAAAAAAATACATGCCTCCAAAAGCTGCGCCACCAACTACAATTAATAATAATAAAACAATAATAACTTTATTTGAACCATTTCCTTTTTTGGGCTTTTCGCTCATTTTGTAATAGCCTCCTTTCCGTTTGCAACAATTAAAATATTAACTCTTCTATTTAAAGCCCTATTTGCATCGTTATTATTAGGTGCAATAGGTTGATATTGCCCGCAAGCAACAGATTTAAATCGCTCAAGATGGGTTTGAGCCTTGCTCCCCACAAAATATTCAAGTACAGTTAATGCTCTAGCAGAAGATAATTGCCAATTATTCGTATATTGATTATTACTAATTGGTAGATTATCTGAATGCCCCTCTATAACAATATCATTTGGGAAAGCAGCTATTAAATTACTTATTGAATTTAACACCGGTTTACTCTTATTTAGAATATCTGCTTTTCCACTGTCAAATATAATATTTTCCCTAAGTTGAATTATAACTCCCCTACTATCAGTCTTTATCACTACTTTAGAATCAAGTTTTTTGTTTTTTATAAAATTTTGCACTTTTATATATATGTCCTCTGTATTAGTAGTTGTGGTTTTAGTTGATGTTGTAGTCGGTGCTTTTTCGCCAACAAGTGGTGCTTCTCCACTTTTAACATTTACATCTAGAACACTCTTTCCTCCTTCACCAGTTAATACCGATTGAAGTGAAGATGCAATTTGTTTGAACTTAGCTGCATCAACTGTAGAAAAAGAATATAATAATACGAAGAAAGTCAAAAGAAGAGTCATTGTATCTGCAAATGTAGCAATCCAAGCATCCGTTCGCATCTCTTCAGTAGCTTTTTTTTTCCTAGACATTCTCTGTCACCTCAGCCTCCTTGACCTTATTTTCAATAAATTTAAGTCGCTCAGAAGGAGATAAATAAGATGTCAATTTTTCTTCAATAATTCTTGGATTTACTCCTAATTGAATTGCAAGTATTCCATTAATCATCATTTCACAACTATTTACTTCAATGCTTGATTTATAATTTAAATTTTGCGCCATAGGAACTAATACTAAGTTTGCAAGCAATGCACCGTAGAAAGTGGTTATTAATGCTTTACCCATACCGGAAGCTAAGGCTGATGAGTCACTTAGATTGGCAAGCATTTGAATAAGTCCTACAAGGGTTCCAATCATTCCAAATGCCGGAGCATAAGCTGCCCATGCTTTTAACATATTGGCTCCATCTGTATGACGCCTTTCCATTTCTTCAATTTCTAATTCCATGATTTCCTTTATTATTTCAGGTTCTAGTCCATCAACCACCATTTGAAGCCCTTTTTTTAAAAATTCATTAGTTAATACATCCATTTCATCTTCAAGAGATAAAAGTCCCTCTTTTCTTGCTTTTTGTGATAAATTTTTAAATGTATTAATAATCTCTGCGCTAGAAGATGTAGTTTCTTTAAATGACTCAAAAATAACCTTTGATACTCTCTTCATGGCTGAAATTGGATAAGCTATAAGCAGTGCTGCAAATGATCCACCTACTGTAATTAGGATTGAAGCAAAATCATAAAAGATTTTTAAATTAGTTCCACCAGATGCCATTCCCCATACAGTTAAACCAGTCCCTATTACAATCCCAATAGTGGTCAAAATATCATGTTTTTTCATTCCATTGCCTCCTAAAACTCACCAGCAAATATCCTCTTTTTATACTTTAATATCTTATCAATTACTTCCTCCGTACTCTCAACCACAATGTACTTTTTCCCATTTATTAAAGTTATTAATGTTTCTGGCATTTTTTCTATTTTTTCTATTACTTCAGCATTTAAAATAAATTCTTTTTTATTAAAACCAGTAAGTCTTATCATGAGACCTCCTATGATCTACTCATTATTCCAATGTAAAACAAATTTGGTAAGTCTCAAATACTTATGGTATTTGAGACTTATTACAAATTAAAATTTTATGTCTTGTACTATCTCTTTAGACCTATTAGCTCCTGTAATATTTCATCTCCTGTAGTAATTGACTTACCTGATGCTTGGAAAGCCCTTTGTGCAATTATCATATCTGTAAACTGCTCAGCAAGATCTACATTTGACATTTCAAGCATTCCTGAAAGCATATCTCCGTAACCTTTGGTATTATCGGTAGCAGCTCCGACGCTTGTTCTAACTACAGCCACACCTGAGTTGGAAGTGCTTTCATATATGTTCCCTCCAACCTTAGACAAACCAGCAGGATTATTAAAGGAAGCTACAGCAATTTGCCCAAGAACTGATTGCTTACCACCCTCTAAAATGGCTTTAATTGATCCATTCTTTTCTATAGAAAAAGATGTGATTCGTAAAGTTTGAGCCGCAACAGCTCCAGCAGCTGGAATAGTAACTGTTTTGGGTATCACAAGTGGGACTAGGTTTGCGTCTGGGGTTAGTGTACCATTAGCATCAACATAATTTAGTGTTCCATCTGCATTTGCATTTCCAAAAGTATAGCCCAGTACCCTTAACCCATCTGAATTTAATAAATTTCCAGATTCGTCTACAGTTAAAGCCCCGTCTCTTGTGTAAGATAAATTCATCCCATTTGTTGAACCTATTGTGCTACCAGCACCTAATGTAACACCACCAGCATTTGTAGTAGGTACTGATCCTTTAGCTAACATTAAATATCCTTCACCATCCATAGCAACATCAAGATTTCTAGATGTTGGCTGCATCATTCCTTGACCTACCATAGTATCTATCCCCGCAACTTGTACTCCTAGCCCTACTTGCCTTGGATTAATTCCACCCTGATTTGTTCCTGGAGCAAAGGCACCAGCATTTGTTTGACTTACCATATCTTGAAATCGAACCCTCGAACTTTTAAAAGCTGTGGTTCCTACATTAGCTATATTATTTCCTATAACATCCAATTTCACCTGATTTACTTTCATTCCACTTACCCCAGCGTATAATGATCTTAACATAATATTACCCCCACTTTTTTGATTTTTAGTCATATCCAATAGAACTTAATAGCAATTGTAATTATTGGTTGATCACTTTGCTTCTGTCCTTCCACAAAGTTAAGCTTCCTAACAGGTCCGGCTTATATCATAACTACACTATCTATATTGGTTATTATTTTTCCCTGACTTTCATTTTTGTCTAATGCAGTAATTACTGTTCTATTTTTGATACTAGTAATCAGAGCCATATCCTTATATAATATTAAGGATTGTTTTGCTCCCTTACTGTCCGCAATATTTATTCCCTCGTTAACCTTCTTCATATCATCATCATTAAAATCAATGTTGCGACTGTTAAGTCTTTGCGCTGCATGAGAAGATATGGTGAAACATTCTTCTTTTTTTATTTGCTTATCTAAAATTTTGTTAAAGTTACTTTTATCATTATTAAAACTTTCTTCTTTATTAACTTTATCCCTTTTATTTTGTAACCCTACATTTGAATACTCAGTAAAGTTACCCGTTGAATATAATTTACCATTTACCACTCTGAACGACATATTCTAGCATCACCTTACCATATAATTAATTACTTTTTAGCTTACTTTTTAGCTTACTTTTGAGATATCATCATAACTTATATCCTTAGTGACCTCTACACCATTTGCTTGATAATTAATCGTTAAATTAACCCCATTAGTGCCTTTTGCTACACTCTTAACAGTTCCTGAATATACTTTGCCATCAGTTAAAGCTATTGTCTCAACTTGTTTACCCATTAACCCTGTAGCCGCCGCGAATGCAGTATTAATACTTGTATAATCTAATTGAGTATTAGGTACATCTATAACATCTGATAAAGTATCAGCGGGGAAATCTTTTGTAGTACCATCTGACAATTTTACAGCTATATAGGTTGAACCTGACTCTTTATATACTGCCTGGACAGTGCCTCCATATTGTACACCTTTGTCATCGTAACTACTAAAAGCTACTAACTTACCCACTAAAGAAGATGAGCTTGCAAAAGTCATAGTGCTATTCAAATTTGACATTTGTTCCAGAGACGCAAACTGTGCCATTTGAGCTACAAATTCTGTACCGTCCTTAGCATTAGTTGGATCTTGGTTACTAAGTTCCGCAGAAAGAATTTTCAAAAAAGAATTTTGGTCCATTGCTTCACCTTTTTTTACAATTTTGGTTCCTCTTTCAGTTGCCCTGGCTAAATTTGCTTTTTCCGAATTAGAAAGCGGTGTTGTCACATCAGTTGCCATTTTTATCACCCCTTAAACCTTGATTTGTATTTAAACATGATTAAACAAATTTATTTACTTGATTATTTTCTATAACATAATTATTGGTTATTGAAATATCTTCTTCGTCAGAAACCATGTTTGCTTTTAAGTTATTATTTTGTCTGCCATCGGTATTTTTTCCATTAGAGTCCTTACTAAAAAATGTTGAATCCTCATATATGTTTATATTTAAGCTATGAATTTTAATATCCATATTTTTTAACTTATCACTAATATCTTGAAAATTATTGTTTATCAGATTATAAGTATCCTTATTTTGAGCAGAAATATTAGCCTTGATGATTCCACTTTCCATAGTAAGCTTAATTGTTATTTCTCCAAGTTCCTTAGGATTCATTTTCACCACTAAATCCTTAATATTATTAATCTCCATAAATTTTATAGTTTTGATTACATCTACTTCAAAATTGTTTTTACTAATTGTCATATTAGCCGCTTGCACTTTAGTTGTATCAGCAATTTTTACGACTTCGAATTGATTCATAAAATTAACTGCCTTTGATATCTTCGTTTCATCCTTATCTTGCATAAGCAAATTATTAAGAAATTTTTCCTCGAAGGAACTATTTCCTGAAAATTTACTTCCTTGCCCGGTGTCATTTGAAGTCTGCATTTGGTTTATAGGAACAATTAAATCAGTTGTCTTTATGCTTTGCTTTGTTAGCAGATTATCTTTTACCGATTTTTCCTCATTATTCAAGGTAAAAGTTTGAAAATTAAGAACTTTTAATAACTTCAAATCCACCTTTGAACTTTCCACTTCAGTAGTTAATTTTTGTAGCACATCAATTATTTGAGTAGACACACCGTTATTGTCTTTTGATTTTTCAATCATAGCGACTATTCCATTAAGATTGTTTTTAAGCATGTTTTTTATCTCTGGTGTTAATTTTTCTACTCCTACTAATTTTTCTAAGTTAATAGAATTAAGTTGATTTTTCCCATTATTAGTAGTAGTTGTTTTTTCAACACTTTGAAGTATTGAACTTAATGATTCTAATACTTGTTGAACTTGTGCCACTTTTTCAGTAGATTTATCGGTACCTATTGATTGTTCTGACGGTTTCTCAGTATTTTGTTTTAGTGCATCAATAGCTATCTCTACAAAATCTATTATCTTTGTTTTTAGTTTGTTACTATCATTAGAGTTATCCAAATGCATCGTGTTTTTACCTTCCACTTGAGTAGGCAGTTTTTGTAGCAAATCCAGTAATTGCGGCGTAGCCTCTTTATCATCTTTTGTTTTTTTTAACAAAGCAACTATTTCACTAATATTGTTTTTTAACAGACTCTTTGTGTCAGGTGTTAATTTTTCTCCATCTATTAATTGTTCTAGATTAATAGGGTTAAGACTATCTTTGCTAGTATCATTTGTCGCTCTGTCCTCTACTCTTTGAATTATAGCTCTCAAAGATTGTAGTATCTGCTCACTTTGAGTCATTTCCTCAGTTGATTTATTATTGTTTTTTAAACCTTTAGGTGTTTTTTCAACATCTTCGCTTTGGCTTTTGTTTATTCCTTTGTCTGATATTTCACTACCTGCTTTATTTAAATTTTGGTCCTTAGAAAATTTTTTAGAAGAAGATTCATTGCTGTCTAGAATCTTTCTAAAATTACCTCCTTTGTTTTGTTGCTTTGGTATATAGTTTTTTTTAGCATTAGCATTAGTAATTTCTTTTATTTTTACGTTCACTTTTTCACCTCCTTTACTGCTAAGTTATTTCTAATAAAAGCAAAAAGCGCAAACTCGTCATTACTCTTTTGCTCGATTTGGTTTTGTTCTTTTAAAAAGGCACTCTTCTGCTTTTCTTTTAAAATTTCAACAGTCTTTTTTTCAACTTGGCATTTTTTCAGTTGTTCTCTCTTTTGTTCTAATATTTTGCCTTTATCCTCAAAGGCTACTGTATTTTTATCAATTGACAGATTTAATGCATTTAGATAATTCTGCTGAATCTTCTGCTGAATAATTGATTTATATGAATCTATATTTTTATGAGTATTATACTTTACTTTTAAATTATTTAGCTCGATTTCCACCATATCTTTTTCTCTTTGTGCTTCTTTGAATTGAACTTTGCTTTTATCCTCAAAATCTTTCCTAATATCAAGAAGTTTCTGTAGTCTAAACCTATATACATCGCCCAATACAAGTATCCCTCCCAAATATTATTAATTAAACATATTTTTCAGAACATTTAAGCTAACTTCAAAATCAGTATTTTCATTTGTGCCTTGCTTTAAATAAGCCTCAATATTGTCATTATACTTAATTGCATTGTCTATTTTTTTGTTGCTTCCCTTTACATAAGCCCCTATATTTATTAAATCTTCTGAGTCTTTATAAGTTGCCATTAAATCCCTTGCCAGTGATGCTGCTTGTTTATGCTCTACAGTTGTAATCTCAGGCATTAATCTACTAACACTACTTAAAACATCAATGGCTGGATAATGGTTTTTAGCAGCCAGTGATCTAGATAAAACTATGTGCCCATCTAGTATTCCACGAACTGCATCTGCTATTGGTTCATTAAAATCATCACCGTCTACAAGCACCGTATAAAAGGCTGTAATAGATCCCTTATCTGACATTCCACTTCTTTCCATTAATTTAGGTAACATTGCAAATACCGATGGAGTATATCCCTTACTAGCTGGTGGTTCACCAATAGCTAGTCCTATTTCCCTTTGTGCCATGGCGAATCTTGTTACCGAATCCATCATTAAAATTACTTTTTTCCCTTGATCTCTGAAATATTCTGCAATAGCAGTTGCTGTAAATGCGCCCTTTAATCTTACAAGGGCCGGTTTATCAGATGTTGCACATACAATAATTGATTTTTTCATTCCATCGATACCTAAATCCTTTTCTACAAAATCCCTAACCTCACGTCCTCTTTCTCCAATAAGTGCAATAACATTTACATCTGCTTTTGCTCCCCTTGCAAGCATTCCAAGAGTCGTACTCTTACCTACTCCACTACCAGCAAATATACCAACTCTTTGTCCTTCGCCGCAAGTTAAAAATCCATCAATTGCCCTAATTCCAGTAGGCAAAATTTCTGTTATTCTACGTCTCTTTAAAGGATCAGGAGGCGATGCATTTAGTGAATAAGTTGTGTAACTTGTAATTTCTCCACCATTTAATGGATTACCCAAACCATCAAGAACCTTTCCAAACAACTCATCAGAACATTTAACGTTCAATGGGCTTCCAGTTGGTACCACTCTACATCCTGGTGAAATACCCACAAGTTCACCAAGAGGCATTAATATTACGTCCATGTCTCTAAACCCAACAACCTCACAAGGAATCTCATCATTTAACTTATTATAAATATTACACACTTCGCCAACAAAGGCTGTTATTCCTTGGACTTCAATAGTAAGTCCTATAACATTTTTCACCACGCCTTCGGAGTAAGTGTAATTAATATCTGGAATTTTATTCATTAAATAATCAAAATTTAGAGCTATCATAATTTTTTGACCCTTTCTATATCTATATTTGCTCTTCTCTTAAAATTTCTATTATTTTTTCAATGCCATAAGATATGCTTAAAATACTTTTGCCTGTTTCTTTTTCAATAACAGCTGTTCCATCATCTAAAAAATTATCCTCTATCACAAATATATCACCTTGAAACGCAAACTTACTTTTCCAATTTTCAATTTGACTCTTTATCATATCAAAATGTGTATTATTACTTTTTATAATATATAACTTTACATTTCTTTCAGCTTTTAAAGTATTAAAAATCATTTCGTTTAATGCATCTACTTCCCTTACTTCTTTTTTTAATATGCTCTCAGCTATATTTACAATTAGAGCTTTTATATGCTTTTCTTTCTCTATTAAATAATCATCATACTCTGATTTCGCCGCCATTAATATTGAATTAGCCTTTGTACGTACAATCTCAGCCTCATCCATTGCCCCCCTAAGAGCTTCGTTATAAGCATTATCGTAACCTTCCTTGCTTCCCTGCGCTACGCCTTCTTTAAATGCTTGTATTTTCGCCTGTGCTGCATCAACAACGGCTTTCGAAATTATTTTTTCACTTTCTAGTCTCGCATTCTCCAGCATATTGCTTGCTATGTTTTCATAGCTTTCCATGTCAGCATTTTTAATGCTGTAATGCTCATCCCTGTTTACAACCTTTAGAACTTCATTAAACTGAGTACAAATTTCCTTTTCCCCCTGCTCTATAATTCTTGAATTCTTAATAACATTAAAGGACAATTGTACTCTCACCACCCCTTGAAATTACAATCTCACCAGCTTCATCTAAGCGTCGTAGAATACCAACAATTTTTTGTTGCGATTTTTCAACATCCACAATTCTAACAGGTCCAAGGAACTCCATGTCTTCTTTTAATGAGGCTGCCGCTCTCTTCGATTGATTCTTAAATATGGCATTCTGCACTTCTTCAGAACATCCCTTTAATGCAAGTGATAGATCCTTAACATCTATTTCACGAAGGAATCTTTGTATTGAAACATCATCTAATGTTATAATATCCTCAAATACAAACATAGAATTTTTGATTTTTTCTGCAAGTTCAACATCTTCTCGCTCTAAGCCCTCCGTAATATTCTTTTCTGTAGTTCTATCCACTTGGTTTAAAATATCCACGAGAGATTCAATTCCACCAACTACAGTACTATCCGCTCTAATAACAGAAGATAATTTCCCATTTAAAACTTTTTCTATTTCTTTAATAACCATTGGGGAAATATTACTCATAGTTGCAATTCTATAAGACACCTCACTTTGCAAATCAAGTGGTAGCTCTGCCATTATCTGAGCAGCTTTATCTGACTGCACATAACACATAATAAGTGCAATTGTTTGTGGATTTTCATTAACAATAACATTTAAAAGTTGTTTCGCCTCCACTTTCCTTAAAACAGAAAATGGTCTATACCGTTGAGTTTCTTCCAACACCTTGTCTAATATGTTCTTTGCTCTTTGAGTACCAAGTGCTTTTGAAAGCAAATTTCTTGCATACTCAATTCCACCCTCTAAAAGAAAGTCCTTTGCTTTATTCATTTCCACAAATTCATCTAGTATTGCTTGTTTTTGGTCAGACTTAACAGCAGTAATATTCGCAATTTCATAAATTATTTTTTGAATATCTCGTTCTGGTAATTTTTTTAATATAGCCGCTGAAGCGTCTGGACCTAAGGTAATAAATAATATAGCTGACTTCTGTATCCCTGTAAGTTTTTCACTTTTAGCCACTATTTATCACCTCTCATCCTCTGTCATCCAAGACTTAACTATATCTGCAACCTGATCTGGTTTTTCTGCAGCATACTTCTTAACTTCATTTTCTATATGAGCTTTTTTAGATTTAGTTTCAAATTCAATAGGTTCAAATTCTTCAGCCTTTGGAACAATGTTATTATCAATCATCCTATCAATTCCTTCTGGTACTGGTTCTGGTTCTGTCTTCTTACTAGCCCTACGAATTACAACTAACACTATAATAAATAATATAATAGCTACCGCTCCAATTGCTATACGGGTATAAAGTGCTTTTGCAGCTGCTGCTTTATCGGCATTTGCAATATCAAGAAGTGCTTTCTGAGCTGCCTTTTTAGCATCACTATTAAAATACAATCCTTCTACACTTATAGTATCGCCTCTCGCTCCAGAGTATCCAGTAGCTTGAGCAACAAGATTGTTTACAGCAGTTTTAGTAGCTTGATCCAAATTACCGTCTAAAACTACCGAAGTAGTAAGTTTTTTAATTGCTCCTGGAGCCTTTACTATAACGTCTTCTGTTTTTGAAACATCATAATTTTTTGTACTTTCTTTATTCACGATATTCCCATCTTTGTTAGTTGTAGGTGAGGTATTTTGCGTAGCTGCGTCTACAGGACTAGTTGACAATCCAGCGCTAGTACCTCCGTTCCATGACTCAATATCATGTGAACTTACAACTGTTCCCTTTGTATCATATTTGATAGAATTCCTTGTAAGTGCATCAAAATCAAGTTCTGAATTAACAGAAACTTTCACCCCATTTTTATATACAGGCTCTAGTACCTTCATTATCTTTGCTTCTAACGCCTTTTCTACCTGTGCTTTTAACGCTTGTTGCTCATCTGTAGAATCAGTTAAGGTATCTTTCTCTTTGTCATATAAGCCCTCTGTTAATAGTACAAAATCATCGGACACTATACTCACATTTTCCTTTGGAAGATTTTGAACAGATCCAGTTAACAATGAAACTATTGCCTTTACCTGTTCATTATTAAGTTTAGTACCTGCTTTAAGTTTTAATACTACGGATGCCGTAGCTGGATCCGTTTCTTTTACAAAAGCCGTATTTTCTGGCAAAACCAAATTTACCTTAGCTCCCTCTACTTCTGGAAAAGACTTAATAGCTCTTTCAATCTCACCAGATAGTGCCCTTTGGTACATAATCTTAGTTTCTGAATCTGTAGGTGCCATTTTACTAGTATCAAAAAGTTCATATCCCTTGCTTCCCTCTGTAAGATTAACCTCAGACATTAGCTGCATTCTAAGGCTATCAATATCTGCTTTAGGAACAAGTATGCTGTTACCACTTACCTTATAACTAACTTTATCTGCTTTTAACTTTGCAAGCATTGCGCCCGAATCCTCAGTTGTTAAATTTGAAAATAACACATCATATTTAGTTGCAGATGCTGCTACTATAAAAGAGATAAGGGCTATTATGATTACACCCACAAGTATAATATAAGCTATTTTTTTATTTCTACTTAAATTACCCCATCCTTGTGAGAACTTATTTCTCATTTCAAGTAGCTTGCTCATATTCTATCTCCCTTTCTATATCTGCATCCTATTAAATGCATCATAGGCATCTACAAGTTTATTCCTAATTTGCACTACCATTTCTAAAGACAGCTTAGCCTCTGCTGAAGATAACATAACCTTTTGTACGTCTGTTTCCTCGCCAATTACAAACTTTTGAGTAATATTATCTGCATCTATTTGCTTGTCATTAACTTCATTTAATTTTTCTTTTAAAGTATCTAGAAAACTAGTGCCCGCTACATCATTTGTTTTAATTTCACTAGACATTGTTGCACTGCTTACACCATTATTGCTAACATTACTAATATTCATAAAACACTCTCCTATTTACCGATTTCTAAAGCTTTAGAAAACATACTTTTCTGAGCATTTAAAGAATTTACATTTGCCTCATACGCTCTAGTAGATGCAATCATATCAGCCATTTCATTTAAAATATTTACGTTAGGCATAGTAACATACCCCTCTTTATCTGCATCTGGATGAGTTGGATCATATACACGCCTTAAAGGTGAATCATCATTCACAATCCCAACAGCCTTAACGCCTTTAAAACTTGTTTCATATTTACCGCTATTTTTATCTAATTCTTGTTGCAAATTTTCTTGAAACACAGCTATTTTCCTTATGTATGGTTGTCCATTTTCACCCCTAGTAGTAGTTGCATTTGCAACATTTGAAGCTATTGTATCCATTCTTAATCTTTCCGCCGTGAGTCCACTAGAACTTATTCTCATTCCCATAAATGCATCATTCATTATATACTATTTCCCTCCTCCTATAATATAACTTTTCATCGAAATTTTACCGTTAACTTTTGCAACCAGAGCATCATACATTAATGTATTCGCTGCTTGATTAGTCATTTCTAAATCTATGTCCACGTTATTACCGTCTTGCCTCGCACTAGTACTCTCATCTCTATTTACTGTAATTTTGCCACTGCTACTATCTACTTGCATATGTTTATTATTCTCAGTTTTCATTGCATCTGCGCTCATGCTATCATTTAAGGTCTCTTCAAACGTAACATAAAGCTTTTTGTAGTTTTTTGTATTAATATTCGCAATATTATTTGCGCTAACTTTACTTCTCAGTGCAGACGCATCCATACTCTTTTTCAATAAATTATAAGTATCCACCTCTGAGCTACCTGTTACATTCACACTCATCATCTCCCTCAATTAGACATAATATGAAATTTTTTTCCCTCTACCTAATATATTCCACTATATAAATATTATTATATACCATTTATTTACCTTAGTGAATATATATTTAATATTTTTTTATAATATAATCAATTTAAGAATTTAAAGTGTCATATTCCGCTGTTATAGTGACTATTCTAAGTGTTATGTCTTTTGCAATCAGATATTAAGATATTAAGATGTTCACATCTTATTAACATCCCATAATTATATTATACCTTATTGACTTAAAATGTCTATAAATTAATTGTAATAATATGTGGAAATAAATAGTAAATTTGATTTTTTGTTATTGTGCAATAAATGTCTAAAAAACAATAAAGAACTCAAATTATGAGTTCTTTATCTACTTCTAATATTTTCTAATATTCTTAATGCATCTTGCGGTAATTTGTTTGATTGAGCCATCATTGCATTTCCAGCTTCTATAAGAATACTATTTTTAGAGTATTCCATCATTTCCACAGCCAAATCTGCATCACGTATACCACTTTCAGCGGATTCTATTTTTTCCGCTATATCCATTGTGGAACTATAATTACTTTCAAATCTGTTCTCTAAGGCCCCGAATTTACTTCTCGCACCAATAATATCATTAAGAGCATTATCTACAAGTTCCAGAGATGCATCTATATTTTTCACATCTACTTTAACTACATCTCCACTCTTTAATTTTAGTCCCTCTGTAGTTAAATTGTATTTTGGAATATCAATTTTCTCTCCCACATTTGCACCTGTAAGCATTTCTATATTAACACTTCCATTGTTAGCACCACCAGACAAAAGCTTAACTCCATTAAATTCAGTGTTATTTGCCATGTTATCAGCACCATCTAACATTTGGTTTATTTCCTTTTGAATAACTTCTTTATCAGAATCAGTTATAGCGCCACCTGCTTGTACTAGCAGTTCTCTAACCCTCTGCAGGCTACTAGTTATCCCCTCAATACCACCATCTGCACCTTGAAGCATGCTAATGCCATCTTGAGTATTTCGCCCTGCCATTTGAAGCCCTCTAATCTGCATCCTAAATCTCTCACTTTGAGCAATTACATTAGGATCATCTTTTGCGCTATTTACTTTAACGCCCGAAGATATTCGCTGCAAGGCCGAACTCTGCCTTGTAAGATTCTTACTATATTCCTTATATATATTTAAAGATGCTATATTTTTATTAATTCTCATAAAATCAACTCCGTTAAAATATTTTTAGATACTACCATTCAGTATGTTAAAATTATCATTTACTTTATACTTCGTTTAAATGGTTAATAACTTTATATATATTTTAAAACTTATTTACATTAAAATTTACATTAAAAACGAGCACCAATAGCTATCTTTTAGCCACTGATGCTCATTTTAATAATTATTTTTTTCATAATTCCCATAATTCACACCCCTGGAATGCTTGTTAATACTTGCCTAAACTTGCTATTTTATAGCTTTTAGTTTTGCAATATCTGACCAATTATTTGCTGTTATAATTTCCACACTACACATATCTTTTCCTATACTCTTAACTTCACCTTTAATCTCTGCAACTTCGTGCTTTAAATTTTCCTGCTGTGCTGATATAACATCAGTTTTATGTTCTAAAGCTCTCAATATTTGAGTATGCTCTTCCTGTATTCTTTTAATAGACCTCACATCAACTTGCATTGATTTCATATCACCTTGTACTAATTTCATATCACTTTGCATTGATTTCATATCACTTTGCATTTCTTTTAGAATATTTAATATTTCCTTATCCATAAATTCACCACCTAGATCTTTTACTATTATTATATCATATCCCAACTAAGGTTAAAATAATAAATTGTGTATTAGAAAATCATTTTTTAATCTTATTCTTAATCTAAACCCTATTATTTAACACTCTCAACAATTCTTTTCTATATATATTACATAAATATCAGCATTACTGACACTGTAAAAGATAGCAGTTCACAATTATATTTTACACCCTGTTTCTTGGTGAAAGTTTTCTTATGCAGCAGACTAACAAACCTACTGCTATTTAAATAGGGTAATAGACCGGCTCAACCTTACAATTAACCTGCAAAATATGATGTGACACTACCGCAAAATGAGCACCAGCGGCTAATTCAATAGCCACCAATGCTCACTCTAATTTTTTCCCGCCTTTAGTTCTTCTACTATCACTATCTATAGCAATAACCTGCGAAGCTAACTTGTCTAGCCTATGATCCAAATTGCTTAGTTGCTCTGGAGTAACGACAACTTGCTTACCTTGCTCCGCTATCTCTCTCATTTGTAGCAGCTTTACTTCTTTGAGGTTAAGAAGAATCTGTTTTTCCTGCGCCCACTTTATTTCCTGTTGTAGCTGTTTATGTAGTTCTTCCTTTTTATCCATTTGATTATCTGCAATTACATCTAAATGCTGCCCTACATTAGGGTCTAGTGCAACAGTATGTATCTTTTCTTTTATTTGATTCTCATTTTCTTTCCTTGTATCTATAGCGGTTTTTGTTTCTACTATATCGGTATGTTGTTGAACCTTTGATAGTGCCGCTATGTCCATATGATTACCTCCTATTTTCTATTTTTCCCAGGTCACAGTTATCCTAGTTTAATGTGTCTGTTTAGCTTTCTTCTTTATATGTTTTATTTGCAGTAGCCGTCTATGCTGCATCCACTGCAATTCTTTCTTTAGTTCTTATTTCTTTTATTCCTATGCCCAAGTATCCAAGTTCTGTCCTACATTAGAATCTACTGCAACATTCTTTATCATGTCTGTAATCGTAGTAGCATTTTCCTTACCAGTATCTATTGCCATCTTCATTACTGCTATGCCAGCCGATTCTTTTACTCTTGACTGACTCATTATCATTGATAATGCTCCTATGTCCATATTTATTCCTCCAATTTTTATTTTATTTTCACTCCTAAAGTACTTAAATCAAAAACATATAAAACTGTTTATTAACTAATTATCGTGTTTTTTTACCATAACTAAACATAATATAAATTATTGTCTAATTAATTAATATTAAAATGCATAATTGAAGCTACCTACCCATCAAAATAGTATTACTAACATGCCCATAGAGTTGCATTTATGAGTACATGTTTCATTGTTATTCCTGTCAAGTAACGAAGGTGACATTTTTTCTTCACTACTTATAAAAATCTTTTATGCACTCACACACATAATTTACTTCATCTTCTGTAATTTCAGGATAAATTGGTAAAGCCAAAATTTGTTCACTAATCTTTTCTGCTATTGGAAAATCACCTTTTTTGTATCCAAGGTCCTGAAAACATTCTTGTAAATGTAGAGGTCTGGGATAATAAATACTAGTTTGAATTCCTTTTTCTTTTAGATGAGCTGCTAATTCATTTCTTTTTTCTGATAATATATTATATACATAAAATACCGGTTGCTGATTAAATTTAATTTTTGGTGTTTTTACAGATTTCACTTTTGATAAACGTTCATCATACCATTTTGCAACAATGCCTCTCTTTTCAATAGCTTCTTTAATATATCTCATTTTCACTAGTAGAATTGATGCTTGCATGGTATCTAATCTTGAATTATAACCTACATATTCATGATGATATTTTTTTGTTGACCCATGTACACGATATGCTTTTGCTAAATTGTATAATTCTTCATTGCTAGTTACAATCATTCCAGCATCTCCATAAGCTCCTAGTGTTTTCGTTGGGAAGAATGAAAACACACCGAAATCTCCGATAGTTCCAGAATGTCTTGTGAAATTTTCATTGCCAGTCCATCTCATACCATAGGCCTCTGCGGCATCTTCTAACACTTTTAAGTTGTATTTTTTTGCCACTTCCATGATTTTATCAACGTCCGCCATTTGAGTGAATAAATGTACAGGCAAAATTCCTACAGTATTTTCTGTAATTTTTTCTTCAATAGCTTCTGCATTGATATTGAATGTCTCTTCATTAATATCAACAAAAACCGGTTTTGCACCATTTCTTGTAATACATGATACAGAGGCAAAAAAAGTAAATGGTGATGTAATAATTTCTTTCCCCTCTTTAAATCCAAGAATATCTGCTGTTATGGTTAAAGCATCACTTCCAGATGCCACCCCAATAGCATATTTAGCTCCAGTAAACTCTGCTACTTTTTCTTCTAATTGTCGAACTTCATCGCCAAGAATAAAATTGCCCTTTTCCATTACAGATAAAACTGCTGCATCAAATTCAACTTTTTTCTCATGATACTCACGCCTTGATGTATAAAATTTCACTTCCATTTTAATATCTCCTTCAATCACTTACTAATTATATTTGCTTATTGCATAGATTTCTACTGATTTTTAAGCAATTGATTCTCTGGTACATCTCGCTTAAACTTAGCTGGATTACCCACTACAATAATGCCATCTTTAACATCTTTTGTAACTACACTACCTGCAGCTACAAACCCATCTTCATATATAGTAATACCAGGTAAAATAACTGCTCCTGCTCCAATTCTACCACCCTTTTTTATAGTTACTCCCTTAAATTTTCTAAACCTTTCTTTTGACCTTGCTGCATAATTATCATTTGAAGTTATAACGCAAGGTGCAATAAATACATAATCTTCGACTTCTGAATAAGCTGTTAAATATACATTAGTTTGTATTTTGCAATTAGAACCAACCATGCAAAAATTTTCAATAGTTGTACCACGCCCAATAATTGTTTTTGAGCCTACTGTTACATTTTCCCTTATTACAGCAGTGTCAGCAATAAGTGTTTTCTCTCCAATTACACATCCACAATAAATAATCACACCTGCCCCAATAAGGCATCCTTCACTTATTTTAGCTGGAAGCAATTTTTCTTCACTTTTGAATATACTATTTACTGATCTCATAGGCTGTTTACCTATTACCGTATTATCATCTATACGTGTATTTACTGATACAATCGTTCCCTCATGTATAACAACATTACTTCCTATAATGCAATTGTCACCTATTACTACTTCATCCTCTATTACTACAAAATGTCCCATTGATATATTTTTACCCAATTTGCTTTTTTCTGAAATATAATTCATGAAAATAACCCCTTTTCACATAGTACTTCTAAGACTATTTTTTCATTTGCAACGTTGAGAAATCCCCCATTGGAAATTTAACTGGAAGCCCTGTAAGACTTGATTTATATGATGCTAATATAATTGACATCGCTTTCTTACCTTCTTCTCCATTTATTAGTGGCTCTCTATTCATATTTATAGCATCTATCATGTCTTTAAATAACAGGGTATGACCGAAGCCATATACTGAATCTGGGTCACCTTTCTGCTCATTTAAGATTTCCTGTTCAGTATCCACACTATCCCCAAATCTCCAAGTTTCTATCGTATTAACTGCAATTCCTCCGATAGAAACTGTACCAGATTCTCCAAAGATGCTTAATGTCTCTTCTAAATTTTTAGGGTATACACAAGCAGATCCTTCAACCATACCTATAGATCCGTTTTTGAATCTTATAATTATTGCACCAAAATCCTCACACTCTATATCTCTTAAGAAAGTACCGCACTGTGCATAAACTGTATCTATTTCTCCACCCATCATCCATTGTAATAAATCAATATTGTGAATACATTGATTCATTAAAGTTCCACCATCTAATTCCCATGTTCCTCTCCAAGGCGCCTGAGCGTAATATCCAATATTTCTGTTCCAAAGGATTCTTGCTGTTCCATTAACTAATTTTCCGAATCTATTTTGTTCAACTGCAGCTCGAAGTTTTTGTATTGGTTCATTAAATCTATTTTGGTGACTAACACAAAGCTTCACATTGTTTTTTCTTGAGCATTTAATCATTCTATCTGCGTCTTGAGTAGATAAAGCCATTGGTTTTTCAACAATTACATGTTTACCTTTTTCCATGCAATATATAGCTATATCTGGATGATACCCACTTTCAGTAGCTATAGTAACTATATCAATATCAACTTTATCAAGCATTTTTTTATAATCTGTATAGACTTTTACTTTAACATTCTTACCTATTGCAGTTATGTACTCATCTATTTTAGCAATAGCTTTAGCTTCTACAATATCACACACTGCTATAAGTTCAATTTCAACTTTGTTTTGTGTAATAGCCTCTATATGTTTATAAGCTATCCTTCCACATCCTATTATTGCAATCTTTAATTTTTTCATTTAGACTCCTCCTTGTAGTGTGTTTCATAATATATAAATATACCGTAATTCCATAAAACTTAGCTTGCCATGTTATACCGTAATTTACAATGAATGAATCCATGCCATAATTTTGACTTCCCTTATTATCATAATTACTCTTAAAGTTTATTTATCTTTTCTCTATTATTCACAACATTTTTTGTAGCATTTCTAGTGTCATATAATAAACTAGCTTCTGCAACAATCTTTTCATAATCATAAGAGGTATGATCAGTAGTTATAACTACTATATCTGCACATTTTATTTCATTTTCCCAAGTTATAGATATATATTCTTTGCCCTTGTGCATGAATTTCGGGATAAACGGATCATTTATAATTATGTCAGCACCATTCTTTTCTAATTGATCAATAACCTTTAACGTTGGTGATTCTCTAATATCATCTACATCTTTCTTATAAGCCGCACCCATAAGAAGAACTTTTGCTCCGTTTAGTGCCTTTTTTTGACCATTTAAAAGCTTCATTACATTTTCCAGCACAAATTCAGGCATATAATCATTAATAATGCTTGATGTTTCTATTAATTTTATATGATAATCATACTCTTTTGCTTTCCACTCTAGGTAGAATGGATCAAGCGGTATACAGTGACCGCCAAGACCAGGTCCTGGGTAGAATGGCATAAATCCATAAGGCTTAGTTTTAGCTGCATCTATTACCTCCCATATATCAATATTCATTCTTTTACATAAGATAGCCATTTCATTAGCTAGTGCTATATTTACATTTCTAAAGGTATTTTCAAGAATTTTCTCCATTTCAGCTACTGCCGGAGAAGACACCTCCATTATATCTCCCTCTAGCACACTTCGATATAACATCCCTGCTACTTCAGTACAGCTTGGAGTACATCCTCCAACTACCTTTGGAGTATTTTTTGTATTGAATTTTTTGTTACCAGGATCAACTCTCTCTGGAGAAAATGCTAAGAAAAAGTCTACCCCACATTTTAAACCTGATTCTTCAAGTATTGGTCTTAATACTTCCTGCGTTGTTCCTGGGTATGTAGTGCTTTCGAGTACTACGAGCATACCCCTATGTAAATACCTAGCTACACTTCTAGTTGAATTCACTACATAAGATAAATCTGGTTGCTTATATAAATCTAATGGTGTAGGAACTGCAATACACACTGTATCTACATTCTTAACAAAACTAAAATCCGTAGTAGCTTTAAGTTTTCCTTCTTGCACTAGTCTGGCTAGATCTGAATCTACAATGTCACCAATATAATTATGCCCTTCATTTACCATTTTTACCTTTTGATCCTGAACATCAAATCCTATTACCTCATATCCTACTTTAGCCTTCTCTACAGCTAGCGGTAACCCTACATAACCGAGTCCTACTACTCCTAGTTTTGCCGTTTTGTTCTTTAATTTTAACAATAATTCATCTTTAGATTGTAACATTTTCATTTTTCCTCCTTAAATACACATATAGAAGCTTCATTAAATTTTCACTTAATCCTCTAATGGCATTATACCAAAGAATTGAATTAAAAATTTGATAAATCTCCGTATTCTGAATATTTTATAATGTATATTAACTTATTAATATATTTGCCTATAAATTGGCTTTGGTTTATATAGTTTACTTTTACTTTTACAATTGATGAGTATATTTTAATTTGCATAATTCATTATAGATCCTCGTACCATTGAAATTATAATCCCTCAAGTCTTTCACCTACACTCTGATTCCTCCTTATGAGTTAGTTTACTCACTCATAAGGATAATATTTTTAAGTGCTGGAGTCAATATTCATTGTATATCAACAGGGTGCAACTCTGCCCACTTGCTAAAGTTGACACTATCTAAATTCATTTTCTATATCCCTTTTCCAATGAGTATATTCATTGGAAACTATACTATTTATAATATTTTCTGCCATTTCCATATTACTTTCATCAAGTGCATTCTTTAACTTATCAAGTAGAGCCCCCAAATTATTAGTTTCTAGCTTTATACTTTTATTATCTAAATCACTATACATAGTTTCTAGCGCTATATTTATGCTGTTTACTCCTTCTATAGAATCTTCTAATACTGTTTCAGTCTGCAACTTTGTCCCATTTTTATAATTTTGTTTGATATAATTTAACGCTTCTCCTAATGTATCAGAAATCTTTAAAATGTAATTTATATTCTCTGCGTGCTTTTTTATTTTTTTTGGAAACACTAGCTGATTAGTATTATTTAAGATTTTTCTTCTTTGATTATCTTTATTTTCTTTTAAAAGAATGCTTGTATTATGTATTTTAGCTAAAATGGATGTTATAAGGAAATTTACACTCATTACAAATATTATTCTCGATTTATGGATTTTAGCTTTTTTATCGTTAATAAAATTCACCTACCCGTCTAAAGTCTTAGTTTTTTTATTCTTTTATCGAATGCCCTTCACATCTATTATTACTTTTTGTAATTTTCGCAATCTTTATAAAAGTCTAAAAATTTAACACGAGATCGACTAGATTTGAAACTACTATAGTTGTTAATTCTCTTTTATAGGTTCAACAAAATGAGCACCAACAACTATTAATTTAGCTATTAATGCTCATGCCAGTATTTTCCCTATCTAATGTTCTTTTGCTTTCTAAAATTAGCTCACTAGCCTATGCCACAAGGTTATCTGTTTATTTGACTATATCTCTTGTTTACAACAATTTCTCCTCAATGTTGGGTTGCATCTTCAGTATATACTTCGCCGATTATAGTTTTGAATTTAGTTCTTCTTTTTCATTCATCTACTGCTATGCCCTAGTATCTAAGTACTGTCCTACATTAGTGTCTACTGCAACATTCTTTATCATTTCTGTCATCTAATTAGCATTTTTTTTACCAGTATCCATTGCCATTTTCATTACTGAAATGCTAGCTGATTGTTGTACGCTTGATTGACTCATCACCATTGATAGTGCTCCTATATCCATATTTATTCCTCCAATATTTATCTTGTTTTACACCCCTGGGTGATTGCCTCAGTTCGCTATGTTTTTTTGCATTATTTCACAAATGCCTGTCACCCTAGTGAGAAGGTTTGCAGACGAACTTGTTAAGTGCTCTACCATTTGCTGTAATTCTTGTTTTAGTTCTTATTTCTCATCCATTATTACTATGCCCAAGTATCCATAGCCATCTTAATTACTGCTGTACCAGCGAATTGTTGTACTCGTGCCTGGCTCATTACCATTGATAGTGCAGCTATGTCCATATGATTACCTTCCTCGATTACATTTTTATTTTACATACTCTTACACAAACCACCAGATATCAGGTATCATTGCGAAGAAAGAATGACTGAGCTTGTAATGATTAAGCTTACTACACTCCATTGGATATTGGTAAAGATCTTTTTGAACTTGCTACTTACATCCCATTGCTACAATACATGTTCCAACTCTTTAACATTTGGTAGATCTAACAGACCTAATTTCATTAAGTCAATTATTTCCTTTGTACTTTTATCCCAAATTAAAATTCTATTTAATAATTGAATTACATCAACAGGATGTCTATATTTTATCAATTTTGCTGGTACACCCCCAACGATAGAATATGATAAAACATCTTCTGTAATCACTGCCCCTGCAGCTATAATTGAACTATGTCCAATAGTAACTCCCCTTAAAATAATAACGCCACTTCCTATCCATACATTATCTTCAACAATAGTAGGTTTGGAAGGTACATAATTATAATAGTGTTTTCTTTTGAGTTCTTTAAACTTATTAATTTTTATAAACTTTTCATAATATATAGACGGATATGACGTTATTGTATTTACAGGGTGCTCTGGTATGCTAATTGAAACATTTTCTCCAATACTACAAAATCTTCCAACTGTTGATTTTGCATAAATATGTCCACTGTAAATATATGTATAATCTCCAATATATACATTTTTATCTATTTTAGTATTTCCCAAAAAAACATTTTTACCAACTTTAATATCCGTTGAAATATTTTTATAATTATCAGCTTTAATTCCCTTTTTTAATCTCAAATATAATTTTTGAGCAAAAAACATTAGTATTCCTCCCAGTAAAATTTGCATTTTTTATTTCTTTACCACTTCTAAAAATATGTCTGCATTATATTCTATAAAACCCAATAAAGACTCAGCTAATTTAAAAAGCCCTTCCAGTTGGTTATCTGTAAAATTCTTCATTTGTTCATTTGATAATAATTTTAAAAATGTAGGTAATTTTCTTGTTATTTTTAAGCCAGCTAAACAAATATGTTCTTCTATTAAACTATATGTATATACCCGCTCATGCCCAATTTTAAAATCCGATTCACCTAAATCTGTTAAATTATCTAATAATCCTAAACATTTGCCATAGTTTCTGTGCAATGAGTTAGCATTGGGGACAATTATCAATATCTTTCCACCATCCTTTAACCAGTCCTTCATCTTATTTAATACTAAAATAGGATTTTCTAAATGTTCTAAAATATTGGTTGCAACAATTGTATCAAATTTTATATTTGGTTCGAATTCCTCAAAATATGATTTAAACACCTTTACCTTGTCACCAAATTTATCTTTTTGCTTATCTAAAAGCTTTTTAGATGCATCCAAAACATTGGTGACCCCAAATTTTTCTATGATCTTTTGTGTATATGTACCTGCCCCAACTCCCATTTCTAATACATCTGGACCATTCACATATTGCATCATATTGGAACTTAAGATTTCTAATATTCTCTCATCTACTTTTAATCCATCATCAGGATCTAAATACTTGGCAGCTATACTTTCAAGCTTATTTGTCATTATACTCTCCTTCTATTCTCTTATTTCTATATAGCTTGGGCATTTTATTTCATTTTCAGTAATGTTAATACTAAATTTACCATTCCCTTCACTTATAAATCCTACAGTTTGATAATAATCTCCCACAGATATGTTTTTTGGAGTCCATATATATTCACCTTTTATAGTGTGTATGTTCTTATTCTTTGCTTTAGAATATACAAATGACATAAATGCATCTTCTAAATTTCTTTTCATAACTCTGCAACTTAGTAAAAATGTATCAATATGCCAGGTATCTAACTGTCCCTTAATTATACAAACACCAACTATACCATTATCACCAAATTTATCTGTAACCCTCATATAATACATCTTATAATTATCTGAGTTAATCATATTTTTTATATCTTCCTCTGTATATCTCCTTGTTGTCATATTAAATTGATTTGTTTTCTGAGTTAACTGTGCAATTCTTGAAATAGAAAAATCATCCACACATTTAATATATGCAACCATCTCTAAACTTTTATAATACACATCCAAATCTATATAGACTTCTTTTAAGAGATTTCTTTTTACTTGTGCTCTATACATCTCTGTTTTATTAATATCTTCCCCAGTAATATTCAAAGTTTCAAAATAATTCAAATCATTCAAAATATCGATATACTCTAAAGGACTTGTTGGCATCGTTATTGTTTCTACCACTCCATTAAAAGCTTGATTTACAAGATCACACTCAGCTGGATTATCATCAATAAAAATCATGCTATCAATACCAATATTAAGTTCACAAGCAATATCCCTTATATTAGTTGCTTTGTCTGTCCAGTTTATTTTAATATTTGCAAAATCATTTTCTCTAAGTATCATGTCAGGATGTTCCTTAATAATTTTGATTGCATCATCATAATTGTTTTTACTATTAATCGCAAGTATTATTCCTCTATTTTTTAATTTTCTAAGTTCTCTCTGAAAATCTTTATAACATATTCCCGGATAATTATCATCTAGCTTTATACCATTAAACCCATTTTCACCAACGATCCCACCCCACATCGTGTTATCAAGATCTAACACAACACATTTTTTATTATTTCCACTTATAGCTTTAATGTATTTTACATACTCCTTTGATAATTCCATATAGAATTTTAATTTATATGGATTTTTAGATACATACCACATTTTTTTATCTGATATATTCTTTTTACCTACATTAGCCGACAAGTGTTCAACATCAACTATATACACTCCTATATTCTTTCTTGCTACTTTTAACAATTTAAAGTTCAAATTTCTTATAAAATTCATTTGACTAAATTCATCCATATAATCACATAAACTTGAGTAAGTATCACTCGGAATTATAAAATTATTAATTAAGATACTTGCTTTAGAATTCTTTTGTAAATTTAAAATTATATATTTATAATTTTCAATAATAATATCACTTAATTTTTCAATTTGAGGTTTTAATTCTTCGAAATTCGTAAAAAGGCTAGGGTATAATTCTTCTAATCTTACAGCCAAAATCACAATATCTTGCTTTTTTTTATATAATTCACTCTCTGTATTTAATGTTTCCTGAACATATTGATTATATCCACTTATATACACATTAGAGATATAATTTTCTTTAAACAATTCTACAGTTAGTATCTCTTTTAACTGATCGCATGTAAAAGACCTTAATATAGCAATATTCATATTTTTAAATGTAATATTTTCATTATCTAGATTTTGTATTTTATTGAATATATCAATGTAATCAATATATTTCAAATTATTTTTTAATAGAAATTTAAGTTTGTTTAAAATTAATATCATCACCTTTTTGCAATATCTCTACTATGTTACCATCCTTTAAATAACAAAAAACTATTTCCCTACCATCAAACGCAGGTGCTTTTATTTTTTTTGTAAAAACTTTACCAATTTTAAGTTTTTCAAAGTTTTTAATATAATCGTCTAAATTATCGACTTCAAAGCAAATATGATGCAATCCTTTATTATTTTTATTAGCTACAGGCGAATTTATATCTATAGGTTCAATCAATTCAATTACTTGTTTACTATTTTTTTCTTTCAAAAAAACCAGTTTATTATTTTGACTATAATCATAAATTATTTCAGATATAAGTTTATATCCTATTTTTTGATATATCCCCATACTATCCTTTATATTTTCTACTACAATTCCTACATGATGTACTATCATATATCCTCTACTCCATGATTTTTTAATATTTTCACTATGAAATTATATCCTTTGAACATTTCAACTATTTCTTCTGGCGATATTTCTATATCAAATTCGTCTTCAATTAACAATATTAAGTTTAAATGATTTAGAGAATCCCACTCGCTAATATTGTCTGGATTTATATTACTACTATCTATATCTTCGAGATTATTGTTTGTAATTTTTTCAATAATATTAATTACTCTCTTCATAGTTTACTTTCTCCCTCCTATATTTTTAAAGTGTTTCACAATAGCAAATCTATTTATTAAATTCACCCGATGATCCATCGCAAAACTTGATGATACATCTGAATTTTTTCCTAAATTTTCAATAACAATGCTTCCTATTCTAATATTACAATTTTCCCCCAAACTAAGATTATTTGAAATAACTACCCCAGGTCCTATATATGAATTCGCACCAATCTTTGTATATCCACAAATTTTTGTGCCTGCAGCTATAATAGTATTACTTCTAACATTACACCCATGTGATATACTAACCCCTGAATCTAAAACTATATTTTTGCCTATATAAGTAATATCACCATTAAAAACAGCTTTCTCAATTAAACAGTTATTTAATACTTTTGTATTTGAATCAACATATAAATAACCATTATGCTTAGCAATTTTTTTCTCGTTATTAGAATCATATACCATCAATCCTTCACATCCTAAAATAGTTCCGGCTCCAATATGAACATTATCTCTAATAATTACATTTCTTTTTATTATTACATTATCCTCAATAACACAATTAGACCCTATGCATACATTGTTCTCACTTATTATTGCTCTTTCTGAGATTGTTGAATTACTTGATATTATTGACTTAAACTTTTTAGGTATAACTATATCACTAATCTTAAAAATTAATTCTCTAGGATTTTTATAAACTATAATTCCAATATCATCTCTAGTTTCTATAACCATCTCTATTATATCTTCTGTGCATATAATAGAAGAAACATTTTTATTTTTCAATTGATTCATATATTTTTTAGAAGAAAGGAATGATAATATGTTTTTCTTTCCTTGGTGAAGAAATCCACATGTATTAAATGTTCCCTCTCTAATAATTTCAAAATTACTATTTTCTAGATATAGACTGCTTAATTTCATAAATATACTCCTTAGTTCATACTAATCTTATCTGCTGCTACTTTTTTAAACTTTTCTCATTATTATATAAAATTTTCCTTATACCTTCTATGCTCTTAGTTATTTCGAACCATTTCAGGGAGGTCTTTGTTTCTCTTTCATTTTGCACCGCTAAAATAAAATCTTTGATTTCATCCATTAAAGGATTATTAGAATATCTTATTTTCGCACAATCAAAATTCTGTGAATACCATATATTGTCTCCAAATGCTTCAAGTGTACCTTTTTTCATTATTTTTGCAGTTTGATCCATAAAATTAAATTCACCATACATATCTTTTTTTGATATATTGAATTTCCTTATTTTAACAGAGCTGCTTCTGTCTGCTAAAAATCTTGCTATTATACCATTCTCAAATACTAAGCTTACATTTGCTAAATCATACATTTTGCTATATTCATTATAAGCAGATAGCGTTCCACTCACTTCTTCTATTTTTCGTATATCAATTATTTCAGATAATACTGCTAAATCATGGGTCATTAAATCTTGTATAACATCTATATCCTTATGATTATTCCTTTTAGTTTTTTGACCAATTCTATAAAAATCAATATAGTCAAAAGACCCATCACTCTTCAAATAATTCTTAATACCTGTAGTGACACTATTATAAACTTCAGTAAATCCAGGAGAAATTAGTATATTTTTTTGTTTAGATATCCTATATAATTCTTCAGCTTCCTTTAAAGAAACAACTATAGGTTTTTCAATAAGTATAGGTTTGTTATTTTCAATAAGTAGTTTAGATACATAAAAATGATTTGTTGATGTTATAGCCACGATAGCTACATCAAAAATATTTTCTTCAATCATATCTTCAACATTGTAAAACCCCTTCACTTGGAGCTCTTCAGCATATTTATCAATCAATGTTTTATCTATATCACATATACAAGCTATTTTACATAAATTTTCATTTTCTAGTCTTTTAATATTTTTCAAATGAAGATTCCCCATACTTCCTAGTCCTATAAGTGCTATTCGAATCATACTATCTCATCCCTTTCACCAATTTATTAATCTTAGTATATTCTAAAGGTATATTGTTTACCGTCACATTATTTATAATGTTTTCGCGTTTTATCACAGCAATAAATTCTTCCAAACTAATTTCGTTTGAAATGTAATTAATAATCAAATCAGCAAATTCATTACCGTAACCATAACTATTTTGAAGTAGTTGTCCTCTATTTTTTATATGCTGTTTTGTTTCACCTAAATTAACTAAACTGTTTTTTAAGCAATAATATCCAGATACGACTAATGACATTAAATGTAGTGACAATTTGGTTTTGTTTACTTGCTTGCTTAATGTATTATTTGATATCCTTCTAATATAAACATAGTTTTCTGACACTTTTATTTTTTTATTTAAGTTATTACCTAATATTCTACTTAACATAACATAATCTTCTGCTACTCTAAAAATTTCTTCAGGCAAAGCAATAATTGCATCATTAATATTAAAAATTGCGCCTGCATTAAAAGCACACATTTCTCCTGATACAAAAATATGTTTTAATAGTGATAAACACTGTAAATCACCAAATTGTTTTCTATCATATCCTATGCATATCTCACCATTATCGCTTAAATTTAAAACGTATCTAGGAATCATTATATAGCTATTTGAATCACACTCCTTATAATCATTATCAAATATTTTTTTGTTGTTACATAAAATAATATCATCATCACCACAACACATTATATTTTTTGTATTGGTTTTATTAACTCCAATTCTTAGAGCGAAAGCCACTCCCCTATTTTCTTTATTGAATATGATATTTTGAACTCCATATTTTTTTTCATTGCTCAAAGTTTTTAAAATATTACTATTTAAATCATCAGAGAAATCATCAATTATTATTTTTTTTTGATTGCCTAACTTAAAACCTTTTTCTAAATCCTTCTTTAAAATTAAGGTCCTATTATAAGTTGGAATAATCAGTGTTAACCCTTTTATTTCGTTATATATTATATTTTGCTGTAACATTTGTTTTACACAACTAATTAAACTTTCATCATTTTTCTTAGAACCGTTGATATCACTATTTGAGCAAACAGCTACAATATTTACCGCACTTTCATTAACTCCTTCTTCAACTTTAAAATCTACAACTGAATAATAAATAATATTTTTAAAGTATTTTTGTAATATTTCCTTTAATTCATCAAAATCATATTCTTTTATATGAAATGGATTTTTTACATTTTTTCTCATTTCTCTGTTAGGTGTAGATAAAATCATCATTCCATTTTTTTTTAACACTCTTACTGCTTCTTTAAAATAAGAATCAATTAAATTTAAAGACAGATGTTCAAAAGTTTCAAATGAAGTATACACATTAAATTTCCCATCTTGAAATGGTAATTTTGTAACATCTCCATTTATCCATTCGACATTATCCCTTCTATATGTATTTCCAGCAAACTCTATATTCTCCTTTGCTAAATCAAGTGCATATACTTTATTACATAACTTCGAAAAATATGCCGCACCATAACCAAAACCTGAAGCCGCCTCTAAAACTTCATCTGTATTTTTTATAAACAATGACGCAAATATATACCTTTCAATTATCTTCAAATATCCTAAATAAGGTAAAAATTGTGTTCCTGGAATACCTCTTTCCCATATATAAGCTAATTCATTTTTCTTTATATCCTTTAACATTTTATTGTCGTTTATAAAACCCGCTATAGTCCCATTATACTGCAATTTATATGAAATTATCTTATTTATAAATAATTTTACTTTATCTTTATTTTTACTATATAAAATATATTCAGGAAGAATAATTTTTTCATTTTCTGTGTCATACCATATATTCTGTAAAACAAGTTGCTTTTCTTCTTTGTTTTTTACTATGAATTCTACTAAATTAAAATTGCTATTTATTTTTTCTATTTTCCCTATACTTATATTACAATTTTCAAAATTATAAAGATCAATGTCTTTATAAGTATATGGTGTAAACTCTATATACTTAGATATTAAGTAATTCATGTCTAAATCAGTTGTTTTGACTATCTGTTTATCTAGTAAATATAATATATTTTTTATTTTATCAACTTGGCTATCTAATGAATAATTTTCCAGGATAAACTTTCTGTATTCATAGGAATCATAATTTTTACTAGTTATCATTTTTATAGCTTCATCTATTTCATTATACAAATATTTTTTTTCCCATATTCCATCTGCAAATAAAAAATTATGTATAATAGGTTTTATACCTCTAGTCATTGCTTCTGCAATACCGTACCCAAAACTCTCATGTATACTTGCAGATACAATATAGTTCTTATCGTCTAACCATTTATTTATATCTTCTTGCCATCCCTGAAAAATAACATTATTTTGTAATCCCATCTGTTGTACTTGATAATTCCAATACAATTCAATCAATGCATCTTGAAATTGTCCGGCTACATACAATTTGTATTTTTTATCTTTTTTTACAAGTTTGTTAATTATTTGAAGTAACAGAACTGGATTTTTTCTTGAATGAATATATCCAACATAAGCAATATTAAAACCTACATTTCTTTCTTTAAGTTTGAATTTATCTAAATTAACTCCATTCTTTATAGTAACAATATCTACTTTATTTTCTATATTAGGTATAGCAGTAACTAAAAACTTTTTTAAATGTTCTGAAACAATAATTAATTTATTAACATTTTCCCATTCAACATTTTTAGGTAAATCAGTAAATACTTCATATCGGTGCAATCTGCATATCACTTTTTTTTCTTTAGCAAGCCCTAATTTGCTTCCATAAACCACAAGCTCATCACACCATTCAAACCAACAGATATCGGCCCACACCATACATTCATCTATTTGTTTATAATCTGTTACAATTATCTTTTTTATTTCATATTGATCTGATAATCCATTTATTATATCACCAAGAAAGCTATCCATACCTTGCTTTACAAAAAAAACTATTTTCTTTTTATCTTCTACTACTACAATATCATGTTCAGATGATATTTTTTCAACAATAGCAATTATATCTGCTTTTATATTTTCATCCTTACACTTTTTTAAAGCATTTTTGTAATATTTCACAGCCTCATTAACTTTTTCCTCTTGCTCATATAGATACCCTAAGTTATAGTTTAAATCAAAGTTTCCACTATCAATAGCTAGTCCTTGCTTTAGCACTTTCTCTGCTTCCTTCATATTTCCCTGCATTATAAATATAATAGCTTTCATAGAATATGTTTCTAAATTTTCTGAATCTATTTTAAAATACTCCTCTATTAAACTCATTGCTTCGTTTAATTTATTATCATCAATAAGTAATTGTACATTTTCTCTTATCTGTTTTTTAATTAGCTCCATTTCATTAGCCACTTTAACACTTCCTTAGTTATTATATACTAGTAAGGCAAAATATAACTTACATATCCAACAATAGTTATATATACTTATACCTAAGTCACTTTCGCCCAAAATAGAATTATTTGCTGTATATTCTGTTTCATTTCTTCTGCTATTTACACAATTTAATACCAACTCATTTTGAGGCAGTAACTCAATAATCTTTGATTGCTTATTTAACACTCTATAAAAATACTCATTTATTATATAATTAGGCATTTTATATATTTCACTATTAAACATTTTATCAGAATTGTAATTGTGCAAAAAGACATCATATTCATCTTCTGGTATAAAACTTAAAAAGCATGTTATTTACTATTCTCTGGAACTTTACTCTTTTTTTATATTGCTCACTTATTAAGTAAATACATCTACATTTTATACTTACTACTATCCCCTTCTTTTAATCTTTTTATTGATATCTGTGATTTAAATAAAATAATTTCCACATCATTATTAACTATGCTCTCATATTCCCTTATCAAAACTTCTGCATCTTTAAAGTTTTCATTTTCAATATACGACTTTATTAAACTTTTTATTTGAATTTTGTACTGTTCAAATTCACTATTCTCATATCCCATAGATCTTTTTTCTTCATCCAATATGAATTCTACCACATTCTTCATATATGGATATACCTCTAGTGCTTTTCTTAAATATCCAATATAAACCTTTTTATCATTATTTTTATAAAATTTAGCTTTATTCATGTAAACAAAAAACATTTCCTCTTCTGTCCTTACATCCTGACAACGTTCATTTTCCAATACAAACTTACTATATACAAAGTCAACGTATTTTACACCTAATACAACATACATTTCATAAATTTTTCTTGATTTATCTACCTCTAAATCATTAAGTAATATTACATATCTACATAATTCCTTATTTAACCTAACAGAATTAAATTCTAGATTGTTACTAAATTTGAAAATATAATCATAAACACTTTCACTAAAATCTTTATATTTAGTAGATAAATACTCCAAGTACTCATTAAGTTTAATAAAAGTAAGACTACTTAATGAATTTGAAATATTAGATTTATTTTTAATTAAATAGTAAATTAAATCTGCAAAATAAAATGGTTGATTTGCTAATTCGATTTTTTCTAATAATGAATATATTAAATCACTATCAATATTATTACTCCCAGTATAGTCTAACCTTATTCTATTTAAATAATTATATGTGGTACTACCCTGACTAAATAATTCAGTTAATAAATTTATTTGCTCATCACTTGATTTTATTTTTTTACTTTCTATTGCAATGTATAATTTTCTTATTTCATCTTTATTGTCACTAAAAAATAGTTGTTCTTCATATTGTTTTATGTAATTATATTCTTTTGTTGTAATACATAAATCCACAATATTTTCGGATATATTATGATTCTCATCACTTATTTGTAATAAGTATTTTTTAGCTTTTTGATATTCTTGAATATCTCGATTTAATAAATATAAGCTATAATAAGCTTCATTTACTCTCCCAAGAGTATAATCAATAATGCTCATATTTTTTCCCGAAGTAGAATAGCTATCATAGAGCTTTAAATAAGATTCTAACGCTACTATTGCATTTTTATTTTCCTTTAGCTGGATAAATGCTATACCAAGATAATAATATATATCTATTAAATTACTGTCATATTTCAAGCATTCATTGGCGTATTTTTTAACATTTACATAATCCTCAACACTAAAATAGCAAAGACATATCTGAGGAAATATATATATATATTTCTTTTTATCCTCTTTCTTATAAATAAGACTATCATAAGCTTTCTGAATATATTCAACCGCTTTATCGTACTCTTCATGCATTCCATAACTAACCGACAATTGATATAAAAAATATATACTTCCTGGATCCTTTTCTATTTCACTTTTTAAAATTGATGCAGTTCTTTTAAATTTTGTTTCCATTAATTCTTTATCAGTACTTATATACCCATAATGTTTACAATTGGTTGAAAGTACTTTAATAGGTTCTTTATATAGTGGTTGATTATGTACTGCATTAACATATTTAAACTCTTTATCCTTTTTAAATAGCCTCAATGATGAAAAGATACTAAAATTTGTTTCATCTTTCAAATCAGACAGATTTTCAACATATATACTTGCAGAATTATACTTTTTATATATTTTCAATTCGAAAAAGCTTATAATATCATCACAATTCTCTAGAATTTCATCTCCATCTATTATAAAAACCCAGTCTCCGTTGCAGTAACTCAAAGTAATATTTCTCATTTCAGAAAAATTATTATTCCACTGATGAAAATATAGATTATCTGTATACTTTTCAGCAATTTCTATAGTTTTATCAGTTGAACCTGTATCTACAATTATTAGCTCACAATCAAGCTTATTAAGAATTGGAGTTAGTGCATTTAAACACTTATCTAAATACTTTTCTTCATTTTTAACCATCATTCCTATACTTAATAACATAGTTTTCCCCCCATAGTTAATATAATATCAAATTGACACCGCGCAAAATCATTTATAGTTTCAATGATTTTCTGCACTAACAACTTATAAAAAAAAGAGTCAAGAGTAAACTCCTGACTCTTCTCACCTTACAATTATCTTAATAATGCAAGAACTTGTTGTGGCTGTTGGTTAGCTTGAGCAAGCATAGCTTGAGCAGCCTGATTAAGAATATTGTTTTTAGAGAATGTGGACATTTCTTTAGCCATATCTACGTCTCTAATTCTTGATTCAGCAGATGTTAAGTTTTCAGATGAAGTACCAAGATTAGCTATTGTATGCTCTAATCTATTTTGTATAGCACCTAACTTACCTCTTTCAGAAGATACACTTGCTATAGCTTTATCAAGAGTGTCAAGAGATTTAGTTGCATCCTCTTTAGTCATTAAGTTTAATGCTGCTTCTTGCATAATGTCTGTTGTACCATTAGTTACTCCAAGTGATGAAGTAAACCCTGCCTGACCTGCATTACCAGTAACTTTAAGTGCAGCAGATCTCATATCATTTATGCTTAAATTCATTGATTGACCTTTGTTTGCACCAATCTGGAAAGTTGTATTAAATCCACTTCCTTGAACTCCAGCTCCAACAACTTGTGATACGTTTGTAGCTGTAGTCATATCTGCAGGAAGAGCAAATCCTAAGTTTGAAGCTAACGGTGTATTTGCATCATCTGTAAGCTTTAAATCTTCACCAGTTTCAGAGATAAATTGTATTTTATTATCTTTTGAAAGTGATGCAGTAACAGATCCGGTTAATCCTGCATTTTGCAAACTAGAATTAATGTCCTTAACTAGATCTTGCATTGCAGCCTTAGAAACATTTGCATCCGCATTTTGTGTATCGTAAACCTTAGGTATAGCTCCTGCATTTAATGTAACAGTTACATCACTGCCCGAACCAACTGCTATCTTAAATGTGGAATTAGCTGCCACTGTAATATCTGCAGCAGTATCTAAAGCAGCTGATGCTTGTAACCCTGCTTTTTCTACTAAAGTTGGATCTCCTGTAATATCAATAGTAGTTGTTGCTAATGCTCCTAATGTCAAAGCCTTTGCTGCTCCAGAACCAGCAGTAATTTTTATCTCGCTTGTACTTCCACTTGATTTAGCTGTAAATACAATATTTGTACCATTATCTGTTATATCAACTAAATCAGAAAGTTTAACGCCACCAGAAGTTGTTTCTTTTAAAGTTGCTATTGTTGTAGCCATAGATGCGCCTGTAACTGCAGTAAAATTAAATGTTTGATTGTCAACTTTAATAGTTGCAGTTTTACCAGTAGTAGTTGCAGTAACTGCAGCGAAAGCTACTGATCCTGTTATAACAGAACTTGTTGCTTTTGTTATTTTAGCACCATCATTTGAATCCATTCCACCATTTAATACTTTTTGCGTATTAAATTCAGTTGTATTACCTACTCTATTGATTTCTGAAGTTAATTGGTTCATTTCATCTTGTATTGATCCTCTATCGCCTTCAGTGTTTGTACCATTTGCTGATTGATTGGCAAGTTCTCTCATTCTTTGAAGTATGCTATGAGTTTCGCTTAAAGCACCCTCTGCTGTTTGAACCATTGATATGCCATCTTGAGCGTTAGCTCCAGCTTGATCAAGTCCTCTAATTTGTCCTCTCATCTTTTCAGAGATTGCAAGACCTGCTGCATCGTCTCCCGCTTTGTTAATTCTTAAACCTGAAGAAAGTTTTTCCATTGATTTGTTAGCATTACTTGCGTTTATACCCATGTTTCTGTTAGCGTTCATTGCACCTAAATTGTGATTAATTATCATTATAAATTCCTCCTTGAAATTTTAGTAGGACATCCTTGTCCTCTAGTGTTATTTATAGTTAAGCTCTTTGAGCCATACTAACTAATTTGTTATTATCCTATTAGTTTTTTTACTTTTTCAACTTCTATTATTTATATCGTAGGCTAAGTTAGAAACTTTATGGTTTTTTAGAATGTTTTTGATTTTAATTTAAAATTAAGTTTAATTGTTTTTCTTTCTATTATATATATCGTAAGAAACATTTTACACTTTATAGCTTTTTAAAATTATTTTGTGAATTTATTTCATAAATAAAAAAACACTTAGAAGAATGTATTTAACTCTTCCAGTGTTTTCTCTTTACTAAATTTCTTTACTAAATTTCTTTACTCAAAAACACAGCCTTAGCAGGTATATTATTATATCCGGCCATTCCAACTTGTCTTTTTTCATTTTGCTTTATTTTTTTCAATAAACCAACTTTTCTAATTTTCATTTCAGAGATTAATACTTTTTCTAACTTTTCTATTTCATATTGTAAATAAAATTCTTTCAGTTCTTCTTTTGAATAATTAATTTTATTCATATCATCTAAAATTAATTGCCTTTGCTGAAAAATTTCATCTAGCTTCTCATATTCATCTGCTTTAACTGTCTCAATAATAGTCAAAGTGATATCTTTATATTTAGTAAAATTCTCCTCTAAGTTCAATTTATCACCCACCTTATGTTAATTGAAATTTACAATTGGTAGTTAACATTGGTTATTGTCAACTACCAATTGCATCTATGATGAGCTTGTTCCAAGCATAGAACTAAGTGAACTCTGTTGTGAATTTAAAGCATTCATGGCTTTTTCTAGTGCAGTAAATTTGGCATAATACCTAGTTGAAGCAGCCGAAAGTTGAGCTTGAAATTTTTTAACACTTATTGTCTTGCTATATACTTGATCGGGTAGAGTATTTTTACTAGAAGTACCTAAAGAACTAAAATCATACTGCTTATTTACGAATATATTCATATATCCACTTAAGCTGTAAGTACCATCTTTACCTATTCCAGGTGCTGCAACATAGTCTCTCAATATGTTGTCCATTCTCTTAAATATTCCATCTTCATTGTATTTTTTTGAACCTATATAAGGTTCCTTACGTTTTTCCGAACCTATAGGCTCTTCTATTAGCTCTAAAGGACTACTAGAAGCCCCCATGAATAATTTTCTGAAGTCACCCATGTTGTTTTCAATGGCACTTTTTAATTTTGATTCATCCTTAAGCACAAGTTTACCACCATCAAGAACATCAGTTGATGTTTCTATACCTATAGCACTAGAACCATAGCTACCAAAATTCAAGGCTACTTTTCCAGTACTGGCATCTGTTTTATCATAACTATTATATACAGGCGAATAAAGTGTTCCTCGGAGTTGAGTAAGTAAACTACTTAAATAGTCATCTTTTCTAAGTATTCCAACCTTTGCTTTAGCTTCCCATGTTTTAATTTGGGTATCACTCATACTTGCTCTTTGGTCATCAGTTAATGGAACATAATTCTTATCTTTCTTTTCTGTTAATTTTGTATTAATCGTTGATATTATAGTATTATAATCCTCAATGAATTTTTTCATACTACTAACAACTGTATCTGAATTTGCTGTTACAGTTACATCTGAAGTTGCACCTGCCACATTAACTCCAACAAGATTATAGGTAACACCATTTGTTGTAAATTTATTTGAGCTCTGAGTGGTGGTCACTGTTGACTGCCCTGGTTCTGTAATTTCTACTATTGCATCCTTACCTGTCCCTATTATAACTCCTGCAGTTGCTCCAGTTAGACCTAATTTTGTTCTTATATTATCTGCTACATCTGTTATTTTAAAATTGGATGCAGAACCGTAGTCTTTTGATTTAAATGAGATTTTTCCAGTTATATCATCTATACTCATTGTAACTGCTCCAGCAGTTGAGCTATTAACTTTATCCATTAAATCCTTAATAGTTGACGTACTACTTGCAGTTATACTTATAGGAGTTGTATTTGTAGCTGTATTGTAGGATAAAGAAAAACTAACATCTGTTAAAATCCCCAAATCTGATAATTTGGAAGCTGATGTTATTCTACTATTAATAGTGGAATCTTTTATATCTGCTATAGCATTATCAGCATCCATCAGTTTAATTGTATCTGTACTTGAGGCATCTTTTGTAAATTTAATATATTCGTTGGTGCCTTCTTTAACATAGGATGCAGTAATCTTACCATTCAAACTAGATGCTGCAATATTTTTATTTATTTCAGCAACTAGGTCTACTGTAGTACTTGCAGTTAAACTAGGTAATATAACTTTGCTATCAGTAGTTGCACCATTATCAAAAGTTAAAGTTTTCCCAGTCCAGCTAGCACTAGCTGGAGCTGTTACTGCTATCATTAAGTTTTGTGACTTACCCTCTATTTCAGCCTTCTCTGCCAATTGTGTTACATGTACTTTGTAAGTTCCAGCCTTAGCCGCCGACCCTGATGTTGCCGAAACTATAGAAGCCTCCTCACTTGCAGCTGTATTAACATTTAAAGAATTTTCAGAGAACATATATTTGCTAGAAATCGGATCAAAATAATCCTGCAATCCTTTTATGCCTGTAATAATTTCTCTATACCCCTCTTGCTGCCACTGCACTGTCTGCTTCGCAGCATTTGCTTTATCTATTTTAGCTTGGTAATTTGAAACCATAGACTTAACTACTGCATCTGTATCAATACCGGATGCCATACCTGATATTCTTAATAAATTTGCACTTGATTTAGTACTTGTACTAGTACTACTTGGATAAATACTTGTCATATATAATCATCCCCTATTTTATTTTCCACTCTTAGATACCTTATAAGCCTCGTTCCAAGTATCCCGAACATCTTCAATCAGTGGTATTATCTCATTCATGATATCTTCACTTTTCTTAATATTAGCATCTGCAAGTCTTCTTACTATAAATTCATAGACTTGCATTAAACTTTCTACCCATTGTCCACCTTTAGAAATATCCATTGTTGCCATTAACTCATAAAATATATTTTGAGTTTTTACAATGTTTTCATGAGCCTTTTTAACATCTTTGTCTATTATGGCCTGTCTACCTATTTTTGAGAATTTGGCAGCCCCATCTACAAGCATCATAAGCAATTGATCCTTTGACGCAAAATTTACGCTATTGCTTTTATAAGTATTGAATGCATTTCCATAAGCGTTCATTGCCATATTGCCTCACCCCTACTTTTTAGTATCTATATAATTCCCCATATTTTTTTGCTCTTTATCTAAAATTTCTTTAAAAACCTGTACATCATATTGTGTATTTCTAAATGCTCCAACAGTTACTTTATGCTTTTTTTTATATTTCGAAATCTTGCTCTTAAATTCTTCGTAATTCCTTGAACTGTCTTTAGGATCTCTGTCTTTATTTACAGTTATTGTATCTTTTCTATGAACTACACCAGATTTTGTTGTATCCTTAACTCTCTGTCTTAATTCAACATCAATTTTATTTAATTTAAATTCCATATTAGCCCTCCAAACTTTATTTTTAAGGGTTACTACTTTTTTTAAAGTTACTACATTTCTTCAAAAGTTACTAATTTTCTCAAAATTTACGCCTTTTTGTTTACTAAAATACCAGCCATCTCGCACATTTTAGCTACCATATCTAGTATTTTTTTTGAGGGTATTTCTTCAATTACTGTATTAGTTTTATCATCAATAACTTTTATAATCATTTGATTAAGCACATCATGTTTTTCATACTGAAGGTGAGTACCATCACCTTCTAAAATTTTATTTATTTTACTTACAGCATTTTTAATTTCTATTTCACTACTTTTTTTATCATTAAATGGATTATTTATTTCACCAGATCTTGAAACCTTTACGTTTTCTGGAATTTTATAAAATTTATTTATATCTGCGGACTCATTTTTAATATTACCTCCAATATCCATGGTTCCCTCCTAATTTATTTTTTTAATTTTTTTAGGGCTGCTTCATCAAAAACTATAGCTCTTTGATTTTCATCAGTAACTTCTTTGTATAGTTCTTTTCTTAGAATACTAATTTCTCTTGGTGCATTAATAGCAATTTTTACAGATCCGTTTTCAATCTTAATTATAGTTATTTCAACGTCATCACCTATCAATAGGGATTCACCTTTTTTCCTACCTATTACTAACATTTAGACCTCCCCCTTGCTGGTTTCTTTAGCTAATAACAATTATCAATTTATATTTTGCTTAAATAGAGGTTCTTTTATTCTATATTTATCATTATCTAATATTAATTGTTGCCCTAATTTTTCTTTTATGTTAATAATAATTGGAGCTTTTAAATTAGTGGTCATATTCTCAATATTTGAACTTAAAGATACTGTAGTTAATACTAACACTTCTTCTGGCTTATCTATCTCAAGTTCTATCACAAGGGCATCTGGTATTTTAAATTCATAATCTCGCGATATGGTATATGGAGATACCATAACTAAACCAACTTCAACATTTTCAATTGAGTGTAATATACTAAAAACTTCATTACTTTCTAATGGGAAAAGTATAAACTTTTTCAATTCCTTAAATCCTGGCAACCCTTTTTTAAAAACTATAACATCATCATTACTATATTCTCTAACTCCATGGTACTTAGTAACTAACTCCATATTACAAATCAACTCCTTTTGTGTAAAATCCTTTTTTATCTCAATTTTATAAGTAATCAAGTAATGAAGGCTGAAGTACCTTAGCACTAGTTTGAAGAGCTGCCATATATATAGTTTGCATTGTAGCATATTCCATTGCTTTTTCTGTAATATCTATATTTTCTGTTGCTGTAAGAATTTCTGTCATATTTAAATTCTGATCTGTATTTCTACTTTCAGCGCTTTCCATTCTATTTTGCTTAGCACCAACCTCTGAACGTAGCTTTAATACATTGGTCATAACGTCTTGAATACCTTTCAAATCTCCATTGGCCAAAGCTTTAATCTCTTCAGGCTTTGTAGAGTCAAGATGACTAGTAATACCTTCCAATAATTTCATAAGATTCTCACCAACACCCGTTCCATAATTTATAACTTGTGATGCTGTAATATTATAATCCATAATTACTCCCTGGGATACTTCTACCAATAACATGTCTGGTCCTTGGATTAGACCTAAATCTTTAGCTGGAGTTGAAGCACCTGCATCAGAGAATGTTATATTCCCTGATGGACTAATTGTAAAACTTCCATCAGCTGTTGCTGTAACTTTAGTTGCCTCAATAAACCCAACCTGTCCTACTGTTTTTCCAGCTGTTGAATTTGCATTTGTTATAGCTGTATTAATATTTGTTTGAAGGGTCTCAGCTGCCTCCGCCATAGTGGTTGTACCACTTTTAATGTCAGGTGTTGTTGCTACTTGAATTGGCACTCCTCCATTTATGGATATATTGAATATTGACCCTGCATTTACTGTTTTACCACTATAAGTCATTTTTCCATCTATAGTTTCCCCAACTACTTTTGTGCTACATACTAACTCATCATTCCCAAGTACATCCTTGCCTGTTCCCACAGGTTTACTTGCTCCATCTGTTCCCCCAAATATATACTTTCCATCAAAGCTTGTATTTATCAATTGTGAAAGCTCTTGAACCCTTTGATTTATTTCATCTTTAATTGCTTTTCTTGAATTAAGATCATTGGCAGAACCTCCCGTAGATACTAAAAGTTCATCAATCCTTCCAATTACTTTTCCTATGTGATCTAGTGTTGTATCTGTCACGTCAAGCCAATTTGATGTATTTTTTATATTGCTGTTATATTGTTTGTTTGCATCTATCTCTGAATACATTTGCATTATCTTAGAAGCTTTAGCTGGGTCATCTGAAGGTTTATTTATTTCTTTACCAGAAGCCATTTGATTTTGTATTGTGCTCAAATTACTTAAATTTGTTCTCATATCTCTCAAAAAATTGTTTGATAGCATTTGATTTGTTACTCTCACATCTTCACCCCTTAATTAGTACAGATAAATCGCCATCTGTCCTATTTCATTTCTTATTTTTTCAATCCATTTATAACTAGATCTAAAAGTTCATCAACAGTTGAAATTATCTTTGCATTAGCTTGATAAGCGTGTTGAAATTGAATCATATTAGCCATTTCTTCATCTAATGATACACTAGATATTGAAGTCCTTGATTCGTTTAATCCTGCCAATAATGTTGTATGATTTTTCACAGTTTTTTTTGCGTATTGGTTATCGGCAGCTAATCTAGTCACGGTACTTGTAAAATAGCCACTAATAGTCATTCCATTTGAACTAGACTTAACCGTGTTAACTCCTAAAGTAGTATCTACACTAAATCCATTATTATCAAGAAGATTCTTTCTTGTTGTATCCGTACCAATACTTTGAATTTCTAATTTCACATCTCTAAGTTGTGAAATAGCTAATGCTCTCTTTCCATTTGATGTTCCCGGAGTATCACCATTTCCAACATTAATCTTCATAACATCCTTAATAATAGCTTCATTAACTGAAATATTTCCTGCAGTAATTCCTGTTTCGCCAGCAGCTATAGGGTTATCACTATTAACAAAAAAATTCGCTATATTTGTATTTGTATCTTCAGTTGCATCACTTTTGCCACTATGCACAGCATTTACAGAAAAAGCAATAGCCTTAGCCAAACTATTTAACTCACCTATATATTTGTCTATATCAGCTTGTACAGACATATATCCATTTAATTCTCCCGTTTTAGGCTTAAAAAGTTGATAATCAGTTTCACTAGCATCTGTTGCTGGTGGAATATCGGTTGCTGGAACATTCCCATTGGAGTCAATTCCCTTTATTCTATTTTTGCCTGCATCTATAGCATACCCTTCCTTATCTGCCCAAAGAACTCTGTTTTGATCTAAATCTGTGTATTCAGTAGCACTTAATGCCATGGTCATAGTAACTTTATTCTTATCCGATGATGTATCCCCATTTTTGTAATAAGTTACTTCACAAGTTGTTTTTCCACCCACAACTGTACCTTTTTTTATCTCACTTACATAAGAAAATCTGCTTACGTCATCTTTTGATTCACTTCTTACAAAGTATAAGTCATTACTAGAAACCGTTCCCCCTACATTATCAGTAGCCTTTAAATCCTCCCCTGCTAATGCCTTCTTATCTATACTAATACCAAATTTAGTGCTTAGTTGATCTACTAATAAGTCCCTTTTATCCATTAGATCATTTGGCTCATTTCCACCAATTTTCACTGCTCTAACTTGCTGATTCAATTCATTTATCTGATCAATCATACCGTTTATATCCACTACATCCTTCTGAATAACCTCTTGACAATTGGTTTTCAATTTTGTTAACAAATTATAAGTACTATTCAGTTGATCTGTTAGTGCTTTGGATTTTTGTGCCACTACAGTTCTAGTATTAGAATTTTGGCTTGTGGAAAGCGCTGACCAGGAATCAAAGACTTGACCTAGCATATTTGACACACCTGTATCGCTGACTTCATTAAAAATACTTTCAACCTCTGATAGGAATTTCTCTCGTCCCTCGTATTTTCCCATAGTACCATTTTCAGTTCTTACCTGATAATCTAAATAGCTATCCCTAATTCTTGTTATAGAGGAAACTTGTACCCCAGTTCCTAATTGTCCTGCCCCAATAGCATTGTTCATAGAAGGCATACCAAATGGCCTTGTAGTCTCCATATTTGCCCTTTGCCTTGAATATCCTTCTGTACCAGCATTAGCTATATTGTGACTTGTTACATCTAATGCCTTTTGTTGAGCACTCATACCCCTCGTAGCTACATTAAAAGTAGAAAATAATCCTGCCATTTCATTCACCCCAACCTTATACTATTTTTTCACTTTACCATATGCATTGTAAGTTTTTGATTCTCTTACTGGATTTAATATATTTAATATCCTATTTGTAAAACTAAGTCCTTGTCTTATGAGTAACTCATTTGTATCCTTTTGTAGTACAACTTCTTGTAATAATTGTTTGATTTTGTAATAATTTTTTTCAAGCTCAACATTTCTTGCTTCTTCAATTATTGGTCCCATAGATCTATTTTCAGTAAGTTTTCGCCTTTGGACTTCCACAAATGCTATGTTTTTATTTGCTTCTTTAATCTTGTTTACACAAGCTTCCATTCCAAAGATATCACTAGCAACTATGCATTTGTATTGCTCATCTAGTTCTAATAAAAGGGTTCGCACTGCTTCTGTTTCTTGTAGCATTACCTCATTTAGTTTTTGGATCATAACTAAATATCTCTTCCTTTCATATTATCAATAATTCTTTTAGCTGTTAACCTTGAATCAACATTGTATGTCCCATTCATTACCTTATTTTTAATGGCGTCTATCTTCTCTTTAGAATTAACTGATTTATCATTTAATGATAATGCACTTAGATTTTTCCCTTCTGAAGATATTTCAATTGTATCTTTTTTTGCAGCAGTAACCTTTAATTCTGTTTTAGGTGTATTCTTTTTATACATACTAATCACATTATGTTTTACCCCATCTATTTTCATTCTTATTCACTCCTAGTTTTTTAATCTTTAAAGCTCGATTTTATTTCATCTATTCTTATTATCGTATACAATCTTTTAAAGTTTATACAATAAACAAAAAAGAGATAAATTTTCTTTACCCCTTTTTACATCATATTAAAATTTATTTTTATTCTGCTAAAGTTTTGACTCTCTCTTCTCCACTAATTATACTAGTAATTCTAACTCCAAAATTATCATCTACAACTACGACTTCTCCGTATGCTACTTTTTTACCATTTACTAATATATCTACTGGTTCTTCAGCTAGCTTATCAAGTTCAATTAATGACCCCGTTCCCAAATTCAAAATATCTCTAATGTTCTTTTTAGTTTTTCCAAGCACTACAGAAATTTCTAGTGGAACATCTAATATTAACTCAATGTTTCTCGAAGAATTATAAACTGGAGACTTTATTAGTGGCTGAAAAGACGCCTTTCGAACATCTACTTGTGGCTGTGGCCTTTCAATTGGTTTTGTGTAATACTCTGGTTCTTCATGTCTATTTACATCAACTGCCTCATGTTGTGGTTCTTTATCAACATGTTCCGGTTTAGTTTCAGTTATTTTCATTTCACTTTGCGCCTTCTGTAATTTGGGAGCTTCTGCAACTTCTTCCGTTCCCATCATAATAGAGACTATTTTTTTAGCAGTTTCTATAGGTAGCACTTGCATTATAACACTATCAATTAAGTCACCAATAGTAATTTTAAATGCTACTTGAACAACTTGCTCATTTTCATCAATGCTATCGCTTAAAAGCGAAGTATTCTCATCCCATATTTTAGATTGAGGTGGTGAAATATTTACTTCCCTTGAAAACATTGTTGCCATAGATGTTGCAGCAGAACCAATCATCTGATTCATAGCTTCTGATACCGCACTAATTTCAATTTCTGATAAATCTGGTTTTCCTTCTATATTACCATCTCCACCCATCATTAAACTAGCTATAACTGCAGCATCGGTATTCTTCATTACTAAAAGATTTCCACCTGTTATACCACTTGTAAATTTCACGTCTAAAGCAATGTTCGGAACCTCAAATTTACTTCTTAGAATTCTAAGTGTACTTACAGTAACTACTGGCGTTGCAATATTTACTGGTTGACCAACTATTGTGGAAAGAGCCGTTGAGGCTGAGCCCATAGAAATATTACCAACTTCACCTAATAAATCCTTCTCATCATCGGTTAGCTCATAATCCTTTATCGAATCAGGGCTAATGTCATTACTGAGGCTGGCATCTTTGCCTTCAGTTAAGTCATTGACCACGCTTACGTCATTTTCTGCGCTAATACCGTCTCCGTTTAAGAGAGCGTCGATTTCTTCTTGCGAAAGAAAGCCGTTACTCATAATTTTCCACATCCTTATCTATTATATCTATTATCTGAATTCCCCTGTTTTTACCTATAATTCCAGGTTTTCCAGTATAATAATGTTGCCCTTCCACAAGTACCTTGATTGGGCTATCGCTTAGATTATCTAATGTAATTACATCACCTTCTGTTAATTGTAGAAATTCATCTACAGTAATATTTGTATTACCTAGAATTCCTGTTATTGGAACTCTTACTATGTTTAATCGATCCTTTAGTTTATTTCTAGATACATTTATAATTTCCTCGTCATTTTCTCTAAACCAAAATTTAACAACTAGTTTATCAATTACTTTTTCAATACTTAGATATGGTATACAAATATTTATAAAAGTGCTATTATTATTCATTTCTACTGAAAAAGTAATTAAAGCAACTGGTTCATTTGGAGCTAGCGTTTGATTAAGCGAAGGATTGGTCTCCAGGGCTACAATCTCTGGTTCTACTTCTAAAACATCTTGCCAAGCAATTTTAAGATTAGCTAAAAGTCCTTCATTAACATTCCTTAATATATTTTTATCTATATCAGAAAATTCTTTAATCTTTACTGTTCTGCCTCCCAATCCTCCTAATAGTATATCCAATACTTGAAAAGAAAACTGAGGATTAGTCTCAAATAATATAGTTCCACTCAAAGGTGGCATTTTAAATATAGTAAGAATGGTAGAGTTAGGTATTGAGTGAATAAATTCATCATAGGTTATTTGCTCAGTAGTTTCTACCTTAACTTTTACATTACTCCCTAGCTGCGCAGCTAAATAACTTGACATTAATCTTGCATAATTATCATGAATGAGCTCAAGCGCTCTCAAATGATCTTTTGAGAACTTTTGAGGACTTTTAAAATCATATAATTTAATTTTATGTTTTTCCTCTTCATTTGGGATTAAATCTGCTTCTATCACCCCAGATGATAAGGCAGATAAAAGTGAATCTATGTCACTTTGTGATAATACTTCTGCCATATTTAAACCTCATCTCTCTGAACATAGTATAATTGCTATGCTAGCTAAGTTCTTATTTCATAGCATATCTGTTTTATTTTTCAAAAAGTTTTTATTTTTCAAAAAGTTTTTATTTTTCAAAAAGTTTTATGTTTCAATCAATTTTTCAATATCAATCAATGTTACTATTCTATCTTTAAAGTTTATAACCCCTTTAATATAAGTTTTATTTCTGTCATTTTCAACTTTTTCAATTATATCTTCTTCAATTTCTAATACTTCATCAACTTGGTCTACAGTTACTCCAACAGACTCTTCCTTTAGATTTAATATAATTATATTTTCTTGTTCCTCTGTACCATTGTCAATTTCTAAAAGAAGGTTTATATCTAAGAGGGAAATTATATTACCTCTTAGATTAATTAAGCCCTTTATGTATCCATCAGACTTAGGCACTTTTGTTATCTCCATCATATCATTAATGCTTTGAACTTTCGATGCTTCAACTGCAAACTGTTCCTTATTAACATTAAATACAACTACTTGCATAACTCTCCCCCTTTAACCTAAAACTTTTTTTATTGCTTCAAGTACTCTATCTGATTGAAATGGTTTAACAATGAAATCTTTTGCACCAGCCCTTATTGCATCCATAACCATAGTTTGTTGCCCCATAGCACTACACATAATTATTTTTGCAGCAGGATCAAAAGCTTTTATAGCTTTAACAGCTTCAATTCCATCCATCTCGGGCATGGTAATATCCATTGTAACAATGTCTGGTTTTTCTACTTTATATAGTTCTACACCTTTTAATCCATTGTTTCCTTCACCAACAACTTCATATCCATTTTTCTCTAATATATCCTTTATCATCATTCTCATAAATGCCGCGTCATCAACAATTAGTACTCTAGCCATTTTTTACAACCTCCAATTAATTTACCCCTAATGAGTTTAATATTTTTTCAAGTGATCCAGGCATGGGTATGTAATAAAAATGCCCGTTCATTTTTTGATGTTCTAGTAAAAACCGTGTTTCTAAATCAAGTATATATTCGTCAAATTGACCTGACTCAATAAAAGTTGTTGATAAAATTGCACCCATCATATCTAAAGCAATAGCTGGCACAGAAGGCCTAGCTGCAAGATTTGTAAGTGTGGCTATTGCATTCATGAAAGAACTTGAAATAATGTTTCCTATTTCACATAATGCAGAGCTCCCAATTTCCGTTATTTGATCCTGCTCTTTACCTAAAAGACTAGAAATAATATTTAGTGCTGCTTCTTTTTCAATAGTAAACAGTATATTTCCTGGTATGTCTCCTAAAACTCGTACAATAACACCAACTACTACTTTTTCAACACCTATTTCAGAAAAAATATCATCAAATGGAACAATATTTACTGCCGGAACGGCCATATCTACTTTTTCATTCAATAACTCTGATAATGCAGTAGCTGCATTCCCTGCGCCAATATTGCCTACTTCTTGTAGAACATCTAATTGAATAGAACTAAGCTCAGAATAATCCATATTATACTCTCCTTACACTAAAGCAGCAACGTCTAGTATTAATGTTACTAGGCCATCCCCTAAAATAGTTGCTCCTATATATTCTTTTAACCCTTGTAGTGTTTTTCCTAGGGGTTTTATCACTATTTCTTGTTGTCCTAAAAGCGAATCTACTAAAAGTCCTACTATTTTCTCTCCAACTTTTACAATAACAATGTATTTCTTTGTTTTATCATTGGTTTCGATTTGCATTTTTTTATTTACTCTTACTAGTGGAATTATATTGCCATTATAAACAATAACTTCTTTATTATTAGTTTTCTTAATTAAGTCATCCTTATAGTCTATTACTCTATCAATATAACCAAGAGAAATAGCCATAGTTTCATCACCTATTTTTACTAGTAACGCTTGGATAATTTGAAGTGTCAATGGTAATGTTATAATAAAAGAGGTACCTTTGTCAATCTCACTTATAGCATCTACTGTTCCGCCAAGAGCAGCAATTTTAGTTTTAACAACATCCATGCCAACTCCACGTCCAGAAATATCAGTTACTTTCTCATTTGTGCTAAAGCCCTGTGCAAATATTAAGTTCTTTATATCTGCATTTGTCATTCCCTCAGTATTTATTCCAACTTTATCAGCTTTTGCCTTAATTCTATCAACATCAAGGCCTGCACCGTCGTCTATAACTTTTATTATCGCCTTAGTGCCTTCAGCATACGCTATAAGACTAATCTTGCCAATGGGATTTTTCCCCTTAGCAATTCTTACTTCTCTAGATTCAATGCCATGGTCTGCAGCATTACGAAGCAAATGAAGTAGTGGTTCTCCGATTTCATCGATTACTGTTCTATCAATTTCTGTCTCTTGTCCTTTTATTACAAGCTCCATTTCCCTATCAAGTTCCTTTGACAAATCTCTTATCATTCTTGGGAACCTATTGAATACTACTTCAAGTGGTAACATCCTTATCTTCATTACTAAATCTTGTAGCTCCGAGGTCGCTCTAGCTACTTGTTCTAATGTTTCATTTAAATCAGTTAATTTATGAACACTACTTATTTGTTCGAGTCTTGTTCTATGAATTACAAGTTCTGATACCATATTCATAAACTTATCCAATCTATCTAAGTCTACCCTTACAGATTGATGAGCTTTTTTGTGAACTGCTGCACCCTTTTTACTATCCACTAAAGTCTTGTTTTTAGTTTCTATTTTTTCAACTTCAGGCGCTTCTTTAACTTCAGGAGATTTTTCTATTTTCTTAAAGTCTCCTAATTCATCTTCTAAGTTATCCTTATTAGTTTTAACGTCAACATTTGTGACTGTTACATTTTCTACTTCAGATATAGCCAAAAGCATCTCATTAACTTCCGCTTTGTCTTTGCTAGTAATATAAATTAAATTTATTGTGAATTCAAAATTCTCACTCTCTAAATCTTCTGGTCCAGGTATGGATTTTATTATTTCACCATATTCTTCTAAGCTCTTAAAAATGAGAAATGCTCTTGCTGCCTTGAGTAATGTATTTTCACTTAGTAGAATTGTTATTTCAAATGCATTAAACATTTTATCAGTAGCTTGCTTAACAACATTAATGTCATATTCATTAAGATTAATTTTATTATTATTATTATTATTAATGATATCGCTTGTAACAACATTTTCTTTTTCGTCGTCTTTAGAAGTGTCCTCTCCATCTGCCATAGAGTGAAGATCGCGAAGTATGTCTTCAATTGAAATCTCTTCAGTAATCCCTTCGGATATATTATTTACCATTTTTTCTAGAGTATCCAAACATCTAAATAAAACAGTTACCACTTTTTCTGTTACTTTAAGTTTACCCTCTCGAAACTCTGATAAAATATTTTCCATATTATGCGTTAATTCAGCCATTTGACTAAATCCCATAGTTGCTGCCATTCCCTTTATAGTGTGAGCCACCCTAAATATTTCATTTACCTTATCTATATCTTCTGGTCTTTGTTCTAGCTCAAGAAGAGATTCATTCAACGTCTGCAAATTTTCCATAGACTCTTCTAAGAACATTGACATATATTGTGATGTATCCATTTTATTCCCCTCCACCTTAATTGTTATTCATCTTATACTTTTTTATAAATAAATGTAGATGTCTTTTCAAATCCATACTCTTTATAATTATATATACTTTCAGTGGCGCCAACAAACAGTAATCCACCCTTCTTTAGTGAGGTTGCAATTTTTTTATATATTTTATCCTTAACATCTTGATTAAAATAAATTACTACATTTCGACACACTACTAAATCAAAATTACTGTCGAAATTGTCTAAAATAAGGTCATGTTTCTTAAATTCTACTATTTTTTTAATTTTAGAATCAATACAATATTTATCCCCGGTCAATACGAAATACTTGTCCATAAATTGTTTTGGTACATTTTTTATTTCTGAATAAACATATTCGCCATTTTTTGCTTTTTGAAGTATTGTGCTGTCTATGTCTGTAGCTATAATTTTATGATTTACTCTTGAATTTAAATTATCCATAATCATAGCAAGGGAATAGGGCTCAGCTCCAATAGAACATGCTGCGCTCCAAATTTTAAGACCTGAATTATATGGAAGTTCCGATTTGATTTTTTTCGAAAGTTCATCGAATATTTCAGGATTTCTAAAAAATTCTGTTACGTTTATTGTAATAAAATCCAAAAACTTCTGCTTTTGCTCAGGATCTTTTTTTAATAGCTTAATATACTCCTCTACAGAATTAACCTCCACTCTTGACATTAAACTTAAAATCCGCCTATGCAATTGATTAGATTTATAAGCTGACAAATCTATGTTATATTCTTTTAAAACCCATTGTTGAAAATATATTAAATCCATTAACGTTTACTCATCTCCCCCATTACAACTTTTCTAATTTCATCAGCAATATTTGGTAGAGGAACAATTTCATCTACTTTACCTGTCTCAAAAGCAGCTTTTGGCATGCCATATATTATGCAAGTAGATTCATGCTCAGCTATTGTAACTCCTCCACTATCTTTGATAGCTGTTGTGCCTTTTGCGCCATCACGTCCCATACCAGTAAGTACAATACTTAGAAGTCTCGCACCATAAACTTTAGTCGCAGATATAAATAGCTTATCTACTGCAGGCCTCACTCCCCAAATAGTAGGTTCTGTGTTTAATTGTATCCTTTTCCCACTTCCTATTTCCATATGATATCCGCCAGGCGCAATATAAACTATATTATTCTCAATTAAATCACCGTCACTGGCTTCTACAACTTTTAATTTGCTGTTTGAATTAAGTCTCTCTGCAAAAGCCTTTGTAAATCCTACTGGCATATGCTGCACTACTAAAACTGGGACTCCTATATTGTCAGGTAACGCTGTTATTACCTGATATAACGCTTTTGGGCCACCAGTAGATGCTCCAATAACCACGGCCTCTATGTTACGTGCTAATGCATTGAGGGCTCTAGTTGGAGCTCTGTTATATATTTCTGTATTGACTTTAAATTTTTTTTCAGTTGCTTTACTAATGTTACTTTGGTTTTGCAAAAAAGCCAATTTTATTTTTTGGACCAACTCATCTCTAACTTTTTCAAAGTCTAGTGATATTACTCCAGAGGGTTTTGCTATAAAATCAAAAGCTCCTAGTGCAAGACATTCCATAGTTGATTCCGTTCCGGATTTAGAAATACTACTTAGCATAATAACAGGTATATTCATATTATTTTTTTTCAATTCTTTTAAAGTTTCCCTGCCATTCATTTTAGGCATTTCAATATCAAGAGTTATTACATCAGGTGTTAACCGAGATATTTTTATTAACAGTTCTTCACCATTTTTTGCTATATCTATAACTTCCATTTCAGATTGAGCGTTAATTATATCAGAAATAACTTTTCTCATTAATGCTGAGTCATCTACTACAATCACTTTTATTTTCTTTGACAACATATATCACCTCCTAATCATGCGTTAAATCTAAATTTCTGTTGTTCCCAACCCTACAGTTCTAACAGAAAGTATTCCACTCGATGTATCGAATATCAATGTTCTCCCTTTATTACCGCCAATGTCTTCTGCAATTATTGGAATGGACAGAATCTTTAGAGCATTTTTTACCGCTATGCTATTTCGGTTCCCTATGTCCATTATTATGCTTTTATCTGAGAAGTTAAACATTGATGCTCCTCCTGCTATTTTAGCCTTCATGTTTCTTAATTTTGCACCTTTTCTTATCATATCCTCAACTAGTAAGGGTATAGCTAAATCTGCAAATTTTATTACATTGTTTATTTTATTAAATTGGCTGCTGTCTGGAAGCATTATGTGTGCCAAACCTCCAAAACCTATACCTCCATCAAAAATTGCAATGCCCACACAAGATCCGAGCCCCACTGTTATTAATTTATCTGGAGAAAACGCTACATTTGAATCTGCAATACCTACCTTTATTTCATTATATTCCATAATTACACCCTATTTTATAATATTTGATTTTTTTCTTCATCTGTCAATATGGCCGAAATATTCAAGTATACAATTATTTCACCATCAATTTTAATAAGTCCTTTGATATATCTTTTGGATATTCCTCCAATTATTTCTGGTGATTCTTCTATGTTCTCTAGTCTAATATCTTTAACTTCAGATACAAAATCAACTATTATACCTATTTTACTATTATTTTGTTTCGCAACTATTATTTTTGATTCTTCCCCAATTTCCCCTGAAGGTAATTTAAATATTTTTGACAGTGATATAATTGGCAAAATGTTACTTTCATAATTTATAACACCTTCAACAAATTCCGGTGAATCTGGAATTATAGTTGACTTCTCGTATCCTAGTATTCTTTCTACTTCAATAATATTAGTGGCATAATACTCACCACTTATCCTAAAAACTAATACCTTAATTTCTTGCTGCTTCATTAATATCCCCCTTACAAATGTAATTTATCGACAATGAGGTCTCTAGCATCATCCATATACGCATGAACATTTTTGCTAGCAACATCTAGAATGTATTCTCTATCCCCTATAATAAAACTAGTATTTTGATAAGCAGTTTCAGCCCATATTTGTCCATGGTTTTCTACAATAAGTTTTGTTGATACACCCCCGAGGCCTCCAACTATTTTACATCTAATTTCTTTCCCAGCTCTCAAAACTCCACCTCGAGCTAAGCTTGTATCTTTTTCAAATATTATACTATCACTTGCCACTATTTGCGATACATATTCTCCTTTACCTGTAATTATAACCTTGCCTGAACTCTTAATTATTGAGTCTTGACAATAATCTAAGGCTACATTTACAGGAAGAGTTAAATTCATATCTAGTACTGATATTTTGTTATCAATAATTGTAACTGCATCATTTAGTTCCTTATAATTTCTTATATTAAAAGTACCAACATCAAGTATTTTATTTCTAATAATAAATAATAATTCATCCTCGGTATCTTGCTGCTGAATTATTCTTTTAGCTATTTTAAGTGAAGTTTGAGGAAGTTTTTTAAATTTATTTTCAAGTAAAATTTTGACAAGCTCCCCATCACTAGTACCTCTTTCTACAAGGTTCATTTCCTTTAATTGATCAATAGACGCTATTAGTTTTGTTAGGTCGCTTTTCATACTCTTTAAATCACTTAAATATTCCAGTATTAATACATCTTCTTTTCCAGCGGAAACGTTAGAATGAATAACATTACCCTTTACCACAATGTCACCACTTGCAGTAATTTCTGATTCTGCTACATTGTTATTAACTAAAATAGAATTACCTGCCTCAACTTTCATTCCCTCTTGTACATTGCCACTTATAATTATATCTCCCACAAATTGAATATTACCTGTTTTTATATCCACATCTCCCGTTATTTTGTGAGTTTTATAAACGAAAAAAGTGCTTCCCATTGATGAAGGTCTACCTTCAGTTGTTGCCTCAACGCTACACCCATCTGTAATTTTACAACCTTCTCCTACTCCGAGTGTTATCTTTTTTGCAATTTTAGTTTTTACAACCTTACCAGAAATATCTATTCCATCATCTCCATTTTTGCCTGAATGAAGAATAGCTAAAACTTGTCCTTTTTCTACTCCTTGAACTGTTCCTATAGCTTTGTAGTCTATAACCTGTTCATCATCATAATTTTTACCTTTTTGATTTTCGTTATTATTGTATTTTAATTCTAATCTGTCATCTATTGCATTCACACTTTTTTTCCCTTTTGCAATAAGAAGATCTGATATTTCAAAAGCATTCGTACATTGCACAATGTTCATCTTTAAAATACCATATTTAATATTATGATTAAGTAACTCCTTATTAATCTCTAATTCAGTAAATTTTGGAGGCATACTTTCTTCTTTAACCTCTACTTCTATTGTAACTAAATTCTTAGGCTTAACATCCTTTAGTTTATAAGTGGTATTAGGTTTATATATAATACTAATGTAAGCTTCCATCTTGTCTGGACTTGTCAATAAATTCATATACCTTTTAGCTTCATCTTCTTTAAAATAAACAGCAAGAGTATCTTGTTCATATACAGCCCCATTTGGGAAAACTTTTTCCCCGTTTACAGTTAGCGTAACTCTTGCCTCCGCTGAAATCACTGCTGGTTTTCCACCCTCACAAGGGTTTTTTATTATAAATTTACCCTGCTTGATTTCTATAGTTCCATCCAATTCATTATAATTCGCTTCTTTAAGATTATTAGCTTCGCTTACTTGTTTAAGAGCGTCCTCTTTAATAGTATATTTGTTATTTAAACCTTCTATAACATCAATAGAAATTACAGCATGTTTCTTAAATAAGCCTCTTTTTTCCTCCAGTATTGAATATATAATTTTTTCTTTTGGAACACATAAACTTACACTTGCACTCGTCAAACATTCCTGAACATTAGCTCCTTCAAATTTTTGGGTGCACACCTTACCCACCACTTATACCACCTCTTTCTATAGAGAAATTATAACATAATTTCTCTATTTTATGCGCTACTTTTCCATCGTATTATTTGTTTATCGTATTATTTGAAGTAAACTTTACAAATTTATTTCTATTCTCCTTTAATTCAACATCAAATCCCTGCATTATGGACCGAATTATTGAATTTTTTGATGAATTAAAAAAAAATCCATCCACGCTTTTTATTGGCAAAACATTGGGCGAGGTTCCAGAAATAAATAAACCATCATATGATTCAATGTCCTTTTCATTAATGTTTTTTTCCTCAAACTTTATATTTAGTTTATTGCAAGTCTTTATAATAAATTGTCTTGTTATGCCAGGTAACACATTAACAACGCTTGAGGTTACAACTGTAGACCCTTTAACCATAAAGATATTTGATTTACTACCTTCAGTAATGAATCCCGCATTATCTACTAAAATTGCCTCATATACGTTATTAATATTAATTTGTTGGTTTACTTTTTCCCTAAATATATTATTAATAACTTTAGCATTTGGGTTACTTCGCTCCCCATGATAAGTAATTGTTTTTACTCCCTGGTGGTATTGTTCTTTCGAAGGATATGAATGTGGTATAAAATAAGCTAAAAATTTTTCATCTAACCAATTATTTTTTTCAATATCATCCTTGTTGCTATAATTTATAACTAATTTCATATTTCCATTCTGCACATTGTTCTTGTTTATTAGTTTAATAATTCTATTTATAATTTCATCCTTTGAAATACTTAGACTATACCCCATAATTTTCGCAGAATTTTCAAGACGTTTTATATGCTCTATAAGGAAAATTGGGATTCCATCGCATACCCTTATAACTTCATATAAGGATTCTCCTAAAGAGCTATTATAATTTTCAAATTCTTCACTTGTTTTAATTTCATCTTCAAATAAGAAGAATGCATTTATACACTTCTCCATGAATTTCCTCCTTGTTGTTTTTAATTCTATATATATCCTACTACTTCCATTTCAAAATTTCAATTTTATCATGTGTTTTCTTAAAATTCACCAAATAAGGATGGCCTACTAAATTAAAAAGTGGTAAGTCTGATAAAGAATCAGAAAACATATAAGAGTTTTCAAAATCAACTTCAATATTTCCTTTCCTTAAGACTTCTTTTAATCTTATTACCTTTTCTTCGCCTTTACAATTTTCCCCCAAAATTTTATTCCTATGTAAGCCATTTTCTTTAATGAAACGAGTTCCTATTACTTTATCTACCTCCTTTATATTATAAAACTCGCTTAAATAGAATTCAGCGGAGGCAGATACTAAATAAATTTTATACCCCTCTAGTTTCATTTTTTTTATCATAGCGATAGCATCTTTATATAATATCTTACTTAAACGTTCTTTATAAAATTCTTTGACGATTCTTTTCATATCATTTTCCTCTATGCCATCAATAAATCTTATAAATGTTCTCTTTGCTTTTGAAGCATCATATACCTTGAAAACGTAAAATATAGATGATAATATACTTTTAGGGAGATATTTTATGAATCGAGGATTCTTTTTCATCATAAAAAAATAGAATTCTACTAAAGTCTCTCTTTTGGTTAACGTATAATCTATATCAAAAATAGCTAATTTTTCTTTCATCATTTGGACCCCTTTAAATTATATTAGTTATATTGTTACCACATAAATACTATAGTATCTATAATATCTATAGTATTTATTATTAGTTAGTACTATTTATAAAACCTAAAAAGAGCCGATGCATTTGCAACGGCTCTTTTATAAAGTTATTTCTCGTCTTTAATTAACTCTTCATAATATGCAGTTACTTCTGCAAATTCTTCATCTTCGGGAATAACTAATTCGCCTGTTTCATCATCTCCAATTACCTTAAAAAGATATATTGAATCGTCCTCTGGGTTTTGAACTAGTGCGTATTCATTTTCTTTATAAGTAAATCCATCTACTATTTCACATGGAACTACATTCCCATTTTCATCCTCTAAATCTACTGTTAAAGCTTCGCCTTCGCCACAACCGCAATCACAGCCTTCATGCTCATCGTCATGACTTCCACATCCACAGCCTTGATTCATTTCATCATGTTCATGACCACCGCATCCGCAACCTTCATTTTTATGGTCATTTTCATTTTCATGACCAGCGCATCCACAAGATGCTTTTTTATCTTCATTCATAATGTAGTACCTCCTACTTTGAGTATATTTTAATTCTACCCTAAATCATATAATAATAAAAGGCTTTTTAAAATTCTTTTTATTAAGTTATTGTAAAGTAAAAGGAAGACGGAATATAATTCCTCTTCCTTTTACTTTTACTTAATAATTTTAAATACTATTATTCACTAGCAAGTTTTTTGTAACCAGCTAATCTATCCATAGCCTCTTTTTCTGTTTTAACAAATAATTCTTCTGATATTTCTGGGAATGCTTTTGCAAGAGACGAGTATCTTACTTCTCCCATTAAGTATTCTCTAAATGAAGTTGTTGGTTCTTTAGAATCTAATATAAATGGATTCTTCCCTTCATCCTTTAAAGCTGGATTAAATCTATAAAGACCCCAATATCCGGATTCAACAGCTCTCTTAGTTTCGAGTTGTGTACAACCCATTCCAACTTTTAGACCATGATTTATACATGGAGCATATGCAATTATTAGTGATGGTCCTTTATATGCTTCCGCTTCTTTTATAGCTTTTAGAGTTTGAGCTTTATCAGCACCCATTGCTATTTGAGCAACATAAACATATCCGTAAGTCATTGCCATCATTCCAAGATCTTTTTTCTTAGTTCTCTTACCAGTTGCTGCAAATTTTGCAATAGCTGCACTTGGAGTAGATTTTGATGATTGACCTCCTGTATTTGAGTATACTTCTGTATCCATTACAAATATATTTACATCTTCGCCAGATGCGAGTACATGATCAACTCCACCAAATCCTATATCATAAGCCCAGCCATCTCCACCAAATATCCATTGAGATTTCTTAACTAAATGATCTTTTTTCTCAAATATTTCTTTCAAAGCTTCATTTTTATCTTTTTCAGTGTTTAATAATGGTAATATTTTAGATGTTGCAGTTCTTGAGCCTTCTGCATCTTGTTTATTTTCAATCCATTCATTGATAGCTGCTTTTAATGCATCACTAGTGTTCATTGTTAATGCCTGTTTAGCTAGCAATTCAACCTTATCTCTTAATTGGCTAGTTCCAAGGAACATCCCAAATCCATATTCAGCATTATCTTCAAATAATGAGTTAGCCCAAGCTGGTCCCTTGCCACATTTATTAACTGTATAAGGTGATGCAGGTGAGCTTCCTCCCCAAATAGACGAACATCCTGTAGCGTTTGCAACAAGCATTCTATCTCCGAATAATTGAGTAATAAGTCTAGCGTATGGTGTTTCTCCACATCCAGCACAAGCTCCGCTGAATTCCATTAGTGGTTGCTCAAATTGGCTTCCCTTAACAGTTGCTGTTCCTAATGGATTTTCTTTCTTAGGTAAATTTATGTTGAATTTCCAATTTTGTATTTTGCCTTCTTGAGTTGCATATGGTTTCATAATTAAAGCTTTTTCTTTTGCAGGACATACTTCTGCACAGTTACCACAGCCAGTACAATCTGCATTACTTATACCTATTGCAAAATGTTGTCCTTCAAGTCCCTTACCTATTGCTTTTTTATGCTCATAAGTTTTTGGAGCATTTTTAAGATCCTCATCATTAGTTAAGAAAGGTCTTATTACAGCATGTGGACAGACAAATGCACATTGATTACATTGTATACATTTATCTACTTGCCATTCTGGTATGTTAACTGCAATACCTCTTTTCTCGTATGCCGCTGTTCCTGGCATTAGTGTTCCATCTTCTATTCCAACAAATGCACTAACAGGTAAGGAGTCTCCTTCTTGTCTATTCATTACATCAGCTATATTTTTAATGAAATCTGGGCGAGCTTCATTTGACAACGCGTCATCTTTAATAGTTTTCCAGCTTTCTGGAACATTAATTTTAACAACAGATTGAACCCCTTTATCTATTGCAGCATTATTCATGTTAATAACTTTCTCGCCTTTTTTCCCGTAAGATGTAATAACAGCTGCTTTAAGATATTTAACTGCATCTTCTACAGGAATAATGTCTGCGAGTTTAAAGAAAGCAGATTGCATAATCATGTTAACTCTTCCACCTAGTCCTATTTCTTCAGCTATTCCAACAGCATTAATAATATTGAAGTTAATATCGTGATTTGCAATATATCTCTTCATTGTCGCTGGTAAATGTATTTCTAAATCTTCAATATTCCATATGCAATTTAATAAGAATGTTCCACCATCTTTAATTCCTTTTAGAACATCATATTTATTTACATAAGCTTGATTACCACAAGCAACATAGTTTGCAGCACTAATTAAATATGTTGATTTTATAGCTTTCTTACCAAATCTTAAGTGAGAAATTGTTACTCCACCTGATTTTTTAGAATCATATGCGAAGTATGCTTGAGCAAACATATCAGTATGGTTTCCTATAATTTTTATTGCACTCTTGTTAGCTCCAACAGTACCATCTGATCCAAGGCCCCAGAATTTACACTCTTTAGTTCCCTCTGGAGTTGTTATTATCTCTTTTCCAATAGTAAGTGATTTGTTAGTAACATCATCTACTATTCCAATAGTAAATCCATTTCTAGGACTATCTGCTTTTAATGATTCATATACAGCAACAATTTGAGCTGGAGTAGTATCTTTTGAACCGAGTCCATATCTTCCACCAACTATAACTGGTCTGTTTTCTTTGTCAAAATAAGCACTTCTAACATCTTGGAATAATGGTTCTCCAATTGATCCTGGTTCTTTTGTTCTATCAAGTACTGATATTTTTTTAACTGTAGATGGTATATATTTAAAGAAATGGTCTAATGAGAATGGTCTATAAAGATGTACTTTAAGTACTCCAACCTTCTCTCCTTTTGCATTTAAATAATCTATAGTTTCTTCAATTGTTTCACAAACTGAACCCATTGCTATTATTATTCTATCTGCATCAGGTGCACCATAATAATTAAATAAATGGTAGTCAGTTCCTATTAGTGAATTTATTTTTCCCATATATGTCTCAACTTTTTCAGGTAATGCATCATAAAATGTGTTTGCTGCTTCTCTTCCTTGAAAATAAATATCCGGGTTTTGTGCTGTTCCACGAGTTACAGGATGCTCTGGATTCAGCGCTTTATTTCTAAATGCTTCCAATGTTTCTTTATTTAACATGCTTCCTAAAGTTTCATAATCCCATGCCTCAATTTTTTGTATTTCATGAGAGGTTCTAAACCCATCAAAGAAACTTACAAAAGGAATTTTCCCCTCTATTGCTGCTAAATGAGCTACTGGTGCTAAATCCATTACTTCTTGTACACTATTTGATGCAAGCAGAGCAAATCCAGTTTGCCTTGTAGCCATAACATCTTGATGATCTCCAAAAATATTAAGTGCATGAGTAGTCAGAGCTCTCGCCGCTACATGGAATACTCCAGGTAAAAGTTCTCCTGCTATTTTATACATGTTTGGAATCATTAATAACAATCCTTGAGAACATGTAAAAGTTGAAGTTAAAGCGCCTGTTTGAAGTGATCCATGAACTGCTCCTGCAGCTCCTGCTTCTGATTGCATTTCCATAATTTTAACTTTCTGACCAAATATGTTTTTAGTCCCTTTAGCTGCTAGTTCATCACAATACTCAGCCATTGTTGAAGATGGTGTTATAGGGTAAATCGCTGCCACATCAATATATGCATATGCAACATGTGCCGCTGCTGTATTCCCGTCCATAGTTTTAGTTTTTCTCATTTCATACTCCCTCTTTCCTCATGTTATTATAAATTTTTGTTAAAAGTTTTATTTAAATTGCAAATAAGAGTGGTGAGTTAAAAGTAACTCTACAATTAAAAACAATAACTTTTGAATAATTTTCTAACTTTTCAATAAAATCCTATATTTTTGACGTTTTTTATACAAAACTAGCTAACACTTCTCAGCGTTAGCTAGTAATCATAGATTTTGATAATCTATGTAATTAGAGTTATTTAACTAAATCTTTTCCCATCTTTTCAGCTTGAACTAATTGTTCATCAGTAGGAGCCTCATTAACAGTTAATTTTTCTGTAACGTTGAATTCGTATTCTTTCATTAAACTTATCCATTTGTTCATAAATTCCCCATCGTCCCATCCATAAGACCCAAATAAACCTGTGGTTTTATTGTTAACTGGAGTCAATTTGAATTTTTCAATAAAAGGTTGCATCTCCTTTTGATCAATTCTATTATTATCCATCGATGGGCTTCCAAACGCAACTGCATCTGCACCAGTTACATCTTCCATGGTAGCTTGACTAACTAGTTTAATTAGTACCTGCGCACCTGCATCCTTTGCACCTTTAGCTATGTGATTAGCTAAAACTTCAACATTCCCACCATTACTCAAATAAATTATTGTCAATTTTTTCATTGCTATCACCTCATACTTTCATATTATAGATAGTTATAGTTGTAATTATATCTTAATTATACATTAAATCTAAATATATTCAAGTTTTTTGGTATAATTAATGTAAAATTATTATTCTAGATTATATTTTCACATTTTTATATAATAATCTAGAATATATCTATCTAAAAATAGTCTTCACCTTTTTCACTTTAATTATAATAATTTATAATTTTATATATTAATATATATGAATAAATTATATTTTTTATTTTTTTCTATATTTTTCTACTAATTCTACTATTAAATCAATGCTTTTTTCAGTATTGCTTGTATTCATCTTTTCAATATATTTGAATCTATCCTTATAAAGTTCTTTAATTTTTATTTCTAAACTCTCAGGAGTTAAATCCTCGTCTTGAATAACCATGCTATAACCACTTTTTTCAAAAGATCTTGCATTAAGTATTTGATCCCCACGGCTGGCCTTAGCTGATAGTGGAATCAACAAATTAGGTTTTCTTAGTGCCAAGAGTTCAAAAATTACATTTGCCCCGGCCCTTGAAACCACAACATCTGCAATAGCTAGTAAATGAGGTAACTCATCTTTCGTATATTCAAACTGCTTATAACCATTGGTACCATTGAGTGATTTATCAATATTACCACTACCACAAATATGAATAATATTATAGGTTACAATTAATTTTTTAAGTTTTGCCCTCACAACCTCATTTATAACTTTAGATCCTAAACTGCCCCCAATAATCATAAGTACTGGTTTTTTATTAATAAATCCACATATTTTATAAGCTTTTATTTTATTTCCTTCAAATAATTCACCTCTTATAGGATTACCAGTTACTACACCTTTTCCTTTTTTTATTTGATTTAATGCCTCAGGAAAAGTCACACATACTTTTGTACAATAAGGAGATACTAATTTATTAGCGAGTCCTGGTGTAATATCACATTCATGAGCAATTACAGGAACTTTATTAAAAAATGCGGCAAGCACTACAGGCACGGAAACAAATCCACCCTTTGAAAATACAATATCTGGCTTTTGATTTTTTATTATTTTTTTTGCTTCAAAAATTCCTTTTATAACTTTTAGAGGGTCCGTAAAATTTTTTATATCAAAATATCTTCTTAGTTTTCCACTAGATATAGGATAATATTTTATATTTTCGTCCTCAATTATTTTTCTTTCTATACCTTCTTTTGTGCCAATATATTCGATTTCATAACCTAACATTTTAAGTTTTGGTATAAGTGCAAGATTCGGTGTTACATGTCCTGCTGAACCTCCACCTGTCATTATTATTTTGTGTTTTCCCACTTTAACACTCCTTTTAAAACATGATTTACTAATCATAAATACCATACTTTACTCAGTATATTCTACATCATTATATACTAGTTCGAATAAAAGTTCTTTATTTGTCTAAAATTTTCTCCCAATAATTTATAAAAACTATATAATTTTCAAAACTACCCTCCAATTCACTAATATAAAAATAGACTATACGGATAAACTACTATCATGAAGTAATCACAAATTTAAAGGAGGTAATTATTATGGCAAACAGAACATTAGTACCACAGGCAAGAGCAGGTTTAAACAAATTTAAAATGGAAGCTGCTAAAGAAGTTGGGGTTAATCTAACAGAAGGTTACAATGGTGATTTAACTTCAAGGCAAAATGGATCAGTAGGAGGACAGATGGTTAAAAAAATGGTAGAACAGTACGAAAAGAACCTATAATTTAAAATGTTATTCTTTCCTTATTTTCCTCCAATAAACAGTTATATAATTTGAGTTTATGCACAAAATATTATCATAACAAAAATAAAATATAGAAGGAGTGATTTACAAATGGCAAACAGAACATTAGTACCAGAAGCAAAAGCAGGTTTAAACAAATTTAAAATGGAAGCTGCTAAAGAGGTTGGAGTAGATTTAAAAGAAGGTTACAATGGAGACCTTACTTCAAGACAAAATGGATCAGTAGGCGGACAAATGACTAAAAAAATGGTAGAACAATACGAAAAAAACTTATAATATAAATTTTAGTATAGTTAAGAGGTATATGCTAGTCATATGCCTCTTGACTTTGTTATTTTTGCCTAAATTTTATAAGGTACATATTTTTATGTTTAAGTTTATTATAATATAATTTATGTAATTAATTAAATATTATTGAAACATTTCATATGATAGCAGTTATTAATTAAAGATGATTTACTTACCTTATTTCCCTCTAATTTATTGTAATATATTCTATATTTCTGCACAAGATACTATCATACCAAAATAAATTATAGAAGGAGTGATTATCAAATGGCAAACAGACAATTAGTACCTGAAGCTAAAGCTGGATTATATTCATTTAAGATGGAAACTGCAAAAGAATTAGGAGTAAATTTCACAGATTACAATGGTAACTTGACTTCAAGAGAATGTGGTTCTGTTGGTGGGCAAATGGTAAAAAAAATGGTAGAACAATACGAAAGAAATTTATAATTTAGAAATGATATAGTAAAGACACATAGGCCTCGGTCTATGTGTCTTTACAATGAGCAAACTAATTTAACTAATTTTAAATTCCAACATTTTTATTTGAATAGATTTACGTCCATTATATTCATTAATTTGGGGCGAAAATATTAAATCTAATTTTAATCCTTTTGGACTGGAAAGATAGCTCATATAATCTTGTCCATATCTATCTTTTAGCATCTCAGTAAATTCCTCCACTCTATTGAAACATATTCCATCAATTGTTTTATTTACTCCAGGCATTACAAATTTCATTTTTAATGTATTAGCATTTTTACCCAAAATATCTATTCTCAAAACGGGAATATTTTTTTCTGCAAGTAATGGTGATGAATTACCTTTGCCAAAAGGCTCTAACATTTCTAATTCATAAATTATGTCATAATTTATTTTGCTTAATGGCATTCTCTGGTCTATTCTTGCCTTAGGCAATACATCTTCATCTGTTAACTTGCAAATGAGATTTAACTTCTGTCGTAACTTTTCTATATTTTCTTCTTTTATAGAAAGACCCGCTGCCATTGGGTGACCTCCAAATTTTTCGAGTAATTCTTCACATTTTATTAATTCTTCAAACAAATTGTATTCATTGATAGATCTTGCTGATCCTTTAGGGTTCTCTTTACCTTTTGTTAATATTATTGTTGGAACATTAAAGGTTTCCCTAACGCGTCCCGCTACAATTCCTGCAATGCTCTCATGAATAGTATCTTTGTAAATTACTAACACCTTATCCTCTTTAAAAGCACCTTGATTCACAATTTTTATTACCTCTTCCACATTTTCGTTTGTCATATCTTGTCTTTTTTTATTAAGTTCAAATAATATCTTAGCCAGTTCTTTTGCTCTATTTTCATCCTCACATAAAAGCAATTCAACTGATATAGCTGCCGTTTCTAGTCTTCCAGTAGCATTTATACATGGTCCTATTTGAAACCCAACATGATAACATTTTATCTCTTTATCATTAATGCTCAAAATTTCCTTCAAACACTTTAAGCCAAGATTTTTTGTGTTAGTTAACATCTCTAAGGCATTTTTAGCAATTATTCTGTTTTCGTCAATTAAATCCACCACATCACAAATAGTACCTATACCTGCTATTTCTATAAATTCATTTGCAAATTCCACATTAATTCCACATTTTATATAGAGTGCTTGAACAAATTTAAAAGCAATACCCGCACCACACAAATATTTAAATGGATATTGGCATTCTTCTTGTTTTGGGTTAATAACAGCATCTGCTGGTGGTACTTTAAAAGTTCTCACACCTACTCCATTTTCCTCAAATTGTAGTTCATGATGATCAGTTATTATGACCTTCATTCCTAGTTCTTTTGCCAATTCCACCTGCTCCGTGGCCGCAATTCCATTATCGCAAGTTAAAATAACTTCAAACCCTTCAAGTGCTAGTTTTCTTATCCTATCACTATTTATTCCATAACCTTCGTGTTCCCTATCCGGAACATAAAATTCAACATTTGCACCACATCGCTTTAACGCCTTATACATTATAACTGTGCTTGTAACTCCATCTGCGTCATAGTCTCCATATACCACAATTCTTTCATTTCTATCAATAGCTAATTTAATTAAGCCTGTAGCCTTTTCCATATCTTTCATTAAAAACGGATCATACAAATCATTTATACTTGCTCTCATAAACTTTTTTATATCTATCTCGTTATCAAATCCCCTATTAATCAAAATTTTAGCTACAACTTCACTTACACCTGATTTTTTTGCTAAAGAACTAATGTCTTTAGAGGTATTTCTTAGCAACCATTTTTTCTGCATATTTATCTCCTACTTTCTTCGCTTGACATTAACACTTGCACCGTAGCATTAACTAAAACTTTATTTACAACTCTCATTATTTCTTCATCGCAGATGTCTTTCATCTCTTCAAATTCCGAAAAAATCTTTGAACTATCGTAATACATAATTTCATATACACACAAACTCATGCTAGTTTGGATAGACTTCTCAAGTGCTAACATTCTTCTTATTTTATAACTCTTACATAGTTTTAAAATACACTTTTCATCAAAATAATCTTTAAGTTTTAGGACTTTATCAATTTCATTATTAATGATTTCTATAGTTTTGTTCACATTTTCATATGAAGTTCCAAGAGATATAGTAAAAAGTTTTATACCTGTTTCATTTTTAATGAAACTTCCTATATCATAGACAAGACCTCTCTTGGTCCTAACCTCATCAAATAAAATACTGCTTGTACCTTCTCCAAAAACTATGTTAAATAACTTTAAAGCACTTATTTCTCTCATATTTAAATCATGTATTGAAAAGCAATATTGAATTTTAGCTCCTTGCAAATTATCTCTATATTCAAAATAAGTGCCCGGTTTGTTATTTTCATAAATATATTCTTTGACTCCTTCTACATTTCCATTATCAATTGGTAATTTAACGTTTAAATTACCAATATACCTCTCCACTACCTGGCAGACACTGTTAAAACTTAATGAGGATATTACGCTAACTACGCAATTATCTGAAGTATAGTTTTCCTCATAAAACTCCTTTATCTGCTTTATTGTGATAGACCGGATGCTTTCCTGAGTACCTATAATTAAATTTTTTATTCTTCGATTTTCAAACCCATTATAAAGCATGGAATCTTCGCAAAACTGGTATAAATCATCTTTCCATTCTTTTAGTTCTTCGCAAATCACTTCTATCTCTTCTTTAAATCCCTTCACCGGAAAGGATGGATTCAAAAGAATATCGGCATAAATTTCAAATCCAGTTTCAAAATCTTCGTCTAACGTAGTGCCATAATAAACTACATAGGGGTAATTAGTCATTGCGTTACAAAACCCAAAGGTTTCATCACATAATCTATTTATTTCATACTCCGTGCGAGAAGTCGTACCCTTAAAAAGCATGTGTTCTACAACATGCGCAATTCCTAAATGTTCCTTATCCTCTTTATTTGCACCTGCATTAAACCCTATTGTGAAAGAAGTTAAGTTATTTTCTGTTTTCTTATATAATAATTTTGTTCCATTTTTAAATATTATTTTTTCCGTATAATCACCTTCATTTACTGTATTCTATTTAACTTAATCTTAGCTAACAAAATCTACAGCACATAATTTTTTCATTATATTATTACAATATATATAAATATACTATTTCTCCCTAGAAATATTTTTGTTTTATTTTATTTTATTTTGTTGTACACTAATGTATGTCGGTCTATAAATCATAATATTCTTTTTAGAAAAAGGGTGGTGACTATTTTCTTAAACATATTTTATTTAAGAATAATGTTCTATGAATAATAAAATTAAAAAAAAGCAGTCCTTAGCTCAATTTATTAATTATAGTTTAGTTGGTGTTAGCAACACTATAATAGAAATTTCCATATTAAACCTTTTATCATATATCACAGGCATAACTCATGGAATAACATTATTCCTTTTTAACATGATTGCATTTTCAGTTTACTCTATTTTCGGTTACAAATTGAATAAAAAATTTACTTTTAAAGATGCATCTAGAGAAACTTCCTCAGAAAAAGCTTACTTTCAATATGCCTCTGTATTATTTTTTATTATGATTTTAAATAGTTTTTTGTTGGTTATACTAACAAGTAGAAATCCTTTAATCCATCTTTTTCATCATCAAATACATAGAATGACGTTAAACCACATATGGCTAAACATATCTATGTTAATAAATTCTATTTTTTTAGGCGTACTTGGGTTTATACTTAATAAGTTTTTTGTATTCAACAAAAAAAAGACACACTAAAATTAAGTTTTATTTAATTTTTAGTAATTGTCTTTTTTATGTTTGCGTGTAGTCTTGTTTAACTTGTTATTTGTTGTGGGATGCCAAGATAACATTCTCTACATAATCGCCTTGTAGTGAATTGGTTAAATTTTTGCCCTTACCTGCTCTATTTTGAACATTTATATCATCAAGTCCTATAATCTTTATTTCACCTTTAAATAAATTGACTGTTAAACTTAAATCTTCATCAAGTTTCGCAACTGTTTTATTATCCGATTCCACATCTTTTGTTTTTGCCTTTACCAATCCTACGAATAAAACCTCATCATTTTCTTTTAGGCTTATTGCTGTTACCCCAGATGCATTTTTACCCATAAAATTAACGGTATTTACATTAAATCTTATGCACATAGCCTTTTTTGTCACTATTAGTACATCTTTATCTTCATTATCTGTATTAATTTTTACAAAGGCTAATTTATCTTCCTCTGTTTTAAATTTATAAACCAATGTAGATGAGAAATCTCCTTCTAATTCAGAAAGTTTTAATCGCTTTGCAAGTCCTCTCTTTGTAAATAAATATATACTTCTTTCATATGCGAAATCATCTAAAGAAATAATTTCAACTATTTTATCATCCACATTAAAATTATCTAGCAAGATATTAATACATGTACCTTTCTTATTAACATTCTGAATCATATAGCTAGGTAACTTATGAACTAATCCCTTTTGTGTAAATAGAAGCAGAGTGGATGAGGATTTAGTATACGTACTTGAGTGCGAATTGGGTTTTTTACCGGATATTTTTATCACACCTTTTGCATTTATACTAAGATTGAATTCTTTATAATCATACCCCTGTGAAAATTCTACTTTTTCTACCTGATCTGCTTGTGTCAGATTAAATAACTGAGTGCCACCTATATTTCTATCTATTGCTTCAAGTTTAGGTTCTTCTATAGAAAATTCTAAACCTTCTTTAGTAAAAATCTTTATAAACGCTTCTTTTCTTTTTGCCAATGTCAATTTAACCTTAAGTAGCTTTTCGTTTTCTCTTAATTTTAAAGCAGATAACTTATTATAGCTAGTAATAAATTTATCCAAATGTGTTTTCTTTATATTTCCTTTGCTCGTAAAGAATATAAATTCCTTATCAGTAGATAGGTCTTCAAATAAAAAAGTAGCAACCACTTTTTCTTTTGTTAAATCTATTCCCCGAATAAGCGTATCAAGTCTTTCACCCTTTTCTCTCCACTTATATTCTGGCACTAAATCTCCTCTTAGTTGATACACATTTCCATCATCAGTAAATATCATTAAAGTATCTTTAGTATTTGTTTGTAGTAAATATGTATTAAAATCCCCTTCTCTATATTCTATATCTTCTATATTAATGTTAGACCTATTGTAGGATTTCATAGGCACTCTCTTTATATACCCATCATTAGATAAAGTTATCATAACGTCCTCTACGAGTATTATATCTTCTATATCTATTTTAGCTTGACTATCATCCTCGATAATTTCCGTTCTTCTTGGATCGTTATATTTTTCTTTTATCTCTAAAATTTCTGATTTTATTACTTTAAGAAGTTCATTCTCACTACCAAGAATTTTTTTATACCCCCTAATTAGTATTTCTAATTTTTTATATTCCTTTGTAAATATCTTTATTTCAAGGCCCGTTAGCCTATATAACATAAGTTCAAGTATTGCATCAGTTTGAATTTGTGTAAAATTAAACTGAGACATAAGATTTTCCCCAGCATCCTTTTTAGACTTAGATCTTCTAATAGTTATAATAATTTCATCCATTACATCAATTGCTTTAATAAATCCTTCTACAATATGAAATCTATTTTCAGCCACATCTAATTCTCTTTGAGTTCTTCTAGTTACTACATCTTTTTGGTGATTTAAATAATGCATTAATATGGTTTTAAGCCCCATTGTTTGAGGTTTTCCATTGGCTAAAGCTACCATATTAAAAGGTATATTACATTGAAGTTCTGTTTTCATCATCAAGTACTTAAGTACCTTGGTTGCTGTATCCTTATTAGTGGTTTTTTTAAATTCAATAACTGATCTAAGTCCAGTTCTATCAGATTCATCTCTAATATCTATAATAGACTCTAAAGCTTTTGAATGTTTTTTTTCTGCTGTCATATCAGAAATAGATTGAAGTAACTTCGCCTTATTTTTTCTATATGGAAACTCCGTAATAACTATGCCAAGGCGTCCAGTTTCTAAAAGTTCAATTTTCATTTTAGAACGTAGCGTTACCCTGCCTTCTCCAGATTCATAAGCAGTTTCTATGGCGTTTTTGCCTATTAAAATGCCCCCTGTTGGTAAATCTGGTCCTTTGATATACTGCATAAGCTGTTTTGTTGTGATTTCTTTATTATCAGCATAAGCTAGCAACCCATCAATTACCTCCCCTAAATTATGAGGTGGTATGTTTGTTGCTATTCCTACAGCAATTCCGAAGGTTCCGTTTACAAGCAAATTGGGGTATCTTGATGGCAGTACCGATGGCTCCTTCTCTGTATCAGAATAATTATCAACCATCTCCACAACGCCTTTATCAATATCCCTTATCATTTCAAGTGCAATTGGAGAAAGCCTTGCTTCCGTATAACGCATAGCAGCTGCATTATCCCCATCTTGACTTCCCCAGTTTCCATGTCCATCTATCAGAGGTTTTCTTGTTGCAAAAGATTGAGCCAGTATTACCATAGCACCATAAACAGAGCTATCTCCATGCGGATGGTATTTACCAAGAATATCTCCAACAATTCTTGCTGACTTAAAATAAGGCTTGTCTGGAAATGCCTTCAGCATATATGCACCATAAAGAATTCTTCTATGTACTGGTTTCAAACCATCTCGAACATCTGGCAGTGCTCGCTCGCGGGCAACTTCCACGGCATATGGGAGGTAGTTATCTGGCATTGCTTCTTCAATTGGAGTCATTATTATATTATTGTCTTTAGGTATGTCAATTACTTTTGCCATTTAATAAATCCTCCTTAATCATCACTGCGCAACTGTTCATCACCTGCGGAGCTGTTCATAACCTGTGGTGCTGTAATATTAACGACTTCCGACATGACGTTAGAACTCAGCGTATTTATACATATAACTTTTTCTAGGTGCAACTACATCGCCCATTAGAAGTGATACCATCTTCTCAGCTTTTGCCGCATCCTCTATAGTAACCTGCTGTAGGGTCCTAGTAGTTGGGTTTAGTGTAGTCTCCCAAAGTTGTTCTGGATTCATCTCACCAAGACCTTTATATCTTTGTATAAACGCACCTTTTCCAATTTCTTTTTTAGTCTTAGCTAATTGTTCATCACTATATGCATATTTCGCCACTTCACCATTTTTAGTATTCTTATACACTTTATAAAGTGGCGGCATTCCCATATAAAGATGACCATTCGCAATTAGTTGCCTCATATATCTATAAATAAAAGTCATCCATAATGTTCTAATGTGATATCCATCAACATCTGCATCACTTAAAATAATTATCTTACCATATTTTAAATTCTTTTCACTATAATTATCTAAAACTCCTGTACCAATTGCTGTGTTGAATATTTTAAGTTCTTCACTAGCTAGTACATTTTCAAGCTTTTGTTTTTCTGTATTCATAATTTTTCCTTTTGATGGCATTATTGTTTGGAACCTTCTATCCCTAGCTTGCTTAGCACTTCCACCAGCTGAATCTCCTTCTACCACTATAAATTCTGTAAACTCTGAATTTTTCAGTGTACATACGGCAATTTTACCTGCAAGAGGCGATGCTCCCTTACCTACTTTTTTTCTTTCTGCTTCATTGATTTTTTTTATTTTATCCCGCCTAGAAGCAGCAGAAACAGCATTATTTATTATGTTCGTCGCCATATCTTTATTGTCTTCTATCCATTCTAAAATCTTAACATAACACAATTCATTCATTATGCTATAAGCCTCATTATTGCCTAGTTTGCTTTTAGTCTGGCCTTCAAAGATTGGATTACTTATTTTAATTCTGACTATTGCAGTCATTCCTTCTCTTAAATCGTCACCTTCAAATTCCTTATCTTTCTCTTTTAAAAGATTAAGCTTTTTAGCTCCTTCTTTAAAAGCCCTTGTCATCCCTGTTTTAAATCCAGTCTCATGAGTTCCAGATTCTGTAGTCGGTATATTGTTAACGTAGCTTGCAATGTATTCTGTAGTAGAATCAGTAAATTGCATACATACTTCTCCGTATAATAATACGCCATTTATTTCTCTTTCACCTTGGAAAAATATAGGTTCCTTATGAAGGAGCGTTTTGCTCTCATTTAGGTAATCAATAAAATCTAATAACCCTCGCTCAGAATGATATTCCTTGACTTCATTTCCTTCTTTTCGCTTATCATTAAATACTAAAGTAATACCTTTATTTTGGAACGCCAATTCTTGTAGTCTTTCATCAATGAAGTCAGAGTTAAATTCAAGAGTTGTGAACACATCTTTGTCCGGCATAAAAGTAATTTTACTACCTGTTATTTTTGTTTCCCCAACGATACGAAGCTTGCTCACAGGAGTGCCCGGCATAAGTCTTTTTAGCTCCTCATCATATGCATATTCAAATCTTTGAGTGAAAATTTTCCCTTTTTGCTTTATTTCAACTAATAGCCATTCTGATAATGCATTTACAACTGCAGCTCCAACACCATGAAGTCCACCAGAAGTTTTATAATTCTTATTATTAAACTTACCACCAGTATGAAGCTCAGTAAACACCATTTCTACACCAGATTTATGTTTTATAGGATGTATTCCTGTAGGAATTCCCCTACCATTATCAATTATAGTAACACTTTTATCTTTATTTAATACTATTTCAGCGCGATCGCCATAGCCATTAGCTATCTCATCTATGGAATTATCCAAAATTTCCCATATGCAATGATGTAAGCCCTTACTTCCAGTAGACCCTATGTACATACCAGGCCTTATTCTTACAGGCTCTAGTTTCTCTAGAGAAGTTAGGTCCGTTACATCATATGTTTGAATTTCTTCCTTATCTAAACTCATATAAATCCTCCAGTAAAATTTTATCACACATTTGTTATTCTATATGTTTCTTTGCAAAAGGTAAAGATATTTAAATAAATAGTAGAACGTTAGTTTCTGTTTTTGGTGTACTATTTGCTCCTTCATATGATTTTTAACTGATTTTCTATAAGAATATTGACCAGCATAAAAAGCCTTTCTAGCCGATCAATACAGTAATTGGATCTGATTTTTGCACCCAATGTACTCACTCTATTTTTTATTAGTTGGTGGCAAAAATGCTACAGCTAATCTTATTAAGTATCTTAGGCTTTCATAATCTACATTGCTCTTAAACTTTAATAAACCCGTATCAGCTTTTGCAATTTTAATAGCTTTTTCTTCTTTAAGGGTATTTTCGCTATTTCTATAGTTAGTTTCTACATATTGCACTGCTTTAGAAATAATTCTAAGAATTTTCTTTGCATTTTCAGGCGTAGAATCGTTAGCAGCTAAAGAACCAAGTATTACATAAGCAAAACCAAAATAATCATCCTTAATATTTGTCTCTTTATCCTTTAACAAATAAGCTAAATATCCAAGTCCTGTTACTAAAAGCACTATCAATACATATTGTATAATTATCTCTACCATCACGTACCCTCCTTATTTGAATTTATACTACTTTAATATGCTAATCAAATAAAAAAGGGTACATTTTTTAATCAAATTGTTAAAATAATTATCTTATACCACGGCATTTCTGTTATAATTTGTAATCATTTTCAAAGCAGCTTTAATTCTTCCCTATGTATTATGCAAAAAAAATAGAAACTATATTCATAGTTTCTATAAACTCTTAGCTCTATCTAAAGCATCATCTAAAGTATCTACGAATATGCCTGTTAACATTTCATTAGATCAATTTTAATACAATAATACTATTTTACAAATTGCAATTCTAATTAAAATTTAACATTTATTTCCTGGTAAATATTTACATGCCAGTAATTTATCAATGCCATTTTACACTAAACTGTATACTAATTACAAATTATATTAATTGCTTTATATGTTATATTATAACATTCCTTTCAGTATAATGTATATCATTAGTTTTTATATTTTTTTGTGCCTACTATCTTATTATTCTGTTATAAATATAAAAGACTTTTGGTGTCATTTCCAGCTAAGATTCATATTATATACTGACTAAATATAAGGGGGGTGATGTTATGTCTAAGTGTGAAAACAGACCTCAACATGATGCTTGCTTTGAAGATTGGTGTGATGATCGGTGCGATACTTGTGATCCCTGGAATGATCCCTGGAGGGATTTCTGGTGCGATCCTTGTTGTGAAAACAGGCATCGTTGTCAGGAATATTGTTGCTAAAAAAATCAGCATAAATGTAGAGTTGATGTTTCTGACCAACTCTACTTTTTTACTTTCCCCCATTATTCATAACCTAAACCTCCTAATTATATGAAAATGTTCAATAACAAGAATAATAATCCCTTGTCTCTTTTTATAAAATCTATCTTCCGCTGTAGCATATCTCTATATCTATTCACACACTTGCAAGATTATTTCAGCCATTTCTTTGTGAATTTCTTTTGATACATGTATTCCATCAGCTAAATAATAATCTTCTATGTTTATCGTCCTATGTAAAATATTCCCTAAATCTATAGATGTAATATTTTTTTCATTTGCATACTGAATTAATAAATTCCGTAGCTCTGTTAACTGTTCATTAACCTTTTTATAATCCATATCCTCAAACATTAATTTTATCGTTATATTTTCTTTAACTGGTAAGGGCGTTAATATTGTCGGAACTATATTATTTATTTCACATGTTTCTACCATACTTTTAATATTAGATAAAGCAGTATTGATACCATTTTTTAAGAATATATCATTTGTTCCTCCCATAATCAAAACCTTTGATGGTTCGTAATTAACAACATCTTTTACAAATCTTTCTTTCATTTCACAGGTTGTCTCCCCTGGTATGCCTTTGTTAATCATTTTTTCTCCTATTCTTTTAGATACTATACTAACCCAACTTTGTGATTTATTAACCCCATAACCAAATGTCAAACTATCTCCAATACATACTATACTCACTTAATTCTCTCCTCTATTATCATAGTTTAAGATTTTTCCTATATTTTTATCCTTTACCTTATTAATTTAAATGAGAAATATCAGCCTCTAAAATAATTTCTATTTTCTTATCCTTCACTTCTAATACAGTTAAACATGTATCATGCATAAACGGTGGATTCCATAAATCCTCAATACAATAATTCTTGATTATTAAGTAGATTGCCTTTATTACAACTGTATGTGATACAATTAAAATATTTTCACCAGAAGTGTTATTTATAATATCATACAACACTTTCTTTACCCTATTAATTAATTCATCAAATCTTTCGCCATTTATAGGCTCATACAAATGAGGATTCTTCCAGAAATTGAACTGCTGCGATGGATATAATTCTTTTACCTTTTCATGTTCCATGCCCTCACATATTCCAAACCCCATTTCTTTAAGAGATTCAATTATAGTAATTTCTGTGTCCTTATTACCTCTTATGTATTTTGCGGTATCAATAGCCCTTCCTAGTGGACTGCAATAAATATGATCAAATTCTATATTTTTTAAACTCTCACCTAGCTTTTTAGCATTTTCAACACCTTTTTCTGTTAAATCAGAATTTTTCCAGCCCTGCATCTTGCTTTCTTTGTTCCATTGCGTTTCTCCATGTCTTGTTATATATATTTTCAATTTGCATTCATCCCCCTCGCATGATAATTACTATACCATTTTAGAATCCATTCAACATCCCCATGAAGATTCTTTACTATATCTTCTCTATGGAAATGGCTCGTACTGGTGAACCATCAGCATTTTTATTTTTCAGTGGCAAAATACTTAAAATAAAATATTCAGCTCTAATGGAATCTAGATTTGTTAGATTCTCAATAATTATGATGTTATTTGACATTAATATTTTATGAACTGCAAATGTCGTTGATTCCATATCATCAATTGAAATTGCGTCAATACCAATTCCCTTTAAATTAAATTGTGTCAACCACTTTGCCGCTTCCTCACTCAACGAAGGAAAACCTTCATAATACTTTTTATCTCCCCAATATTTACTCCATCCAGTCTTTATTATAATAAACTCTATATTTTTTATTTTTTTCTCATAGGCCTTTAGACTATCAACATCTATTAATGCCTTCTTTGCCTTTGAAAAATCCAAAATAATAGCATTTCCTATAAAACAATCCACATCTAAATCATCTAAATAAAGTCCATCACTAAGCATATGTGCAGGTGCATCTATATGTGTACCAGTATGTGAGTACATGGTGATTTTCGACTCTTGAAAACCATCTTTCTCCAAAGTGTTTGCATTTTCAAAAATGGGCTGCTCAGTACCCGGAAAAACTGGCATATTCGAATGAATAATATATGTTAAATCCGTAACTTTCATAATAGCCCTCCATCTCAATACAATTCTCAGTCAATGATATCAATATTATACATTCTTTTCATTAATACTTAAATTTCTATAAATTAAATCATCTCGTTTATCAAAACCGAGTGATTGCCAAAATTTATTTCCTAACTCATTTGAATCAAATGCAACAAGTGCAACCTTATTTATTTTTTCTTTTTTTAAAGCTTCAAGTGTAGCTTCTACAAGAGTCTTTCCAACACCCTTATCACGATAATCAGTCATAACCGCTGTATGATAAATATATCCTTTTCTTCCATCGTGCCCACATAATATTACACCTATAATCTTATTTCCCACTTGTGCAATATAATTTGTGGTAGGATTTCTTTTTAAAAGCCTTTCTATTCCCTCAAATGAATCATCTAAACTACGCATACCCATTCCTACTGTATTTGTCCATAATTTATATACTTTATCATAATCATTAATAGTCATGCCCTTTATTTCCATTTTTTCACTCCTCCAAAAGCAATATTAGGATTTAATCCTACCTTTTCACATTCAATATATGCCACTCGCAACTCTCATAACATAATTCTCCTGAAAAATCATTTTTTTCTTCTTAAAACCAGTGTTTTTCACTTAATACATTTTATAATATAAACTTATTTATTTAACAACTGTTTACTTTAGCAATTAAGAAAATCTCTCTTTCATTTTTCAATTTATTTTCAATAAATAGTTTTTCATCTTCTATACTCATATTAAATTCGCCAGTTTCTCTCATTAAAAATTTTGTTTCGCCATCTACTTGTTTTATAAAAGAAATTATTTCAACGGCATCTTCTACTTGAGCAGATTTAATTGTTAATTCTCCTATGTTTAAATTATATTGCTTAGATTTAATTACTGCCATTGTGTACCCCCATTTCTGTCACCTTTATATATTAATATTATTAATTAGGTCTGAATTCCAACTTTTAATGTTGTCGCCAATACTAAGTACCATTTTATTACTTTTAATATAAATTATGTTTTCATGGGAATATGTAATAATATCATTTATTTCACGGGTCCAATATCAAGTATCTGTAATATTTCTGAACTACTATTTATAAATTGATGTGCAATATCTTTACCCTCAGGTTGTAGCAATTTAATATTATATTACCATAACATGGTATTAAAATAAAGGCCTTCCAACTTGTAGATATATGGGTTAATACACTCTCGACCATATCATGAAATATGTATAAGTCTTTGTATTTTATAGTCTAATTATAGTATAATTAGACTATATTAAGGATTACTGGATTTTTTTGCTGCAGAAGTACCACATGATTTAGATTTCAGTCATTATTCTGTATAATTGGATAATGACACATTAGTCTTAAATTATAAATTTTAATATGAGAATGGGGTTATAATTATGCTTAAGCACACCGGAACCGAAACTATTAAAACAGATAGACTAATTCTAAGAAAATTCGCTTATACAGATGACGACGACATGTTAAAGTATTGGGTTAGCGATCCTTCTATACAATTAATGTATTGTGAGCCTATTTACACAAATAAACAAGAAGTTTCAGAACTATTAAACAAGTTCATATCTGCTTATGAAATGCCTGATTATTACCGTTGGGCAGTTATTTTAGAAGAAACAAATGAATGTATTGGACAAATAGCCTTTTTCCTTGTTGATAATAAAAATCACTTCGTTGAAATAGAATATTGTATCGGTAGTAAATTTCAGAAAAAAGGTTTTGCAACTGAGGCTACAAAAGCAGTTATTCAATTTGGTTTCAAAAACATTAATTTTCATAAAATACAAATTTGCCACAATTCGCTTAATATAGTATCAAAAAAAGTAATTAATAAGTGTGGTTTCAAATATGAAGGCACTCTCAGGGATTTTTTCTATATGGATGGTAAATATGCGGATAGACTATATTATTCATTGCTAAAAGACGAGTGGGAGAATTCTACCTAATTTTAACTTCTCCTCTCTAAATTCCATCAAGATGGCTACCATTCATATGCTACATACTAATAAATTAATTAAGATATTGTAATTTAGTAATACTATAATACATGGTGGTAACCTCTTTATTATCTAATAACTTTACGCTCTCGGTTTTTTGAAACCTATATTTAAATTTACATTTTTCAATTACTCTTCTAGAATTATTATTAAAATCATAATGCCCACACCAAATTAAATCTAGGTTTAATTCATTAAACCCATACATAATTAAACACTCTACAGCCTCGGGTATAAATCCATTACCCCAATATTTTGGATTTAAAACATAACCTATTTCCCTTTGTTTTAAATTAGTGAGAGTTATATCAGGTTTTCTATCGTGAAGTCCTATACTACCAATAACTTTATTTTCTGACTTTAAAACAAGAGCATATGTATCATTATTCTTTATAAACATTTTTATTATATCTTTGCTTTCTCCCTCATCTTTATGTGGCTTCCAACCAGCATTAGGACCTACTAATTCACTCTTAGCATATTCATATAAATCACTGCTATCAGTCTCTTTCCACTGTCTTATCTTTAATCTATTAGTTGTTAATATTTCCACATCATTCTCCTCCCTCTATAGTTCTATTATATTCATTGTAAAATTTTATATATTGCAAATACATAATTCTCCACTCTTGTAAAAATGCTAACTAATCTCTTCCCCTATGCCTTTTATTATTTCTACATTTTTTATTCTATATTGTGCCTTTTTCCTATTTGCTCTATCAATTGCTATTTCTTATGGGTCAATTCCAAATACTTTAAGTCAACTTCTATATTTATTGTATTTGCACCTAATTAAATTCATAGTACGCATTCCGAATATTGTTATGGCCTAAATTACCATTACAATACAACATATAAATATTGTTCATTCATTTTTAATCAATAAAGCTATGTCTCTATAGTCCTACGTTATGCAGTCTCTAATAATTATATCTCTTTCATCATTAAGCACTCAGTTACTCCTCTTTTATACAAGTTTGGAACAATTCCAACCTCTTTATAACCAATACTTTGATATAATCGTTTAGCTTTAGGATTAAATTCTGCAACTACAAGAAATAACTTTGAAGAAGTTTTAGAATTTGTTTCTTCAAAGTGTTTTAATAGTTTTTTCCCTATTCCAAGATTACGAAATTCCTCTTTTATAACTATCATATGTAAATATGGAAAGCTATGAAATGCACCATTAAGAATAATCCAAATAAACCCTAAGCATGTCCCTTCTTTATTTAAGGCAATATAAATTTCGCCTTTAGAAATCCCTTCATTTAAAGCTTGAATTGCTTTATCTTGTTGTGCAAAATATACTCTTCCTAACTCCGATTTCTGTAAAGCGGCTTTGCAATCAATCAAGTATTTATTTTCTGCTTTGATAATTTTTATATCCATTAACTACACTCCCATCAGTGACTGTTATGCCATCCATATTTATTTCTCATGCAAAATAGAAAAACAGCAGTAAAAAACTCTATAAAATAAAAAAGCACCTTACCCAAATAAGGGCAAAATGAAAATTCTTCTAAACTACCTTAGTATAAAACCAGCTCCTTCAGGTACAAATATTATTCAATACCCGGTCCTTTTAACTGTGGACTATCCGTTTAATGCAACTACTACTTCTCTTCATTGACTTAACCTTCTATTTTTTACATCATATACTTATCCATGCAAAAAGTCAATATATTAGGGGCTTTTGAATTTTTTGCATTAATCTCACAGATACTGTATTAAATTTATTTATGGAACTGTCTTTACTTTGTTTAAAAAATCACTTACTAACTTTTCTCCATCTCGACATGATTTATAATAATAATTTTTAGAAAATGGGTCACTAAATCCATGATTCCCATATATCATATAAATGCTAACATTTGTTTTTTTATCAAGCTTACATACTAAATCATTTACATTAAATGATTTCTCTTTACATGGAAATATTAATAACGTCTTACATTTGGGAGTAATATATAAGTAATCCCTTATTCGCGAACCATAATATCCAGCTATACCGTCACATTTAATATTACTATCACTACATAACCATGCAATTGTTGCCCCTATACTAAAACCTATATAAATACCTTTTTATATTTTGGTCTAACATTTTCTATTATATTTTTAACTTGTTGATAGGCTAACTCAAACCCAACATTTTGCATAAAATATCTATATGCCTCTTCTTCCATAATATAATTAAAAGGTTGATTTAGGTTCAATAAATCAGGACAAATAATATCAAATCCAGCCATTTTGTAATATTCACAGACCCTATTTATATGCCGATTAATCCCATATATTTCATGTAAAACTATTAGAAGATAATCAGAATTACTTAAAATGGTTTTCATAGTTTTCTCCTTTTTAGACCATGATGATATTATTTAATTTTAACATATAACTATTTTATTACAACTATACCTTATTATATATTAACTTTCCTTCAGCTTAACCTCTACCAAATCCATTTAAGCCTAAGTGGATGCTTTCATTTTAATAATCTGCTGACACTAGGCTACTGTGGCGTTAAATTATAAATATTTTTTAAATCCTTTTACAACATCATTAGCATAACCGATTGATTCATAAAATTTATGAGAATCTTTTCTTCTAAAAGCCGAAACAAGCATAGTAAAATAGCAGTTATTCATCCGAGCAAACTCTTCAATAAAATTCATTAGTACCTTCCCAATTCCCATTCCTCTACAACTGCTTTTTACAATAACATTTTCAACAATTATATATGGCCTACAGTCTCCACCAAGTTCTTTACATATAATCCCAAGTAATGAACCAACCAAATTTCCGTTACCATCTTTCGCCCCGATTAATATGTAATTTTTATCCGAATTTATCAAATCAAAACTCTCCCTGAATTTTTGAAAATTTGTTTTTCTTTCTAATAATTCTTCGTATAAGTTTGCCAAGTCACCTAAATCATCATATAATATTTTCTTTATAGTAACCATTGTTACCCCCTATTCTATGTATAAAATGTTGCTACCAATATTGATATGTAATAATATATGAACATTATTTATTAGGTTCTGAATTCCAACTCTTTATGTTCTTGTCAATGTTGAAAACCATATTTTTGTTTTTTATATATATTATATTTTCATCAGGATATGTAATAATATCATTACTTTCACATGTTCCTATATCAAGTATCTGTAATATTTCCAAACTATTATTTATAAACTGATGTTCAATATCTTTACCCGATGGCTTCGAAATGACTGACCCTTCGCTTATTAATATCTCGTCTCTTTCAGTAACTTTCTGCCCAAATAATTTCTCATAAAACTTAATTGCTCTTTGCATATCTTTAACACATACATATAATGACTTTATTCTAATCATCAAATTTGAACTTCCCCCTTCTTAACTCCGATGATTATAATTTTTTCATTTAATATTTTTGCCTAAATAATAAAATCCGTTTGATTTGTTACCATTCATCGTTTTATATGTAACTGTTTTTAACTTTATATTATTAAAGTCTGAGGTAATTGATTCTATCCAACTTAAATTGTGATGTCTAAGTACAGCCCCCTCTGGCAATTCAAAGATACCATATTTGTTATATTTATCTTCATATATCTCATATCTCTTTACATTTCTCTCATCTGTATTTAATAAAAAATCATTTATATATAATATCCCATTTGGACTCAATACTCTTTTTACTTCATTCATAAGAAAAACTTGTTCTTCATCATCAGCAATACAAGTTAATACCGCAAATAAAACTATTGAATCAAAGCTGTTATCTTCGTATGGTATTTTTTTATTATTTATTACATTTAAATTTAACTGTGGAAACTGTTCTTTACCTCTTGCAATCATCTTATCAGAGAAATCTATACCAAATAAGTTTTTAAATCCTTGTGAATATAGTTCATTTAATGTCCTTCCATAACCACAACCCACATCTAAAATCCTATCTTTACTATTCACAAATTCAGAGAAGAGTTCAATTTGAAATGGTGTTGTAAACTCTTTATCTGTAGCCACTTTATTCCAATATTCTTTTTGATTTTCTTTTAAATCCATTTTATAAATCCCTCCCCAAAAAAATATGTGATTAACAGATTTTCTCTTCCTACTAACTGCATTATGGTTTGAATGTTTTTTAGTTCATGATAACCAGTTGTCTTGATAATGTTTTTTTATAGTACCTTCTCAAAAGCACTTCTCTTGCTTTTGTCATCCAAAAAAATTATGCCACAATACTGAAACCCGTTTTTCAAAAGCAACTTTTTCATAGACATGTTTTCATTATGTGTATCTACTCTGATACTGTGTATGCCCATATCTAAACAAATTTTCTCTACATTTTTGATAATTATAGATGATTGTCCTATTCCTTTATAATTGGAGTCAACAGCTATTCTATGAATAACTGCGTATTCATCATTGCTGACCCATTCACCATTATAAATAACTTCATAGTTTTTTTCGCCCTCAAATGTAACTACTACAGTAGCAACTACAATATTATTTTTTAACAAAACATATCCATTTTGATTGCTAATATCATTCTTTACTGTTTCAAAGTTAGGGTAATTATCCTGCCATTGATTGATTCCATGTTCTTTAAAGTAAGCTTGTGCCTGCTTGATAATATTCATTATACTGTTAATATCTACTGAAACTGCTTTTAAAAATTCCATCTTAGTTCTCTCCGTTTTCCATAAAATATATATAAGAAATATATAAACTTAACTCTATTATATCCTGAATTTTCATAAAATCTCAAGGTTTCTTATTTTTGAGCACCTCAAGCTCTGTGTCTTCCTGTTTAAGATGCTTGTACAACTGTAATAACTTTTCTAACTCATTGTAATGTATTAATCTAACCACTGATTATTATTTTTACAAAATAGTACTCTTAATAATTTTTTTTGCTAATTCTTTAATATGTCTATTATCAGTCCCACCGCATCCTCCCAATATTTAAAAATTATTATTAACCTTTAGTTCAATCATAGAATTAATTAATACATCAAAATCCTCAGTTTGCAACTCAGAGCAATCATTTAAATTTTTAGAATCTGCTGTGGATGTATTTGCTTGAATTCCTATCAGACGTTCCTTTACTAAAGCCGTTTTATTTAATATATTTGAAAGTGCTTCTTGTAATACAATTGGATGTACACAATTCACCATATAACATAATGGTTTAGGGGTTACTTTATTATTGTAGGTGTCATAATCATCATAGGAATATTATTTGAATTTGCTATATCAATATATTGCTTATAAATTAAAGAAAGTATTTCCCTGTCCTTTTCCTCATATATTAGACCTGCGTGTACGAGTTCATTATCTAAAGAAATACAAAATTCTCTTTTTAACCGATCTAAGATAGCACCTTCTGTTAATAAGCATAAAGAATTATTAAATGTATTTAAAAACGAATTTTGTAGTTCACGATCTTCTTTCATAAAACTCTATACCCTGCAATATATAATGAATCTATTGCATTCTTTATATCTTTATCCTTAACAAGAATATAGTCTGTATCATATGTAGAAATAGCAAAAATACTTATTCCTTGCTGTGCTAATACATTAGTAATTGAAGAAAGAATTCCGACTAATGCAAAGTCCAATGGGCCCTCAACCTTTAAAATTCTCCAATCCTTTTCACACTTAATACCATTAGGAATACTCTCTTCAGAACATACAATAGATAATTCATCTAATGTTTTCGTCATAGAAAAAAAGTCACTGTTTTTTGACCATTGAGGAATTAATTCATCTTTATTTAATCGACAAACCCCAAATTTTTTTTGCAATAACTTCATTGTTAATATTTTCTTTGACATTTGTTATCATCCCCTTTCCATTATAATTTATATTTACATAATATTTCTTAACTTCAACCCAACTTTTATACGTATTATACCATTTTATGCAATAGTTAGCTAAGAAAGGACAGCTATTCTCTTGATTACCCGCTGGTTTTCCTATCTTCCTATCCATCGTTAAATCTATCTGTCTCCCTTGTGGGGTATTTAAAGACATTTCAGAAGGAAAGTCTCCCACTTCTATAAGTAGGAGGATACATACCCTAACAAATAGAAAACTTCAGTGGGTGGATAACAATTGAGAATTGTTATCTACTCCAGCGGTCTACAAAGGGGTCAATCCCCTTCTGAAGTCGTTAATATTGCAGCGACCCAGGAGATGATTTAATCAGAGATTTTATCTAGATTTATTGATGAAAAAGGGCATAAAATAGGACTAAAGATGGTCGATCATTAATCCTATGGATGTTCTATCATTATTCTATTTTAGAGGTTGATACACAATGCAGCTTTTGTATAATCATCAACCGGATAATCTGATACTTGATAGGTCTTAACAGATGTTTTATCAATATATAATTTTACTTTAATGTTCTTATCAATCACTTCACCAACACTTTTAATAACGATAGGAAGTACACTACACATGTTTAAATTTCTCACAAAGAAAAAGTTAGGTTCTATATCTATATTAAAATATTTCTTGTGTAAGAGCCTCTATAATTGAATATCTGAAAATTCCACTTTTATGCTTTCATTTTTACTTGATATTTTGTTACTATGTATAACATTTTCATGAGATACATTTGTTGAAGGAATCCTAACTATAAACTTACTTCCTTTCCCAACTTCACTTTCAGCATAGATATGTCCACCATGTAATTCTACAATTGACTTAACTAAACTAAGCCCTATACCTGTTCCTTCCGAATTTCTAGATAGTGATTTATCTACCTGTTTAAATCTATCAAATATTGCATCCAAGTTTTTTTCTTCAATGCCTATGCCATTGTCTTTGACTGACATTTCAACAAACTCACTCTTATCTTTAACATCTATAAATATTTCATCACCTTTATCTGAAAATTTTGTCGCGTTTGATATAAGATTTAATACCACTCTCTCTATCTTTTCTGGATCACAAGCAATTATTTTTTCTTCCGTATCCGTATCAAAAATAATATTTAGACCTTTACTATCAGTAAAATTAGTTACAGACATCACCACATCTTCTATGATTTCGACTATATTGTTATTGGATAAGTGCAATTCGAAAAAGCCAGTTTGTATTTTTGATGAATCGACTATATTATTTATAAGTTTAGATAATCTATAGCAATTTTGTTTCATTGAGTCTATATATTTAATAATTGAACCCTTCATTTCTTCTAGTGATCCGCTATTACAGTACATGCTAAATAGCTGAACTGTCGCGGACAGAACATTTAGAGGCGTTTTAAGTTCATGGGATATGTTAACGATAAATTCTTCTTGGGACTTCAATGATTTTTTCAGAGTTATATTGGACTTTTCTTCAGTAGAAATTTTGTTCTTTTGTTTCTCTATAAATTCCTTTAATTCTTCAATCTTGTTATTTTGTTCATGAATAATTTTACTAGCTAATACTATTTCTTCTATCATCCTGTTATTATAATCACACTCCACGATACCACCCCATTTTTTTAGTATTTACCTAAAAAGTTCTATTCTTATAATATTCATACATGACATAATATATGGTCATTCTTTATATTTTACCATATATTATGTTATGTTCATATTCTTTTTCACTAGTATTGTTAATAAATTATCAATGTTTTAAAATTATATTTGATATATTGTTCTATAGACACTAACATTTATAGCGTTTCATATTGGAACTGCTTAATATGAAAAGGAGCCTTTCGGCTCCTTCATTGAGTTTATACAACAAATTATTAAATTTAATCTAATAACTCATCGTATTCGTTTAGTAGTACGTCTAGCTTTTGGCTTAGTGCTACTAGTCTTGGGTCAGTTAATACTTCTTTTTCATTAATTAACTGATGCATTAAATCTCTTAGTTCTTCAATCTTTTGTGTTATTTCCCTTAACTGTGTCATAATTTCCCTCCATTCATTACCAATTGTAACGAAATTTAGAATATAATTGCATATAATTACAATTTATTTAAGGCACCAATGTTTTAAAGTAAAGCAAAAGACACCCTAACGAGTGCCTTTCTTGTGTTTGTTTTTATAATTTCTCTTATCTCTTTAGCTTTTCTTCTAAAACCTTATTATATTTATTTAATGCAATATTTAAAGTTTTACTTAAATTTTAATTTCTTTACATAAAAAATACACCAATTCGAGTGTCTATGTAGATTGATTAAGCGATAAAGTTCCAGCATTAAAATTTTTCATTACTTTTTCTCTACTATTCCTTTTTTTCATTATCCCAAGTTATAGCTTCAATATTAACTTTTCTAATAACTTCACATCTCACTTTACCTAACGCCTGTAAGAATTGTTATATTATCACTAAATTATATAGGATTCAATTGAGGATATCCCTTTTAAGGAATGTAGAGAATTAAATGGTGCGTTAATTATTGATACTGGTTTTTATTTGTTAAATGAAAGGGCTGAAGATTATAATGATATGAATATACTAATCTCAAATACACCTACCCAAAATGTTTTCTCAAAAAAACATTTAATTTAATGCTAACATTTATTCACTATCATATGCATTTATGGCTATTGGCAAAGCTTGAATTACAATATTACCTACTGCGGGTAATCCAACTAAAACAGCACTTATTATTTCCTCTCTTGTTGCCCCAAGTGATTTGGCATGTTTAACATGGAATGCTATACCGCCTTCAAGTCTTGCCGAAGCTAATACTGCAATGTAAGCCAACTCCTCTGTTTTTGAATCAAGTTTACTTGCAGAATCTAATTTTTGTACTGTTTCCATCCATATCTTTTGATATTCTGGTGCTTCCTTAATAAAAATTTGAAATGCGTTGCTAACTGATGACATATCACTCATTTTTAAATCCTCCTTATTTAGTATTGTAAAATTTTTATCAACTTTTCAAAAATTTTCATTTATAAACTTTTCAATCCACGATATTTCAGTATCTACAACTGCTAATGGTCTTTCAAATAATGCTTTTATATGGGGTCTTTCTCGTGCTGTAGGATGTTGCTCATACCTTTCAAGTAAAAATTTTTTTCTTATAATTAAATTTTCTTTATGATTAATTAAAGCTTTATTTAATTGTTCTTTTGTTATTAAATATGAAAACAACATACCTATATCAAATTCACTTGGGTCACTATTATATTCACTTATCATGTTGATAATCTGCTCTTTAACAATTACTTTTGTTTCATATTTGATAGAATATACTTTCCTCTTAGGCGAACCATATTCTTTTTCATATTTCTTTGTTCTATTACAGTTTCAAATTCGTAATCATAATAATTTTTATTACATAAAAGAGATAGAAGTATAATCTCAATCTGAGTCATTATTTTATCCTCCTATGCTATGCTATTCTATTCTATTTATAGAATAGAATAGCATGAACTATATGTCAATGCCTTTTTTAATTTGATATATAGTTCAGCAAGTATTAAGATGTTGAATTGCAAGAGCTTGAAGTTTATTAGTTGACAAATCCACTAGATTTGTCACTTAAACTTAGATTCATAATAATTCTGAATGTTCTCATCTAAAGCAAAAATAGTAGCGTGGACACGATCATGGGCTTTTATTTTTTTAAACAAGTTTGTTGCGTAGTTCTTCACTGTTTTTTCTGATAAAAATAGACGTTCTCCGATATGTTTGTTACTTAATCCTTTAGAGATAAATAATAAAACTTCAATTTCCCTTTTTGTCAAAGAATCTAAAACATACTGTTCTTTTTTCTCTTTACTTTTAAATCCCGAGAACAGAACGGAAACTAAAGATTTATCAATATACTTTTCTCCTCCATACACTGTTTTGATTGCATTTACAATTTCTGTACCTGCAGACTCTTTAAGTACATATCCATCTGCCCCCTTATTAATAGCATCTATAATAAAAGTCCTGTCATTTTCCACTGTGAGCATGATTATTTTTATAGTATTAGAAATTTCCTTTGTCATTTTAAGCACTTCAAGACCATCCATTAAAGGCATTTTCATGTCTAATAATATGACATCAGGTTCATAGCTATTTAACATATTAAGTACCTTCTCACCATTTTCAGCCTCTCCAACGATAATTATGTCTTCCTCAAAACTGATTATTCTCTTTAATCCTTGTCTAATGAGGTCGTGGTCATCTGCTATTAATACTTTAATTTCCTCTTTTTTCATCTCTAATCACCTCTCTATTAACTGGAAGCATAACATTATAAACTGAACCTTTTCCATTCGACGATTCTATGTGAATTTTACCTTGTAATTGGTTTACTCTATCCAATATTCCAATAAGTCCATAAGAAGTTCCTTTAGTTTTCACTCTTTTTAAAGTTTCTTCTACATCAAATCCTATACCATCATCGGATATAATAAGTCTTAAATATTTTGTACCAAAATCTAATTTAACCTCCACATGTTTTGCATTAGAATGCTTTTTTATATTATTAAAAATTTCTTGAATAATACGAAATACTGCTACTTGAATAATGGATTCTACCTCTGTATCCATTGGTTTCAATTTTAACAAAACATCTATATTAAAATCTTCTGAAATAGAGTTTACTGCTTGTTCAATAGTTTTGTTTAACCCTAAATCGTCTAGTGACATAGGTCTTAAATCAAAAATAATACTTCTAACTTCCTTTAATGCCACTTTTACACTTTCTTTTAAATCAACTAATTCTTTTAGCCCTTCATTTATATCCTTTTGAATAATTTTCTTACAAATGTCTGCTTTCATAATAATATTAGCAATATGTTGCGCAGGTCCATCATGAATATCCCTTGAAATTCTTTTTCGCTCATTTTCTTGTGCTTCTAATATTTTTATTCCAATAAACATATCTGAACTTTTGTCGGCTCCTTCTAAAACTGAAAGAATATCTCCCTCAAGGTATGACATAGCAATACTTATTTGGTTAATTATTTTTTCTGAATTATCTATGTTTTTTATAGATTTTCTCAATAATATTTCCAAGGCATGTCTTCTGTCTCTAAGTTGCTTTTCTTCATTTTGCTTCATAATAAACTTAACTCTTATATTAGAAGCATTTTCATATACTGATTTAATTTCATCCTCGTTATATGAGTTGAATTTCTTTGAAACCTCAACTAATTTTTTGCGCATGACTTTATCCTGTACTTCAATTGCGTCAACTTCATTAATAACTTTATCTATGCTTCCTTTAATTACCTCAAGCTCATCTTTTAGATTTTCATACTCTATTCTTATATTATCAACTATTTCGAGAATTTGTTCGCGGCTATTACTTATCTGCTCAATTATTTTTTTTATAATACAATTGATGTTCCCAATATCTAAACTTAAATTATTCATTAGTATATCACCTGCTTTTACTAATTTTTATCCTCAATATATACATCGTCCAATATCTTCATTTCCTAATAGCATTTTACACTTTCAACCTGAATTTATTATTTTATCATTATTAAATTTAAGTTTATATAATAGTTATTAATTTATAATGATAATTTTTATAGTTTTATATAACATATTTAGTTAATGTTTAAAAATAATCACATTTTTTAAAATTGTAAATCCACTGTTTTCGCACAGGATCAGCTAATATAAAAAAAATGCAATGCAATAAAGCACCCAAGTGCTAAAAATGGACCAAAAGGTATATTATCTTTTCGTTTTTTTATTTTAAAAAGCAATAATAAAATACTTATCATTGAGGCTAGAAAAAACGCTAAAAACATTGAAATTAAAACTCCTTTTGCACCTAGAAATATCCCTAGCACAAACATCAATTTAATGTCGCCACCACCAAGTACTCCAGGTACAAGTGCTAAAAGAAGAAGCAATCCCCCTCCAAGTATCATTCCAACTATTGCACTCATAAAAGAAATATTATCAATAAATGAAAAAGTAACGCCAATTGCTAATGTAAAAATTATTATTTTGTTGGGAATGATTTGATGCTCAATATCAATAAAAGAAACAACAATCAGTATAGAATCTAATACAATGGCTTTAATAAAAACCACACTTAACCCAATTTGTAAAAATGAAATTAAAAATAATAAGCCACTAACTAAAATTACAATAATATTTCTAGTTTTAAACTTAGTGCATTTTTTGATATTTTTCGAATACGTCAGATTAATACATTTTTCATTGTTTTCTCTATTAGCAACTGTGTAGGAAATTTTTTTTATAACTATATTTAAAAAGCACCCAGTCACTAATCCAACGAAAAAAATTACTATAGCCATATTTACACCCCTTCACATTTTTTAGGAATTTTATATTTTCATATTTTTAATATTCCTTATAAGCTAATCACAATCAACGATTATACAGGGTTGTTAATTTCATTATAATATTATAATAACATTTTTTATATATTTGCGTATAATAAAATATATGAGCTTTTCTTGCAAAACATATATTAAATCATCTCCTGGGTCGCTGCAGTATTAATGACTTCAGAAGGAGATTTACCTCATTATAGAAGTGGGAGACTTTCCTTCTAAAATGTCGTTAAAATTAATTTTTTAGTTATTCAAAACAATAAAAAAGGAGAAATATATATAAATGTTAAAGAAGAATTTTAAAAATGAAAACATAGAAGTAAGCGAAGAAGCAGCAACAAGTACTGAAGGCAATATTAGACAAGATTTCAAAATAAATATCAATAATGGAAAAGGCTTTTATGAAACTGGTGTAAGCAACACATTCTGGTCCAACTTGATTATTACAGCTAAAATTTTTCAACCCCAAAATGGAATTTGGTCAATTAGAATTAGAGATCTAGCTAAAAGAAATTTAGTGGTTTATGAAAATAGTCATGTGTTACATGATAAAGAAATTTCATTTAATTATAAAACAGGATTAAAAGTAAATCTTTTGATTGAAGCTACTTGGGACCAATCAAAGGACACAGTTTTAAGTGGAGAAATAATAATTAAATATTAGATTTAAAAACAATTAGATGAATTACTTCTAATTGTTTTTTATTGTTTTTTATAATATACTTAATAAGTTAGAATAGAGGGCGAGGGATAAGTTTTATGGCGGGTGAAAAAAAAATAAATGATAAGAACATAATAAAAAAACAAATAATAAAAGAATATTATACAAATTTATGGGTCAACTTCAATAAAGATAGAGATTTTAAGTTGTTCTTAATTGTAGGTCTATTTACTGGAATAGCAAATGGAATTAACTTAACTGTGTTTAATAACTTTTTAAGCGATACATATAAATTAACAGCTTCAGCTAGAGGAATCGTAGAATTTCCAAGGGAGTTACCAGGTGTTCTAATTGTTCTTGTTTTAGGGATACTATCATTTCTTGGTGACATAAAAATAGCAATAGTTGGTATGTTCTTTGCGGCTCTAGGTATGCTGGGGTTAGGTTTGTTTTCTCCGACTTTTGAAACTATGCTTATGTGGATGATGCTACTTAGCCTTGGTACACATATTTTTATGCCTTTATCTGCAGGCATTGGTATGAATCTTTCTAAAAAAGAAAATTTTGGCGCAAGACTAGGAAGATATAGTGCATACAATTTGTTTGCTACTATTATCGGATACGCAATTGTATGGTTTGGATTTAAATATTTTAAACTAACCTATCAAATAGCCTTTGTGATATCTTCAATTTTTTATATTTTTGCAACATTATTTCTTGGATTAATGAAATCTAAAAAGCCTAAGACAAAAAAAGTAATGTTTGTTTTTAGTAAAAAGTATACTCTATATTATTGTCTTAGTGTAGTTAATGGTGCAAGAAAGCAGATTTTTTTAACATTTGCGCCATGGGTTCTTATTCAAGTCTATCATGTTGATCCGCCTACTTTCGCTATACTCGGATTAATAATTGCCATATTAAGTATCTTTACAAGAACAATTGTTGGTAAAGCCATTGACATAAAGGGTGAAAGATTTGTACTTTCACTGGAAGCAATAGTTCTTATAGTAATTTGCATAGGGTATTCGTTTGCGGCGGATATAGTCCCAACAAGTATTGCTGTGATTATTATTGCAGCATGCTACGTTATAGATAACTCTCTAAGTGTAGTAGAAATGGCAAGATCTACTTATGTAAAAAAAATTGCTACATCTCCAGAGGAAGTTATTCCTACGCTGTCTGCTGGTACAAGCTTTGATCATGTTATTGCTATGTCTATTCCTTTTGTAGGTGGCGTGTTATGGGCAACTATGGGATATAAATATGTTTTCATTGTTGCAGCATTCATTGCTGTTATTAATTTGTTTTTGTCCTTAAAAATAAAGATAGATTGATATTAAACAAAGAAACCATTAAGACCCTCAGGTTTTAATGGTTTCTTTGTTTAATAAAGCTAAAAGTCATTATAGGATTAAACTTGTTCATTGACTTTTTCTAATAAAATGAAGAAGTCTTCTTCATTTTTACGTTCTAAATAAGTATCTATAAGTGTCTGAGTAGACAATTTACTAAAGCCTTTATATCCATTATCTAGTATATCAGTTAAGACATTCATGAAATAATCTTTACTTTTATCTATATCCTTAAGCATCTTACTTGATATATCCATTATCAATTCTTCTTTTATATTTTCTCGTAGCTTTTCAGTGTATTCCCTCATAAAAATTTGTGTTTCTTCAGGATATGCTGAAAAATCTCCTGAAATTATATCTTTAATTTCCATCATAGCCACTCCTTAGTAATTTCTGTCTTTTAAACATATTCCTTTTAGATAATATATATATCTTTAATTTTTATTAGCTACATCTTTTACTATCACAAGTCCTAGTAATCCTGGTCCTGTATGAACTCCGGCTACTGGACTAATTTCTCCAAAGGATAATCTTGTAATATTGGAAATTCGTGCAATCTTTTCAGAAAAACCCTTTACTTCTTCATAAGCACCACCATGCATAACCCAAACTTTACAAGGAGTATTTTTAAGGGCTTCTCTTGCTATATCTACAAGTTTACTTATGGCTTTCTTTTTTCCCTTTGCCTTTGCATAAGTATAATATACTCCCTCTTCATTAATTGATATTATTGGTTTTATGTTTAAAATTTCACCTATGGTTCCAGAAACTTTTCCAATTCTACCGCCTTTGGTTAGATATTTAAGAGTATCCACTGCATAGTAAACAGTAATTCTATTTCGTATTTCAGGAAGAGCTTTAACGATTTCCTCAAAGTCTTTTTCTCCTCGTATCATTTCTCCACATTCGTCTATAATTGCCGCTTCACCAATAGTTAAAGATTTAGAATCAAAAACGCATGTTTCTATAGATGGATGATTTTGACTTACCAACCTCAATGTATTATAGGTGCCTGATAGCGCTGACGATATTACTACCGCGATGGCATGGGTATATCCTTTTTCTTCAAGATTTAAATACAAGTCCTCCATATCCTTTATTGAAGGCAATGAAGTTGAAGGAATTTCACGTGCGAAATTATCATAAACTTCTTTTGGTGTAATAGTTACTCTATCAATGTACTCTCTGTCTTTATATATTATTCTTAGAGGAAGTACTTTTAAATCGTATTTTTCAATCATTTCTTTATCAACATCAGAAGTACTATCCGTAATAAGTGCAATCTTACTCATTTTAACTTCACCTTTCTGAAATAAACATTTTACTATTTTTATACTACTGTTTGTTTTACAGTTCCATGTTTTGCTATCATTGCTGCACCAATTATGCCTGCTTTATTACCTAAATCCGCCAAGACAATTTTACCAATAGGTAATTCCTCATAATACTTATTCGCTATTACTTCATTTATAATCATATCCAAAAGATATTGGCCCGCCCCTGCAACACCGCCACCTAATGCTATTATTTCTGGATCTATGAAATTGATTATATTAAGTATTCCTATGCCTAGATATTTTACTAAGTGATTCACTGCTAAATTTGCTATTTTATCGCCTTCTTTAGCACAATCAAATACTATTTTTGCATCTATTTTGTTTACATTTCCATCTGCCCTTTCTATTATTATGGTACTTTCATTCATTTCCCCAATTAATTTTTTTGTATATTTTATTATTGCAGTTGAGGAAGCAAATGTTTCTAAGCAACCGTTTCTTCCACAATTACAATCATAAAAATTTTCACCCACAACCATATGTCCAAGTTCTGATCCTATACCATTAAATCCACTATATACTTCACCATTTAAAATAATTCCACCACCAATGCCCGTTCCTAATGTAAGCATCAAACCACTTTTGCAATTCTTCATTGAGCCACGCTCATATTCGGCTAATGCAGCTACCGTAGCATCATTATCTATAAAAATCGGTTTATGAAGTTCACTTTCTAGCATTTCTTTTAGCTGTACATTCTTCCATCCAAGATTCACACAGAATATTACATTTCCACTCTTATCAGCTAAACCTGGAATACCTATACCAATTGCATCTATTTCTTTTTGTTGTATATTGACTTCTTCTAAAGTATTTAAAACTAAAGTTATCATATCTTCTATTATCTCGTGGGGTTCCCTCCCCACGCCTGTAACACATGATTTTTCATGCTTTATGTTTCCATCTTCATCAACAATACCGACTGCAATATTAGTGCCTCCTAGATCAATACCTATATACATAAATTCCTCCTTTCATATCAACTGCTACCACCTTCCATATACAATCATTATACCTAAGTCATATTATCAATATTTTTTTATTCGTTGATTTATATATATGAGTAAATTATACCATATATATTTATTTTTCTTTGTAAATCAAAAAAAGATACAAGTCATTACTTTGGACCTCTCTATTAATATATTAGCCATGCAGAAAATATTTATGCATTATTTACCTAATTTATAGACAACTTCTATTTATTTTTTAAAAAGAATTGAAGATAAAATCACATTGCATAAATCAGTTGAATTTAGGTCATTATAATACTTAAAGAGAATCAGTAAAAAAATAAATAGATGAAAGGTTGTGTTTATATGGGATTTTTAAGATGGTTAGGCGGAATAGTAATATTTTTTTGGGCATTAGGACTTATATTTAGTATTGGTGGCGGTATGATCCATTTCTTACTTGTAATAGCAGCAATAGTATTCATTGTGGATACGATCTCAGGGAAAAGAAGAGTATAAAAAACTATTTTATACGTTATATTTTTTAATTAAAATTAATTTTAAGAATCACAGCAAAATGTTAATCTATAATGTTAAAAAACAAATAAATACATTTGCTTTTATTAGTATATAGACCATAATTATGTACCTGATAAGAATTGATATGATATAAATTCTTAACTACATATGAATATGTGCCTTACAAAGGTCCCTTTAGATACGGTACACCTCTCATCAATATGAAATCCCACTGATATAATCTGCTGCTCCATATCTTCAAAAGTAATGATTACCATTTTATCTGCTATTTTACGGGTGCAATCAATAATAGCCAACTGCTCTTCTGGAGTAACTTGAGTAAATATATTATAAGGAAGATCAACAATTGCTACATTAAACTTCTCTTGAATATCATGCATGTCTCCAATAGTTATTACATCCTCATATCCGAAATACCTAAGATTTGTCTTGGCATTTTTACCAATGTATGGATTTATTTCATAACCTTTAATGTTAATTTGCATTGAAATAGCTTCAATCACTACAGTTCCAATGCCACAACATGGATCCACAACACTATAATCTAAATTATTGCCTACTGCTATATTAACCAGGGCTCTAGAAACATTCACCTTTAATGCATTTGAATAAGAAAATGGCTTTTTATTGTGCAATAACCAGTCTGAAATATTACTCTCATATTCACCGAATATCCACTTATTAGATACTTTCGTTATTCCAAAAACAATTTCTGGATTTTTCATTTCAGCTTCTCCTAGTATATTAAAACCTATTTGGAATTCAATCCTACGCCCCTCATGAAAACCTGTGTTTTCATCAGAGGATTTTATATAAGTAACCTTATAATTTATGCTGGTCAGTTTGTCTGTGACAATTTGATTAATAATTTGCTCAAGTGTATCTCCAGTATACATTACGGAGATACACTTTTTTATAAAAGGACTTCTAGAAGGATCCACATATATATCAGAAACAAAGTGCTTTTCATGGAGTTGTTTATTAAAGAGGCACTTTATTTCCATTTTACATAGGCTTTCTTCATCACTAGAATAATTAGTTGTGTATAAATAGCCCTTTCTATTTTGTGATAGTTGAAACATTAAAACACAACCTTTCTATATTATGTTAATAGCTTTTAAAAATTCATCAACTCTTTTTTCATATTCATCTTTATTGCTTATATATGCCTGCGCATGTCCTGCATTAGCAGCAATATATATATCTTTGTACCCCTTCTTTACTGAGTACATTTGCTTACACATAGAAGCTGGTACATAATCATCCTCTTCTCCATGAATAAATAATATTGGAATTTTCACCTTAGGTAGAGTAGTTATAGGTGACACATCTTTAAATCTCCAGCCAACACGCATTTTACTTATTCTACTTGATAATTTTACTAAAGGGAGTTTTTTGATATCATAATCTTTCTCTAATCTGTGCTGAAATAGCTCTTGTGCATCAGAATAACCGCAGTCATCTATACAAAATATGATTCTAGCATCTATTGCAATATTCTGAAGTGCTATGCCAGCGCCCATAGACTCACCATGCAACCCGACTAATATATCTTTCCCTAATTTATCAAATAGCCAATCTGTGCATTTTTTCAAATCGAATTTTTCATAATATCCAAAAGATGTGTCGCGTCCACCACTTAGTCCGTGATTTCTGTGATCATAAATAAAGACTGAGAAGCCTCTTTTTAAAAAAATATCCATATATTTAACAGAACCATACAAACTCCAAGTTATTCCATGGCACAATATTATAGATTTTTTAGAATTATTATTTGGAAAGAAAAAACCATGGATCTTATAACCATATTTAGAATCTATATATACTTCTAGTTTTTCCAAGTTATTAAATTTATCTACATCTATTTTTCCATTTTCTACTTCATCGTTGTATGTATAATTATATTTTTGAACCTTTGGGTATATTATTATACTAGAAAAATGCCACCCAATAATAAAAATAGCAATAATGATTAGGATCGTTATTAAAACTATTATTTTTAACATAGCAACATCTCCCTAATAATTGTAAGATTAACTGAAATATCAGATATTTAGAAATTTCATAATAGATTATAATCCTAAGCTTTCTTTCTTCTCTTTAAAAACAATAATATACAAGCAGCCCCACCTAAAATTAATATTGTATAAATCCAAAAACTTAATGTCATAAATATATTATTAGATTGATAATATATTACAATAGTGCTGAGAGCAGGTACTACTAAAGACCCTCCACGGAATTGTTTTATAGTTTTAACTCCTGCTTTCTCATCATTTACTACAATATTCCACGTGCCTTTCTTTGATAATTTAATAGTTTTATCTTCTCTATTTGCATTGAAGGCTACCACAATATGAGCCCACGTATCCATATTTGCGTTATAGTTCATTTCATATGCAACGACATTTTCAGGCACTATTAAGAATTTCAAATTTTTCTTAATCATATCCGCTGATGTCATTCTAAAAGCAGGATGAGCCTTTCTTAACTCTATTAAACCTTTGAAATAATCAACAGTTTCAATGTTTTGAGATTTCCTTGTCCAATCCAGCTTATTTACACTATCATCAGATTTATAGGAGTTGTTATCAAAAGCTTTAGTTCTCAAAAACTCTTGTCCCGCTTGCAAGAATGGAATACCTTGTGAAGTAAGAATTAGAGCATCAGACATTTTGTGCATTTTTAATCTTATATTATTATTATCCTTTGGGTTTGTTAGAAGAAGTTTATCCCATAATGTATAATCCCCGTGAGATTCAACGTAATTAATAAATTGAACGGGTTCAATATTTCCCCAAGTTTTTATAGTACTCGAGTAATCTATTCCTCCAACGATCCCTTTTTTAATAACTGCCTCTTCATCATATTTACCGCTAACAAATCCCTTTGATTTTGTTTCAAATATACTGCCTTTTATTCCATCACGTATTTCATTGTTAAAATGGGCTATTTCAGGCATTTTACCCGCATTTATTTTTGTTGCTTTTATATCTTTAGGGAGTGTATTACCAAAATCCGAGCTCTCCCCTATAATGAGAATAGAAGGATCTATACTACTTAGCTTTTTTCTGATTTCATTCATGGTATTAATATCAAGTAGACCCATAAAATCGAATCTAAATCCATCTAAATTATATTCTTTTGCCCAATACACCACCGAATCCACAATAAATTTACGTGCCATAGCATTTTCGGAAACAATGGTATTTCCAGAACCGTTTGAATTGGCACTAACTTTACTTGAGTTATAATAATAACCAGGTACTAATTTATTTAAATTAGAATCATAGCTGCTATTCACATGACTATAAACTACGTCCATTGTTACTCTAAGCCCATTATCATGAAATGATTGTACTGCTTGTTTTAATTCTTTAACTCTCGAGATGGGATTGTATGGATCTGTTGAATAACTTCCCTCAGGAGCATTATAGTTTTTAGGGTTGTACCCCCAGTCATATTGTAGTTTAGTTGAGTTCTCGTCCACATTAGTGTAATCAAATATTGGCATGAGCTCTACGTGTGTTACCCCTAATGCCTTTATATAATCAATACCTGTTGGCTTTCCATCAATTCCTTTTGTTCCTGTTTCGGTAAATGCTAAAAATTTTCCTTTATTTTCTATACCACTGTTTTTATCTATAGAAAAATCTCTAACATGTAGTTCGTACATAATTGCATCAGTTAGATTTTCAAATTTAGGTTTTTCACTGGAATTCCATTTATCTGGAGTTGTTTTCTCTAAGTCAATTACCGCACCCTTGTCTCCGTTTGCGGCAACAGAACGAGCATAAGGATCTACAGCCTCGTTCCAAATCCCACCAATATTAACCTTATAAATATAAAAGGTTCCGTTTTGATCTCCATTTAAGTCAAAAGTCCATGTTCCCTTTTCACTTTTTTTCATTCTATATTCATTACCGCTTTTATCATCCCATTTTTTATAGGTTACAATCCTTACCTCAGTAGCAGTTGGTGCCCATACCCTAAAATTTGTTTTACTTGTAGAATAAGTATTACCTAAATCATTGCCTTCATAGTAATACATTTTTTCAAAACTAGCACTACTCATAACATCCCCAAGAGTAACTTTCTGTTCCAAAAAACCTTTTTTGGATACAGTAATATTTTGGCTTGGTTGAATATTTTCACTAAGCTCTATCTTTGCAGTAGTTGTAGTCCCAGCCTTTACTTCATTATTTGTTATTTCTTTTATTTTTAAGACCTTACCATCTGCCTTAACCATAATGTCGTCTTTACCTTCTGAAATAAATGGAACAGTTAAGTTTGTTTCTATGCTTATGCTATTAAGGTCATCTAATTTTGCAACTGTAAATTTACCTGGATTATTTTTGGTATTTCTAATTGCTGCTATAACTTTCGTAGAATTTGCTTCAATCGCAGAATTGTATACTTTAGAGTCACCCTCGATAACCCAAACCTCTCCAGTATTATTATTAAACTTATCAATAAATCTATTTTTTTCGGTGTCTTGTTTCCCGTCGCTTTGAAGAATTATAAATCCTACTCTATTAAATCCACCATCTAATTCAACTTCACAAATCTCACCAAATGCATCTTTTTTAGTGAAATCGTGTTTATTTCCACCTTCCTTATCAGTCCACAATAACATATTCAATTTTAAATTACTGCTTTGCTTTTTAGCATAATGAACAATTACCTTTATCTTTCCGTTTTGAGCAAACGTAGGTACGTCAGGCAACAGAAAAATTATTCCTATCATAACTAAAACAGCCGCAAGAAAAATGATCAATGTATTTCTTTTTTTACTCCATATTGCAAAATTCATAAATCTCTCCTCTAAAAATAAAATCATGTTGATTAATTTATGTTTTTCTATCTTAAAGTATCCAGCTAAATTAATTAAACATTTTTTACCTCAATACATTATATAATTTTCGAAAGATATATACAAGAAAATTATTATTCTATAGCCAGGAATTGTTATTGTAGAACAACCACATTTACACATTATTTGGGAAGTGAAAAAAGCGTACACTTTTCCAGTGTACGTTTTTTTCACTAACTATATTTATTACATCATAAACTACATAAGAAGATATACTTTATTAATAATATCTACTCTAGAATTACCTATTATATTAGATATTTTTAATGATATATTACCGTCCTTATAAATTCTATCTTCGTTTGCATTAACTAATATTGTTATTTTTTCTTTTAGCTTATCATATGTTATAACATCATCTGAATATAAATCTATCAGATCCTTTAAACATGTTGCTAACTCTTTTGGGTCCTTATAAATTTTTCTCATATTCTACTCCTTATTACTCTTTCCTTTAGTGTATTTATTTAATGTATTTCTTTATTATATACTAGTATCTTCTTAATCTAAAGATATTTCAAAATATAGCTAGTTTAATGTTAAAATTTGTTAGCAATACTGAATTATTTAATGCAATAGTTAATTCAACATTTTTCCTGAAATAAAGAGGAATATCTTATGATAGCTAGAACGCTTAGAATTATATCACATTTTTTCACTTTTACATGTTCTAAGGTTAAGTTATGTTAATACAATATTGTGCTTTGTTAATTATTATCATATAATTAGCCTTGTACGACCAATTATATATCTTAATATATAATTCTATATTTATAATTTAATTATCACAAAAGATTTTATTCATCAAAGGAGGAACAATAATGTTTAACTTTAAACCAAAAGACGATTTGTTTTTTGAACTTTTTTCAAAAGGAGCTAAAATCTTTAATAACTCCGCGAAAGAATTAAAATTGTTAATGAAAGAACTTGATAATCCGAAGGCAAGATTAGAAAACCTAGTAAGCCTTGAACATGAGGGAGACATTGTAACACATGAATTAATTGAATATACTAAGAAAATGTTTATAACTCCTTTAGACAGGGAAGATATATTTAATATAACAAAGGGAATAGACAATATTACCGATAGTATTGAATCTACTGCCCATTTATTTTACATGTATAATGTTACCTCTGCTACAACAGAAGCTATTGAGCTTGTTGACAAGCTAATTGCTGTTACTTCTGAACTTGAAATTGTAATTTTAGAATTAAAAAGTCTTCGTAAAAGCACCGTATTAGTAAATAAAATTATCGACATAAACACTTTAGAAAATGAAGCTGATTTAATTTATAGAAAAGCTATAAGAAAACTTTTTGAAAATCCTGAAGATTTGTTATTTGTAATGAAATGGAAAGAATTATACCATTATCTGGAAGATAGCATTGATGCATGTGAGACACTTGCAAATGAAATTCGAGGAGTTGGGATGAAATATGCTTAGTTCATCAATTATAGTTGTTGTAATAATATTAGCTCTTGTCTTTGATTTTATAAATGGATTTCACGATACAGCTAATTCTATTGCAACATCAATTGGTACAAAAGTACTTACACCTATGCAAGCATTAGGAATGGCTGCCGTACTGAATTTTATTGGTGCTATGTTACATACAGAAGTTGCAAAAACTATAGGAACAGGAATAATTAATGCAGGTGTAGCTACTCCTCAGATTGTAGCAATTGCTTTAGTAGGTGCTATTATATGGAACTTATTAACTTGGTATTTCGCTATACCTAGTTCTTCTTCGCATGCACTTATTGGTGGACTTTTAGGTGCGTCCATAGTTTCACATAAACTTGATTTATCTGTTGTTAATTGGGGTGGATTTTGGGACAAAATAATAATACCCCTTATATCATCACCAATACTCGGACTTGTATTTGGATTTTTATTTATGTTTATACTTACATGGTTATTTCACAAAGCAACACATAAAAAAGTTAATGGATTATTTAAAAAATTACAAATCTGCTCTGCAGCTTTAATGGCATATAGTCATGGTTCAAATGATGCTCAAAAATCTATGGGCGTTATAACTATGGCACTTATTGCAGGAGGACTTCTAGATTCAAACAATTTTGCTATACCCCTTTGGGTAAAAATTGCTTGTGCATTAGCAATGTCATTAGGTACAATGACTGGTGGATGGAAAATAATAAAAACAATGGGTGTTAATATGATAAAATTAGAACCAATTGATGGCTTTGCCGCTGAGACCGCAGCTGCAATTACTATTCAAGCAGCTACTGCGTTAGGTGCACCAGTGAGCACAACCCATGTAATAACTAGTTCAATAATGGGAGTAGGGTCATGTAAAAGGCTTTCTGCTGTTAGATGGAGTCTTGCTAGAACTATATTAGTTGCTTGGGTTTTGACTATTCCATGTAGTGCAATTATTGCTTCACTAATTGCCTTTGTATTTTACAACTAATACATATTAATTTCATTTGAAAAAAGTATAAATTTTAATATTAAAATTTATACTTTTTGGAATTATTCCTGTTATCATAAATACTTCGTTACTGTACTTATCTTTTAACTACTTTTACACTATTCAGCCATTTCTAAGGCTATTTTCATCATATTAATAAATGCTCCTTGTCTTTCCTCAGACGTAGTTAGTTCATGAGTAACTAGATTATCTGAGACTGTAAGTAAACAAGCTGCTTTCTTCCCTAAAACATTAGCATTATGGAATAGAGCAAAGGATTCCATTTCTACTGAAGTACAACCGTGATATTTATAAATATCATTATATTCATCAAAATTTTTTCGATAAAAAACGTCTGATGAGTGAACTCTATGTTTATGAACTTTAATCTTTAAAGCCTCTGCGATTTTTTCTAATTTAATATTTAATATAGATGATGCGGCAATTGTATCATATTCATATCCACTTTGGACTTTAGCATAAGTAGATTCACTAAAGGCTTCAGTGCATAATATTACATCATATAAGTTCAAATCAGAAGTGTACGCGCCACATGAACCAATCCGTATAATATTTTCTACACCATAAAAATTAAATAATTCATATGAATAGATGCCAATACTGGGCATACCCATCCCGCTAGCCATTACAGAAATCCTACGTCCTTTATATGTACCAGTGTATCCAAATATATTTCGTACATGGTTAAATTTGTACACATTTTCTAAAAAAGTTTCTGCGATAAATTGGGCACGCAATGGATCCCCTGGCATTAATACAGTTTTTGCAATAATTCCTTTTTCTTTTACTTCAATATGTGCGGTTGGAATCATATTAAAACCCCCTTATAAATATATTTATTTTTGGCATTATATTAAATATAACTATTAAACATTAGTATTTAATATTATATTAATGATTATACCAAAAGAACAGTATAAATTCATTTTAATTATTTCATGATGTTGGTACATAAAGTAATACCTTTACACAGGTTTACATTTTTATGATTATCTACATAGTTTTTATTATGTAAACTAGTTGTATAATAGTAGTGTGCATTTTTGAGTTTTGTTTAAGGCTAAACAACCCTACTAATTATAAATTGATTACAAAAATCCAAATTGACTATAGATTGGAGATATGATACTAATGAGTAACGGATACAATATTACAAGTTTTATACCAGGAGTAGATGCAATTTCACCTAAAACAGATAATGACATTTATTTTTTGTTTTACAATGATGAACTATTAGTTAAATCTAAAAACAACAAATCCATATTACCTACTATTATGGAACTAGAAAATTTAAAATTAATTAATATTCAATATATTGGTTCTATAAATGATTTAAATTGTTATTGTGGTGAAATAAATAACGATGCTGTTATTCCAGAAGGTATGTATCTAAGCAAGCTTAAAGCTTTAACTCACCAGTTATCAGAGGAAATGTTTTGGATTGGAGGCCGCGCTGTTCAGGTGGTAAACTGGAATAATGAAAATAAATATTGTGGAAGATGTGGCACTTTAACTCAAAATTCTGAAGGAGAAAGGTCTAAAAAGTGTCCCAAGTGTGGACTTGTAAACTACCCTAGGATTTGCCCATCCATAATAGTAGCAGTTGTACGCCAAGGGAAATTGCTTCTTGCTCATAATAATCAATTTCCTAATAATTTATATAGCGTAGTCTCTGGATTTTTAGAAGTTGGAGAGACTTTAGATGAATGCGTTGTTCGTGAAGTTCATGAAGAAACAGGAATCGCAGTTAAAAACATAAAATATTTTGGAAATCAACCATGGCCTTTTCCTAATTCTCTAATGATAGGATTTACTGCAGAATATGCTAGCGGAGAAATACAAGTAGACGGAAATGAAATTGAGCATGCTGATTGGTATAGTTCTACTGAAATGCCTTTAGCACCTGATAGTATAAGTATTGCTAAAGATTTAATTGACTGGTTCACAAAAAATTATTAATTGTAAAACAAATAATGATAAAATAAATAGGAGTTAGATTTGTCAATAGTTATTCTTAATTAATACAGGGAAATTTATAATTTACTTCCATAATTTACTTCCATAATTTTGTGTTATAATTTCATTATAAAATAACAGCGAAAAGGGGTCTAATTATGAATAAAAAAGAATTGGCAGATATAAGAAAAGAATTTAAATTAGATAGTGGCATGATGAAAATCCAGGAAATTTATAGCGTTTATTTAAAAAAAGATTATGATAAAATTGATTATGAACAAATAATATATTCAGAGTTTGATTACTTCGATAGAATGGATATGGACAAAAAAGAGTTATTTCTAGGCAATTTTAAGAAAGTACTTACTGGTGCTCTTGATACGAAAATTTTTGAATTAGATTTTCAAAATATTGAAGAAGAAGAAAACTCTCAAAAACTTTTAGCTAGTGCTCTAAAATCAAGTAATAAAAATGATATTGAAGACCAAATTAATATGCTTATTAAAAAAATTTCGGCTAACTATAAATATGAAACTGATGTAGTTGTTACCTTTATAAAAGCTGAATATTGGTTAAGCTCTAGTCATAAAAATGCAGATGCAAATGAAAGCATTGATGATGCCATGCAAGGCTTTAATTTTATTCTATCAAGTGTAAATAAAATAGATGTTCCAAAGAGGACTTTAAAATTTGATTATAATGATAAAGAATTTAAAGCAAATTCAGCCTTAGATTCAGTAATTAATCTTAATGCTCCCTTAGAAGGTTTCATGTTCCCAAGTCTTACTGGTGGGTATTCAGATTTTAATAAAATATTATATTATGCATCAAAACCTAAGGAACTAAACACTTCTTTTATTGAGAATGTACTTAACTGTGGTTTCAAATTTACTGCTGAAGACGAGAAAAATTGCTTTGGTGATATATTAAAATCAATAATTGGAGATAAAATAAAACCTGAACTTATGCAGGATATTTATGCAAATATTCATGAATTAGCTGAGCAATCTGATGTAGGTGAAACTCCTATTCTTGGAATAGTTGATGTTAAAAATATTCTTAATAATTGTGGTGCAGAGATTCTGTGTGATATAGAAGCTGCTTTTGAAGAAACTTGTGGTAGTAAGTATGATTTTAAAATAAATAACATTGTACCTGAATTTAATTCGAAATCCATTAAGATTACTAGTGACATTGCAAATATTTCTTTAACGCCTAAGGACCTAAATTCAGTTAAGCAGGTAAGAAATAAAGATGGCATAAGATGTCTTCTTATTGAAATTGAGGATGATATTGTAATAGAAGGATTCAAATTAGAAACTGAGGAATTTTAGAATCTAGCTAAAACAGTTAAATTAGTCTCCTAACAAACCTCCATATTAAGAGGAGAACATTAGTGCCATTTGACTGCGCTAATGTTCTCACTTTATTCTATATTGATTTTTAGGCCTACCCACTTTGCCATATTCCATTTCAACCACAAGCTTTTTCTCTTTCTCTAAATAATCTAAATATCTTCTAGCAGTTATTCTAGAAACTCCAATGTTTTTTGCAATCAGTTCTGATGTAAAGGGATTATCCTTCATGTCAGATATACCCTCTAAAACCTTTTCATAAGTGTATTGATTATATCCCTTAATGTCACCAATATACTCATCATATTCTAGCACATGTTTATTCTCTTTTATGGTGTATTTATCTATAATTTCTTGTTCCATATTTTCAATCTTTTCAAAACTATTCTTTCTGCTTTTAAATTGTATTAGTGCTTCCTTAAACCTACTAAACATAAATGGTTTCACTAAATAATCTACTGCCCCATATCGAAAGGCTTCTTCAACAGTTTCTGTATTCCTATCTGCAGTGATTAATATAGCATCGCATTTTATGTTTTCTAAACGTATCCACTTTAATAAATCAATACCTTTACCCTGAGGAAAAAATACATCTAACAATATTAGATCAGGTTTTCCACTTAATATAACTTCTTTTGCTTTTTCAATGGAATTTATACTATCATATAGTGTAAAACCATCTACTTTTTTTAAAAACTTCTCATTAATTTCTCTCACCATTGGATCATCTTCAACAATAATAGTCTTTATCATTCTATCTACTCCTCTTCATTGGTATATATATATCCCAAATAGTACCATTATCTTGCAGAATATTTATATCTCCTCCAGCATAATCTATTATCTGTTTTACTATACTAAGTCCAAATCCTCTATTGCCAGCTTTAGTTGAAAATCCACGCGTGAATATCTGCTCCTTTATATTATCCTTAATTCCAGGACCATTATCCTGGATTTTAATTCGAAGTGATTCATTATTAGAGTTTAATCTTACAAATATTTTACCATTTTCAAATTTTACTAATTCTTCAATAGAATTCTCTAATAAGTTGCCAATAACAGAACAAATTTCATCGACAGTTATGTTTTGGGGCATTTTATCCAAATAAGAATTTGTATCTATTTCTAAAGAAATTTTTGCTTCTGTTGCTTGATTATATTTGGCAAGTAACAACCCAGCTATATGAGTATTTTTAATTCTTTTGCTGAGGATATCAGAAACTTCTCCTCGAAGTTTCGCTATATGGGAAATATATTCAACAGCCTCATCATATTCTTCTAATTGTATAAGTCCTGAAATAGTGTGGAGTTTATTCATAAACTCGTGATTTTGTGATCTTAATGCACAAGTCATTTTTTTAATTCCAGTTAATTCTTCTGCCATATTCTTAACTTCTGTTAAGTCCTGAAAGCTGGATAAAACCCCTATAATTTCTTCTTTATAATTTTTTAACAAGGTATGACTGCACAAAAGTGTTTTATCATTATATGTTTTTATTTCTTGGTTATAGACCGCTTTCTGATTACTTAAGACCTTCATCATTTCATGTGTATAATTTAAATTCAAATCAGAAACATTTTTTCCTTTGTCCCCCTCTTCAAGTTTCAAAATTTTCTTAGCCATTTTATTGAAAAGTATTATTGTTCCTTCTTTATCAATAGCTAAAATCCCATTTTTTAAATTTTGCAAAACTAAATCTCTTTGACCTAATAGAAGTGCGATTTCTTTAGGCTCGAGTCCAAATATACTTTTCTTTATTATATTAGCTAAAATGGCTGCACCCACTATTCCCATTAGAAGACCGCCTACTAGTGCAATCTTTAAATAAAATAATTGAATACTAAGTTCATCATATACGGTATCTGTTAAAAGACCCACCAATACTGCTCCTACTTGCTTCCCATTATGATATATGGGTACGAAGGCTCTTATTGCAGAAATTAAAACATTCCTGTCTTTAGCCACATAAGATTCACCCTTTGTAAGCACCCGTTTTTCTCCACCATCTTTATATTTTTTACCTAGGGAATTTCCATTAGGGTAGGAATATTTTATTCCCTTCATATCCATAACAATAATATACTGAAATCTAGTTTTTTCTCTGAAGCTTTCTATAGTTTCCTCAACAGTTTTATAATCTTTTGAAGTTGCTAAAGTTTTTTCGATTATACCAATTGAAGCAATGGTTACCGCTAAATCCATAGCGTTATTTCCCATTTGCGTTTCCACAGAATTTTGTACTTGATAATAAGTAACTATTTCTATACCACCAATTACAATAAATATTATAATACTTATAAAGATAGTTAATCTATACTGTAGCTTCAATAACACCTCACCTCATATTTTACTTTATTTTTGCTTTATCTAACCCATTTTTAATAGCTTTAATAAATCCATTACTTGTGTATGTAGCTCCAGACACTACATCAACATCTGGACTATTGGCTTTTATAACTCTAGCTGGAATTTTATTATAAACCGCATCAGCAATAACTGGAGTTTCTTGTTGCTCCAATATCTTAATTTCTTTTATTACATATTCATCTGTTACTATCTGTACCTTTATAGGCCCAATGTGACCCTCAGCATTACCCTCATATATTCCTTTTTTATAAATTTTGTCTTTTGAACCACAAGCCATTAGTCCCATTGCTAAAACTATTGTCAAACTTAATACTAATAATTTTTTCAATCGAGTCTCCTCCTTTGTTAATACCCTTGGCCTTGTGTTAAATAGATTACTATTAGTATATCATTTTTGAACTTTTATAACAATTTTAGTATAGCATTACAAATACATTACAAATTTTTTAAAGTTATTGTAGCAATATTAATGAGGCTGTTTTTAATATATGCTTACAAATAATGTATTTTATTTCCAAGGACAAAGTATGTTCTCTAAAACATCAATTAAAATAAATAAAATTAGGCCAATTATACTTAAAATTAGAATACCTGAATACATTTGAATATAGTTAATCCTCATCCATGAATCCATAATGAAATAACCCATACCATACTCAGTTCCAAAATTTTCCGTGAAAAATAAAACTGATATTGCCGTACCTATGCCTATTCTAAGGGATGTTAATATTGATTTAATAATGCCTGGTAAAACAATTTCTTTTATTATTTGAAAATGTGTTGCTCCTAACGAATACATAGTATAAAAAACATCTTTTGGAATATTTTTGACTTCATCTTTTATATTAACTACTACCGGAAAAAATGTAATTAAAAAAATCATGACTATTTTTGTCAAATCTCCTAACCCAAAAATAAGCATTACTATAGGAAGTAACGCGATCTTAGGTATTGGATAATTAAAATATATAATTGGTGAAAGTATCAAATCGGCCTTTTTAAAATATCCCATTAAAATCCCCACTGGAATGCCTATTACCAAAGTAAATAATAGACCAACTATTATTCTAATAAAACTGTAAATAACATGAATTGATATGTCACTATTAAAAGTTCTAATTATATTTATTATTATAGCATGCGGTGTTGGAAATAATGGTTTATTAATAATCATCGAAACCATTTGCCACATTGCGAAAATAATAATAAAGGCGATAGTGAAGTTAACTGGTTTATATTCTTTAAGTCTCATTTCTATGAGTCCCCTTTGAGAATTTTTCTAAGCTTACTATTTATATGTATATACTCTATTTCAGTTTCAGTATTTAAGCGTCCAAATAAAGGATTACTAATAACTTCAATTATTTTACCAGGAGAAGAGGAAATTACAGCAATATCCCTTGCTAAGTATATTGCTTCCTTAATATCGTGAGTTACAATGATGGTGGTAACCTTATGTTCATTCCAAACCTCTAAAAATAATTTTTGAACGTTCTCCCTAGTCATTGCATCTAATGCAGAAAATGATTCATCCATTAAAAGAAGATTTGGTTTTAATAATAGAGCTCTAGCCATAGAGACTCTCTGCATTTGTCCCCCACTAAGCTGACTTGGGTACCTTTTAACAAAATCTTTAAGCCTTAACTCCTTTAATATTTTCTCGTAAAAATCTAAATCTATATTACCCTTTCCATCTTTAATTTTAGTTGAGAGAAATATATTTTCTTCTACGGTTTTCCATTTAATTAGTCCATAATTTTGAGGTATTAACCCAATTCTATGTATTTTAGGATTTACTGCAACCCCATCTATTAAAACTTTACCCTCGTAGTCTACAATAATTCCTGCTAAAACTTTAAGCAAAGTTGATTTTCCACCTCCTGATGGACCAATTATGGCACATATTCCACCTTTTTTCACTTCCAAATTTGCATTTTCTATTACTTTTACATATTTGTCAACATTTTTATAATATACATTTAAATTTTTTATTTCAACCATTTATTAACCACTCCACTCATAATACAAACAACCTCTTAATTATTATATAAAACATCTAATACAGTGAAAATAAATATTAAAACACTTACAACTTGATTTATGTGATAAGATGCAACTTTCATCTTTTTTTCATTTGACGGTGATACAATATAATGTTCCACTACTAACAAAATTGCACTTATACAAATGCCAATTAAATATATTAATCCCCTATGCATTATAAAATATAAGCTAAATAAGAGTAAAATCATTATAAAGTGAAACAAACTCGATATGTATAGCGCACCCTTTAACCCAAATTTAGCTGGGATAGAGTATAAACCTATTTTTCTATCAAAATCAATATCCTGAGTTGCATAAATTATATCAAAACCAGCTACCCACAAGGTAACTACAGCACCTAAAATAATTGGTGTTAAAGCAAATTTTCCAGTTACTGCAATCCATGCTCCTACTGGAGCTCCTCCACAAGTAATTCCTAAAATGATGTGACAAATCCATGTAAATCTTTTTGTATATGAATATATTATAAACAGAAAAAGTGCCACCGGTGATAACTTAAAACATAGAGTATTTAAATTATATGATGCCAAAATAAATATTAGAAAACACAATATAACTATTCCCCATACTTCGGAATCTTTTACTAATCCTTTTGGTAAATGTCTGTTTGCAGTTCTAGGGTTCTTTTTGTCAATATCTTTATCTACAATTCTATTGAGAGCATTAGCACCATTTCTAGCTCCAATTAAAGCAACTAATATCCAAAATATTGTGAAGGCTGACGGTAACCCATCAGCTGCCCAGATCATTGCTATTAAAGCAAAAGGAAGAGAAAATAGAGTGTGCGAAAACATAACTAACTCCCCATAACTTTTAAGTTTCGTTAATACCATATTGACCCCACCTCTTATCTACCATTTCTTTAATTTCCTTTGACATTTCTATATCATCTGGCCAAGGCCTTGAATGCCCTTCTGACGGCCATTTTTTTGTAGCATCTATACCAAGTCTAGAACCATAGTAGGGAGTGTTTGATGCATGATCTAGTGCATCTAAAGGCCCGTCAGAAATCACTAGATCTCTGCTTGGATCTATATTATTAAATACTTTCCAAGCAACAGTTGATATATCTTGTGGATCTATGTTTTCATCTACAACAATAATCATTTTTGTATACATCATTTGACCAAGACCCCATAGCGCATTCATAATTTTACTCGCATGTTTTGGATAAGCTTTTTTAATAGAAACAATTACGCAATTATGAAATACACCTTCTAATGGAAAATTCATATCCACAATTTCGGGACATTGAATTTTTATTAGAGGCAAAAATATTCGCTCGGAAGCTTTGCCTAGGTAACAATCTTCCATCGGAGGCTTGCCTACAATTGTAGTAGGATATACAGGATTCTTTTTTCTTGTAATCTTTTCAATATGAAAAACGGGATACATATCTTCAAGAGAATAATACCCTGTATGGTCTCCGAAGGGACCTTCTAGTCTCGTCTCATCTAAGTCCACATAACCTTCGAGGATAAATTCAGCATTAGCGGGCACATAAATTTCATTAGAAATACATTTAACAATTTCTAATGGCGCCTTTCTAAGAAATCCTGCAAAAATCATTTCATCTATCATTTTGGGAAGTGGCGCAGTCGCTGCATATATAGTTGCCGGATCGCATCCTATAGCAACTGACACAGGCATTTTTATTCCAAGCTTCCTATATTTTTCATATATCTCTCTTCCATCTTTATGTAGATGCCAATGCATACCGGTTGTATTCTTATCATATACTTGAAGCCTGTACATTCCAACATTTTGTTGATTAGTTTCTGGGTCCATTGTTATTACTAATGGAAGTGTTATGTAACGACCCCCGTCTTTTGGCCAGCATTTTAAAATTGGGAGTCTACTTAAATCTGGTTCCTCTATTACCTCTTGGCAAGGAGCATTTTTCACCTTTTTAGGAAACACTCGTGCAAGCCTTGCAAGTTTTGGAATAGATTTTACCTTATTTATTAAGCTTATATAATTAGTAATGTCCATAAAATCCATTATAGTTTCAGCAATTTCATCAAGATTTTCAACTTCTAGTCCATAGTTAATTCGCTCATAGGTTCCTAGAGAATTAATTAACAATGGATAGTCAGAACCTTTAACGTTCTTAAAAAGTAATGCATTACCATTTTTTTTTGAAACTCTATCAGCTATTTCCGTAATTTCAAGATCACTATCTACTTCTATTTCAATTTCATCTAAAAGCTTTTTTTCTCTCAAATGATTTATAAAATCTTGTAAATCCTTGTAAGCCATAAAATCATTCCTTTCTAGAATTAATTAAATCATCTCCTGCAGAGCTGCAACAGCTTTGAAGAAGATGCATTGACGACTTCAGAAAGAGATTGACCCCTTTGTAGACCTCTGGAGTAGATAACAATTCTCAATTGTTATCCACCCACTGAAGGTTTCTATTTGTTAGGGTATGTGACTCCCACTTATAGAAGTGGGCGTCTTTCCTTCTGAAATGTCGTTAAAATTTACGATTTAATAAGTTTTGAGTTATATCCTTAATCATTTCTTTGCTTTCACATTGAGGTAATTTTTCTATATAATCAAAGGCTTTTTTTGTATATTTATCTGCTAAATTTTGTGCTTTTTCTATTCCTTTATATTTATTAACTAATATAATTATATTAGTTATATCGCAATTATTTAAAGATGAATTGTCTAAAATAGTAAAAATTTTGTTCTCCGTGTCATCTGCCATAGCATATATTAATGGTAATGTATAATAACCTTTTATTAAATCACTTTGAGCACTTTTACCTAGTTTATTAGTATCTCCACTATAATCAAGTAAATCATCTATAATTTGAAAAGCCATTCCAATATAGTACCCTACTCGTCCGAGTAAATTTGAAATTTTTTCACTACATTTAGATTCCTTGCTACCTGCATAAAAACTAATAGCAAATAAAGCTGCTGTTTTGCCTGAAATAATCTTTATGTATTTTTTAAGACTTGTATTTCTTAAGTATCTGATATTATATTGTCTTATTTCTCCCATGCATATCTTAGATATAGCTTTTGAAATATCTCTTAAAATTTCCGTGGAATATCCAAATCCAGATAACATTATAAAGCATTGACAAAATAAAAAATCACCTATATACACTGCATATTCTTTGCTGTATTTGTGTTGTATAGTTTCGATTCCACGTCTGAGTTTAGATTCATCAACAACATCATCATGAACTAAGGTAGCCATGTGCATCATTTCAATGGCCGCTGCCAAATTATGTATTTTTTCTCGATCATACTCTCCGAATTTTGCTGCTAATATTAAAAATACAGGTCTTAACATTTTTCCACCTGCATCAACCAATGGATAAACTGCTTCATCAAATTTTTTTTCATTAGATTTTACATTATTCTTAATTATCTTCTTTATGTTTTCTAATTCTTTTGCAATATCTGGGTAATTCCCCCATAAAGTATTCATTTTATCACCTATGTCCAATTATTTTTATAAAATTGTTTTTTTTGAAGAATAATACTAATAATAATTACTTATTATTAGTATTATTCCACTATAAAACCAAATGTCCTTTTAATTATTTTTAAAAGGACACTTGTTTTAAAAAAAATTCAATTTTAATTAATATACTGATTAGTAAATATATATTTATTAATCAGTATACAAATAAGATTTTTTGACAAATTCTATGCTCTTCCAGTGTTTTTTTAAGAATGGTAATACGTAATAATCTAAACCAAAAGTACTACCAGATCCACCAATAAGTGCAATTCCTGCAGCTAAGTACCATAACATCTCCGTAGGGGCCATTCCAGAAGTCCAAATCATCATACCCATAGCAATTGACATAAGTGAAGCTAATGCAGTAAATAATCCAACTATTAATAGTAGCCCAACCAATATTTCTGCGATTACCATACTTGTTTGAAAAACCACAGCTAAAGTTGTATATCCACCGTCCCCTGTATAAAAGAAAGTATCCATAGACCATTTAATTATTTTCCCTATGAAATCAGGAACTGGTAATCCCACCACTGTTGATACTACTGCAGTCTTTGCTCCAGCGGCAGCTGTTGCCGCTGTTGCTCCATCAACTAAAGGAGCAGGTATTAAAAAGATTTTAGTAGGATCCGCAATAATACTAGGTAATTTAGTAAGTCCTTCTGATAACCACTTGTAACCAACGAACATTCTTAGTACTACTAGCCAAAAATTCGGAGATGACTTTGAAAAATATCCACCCACAAGACTTCTATTATCTTTAATATGGAAAATTTCATGTAATAAATATGACCAGCATTTATTAAAACCAGCAACCTGAATAAAGTATACAAGATTTATAAAGTGTTTTACAAATAATGCTAAGAATCCAGATAAAGCGTAGAATTTTTTCCCTGTTCCAATATTTGCAACACCATATTTACCGCCTATACATACCATTGCACCATGGAATGTAGGTTTATAAGCTAACTTATCGCCACCTTTTATGTCGCTATAAAGATTATGTGCAATTAAATCTGCAGAAGCTTCTGCGTTTTCTACCATCTGAGGTAGAGGCCTTTCCTCACCTTCAGGAATAAAGAAGATATTATCACCAACAACATAAACATTTTTAAAATCTAATGATTGCAACTTATCGTTAGTTGCTATTCTTTTCCTACCCTTTTGCTGTATATCCATTTTGGAAACAATATCTGAACCTTCAACACCCGCTGTCCAAATTACTGTGTAGGTGTTAACATTTCCATTATTTTTTATTGTGGCACAATCCTTGGTAACCTCTGTTATACCAGCTTTAGTGAGCACTTTAACCCCTAATTTATTAAGCCTCTTTTTTGCTTTTTCAATTAATTCGTCTGGGAAATTAGGTAATATTTTAGGTAAGTCATCTGCTAATATTAACGTTACTTCTTCCTCATCTATATAAAATTTCTTACATAATCTTTCCTTCCACTCACCAAGCTCTCCCATCATCTCAACACCAGTAAATCCACCACCAACAACAATAAAAGTTAACAATTTTTGTCTTTCATCTTTGTTTTTTTCTTTTACAGCTTTTCTGAACATATGAAGAATATGCTCTTTTAAATTTACAGCATCTTCATAAGACCATAATTTATGACAGTACTCCTCAGCACCTTTTATTCCAAAGTAAGTTGGCTTTGATCCAGCACCAATAACTAAATAATCGTATTCATAGGTACTATTTTTAGATTTTAATATATTATTTTCAAAATCTAAATCAGTAATTTCATCAAGTAGAACCTCAACTTTTCTTTTTGCAAATATTTTTTTCAAATCAATTCTTATTGATTCTTCTGCTACCCTTCCTGCCGCAACTTCATGAAGTTCAGTTAATAAAGTATGATAGGGTTTTTTATCTATAAGAGTAATTTCAACATTTTCATTTTTTTTGAATTTTTTAGCAAGTTTTTTTGCTGTTAATACCCCACCATACCCTCCTCCAAGTATAGCTATTCTTTTCTTATCACTCATAATACATCCCCCTCAGTTTTTAAATAATTATTTATAGGACTTTTAAAAATATTAACTTTATAAATATCTATATTATTGAATATATTAACTTATAAGAAATAAGGCAATTAACATTATCATAGATTGATCTCTATTTATTTTACTTCCTTATTTAAAACTTTATCATAATAATTTTAGCTCTGCAAATTAAAAGGCGATTTGGTCATTAATAATAATTTTTGTTAATTTAGTTCATAGATATATTATACAAATAGCCTAAATACTATTTACATGGTGTTTATAGAGTGTTATACTCACTGCGTTATTTACGCTTCATTACAACACTCTATATGGTTTTATACCGTATTTCACTTTCTTTCAACTTTACAATTATATTATTATATAAAATTTTATTATTATTTAAAATTTTATATAATGGAAAATAAATTATTATTGGGGGTACTCTATGAAAAAAAACATTTTAGTACTTGTATTAGTATTAACAATAAGTATGAATATTATTGGTTGCTCTAATAAAGCAAAAAAAGATACAAGTTCACAATCACCAAAAACTCTAACTATTGGTATTATGCCTGATTTAGACTCACTTCCTTTCATAATTGCTGCGCACAATGGATATTTTGAAGAAGAAGGTATCCAGGTTAAAATTGAGCATTTCAAAAGTGCATCTGATAGGGATACAGCCCTTCAAACTGGCAAAATTCATGGGGCAATATCTGATATGCTTTCAGTAGTATTTTTAAATGATAATAATTTTGATGTTAAAATAACATCAAAAACAGAAGGTAGCTTTAAATTGATTTCCGGAAAAGATTCAAATATTTCTAAAATTGAACAATCTTCTGGAAAATCCATTGGAATTTCTAAAAATACTATTATTGAATATTTAACCGATAGAATACTCGAGTCATCAAATATAGCTGTTAATTCATCAAAAAAGGTTGCAATACCAAAAATTCCAACTAGACTTGAGATGTTAACTAATGGAAATCTAGATATGGCTACATTACCAGAACCTCTTGCAAGTACTGCAATTTCTGTTGGTGGCAAAGTATTAAGTAGTTCTGATAAACTTGGTATAAATCCAGGTGTTATGCTATTTACAAAGGATGCAGTGGCATCAAAACCAGAGGAGATAAAAGCACTTTATAGGGCCTATAATAAAGCTATTGTATTTCTAAAAAAAGAAAAAACAGAAAGTTATATTGATTTTGTAATTAAAGAAGCAGGATTTCCAGATTCTGTTAAAAACACTTTGACTGTTCCAAATTATTCATTGGCTTCTATGCCGCCAGAAAAAGAGTTAAAAGAAGTTATAGTTTGGCTTAAAGCAAAAAAATTAACTTCTAATAGTTACACACTACAAAATTTATCTAATAACTCATTTATTAAAAAATGAACTATTAAATCATCTCCTGGGTCGTTAAAATATAATCTTTTTCTAACCATGTATAGAAAAAGATTATATCAATAACTATATTTTTCAATTTTCTTTTTCTATCATCTTTATAATGACCCTTGTCAATGTTTCTTGCTCTTTTTTATCAGAAGCATCAAAGAGTTCTTTTAAAAGACGTTGCTCTCGATTTTCTGGTTCCATTTTATAAGCTAAAAATTCGCCAACTTTTGTACCTAGTTTTGTAATAGCGTCCTCAGATAAACCGACTTTTTTACCCATGAAAACTGCATTATACAATGTTTTTTTCCATTTATCCCAATCATTAAGTACATTAATATCTAAATCCATTTTTACACCTCCATACGCATATAAAGCTATTATCTACGTAAATACTTAAAAATATTTATTATATTCATATCAATTTAGATATTTCATTTCTTGATATGTTAATATATTTATAATAAAAATTCTAAATTCAAATATTAAAGGAAAGGTGATTTTAATATGAGTAGATTTTTTAATAATAATAAAATAGAATTATTAGCTCCTGCGGGAACTTTCGAAATTTTTGATAAGGTTATTCATAGCGGTGCTGATGCTGTATATTTAGGTGGAAAGAAATTAAATATGCGTATGCTACGATCAGATTATAACCTGTCAAATGATGAAATAGAAAAAGCTATTACTATTGCACATTCCTTAAACAAAAAAGTTTATATAACAGTAAACAATCTTTTAAGTCAAGAGGATTTAAATGATGCACAGGAATATCTAAAATTCTTAGACAAAGTTCAACCAGACGCTTTGATTATTCAAGATTTTAGCATACTAGAATTTATGAAAAGTTTAAATCTAAACCTAACTCTCCATTCATCTGTAATGATGAATGCTCATAACTTAGAAACTATTAGGGTCCTTCGCGAATGTGGAATTACCAGAATTGTAGCGCCTCGGGACATGGATTTACAAACCATAAAAAATCTCCATACCCAAACCGATATGGAATTTGAATATTTTACTCATGGAGATATGTGCATCGCTCATGGATCTCAATGCTTGTATAGTGGTATGATTTTTGGAAAAAGTAGTAATAGAGGTCTTTGCATGAAACCCTGCAGGTGGAGTTTTACAATGAAAAAAGATGGATTAGTCTATCCTACGGAATATCCAATGGCTGTTAAAGATATGTATATGTATGAGAATCTTCCGGAAATGATAGAGGCAGGTATCTGCTCTTTTAAGATAGAAGGAAGAATGAGAGATGCAAATTATTTAGTTGCCATGATCAATTACTACAGCGACGCTATAAATAGATATATAGATGACCCTATTCGCTATAATAGAAAAAAAAATGCACAAAGTATTTATGACACTCGCATTAGAGATTTATCTACCTGCAGTGCCTTTGGAAAACCAGGGCTCTCTTATATCAATAGACGTTATGAGGGCAAGGGGAAAATTTTCAGTAAACCTGTAGACGAAATTGAAATTAGTAAAGTTAGGATAAGCGGAATCCGTGACCTTTTGAAGAAAGAAAGCTCCCTTTTTGCTAAACCTAAGTTAAGTGTGAAAGTCGATTCTTATTTAAAAGCTAGAGCTTTATTAGAGGTCGGTGTTGATGCGATTTATTTATCTGGAGAAGTTTTTTCGCCAAATCTTCCTTTTAGCAAGCGTGAAATATTTAAGTTAACTAAAGACAAAAAATCCACAAAAATTTATTTATGTTTCCCCAAAATTATGTCAGAAGCTGATTTTACAAAATATAATCATTTACTTAAAGAAAATAACTTAGGCATAGATGGCTTAGTTGTGACGAGTTTAGGTGCTGTTCATAAATACAACTCTTTAGGACTTGAAATTATTGGAGATTATTCTTTAAATATTTATAATCAAAAGGCTGCTACTTTCTATGAGAATCAAGGTTTATCAATTGCTACTCTTTCGGTAGAAGCACCACTTTTAGATGCTATAATCATCATTTCTAAATCATCAATTCCTATAGAGGTAATAGTTCATGGTTCTCCAACAGTTATGTATATGGATCATGATTTATATGAAAATACTAAAAACTTAAAACCAATTGATTGTGAGACTAATACATACGTTGATAACAATGTATTAGTGTTAGTTGATGAGAAAAAGCATGAACATCCAGTTTACCGAGATAATTATGGTAGGAACCATATGACGCTTTATAAAGAGCTCTGTTATCTTCCTTTTTTAAAAGAACTTAATGATATTGGCGTAAATCATTTTAGAATTGAAGCCTGCCACTATAATATTAGTAAACTGCTAAAAGTTGTAGGTATTTACAAAGAAGCCCTTAGTGACTTAAGCAAAAGCGAGAAATTATTTAGCTCATTAGGCCCTAATGATGCTGGTTATACTCTTGGTGCGTTTCAATTTAATTAATTAAATGAAATAAATAATAATTCAAGGAAGTGTAATAATGCCAAATTATATAGGTCCAGAAAAAATAATTCAAAAGAAAAAAGAGTTTCTTTTTCCTTGTTCTCAACATTTTTACAAAAATCCTCCTCAAATTGTATCCGGAGAAATGCAGTATTTATTTGATTCAGAAGGTAAAAAATATCTTGATTTCTATGCAGGTGTTTCTGTTATTAATTGTGGTCATTGTAATCCTGAAATTTTAGATGTTACAATAGCTCAAATGAAGACTCTTATCCATACAAGCACTATATATTTAACTCAGCCAATAGTCGATCTTGCGCAAAAGCTATCTTATGTATTGCCAGGTGACATTAAACACTCATTTTTTTGTTGCTCAGGCTCCGAGGCTAATGAAGGTGCACTATTACTTGCTAGACTTTATACTGGAAAAAATGAATTCATTTCATTAAATAATAGCTTACATGGAAGAACTTATTTAACTATGAGTACTACAGCAATGCCTATGTGGAGAGCAGACCCTATGCTTTCAGGTTGTGTTACCTTTGTACCCAATGCTTATAGCAAAGAGAAAACACTTGATGAAACTGCTAAAGATTCCTTAAAAGCTATAGAAAATGTAATAAAGATAAAAGGAGCGGATAAAATTGCAGCTTTAATTGCAGAACCATTGCAAGGTAATGGAGGCATTATAACTCCACCTCTATGGTACTTTAAAAAGTTAAAAAATATACTTTCTAAAAATGGAATATTGCTGATTATAGATGAAATTCAGACAGGATTTGCAAGAACTGGTAAAATGTTTGCCATAGAGCACTACGATGTAGTTCCAGATATAATCACAGTGGCAAAAGCTCTTGGAAATGGAATGCCTATATCTGCTTTCTGCACGAATGATAAAATTGCAGCTGCTTTTACTAAAGCTTCAGCCTCTACCTTAGGTGGAAATCCAGTAGCGGCAACTACTGCAATTGCTGTACTTGACTATATTGAAAAAAAAGATTTATGCAAAAAAGCAGAAAAACTAGGAAAAAAATTAAAAAGTGGCTTTCTAAAACTTAAGGGAAAGTACCCAATAATTTATGATGTTAGGGGTATCGGTCTTATGTTAGGAATTGAGCTTTCAAAAGAAAATGGTGAAGCAGCATGGGAAGAAGCCGACTTTATATTAGAGATATTAAAGGATGAGGGAATTCTAATAGGTAAAAATGGATTAGATAGAAATGTTCTGGCTTTCCAGCCACCTCTCATTATAACTGAAAATAACGTAGACTTTATGCTAGATAAATTAAATTTAGCTTTAAGTAAATTAGGTTAGTCTTCCTATATTAGAATATAATAAAAGACTAAGTCTTATACATTTCATAATGCATAAGACTTAGTCTTTTATTGTGATTACGTACTTTATTAAATAAGTATAAAATATGAATATTACATATCTCTAGGGTCTATATCATGAATCATTTTTATATTTCCAATAACATACCATGTTGTTTCCTGCAGTTCCAAACTATATACTTTCCCAAGAATTCGAGCTTTAGACATAACTCCTGAGAGTGAACCTACAAATGAAGGTGTATTCAATTGTACTTTCTTTATTTTTTTTCCATTATCTATGTCTTTGACAATTGGATCTTTGGGAATAGCGTTATGTATCTCTTTACTAGTTTTTCCTGTATCCTTAGTAGTAGCCCCTAATACTTCTAGTGTTTTATAAATTTTTTCCATCATATGTTTTTTTCTTTCAATACTTATACTAGGAGTTTCAACTTGTATATATTCTTGTGATTTTTTCATAATAATCGTTCCTTCCTTTAATTAACCGTAATTTTGTAAATATGTTTCTATCTATATTATAACATGATTTTAGATACTTTTAAAAAGAATCGTTGAAATACAAAAAAGTGTCCTTAATATATAGAACCCCTATTTCATCTCAATTAAATTATTCCAATATTTCTTAGGCATATTCTGCATTTGCAGTCTTTCATTACTTCTTTCTTTTATTGAGACACTTTTATGAAAGATTTTCCATAGGTTTTGATAAAACAACTCTTCTTCTTCATGACTATCTAGTTTCTCAAATTTAAGATCTCTAAGTATACATTCATTATTTTCATAAACTATACCAATTTTTCTCCTATAATCATGAATTACCCACTTTTCATTAGAAAGTCTCGCTTTGAAATGATTTGCAATGAGTTCCGAAATATTATAAGTAGGCTCAATTGCTGCATACAATATGCTATTGAATTCTTGAAATCTAACTAGTCCTAGGAATCTATGAGCTTCAGATTCCACCTTTCTAGAATATTTTTGTATTTCATTTACAATTTCATTAGTTAGATAATCATTAACTTTATTCCCTAACCTAAAACCTAATTGTATATATTTAAGTAATTTTAATTCAATTCCTTGTAACTCAGATAAAAATGATTGATACACATGAATTAATGTATCTTTTGATATTTTTTCAACTATTGCTTTTGATACTTTATTAGATTTGACTGTATCACTTATTATAAACTCATCCTCATAAAACATATTTAAATTATAGCTATCGTCCCTCTCTATGCACTCTGGTGTCTTATAGTAATAACAATCGTAAATAACTGATAAAAAGCCATCAAAACTCCCATCATAAATATATCTAAGCAAATAAATCACTCCTTAAATTAAACAGACTTATTTGTTGCGGTTTGTCAAAGCTTTCATGGTCTAATAGATAATTTTTAAGTGTTGCTATTTCCATATCTTTATCTCCATAAAACTTACCACTGCAAGTTATAAAATACCGAGCTCTTTTAAGTACTATTCCTAGTTTTTTTAAGTTGTCATAGGTAAGATTGCAAAGCCTTCTCGATCTTATAATTCTTAAAGCTGATTTTACTCCTATGCCAGGTATTCTAAGCAATGTTTCATAAGCAGCACTGTTTACTTCTACTGGGAATTTACTTAGATTATTTAAAGCCCAAAATGCTTTAGGATCTAAATCAACATCAAAATTAGGATTTAAATCATCTAATAACTCCTTTGCCTTAAAGCCATAATACCTTAAAAGCCAATCTGCTTGATACATTCTATGTTCTTTTAAAAATGGCGGCGTAGTTTGAATTGCTGGTAAATTCACATGCTGCATCACTGGTACATAGGCAGAATAATATACTCTCTTAAGTCCAAAAGTATTATATAATCCCTCTGTAAGACTAATTACACTTAAATCACTCTCATTAGTTGCCCCTACCATTATCTGAGTACTTTGACCACCAGGTGTGAACTTAGGTGCTCTAAAACCTTTCTTCTTATATTCATTAGACTCCATTATACTATGCCTTATAAGTCCCATAGGTTTTAATATATCAGCCTTGTTTTTTTGAGGTGCTAAAAGTTTTAAACTTTTCTCGGATGGTAACTCAATATTTACACTCATTCTATCTGCATACAGCCCTGCCTCATATATAAATTTGGGATCAGCTCCTGGGATAGCCTTCACATGAATATATCCATTAAATTTATGAATTAATCTTAAATCTTTGATGATTTTAACTAAGTTCTCCATAGTGTAATCTGGACTTTTCTCCACCCCTGAACTTAAGAAAAGTCCTTCAATATAATTTCTTCTATAGAAATTTATAGTTAAATCCACCACTTCTTTAGGAGTGAAGCTTGTCCTCTCCAATTCATTACTAGCTCTATTAATGCAATATTTACAATCGTAAATGCATTTGTTTGTGTATAAAATTTTAAGTAGAGAAATGCATCTACCATCTTGTGACCATGAATGACAAATACCACTTGCTGCTGCATTTCCTATTCCATCATTTGTATTATTTCTATTAGACCCACTAGAAGAACAAGAAGCATCATACTTTGCTGAATTAGATAATATTTCAAGTTTTTTCATTACATCCACCTTAGTCACCTCACAAACATTTGTTCTTATTCTATCATGAATTGTCAAAATATAAAAGATTTATTTGCAAATTGAAGAGATAATGTTGATAAGTGATTCCCATATATCAACATTATCTCTTCTCAAACTTTAATTTAGTATTTTTATTAAATACAATCCATGATCTAAAGTACTTTGTTCGCAACTAAATTTAACACCTACATCAATCAGTTCAAAGCATACGTCTCTAGTACTATTTATATCAAATAAGCACTTTCCTTTTTCATCTAACGCCCTCACAGCATCTTCATGAATTCCTTCTCTCAATAGATTCTCTTTAACTTCATTATTCAACATTTACCCGCCCCCAATCTCACCATAAATTTACCATTATATTTAAATCATTATTTACTTTATATATGGCATATTGCACTTTCCATTTTCTTTAATATTTAAAAGAAATATTTTTTTAAACTCTATCAAAGGAGTAACTACATATCAATATTATATAAGATACTAATAAAAAGGAATGCCCTTTTAGTTTAGGACATTCCATGTATTAATAATGATTCAAATTCCATAACAAAGTAGTAATTAATATAGATGATTTTTTTATTGTCTCCCCATCATTCCTACATTTTTAGTATGATACCACAAGTCTTGTTTTGTTGTCAATATTTTTTTGTGTTACCAAAATAAAGACTAGTAAAATAAGTTTCATTTCCATATGATACTAACTTTGTATACTCTGTACTCTTATAATAATCCATATAAGATAATACCAAAAGCCTGCAATCATTAAGATTACAGGCTTTTGACGGTCTAAATTTCAAAATAGAAAATAAGAACAAACTATTACAATATAATACATATCAAACTGCCATTACCCTCATTTATAATTCGCTGTAGAGTCTTTTGGATTTTCACCTGGACATCATCAGGCATCTTAAATAGCTTATTCTGAAGACCTTCTTTAACTAATACCTCTAAAGATTTACCAAACATATTACTCTGCCAAATTTGAGATTTGTCGTTATCAAACTGATCAAGGATGGATTTATAAAAATCTTCACTTTGCTTTTCTGTACCCATAATAGGTGATATTTCTGTCTGTATGTCCGCCTTAATAAAGTGTAACGACGGTGCTGAAGCCTTTAACTTAACTCCATATCTACCCCCATGTTGTACAATTTCAGGTTCTTCTAAAGTCATTTCTGAAAGCTGTGGCGCTACTAATCCATAGCCTTTTTCTTTAACATCTTTTAAAGCATCTGCAATTTTATCATATTCTACTTTAGCTCTAGAAAATTCCCCCATAAGTGTTAACAAATCATTTTCACCTTTTATTTCACGACTACAAGTCTCACCTAGTATTTTGTAAAATAATTCTTGCTTAGGAATAATATTAACTCTTGCAGTACCTTCTCCCATGTTCATTTCATCAAGTTTTGCAGAATCTAAAAAGTCAACCTCACTAAAACTTAGTAAAGATTTATTTATATCTCTAACTTTAAAGATGTCCTTACACATATCTTTTAAGAATTTCATAAAGTTTATTTTGACCCAATGTTTAGAACTTAAATTTTCAATCCATTCTGGCATATCTATGTTAATTTCTTTAACTGGGAATTCTCTTAGAATCCTTTGAAATATATTAGCTATATCCCCCTCATTCATATTTATAACATCCATAACTTGAACTGGAACGTCATATTTCCCCTCAAGCTCTCTTGCTAAAACCTCTGTTTCAGGGGCAGCTGCATTTTTAGAATTTAACACCATTATGAATGGTTTATTGATGGATTTAAGTTCATTAACCACCCTTTCTTCAGCCTCTAAGTATTCTCCTCTTTCAATACCTGTGATAGATCCATCTGTAGTAATTAAAAGTCCAATAGTTGAATGCTCATTTATCACCTTTTTTGTTCCAATTTCTGCTGCTTCCTCAAATGGAATCTCATAGTCATACCAAGGCGTATTCACCATTTTAGGTGCTTCACCTTCAACATATCCGAGAGCTCCTTTTACAATATATCCAACACAATCCACCATTCTAACCTTGAATTTAGTACCACCTTCAAACTCAATCTCAACTGCTTCGTTTGGTACAAATTTAGGTTCTGTTGTATGGATTGTTTTCCCTGATCCGCTTTGAGGAAGTTCATCTTTTGCTCTTTCTTTTTTATGAGGATTGTCTATGTTCGGAATTACCATAAGCTCCATAAATCTTTTTATAAATGTAGATTTTCCAGTCCTTACAGGGCCTACAACACCTACATAAATATCCCCTTGTGTTCTCTCTGCTATATCTTTATATATATCATACTTCTCCAAGATATACCCTCCCAATACTTATTATTATCAATATAAATATATTTAAGATATCAATAAATTATTACTCCTCATTAAAAATAAATTATTACTTTCAATTAAAATATATAAAAAACCAGTCCTCCATTGATTTTACAATGAAAAATTGGTTTTTTATACTAATAATTAACTGATTCCCAATTAAGAGATTCCGATAACTATAAATTTATTAATTGTCTAATTCTTTTTACATGAATTTAAAACTCGTCTTTTTTATCTCTTGACATTAATTCATATACGCCATACTTAGGGTCTTTACCAGCAAATAGTACTTTATAGAGTACATCTGTAATAGGCATAGAAATTTGCAACTTTTCTTTAAGTTCATAAAAAGCTCTTGTAGCTTTTACCCCCTCAACTACCATTCCTACATCCTCGCATGCCTTTTCCATGCTTGCACCCTTCCCAATCATAATTCCTGCTCTTCTATTTCTACTGTGCATACTAGTGCAAGTTACTATAAGATCACCCATACCAGTTAGACCATAGAAGGTTTCAGTTTTACCACCAAGCATAGTTCCTATTTTTATAATTTCACTCATTCCTCTTGTCATAAGTGCAGCCTTTGAGTTGTCCCCGTAACCTATACCATCTGACACACCTGCAGCCAAAGCAATAATATTCTTAACTGCTCCACCTATTTCTACTCCAATAATATCATCATTAGTGTAAATCCTAAATTTACTAGTCATAAAAACATCTTGAACAATCTTCGCAAACTCCATTTTCTTAGATGTAACTACTACTGTTGTCGGTATATCCAATGCAACTTCTTCTGCATGACTGGGACCTGACAGTATTACTATAGGATTATTTGGAATTTCTTCTTCTATAACCTGTGAAATCCTTTTTGAAGTACCTTCTTCGATTCCTTTTGCAATACTAACCACAATCTGATTGTGGTTTAAATGTGGTGCAATCATAATACTTATGTCTCTTATTGCATGCGAGGGCACAGCTAACACTATTATTTCACTATCACTTATGACCTTCTCAATGCTCGTAAATGCTGTTACGCCTGCTGGTATAATAATACCTGGCAAATATTTAATATTTTCTCTCTTAATATTAATATCATTAATAACACTTGGTTTTCTGTCCCACATGTTAACATTTATTCCTTTTTTAGCAAGCATTACAGATAACGCGCTGCCAAAACTTCCACCACCTAAAAAAGCAACTTTTGACATACTATTCCTTCCTCTCCCTAAATATAAGTCTTATACCTGTTCCCTTAAATTCAAAACTATTTCTCAATTGATTCTCTAAGTATCTTTGGTAAGAAAAATGCAATAAATTTGGATTATTTACAAAAAATACAAATGTCGGCGGTTTAGTGTCTACTTGAGTAACATAGAATATTTTTAATCTCTTATTTGCCACTGTTGGAGGTTCCTGCATAAGTACAGCTTTATTTACAACCTCATTAAGAATACCCGTAGAAATTCTTTTTGAATAATTATCAAAACATTCTTTTATAGTTGATAATACCTTATGTACTCTTTGACCTGTTTTCGCAGATATAAATAAATAAGGTGCATATGCCATAAAGTTTAATCCTGCTTGCAATTTCTTTTTAAACTCTATCATAGTCTTGTCATCTTTTTCAATAAGATCCCATTTATTTACTATAACCAAAATTGCTTTTTTCATTTCATGAGCATAGCCGATAATTTTCTCATCTTGATCACTTATTTCTTCTGTCGCCGTAAGCATAAGTATAACAACATCCGCTCTCTCAACAGCCGCAAGTGATCTAATAACACTATATCTTTCAATTCCTTCTTCTACTTTACTTTTTCTTCTTATTCCTGCAGTATCTATAAGAACAAATTTACCTTCCTGTGTTTCTAATTTACTATCTATTGCATCTCTTGTAGTTCCTGCAATAGCAGTTACTATATTTCTCTCTTCTCCAAGCATTCTATTTATAAGCGATGACTTACCAACATTAGGCTTACCTACCACTGCAACTTGAATATATTCTGCATCTTCTGTGTTGGAATAAACACTATCAAAATGTGCTACTACTTCATCTAACATATCTCCAAGCCCAAGAGCTTGAGTTGCTGAAATAGCTATAGGCGTACCTATACCTAAATTATAAAATTCAAAGGCATTAGCTTCTAGTTCAAGATGATCTATTTTGTTTACTACAAGTACTATTGCTTTTTTACTCTGCCTTAGCATTTGAGCAACTTCATAATCTGAACCTGTAAGACCTTGCTTACCATCTACAATAAATATTATAACATCCGCTGTTTCTATAGCTATTTGTGCCTGTCTTCTCATTTGGGCTAAAATAATATCTTGACTTTCAACTTCGATACCACCTGTGTCAATTATTGTAAAATTATGTCTTAGCCAATCTGCATCAGCATACACCCTGTCTCTTGTTACACCTGGTGTATCCTCAACTATCGATATCCTTTTACCTGCTAACTTATTAAATAATGTAGATTTCCCTACATTAGGTCTTCCTACTATTGCTACTATTGGTTTTGCCATTATTCTTCCTCCCGACTATTTTGGTTTATTATATGGATTAAATCCTCTCCTGAATAATCGCATATTAAAACTTTTGTACCTAAGCTTTTTTCTAAATCATTTATTGTAATATTATCTAAGAATATTTGCTGCTGACTATCCCCTAACTCGTATCCGCTTTTTAGCATATTGCTAGGAATTATTAAATACTCCCCTAGCTTTTCACCAGTAAGCTGTTTAATTATATCGTTTCCTGTTAAAAGACCTGCCACTGTAATAGTTTCTCCAAAAAAACTATTTAATATTTTTTTTACATTAATCTTGATTTGGTTATTACACGCAGTAATAAGCTCCGCCACCTTTAATATTTCAGCGTATGCTGAATGCCCTGTTATAAAGGTAAAACTCCCTCTATTATTATGCTTTAAATTCCCTATATCCTTATCAATAGTGCTTCTAAGTAGTCTTATCATACCAATACCATCTTCTAACTGATCATACCCATCATAAAACTCTTCTTGTGGAACATCAATTTGTGCTAAAACATAAAATTCATCCGATAACCTTATAAAAGGCAACCCTATTTCTCTAATATATTTTTCTTGTAAATGTTTTACGCTTTCAATTTCTTTGCTGGCAGTATTCCTATCATACAATGTTAAATTAAATAAGCCCTTTCTATATCTAGTTATTCCAACCGGTACAACCGCTAAATTTTCTATGCTCGGATAAAGCTTATATAAATCCTCAATAGTTTTTATAAGCTCAATTCCATTATTTATACCAGGACAAGAAACCACTTGACAATTGATTTTAATACCTGCTTTAGCCAGCCTCTTTAACCTATCATACACGTTTCCAGCAGCTTTATTGTTTAACATTATCTTTCTAAGCTCAACATTAGTTGTGTGGACTGAAACATTTATAGGGCTTATCTTATACCTTATAATCCTATCAATATCTTCTTCCTTCATATTAGTTAATGTTACAAAATTCCCTTGAAAAAAAGATAATCTTGAATCATCATCTTTAAAATATAAAGTTTCTCTCATTCCTTCTGGCAATTGGTCTATAAAACAGAATATACAATTATTATGACAGCTCTTTGGTTTATCTAAAATAGCATCAACAAATTGGATTCCTAAATCTTCATCATATTCTTTTTCAACTTCAATCTCCCAAACTTCGCCATCTACCTTTTCAATCTCAATATTGATAAGTTCATCTGTAATCAAAAATTTGTAATCTATAATATCTATTACATCATTTCCATTTATACTAATTAATCTATCTCCCACTTCTAAATCAATTTCTTCCGCAATACTTCCTGGAAGTATCTTAGCTATTTGGTTTTTCATTTTTACCTCCTGTTTGTAAGTAACCTCTTAAATAAAAGGTTTTATGAGGAATTAAAAATATTTAATTTATATTATATATCAACATTAAATATATGATATTAAATTTATAATAAATAATTAATTCAATAATAAATTATAGCATTCATTAAGTTATATTACATTAATTAAATACCTAAGTCAACGATATTAGACTTTATAAGAAGAAAAAAAGCTTATATTGCATTTTTTGCTGTTTTTGAGATGTTTATACCCAAAAATAAAATTGTCATATAATTTATAACAGAATAAAAATACCTCCTAAGAAGGAGGTATTAAAATACTTCTATGCAATATTTTCTTGTATTTTTCCTAGTAACTATTCGTTTAGATTGATTTTTTCTCCAGTAACTAAATAAATTGTCCACTCACATATGTTTGTTGTATGATCAGCAATTCTTTCTAGCCACTTACAAATAAATAAAAGTTGAGTAGCTTGGTTTACTGTAGTTAGATCTTCAATCATCACTTGTAGAAGTTCATTAAATGCTTCCTTATATATTTTATCTACTTCATCATCTCTTTTGCAAACTTCATATGCCTTATCAACATCTCCTTCAACATAGGCATCCAAGGCATCCCTTATCATAATCACAACTAGTTCACCCATTCTAGGTATATTGGTTAACTGCTTTACATATTTTTCATCTTTTATTCTCACTATAATTTTAGCGACATCGACAGCATAATCAGCCATTCTCTCAAGATCCGTTACTATTTTTGTGGTGGTGAAAATGTTTCTTAAATCTATTGCTAAAGGAGCTTGCATGGCAATTAATCTTATTGCTTTATTTTCTATCTCACGCTCCAAATCATCAACTATATCATCATCCTTCATTATTTTTTTAGCTTTTTCAATATTTTTATTAACTAAAGCATCAATGCAGTCATGAATTTGTTTTTCAACTATGCTTCCCATCCTAATTAAATCATTATGGAGTTCTTGAATATTCGCTTCAAATGCTTTTCTTATCATATAAACACCTTCCTTGCTGTATTTTAACCGAATCTTCCTGTAATGTAGTCCTCTGTTCTTTTGTCTCTAGGTTTATAAAATATTTCCTCAGTCTTTCCATTTTCAACGATTTCTCCATTTAAGAAAAATGCTGTATAATCAGAAATTCTACCCGCTTGCTGCATATTATGCGTAACAATTATAACTGTATACTTCTTTTTAAGAACATCCATTAATTCTTCAATCTTTAGTGTTGAAATTGGGTCTAAAGCAGAAGTTGGCTCGTCCATTAGTAAAACCTCAGGTTCTACAGCCAAAGTTCTAGCAATGCATAAACGTTGCTGTTGTCCCCCAGACAATCCTATTGCACTCTTTTTAAGTCTGTCTTTTACTTCATCCCAAAGCACGGCGCCCTTTAAACTATTCTCTACAATTTCATCAAGTTCTTTTTTGTTTTTTATCCCATGAATCCTTGGACCATAAGCTACATTGTCATATATTGACATAGGAAAAGGATTAGGTTTTTGGAAGACCATTCCCACTTTTTTCCTTAAATCTATAACATCATAATCTGGGCTGTATATATTTTTATTTTCATATATTACTTCTCCGTCTATTTTAACAGAATCTATTAAATCATTCATTCTGTTAATAGTACGTAGAAACGTTGACTTACCACACCCTGATGGCCCTATAAGTGCAGTAACCGAATTTTTCTCTATATCAATATTTATATTTTTTAGCGCTTGTGAATTTCCATAATATAGATTTAAATTCTTTACTATAACTATTCCCATATTCTTCCCTCCCTATTTACTTCCTGCATGAGATTCATATATTTTTTTTCCAATTACTCTTGCGGAAATATTAAACACAAGTACTGCTATTATTAAAACTGCTGAAGCCCCATTTGCTATTTTAGTAGCATCTGGTACCATTCCCTCTGAATTAAGTTTCCATATGTATACAGATAAAGTTTCAGCAGGCCTTAATATACTATAAGCTGAAACCTTATTATTTAAACTTAAATTAGTAAAATTCAAAATTGGTGCACTCATACCAGCAGTATATAGCAATGCAGCTGCTTCTCCAAATATTCTTCCCGCTGCTAATATAATGCCAGTTAAAATTTGAGGCATTGCAGATGGCAATACAATATTTTTAATTGTCTGCCACCTAGTTGCGCCTAACCCTAAGCTGGCTTCTTTTACACCGAAGGACGCTGCTACAATGGCATTTTCGCAAACTCTAGTCATACCTGGTAAATTTATTATAGTTATAGCTAATGCTCCGGCAATAAGAGAATACCCCCAATTTGTCATGTTAACAAAAACTAATAGTCCAAATAAGCCAACTACTATAGAAGGTAATGATGCCATAGTTTCTATGCACAATCTAATAATATTTAATATCTTGCCTTCTTTTGCGTATTCTGCTAAATATATTCCAGCTCCCACACCTAGTGGTATTGTAATTATAAGTGTTACTACAAGCAAATGCAATGAATTATATAATTGACGTCCAATTCCTCCACCAGCTTCACCAATTTTTGGTTCACCAAATAAAAACTTTAAATTTAATGACTCACGTCCATTATACAGTATATATCCTATAAGGCTTACTAGTAACAGAATTACTAAAGCAGAAACTATATATAACACTATGGTAGCTATTTTATCTTTAACTTTAGAATTCATTATACCTCACCTCTTTTTCCAATTTTTCTAATTATGATTATAAATATAAATGATATTACTAGTAATAATAGTGCCATTGACCATAAGGCATCATTCCAAGCTGTACCTGAAATTGTATTTGCCATATCCATGGTTAAAATACTAGTTAATGTGGATGTTGTTCCAAGGAATCCATTTAGGAAGGTAACTGAATTTCCTATGACCATTTGCACCGCTAGTGCCTCTCCAAAGGCTCTTGAAACTCCGAGTACTATTCCTGTTAATATCCCACTTTTAGCTGCAGGTATAATAACTTTAATTATAGTTTGCCACCTTGTTGCTCCAAGTCCATAAGATGCTTCTATATAATCTTTTGGTATTGTTTTTATAGCATCTGAGGAAATACTTGTGATTGTTGGTAAAATCATTACGCTTATAACCAATACTCCTGCCAGCAAGCTAAAGCCTATTCCTCCAAAAAAAATTTTGATAATAGGCACTAGTACACTTACACCTATCCACCCATAAACAACTGATGGTATTCCAACAAATAACTCTATTGCAGGTTGAAGAACCTTTGTACCAAGTTTTGGTGAAATTACATTCATAAATACTGCTAATGCTACTCCAACAGGTGCACTGACGATCACCGCAAGTAAAGACACTACCGAAGACGCAAGTATAAATATCAAAGCTCCAAATTGAGGCGGCACCTCTCCACCACTACCATCTGGGTTCCAATCTCCAGAGGCTATGAATTTAAATATTGAGTAGCCATGCTTTATAAAGGTATTTAAACCCTTGGTAGTTAAAAATATTATGATTGTAAAAGTAAGGATGACAATAATTGCACCACATAATGTTGCATATCCACGTCCTAAATATTCATTTTTCAATTTCAAACTTATATTTTTCAAATTATTTTTCAGTTTCAAACTTATTTTTTTCAAATTATTATTTTTCATATTATTTTACCTCGAAGAAATTATTTTAATGCAAAATAAAGGCTGGTTTTAACCAGCCTTTAGAGAACATTAATCTCTTGTAGCTTTCATGTCTGCCATTGGAATATACCCTAATTTTATTATTCCTGCTTTCATTTCATCACTAATCATGTAAGATATGAATGCTTTTGTTATTCCTGTAGCTTCACCTTTAGTGTACATATGTTCATATGACCAAATTTTATATTTATCTGTGCTTATATTTTCTGAAGTTGCCTCAACACCATCTAATTTTAGTACAGTTAAGCCTTCTTTATTAGCTGCATCAGCGAAATAAGATAATGCTAAGTAACTGATTGCCCCATCAGTTGTTTTAACTGCTTGTTTAACAGATCCACTTGAATCTTGAGTTAAACCAGTTGCTTCTTCCTTACCATCCAAACCATATTTTATAAATGATGCTCTAGTTCCTGAAGATTTTGTTCTATTTATAATAGTTATTTTAATGTCAGCTCCGCCAACTTCTTTCCAATTTTTTATCTTTCCTGTAAAAATATCTATAAGTTGTTGTTTTGTTAAAGATTCAACCTTAGCTTTAGGATTTGTAACTGCTGCAAATCCTATAACACATACCTTATTATCCTTTAATGCAGTTGCATCAATTCCTTTTTTATCTTTTGCATATATATCTGAATTTCCTATTTCTGCACTGCCCTCTGAAACTAATGTTAGTCCAGTCCCACTACCTCCACCTTGTACATTTACAGTTGCACCTGGATTTTTAACTGCAAAATCTTTAGAAGCTAGTTCAGCTAAAGGCTGAAGTGCAGTTGATCCTGCTACAGTTATTGAACCTGATAATTCGGCTTGTTTAGTTTCAGGAGTAGTTTTTGTTGCTGTTTTACTTGAACAACCCGTGAAAATTCCAGCTGTCATTGCAACTGCTAGTGCCGCCACCATAAATTTAAAGTTTTTTCTTCTCATTGATATTTCCCCCATCCATTCATTTAAATTGTTTTATTTAATACTCATTTCACTTATAATAATATACTACTTAAGTTAACTTTGTATTATGTCAATGTTAACTTAAGTAGAGCTAATGTTAATTAAACTTTACATTGATTAAATCATCTCCTGGGTCACAGCAATATTATAAACTTATAACCTTATATTTATTCATTGTACGGTATTTCAACTGTGAATTTACTACCTACTCCTAATTGACTTTCAACATATATTATTCCATTATATTGAAGCACTATATGTTTAACAATTGCAAGGCCCAGGCCCGTGCCTCCTTTTGATCTAGAACGAGCTTTATCCACTCTGTAAAACCTTTCAAAAAGACGTGGAATTTGGTTTTTAGATATTCCAACTCCTGTGTCCTCAATCCATATAATACATTTATCATCCATACTCTGAGTTCCAATACAAACACTATCTCCTGTTTCTGAGTAGTTTAGTGCATTATCTACTAAGTTAATTAACATTTGTTTAAATCTATCTGCATCACCTATAAGTGAATGTATTTTTTGCATTTTCAATGATATCTGAATTCCCTTTAAATCTGCTGTGTTTTTCATTAAATTGTATACATCTTCAATAATTTTATTTACATCAATGTGCTCATTTTTAAGTTCTTTTTGTTGCTCTATATGTGAAAGTGTTAAAATATCTGTAATCAACCTTGTTAACCTTTCAACCTCTTCATTAATTATGTTTAAAAATTTTTTCTTTGTTGCTTCATCATCAACATATTTTAGAGTTTCTGCAAACCCTTTAATAGATGTTAATGGGGTTTTAAGCTCATGCGAAACATTTGCTACAAATTGTGTTCTCATTTTCTCCAGTCTTTTTACTTCTGTAATATCTTGAACAACAGCTACCGTACCAATATGCTCGCTCCTATTAATTATATCAGCAGTTTTTATTCTTAATTCTCTTTCTTTGGGCCAAACTATTTTAATTTCTTTATAATAATCATCACTTTGATTGAAAATACTTTCGAGTTCAAAATTTCTTATATTATCAAGAAGATTTTGCCCTATAATGTCTTTTGTAATACCAAATATTTTTTTAGCATATGGATTAATTATTATAACTTTATTTTTTCCATCAACTGCAATAACTCCACTATCCATGCTTTGAAGAATAGCTTCTAGTCTATTTTGTTTGTCAGTAACTTCATCTAATGTAAACTCTAGTTTATCCGCCATCTCATTAAAATTCTTTGCAAGTTGTCCTATTTCACCATCTGATAGTATTTTAACTCTTCTGTGAAATTCCCCCTTACTAATCCTTGAAGTAATAAAAATCAAATCCTTAATAGGTTTTACAACAATATATGATAGCTTTAACGAAAACCAAATAGATACAATACCCGAAAAAATTATAGCTACTATATAATACCAAAAATACTTACTACCTATTCCATTTACAATTTTAAGAGGCATAGAACTTCTAATAATAAACCCATCACCAAAAGAAGTTGCAAAATACATCATATTCTTGTTTGAAGTTTTGCTGTATCTAATTGCAAATCCATTGTCACTTTTTCTTGCTTTAATTATTTCTTCCCTAGCATTATGATTATCTAGAGTTTCAGAATTTATAGTTGAATCATAAATAACTTTACCATTTTTATCAACGTAGGTAACTCTCATTCCTGAATTCGCTATATTATTTGTAAAAAATTTCTGATTATCTTTTAAATTATTACTTTGCAATATACTTATTATCATATTATTATTCGTCTGAAGCTTATTTTTGAAATTTTGCTGATATTCATAATTAAATATAGATACAAATAATGTTGTTACTACTACAAATATAAAAATCACAGTACTTAATAAATATATTAATAATTTTTTTTTCATCATCATTCTCCAAAATTAAATCTATATCCTATTCCCCTAATAGTCTGGATATAAACTGGATTTTTATCATCATCTTCAATTTTCTGTCTTAAATGTCGTATGTGTACGTCTACTGTTCTTGTTTCTCCTACGTATTCATAACCCCATATTTTGTCCAGTAAGAAGTCTCTAGTCATAACTCTCCCTTTATTTTTTATTAATATCTGCAATAATTCAAATTCCTTTAAGGTTAAATCAATTTTGTTTTCACTTTTAATCACTTCATGTTTAGCAAAATCAATAGCCAAATTGCCAACTTTGAATGTTTTCTCAACTATTTGCATTGTAGTTCTTCTAAGGATTGCTTTAATTCTTGCAACCAGCTCTCTTATTGAAAAAGGCTTGGTAATATAATCATCTGCACCTAGTTCAAGTCCTATTATTTTATCTATTTCTTCTCCTTTTGCTGTTATCATTATTATTGGCATATTGGACATATTTGAATCTTTTCTAATTTCCTTGCACACGTCTAATCCGTCCATTCCGGGTAGCATTAGATCTAGTAACATCAATTGTGGCAATTGTTCTTTAGCAAGTTTTATAGCATCTATACCGTTGCCTGCACATATAACTTTATAACCACTCTTCTCCAAATTAAATTTAATTAATTCCTGTATATGCTCTTCATCATCCACCACTAATATTTTTTCATCAGCCATGTTAATCCCTCCATATCTTCCATGCATTTATTGTTTTAAATAAACAAAAGAAAACATCCTCCCTTGTTTATTCTCGCTAAATCTATATGAATATAATTTGTATTCTTTATTACATGCAGTGCAAATATTAGTACTTCTAATATTTGCTTTCTTAATATTTTTTTCCTTAAGTTGGGCTAAAATGCATTTTTCTAAATCTAGCTTATTATTATTACTAATTTTAATATTACTATAAATATCCTCGCGAGTAAACTCTTCTATAAGTTCGCTACTAACTTCATAACAGCATCCACCAATATGCGGCCCAATATATACCCTAATATCATTAGTTCTTGAACCATAATTTTCCTTGAGTTTTTCAATAGTTTTATTTACTATCATAGATTTTGTACCTTTCCACCCACTATGTATTGCCGCTATTACTGAGGCCCTAGTGTCAACTAAAATTACCGGTACACAATCTGCCGTAAAAACACCTACAGCTATTTTTATTCTATCTGTTATTAAAGCATCTCCATCACGAATGTTACCATCAAAATTGAAAATTAAGTCACTGTGAATTTGATTTAAATAACCAATACCTTGTAAATTATAATATTCCTTGATTTTTTCTAAGTTTTGTAACCCTTCTTCATCATTTTTATTAAAATTTAGTCCGTTTTTTGCTGTTGAAAATACAATTACTGCATCGTCATGTTGGAACTTTATAAATTCATAATTATTAATAGTTTTAATTTCCACTACCCCACCCCATTCATAATTCTTTCAATAAATTTCATAATTTTAAAAACAAAAATGCCTAAGGGAATGCTTATTCCTTAGACATTAATTTTCTTATCTCTTCCATGAACGTGTTAATATCTTTAAATTGCCTATAAACCGAAGCAAACCTCACATAAGATACCTCATCTACATTTTTCAATATGCTCATGATAATTTCTCCTATATAATCAGACTTTACTTCTGTAAGCATTTCATTGTTTAACTGTTTTTCTACTTCATCACAAATTTCTTCTATTTGCATTCTTGATACTGGCCTCTTTTGGCATGCCTTCATAAGTCCATTTAATATTTTTGTCCTATCAAAATACTCTCTATTAAAATCCTTTTTTATTACTAAAATAGGTACACCTTCCACTTTTTCATAAGTAGTATACCGCTTAAGACAACTAAGGCATTCTCTTCTTCTTCTAGTTGCTATATTATCATCTGTTGATCTAGAGTCGACTACTTTACTTTCTTCGCAACTGCAATATGGACATTTCAATGTTTTTCACGTCCTTTTCCTAGTATAATTATCAAATATATTAACATTATACACTTTTTCCTATTCATTTTCCATATTTACATCACTACCATCAACAAGAATAACATCTACACCAATTTTTTTTATTTTTTTCCAAGGTATTTCAACACTATTATTTTTATTAAACCAAGATGATTTTTGAGTTGGAAGTAGGATTGAAACAATTCTATAATCTTCACAATCAACTTTCAAATCCATAATATATCCCATTTTTGACCCTGAATTTATATCTATAATTTCCATCTGTCTTAAGTTATTTATTGCAAACATTAAGCTTTCCATTTTATTACCCCCTATAAGTTTTCTTAAAACCGATTACTAAACCAGCTATTAACATTTCATTTTGTTTTTTTCATATGTCATATGCTTACTTTATATTATGTATATTCAAAAGTTAGTAAAAATATTATTTATTATAATCTTTTATTTTTTTAGAATAACACAAACAAAGAATGAGTCAAATTTCTAGTACACTTATTTGCTATATATTTTATTACAGTTAAAATATATAGCAAAAGGGTCCCACTAGAGGACCCTACACCATTTTATTTATTTCTTTTTGCAATCTTTTAATTATCCTTTTTTCAAGCCTTGATATATAAGATTGCGATATCCCAAGTATGTCAGCTACTTCCTTTTGTGTTTTCTCTATGGTTCCATTTAAACCAAATCTTAATTGCACAATTTCTTTTTCTCTTGAATTTAAACGTTGCATAGCAAGCCAAAGTAATTGTTTATCGACATCCTCTTCAATAATATTGTAGACTACATCATTGTCCGTGCCAATAATGTCTGAGAGCAACAATTCATTACCATCCCAATCAACATTTAAGGGCTCATAAAGAGAAATCTCTGTTTTAATTTTACTATTTCGCCTAAGATACATTAAAATTTCATTCTCAATACATCTTGAGGCATATGTAGCAAGCTTTATTTGTTTTTCAGGATCAAAAGTGTTAACTGCTTTTATAAGCCCTATGGTTCCTACAGAAATTAAATCTTCAACATTTACGCCTGTATTCTCAAATTTTCTTGCTATATATACCACGAGCCTTAAATTTCTTTCAATCAATGTGGCTCTTACACGTTTATCACCTGTGTCTAATTTATTCACTAATTCATACTCTTCATCTTTAGTTAAAGGAGGCGGAAGTGCATCATTCCCTCCTATATAAAACAAATTGTTTGAAAATATTTTGAATTTTGCAAATAACTTGTTTAACATCACTTTAAAATTAAACATAATATCCTCCTTAAATCTATTATTAGCATATAACAATTATTTGGTTTTACGACCTATTAAATAAGTATACCTCTCGACATTAAGCCGTTGTAATCATTATCTTTGCTTAACTTATAATCGCAAAAGGCTATAATTACATCTTTGGTTTCAATATTTTTTTTATCAATGTGAATACTGATATACTCCGGTTTAAATCCTATAAGTCTCCCATTTGTTCCATTTACTACAGTATAAGGGATTAAGTAGGTATTGTTTTTTTCAAGCATTATCTCACTTAAAATATCCCGTTCAACAATTAGTACTGGTAAATTAGTAGCAGGCTCGCGAAGCTCATTTCCAGTATCTAAAAATGCCTTAATAGTTTTTTTATAGTTTTTATTTATAATATCAATAGTGTATATTAGGGTTGACATCTTTTTTCTATCCCCTATAAAAATCATTATTCTATATATCAATATATAGATTACCATTACTGAAAGTAGTAATTTTTCATAAGGAAAATTTGTTATGATTACATTGAATGACATATCTTTACTACTATTCATTTGAATAAATAAACACATTCCAGCTAAAAGAATTGAATATAACAAAAAAATTAGAGACGCCTTAATGTTTAACAAAATATTTTTTTCTCTAAAGGCGATTAAAATCATTGCAATCAAAATTAATATTTTAAATGGAAAGTATGTTAAGTATTTAAGACCTGGATACAATACTGTTAATACATACAAGCTACCTACAAAGCTTGATACACACATCCACGCAAGCTTTACTCTTTTTCTTAATGTTTGAACTGTAACATGCAATATGAATAAATTAACTATAAAATTCACTAATACAAGGACATCTACATATACTATCACTTGCTCTTCCTCCTTTAAAATTATTATATAACTAATGCAATTAAAATTTTGTCATTTTTTACCATAATTATTTATTTTTATTCCTCTATAAACCGTCATTAGTTTCCATATTATTTTAAATACATTTATAAAAAACAAGACACATGTTCTATAAATTAATCACGCTAGCTAAAGCCCTTTATTATGGCTTTAGCTAGCGCAATTATATTGCATAGAGTTATGTGTCCTATAAACAATTAAATTTGTCCTAAACGCAAATAAAGTGCCAAATAGGCACTTTACTATATATTATTTGCTTTGTCTTCTTAAAAAAGCCGGAATTTCTAAATCAGAGTCTTCATAATCTTTAGTAGACGCAACTTCTTCAATAGGCTTAACTGTTTCTTTTAGTTTAGGTTTTAATACAGTTTTCTTTTGCATTACTTTGTCATTTTCAAAACCAGTTGCAATAACTGTTATTCTTATCTCATCTTTTAAGCTCTCATCTATTACCGCACCAAATATAATATTAGCATCTGGGTCAGCTGCTCCTTGAACAATCTCCGCAGCCTCATTTATTTCAAGTAATCCCAGGTCCATTCCACCAGTAATATTTAAAAGTACACCAGTTGCACCAACTATAGAAGTTTCGAGTAGGGGGCTTGAAATAGCTTGTTTTGCTGCCTCTTGAGCGCGATTATCACCAGACGCTTTACCAACGCCCATATGTGCAAGACCTTTAGCAAGCATTATTGTTCTAACATCTGCAAAATCTAAATTTACAAGACCAGGTATAGTAATTAAATCGGATATACCTTGTATACCTTGTCTTAATACATCGTCTGCCATTTTAAATGAATCCATTAATGTTGTTTTTTTATCAACCATAGTTAATAATCTTTCATTCGGAATGGTCACTAATGTATCTACTACTTCCTTAAGCGTTTTTATTCCCATTTCAGCATGAATCATTCTTTTTCGGCCTTCAAAAGGAAATGGTTTTGTTACAACTCCTACCGTAAGTATTCCCATAGATTTAGCAATCTCAGCAACCACAGGTGCAGCACCGGTACCGGTACCGCCTCCCATACCTGCAGTAATAAATACCATATCTGCTCCTTTTATTGCTTGAGAAATTTCTTCCTTACTCTCTTCTGCTGCTTTCATACCTATTTCTGGATTAGCACCTGCTCCGAGGCCCTTTGTTAGTTTATCACCAATTTGAATTTTTTGAACCGCATGAGAAAGAATTAAAGCCTGTTTATCTGTATTTATAGCTATAAATTCCACATTTTTAAGTCCCTCTATAATCATTCTGTTTATAGCATTATTTCCTCCACCGCCACACCCAATTACCTTAATCTGAGCAAATTCCTGAACATCAACATCAAAATCTAGCACAACACTACCTCCTCTTTAGAAAAAATCTGCAAAAAAACCTTTAACTTTTGATGCAAATCCGTTTTTTTCCTTATTATTTTGATTTTTTGACCATTTGTTATCATATGAATGTTCATCTAATTCTTCAAATGAACTATTACTATTTTTAAGATTATTAACAGCTTGAAGTACTATTCCCACTGCTGTAACATAAATTGGGCTAGCTGCTCCCACATACTCTGGAGAACCTATTCTAACTGATTTATCTAGTACCTCTTTACTTAGCTCATTAATCCCTCTAAATAAAGATATACCCCCACCAACTATAACTACACCTGAGATTTCTTTATAAAATCCACTATTGGATAAGTTTCTTTTAATTAAATGTAATAACTCTTCTACTCTAGCATGAATTATGTCAACTAATAAATTGTTATCAATTTCCATTAAATTATCATATGAATCAGTAACTCTTATCTTCTGTGAGTCGTTTCCTTTGCCTCTAACAAGACTTCCGTATTTGAGCTTTAATCTTTCACCTTCACTGAAAGGAATCTTAAGACAAACTGATATATCATTTGATATGTTATCGCCACCTAATTGAACAATCGAAGTATGTTTTAATTTTCCACTCTTGTAGATAGATATATCTATAGTATGAGCGCCAACATCTACAAGGGCTATCCCCATATCCTTCTCTTCTTTTTTAAGTACAGCCTCAGATATCGCAGATGGTTGAAGTACTATACCATTAACTTTAATGCCAGCTCGTTTAACACTTTTCAACAAATTACTAACTACTGTGGATTGTGCCATGACAACTTGTCCTTCTACTTCGAGCCTTACTCCACTCATTCCTCTAGGATCTTTAATGTTGTCATAGCCATCGACAATATATTGCTCTGGTTCAACACCCACTATTTCTTTATCTGATGGAACTGAGATAAGCTTAGCGGCTTCAATTACCCTGTCCACATCACTCTGTTTAATTTCTCTGTCTTCAGAAGATATTGCAATCATTCCCGTATTTCTTACCAGTTCACAAATACCTCCAGGTAATGATATATACCCCTCACTAATTTGTGTATCTGTCATACGCTCGAGTTGTGTAACGCATTGTTTTATAGCCTCAGCTGTGCTATCAATATCAATTACAACTGATTTATTTAAACCACTACATACCACTGATGTAATGCCTATAATCTGAAGTTTTCCATTACTACTAATTTTACCAACTGCTCCGCATATTTTTGATGATCCTAAATCTATTCCTACTATTTGTTCATTCATTAAGTTTATCCCCCCTCGTAAGAGAAACCTCAAGTGTATATATTCAACAAAAAAATAAATTTCCCTCTTAATTTAAATGATTTATTTAAAATATTCAAAATAAATTTAAACACAAATAAAACTAATTACGTTTTATTGTATCTTGCGGATATATAAACTTAATCTTAAATTATTAAACCATGTTAAATTAATTATTCTAAAAAGCAAATCAATCTTCTAGACTAAGTATAATAGCAATATATAGAAAAAGCAATATTATATTGTTAAGAAAGTTTTTCCAAATAGTCTAACATTTATAATTTAGCATTTTAAAAAAAAGAAAGCTTAAAGCTATAATTTATATATACTTTTAGCTTTCTTATTAATTATTCACTTTAATTATGCACTAAATCGATAACATCCTTACCATCATTTCATTGTCAACTGAGTATGTCATTGCCTCATCTTTAGATATAATACCCTTTTTATATAATTCTGCAATAGACATGTCCATAGTTTTCATACCATATTTACCTCCAGTTTGAACACAAGACTGTAATTGGTGTGTTTTCCCCTCGCGAATAAGGTTTTGAATTGCTGGAGTTGATATCATTACCTCGAGAGCTGCCACTCTTCCTTTCCCACTTACCTTAGGTATTAATTGTTGAGAAACTATTCCCTGCATTACGGCAGCTAGTTGAACTTTAATTTGTTGCTGTTGATATGGAGGAAATACATCTACTATTCTATCTACCGTTTTTGCGGCACCTATAGTATGTAACGTAGAGAAAACCAAATGTCCCGTTTCAGCTGCAGTAATAGCAATAGAAATTGTTTCAAGATCTCGCATTTCGCCTACTAATATAACATCTGGATCTTCTCTAAGGATAGCTCTTAAAGCATTTTTATAATTTTTACTGTCTTTTCCAATTTCTCTTTGATTAATTATAGATTTATTATGTTTATGCAAATATTCAATAGGGTCCTCAAGTGTTATAATATTGCATGCTCTAGTAGAATTAATTTCATTAACCATCGCAGCGAGAGTTGTACTTTTGCCACTTCCTGTTGGCCCCGTTACTAAAACTAGCCCTCTTTGTTTAGTGGTAAGAGCCCTGACAACCTCAGGGAGTTCAAGTTGCTTAATTGTAGGTATTTTTAGTGCAACTACTCTAATAGCTATAGTATCGCTTCCCCTTTGCTTATACACATTAACTCTAAATCTCCCAAGACCTCCGATTGAATAAGAAGTATCAATCTCCCCATTTTCATAGTATTCCTCATAAAAATCTTCTAAAATTTCTCTTGAGTATTTTTCAGTATCTGATGGAGTTAATTTCCCCTCCCCTACTTGTATTAGATGGCCATTTACTCTTATAACTGGAACCGATCCAACTGTTAGGTGCAAATCCGATGCATTCTGTTCTATTGTTTTTTCTAGTAATTCATTAAGAGGTATCATCATTGGTCCTCCTGTTCTTTTGTGAATCTTTCAGAATATTTATCTTAGTAGTGTACAATTTACAATTATACCATAGTTATTACAATTTTTTAAAATTATTTAATCTATCTTTAGTTGTACTATTTAATTCCTTATTAAGTTTCTTTAAAGCTCTCTTTTCAATTCTAGAAACATAGGACCTAGAAATTCCTAGAATCAATGCAATCTCTCTTTGAGTTCGAGGGTTACCATCAAGTAGTCCATATCTCATTTGAATTATTATTTTTTCTCTATCCATTAAAGCTACATTTATCTTATTATAAAGTTTTTTAATTTGTATTTTGTTTTCTACTATATCAATTATAGAGTCTTCATCGCTACTTAGTACATCCATAAGGGATATCTCATTTCCCTCTTTGTCAATGCCGATAGGGTCCTGCAGATATACTTCACCTTTTGTTTTCTTGTTATTACGAATAAGCATAAGTATCTCGTTTTCTATACACCTTGCAGCATAGGTAGCAAGCCTTGTTCCTTTACTTGAATCGAAAGAATCGATGGCCTTAATGAGTCCCACAGTTCCAATAGATATGAGGTCATCTACATCCTTTCCTGGATAGGAATATTTTTTTACTATATGTGCAACTAGTCTTAAATTTCGTTCTACCAATATGCCTTTAGCAAGTAGGTCACCATCCGCAAGCTTTGTTAAGTATGATTTCTCTTCTTCCTCACTTAATGGTTGAGGGAATGAACTGCTACCTGTTATATAAGCTGTCAAAAATGTAATATTTCCAATCATATCTAATAAACAATTAATGAGTAGCACAAATGTCCTCCTAATAGAGCTTATTAGTATAATATGATTTATTATATTAAAAGTGCATGTACATGAAATTTATTTTAAATATTTTCTTTAGTCCATAACTTTAAACGCATTAACTACTTCTTTAAATATAGGCGCTGCCGTACCCCCACCTTCTTCATCTGCAACACCATCCACATTCATCTTAATATTATTCACAAATACAACCATAGAATAATTTTTCCCGTTTAAATTAAAAAAACCAACAAACCACCCATCAGATTTCTTTATTTTGTTCTCAGTATATGTAGTTGTGCCCGTTTTACCCCCTATATCCATGCCTTTAATGGCGGCTTCTGTTCCTGTGCCAATTTTACTATTTACTACATCCATCATATGAAGTTTCACGGCCTCAGCTGTTTCTTTTTTTAATACGGTAGTAGTTTTAGAAGTAGTTTTCTCTAATACTTTATTATTGTCATCTACATATGCGTCTATTATACTCGGCTGAACATATACACCATTGTTTATAATAGTATTAGGAATACTAATGGCTTCTAAAGGTGTTATTGTAACATTTTGTCCAATAGCCGTTTGACTTGTTTCAGCGATACTAGGCTTTAATAAATCACCCTGAAACTTTCCATTGTCCTCTTGCTGAAGATTTAATACTTTACGTAATATTCCTTGTTTTTCCGCATAATTATATATATTTTGAATGCCTACCTTCCACCCCAATTGAGCGAATATATTATTAGAAGATTTTGCTAGCGCCTGCGCAACCGTAAATGTGTTCCCTTTAAAAGGTTCTTGCGTGAATATTTTATGATCTAATTTATATTCTTGATTGTTGTCAATTAAATTCATATCTAATCCAGCTTCATCAACAATAACTTTAAAAATTGATCCTGGCAAAGCTCCATTAGTACTTGGATATCCTAAATTTGCATTATATGCATTATCGTCCTTTTGTGCCATAGCTCTTATCTTTCCATTACTGCTTTCCATTAGTACAACACCAATTTGATCATATTTTTCGTATGCTTTTTCTTTAAGAATATCTTCAACTTTAGTTTGAATTTCTTTATCTAATGTAAGTCTTACATTAGTATTATTTTTAGGTTTAATAATTGTGCCTGTATCTATTTCACCATTAACTCCTTTAGTAAGCCTGACTTTTGTGTATTCATTATTTTTAGTTTTGTTATATATTTGCATCTCAAGTGAACCCGCGCTCTTAGATACAATGTTACTAACTACATTTTTAGTTGCAGTATCAACACTTACTTTATTGTATGTTGTATTTGTCAATATATTTTCAATTTTCCAATACCTATCCTTGATAATATCATTAGATTCAAAAGTATAAAACCCTTTTACTTTTTTTATATCTTTAAGTTTACCATAAGTCTCTTTATCAATTTTATATCTTAGTTTTTGTCCATTACCAGTCCCTTTTATCTTTTCTAGATTATAATTTTTATTATAGTTTCGAAGTGTAATGGTCAATGCTTCTAAGTCATATTTGCTTGTATATTCATTAAATCTTAAATAATCCACTGGATCAATAATTGCATAATAGTTGACTTCATAATTTAAAAGCTCACGTCCAAATCGATCAGTTAAACTATATTGAGAACCGTACTTCTCATCTATAGTATATTGTGAATTAAACATAGTTTTCAATATACGTGAATTAAAATACATATAATTTGCAACTCTCCAAATCAAAAAACCAAACAATAACATAAATAAAACCATAACTCTCCAAGTTCTTTTTCGAATTTCACTCCTTTGATTTGAATAACCAAATATATTATTTCTACTATTCATAAAAACACCTCCCCTAGACTAATTCTCGCCTAGAATGAGATGTTTTATACTATAATTTGTTATTTTTTCTGTTTCTGCAGTATCTGACTTATATTTGCATTAATTATATCTATAGCTACCTTATTATGGCCACCTTCTGGTATAATGATATCTGCGTGTCTTTTGGTAGGTTCAGTAAATTGTTCGTGCATAGGTTTAACAACATTTAAATATTGATTAATAACGGACTTCGTTGTTCGACCTCTTTCGTTAATATCCCTTGTAAGTCTTCTTATAAACCTAACATCTGCATCAGTATCTACATATATTTTAATATTCAGCATATCACGAAGTATTTTTTCAGCAAGTACAAGAATTCCCTCAAATATGATAATCTCTTTTGGTTTCACAGAAACTGTTTCTTTTATTCTGTTATGTATTTCAAAATCATATATAGGCTTTTCAATAACCTTCCCTTCTATAAGAAGATTTAGATGCGAAACTAAAAGCGCTGTATCAAAAGCATCCGGATGATCATAGTTTGTTTTTATCCGCTGGTCATAAGAAAGATTACTTTGATCCTTATAATAAGAATCTTGCTCAATCATAGCAATAGATGCATCACCAAACTGTTTATAAATCTCTCTCGCTATTGTGCTTTTCCCTGAACCTGTTCCTCCGGTTATCCCTATTAAAATAGGGCGATGCATTATTTTTTCTCCTTGGATTTGATAAGTATATCATTCTCATGAAGTTTTTCTTTAACATTTACTTTAAATAACATCTGAGCACTTGGTGCAGAAGCTATGCTCTCTCCCTTTGAATTTTTCATATCGTTAAGCACAATTAAAACATTATCCCCCACAGGCCTTAATACTTCGACGATATCACCTTGATATACTTTATTTCTTTGCTCTATTATTGCAATATTATTTTTTTCATTATATTCGCGTACAACTCCAACTATATCGTAATTTCTAATATATGATGAAGATTCACATATCTGATTGTTTGGATCTCCAAAGTAAAATCCAGTATAATATTGTCTATGACTAGGTTTTAAGAGATTATCCATCCACTTCTTCTGGAATTTATAATTTGCTGGATCCTCTATATACATATCCACAGCTTCTCTATAGGACTTGCTTACCGATGCAACATAATATGAGCTTTTCATTCTTCCTTCTATCTTAAAGGACATTATTCCTGATTCTATAAGTTCTGGTACGTGTTCTATCATACATAAGTCTTTAGAATTCATTATGTAAGTTCCTTTATCATCTTCGATTATAGGGAAGTATTCTCCATCTCTTTTTTCTTCCATTAAAAAATATTTATATCTGCACGGCTGTGCACATTGTCCACGATTTGAATCTCTACTCGTCATATAATTAGACATTAGACATCTTCCTGAATATGACATACACATAGATCCGTGAACAAAAGCTTCAAGTTCACAAGTATCAGGTAATTTTGCTCTAATTTCCTTAATTTCATCAATGGACAACTCTCTTGCAAGAACAATTCTTTTAACCCCTTGCTTATGCCAAAAAATAGCTGATTTGTAATTTACATTGTTAGCTTGAGTACTTAAATGAATTTCTAGATTCGGTACAACTTCACGAGCGGTCATAATAATTCCTGGATCAGATACTATGATAGCATCCGCACCTAGTTCATATATATCTCTTAAATAATCTTCTAATCCCTCTAGATCCTCATTGTGAGGAAATACATTTAATGTGACATATACCCTTTTACCTTTTAAATGCGCAAATTCTATTCCTTCTTTTAAATCTTCATTACTAAAATTATCTGCAAAAGCTCTTAAATTCAATTTACTTCCACCTAGATAAACCGCGTCTGCTCCAAAATTTATAGCTGCTTTTAATTTTTCTAAATTACCTGCTGGTGCTAGGATTTCTGGTTTCATCAATTTCATTCCTCCTTACTGTTCCCTATACACTTCCGTGCCGTAACTGATATGCCATCACCCATTGGTATTACTGAAGTCACAAGGTCATCATTATTAGATACTAGCTCCAAATAACTTTTCATTCGTTTTATTATAGTAATTTTTCTACGTGTTGCAAGTTTACTCGATGCAACCATTCCTCGAAAAAGCACATTATCAGCAATAAGAACTCCGTCTTTTTTTAAGAGTCTTAAGCAGTGAGGAAGAAAATGATTATAGTGACCTTTACCTGCATCCATAAAAATCATATCATATTCATCTTGTATACTTTCTAAAATTTCTAAACAATCTCCTTTTAAAATAGTAATTTTACTTTGTAGTCCATATTTTTCTATATTAGCATTTGCTATTTCTATCATTTTTTCATCTCTTTCAATAGTCGTAACCTCACTACATCCACCTGAGGTTAAATTCATTAAAATAGCAGAATAACCTATAGCCGTGCCTAGTTCTAAAATTCTTTTAGGTTTATTTATTGTTACCATTAGCTCTAAAAATTTAGCTGTTTCCTTTTGAACTATTGGAACTCGATTTTCAACAGAATACTTTTCAAGTTCATCTAAGATGCCCACATTACTTGGAATGAGTTCTCTTAAATATTGTTGCATATAATCATATGTTACTCCACTCATTTATTCTCCTCCAAAATCAATAACACAAGTTAACTAAATTCCTTGCGCTTCATCTTATAATAATATGTGTATAAAAAATTTTTATATTAAAAAAGAAAACCATATAAATTAATTATGCGGTTTTCTTTTTCATTAATTAAACTATTTACTTTTCAATTACCTTTTTACATTATTTGCTACTTCTAGTTCCTGCTCTTTTTCTTTCGCCTGAGTCTAATATTCTTTTTCTCATTCTAATATTTAGAGGAGTAATTTCAACTAGCTCATCAACAGCTATAAATTCTAAACATTGTTCTAATGTCATTAATCTTACTGGAACTAGTTTTGGTGATTCATCTGCTCCTGAAGATCTAGTGTTTGTTAATTGTTTCTTTCTACAAACATTTATTTCCATGTCTCCTGCTCTTGCACATTCTCCTGCTATCATTCCAGCATATACAGGTACTCCTGGTTCTAAAAACAAAGTACCACGATCTTGAGCATTAAATAATCCGTAAGTTATAGTTTCTCCACCTTCAAATACAATTAGTGAACCTCTACTTCTATCTGGAATATCACCCTTAAATTTATCGTAACCATCTAAAACGTGATTCATTATACCATTACCCTTAGTATCAGTCATGAGTTCACTTCTAAACCCAATCAATCCTCTTGATGGTACTTTAAATTCTAATCTAGTGTATCCATTTATAGCAGAAGTCATATTAACCATCTCTGCTTTTCTAGGTCCCATTTTTTCCATTACAACGCCCATAAATTCTTCTGGAACATCAATTGTAAGGTGCTCAATTGGCTCTGTTTTATGACCATTTTCTTCTTTGTATATAACATTTGCTTTTGACACTTGGAATTCATATCCTTCACGTCTCATAGTTTCAATTAGAACTGAAAGATGAAGTTCTCCTCTTCCACTTACCTCAAAACCATCCGCATCTGCAGCTTCTACCACTCTTAAACTAACATTTGTTTCAAGTTCTTTCATAAGTCTATCTCTTATATGCCTTGATGTTACAAAAGTTCCTTCTTGACCTGCAAAAGGAGAATTATTAACCATGAAATTCATTGTTAAAGTAGGTTCATCTATTTCAACAAAAGGAAGTGCCTCTGGCTCAAGCACATCAGCTATTGTTTCTCCAATGTTAATGTTTGGAATACCAGATACTGCAACGATATCACCAAGCATTGCTTCTTCAGTTTCTACTCTCTTAAGTCCATCATAAACGAAAAGAGCTGAAACTTTAACGTTGCTTATTGTTCCATCTTTAGCAATAAGTGCAACTTGCTCATTTCTTTTGATTGAACCTCTTTGAATTTTTCCTATTCCAATTTTTCCAACATACTCATTATAATCAATAGTTGAGATAAGCATTTGAAGTGGCATATCTAAATAACCTTCTGGTGCTTTTACATTCTTTACTATAGAATCAAATAATGGTTCCATGTTATCACTTACTTCATCAACTTCAAGTTTTGCAAAGCCTTCTCTAGCAGAAGCATACACCACTGCAAAATCTAATTGTTCATCATCAGCACCAAGTTCAACAAATAGGTCAAAGACTTCATCAAGAACTTCAGTTGGACGAGCATCTTTTCTATCAATTTTGTTAATAACAACGATAGGTCTAATGTCTAATTCTAATGCTTTCTTTAAAACAAATTTAGTTTGTGGCATTGGGCCTTCATATGCATCAACTACAAGAAGTACACTATCAACCATCTTAAGTACACGTTCAACTTCTCCACCAAAATCTGCATGGCCTGGAGTATCAACTATATTTATTTTTATTCCATTATGCATTACTGCTGTATTTTTAGAAAGAATTGTTATTCCTCTTTCTTTTTCTAAATCATTAGAGTCCATTACTCTTTCTTGTACTTTTTCATTTTCTCTAAAAACATTACTTTGTTTAAGTAAGCAATCCACTAGTGTTGTCTTGCCGTGATCTACGTGAGCAATTATTGCTATATTTCTAACATCATTTCTTGTAAATAAATTCATATTAATCCTCCAATTTTTTTCGTGTGTTTACACATTTTACACAAACAAAAATTGGATACGCTTTGAAGTATCCAATTTTCGCACTTACTATACTTATTCTAATATTATCTTGCAAAAAAGTCAACTATGTCTATTATACATTATTAACAAATGATAAATTCGCTTAAATAACATCATTAAATTAGTTTTTTCATAACATCATCTCACATAATGCTAAATGCTTCCTTCTGTAGGTTATTAAGTTAAAATTATTTACTTGCACACTTATCGCAGACACCATAGAATTTCAAACTATGATCCTCAATTTTAAAATCATATTTTTTTTCTACGATTGTTTCTAATTCCTCAAGTAAATCACCTTGCACCTCAAGTACTTTACCACAGCGATTACAAATTAAGTGATGATGTTGATGGTGCTCATCTTCATGGTTTAGTTCATATCGACTGCAACCATCATCTAAATCTAGCTTTCGAATTACATCCATTTCTTCTAAAAGTTGAACTGTTCTATAAATTGTAGCAAGACCTATTTCTGGACAGTCAGCTTTAACCAAATCATATAGCTCTTCTGCTGTAAGATGACTACCTTCACTTTTAATTATTCCATTTAAAATAGCTCTCCTCTGTGGAGTTAGCTTATATCCCTCTTGTTTTAAGGTTTCTTTCAAACTCTCAATGCTCTCTGGAGATACCTTTGACATATATATACCCCTTTTCTAAAACTATCATTTGACCCACTATAGTAAATATAATTACTATAGGTATATTTTAATACTTTATTATAATATTGTCAATTGATAATCATTTAGTTCTAAGAAAACAGGCTAATTATTAAAATTTTGCATTATGAAATTGCATCATAAGCTTCTGAAATCATTTCAAACTCTTCATCATCCTCAATTGTAACTAAAATATCACAACCTTCTGCATCCTTATCAATTCTTAGTGCAATTGCATCAATGTCATCTTCACCAGTTGGTGCAACTATTACGTATTCTTTATCCTCAATATCAAGTTTCGTTAGTACATCAAATTCTATCTCATTTCCCTCTTCATCGTTTAAGAGTATTGTTTCAACATTATTATCCATTCTATTTTCTCCTTTCGAATTATATATTAATACCATTTTAATTTCAATTTTAAAATATGTAATTACCTATTTTATAAATGTGTGCCTAAACTATCTAAATAGCCTTGCAAAATGAATGTCGCTGCAATTTTATCTACAATCTTTTTTCTTTTTGCTCTAGATAAATCGCCCTCAATCATGATTCTATTAGCAGCTACTGTAGTTAGTCTCTCATCCCACATTTTCACTTCTAAATTCAATGTTTCCTTAAGCTTATCACAGAACCGCTGAACTTTTTCCCCTTGTGGTCCTATAGTTCCATTCATGTTTTTAGGAAGTCCTGCTACAAAACTTTCTACATTGTATTGTTCACATATTTTCTCGATTTCTTCTATGTCAATTACTATGCTTTTCCTTTTGATTGTTGTAATTCCTTGTGCTGTTAATCCTAAGGGATCAGATAAAGCTATCCCTATTGTTCTGTCTCCAATATCTAAACCTAATATTCTCATGTACATACTCCTTTAGTAATAGCTTAATTAGTTTAAAGAATTATCTTTAAAAAATAAAATGCCCTTATGGGCATTTTATTTTTTTATGTCTAGATAAGATTTCAAAACTTCCTCTAATATTTCATCTCGCTCTAGCTTTCTTACTAACGCTCTTGCTCCATTGTAGTTCGTTATATATGTCGGATCTCCAGAAATTAAATATCCTACCATTTGATTTACTGGGTTATACCCCTTTTGTATAAGTGAATTATATACGTCAGTCAAAATAGTTTTCGTTAAATCTTTTTTATCTTTTACAAAATCAAATTGGACTGTATTTTGATTAATATCCATTCTATACACCCCTTCCCTTATAATACGATAAACACTGTAATTTACCCTACTTAAGTATATTAGGAAATTACTTGGTAATATAGTACAGTTCTTTAATTACAATAAGCTCCATAATTACATACTAACTATAATACAATTACTTCTTACTAATTATATTATAAAACAACTATTACAAAAAGTATACTACTTTACTAATCTTTCAATTATAGAGCACACATTATCTATTGCTTCATCTAATTTTTCAGGAAGTTTCCCTCCTGCCTCTGCCATGTCAGGTCTACCACCGCCACCGCCACCAGCTATTTTAGCAACTTCTTTAATTACTTTTCCACAATGAATTCCTTTATCTGTTGCAGACTTAGATGCCATTGCAACAAATTGTACTTTCTCATTTACGCTGCTTCCTAGTACCACTACACCATCACCCAATTTATCACGAAGTTTATCAGCTAAATTTCTTAAAGCATCACCGTCCATATCACGCACTTTTCCGCAAATCACCTTAACACCTTTAACTTCCTTAATATTGTCTAACATTTCATCTACTGAAGAACTAGCTAATTTACCTTTTAGAAATATTATTTCCTTTTCTTTATCTTTTAATTCATCTAATTGGGTTTGTAATTTATTTACTATGTCTTTTTCTGAGCATTTCAATGTATTTACGATATCTTTTAATAAACCATTTTTATCTTCAACATATTTTATAGATTTACTACCTGTTATAGCTTCAATTCTTCTGACACCTGCAGCTACGCCAACTTCCGATAAAATAATAAACAATCCGATTTCGCCTGAGTTTTTAACATGTGTACCACCACATAATTCCTTACTATAATCACCTACAGATACTACTCTAACATCATTTTGATACTTTTCATCAAATAATGCTATAGCACCACTTTCCTTAGCTTTTTCTATGGTCATTACATTAGTGTCGACCTTACATACTTTCATAATATTATCATTCACAATCTTCTGAACTTTAGTAATTTCATCCTCCGTAAGTGCAGAAAAATGAGTAAAGTCAAACCTTAATTTATCATCATTTACATAAGATCCTGATTGATGAACGTGATCACCTAAAACTCTTTTTAATGCTTCTTGTAGCATGTGAGTTGCAGTATGATTTTTACAAATTGCAGCTCTTCTATCCAAGTCAACCTTAAGAGTTACTAATTCATCTGCTAGCAATGTTCCTTCAAGAATCTTAACAAAGTGTACAGCCTTACCAGAAGCGCTCTTTTGGCAATCATAAACTTCTGCCTTAAAATTATTATTAAAAATTATTCCTTTGTCACCAATCTGGCCTCCCATTTCAGCATAAAAAGGAGTAACTCCTGTTACAATAATTCCTTTTGAGCCCTTCGAAATCTCGCTGGCAAGTTCTTCCCCGCAAATTAAGACTTTAACCTTTGATTGTAGCTCAATTTTATCATATCCATCAAACTCTGTTTCTATATTTTTAGGAATTAAATTTAATACATCGTCTCCGCTTCCCATATAATTTGAATGTCCTCTAGCATCTCTTGCCCTTTGTCTTTGACTTTGCATTTCACTATTAAATTTTTCTAAATCAATTTTCATACCTGCGTCTCCAAGTATTTCTTCTGTAAGCTCATATGGAAAACCATAAGTATCGTATAATTTAAACGCTTTATCTCCACTTAAAATTTTATTATTATCATTTTTAAGTTCTTCTATATAAACTTTTAAAATATCCATACCAGAATCAATAGTTTCCAAAAATCTTTCTTCTTCAATTTTTATCACCTTTTCTATATAAGATTCTTTTTCTACTAATTCTGGATATGCCTTAAATGAATTTTTAATAACAATATTGCAAAGCTCATTCAAAAAAATATTTTCAATTCCAAGTAATCTACCATGCCTTGCTGCGCGTCTTATTAGCCGCCTAAGTACATACCCCCGCCCTTCATTCGACGGAATTACACCATCACTTATCATGAAGGTCGTGCTTCTAACATGATCAGTAATAATTTTTAAAGATATATCTGTTGTTCGACTTTCTCCACATTTCACGCCAGAGACTCTTGAAACTTCTTCTAAAATATTTTTTATAGTATCTACTTCAAATATACTGTCTGTGCCCTGCATTATAGCAGCTATTCGCTCAAGTCCCATGCCTGTATCTATGTTTGGATTCTTTAATTTATTATAATTACCTTGCTCATCCTTATCAAATTGAGTGAATACTAAATTCCAAAATTCTATTACTCTATCTTCATTTGCTGCTTTAATAAATTCTTCTTCAGTTTTTATTTGGCCCAGTTCTATATTCCTATCAAAGTGTATTTCTGAACTTGGTCCACAAGGACCTTGACCTATTTCCCAAAAGTTATCTTCTTTTCCTAATCTAAAAATACGAGTAGGATCTATATCTGTATTTTTGCTCCATACATTAAAAGCCTCATCATCCTCTAAATATATAGTTATGTATAAGTTTTCTTTTGGTATATTTAAAACAACTGTAACATACTCCCATGCCCAAGGAATAACCTCTTTTTTGAAATAATCTCCAAAAGAAAAGTTTCCAAGCATTTCAAAAAAAGTACCATGTCTTGATGTCTTTCCTACATTTTCAATATCTCCTGTTCTAATACATTTTTGACAATTAGTTATTCTAGTATTGGGTGGTGTTTGAATCCCTGTAAAATATGGTTTAAGTGGTTGCATACCTGCATTTACAAGTAATAAACTACTATCATTCTTAGGTACTAATGGAAAGCTCTGTAGTCTAAGATGCCCTTTACCTTCAAAAAAATTTAGAAAAGATTCCCTAATTTCATTTAATCCTAGTTCTTCCATATTATATCCTCCGTTAATTTATTATAATTTATAATTGCCTAAATATTAAAAAACCTTCACTTCCCTAAAACAAGGGACGAAAGTTCTCCGCGTTACCACCCTAATTATATCACAAAGTAATTAACAAAATTAATTACTTTGCAATATCTCTCAACAAAATAAGGTTCAAAGATAGCTTCGATATACCTATCAAGAAGTTTACACCATACACTTCCTCTCTAAATGATTAAATATATTTACTATTTCTTATCATTACCTAATATTAGCTTATATTTATTAATTATAGCATATTTTGCCTTAATACTTCATTAATATACAAATTATAATTAAAAATATAATTGTTGTCAATATTAAAGGTGTATATACTATATTTTAAGCATAAGAAATAAAATAATCTCATTTGCTATGCTTAAAATAAATAATAGTTTAAATCCTCAAATATGACTTTAGCTACAACTCCAAGCGGCACCGCCAATATCATACCCAAAATCCCTCCAACCTTTCCTCCTATCATTAATAATATGATTACTGTTAGAGGATGCATACTTATACTTTCTCCAATTATTTTTGGAGACAATATACTTCCTTCAATTTGTTGAAGTGCAAATAGCCACAATGCTGTATAAAAAGCTATTTTTGGAGAAGATAAGAGCCCTATTAATATTATAGGTATCACACCAAATATAGGCCCAAAATAAGGGATTATGTTGAAAATTCCATTTATTAATGAAAGTATCACAGGAAAATCAATTTTCATAAATATTAAAATGAAAAAGGTAGCAATAGTTATAATACCACACAAAATAAGTTGACTTATAATATATCTCCCTAGTACCTTATCAATATCCTCAATAATTTTTTTTATTACATTCCTGCTCTCTGGCGGAAAAACTATCAATGTCTTATTTATCATATTTTCACTATCGCTTAAGAAATAATATATTATTAGTGGTGTAACCATGTAAGTTAATATATTTTCACCCAGGCAAATGATAGAATCAAATATTTTATTAGATAATGCGAGTATTTGAACATTTGATTTATTGTATATTGTATTTATAATAGTACTCATAATTTTGTTCGTACTTAACACTTTTATTTTCATATTTGCATTAATTAAATGATTTCCTAACTCATTTATTGCCGTATTTATATGTAATCCTTCTCTAAATATTGATGGTATTACTACTACTAGGGTTAATAATATTAACCCTAGTAGTCCGACTATTATTAAAGCAGATGCTGCTTTTTTATTTACCCCTCTTCTAATTAAAAGCATATATAGTGGTTTTAATATATACGCTACAATAAATGAAATAAAAACCAAATTAATTAATTGTTTAATTATAGGTATTCTTATTGCTATAAAGATTATGAATACAAAAATAACGATGCTGATAATAGTTATAACTAACTTCCTTTTGCTAGTTTTTTTCATTGGCTTTTCCCTCTACAAAAAAGTTATGTGGCATGCTTTTAAAACAATATTCATCACAATTGGGAATGTAGAGAATATTCTCTTCTCCAAGTATTAATTCATTTATTAACATTATTCTCTTCCCTCTAAGCAAATTTGTAATGAAACCTGAAGACACTATAACTCCTTTAATTTTAAAAGTATCGCGTGTAAAAGTGATATCCTCAACCATACCAAATACATTTCTACACTTATCTATTACATCCATATTAATAAAACTATGTAAACATAAATATTTATTATTATCAACCTTTTTAACCACCATATGCTTATTGAAATATATGATGTCTTCTTTTAATACACTTAGATTTTTCCGAAAAAACTTATAAGGAGAAATCACAAATCCAATTACCCTCCCTTTACTAAAATCTATTAATAAGTCTCTAATAAACCCAATTTTTTCTCCATCCACAGTCACAACATCCATAAATATAAAATCTTTGCTTTTAAACATATTATCTCCTACGTGAAAAAACTTAATTATTTTTTAGTTACAGTTATGTTTTCCAATTAGTCAAATAATTATTACATAAATAAAGATAATTGTATTATTGGTTTGGAGTTTATTATAATATAAACAATTTATTAAAAAAGCAAACCAAAACAAAACTACATTGATTAATTACTAATGTAGTTTTATTTTGGTTTATTTTAAATCATCCTTCCAAGGTTCTAGATTTTGTGACTCTCTATAATTATTTATTGCATTATGGATAGTTTGTTCTGCAAGTACCGAACAATGCTCTTTTAAAGCCGGTAATCCATCCAGAGCTTCAATAACTGACTTGTTAGTTAGCTTCCATGCCTCCTCTAATGTTTTATCTTTAATAAGTTCTGTTGCAATGCTAGACGATGCAATAGCTGAGCCACAACCAAAAGCCTTAAACTTAACGCCGATTATTATATTATTTTCAACTTTAATATAAATCTTCATTATATCTCCGCACTTAGGGTCTCCTGCATCACCAATACCGTTAGCATCACTCAAAATCCCCATATTTCTTGGACTGTAAAAATGCTCCATAACTTTATCACTATATTCCATAATCTTACTCCTTTTTTTCATGTCAAAGCAGTCCACAATTATAATTATTTACTACTTTGTAACATCAAAGAATATTCTTCGTAAATACAAATAGATACCTAGTCTTTAACTAGATATCCATCTGCTTAAATAATCTGCCAAAACAGATTTATTTAAATTATATCTATAATATTCCCTCAATAATCCCACCACCAACCACTAAGTCCTCTAAATAGAAAACCACTGATTGACCCTTGGTTATAGCTCTTTGTTTCTCATCGAAAACGACCTTTACTCTGTTATTTTCTACAGGAATTAAAGTAGCTAATTGAGGTTTTGCAGAATATCTAATTTTAGCTGAAACTCTTAAATTTGACTCGAGTTTATCAAATAGAATAAAATTCAATTCTTTTGCTACAAGCCCAATTTTAAAAATATCCTCTTCATCCCCTAGAACCACTTGGTTAGTTAAAGGATTAATATTATTAACAAAAACAGGCCTGCCTACTGCTATTCCTAGTCCCTTTCGTTGTCCTATAGTATAATACACAATTCCTTTATGTGTTCCCATGACATCTCCATGCTTATTAACAAAGTTCCCTGGCTTTATTTCCTTGCCACTATACTTCTTAATATAATTTCCATGGTCATTATCCGGTATAAAACAAATTTCTTGACTATCCCTTTTTTTAAAAACTTGGAGTCCAATTCTTTCTGCTATTTTACGTATTTCTGGTTTAGAATAATCTCCACAGGGCATTAGCGTATGTCTTAATTGATCTTGATTTAAGGTATAAAGAGCGTAAGTCTGATCTTTTTTATCATCCTCTGATTTTTTAAGTACATATCTATCATCGCATTTTTCAATTTTAGCATAATGTCCTGTAGCTATATAATCAGCCCCAAGTGCCTTGGCTTTTCTTAAAAACTCTTCGAATTTAATTGTCTTATTGCATACAATACATGGATTAGGCGTTCTACCTTCCATATATTCATCAATAAAGTTATCAATAACATTTTCCTTAAAAACATCCTTAAAATTCATAACATAAAAAGGTATATCTAGAACGTCTGCAACGCGTCTTGCGTCATTTGCCGCTGAAATAGAACAACATCCACCTTCATTTTCTTCATAATCAGGGTTGTCTGGGGAGAGCTTCATCATAATTCCTATAACCTCATAACCTTTCTCTTTCAAAAGATACGCAGCCACAGAGCTATCTACTCCACCACTCATTCCAATAACTACTTTTTTTTTCATTTAATATCACCTATTCTTCGTGTACTTCACCATGTATATCATCGTGTTCTTTGTAATCCCATACCTTAAGTCCAGCTTTAGTTCTATAATCATTAATTGCTATGTGAATAGCTTCTTCAGCAAGTACTGAGCAATGCATTTTTATTGCCGGAAGACCATCTAAGGCTTCAGCTACAGCTAAATTTGTCAATGTCCATGCATCATCAATAGATTTACCCTTAATAAGCTCTGTTGCCATACTTGAAGATGCAATAGCTGATCCACAACCAAAGGTTTTAAACTTTGCATCTACTACTATATTATCTTCCACTTTTAAATAGACCTTCATGATGTCTCCACATTTAGCGTTACCAACTTCACCAATTCCGCTAGCATTTTGAATTTCTCCTACGTTTCTTGGATTAGTAAAATGGTCCATAACTTTTTCACTGTACATCATATTAATCTTCCCCTTTCTTTAAGTAATCATCCCATAGAGGGGACATATCTCTTAGTCTTTGAATAATTTTTGGAACTGTTTCTAATACAAAGTCTACTTCTTCCTCAGTAGTAGCATCACCTAAAGTTAGTCTTAGGGATCCATGAGCTATCTCATGAGGAAGACCTATTGCGAGAAGCACGTGAGATGGATCTAAAGAACCTGATGTACATGCACTTCCACTTGAGGCTGCAATGCCTACTGCATCGAGCATTAATAATATAGATTCGCCTTCTATAAATCTAAAGCAGATATTAGAATTACCAGGGAGTCTATTTTCTCCTATTGGTCCATTTAGTCTTGAATGTGGTACTTCTAGTAACCCATTCATAAGCTTATCTCTTAGATAAACTAACTTTTTATTGCTTTCTTCCATGTTTCCCACGGCAAGTTCAATGGCTTTACCAATTCCAACTATACCAGCCACATTTTCAGTACCAGCTCTTCTATTTCTTTCTTGACCACCGCCATGAATTAAATTATCAATTTTAATGCCTTTTCTTACATATAAAGCACCTATACCCTTAGGTCCGTAAAATTTATGCCCAGCAAGAGACAATAAATCTATATTCAATTCCTCTACATCCACTGGGATATGGCCTACTGCTTGAACTGCATCTGTATGGAAAAGCACTTTTTTACTTCTACATAATGCCCCAATTTCTTTTATTGGCTCTATTGTTCCAATTTCATTATTAGCAAACATTATCGATACTAAAATAGTTTTATCTGTAATTGCATTTTCTAAATCCTTAATATTAATAAATCCATATTCATCAACAGGTAAATATGTAATGTCGAATCCGTTTTTTGCTAAATATTCACAAGTATGAAGTACTGCATGATGTTCAATAACTGTTGTTATTATATGATTTCCCTTTTTCTTGTAAGCAGAAGCAATTCCCTTTATAGCCCAGTTATCCGCTTCTGAACCTCCACCCGTAAAATAAATTTCATTTGACTTAGAGTTTATCACTTTTGCTATTTTGTCCCTTGAAACATCAATTGCCTTTTTAGTTTCTCTTGATAGAGAGTAAATTGAAGAAGGATTTCCAAAGTGTGTTGTAAAATAAGGAATCATTGCGTCCAAAACTTCTGTTTTAGTATAAGTGGTTGCTGCATGGTCCAAGTATATTAATTTATTCATTATCTTTCACTCCTTTAATTAGTGTCATTTTGTTATAATCATCCACAATATCTTTTAAATTTATTGAAGACGTTACACTATCTATACTATTTTTTATTTTCTTCCATAATAATCTGGTAGCACAACAATCAATATTATTGCATGCCCCGTCTTCAAGACAATTTGAAATTTCAATTGGTCCTTCAAGTACATTAATAACATCATATACAGTTATTTCCTCTGGTGTTCTATTGAGTATATACCCGCCCTGAGATCCCCTTACACTTTTAATAAGTTTAGCACGCCTTAGAGCTGAAAATAATTGTTCTAAATAATATTCCGAAATACCTTGCCTTTCAGATATACATTTAATAGATACAGGTTTTTCTCCATAATTTATCGCTAAATCTACCATGGCTTTGACCCCATATCTTCCCTTCGTAGATAATTTCATATAATCACTCCCTTAATCATCACCTGCGGTGCCGCAATATTAACGACTTCAGAAGATGATATACCCCTTTGTAGAACTCTGGAGTAGATAACAATTCTCAATTGTTATCCCCCTACTGAAGTTTTCACTTTATTAAAGTATGTGATACCCACTAACAACAGAGGGGGCTTTTCTTCTAAAATGTTGTTAAAGTAGAGTGTTTTACTATACTTTCTAAATTTATAATATCAACTCCTAGTAATCTTGTCAACTATAAATTTCCCGAATTTCTTTTATTATCTCCATCTATAAGCTAAATTATTGGATTATCCATTGATAAACACCCTATACATCCATAATGCTCAACATTATATATTTAATAACAATTAAACTGAACTTACTAAATAAATTCATATTCATCCTTGAACTATTTAACTATATATAGTATAATTTAAAAAACACTTTGGAGGAATATCACCCACGTAGGTACGCCACTTATGTTGGGTTTTTTATATTTTTATAGGAGGTATTAAAAATGAAAAATGAAATCGTAAAACCATCAATTTTACCTGGATTTATGGAGTTACTACCTACAGACCAAATTCAGTTTAACAAGTTAGCATATAACATAAAAAAAACATATGAGAGCTTTGGATTTATGCCAATAGATACACCAGTTATAGAGAAATCAGAAATTTTACTTGCAAAAGGCGGCGGAGAAACTGAAAAGCAAATTTATAGATTCTCAAAGGGTAGTAATGATTTATCCCTTAGATTTGATTTAACCGTCCCACTGGCAAGGTATGTTGCTCAAAATTTTAATTCCTTAACTTTCCCCTTTAGAAGATACCAAATTGGTAAGGTATATAGAGGAGAGAGAAATCAAAAAGGACGTTTTCGTGAATTTTACCAATGCGATATCGATATTGTTGGAAGCAACTGTTTAAGTATTTTGAATGATGCTGAAATACCTAGTATTATTTATTCAATATTCAATAATCTCGGTTTCAAAGACTTCACTATAAAAATAAATAATAGAAAGCTCTTAAATGGATTTTTTGAATCCTTAGAAATTGAAGATAAATCAGACGTTTTAAGAATTATTGATAAGATAGACAAAATTGGAGTAACACTTGTTACTGAAGAACTATTAAGTAGTGGTATAAGTAACGATGCTGTAGAGCAAATCCTTAAATTTATTAACATAACCGGCAACAACCAAGAAATTTTATTTTTATTAGAGAATCTAAACATCTCTACAGAGAGTTTTAAAGAGGGATTATGCGAGCTTTCGGAAGTCACTAAATACGTAAAATTATTTGGAGTTCCTGATGATAATATTAAAATAGATTTAAAAATATCTAGAGGTCTTGATTATTACACTGGAACAGTTTATGAAACATTTTTAAATGAATATCCATCTATTGGATCTGTGTGTTCGGGTGGACGATATGATAATTTAGCAGAGTATTACACAAAACAAAAATTACCGGGCGTAGGAATATCAATTGGGCTTACTAGGCTGTTTTATCAATTAAATGAAGTTGGATTCTTTAAAAAAGATATTAGCACTTGTATAACTAAAGTATTAGTTATACCACTAGATAATAATATTGATTATGGAATTTCATTTGCAAAAACTTTAAGGGATAAAGGAATAATTACAGAAATATACCTTGAGGACACTAAAATAGTAAAGAAACTTGGATATGCAAATAAATTAGGTATTCCTTTTGTAATTTTGATTGGTGATTCGGAAGTTCAAAATAAAAATGTTTCTCTAAAAAATATGATTACTGGTGAGCAAATAACCGTTGATTTTGATACTGCTTATAAAATAGTTAATGTATAAATTTTTTTAACAAAAGTATGATTATTTTTTAATCACCTTTTCCTCGTAAACCAATATTATATACTGTAAATAATATTGCGAGGAGGAGTATCATGTCAAATAAATACATTAGTCCAAGCTACAGAGATTTGGTACTTGGCGTAAACAAAAAGGTACCTCTTATATTCGGAAAATATGTTACTGCAATTAATTTTGATAATGCAGCAACTACACCACCTTTTAAATCTGTTATGGAAGACATTGTTAATTTTGCTCCATGGTATTCCTCTATACATCGTGGTGAAGGATATAAGTCTCAGCTAACTACCAATTTATATGATGATTCTAGAAATGTTGTAAGAAAATTTGTTAATGCTGATTCTAATAATACAGTTATTTATGTTAAAAATTCCACGGAAGCCTTTAACAAACTTTCCAACTTATTATACAATCCCTATAAAAAAAATGTTATATTATCAACAGATATGGAGCATCACTCAAACGACCTACCTTGGAGAGATAAATTTATTGTCGATTATATATCCTTAGATGCATCTGGTAGGCTGTCAATAGATGATTTAGAGGCTAAATTAAATAAATATAATAATTATATAAGACTTGTCACAATTACAGGTGCTTCAAATATTACTGGCTATAAAAACCCGATTTATGATATAGCTAAATTAGTTCATAAATTCGGCTGTAAACTACTTGTGGACGGTGCGCAATTAGTACCTCACGCTGCTTTTATTATGAGTAATGAAAATTCCGAATATAATATAGATTTTTTAATTTTCTCTGCTCATAAAATGTATGCTCCTTTTGGCACAGGAGTATTAATTGGGCCTAAAAGTATTTTAGATAACTGTAACCCTGATTTAGTGGGCGGTGGGACCGTGGATATTGTTACTCATGATTTTATTAAATGGAATGACTCACCAGAGAGGCATGAGGCTGGATCTCCAAATGTTATAGGGTCTATAGCTTTGGCATCTGCTATTAAGACTTTAAATAAGATTGGTATGAATAATGTGGAACGGATTGAAAAAAATTTAACTGCTTATGCCATCTCCCAAATGAAAAACATTCCAAACCTAAAAATCTATTGTGACACCTCAAAAGGCACCGACAGGGTTAGTATAGTTCCCTTTAATATTTATGGGATTGAGCATGCCCTGGTTGCAAAAATTCTTTCCTATGAATGGGGTATTTCTGTAAGGAGTGGGTGTTTTTGCGCTCAGCCCTACATTGTCAAGCTATTAAATATTTCTAGTGAATTTTTAAGTAAGCGAATAAATAATCCTAATTTATACCATCCGGGAATGGTTAGAATCAGTTTTGGACTATATAATACTTATTCTGAAATTGATATATTAATTTATGCCCTAAATAAAATTTCGTTTAAAAGAGATTATTATATTCTTAAATATGAAAACATGAATAAAACTCTTTTCGATATATGATTTTAAATTATTAACCGAAAATTAAAAATAGTACACTAAACTCTATATTTTCGCTATAATATTTGATTTCTAATATTATAGCGAAGATACCAACTCTGTGTACTATTTCATTATTAATTTATCTATATTCCGTTTTTATTATGTATACTTATATAATGATTCCTACTTGATATAAGTTTCTAATATTTCTCCATAATATAAAGTATGATAATTCCCATTTTCATAAGAACTTTCTACAATATCTTTTGAAAGAAGCTTCGGATTCATCTCCTGTTTATATATAATTTTGCATTCATAATGAAGTCCACAATCACCAATTATTGGAGTATCGACCTTTTTACTATTCACTAATGTTAAATTGCACTCTTTAAATTTATCAATGTCTCTCCCTGATTTACTTCCACACACAGTCAATGCATTCTTTAGATTTTTACTTAAGGGTATACTCACAGTAAAATTATCAGAATTTTCAATAAGGTCAAATGTGTATCTTGATTTTCTTACCATGACTGTAAATATAGGTCTATTCCAGACATATCCTACATTTCCCCAACCTATTGTCATAGTATTAATCTTCTCACCAGATTTTACTGTTAAGAATGCTCCTTGCGTACTTAAAAATTCCATACCACTTTCTAAATTCTCCGTAAAATTAACTTTCATTTATAAAACCTCCATTTTTATTAATCTACATACCTATAAAAATAATATTATTATAGGTATAGTAATTCCAGATGCTATTGTAGTTATAAATACACATTGTGACGCGAGTAGACTGTCACCACCATATTTTTCAGAAATTATTGGAGCCATTACTGCTGCAGGCATTGCTTGCAGTATAACACATATGGTAAGTAACAATTCATCTACCTTTAAAAGTTTTAACACTACATAAACAATCATTGGAACTAAAAAAAGTCTAACTACTGCAGCATAGTATACAGAAAAATCAGAAAAAGCATCCTTAAATTGCATTTCTGCAAGCATTGAACCAACGATTATCATAGATATCGGTGTTGTGGTAGCTCCCACTAGTTTTAGTGAAGTCTCAATAGGCACCGGTAATCTTATTGAAAACGCGAATAAAATAAGTCCGATAATTACTGCTATAAGCGCTGGGTTTGTTAATGCTTTCCACATGGATTTAAAATTCTTTTCTCCTGTGAATAGCATTACCCCTACTGTCCACACTAAAACATTAAAGGCAATATTAAATATTGCTGCATAAAATACACCTGTTCCTCCGTAAATACTTTCTAGCACTGGATAACCCATAAACCCTACATTTGAAAAAATAGTTATAAACCTAAATACTTGCTGCTTGTTTTTAGGAGATTTAAAGAAAAACAGCTTACTAATAAATATTAGACTTATATGTATTAAGAAAGAATATATTAAAATCTTTTGAGCATTACTGACCATCCCTTGTTCATACTTAATATTAAATGATGTAACTATCATAAATGGCAAGGTTATATTTAGTAATAATTCTGACAAACCTTTATCAACTACCTTATTAAGAAACTTCTTTTTTTTGGCATAAAAACCTACCGCCATAATAATAAATAATACGATAACTTGATTAATTAACTGGCTATTTCCCATTTTTATTCTCCTTAAGTGAACTACTCACCACCTAAGAGATGGGAGCTTCTTGGTCAATATAGCTAATGCTACAAGTTTATCCAAGCTATCAAGGTCATTCAAGCCTCTCTAACAATATATCTTTTATTACATTGCTAGTTTTATTAAAAACATACTATTAACTTATGATTAGCATATTAAATCATCTTCTGGGTCGCTGCAATATTAACGACTATTTAATATGTAATGGCAGTATTAAGATCTCTTAATACTGCCATTACAATAAAATACATTTTTTATATAGACATATATTCCATTTTTCTTTTTTTAAAATACACCGGTTTCAAGTTGCATATCTCGCATATCCTAATAGCTTCCATGAAATTTCCACCAATATCCTCTGCATGATGAGCATCTGATCCAATGGTTACATATTTCCCTCCTATTTGCTTGTATGCTTTATAAATATCAATTAAATTATTATAGGCTTCCTTATTGCCCAGTCTTCTAGTATTAATCTCAATTATTTTTTCATTATGTACTATAGCTTTTAGCACTTCATTTATATATTCAGTAAACTCATGATAGTTTATTTCGTTATCTTTAAAAGTAGCATATCTAGATATATAATCAATATGGCCTAAACTATCAATAAAGTCATACTTTTTTACGCAATCAACCATACTTGAAAAATATCTTTCAAAGGCTTCTTTTTTGGTTTTACCTTCATAACATTTTGGATAGTAAAGATCTTCTCCCATGGCAACATGTATGGATCCAATTACATAATCAAAAGGATATTTGCTCGTTATATCTCTATTTTCATCTAAACAAATTTGTTGCATACCAATTTCAATTCCAAGCATAAGATTGCTACTCCTATACTTCTCATAGTCATTAAAATATTTATCTATATCAAAAATAATATCTGTTCCTGTTGGAAAATTTAAATCTAGATGCTCTGTTAAAGTCATATCTATACCGCTTCTTCTTGATTGTTCTAAAGCGTCCTGAATCTTCATTTGAGAGTCGTCAGAGAACTCTGTATGTATATGTGAATCAATCATAATTCATCCTCCTGCATTACTTTAGAGTATTTAACAACTAATAATTACGTTAGTATAATTAATTATATCAAAATTTGGCACAAAAAGATATAACCTTAAAATCAATCTTAGGGTTATAAAATTACTTAAGGTTATACATTACTTTGCCTTCCATTATGTATTATGGAAGGACTTTATGGTTTGTATTTAGTATATTTCCTCCGCCAGAGATCGTTGCATCATATGTTCCTGACATGGTTTCCATACCAACAATCCAATTAAATGTAGTCACTCCTGTTTCATCTGTAGTACGCCATTGAATGACAGCTACTGTTTTATTTGCTAATTTATAAGAAGTCTTTATGTTGTATAAAGTGTTAGGCGTTCCCTGTATTGTTATAACACCTGTTTCTCCGCGTTTAACATTGGATACGGCGTTTATAATTTTCAATTGACTTTGAACTACCATAGATTGTTTTTGTGATATATTTTCTTGTTTTAGCATAGACACTGCTTTAGTAGTGTAATTGTATCCCGTAATACACAGACCTAATAATAAAGCGCATGCTATTTTCATTTTCATAAAATCACCTCTTTTTTTATGGTGCCCATGTTTAAAACAAAAATACTACATAATATTAGTGTCCCGCACGTTAATGCTCATTTCTTTTATCATTATTTTAATTTTTCTAAATGATAAATTTCTAAATTTATATTTGTAAATCATATTATAATATGTAAATTTATGGTATAATATCATTTACTAGAATAACAAAATTATAACGGGAGGATCATATTAATGATTGAAATTTTAAATCAATTTAGCGGAGCATCAGGTCAACCTATTAGACTTATTGCTATAATATTATTTATCTTTGGGGTTTTACAATGTTTTTTTGGTTATAGGATATTTAAATTTTGGATTGCAGTTTGTGGATTTTTGACATTTGGTATACTAGGCGGATTAATGTCTGTATTTGTTTTAGGGAGCTCAGGAGCAGGAATGTTTTTCGGACTGCTCTTCGCTATAGGAGGGGCTTATATATCATTCAAAATATATAAGGTAGGAGTCTTTACGCTTTGTGGTCTTATGGGATTTTTATTAACTTATATACTGACACAAAGTATTGTATTATCAATAATTTTGGGATTAGGGGTGGGTATATTAAGTCAATTTTTTGTAAAGCCTGTAATAATTCTCTCTACAAGTGTTTCCGGTGGCTTTACCTCTGCTATGAGTTTACTTACGATACTTAAAGTAGATAGTAATTCAGATAGTATAGTTCTTAGTATAGTCTTTTCCATAGGTGGAATATTAATACAATTTGCTTTACACAAAATAGAAACAAATACAAATCCATGCTTGTCAAAAATCAACTCACCTAAACATAAAAGTATTACACAAAGGAATCCTTTCTCATCGTGTATAAAAAACAAAATAAAAATGGATAATTTGCTTGTGGCAAAAGAAGTACAGGGGGTAACTTTTGATGAAGTTTGTCAAAATCTTCTTGAAGTTCTTTATTCAACTAAGTGCTTAAAAACTATTATGCCATTTATAGATTATATTTTGTATTTTGTAAGTATTCTATCCATTGGATTATCCATTTTTATTTTTACAGAATTTAATTGGATTAACAGTACCATATCAGTATTATTATTTGTGGGGATTTTATGCTTTATAAAGAAAAAGTATATCGCTCTTGCTATATCCTTTTCACTTGTTACTATCTCAAGATTAATGATACTCGCTAGCTCCTTATCAATACTGCATCATTCCCAATACAGTATCCCTTATTATTTAATAGATACAGCAATTATAGGGTATGTTGCATTTGAATCAATAAAATATTTTGTGAAATCAGGAGAGGGTATTTTATTAAAGAATGCAATACAGGGTTTATTTCAAAAGCAAAAGCACACTAGCCATACTATTAACACACCACTTCAATCTATAAATGAAATTAAAATTATGATAAGATGTCCAAATTGCGCTGCGCTTAACAGCGAAGTTTCTAAATTTTGTGATAGTTGCGGAACAATATTAATAATTGAAAAAAAGGCTATTGATGACACCGGAAACAAAGATATAGATATGTAAAGAATAGAAGGTGCCATCCACGTGACAAGTGGCACCTTCTTAGAATGAAAAACAATTCTGGTTTATCATAAAGTCTTGCGGAAGCTCCATATAATACAGCTGCTACGTGCTTGCATAAAATTGCCCAATCAGGACAGCTACAACACAAGTCTATTTCATTAGGTGACGGAAAAAGCCCCTTACCTTTTGCTGTAAAGAAATTTGCTAGTACTTTGGGAAATTTGCCTTCTATGAGTTCTTCAATAGATTCAATTTTGCCTAAGCATTGATTTATAATGTCTTCCCATATATGCTCAGGTAGTGCTTTTATACTAATATCTACCTTGTATGGTTTTGATCTACTTCCTTGAACTAGAGCATTTATATTTCCTTCTATTATTTTAAGGTCTAAAACTGCTCCATTTACTGTTGAGAGTAAGTTTAAAAGTTTTTTATTATTTTTCCCATACTCTATAAGTACATTTTTTAATGGAAGATGCTTTGATTCACCACTTTCTACATCATTTACTGAGAAAGTGGCTAAAAATGCGAAAGGATAGTCATTTTTTCACTCTTAACTAAGTGAAAAAATACACGTCCTGCTAAGTTAATATTAGGGCTAAAAGAAGAAAAAAACTCTGCAACGCTTCCATTATAATCCTCTATCATTTCACTAAAAGAATTGTTTAACCCTATCCATAGTTTTTCAATCCATATATCATTTAACTATTCTGAGCCCGTCAAATAAGGATCACTATCTAGTAGTTCTGTAATTTCATTTTTTTCTATATTCACTTTCATTTTTTATAAAACGATTATCTATTTCTTGTTGAATAGAAACTTACTCTTCACTTAATTTTTCTTTTGTTAATTGCCAATCAAGTTCAAACATACCATCTTTTTTATATATTGCAATCAATTACCAAACTTAATTAATTGCATCAGACTAAATCAATGCAATTATATTATAAGCCTTATTATTCTAGAGTTCTATAATAAGTTACAGAGTGGTGCTTGTAACAAAAAAGGATAGCAAAATCTTTTTACAAAGTTTTTACTATCCTTTTTAATTTTTTTAAATTTTACTCGATTTCCACTTAATATAATGGGTATTTGCTACACAATTGAACTACATTCTCTCTGATTGGTTCTAAATTACCTTCTGCATTTTCTATAGTTTGATTTATAAGAGCAGCTATTACTTTCATTTCTCCTTCTTTAAATCCTCTTGTAGTTACAGCTGGTGTTCCAATTCTTATACCACTTGTAACAAATGGGCTTAAAGTTTCATTTGGTACAGTATTTTTATTTACAGTAATACCCACAATATCTAATAGCTTTTCAGCCACCTTACCAGTAATGTTTTTATTAGTTAAGTCTATAAGTAAAAGATGGTTATCTGTACCTCCTGATACTAATTTAAACCCATATTTTAAAAGCTCTTCTCCGAGCACCTTTGCATTTTTAACTACTTGATCTATGTATACCTTAAATTCTGGCTTAAGCGCTTCTCCAAAGCAAACAGCTTTAGCTGCAATAGTATGCATTAATGGACCACCTTGCATTCCTGGAAAAATTGACTTGTCTATTTGTTTTGCGTATTTTTCCTTACATAAAATTACTCCACCTCTTGGGCCTCTTAAAGTTTTATGTGTAGTTGTTGTAACAAAATCAGCATATGGCACCGGTGATTGGTGTGCTCCTGTTGCAACAAGTCCTGCAATATGCGCCATATCAACAAACATATACGCTTGAACCTCATCGCAAATTTCTTTAAACAGTTCAAAATCTATAGCTCTTGGGTATGCACTTGCACCAATAACTATCATTTTAGGCTTATGCTTTTTAGCAAGTTCCCTAACTTCTTCATAATCTATAGTCTCTGTTTCTAAATTAACGCCGTAGGGAATGAAGTTATATAACATTCCAGAAAAATTTACTGGACTCCCATGAGTTAAATGTCCCCCATGGTTCAAATTCATACCTAGTACAGTATCTCCTGGTTTTAGCACTGAAAAGTATACAGCCATATTAGCCTGCGAACCTGAATGAGCTTGCACATTAGCATGTTCTGCTCCAAAAAGTTTTAATGCCCTTGTGCGGGCTAAATTTTCTACTTTATCAACTACCTCACAGCCACCATAATACCTTTTACCAGGATATCCTTCTGCATATTTATTCGTTAATATAGAACCATTTGCTTCTAGCACTGCTTTGCTAACAAAATTCTCAGAAGCTATTAATTCTATATGATCCTCTTGCCTTGTATTCTCCTCTTCAATTATTTCATAAACCTTTGAATCACTTTTCTTTAGATATTCTTCCATATTCATATCCTTCCTTTCCTCTTTTGGTTTTAATTAAAATATTACTATAAAGTGATGAATATATATATTATATTTATATTATAAAATTTAATATCGTATTTATCAACCCAAAAGATGAAAATCACTCTTAATGTTTTAAACTTTTTATAAATTTTGATTATTGTATGCGTTGAACCTTTTTCCCTGCAGCATTTTAACATACGCCCCATCCATATAGGCATCGTTTTCATAACGTTAAAAAATAATAAATAACTTAATTTTCTAACTAATAATAATTTATTAGTTTTATGGTATATAATGATGGTGCAATTTTATTATATACGCCACAACATCTAAACTTCAAAACTTAATAAATATTTAAACCTAATTAAATATTTATACCTTATTATAGTCTAAAAAAATCTAAAATAATTTTATACTGAAAGGAGATTACATGCATATTGATGATATTATTCATATAGCTACTGACGCTGGTAAAATCATTTTAGAAAATGGTGGAGAAACCTACAGAGTTGAACAGACAATTACTATGATATGTGCCTCTTATGGCATACCACACACTGAAAGTTTTGTTACTCCCACTGGTATTATGGTCTCTATAACTAATAATGAAAATCAAACCATTTCATTAATTAAAAGAGTTCATATTAGAACAGTTAATCTTAACAAGGTTTCTATGATCAACAACCTCTCTAGAAAGCTTGTATCAAGCCCTTTATCCATGGCGGATATAAGATTAGAAATTGATTATATTAATAAATTACCACCTTATTCTCTAAAAACCACCACATTTTTTTCTGCTTGCTGTGCAGGATCTTTTACGCTTCTTTTTGGTGGAAATTATAAAGACTTTTTTATTGCCTTTATAATTGGAGCTCTTATTAATTGTTTAAGCGGGTCTTTAGATAAATTAGAAGTAAATAGTTTCCTAAAAAACATGCTTTGTGGTTCTTTGGCTGCATTCATTGCCCTTGTAGCTACATCTTTAGGACTAGTAGGTAGTATGGATACTATAATAATAGGATCCATCATGATACTAGTCCCTGGTATTGCAATAACAAATGCTATAAGGGATACTATTGCTGGTGATTTAGTTTCTGGTATATCTCGCTCAATTGAAGCTTTATTCATAGCCATTGCCATATCTTCAGGGACAAGTATAGTTTTCAAAGTATGGTTTTTATTGTTTGGAGGTACTCTTATATGATTCTAAATTCTTTTTACGCATTTTTTAGTTCCCTTGGTTTTGGTATACTATTTAATATTAGGGGTAAGAATCTAATAATCGCCTCACTTGGAGGGGGAGTAGCATGGTTTACATATCTTCTTTCCGGAAGACTACAACCGTCAATTGTTTTTTCATTATTCCTAGCCTCCATGGTAGGGAGTATTTACTCAGAAATAATGGCAAGAATATATAAGAACCCTGTCACAATATTTATAATCTGTGCAATTATACCCCTTGTGCCCGGTGGTGGAATGTATTATGCCACTCTTGAGGCAGTAAAGGGTAATTTAAGTGTGGCTTTAACCAAAGGCGCTGAAACCCTATTTAGCGCAGGTGCAATTGCTGTTGGTATAGTATTTGTAGCCTCTATAAGTGCAATTTTCAAAAAAATAAAGAAGTAAAATTTAATATTAAATTTTACTTCTTTATTTTCTTCTTTGTTTTACTTTAAAAACATAAGGAATGTTGAAACTAGCTCACGAATTTTATCTTCTTGAACTTCATCATCATCATTTAGAAGGCAGTTTTTCGTATACCTCTCTAAAACAAGTCCTCCAACTTTATTCATAGCAGCACGGACTGCAGCAACTTGCACTAATATGTTTTTGCAGCAAGCTTCGCTTGTCACCATCTTTTCTATACCTTTAACCTGACCTTCAATTTTTCTTAATCTTACTTGAATATCTTTCACATGCTCATCATCTATTGATTTATCTTTGATCTTTGTCATTTTACCACTCCTATACATAATATAGTGGATAACTTATATTTAATTAGATTTCTCTTCCGTCTTTGCGATTCCAAGTTCAAGAAGCTGCTTATCATCCACCATATTTGGCGCTTCAGACATTGGACAGTAAGCATTTTGATTCTTAGGGAATGCTATTACATCTTTAATATTATCAGTTCCTGCTAAGAACATTATAATTCTATCTAATCCAAAGGCAAGTCCGCCATGTGGTGGTGGTCCATATTTAAATGCTTCTAGTAAGAAACCAAATCTTTCCCATGCTTTTTCACGCGTAAATCCTAAAACTTTAAGCATAGTCTCTTGAAGCTCAGAATTGTGTATTCTTATACTTCCTCCACCTAACTCTTCTCCATTTAACACTATGTCATAAGCTTTAGCTCGAACTCTACCTGGCTCCGATACTAAATACTCTAGATCCTCATCCATTGGCATTGTGAAAGGATGGTGTGCTGCAACATATCTGTTTTCTTCTTCACTATAATCAAATAATGGGAACTGTGTAACCCATACAAAGTTAAATTCCTTACTATCTTTTAAAATATCAAGGTCTTTAGCCACCTGTAATCTTAATGCACCTAAAGCTTGCAGTACAATGCTATCTCTGTCTGCAACAATAAGTACTAAATCACCAACTTTTGCCTCTAGCTTGCTTAAGATAGCCTGCATTTCAGTATCATTTAAGAACTTAGCTATTGGTGATTTAATTCCCTCTTCTTTATATGCAATCCATGCAAGGCCTTTTGCTTTGTAAGTCTTAACAAATTCACCTAATTTATCTAATTTTTTTCTTCCCATATCTGCAGCATTATTAATCTTTATAGCTCGTACGCTACCACCATTATCTATGGCGCCTTTAAATACTACAAATTCACACTCTTTTACCTCTTGGGTAATATTTTTTATTTCCATTCCGAATCTTAAATCTGGTTTATCAGTTCCATATTTATTCATAGCTTCTTTATATGTAATTCTTTTTATAGGAAGTTTAACATCTTCATTTACAATATCTTTAAATAATCTTTTAATTAAGGCCTCATTTACAGCTATAACATCATCTTCCTCAACAAAAGACATTTCTATATCTACTTGGGTAAACTCTGGTTGTCTATTTGCTCTCAAATCTTCATCTCTAAAACATCTTGCTATTTGGAAGTACTTATCATATCCAGACACCATTAATAATTGTTTGAATAATTGTGGTGATTGTGGGAGCGCATAGAACATACCTTGGTAATTTCTACTTGGAACTAAATAGTCACGAGCACCCTCTGGAGTACTTTTTGTAAGTATAGGTGTCTCTATTTCTAAAAAACCATTCTCATCTAAAAAGTCTCGTATAACCTTAGATGTTTTATGTCTTAGCATAAAAATTCTTTGCATATCTGGTCTTCTTAAGTCAAGATATCTATATTTCAAGCGTACATTTTCTGAAGCATCTAAATCTTCTTTTATATATATAGGTGGAGTTTCCGATTCAGACAATATCTTTATATTTTCTCCTTTAAGTTCTACAAGCCCTGTAGGTAGATTTTCATTTGGAGATTCTCTTTTAATAATATCACCAGTTACAGCAATGCAGTACTCTGGTTTAACTAAGTCTGCTTTCTCAAAAGCACCTTTATTTATTTCTTCTCCAAATACTAACTGTATTAAACCCGTTCTATCTCTTAGATCGATAAAAACAAGTCCTCCTAGGTTTCTTTTCCTTTGAACCCATCCCATTACTGTTACCCTATTTTGTATATGTGCTTCGCGAAGTTCACCACACATATTGGTTCTCTTTAAGCCATCTAAACCTTCTGCCATTTTGTTACCTTCCTCTCGTAACCCTAAGGGTTAACTATATTAAAAATCTCTGCTTATATAATAACTAATTAATATTACAACCATACAGCGTTTCGAGTAATGCAATTTTCTTTATAATCATCTCATCTACTCTTTTTATGTACTCTCTAACATCTTTGATATTTGCAAACCTTTCATGCCTGTTTTCATCTAAAAAAACAACTTTACAAACTGCATCTGCACCAAGTGCAATAACTGTCTGCTTCTCCTCAATCATTTGAATATTGTATATTCCTTCTTTTCCATGTATTGCATACCCAATGTTCTCCATATTACCTACCATATTTTTTTGCTTATACATGTAATAAGGCTTCATATGAAGTTTCTTTGATAATTCCACTGTGTGCTCGTACATTTGGTTTAATTCTTCTTGACCCGGAATTTTAAACCTATAATTATTAAGCATATTTTCATGAAGTTTTGAAGCTCTTTTTATGGACATTCCATGAATTGTAATACTGTCAGGTTTTATCTGATATATTTCACTACAAGTTTTTATTATATGAGAAATTTTCTCCCCTGGCAGTCCTACTATTAAATCCATATTGATATTATCAAATCCTAATTCTCTCGCCATAGCAAATATTCTATTTACACTATCTGCAGAGTGAGTTCTCCCAATTAATTCCAAAGTGTCATCATTCATTGTCTGAGGATTAATGCTTATTCTATGCACTCCATATTTTTTCATAGTAGTTAATTTTTTAAAAGTTATACTATCTGGTCTTCCGCATTCTACTGTAAATTCACATACATTATTATGCTCAGTAAAAGCTTCATAAATACACTTCATTATAAATTCAAATTGCTCATCATTTACGGAAGTCGGTGTTCCCCCTCCAAAATATACACATTCAATATTGAGCTTCTTTTCTTTAATGTACTTACTTAGTTCTTTAATCTCATGAGATAAAGCCTTAATGTAAGGCTCTACTACGTCTTTACATCTATTTATAGGATTAGATGCAAAGGAGCAATACAAACATCTGGTAGGACAAAAAGGCATACCGATATAAACACTTATGTTGTCCTTTTTTTTATTAACAATATTTTTTTCAAACTTTGCAACATCAATACAAAGTTGCGCCTTATCTTCTCTTGTAACATGTTTTTCTTTAAAATCCTTTATGATATCATTATCAGACACTCCATTTTGTAGTAATTCAAGAGCCCTCTTAGACGGACGTATGCCTATTAAAGTACCCCAAGGAAGTTCACGAGTTGTATCCTTTGAAAAATATAAAAAAACAGCTTTTTTAACTTCTTCTTTAAGTTTGTATGACTTATTGATAACGTACTCAAAGCTTTCAGTTTCACTTTTTATTTCCACTACATTTTCCTTAACACAAACACTGAAATCATAATCTTCTTCTACAAATTTAATATCTGGAAACAGAAAAAATAAATTTATCATTTGATATACATCATAATTAAATTCTGAATTATTTAATTTTACCTTAATCATCCTAACTCCTCTATAAACATAGTATATGAAATTCTTGCGCTCTTACAACTTATATTAACCAAATAAAAATGGATTATTTATTTTTTCATTACTTATTGTACTATATGGTCCGTGACCAGGATACACCATAGTATCACCATCTAGGCATAAAAGCTTTGATTTAATACTGGTAATTAAAGTATCAAAATCTCCTCCTGTAAAATCCGTTCTTCCAATTGAACCTGCAAAAAGAGTATCTCCCGTGAAAGCGCAATTTTCTATTAAAAAACTCATACCACCAGGTGAATGTCCAGGTGTATCAATGCACGTAAACTCTAAGTTAGAAATTTTTATTATATCTCCATTCTCAAGTAATTTATCTGCCCCACCTCTAATAAGTGGACCAAATAGATATTCACCCTTACTTATTAAATCATCATCTTTTTTGCTAATACATACTATTGCATTTGTGATTGATTTAAGCTGCTGTGCTCCTGATGTATGGTCTATGTGTCCATGAGTCAAAAGAATATACTTTACCTTTGCTCCTATTGAATCTATAACATCTACAATTTTTGAAACATCACCACCAGGATCTACAACAATCGCTTCATTGGTTTTTTTATCCATTATAACATAACAATTCGCTCCATATACTCCTACAACAATTTTTTTAATTTCCATTTCAATCCTCCTAGATTTTTTTCTTGCTCTCCAAAAGTAAAGTAACCGGTCCATCATTTTGTATATATACCTGCATATCTTCACCAAATTCCCCCGTTTTAACTTCACCTAAAACGTCTTTGCACTGTTTTACAAATTCTAAATATAAATTTTCGGATAGCTGCCCACCAAGCGCTTTCATAAAGTTTGGTCTTCTACCTTTCCTACAATCCCCATATAATGTAAATTGAGACACTACAAGAAGTTCTCCCTTGACGTCTAATAATGACTTATTCATTTTCCCATCTTCATCAAAAATTCTTAGGTTTAATATTTTATCCTTTAAGTATTTTACATCATCTTCAGTGTCTCCCTCGCAAATTCCAAGGAGAACATTTAATCCATTACCTATTTCACTAACTAAATTACCATCTATTTCAACTTTCGATGATTTAACTCTTTGCACTACTGCTCTCATAAATATTCCTCTCCTAAATCAAGTGACAATAGTCCTTTAATTTTTAATCCTGTAAACTTCCATAACGCCAGGCAATTTAGTAATTTTCTTTTGCAATTCTTTCAAATTCTCCACGCCAGCTACCCGTAACTTTATATTTATTAAAGCTACGTTATTTTTTAAAGTTTTTGCATTTATTGAGAATAACTGTGTTTTCGTTATAGTTATTACCTCCATAATGTTTGACAATAACCCATACCTATCATCTGCTTTAATCTGAATTTCTGTAATATAATCTTTCCCCTCAGATGCTCCCCAGCTTACCTCAACCACTTTATTTATATCATTTTTTATTAAGGCTTCAGCATTTTTGCAATCCCGCCTATGAACTGAAACTCCACGTCCCATTGTTATGTAACCTATTATTTTGTCGCCTGGAACGGGATTACAACACTTAGCAAAACGTGCTAGCACATTCCCCTCACCTTTAACTATTAACCCTTGGTAATCTAGTTTCTTTTTAACATCCTTAGCTACAGTCTTGGTTATCTTTTGTTCAATATCCTCAACAGTCATATTTTCTTTGTTTTTATTTTCAAAAACTTCTCTCAATCTATTAACAACAGTTGAGGGCATAATGTCTCCAACTCCAACATAAGCAAACAAATCATCTAGAGTCCTAAAATTATATTTCTTGTATATTTTTTCTATTGCTTCACCCTTAGCAATTTCTCCAAAATTATATTCTTGCCTTTTAGATTCTCTTTCTAATAATTCCTTACCTTTTTCAATACTCTCATCTCTTTTAGCTTTTTTAAACCATGATTTAATTTTGCTTTTAGCTTGGTTGCTCTTTGTAATATTAAGCCAATCAATATTAGGACCCTTTGGCACAGGTGAAGTTACAATCTCAACTATTTCTCCAGTTTTTAAGTGGTATTCGAGTGGCACCATTCTGCCATTTACTTTTGCACCCATGCACTTATGCCCTATGTCTGTATGAATTCTGTATGCAAAATCAATTGGTGTTGCGTCAAGTGGTAAATTAATAACCTCACCCTTTGGTGAAAATACAAAAACTTCATCTGAAAACAAATCAATTTTAAACCCTTCCATGAACTCTTCTGCATCAAAAGTTTCCCCTTGCCATTCAAGAATATCCTTTAGCCAAGAAAATTTAGGGTCAGAATTCTGCTCTCCACTGTCCTCTATCCCCTCTTTATACTTCCAATGAGCTGCAATACCATATTCTGCGGTTTTATGCATCTCATTGGTCCTAATCTGAATTTCAAAAGGTTTGCCATGTGGTCCAATTACTGTTGAATGCAGAGACTGATACAAGTTGGGTTTTGGCATTGCAATATAATCTTTAAATCTTCCCGGAATTGGCTTATAAACTGTATGCACTATACCTAGTGCTGCGTAACAATTTCCAATATCATTAACTATAATTCTAACTGCAGTCAAATCAAAAACTTGATCTATAGTCTTATTTTTAGTAACCATTTTTCTATAAATACTGTAAAAATGTTTTGGTCTTCCATCAATGTCAGCTTTAATTCCAACCATATTTAAGTTTAACTTTAATTCATTCATTATGTTGTTAATATTTTCTTCTCGCTCAACTCTTTTTTCTGCAATTATCCTTACTAAATTATAATATTCATTTGGGTTTAAATACCGAAGTGATAAATCCTCAAGTTCCCATTTAATTCTAGACATTCCAAGTCTGTGGGCAAGCGGCGCATAAATATCTAAAGTTTCTTTAGCCTTTTGTTTTTGCTTTGCAACTGGCATAAATTTAAGCGTTCGCATATTATGAAGTCTATCTGCAAGTTTAATAAGTATAACTCTAATATCCTTTGTCATTGCTAAGAGCATCTTGCGAACATTATCAGCTTGTTCCTCTTGCTTAGTCTTATATTTTATTAGGCCAAGCTTAGTCACGCCCTCCACTAAATTTGCTACTTCTACGTTAAACTCTCTGCTAACATCATCAAAAGTGTATACTGTATCTTCAATTACATCATGAAGTAAGCCTGCAACAATTGTGCTAGTATCAAGTCCCATGTCTGCTAAAATGCAAGCTACTTCTAATGGGTGAACAATATAAGGCTCTCCCGACTCTCTCTTTTGATCTTTATGCGCAGCATAAGAAAAATTAAAAGCCTTACTAATGAGATCTTTGTCTACAGCATTACAATTATTTTCTATCCTATGTAACAATTTTTTAAGCATGGCTTATACACTCCTAAAATCAAAGGCTGGTTAAATAACCAGCCTTTACTTTTTACTAATATTATATAATATTTTGTAGATTTTTGCAATTTTAATTTAAAAACCCACCACCTAGGCATAAATAAGAATTATATATCGTACTTTACAAGAGACATTATATCGTAATCCTTCAATTTATTTTTTCCATTAAGCTCTGTTAATTCAATTACAAAGTTTAAAGAAACAACTTCTCCACCCATTTGCTCTATAAGTTTCGTTACTGCTGCAACTGTACCACCGGTAGCAAGTAGATCATCCACTATAGCCACCTTTTGTCCAGGCATTATTGCATCCTTATGAATTTCAAGCTTATCAGTGCCATATTCAAGTTCATATTCAATTTGTATAGTGTCATAAGGTAATTTGCCAGGTTTTCTTACTGGTACAAAACCTACTCCAAGAGCATAAGCCACTGGTACACCAAATAAAAATCCTCTTGCCTCAGGTCCCACTATAACATCAACCTTTTTTTCCTTTAAACATTCAACAATACCATCAATTGTGTACCTAAGTACATTTCCATCTTGTAGTAACGTTGTTATGTCTTTAAAACTAATACCTTTTTTGGGAAAGTTCTCTATTATTCTGATACTATTTTTTAAATCCATGGTTATTCCCCCTAAACAACAGTTTGCTTCTTAAGCTCTTGCTTTCTTTTGTCTTTTTTTAAGTAACACCCAAACAGGACTTGCTATAAATATTGAAGAATAACATCCAACTGCTATACCTATTATTAATGGTAGACTAAGATCCCTAATAGATGGTACAAGTACATATACTGCAATTATACTTATTAAAACTGTAGCAACTGTATTTATTGATCTCGCTAAAGTTTGTGTAACACTCGTATTAGCAATCTCTTCTACAGAAGATTTCCTCATAATCTTTTGATTTTCGCGTATTCTATCAAATATAACAATAGTATCGTTAATAGAATAACCAATTATGGTCAGAATTGCTGCTATAAAAGGTGCATTTACTGGTATTCTGAATACTGCATATACTCCAAGAGTAATTAAGACATCGTGTAATAATGCAATTATTGCTGCAGCTCCAAATTTAAATTCAAATCTAAGGCTGATATACCCCAGCATGCAAATCGTAGCAATAATTAAAGCAGTTATTGCTTTTGTCTTCAATTCATTACCAACAGATGCACCAATTGTATCTTCTGAACTCAACTTACTTGATTTAAATTCAGTCTTAATTTCTTTCACCATTGTTGCTATTTCATCAGCAGAAAGTGCATCACTTTTTACGGTTATTTCCAAATCTTTACCGTTATCTATTGTTTTAGATAAATATTCACCCTTTGCGTGTTTATCAATTATTTTATCTACATCTGTTTTATCAAATTTTTGATTCATATTTATAGTAAGTGCTGTCCCACCTTTAAAATCTATACCTAAGTTTAGACCTTTCGTTGCCATGAATCCCATTCCTATTACAATTATAAATAGAGACATAGCAAACCATAATTTAGTTTTTTCAACTATCTTTAGCATATGCTTACCCCCTCTTCACGCCAAAATGAGATAATTTACTTAGTAGTCCCATTTCAAGCGCTAATTTTAATAAGAATTTAGTACATGTAAGTGCAGTAAATATACTTATAGCTATACCAATTATAAGTGTTAGTGCAAATCCTTTAACTGCACCTGTTCCCATGGAATAAAGAACTAAGCCAGAAATTATAGTTGTAATATTTGAATCGAGTATTGATGGCAATGCTCGATGAAACCCAGCATGCACGGAAGATTTTATTGATTTTCCAGTTTTAAGTTCTTCTCTTGTTCTTTCAAATATCAACACATTAGCATCTACTGCCATACCAATTGTTAATAAAAATCCTGCTATACCTGCAACTGTCAAAGTTACATTCATAGCTGAGAATGCTCCAAGAACCAAAACCACATATAAAATTAACGATATATTAGCAATCATACCTGGTACTCTATAATATAAAAGCATAAATAAGAATATAAATAATGTTCCTATAGCTCCAGCCTTCATACTTTGTGCTAATGCATTTGTACCTACAGTAGCACCAACTGTTTTAACAGATACAGCTTTTAAGGTAACAGGCAATGCTCCAGATTTTATAATTTCAGATTTTTTTGTAGCTTCCGCTATTGTTGCACTCCCTGAAATTTGGGCCTTACCGTCCAGAATAGCTACTTCGACTGTAGGATCAGTTAATATATCTGCATCCATATAAACGGTAATTTTTTGCCCTATAAATTTCTGCGTAGCAACTGCAAATTTTTGCTTACCCGAAGCAAAGAGTTCGAGATTTATAACCGGCTTATTATCCTTATCAAAGGATGCTGTAGCATCTTTTACATCTTTACCAGTAAGAATTGTCACTTTATCGGGACCAACAAATTTAAGTTCTCCTGATTTCGCAACAGTATCAAGAATTTCTTTAGAATCAAATTTACCTGGTATGTCAATTCTAATTCTATTACTACCCTCTTTGGCAACTAGTGTCTCACTAACTCCCATTTTATTGACCCTCATAGAAATAAGCTCAATTGTTCTATCTAAGGTTTTTGAATCAACCTTTCCACCTTTAACCTCTTCTAATACAGAAATTCCACCCTGTATGTCTAAACCCTTATTTATTGTTTCATTAAATGGCTTAACCCTATAATCTCCTATTCTAAGTCCATGGAAACCTGCAAATGCCAATATTCCAACAACTAAAACACTGGTTAAAAAAAGTAGTATGCTTTTTTTCTTTTTCATATTTATCCCCCTTCGTTGTTTATTTTATAAATATAATTATATTATGGTTAGCAAAATTTGTCAATATTAGGGAATTTCAATTTACTAGTCCATTGTTTTTGCTTTTAAAGCTATCGCACATTCTATCCTTTTCTTTTGCATCTTACACCCAATTTCATATGGAATATGCATATCTCCATTAAAGTTAAAGTTGTTTGCTTGACATCCCCCACTGCAATAGAATTTAGCCCAGCACTGCATGCATGTTGGTTTATTATAAATGTGCGCTTCTTTAAACTCTTGTACCATATTTTTATTAGTAATTCCATTATATATATCGCCTATTAAAAAATCTTTATTACCAACAAATTGATGGCAAGGGTATATATCTCCATCCGGAGTAACAGCTATGTATTCATGACCAGCACCGCATCCTGATATTCTCTTGTAAACACAAGGTCCACCTTGCAGATCAATATTGAAATGATAAAATTTAAAACCAGTTCCATCTTTATATCTTCGTAGCATATCTGTATATAACTTATCATATTGCTCAAAAATAACTGGCAAATCTTCCTCTCTAATGGAAAGTGCATGTTCGTTTGGTAAAACAACTGGTTCTATAGATATTTCTTCAAACCCTAAATCTGCCATATGTTTTATATCTTCAAAAAAATCTATGTTTTCTCTAGTAAAGGTGCCCCTCACATAATAAGATTTTGATTTATCTCTCATTTCAACCATTTTTTTAATGTTAGGAAGTATTCTATCATATGATCCACTTCCATCTACTTTAACTCTAACCTTATCATTAACAGATTTTCTACCATCTATGCTAAGAACTATATTACCCATGTTTTCATCTAAATATTTCATGATTTCGTCATTAAGTAATGTAGCATTAGTTGTCATTGTAAATCTTATAACTTTGTTATAGAGCTTTCCTTGCTGCTTAGCATACTCTACTATTTGTTTTATTATATCAAAAGCCATAAGTGGTTCTCCGCCAAATAAATCCACCTCAATGTTTTTTCTTGGTCCAGATTTTTCTATAACAAAATCTATAGCTTTCATGCCGACTTCCGCTGGCATTGCTTTTCTAGCACCATGATACTCACCCTCATCAGCAAAGCAGTATTTACATCTTAAATTACAATCATGTATTATGTTCAGACATAAAGCTTTTATGTATGGCTCTGATTGTCCTCCACTCATTGCAATTGATTTGTATAAATCTTCAGTGTATAACGTGCCTCCCTGAATTAAGCTCTGAATTTCGCTATACACCTCCTCAATATCTTCTATACTATATTTTTCTTTAAAATCTTCTATTAAATTTTGTTTTTCTCTAAGGGAACTATCATCCAAGAGATCATAAACTATTTCATCAACTACATGTAGTGCTCCGGAATTTACATCAATTACATAATATTCGCTATCTTGAATAAATTTATGAATTAGTGACAATTTTTCTCCTCCTAACTAAATTTAAAGCAGTAACCCTAAGTTACTGCCCCGTTTATAATCTTAATTTTCACAAGCTAAGTTAGCTACTGTACAAGAAGTTTTACATGCTGATTGACATGAATTAGCACATTCCTTGCATCCTGGTTTTTTCAAACTCTCTTTAATTGTTGCAACGTTTATAGTTTTTATATGTTTCATTTTTATTCCTCCATATCATAAAGTTTCTGTGTCATCATAACATAATATTGTAGCTAAATAAAGTATCTCTATAGATTTATTCCAAGCATTCCAGACAAAGATCCTATACCTAAAGCTAAAGTTGTTCTGATTACTTCCCGAGTTCCAATAGTTGCACTTCCACCACCAACAACTTTAACTAGATATAAAACTAACATGTAAGTAACTGCCACCATAATACCCATAAGCCAACCTTTTTCTCCTGCTTTTTTTGCAGCAAATATTGATCCATAAAGCACACTAACTAATGTTATTACAATATAGAAAACTGATGTTACCTTCATGCTAGCTGGTAAATAAGTCGTTATTATAGAATAAATCACTAATATAATTAAGGTTAAAATCGCAGCCCTAAATACTCCTTCTCCAGCACAAGAAAATTTCAATTTATTTTCCATGTAAATTCCCCCTTTTCTATTGAATCCAACTAAAAAAATATTTTTTAGTTGGAATCTATAGTATTAATTATGATTTAAAAAGGGGATTTATTACTTTTTTTCTACTTTTTCTCTACTACTTCAGCATTGCTTACATTTATAACTGTGCCTATTCCACTTTTTGCTAATTTAATTCTAGTTCTATCTGGACCACTTTCTAATATAATGTAGTCATCTTGAATATTAATAATTTTTCCCATTATACCGCCTTTAGTCATTAATTCATCATTTACTTTTAAATTATTTAAAAGTGCAGCATATTTCTTCTTTCTTTTATTTTCTGGTATAAATACTACTAGATAAAATACTGCAAGCATTAATATTATAGGCCATAAATTTGCTAATTGTGCCATTTATATTTTCCTCCTTTCAATAATATCTTTGTATAACTTATAATAAAATAATTTTCCTGCAAAAATACGTCTAAAGAACTGACTCTTCCTTATTGTTATTTTGTAGGCTAATCATATTATAGTAAATAATTATGTTTACTCATTCCACTTAGCTAACTTCTCATCTTTAAACTCTTGAAAACAATCATTATCAATAGCATTTCGAATGTCTTCCATAAGTTTATTATAAAAATATAGATTATGAATCACACAAAGCCTCATGGCGAGCATTTCTTTTGCCTTGAATAAGTGCCTTATGTATGCTCTTGTGTAATTTTTACAAGTAGGGCATTGACAACCCTCATCAATGGGAGCGGCATCAGTCTCATATTTAGCGTTCAATATATTTATTCTACCATCTTTATTGAACACATTTCCATGTCTTCCATTTCTTGCAGGCAATACACAATCAAAAAAATCTACTCCTCTTGATACAGCTTCTAAAATATTACTTGGATAACCAACTCCCATAAGATATATCGGTTTATCCTGGGGCAAGTATGGAACAACTGCATCAATAATTCTATACATCTCTCCATGTGTTTCTCCCACTGCAAGGCCTCCAATAGCATAGCCATCTAGATTCATTTTGCTAATTGTTTTAGCATGCTCTATTCTAATATCCGCATATGTTCCACCTTGATTTATGCCAAATAACATTTGTTTATTATTTATTGTATCCTCAAGGGAATTTAATCTATCTATTTCGTTCTTACACCGCTCTAACCATCTTGTAGTTCTTGCTACTGACTCTACCACATATTCCCTGGTAGATGGATTTGGTATACATTCATCAAATGCCATAGCAATTGTAGATGCTAAATTACTTTGTATCTGCATACTTTCTTCAGGACCCATAAATATTTTTTTTCCATCAATATGTGAATTAAAGTAAACTCCTTCTTCTTTAATTTTTCTCATTTTCGATAAAGAAAATACTTGAAACCCTCCTGAATCTGTAAGAATAGGTCTATCCCAATTCATAAATTTATGAAGTCCACCCATTTTCCGTACAACCTTGTCTGTTGGCCTTAAGTGCAAATGATAAGTATTAGATAATTCTACTTGGCAATTGATTTCTTTTAAATCCATAGTCGATACTGCACCCTTAATAACTGCTAGAGTTCCTACATTCATAAATACAGGTGTTTGAATTGTTCCATGAGGTGTTGTAAATTCCCCACGTCTTACTTTACCACTTTTCTTAAGTAATTTATACATATTTACCCTACTTTCTATACAATAATTAATAGTTAGTTAAATCATCACCTGCCGTGCTGCAATATTAACGACTTCAGAAGGAGATTTTAAACTCCCACTAAAGTTTTACTATTTGTTATAGCACATAACTCCCACTTATAGAAGAGGTGGACTTTCCTTCTGAAATGTCGTTAATGTAAAAACATTGCATCACCAAAACTAAAGAATCTATATTTTTCTTTTACAGCCATAGAATATGCACCCATAATTAGATCCTGGCCTGCAAAAGCGCTAACTAACATTATTAGTGTAGATTCTGGCAAATGAAAATTTGTAATTAGGGCATCAACAATTTTGAATTTATATCCAGGATAAATAAATATATCTGTCCATCCGGATTTTTCACATACTTTGCCATGCTCGTCTGCTATACTCTCTAATGTTCTATTAGATGTAGTACCTACAGCAATTACTCTGCCACCCTCTTCTTTTGCTGCATTTATTATTCCCGCCGTTTTTTTGTTTAACACATAATACTCTGAATGCATTTCATGTTCTTCAACGATATCAGCTTTTACAGGCCTAAAGGTCCCTAGCCCTATATGTAGTGTTACAAAAGCAATTTTAACACCCTTCGCTTTAATTTTAGCAAGCAAATCCTCTGTAAAATGAAGCCCTGCAGTAGGTGCTGCCGCAGATCCTATTTCTCTTGAAAATACAGTCTGATATCTTTCTTTATCTTCTAATTTCTCAGTTATATATGGTGGTAGCGGCATCTCTCCTAGTTTATCTAATACTTCTTCAAAAATTCCTTTAAATTCGAATTTTACTATTCTGCTTCCACCCTCAGAAACACTTATAACCTCTGCCTTTAGCTCACCATTACCAAAAACAAACCTAGTTCCAATTTTCGCTTTCTTCCCAGGTTTAACCAAGGTTTCCCAATGATTTATATCTATTCTCTTTAGGAGAAGGAATTCCATTTTGCCACCAGTTCCTTCTTTCACTCCTAAAAGCCTTGCCGGTAATACTCTAGTATCATTTAACACTAGGCAATCCCCTGGGTTTAAATACTCTATTATATTTTTAAACTGTTTATGCTCTATTTCACTATTAGTTTTATTAACTACCATAAGCCTTGACTCATCCCTTTTTTTTACTGGATGTTGTGCAATAAGCTCCTTCGGTAAGTCAAAATAAAAATCCTTTACTTTCAAAAAACTACACCCTTTCTTTACAAAAATCATTTAAAATTCATCTGTTTCATCATTAAATACTGTTAATTGTTTGAGATTTTTATGTTTACTTAACTTTTCAAAAGGTCTATTTAAATGCTGATATGCCTTTTTAGAAGCTACTCTCCCCCTTGGTGTTCTAATTATAAACCCCTTTTGAATTAAATAAGGTTCATATACATCCTCAAGCGTCCCTAATTCTTCTCCTACAAAATAAGATAAAGTCTCTATACCTACTGGTCCACCATTAAAATTATCTATAATAGCGTGAAGCATTTTATTATCTATACTATCAAAGCCTTCGTCATCTATTTCAAGAAGCTCAGCAGCAGACTTTGCTAAATTCAAATCAATAATTCCATTCCCCTTAACATCACAATAATCGCGAACCCTCTTAAGTAAACGATTGGCAATTCTCGGAGTACCCCTTGAACGTCTTGCAATTTCCACTGCAGCACTCTTCGTAATATCTACTTTTAAAATGGATGCAGACCGAATTATTATTTCTTTGAGCTCTTCTTGCGTATAATACTCCATTGCACTTAGCACACCAAATCTATCACGTAGAGGTGCCGTTAATAACCCAATCCTAGTAGTTGCGCCAATAAGTGTAAACTTAGGCAGATCTAGTCTTATCGATTTTGCAGAAGCTCCTTTTCCAATTACAATGTCTAATGCATAATCCTCCATTGCAGGATATAATATTTCTTCCACAGCTCTATTAAGTCTATGTATTTCATCAATAAAAAGCACATCATAATCGTTAAGACTTGTTAAAATGGCTGCCAAATCACCTGCTCTTTCAATTGCTGGTCCTGAAGTTACTTTTAAGTTTCCCTTCATTTCTCTCGCAATAATATTAGCTAGCGTTGTCTTTCCAAGTCCAGGTGGTCCATATAAAAGCACATGATCAAGTGCTTCATCTCTATTTTTAGCTGCTTTAATAAATATATTCAATTTTTCTTTTATCTTAGATTGTCCAATATACTCACTAAGCTTTTGGGGTCTTAGGGAATATTCAGCATTAATATCTTCTTCTATTATTGAAGAAGTAATAATTCTTTCCTCAGTATCATCCATAGTATAGCCCACCTTAGTTCATTAAATATTTCAAACAATCTTTAATGATATTTTCAAGTGATTGTTCCCTGCTTACAGCATTTAATGCCTTTGACCCTTCCTTTTCAGAATATCCTAATGAAATAAGGGCACCTAAAACCTCTATAAGTTTTCTATCCTCTACTAAATTAACATCTGAATTTTGTGATAAAATGTTAACTGCAGACTGCTCAATATGTATTTTTTCTCTAAGCTCTAAAATTATTCTTTGCGCAATTTTTTTCCCAATACCCGGTGCCCTTTCTAATGTTTTTTCGTCTCCTGATACAATAGCATATTTCAAATTTGAAACACTACAAATAGAAAGTAATGATAAGCCAGCTTTTGTCCCCACACCATTTATACTAATTACAAGGCTAAACATCTCTATCTCATCTTTTGTTAGAAATCCATATAACCCAATAAAATCTTCTCTAACAATTTGTTTTATATATAATAATACATTCTCGTTTGTTTTAGGCATCTTTGCCATAGTACTTCCGGAGGTATATATTTTGTAACCCATACCATTATTATCTACTACAATGTAGTCTTTATTAATGCCTACAAAAATTCCCTTTATATATTCGTACATAATAATTCCTCCTTGTTGCTTTCTTCTGATATATCAATAATTAATTGTTATACACACATTTTTATGCGACTACATAATACTTTACCACCTAAACGGTATTAATTCAATAAATAAGACACATGAAAATAAAAAATAAATTAAAAATCCTTAAGAAATACGTTTCTTAAGGATTTTTATTCTTAAGAAAAAAGTATTTCTTAAGCTATAATGCATATTTTTTATATTATGTGATTATGTTAAGACTTTAATAAACTTCTGGCATAATCAAACGCTTTTTCTGGTGTTTTAAATTCACCTTTGTCATATTCGTCACTTTCTTCTATATCCTTACTATTTTCAGCATCTTTATTATATTTTCTACCCCTAATTAAGTCATCCACCAATCCGTCTTTTTCTTTTAAGTCAGCTACCTTAATATATTGTAGTTCCCCTTTGTCCTGAGTCTCAAAGTTATATTTTATCTGTTTACCATTTGCTGCATATACATTAGAGTTAAATAGTTTATGATCTACTATATTTCCATCTTTATCTGTTTTATAAATTGTTACTTTGTCCTCATACACGCCTAAAAAATACCTATTAGCTTTGTAACTGTACCTATTACTATTATTAACAAAAACTACTTCATCATTACTCATATTAGAAACAACGTACCCTTGGTTTTTAAAAAACTCATTCAATTCTGATTTTGTTTTCTGATTTAGTACTTTAGATTCATTAAAATATTTTTCAAGCACCATGTTTCTTGCAACATTATCTTTATATTTAATTTCAAAAGTAAATTTAGCATTTCGTGATACCCTAGTCAAATTAGTGGTTACCGAAGTTTGCATTAAATTATTACTAATCCCTTTTGAAGTAAATTTTAAATATGGTAATGTACCACAGGCTTCAATCTTTAAATTATTCTTGTTCATATAGTGCACAAGCGAATAGTTGACACCAATAAAAGCAATTAAAATTATTGTTAACAGTGAATATAAAATTTTTCTCTTTTTCATATTACCCCTCCTTATTTGGAATTATGTCCATATAGGGGGGTATTCATTCAATTTTTCTAAAACTTCTCAAATTATTATTTATATTAGTATGTTTAAAATAACAACTATTTATATTGTTATTCTATAATAGTATATAATGTATCTAGTATATACTTTAAGAGGAGGCTATTATGACGATTTATAGATTATCAAATGATTTAGTATTTCCACATCCATCTCTTTCTGATGATGATGGTCTTTTAGCAATCGAGGGTGACTTATCTGTGCAAAGATTATTACTTGCATATTCCAGTGGAATATTTCCATGGTACTCAGATGATGATCCAATACTTTGGTGGTCACCTGATCCAAGATTTGTTATTTATCCAAAAGATATTAGAACATCCCATTCTATGAAAAAGATACTTAGTAAAAATACATATAGAATTTCCTTTGATACGTGTTTTAGAGATGTTATATCTAATTGTTCAAACATTAGAAAAGAATCAGGCACATGGATTACAAATGATATGATAGAAGCTTACTGTAATCTTCATGAACTTGGTTTTGCTCATTGCGTTGAAACTTGGTATCAAGATAAATTGGTTGGTGGATTATACGGTGTAAGTATAGGAAAATGTTTTTTTGGTGAGTCAATGTTTTCAACTATGGATAATGCCTCTAAGGTAGCATTTATTACTCTTGGCAAGATACTCGAAGAAAAGGAATTTACTATAATTGATTGTCAAGTTCATACAAATCATTTAGAAAGTCTAGGTGCAGTTTATACGCCTAGAGAGAAATTTCTAGGAATTGTAAAAAAAGGAATTTCATTATCTCCTTTGAAATTGTGCTTTTAAATTATATATATTAATAAATAAACCAGCATAAGGTCGAATCACTTATGCTGTCTATTTATTAATTCGTAATTCAAATAAATATTAAGTAAAATAATCAATTATTGAATTTTCAAAACTATTATTTATAAGTTCAGAAATATAATTTTTAATTTCCTCACTCTCTGGTTTCTTGTAAACATATTTAAATTTACCATAAGGTCCCCATTTTAATAATCTTTTTTCTTCATTTAAGTCAAGCTTAGTATTCTTAAATCTTTGAATTATAAGTTCCTTCGCAGCTTTTGTAAATCTGTGTTGAATAAGTTCAAAGCTTATTTCGTCTTCATAACCTTCTAATGCTATTTTTAATGTGTCTATTAACTCCCTATATTCTTCTTTCCAATTATCGTAAATCATAATAGGTGCAATCAAGAACCCTATTGGATATCCAGCATCAGCAATTTTTTTAACGGCTCCTATCCTCTCATGAAAATCTGAAGTATTGTGTTCAAAGTTACTTATTACATAACGAGAGTTTATCGTAAATCTAAACTTTGTATGTTTATTATGTAATAAATTCAAAAATGGATCAACATCATCAAATTTAGTTACAACCCTCAATCTACCCATAGAACTTTCACCAAAAAACTCAATGCACCTTTTTAAATTTCCACTTAAGTGTTCAAGCGCAATTGGATCCGTTATACTTGCGCACTCAAAAGTAGTAATATTGGGTGCATTATTATCTATATAACCTTTAATGACTTCCAAAATTTCTTCAATGTTAAGAAAAATTTTCATAAAAGGTTTTTCACCTTGAGTAGTTTGAAGATAGCAGTATTCGCAATTGGCTGGGCAAGAACTTGATAAAGAAAACTGATAATCTGCAGATGGTTTGCAACTTACTAATTTTTTTTGTCCGTTTGTTGTAAAAAGAACAGTCTTTTTAGCAATTGCATAATTTCCCTCAGGTGATCCAATATCTATTACTACCTTTTTTGAATAGACCATGGATACATTTAATTTTTCTAAATATTTTATAATTTTTTTTGATACATCATATTTCAAAATTTTAGGATCCATGTATGCAATATCAGGTATAAACAACTTCATTATTTCCCACCTCATATATATTGTTTAATTAAATAAAGTTATTTATACATAATATTCATTTATAAACTTTTCTTATTTCTTGGACTCTCCCAATTTTTCTTATCTAGTATTGTATTTATTAATTACCTTATTTTTTAATTTTTTACCCAAAGTTTCACCTAAAAATCTATCAATCATGTCTTCTTTAGTAGCTTTTTCTTCCACAAATATATTAAATTTCTTACAAAGCTTGCTTAGATCGCCTTTACTTATATCATAAGTTTTAATAAAGCTTTTTGCAGTTTTAATACTATTCATAGCTATTATACGTTTATACATTTCATCATTAGTCATATATACACCTCTAATCTCTTATTTATTTTACTTTGAAAACAATATAAAATTCAAAATTTTCGGGTTCTATTTTGTCGCTTGTTGTATTCTTACTTCCTGATATATTATAAAATTGAATTTTAATTTTAATTTTATAATTTTCATCTTCAAAGGACATATCACTTGGAGAAATATTTTGTTGATTTTGATTTATACCATATTTATCCATAAGTTTATTTGCAAAATCCTGTAAATTTCTTTTATAAATATCTTTTCCCTCTTTAGTTATCGTTACTGTGCTTGATTGACTATCAAAGTTCATAATAAATTTTGTGTTCATTTGCTGTTGCTGTCGCTGTCCATTATTCCTTGAATCAAATAAATAATCATATCCTCTTATATTCATTGGTTCTAATGCACCTAAAGAATAAAAGGAGAAATACCCATTGCTATTTCCATTATATTCATCACTATATTTTACGCCTATTTCCTTCTCCATATTAGAAGTTTTGAAGTTTTGTGGCAATTCTTTAACATCTCGCACACTGTAGTTTTTATCAAAATAATTTATAATACTAGTTATTTGCTTTGCATCTTCATCAGTTACCTTACCACTTGCTTTAATTACTTTGTTATCTTTAATCATATTATTTTTAACGAATATTCTATTTAATCTCTTATTTTGACTACGTTTTGAAATTGAATAGCTGCTAACAGGACTTAATACGGCTATAGTGGTTATCACTGCAAGTGATAGCGGTAGTAATACATTTTTTATTTTTTTTGCACTGGCGAAGTAACTCATAACCAAAAACGCCCATATACCAAGTGCTACAACAAAATATCTATTTTCGGTTACTCCATATGCTCTAATTCTTATACCTATAGAAACGAACATCATAATTATTAATGGAAGAATTATTTTTGGGAAATATTTCATATACTTCCTTGTCCAAATCTTTTTATGAAGCATAGGTGATATGAAAAATAGTACACATGCACTTATTACAGAGTACCAAAGCACAAGATGAGAAACAAGTCCTTCTGGCCACCGCCTTGTAATAAGTATCTTACCAAAATATATATATAGTATTATTGTATATATTGTAATAAGTGGAATAACAATATATAACACAAGTATATTAAGAAGCTTTGAATAGTCGTTTAAAGTTAATATCTGTTTTTTTTCCTTAATTCCTGCAAGAAAAAATGATGGTGCAAATATGCCAGCAACAATAAGCCAAGTGTAGTAATAAATCTCACCTTTAATATTCATTCCTAAAAGTTTATCAATTGTAAAAAGGATTACTGCAATTCCTAGATATAAAACAAGTGAATATAAACTTGTTGTAAAAAATCTAGTAAAAATCCCTATAACAATAATCTCAAAGTCCTCACAATTTGGCAAATATAGGGTGAGTAGGAAGATTAAATAAAGAATAAGACTAGAACCAACATATCTTGAAATCGAAACTATTCCTACATCTTTTAGGAAAAAGTAATAATAGAAAATAAGTATTATAGTACCCACTAAATAAGAAGCATACAGTGATACCTTCTTGTATGCTTCTAGTCTTTCAAAAAAAAGTTTAGTAGATAATGAAATCGGAATTCCAAGAGCAATCACCATGGTAACTCTAGTAATTGTTTCAATAAAATCATTACTAGCTCTTGGTGTTATTTCTGATATATATATAAGAAGTATAACACAAGCCGTTGAAACACTAATAGTTAGTGGAAATCTTTTGACACTATTTTTAATGCCTTTTAATATGCCTTTAAATAATTCCTTCATTCAAAATCTCCTTTTGTATTTTAATTTAATTTAACCAAAACCACCATAGATTATCAATTAAATTACCAAACTTAAATAATAAGAAGTTACTATTTTTTTTCATATACATTTATATTAAAATGGAGTTCAGTTGAGAGTTTAGAAGTTTCATTAGCTTTCTCACGCATAGCATTGTCAACTCTCCAATAATACGGAGTCATTGTTATAAGATTTTGTACACTTTCTCTATCTTCTAGATGAATATTATACTTAACTTCTGTATTCTGTATTAACTTAAAACCCTCAAAAGTTATCTCTTTCTCCTCATGTTTTCTAGGATTTACATATAATATTTCTTTTAATCCATATAAATGTTCAATCCCAGGTGTTACCACAATTAGCTTACCTTTATCCTTTATAACCCTCCTAAGCTCGACCTCATCAGACGGTGCAAAGTTTCTAATAATAATATCTATAGTACTTGGCATTATTGGTATATTAAAATTGCTACTTACTATAAAATTTATTTTTTTGTCTCTCTTAACTGCATGAGTGACTGCAGCTTTTGAAATATCAACACCAAAAAAATCGAATTTTTTATTTAGAGCAAAGTTAGAATTTTTGATATATATGGATTCCTTTAATCTTGATAAAAAATAACCTTCTCCACACCCAACATCAAGTATATTTATATTAGTCCCATTAATATTTGCTATTATTACCTCATTTAGTTTTTCAGAAAAAGTATGATAGTATCCTTTATTTAAAAAATCTTTACGCCCTTCCATCATTTCTTTACTGTCTCCAGGATCTTTTGTTTTCTTTTGGTTAGCTAAGAGAAGATTAATATGCCCTTTACTAGCTATATCAAAACTATGATTATTTAAACATATATATTGCTTAACGCATCTTTTTAAACTTAAACTACATACGGGACATTTTAATATAGATTCCATATTTTCCATTTCCACAAGATCACTACCTTCCTTAAGCACTGCTAAATTCTTTATATCTTCGTCTTAAGTAATTATTTTCTTATAATTTCGAAGTCTTTTTTTCACTCAAATCCACACCAAGTAAATCTATTATAAATATAAATAGTGGTATACCAAGTAGAAGTCCCCATATTCCCATAAAATGCTCTGACACTATTAATGTTGCAAAAGTGAAAAATATGGGAAGATTTGTGGTGTCAGACATAAATTTTGGATTTAAAATATAGGTTTCAATTGCATGAATTATAAAAATCATAGAAAGCACAAAGATTACTTTAATTAACCCGCCTATTTTAAACGCAATTAAGCATAGTGGTATTAGCGATATAAACACCCCCGCTACAGGCACGAGGCTTAAAACAAAGATCATAAATGCAAGTGCGAATAACTGAGGAAATCCCATTATAGTAAGACCTATAACTGATAGTACTGTGTTTGTAATTGCAATCATTATTTGAGCCTGTATCACTTTACCAAAAGAATTCAAAAAATTATTACCAAAATATCTAAAATGGTTATATGCGCCTGATACTTTACTATTTCTAAACTTATGTACAAATTTTATCACGCTTTCTTTCTCCAACATAAATACTAAACTTAGTAAAAGTGCCGTAAACAAATTCACGCTAAATTTTCCTAAATCTGTAACAAGAATCATAATACTTTGAACACCTGATTTAGCATAACTTGCTATGTCAATCTGACCAAATATTGGTGCTAAATATTGCATAATTCCTTTAGTGTCTTTTGAAAATTTAATATATTCCATTTTATCTAAAATAAGTATACTTTGAGAAATAGCAATTGGTATATATTTAACAGCTAATAAAACTATTGTTAATACTATAAATATATATATAATTATAGTAATAATAGTTGGGCTTACTTTTACAACTTTGTTAATTTGATAAGTTAATAAACTTTGCATACTATTTACTAAATAAGTAATCATAAAAGTTAATAAAACCAGATTAAAAATTGATCTTATTAAATATGCTAATAATACTAATGCTGCTAATGCTGCTATTTTCATCAATGATTCCCTTTTACATAACTGTCTTATTGTTTGCATTTAAGTTTCTCCTTCATCTCCATTTATTAATTACTCATCAAAATTCAGTGATTTTTGCTTATTTACTATATAATGAGTTATTTTTCGACAAGTTCATTATATCAAATAATTAAAGTAATTTCTATTATTTACTATTAATAATTATAATTATTGATAGTAAATAATCAAAAGTATATATTCCCAAAACTACATTACACCTAAAGGTAGAAATTATTTGAAATTTTACATTTTAATATTATTAAAAATACTTGCCATTAAAAAAATGGTGTATACTAGTGACATGTCTAATAATATATATTATAATGAATAAGCTTGGTGGTGATAATAAATGAAACCTGTAATTATGTTTGTAACCGAATGGTGTCCGTATTGTAAAAAAGCGCTTGCTTGGATGGAAAACATAAAAAAACTGAATCCAAAATATGTTGATATTAATGTTAAAATAATTGATGAAGAACTTCAACCGGACATAGCGAAAGAATATACTTACTATTATGTTCCTACCTATTATGTTGACGGAGTTAAAGTACATGAAGGTGTTGCATCTAAAGATATTATTAGTAGTATTTTTGAAAAGGCATTAAAATAGATTTTTTTATTTTGTATTTTATGTATACCATTTTATGTGATGGATATACTAATATTGTAGTCGACAAGCAAACATTAAACTTATAAAAGGGAGATGTTAGTTATGTTAATTGATAAATTATCTGTACTTTTAATCGTAGGAAGCATTGCTAGGGCTAAAAACGGTGACTACTAAATAACTCTGTATGAAATCTAAAATTCAGAGTAATAAAGCCAATGATTATGTAAATAATCATTGGCTTTATTCTTTTTATATTATCTTGTTGCCCTTGTATTTTTAGATTGCTGACGTCCTCCCTGATTTCTACCATTTCTCCTAGCGTAACCATTTGTTCGGGGTTTTACAGTGGAAGATTTTTTAACATCATCCTTATTTACTAATATTGGAACATTACTTGCAGGATAAGGATGATCTTTGATTATTGGTATTGATTTTGATATAACCTTCTCAATATCCTTAAGAAAATCTTTTTCTTCCATATCACAAAATGATAATGCGACTCCACCCAGTCCCGCCCTCCCAGTTCTTCCTATTCTATGAACATAGGTCTCTGGAATATTGGGCAAATCAAAATTGATTACGTGAGATAATTCATCAACATCAATACCTCTTGCTGCAATATCTGTTGCGACTAATACCCTTGTAATTCCATTTTTAAAATTATTTAAAGCAAGTTGCCTAGCACTTTGAGATTTATTGCCGTGGATAGCTTGAGCCTCTATTCCTTCATTATTAAGATCCTTAGTAATTTTATTAGCTCCATGTTTGGTTCTAGAGAATACCAAAGCGGATACTATGGATTTATCCTTTAACAAATGAATAAGTAACTGCTTTTTATTTTTTTTATCTACAAAATATACTGCCTGTTCAATAAGTTCAATAGTTGACGATACCGGTGTCACTGCTACTTTTACAGGGTCTACAAGAATAGAATCCACAAGTTTTGAAATTTCCGGAGGCATCGTTGCTGAAAATAGCATAGTCTGCCTAACTTTAGGCAGTTGCGCTATAATTTTTTTTACATCACGCAAAAATCCCATATCAAGCATACGGTCTGCCTCATCAAGTACAAACATTTCCACATGGTGTATATTAATGAATCTCTGTTGCATGAGGTCAAGTAGTCTACCAGTAGTTGCAATTAAAATATCTACTCCGTTTTTTAAAGCATCCGTTTGATTTTTTTGTGATACTCCACCAAAAATAACTGTACTAGTAAGATTCATATATTTACCATAGGATGTAAAACTCTCTCCAATTTGAATTGCTAGTTCCCTAGTAGGTGCAAGTATTAATGCCTTTATATTTTTGGGCCCTTTTATAACCTTTTGTTTTCCACAAAGAATTTGTAGTATCGGTATAGCAAACGCTGCGGTTTTTCCAGTGCCTGTCTGCGCACAGCCTAGAAAATCCTTGCCATCCAATATAGTAGGTATTGCCGCCTCTTGTATAGGCGTAGGTTCCTCGTACCCCTCATCTTTTACAGCCTTTTTTATTGGTGTAATTAAATTTAAGTCTTCGAATAACATTTTTTCTCCTTTGGAAGTGGTCGTCTTGAACTTTAAATGTCGCAAATCACTAATATCCTGTTATGAATTTTCTTGAAAATTGGAAACAACAACTTTCTTCCATGATTGTATTGCATCTAAGAAACCACCCTTTATTAGTGATATGAGCATATTTAGGCTGATTAATCTTCATTTAGCTCCGACTTTATAGGTCTTTGATGTATAAATAAATATGTTTCAATTCTATCAACTTCAATTTTATAATTATTTTAATTTTAATGTACGCTACACTCATACTTTTTTATTATAACATATTTCTATTCTTGTTGCTATTCTTCTAATTCATATAAAATTATAGATTGAAGTTACCTCAATTGAAGCTATGTGAATATAAATGCTAATTTTCCATAAACTATATCAGAAAATATATTATATTTACAAAAGGAGACATTTTATGAATGAAAATTTAAATTTTCCTATGAGTGTACCTGAGCAAAAACAAGATAAACAACCAGGGCTTGAGTCACTTATGAACCCAAAACCTATTTTTGAAAATTCAAATTCCATCGGTTCTGGCAAGTTATTAAATAAAGTTGCCTTAATAACAGGTGGTGATAGTGGCATTGGTAAAGCAGTTGCTCTCTCATATGCTAGAGAAGGTGCTGATATAGCCATAGTATATTTTGATGAACATGAAGATGCAGAGGAGACAAAAAAACTTATTGAAGCAAAGGGTAGAAAGTGCATTTTAATACCTGGAGATATAGGTGACGATAATTTCTGCCTTAATGCCGCAATCAAAGCAATAAAAGAATTCAATAAGATAGACATTGTTGTTAACAATGCTGGGGAACAACATCCTCAAAATAGTATTGAAGATATTACAAAAAAGCAACTAGAGAGAACATTTAAAACAAATATTTTTGGAATGTTTTATATGGTAAAAGCAACATTACCATATTTAAAAGAGGGCTCTACGATTATAAATACATCGTCTATTACAGCCTACAAAGGACATGAAACTTTAATTGATTATTCCTCAACAAAAGGAGCAATAGTTACCTTTACTCGTTCTTTATCATTATCCCTTGAAAGTCGAAAAATACGAGTTAATGCAGTTGCTCCAGGCCCAATATGGACACCTCTTATACCCTCTTCATTCAGTGCAAGTGAGGTTGGTGAATTTGGCAGCAATACCCCAATGGGAAGACTCGGTCAACCTGTTGAGCTCGCTGAAACCTATGTCTTTTTAGCATCTGATGATGCATCATTTATAAGTGGTGAAACTATTCATGTAAATGGTGGTAATATTATAAATGGATAAAGCGGTGCCACCCACGTGGCAAGTGGCACGTGGGTGGCACCTAATTCTAAATATCACTAGTTGGAATTATCCTTAAATTGTTCCATAATTCGAAAAAATTCTGATTCCCTCTTTATAAAAGCATCCACGATATCAGGATCAAATTGTGTTCCTCTTCCCTCTAAAATGATTTTTTTTGCTTGACCATGGGTGAATGCAGCCTTATATATTCTCTTACTAACAAGTGCATCATATACATCACTAAGCGCCATAAGTCGCCCAGATATAGGAATGTCTTTCCTTGATAACCCCTTAGGATATCCAGTACCATCCCATTTTTCGTGATGCGTTAGTGCGATTTCTTTCGCTAGTGTCAAAAACGAATCTTCTCCTAGTTCATTTATACCCACCTTTAATGATTGTTCACCATATATTGTGTGTTTCTTCATTTCTTCAAATTCTTCATGATTTAACTTCCCTGGCTTAAGTAAAATACTATCTTTTACACCAACTTTTCCAATATCATGCAGGGGTGCTGACTTATATAGGAGCTCAATATATTCATTTGTAAGAATCTCTTTATATTTATCCGTGCTTTGTAATTCAAGTGCCAACTCCCTTGTATATTTCTGTGTTCTTTTAATATGTTCCCCTGTTTCGGGGTCCCTTGTTTCGGCTAAGGCAGCAAGGCAATATATAGCAGCTGAGTTAGTTCTTTCAAGAAGATTAGTTCTTTCTTTTACCATCTCTTCCAAAACAAACTTTTGGTTTTCTAAAACAAGACGTGCTTCTTCCAACTTTAATTGTGCTTTAACTCTAGCCTTTACTTCAATGATATCAAATGGCTTAGTTATATAATCTACTGCACCTAAAGAAAAACCTTTCGTTTTAGAGTCACTATCACTAATTGCAGAAAGTAAAATAACCGGTATATTTCCCAGATTTCGCTCCTTTTTTAGGTTACTTAATACTTCATATCCATCCATTTCTGGCATCATTATATCCAAAAGAATTAAATCAGGTTTTTGCTCCTTAAGTATGTCAATTGCCTCTATTCCATTAATGGCAACAATTAAATCATACTCTTCTTGAAGTGCCTCCACAAGAATGACAATATTCACTTCTGTATCGTCCACTATCATTATTGTCTTTTGTTTATCCATTATTAGTCTCCCCCACTTCCTTCATCAATTTTTCTACCATAACTTTAGCTTCTTTATAATGATAACGATCTACAAGTTTTTTTATTTCATTTACTTCAGTCATAAACCCATCATCGTTAATATTAGTTACTAAGTAATTAATGTTTTCTTTAATCTCTTTAGTACGAGCTCTGCTTAAACCCAAAAGTAATTTCTCTAACTCTACATAAAACTTGAAATTACCACCTATAAATTTTTCTTTTGATTCGTCTAATGATGTAAATTTTATTATATGTTTTAAAAGCTCCTCATTTAAAAGATCAAAAATTCTAAGATTTTCGTCTATAACTTCTTCGCCATATGTCTCATATTGTTTTTCAAACCCAATAATAAAATTATTAAATTTCGTCGCTCCAATATTACCTGTTACACTTTTCAAGCTATGAATAAATCGCTTTGTTTCATCATATTGCTTATTACTTATCAAATCTGAAAGTTCTTTAACTAAGTTTCTATAATTGTCCTCATATATCTTTAACAATTTTTTGTAAAAATCTTGTTTATTGCAAAGTCTAAGTAATGTTTTTTCAATATCTAATACTGGAATCTCCTTAATAGAATCTTCATTACTTTTTATACTTTTAACATTCAACCATTTTACAAGCGTCTCAAACAAGACCTCCGAATCAATTGGTTTTGAGATATAATCATTCATTCCAGACTTTATACTTAATTCTCGATCACCTTTTAATGCACTTGCAGTCATGGCTATAATAGGTAATTGTGAATTTGAATATGTTTTCCTAATAATTTTTGTAGCTTCATATCCATCCATAATTGGCATTTGAACATCCATAAGAACAACATCAAATTTATGTATATTAGTAAGATTAATTGCCTCATAACCATTACTTGCAATGCTCACATTAACACCAACTTCCTCTAAAATATCTTTTGCAACTAGTTGATTAATCTCGTTGTCTTCAACAAGAAGTATATTCCTATCAGCTAATATAATTTTATAATTTATTAGTTCTTCAACGTTATTATTCATACCCTCTCGTCGCGATGCTACCTGGTCCACAAATAACATTCTTTCCCCTTGTAAATCTGGATATTTTAAATAACTTGATTTTAATTCATCTATAGCTTTATCAAGCTCTATAGTAAATTGGAAGCATGCTCCTTCACCATATTCACTTTCTACCCATATTTCACCATTCATTAACTCCACTAGCTGCTTTGAAATTGCCAGTCCTAGACCTGTACCACCATATTTCCTTGTCATTGAGCCATCAGCCTGAGTAAAAGCAGTAAATAGTTTTTCAATATGCTCCTTTGTTAATCCAATCCCTGTATCTGTAACCCTGAAATGTAGCTTTATTTTATTTTTTGTCTCATAAATAACTCTAATAGAAATATTCACTTCTCCATATTTCGTGAATTTTATAGCATTAGTAATCAAATTACATATAATTTGTTCTAACCTATGTGAATCTCCTAGAAGCATTTCTGGTACAGCATCCCCTATATCCAAATTAAGATCAATACCTTTATTGGAAGCGGAAATAGCATATAAATTTGATATGTTTTCTAACATCTTATTTAGATTAAATTTAATATGTTCTATTTCTATTTTACCAGCCTCAATTTTTGAAAAATCTAAGATGTCATTTATAATTCTGAGCAATGTGTTTAATGATTCATCTATTTTTGAAACATAATTTTTTTGAGAATCATTTAAATTAGATTGACCTAATAAATGGGTAAGTCCTATAATTGCATTCATTGGTGTTCTAATTTCATGACTCATATTGGCTAGAAACTGACTCTTTGCAAGGTTTGCTTCCTCAGCCTCTACTTTTGAAGTTTTTAGTGCAACTTCTGTATTTTTTCTTTCAGTTATATTTTGAAGCACTCCTATAAATCGTATGGTTTTTCCAAGGTCATCCTTTTTAACAGCTTGACCAATTAATGAAATCCAAATACTTTGGTTTTCCTTTAATCGGAACTCGGCAAAGAAATCTTCCTGCATTTCTGATAAATTATGCGCCCCTAATGGTTTTACCTTTATTAAATCCTCGTCAAAAACAAAATCATTTAATTGTCTTTTATGTTCTACCCAATCACTTTCTTTAATTAATCCTTGCTTATACTCTGGTGAATTAATTAATTTTAGAAAAATGCCATTAACCACTAGTTTATTATTTACACTATCATAATCATATAACCCTATATGTGCAGCTTTAAGTGCTATTCTAAATCTATCTTCTGAAACAGATAATCTACTTGTAGCATTTGTTAATTCTAATGTTCGCTCTACAACTCGGTACTCTAATTCGTCATTTAAAATTATGAGGTTTTCCTCTGCCTTTTGTCGTTCTTTAATTTCAGTGTTAAGAGTGTTTACATTATTACGAATATTTGTAGCCATTTCATCAATTGTATTTGCAAGTATTCCAACCTCATCTTTACTTTCTTTAAGATCCTTTGGAATTTCAATAACATTTGTCCCATTAGAATTTTGAATAATTTTAACCATACGCCCCAGTGGTTTTGTAACAAAACTTGATATTTTATTAGCAAATATAAAAATAAAAATACATGCGAATGTAGCACCAACTAATACAATAAACAATAAGGACCCCATAGCTTGTGAAAAATCCTTATGCTCAATACCCATAGCTAAATATAAGCCGCCTGTATTAGGTATTTCAAAATAGTCCAAATAACTTGAAGTGCCATTTGGATTAATAACCTTCACCTCTCCAAAGTTCTTGGCGCCAATTTGTTTTTTAAACCCCAAAACATCATTAATTTGTATTTTTTCTTTGTTAGGATCCACAATAACATTACCTAATGAATCTATAATCCACATTTCACCAAGTTTACTTGTTTTGATTTTTTTAACTGATAAAATCAACTTTTTAACTTCTGCATTAATAATTAATGTTCCTTTTATCCTGCCATCATTATCTGTTACTTTAATGCCTGTAACTGTAATGTATTCTGAAAGCGTAGCATTGTAATCAGTTTGAGTTTTAATCATGATCTTGTCACCATCTAATAGCTTTTTCTCATAATTATCAGGTATTACAATTTTCTTCGGGTTATTATCATACTCCTGTCCATTTATTGCCTTAAACTTCATTGATATCAATAAATCTCCATTTTTAAGCATTTGGTCATCTATCTCTTTTTTAATACCCAATAAATCTGCGGTTTTAAATGCTTCTGTACTAGATAGCAATTCCAATATATCTCTTTGATTAGAAAATCGTTGGCCAAAATATTGTGCTTCACTATCAATAGCATGTCCCCCTATTTCACCAATAATTGGCTTAACTGTATTATTCATTTGGTAATATAAGAAAATACTTAATAATATCAAAATTAGGAACATAAGCAAAGTATAAGTTGCCCTAAGTTTATCTTTATATGATTTAGTAATAAAATTTTTTTTAGACACAATATCATTCCTTTATTTGTTATTATAAATCCACCTTAACATTATAACTATTTTAATTATCACATATTAAAAATATTTTTTCAATATTAATACATATTTTAAAAAATGATAATTTTTAATGTTTATTGGAAATAGCTATACTAATTTTGTTAATATATCCACACATATAATAATCGTCCATAGGAAATTATATATAACAATAGTACTATTATAAATTAGTTTGATACTTGTAAATTTTTCAAAAAAAATTAGTAACAATATTATTTTTTAAGGAGGAGAATATTATCATGAAAAAAATTTTGATGTTCGCGTTTGTTATTTCTTTACTTCTTAATATAGTAAATATAACAATAGCCTCGGCTGAAGATGTTACTATTAAGGAAGAACCTAATAAAATATACAACTTGACCATGAAGCAAGATTTACTTTGTTTAATGCTAGCTTATCCTGAATATATTACAAATATTGAAGTAAGTAATGGATATGTATATTTAATAATGAAATCCGGAAAAAAGATATGTTACGATGACAAGAAAATAAAAAACTCGCAAGAAAAATTAGCAAATTCCGACCTTCAAGATACACTAGAACAAATTTATCCTTTATCACCCATTAGAAGTATTATGAAGGACGACTTTGATCCTGGTAGATTTCGTTCATACGGACTGTTATCTGAAGTTTATGGCACATCAAAACAAGCCATAAAATCCAAACTTAAAAAAGTAAATATTTGTTATAACAATTATCAATTCAACGGTAATTGTAGAGCTGCCGATTCACTAAAAAGTGTTATGAGTGAATTAATGCCACTCTCAGAAAGAAACCAGAGTGTGAGGAAATGCCTTTTTCCCTGTAGTGGCACTTTCAATTACCGCGTAATTTCAGGTACAAATAGGTTAAGCCCACATTCTTTTGGAATTGCTATTGATCTTGCTAGTGACAAAAGGGATTATTGGAAATGGGCCTCTAAAGAAGCAGGTGACAAAAGACTAGCCTCGTATTCTAATGATCTTGTAGAAATTTTCGAAAAAAATAACTTTGTCTGGGGAGGTAAATGGTCCCACTTTGATATTCTCCATTTCGAATATAGGCCAGAAATCATTTTGAAAGCTCGTTATTTTATGAGCTCTATTGATTTACAAAAACCATGGTATCATGGTGCACCATTACAACAACCACACATAAAAAATATAATAGATAAAATCGATAAATCAATAAAATATTAGGAGTTTAAAATTATGAATATTTGCAAATTCAAAAAATTACAATTATCTAAGCCCAAATTATTTGTATTTGTCATACTTCTTTTATCTATACAGTTATTTACTAATAAGTTTGCATTTGCTGTTACAGATGATTCAAAAAAAGAAGTTACAAGTTATATAGACCAAATTTTTCAAAGAAGAAACAAAGCTATACTTAGCAGTGATTTAGAATTGATAAAATCACTTTATAATATGGATTCTAAATATGGGACTTGGGCATTTGAATATGAAAAAAGAAAAATGGATTATATCAGTAATTGGGCACAAAAACAAGGAGTTAAGTTTACAAGTATTAAGCCAACTGTAATTGTAAAAAAAATTAAAGGTAATGATGTTAAGTATTCAGTTTATTTATTGTGTTCTACAGAATATAAGTATGTATATGAAGATAATCCAAAACAAGAAAACAATTCAACAATTGGAACTTATCACAACTTACAACTTATGAGTAAAGACGGTTCTTGGGTAATTTCTAAAGAGTGGTATAAAGATCCCTTTGCTAATTCTTTAGACTTAGGTAATATAAAGGCTGATTCCATAAAAAAATATATAGTATCTCAAAACGCAAGGGATTTATCAACTATAGATCACAAAAGAATAAAATCTGTAGAATATGCCGATAAATATTGCGGTGCTGCAGGTACGTTAGAATATAATTATAAATACAACAAAAATTACAGAGATTATAACCCTCAAGGTGGCGATTGTGCAAACTTTGCATCACAAATTCTTTTTGAATGTGGTAACTTTAGAAAAAATTCTGCTTGGAGTTATGACAAAAATGGTGCAACAAGATCTTGGTTAAATGCAGATGGATTTAAAAAATATATGATATACAGTGGTCGAGCATCAGTAATTTCTTATGGTAGTTATGACAAAGTTTATAAGGCTAGTTATAAGCTATTGCCAGGGGATTTTGTTGCATATGAAAAGAAAAATGATATCACTCACATCTCTGTTGTGACAGGAGCCGATTCAAAAGGATATTCATTGGTTAGCTGTCATAATTCAGATAGAAGTAAGGTCCCTTGGGATCTTGGGTGGAGCGATAAAAACATTAAATTTTGGTTAATTAGAGTCCATTATTAATAAATTTCCTCTATGAATTCACAATAACGTTTTATTAAATATTACAAGAATTGGTGAGTATCCTGATAATATAAATAAAACTGATAAAACAATAAAACAATAAAATATAAGGAGCTAAAATTTATATGAAAACTGAAGAACAAATTAAATCAGAAGTTACTAGGCAAGTTATTGACAGTCTGAAGACAACCTTGAATGAGGAATTAACCGAGGTAGAAAAGGAGTTTGAAGAAACTTATAAAAGCAAGCTTGAACAAGAAATACAATACACTTTAGAGCTAGCAGAGGCTGGTCTTCAACACAGTTCAAGTAAAACCATAAAAGTAGAAAACAAAAAAATACTTCAACAATTAGATAACATTAGAAGTGATAAGCTTAAAGTTGAAAATAAATTAAAAACATTAAATGAATTTGAGAATATATAGGCCATAATGATTTTTAAAGAATAAATTAATAAAGGTCCGTGATAATCACGGGCTTTTACTAATTTATTCTTTTCTTAATTATTCAAGTGTTTCCTTAGTTGACTTATTCTTTTCAATATAGTATCATTTAAGTCAGTGAATAAATATTAGATTATGCATTAGATATATATTTTAGTATAGATAAGGAGAATTGACTTACAATGAATATTTCTACTAAAGGAAGATACGGTTTAAGAGCAATGGTCGATATTGCTGTTCATTCATTAGGAGATTATATCCCCTTAAAGATTATTGCTGAAAGACAGGCCATTTCAGAAAATTATCTGGAACAAGTTTTTTCAATACTTAGAAAGGCTAAACTTGTAAAAAGTGCAAGAGGGTCACAGGGTGGTTATACCCTATCGAAAGAAGCCTCCAAAATTACAGTTGGAGAGGTTTTAAGAATACTTGAGGGTGACTTAAATATTTCTGGAGATGATGATGGAGCCTTAGGCCTTGATAAAACCATCAAAGTTTGCATAAATACATTAGTATGGCAAGCGGTTAATGAACAAATTAATAAAGTTATGGATTCCGTCACACTACAGGACCTTGTAGAAAAATATAAAAATCTAAATTCAGAATATACCTTAGACTTTATAATATAAATGAAGAATAATAATAACTTGATTTTTCAAGTGTTATTATTCTTCATTTATTTTTATTAACATTTATTCTCTAATGATAATCTTGCTCCATTGTGACTATGCATCGATGTGTTGGTGAAATGTTTTTTATTCCTTGTTCTATTTGCATAAGAATAACTCTCTTTTGCTCTGCATTATAATATAATTTATCTACTACTACGTCAAAAATTAATGTTTTTTCCGCTACATCCCCTATTACTCTAAAATCATGCATGGTTTGAATTCCTTTAATTACAGATAACTCTTTACTTAGTTGTTTTTTTAAAAAAACAACTTCTGGACTATAACTTTTAAAAGGATCCATATGAATAACTAAGTAGAGACTTAACTTCTCACCTACTTCTTTTTCAGCCTTATCAATAATATCATGAATTTGCATTATGGGAATATCACATGGTACTTCTGCATGTAATGAAACCATGTATCTACCTGGTCCATAATTATGAATTATTAAATCATGTACACCACTAATATACTTATAACTTAAAATTTCGGTATAGATGTTTTTTACTAACATGTTATCAGGAGCTTTTCCCAATATATAGTCCAAAGTTTCTTTGCAAAGTACAAATCCCGAATGTAGTATAAAACCTGATACTATTATGCCTGCATATCCATCTACAGGGAAAGTCGTGAACCTTGATATCAATAGTGAAATAGTTACCATAGACAATACAAGAATGTCCGTATAAGCTTCTAATGCCACTGCTTTTAACGCCGAAGAATCTATTTCAATACTAAGATACGTTGTAAAACGATTAAGAAAAATTTGGAGAGGCAGTGCTAATAACATTAACAGAAATGCCACTATATTAAATGGAATAATAACAGGATGGATAACTCGATTTATGGAACTTCTTAAAAATTCATATCCAACTATAAAAATAGTTAGAGAAAATAGCAATGAAGTGATGTACTCCACTCTACCATATCCAAATGGATGTTTCTTATCAGCAGGACGATTGGCTAGTTTAAAGCTTATGATTGTAATTATGGAGGATATAGCATCTGTTAAGTTATGCACAGCATCTGCTGTAATAGATATGCTATTAAGGAAAATGCCTACAACAAGTTCTAGAATAAGTATTGTTGTGTTTATTATAAATCCTACTATGCCACCTAGCCATCCATAGGATTGTCTTACTTGCTGCGAACGTACATTAGAATAATTTTCAATGAATTTTTTTATTAATAAATTAAATATAAATTTCATAAAACACACCCCTTCTTCAATATTTTTTAGCTACTTTGGGAATCCATCTTCATTGTTTAAATCTATTAATATTATTATGCAATAGGAACGGTTAATGATTTTATTTTTCAGAAATTCCCATTTAATTTTTATATCTATATCTTCTTTCCCCTAATGTCAATACAACTCACGCCTCATTTTTTTAGTAATCTCTGGGAATATATATATATTGTCTCAGAGAAATTCTGCGTAAATATTTAATCACCATATAAGTTTACAACCCATATATTAAAACATAAATGATAAAAAGGGAGAACATATATGGTATTAATTTTATGTGCATTATCATTTAGCTTATCCTCTAACCTAGATAATGTAGTTATCGGAATAGCTTACGGAATAAAAAAAGTAAGGATAGATATAATTGCAAACCTAATAATAGCAATTGTAACATCTACAGCAACATTTTTATCAATGTTAGTTGGATCATATATATCAAAACTTTTACCTCACTCTGTAGCTAATAGTTTAGGCGCTATAGTTATTATCATTTTGGGGCTATACTTTGTAACCCAAAGCATAATAAAACTTGTAAATAACAATAAGTCAAAGGAGCTTGCCTTAAAGAACATTACTGATATGATTGAATATGCTGAGAAATCAGATTTAGACAGTTCCGGAGACATAAGTATGAATGAGGCCCTCCTTATAGCACTAGGATTAACCTTTAATAATTTAGGAACCGGAATTGCTGCAAGTATAACAGGAGTTAGTATTCAATTTACAGTCCTATCTACTTTTATATTAAGTATCCTAGCAATTATATTTGGTGTAGCTGCTGGTAATCATGTTGTAGGTAAATTTCTAGGTAAATATGCACCATTATTTTCAGGGATATTGCTAATATTACTCGGTATTATTGAATTTATTAATTAACATTTTATCCCAACACAATATGGGATATCGGGTTAATTGGAAGTATTTTGTGCAACTAGCTAATGATTGTTGATAAAATAATTAAGGAAAAGCACCCTGATGGATGCTTTTCCTTAATTATTTCCCATTTACAGATATTGCTTCTTCATTTAATTCAAATAAATCTTGTAAAATCCCATCAATAGTATTTTCATCAATAAATGCTTTTAATTTCGGGTTACGTTCTTCCGTATTAATATACTGAAGGAAATAACCCCCTACTTTTTTAGCAATACTTAATTTAATAGAGATATTCTGTTTAATTCCGTCCTTATTTAATAGAATAAAAGTAACATTGTTATCTAAATATTTTATTTCCACTTTTTTATAAGACTCTATATCTATATATTCATTTGAATCTGTTGTTGCTCTAACATTTTTTATATTATATTTGTCTAAATTACTATTAAATATATTAACAAAATTTTGCATTGCTTTACTAATAATATTTTTATCAATAGTCATATTTCTAAATTGTAAGACTAATTCTTCTTTCCAATTCATATCATTCACCTCCTCAATTAAACATAGATCCTGTTAAGTAAAGGTAACTAATTCTATATTTTAAATATTTTATAATTAATTACCTATAGATATATATAATCATTTACATTATATATCCTTCTATTAAACTATTCGGACAAAACAAAAAAGACACTAATTTCTCAGCCCCTAGTTTTGTGTTTTAATAAATTTTAATATATATATGAATAATAGCACATTTTAAATATAATTGCATAAACTATAAGTGTAGCGCTATACTTCAACAAGATGGTAGCTCATTTTTTTCAAACTAAGTCTAACCTTAATTGGTTGGGCTTCTTTCAATAATTCAATTAGCAGATAAATTTCTTTCAAAATTATATGTTTTGTTTTACAATATATTGATGTCTGTAACTAAAATAGTGCTCATGAATATCATTACTATACCCCTATTCCATTTAATTAGGATTTCTGTTAAAATATAATAAAATACTATAAACAATGTTTTAGGAGGAAAAATATGATAGATAAAGAACCACTTAAAATTACAGATATTTTAGATATTGAATTAATACAGAATTTCCAAGATAACTTTGCAAAAAGTATGGATATTGCAAGTGTTATTGTAGATATAAATGGCAAACCTGTTACAAAACCTAGTAGGTATACAAGTATATGCACAAATTTTATTCAAAATTCAATATTAGGAGATAATAGATGCGCAGAATCACATCGAAAATGTGGAGAAATTGCTGCAAATACAGGAAAACCATACATAACAAAGTGTCATGCCGGTTTAATAGATTTTGCAGCTCCAATTTTAATAAATGGAGAGCATATCGGAACTATCTTAGGAGGGCAAATTTTAATAAAAAAACCATTAGTGCCAGATTTTAAAAATATAGTAAAGGAACTAAATCTTAGTGAAAATGGGTTTTTACTGGCACTAAATGAAATTAATGTTGTAGAAGAGGAAAAACTCGAATCAGCCGTAGAAACTTTATTTATTATTGCAAATTCAATTTCCCAACTAGCCTATGAAGAACTAAAATTGAAATTGGATGCAAAAAAATTAGAAAGTAATATTTTAGATCAGAACAAGTTATTAGATGAATCTAAAAAATATAATATAAATCAATCAAAAATGTTTTCTTCTATGTCTCATGAATTAAAAACACCACTTAACATTATTTTTAGTGCATTGCAACTATTAGAAAATCAATATGATAATAATTCTATGGTTCCTGATTATGAGATGTTTTTTAAATATTCAAAAATAATGAAGCAAAATTGTTATAGATTGGTAAGACTTATTAACAATCTTATAGATATGAATAAGATTGAACTTGGTTTTTATAAATTGAAATTAGAAACTGGGAATATTGTAAAGACTATTGAAGACATCACTCTATCTATAGTTGATTACGCAAAATTCAAAGAAATAACTGTAGTGTTTGATACAGATATAGAAGAAAAAATAACAGCTTTTGATTCGGAAAAATTTGAAAGAATAATGCTTAATATATTATCGAATGCAATTAAATTTACTGAAGCTGGAGGTACAATAAATGTGAATATCTACGATAATGAAAACTATATACTTATAAAAGTAAAGGATACAGGAATTGGAATACCACAGAACATGTTAACCAAAATTTTTGACAGCTATACCCAGGTTGATGATTCTCTTAGGGGGACAGTTGAAGGGAATGGAATAGGATTATCATTAGTAAAATCCTTGGTTGAAATGCATGAAGGGGAAGTATGTGTTAACAGTAAAATTGGTGTTGGGAGTGAATTTAATATAAAATTACCTATTAAGATCATAGAATCTGATATATCATACAAAAATCAAAATTACAATATGAATGATCCTATAGAGAAAATCAAAATTGAATTTTCAGATATATACTTTTAGACATTTTAGAAAAATCTCGCAATTGACTTATCAAGGTTACCATTTTTCACTTAATAAATGGTAACCTTTTTTTAGAAATATACAAGATTTATTTGTATCCAAAACAATATTTGAAAATCCTAGAACATCCATAAATGCAAGGAACCTATTTTTTAATTGCTATTTGGACATCTTCTCCCCTAAATAATTTAAATGATTTTTGATTCTTACATAACAATATTTAAATTTTATTCGAATACTTTTATATTACTAATTTATTATATTTGTGATTTTTTTTATATATTTTATTTGTTCTTCATCTTCAATTAATTTTTTCGCGTTATCATTTATTATAATTCCAGTCTATATGCTTCATGCTTTAATTTATAAATTTTTTCAACTTCCAAATATTCTAGTGGATAATTATTTAAAAATTCAATTGGAGACTTTATAGAATATAATAATCCATCTATAGCAACCTTATGAATATTTAACCATTTTTGTCTTTATACATAAATAGGTTTTCTTTTTTCTAATATTTTCTTACTTTCATAATATGCCTTATTTTCTAAATTATTAATTATCATATTTTTTAAGAAATCATTAACCCCCCCTCATTTTATCCCCCTATTATATAATTATTTTTATCCGTTATTATACATCCGTATTATACCATGTTTTACAGTATACTTTATAATTATACAAAATTAGGTTGCTTTTTTTATTAACCCTCTTAATAAATTTGATTAATTCTGTTATTTTCTACACGACAAAAGAAGCCTATCTCTAGGCTCCTATCTTATTTGTACTCATTTTTTATTCTTTTTATTGTCTTATCTCTATAATCCTAATCTACCGCTATAATACAATAACCTAAATCCTTTTAAGTGTTCAACCCATTCACATTTTTCTTTATGTTCACTTATTACTTTTAATATCTCGTCTTCTGTCATACTCTCATATTCTTCAAATTCATAACTTGTAATTTCATTTCCACAAGATAAACATTTCATACTCTTACCTCCTCCTCTATAGAATTATATATAATATATTATATCATATATTATATAAGTGAAAGTCTTATCCTCTTTAAATTTAATCCGTAAATTTATGTTTTAATTTTAGCGAATAAAAATTCACAACGTTTACCATCATGCTATCACCTTTAAACACCCTATCCCTAAAATCCCTCTGGGTACTTAGCACTGCGTAAAACATCCTACATCTTCAAGAATATCTATAAGGCCCTATACATTAACTACACCTTCCATGGTATTAGGTGTCATATTATCTGGTAATATCGTGATCTCTGCTGACGCAAATTCAAATAAATAGTTAAATGTATATATGTCTTATATATTGAATTTTATTTTCTTAATACAATAATAGTATATCATTATTGATATAAATTCAATAGTTTATTAAAAAAATATATATATCAATTAATCATAATAGCTTCTTATAGAATTTATTATGATTTGACCGTTTAACATATATCTTATAATATACTAGATAAAACAATCCCATACCTATTAACGAACCTGCGAAGTCTATTAGAACATCACTTACTAATGAGGCCCTACCTGGTACAAACCTTTGATGGAATTCATCAGTAACTGCAAATAATAAACATATAAACATTATAGTTGTTAATGCATTTTTCCCCTTCACGCCAAGTAAGAATAAAATATTTGAAACAACCACACCTAATAAGCAGTACTCAAATGCGTGTGCATTTTTTCTAATAATTAAATTTAATTTTTCATCTCTTGCACTTATGGGTAGTACACCCTTGTTTACTTTAATTGTATTAGTTTTACCCTCTACCTCATACTTAATTTCCCTTAATGATTGAACAATATCATAACTTCGGTTATTTGATAACGAACCAGTTCTTGAAGAATTATAGAATATAAAACCAAAAGACAACAGACATAATAAAATTCCTAATTTTTTCAATATAACACCATCCAATTTCGTAATAAAGCATATTATACCATTTTTCAAATCTAATATCATCTGTTAAACTTAATATTACAAAACTGTTCATACTTTAAAAAAATACTGCACCTAGGATATCCTTCCCAAATGTAGTATTTTGTTTTTATGTATAATCTACTTTTTTAATTATATCCATATTGTTTATTTTACCTATCATCATCATCAATACAGCTATAAAAACAGATAGGACTGCTGTAGTAAAAAACCTATCTGGTATCACATAACACAATCCACTCAATAAAAAAGTTGTGACTACAGAACAATATTTTAGCTTCTTTCTTCTCTCTTTACTTTTTATTCTCTTATTAATATTATCAACAGGAGAAAAAATATATATAAGTAAAACAGAAATGATTAATACTAATATTGAGGTAACAATATACATTGTAATATATTTACCGATAAGAATAATTACACAAATAGTTACAAAACTAATAAAAAAACATCCCCAATATGTTTTTGCATGGAATCCACCTGAAAACAATCTTATTGGGCAGAAGAACACAAAAACAACTACGTAGTATTGTTGAAGTGAAAATAAATAGAATATAATGTAATATGGAATAATTTTTGTAACTTCATCGAAAAAGCAGGTTAAACCATATTCCATTTTTTTCAGCTCTAGCTCCGTGAATTTAGAATTTGTTTCAGAAATTTTTTTCACTAAACAACTTATTAATTTACTCATTCGTCTATCCTTTATACTACAAATTTAACTAAGAATTTGGTTTTTTCCGATGTACTTTCTACTGATATACTGCCATTATTATTCTCGACTAATTGTTTAGTAATATATAACCCATAGCCTTTGTCACCTTTTTCCTTAGTTTTTGTAGTAAACCCCTTTTCAAAAATTTTCTTTATTGTTTCTTCTTGAATTACATCTCCATTATCTGCTATTTCAATACAAAACTCGCTATTCTCCAAAAAAGTATTAATAGATATTTTCTTATTTTCAGTAGTTGATTTTAATCTAAATGCCTCAAATGCATTATCTACAATATTGCTAACGATACTTATTAATTCATCTTCCCTAATTTTCAACAAACTAAAGGGTTCATCAATTATTACTTTGAAATCTATTCTATTTTTAATTGCGTAGATATTTTTTATTGATAACAAACCATCTATATAATCATTTCCCGTATCTAAATATCTAAAGGATAAATGAATTGTATCTGAAATTTTTGATACATATTCTTTTATTCGCTCAACGGTATTGGGCTTGTTCAAGCAACACAATGCTTGTATAACATTTATATGATTAGCATAATCATGTTTTTCTTGTCTAATAATACTAATTATTTCTTCCATATTTGAAATTTGATGCTCTTGAACTTTATATTTATTGTTTATATTTATCATTCTCTCTTTTTCTTTTAAGTTTAAAAATGCAATTATAGAAAAAGCAAAAAATATACTAAAGATTATCATATTATACATTTTGTTATTCTCAATACCTAAAACACCAGATATTAAAATGTATATGAATAGATTGAAAACTGCAATTTGTATTAAAAATTCAGAAAAGAGAGGTTTTTCTCTATTAAATATTTTAATCTTATTCGAAAAATTATATTTTAGGAGTATTATTAAAATAAGTACCTGTAGCGATTTACTCCCCACTAGAAAAATAATTTTATACTTAGAAACAGTCAAAATTTGATTTAGTCGCACTTTAAGTATAAACATTTCAATGAATTGAGTTAAAGTTTCTGTAGTAAATATTAATATAAGAAACAAAGAAACTATGATTATTGAAGAATAAACATTTATTTTTGTAATAAATTTTAATAAAAATATAGTAATTACTAATATAATTAGGGTATGATACAAATTATTCACAAAATGTGTACTCATACTAGTTGCAATAACGTACATTATACAAAACAAACTAGATTTTATTTTATCCTCAATTACATACCTCTTTTGCTTAGTCAAGGAGCTAAAAACTCCTAATAATATTAAAGCCTCTAAGATACCCAGTATTATTTCTTTAGTCATTTTCATCTTCTCCTCAATAAAGTGTTGACTCTTTTGTTTTATTGTTGCTAATGAAACTATTTATTTTTTTACAAAAGAGTCAACATTTTTTACCTTAAAAATTCATCAGGACAATTAGGTTCATGTCCCCAAAATAGTGATGCTGGCATAATAGCCATGTTCCCAAATAATAATGCTAAAGCTCCAATCATAGTCATGATTGTACCAAATAGTTTTTTCATTTTTGAACCCTCCTTTTCCTAAAATTAATAATCAAGCTTATTGAATAAGCTACTTCTTATTAATTTATATATTCTACATAACTTTCCATATTCCTGCATACTTTAATATATATTTACAAAAACAAAAATTTATTTGATTATTTTTCTAAATAATTAAAAATTATTCATAATTAACATAATCTTCTTTTAAATAATATTGGAAAATATGCTTGTCCAACTCTTGACTTAGCATAATAACTTCGCAATCAATAAGACTATTGCTTTCTGATATTAACTTTTCTAATCTTTTTCTAAGTAATTCAATCTTTTGATCCATAATATTCACTCATTTCATAATATTAACTCTTTTGTTAAAGTTTTTGATTTAATTGTAATAATAATACTAATACAATTAAAATCTATTTGCAACATATATTTGTAAATTTAACTATATTTAAATAAAATAAAATCAAATCACAATGTAATTTTATGAAATATTAATTTCTAATTGTATTTTTTGAACCATAAATTTAAGATGCTTTTTAATATATATTCCTTGTATCTCTTGGAAATCCAACAAAAAAACACCTCCAAATATATATAAATTAATACATACATTTAAAAGTGTTATTTGCCATCATCAAATCATTAAAACACGTATGTCCTAACATTTTAGAATTATCTGTAATCGCTTACTTCAATCAACCATCCTATCCCTCAAATTCCTCTGGGTACTCAGCATTGTGATAGACATCCTGAACATCTTCATTATCTTCAAGCATATCAATAAGAGCCTGTACTTTAACTGCACCTTCCATGGTAACGGTTGTCATATTATCTGGTATCATTGTAATCTCCGCTGACGCAAATTCAAATCCTGCTTCTTCTAGAACTTCTCTTACCTGTCCAAAGGTTTCTACCGTAGTTATAATTTCAAACATTTCTTCTTCGGCATTAAAATCTTCGGCTCCAGCCTCGAGTGCTATCATCATGATTTCATCTTCATCCATTTCCTGCGTTCTTTCTATGATAATTTGTCCTTTTTTAGCAAACATCCAACTTACACATCCAGCTGCTCCCATATTTCCATGGTGTCTATCAAAAGCATGTCTTACAGTAGCAACGCTTCTATTTTTTTTATCTGTTAGTGTCACTACTACTACCGCAACACCTTCTGCTCCATACCCTTCATAAACTATTTCTTCGTAGTTTACTCCCTCGAGCTCTCCAGCACCTTTTTTTATTGCTCTGTTTATTGTGTCTAGTGGCATATTATTATATTTAGCTTTTGCAACGACATCTCTAAGATGAGCATTAATTTCTAAATTAGATCCACCACTTTTAGCTGCCATTATTATTTCTTTACCTAATTTCGTAAACACTTTACCACGTATAACATCAGTCTTTCCTTTTTTTTGTTGTATGTTATGCCATTTTGAATGTCCAGACATTTGAAATTCCCCCCAACTAATTATTTTATATGTGAAATATTTCTAACAGATCTAAATAAATAGCAATACCTCTATGATTAGTTATAATCATATTACATTTCCATTATATCACATAAATAAATCACTATTCAAATGAAAAAGAAAAGTATATATACTTTTCTATCGCAACTAAAGGATAGAGTTTATATTTTCACTATCATACAATCTATGTTCTAATTTAAAGTACATTTTTGTATCATTCTCGACAAATATGGCTTTTCCTGAAGTGACTTCAGTTACTTGAGACTTTAATTTTTCTAAATTACTAAACTGACAAAGTATTTGAATTTTCACTTTGTCAGTATATTCTACATGCTCTATATGAAAGTTTTCTTGAGCAAAGACATGTTGTAGCTTCCCCAGTAAATCGTATTCAATTAATATTTCTACCAAAATACCTTTAACCTTTTCAACTACTCCGCCCTCTTTAATTGCTAGGGAAGCACCTTTTGAATATGCCCTTGCAAGTCCTCCAGTACCTAGAAGGATCCCTCCAAAATACCTTGTAACTACCACCGCTACATCTGTTATATCACTCTTTTTTAAAACCTCTAGCACAGGAATCCCACCCGTACCTTTAGGTTCTCCATCATCACTGTACCTTTGAATTTCTCTATTTTCGCCAATTATATATGCGTAAACATTATGTCTTGCTTGTTTGTGTTCATTTTTAACATAACTTACAAATTCCTTTGCCGCATCTTCGCTTTCAACTCTTTTTCCATGTCCAATAAAAATGGACTTTTTCTCTTTAAATTCAGCGATTGATTCATCTTTTATTGTAAAATAACTCATTTCCATTCTCCTATCGCTTCCTAAATGTTCTATATTAAAATTCAAGGAAATCCTCTAATTTTTATTTATAATTACTCCATAAGCAATAAGAAGCTTTGTGCAGCATCAGTTATGTATTTCTTATCTGTATTTTCATATAAGTATTTTATTTTAGTGATAGCTTTTCGACTTTTGATTTTACCTAGAGATTTTATTGCATAACTTATTACTTGTGGATTTTCGTCAAGCAGTGCTCTAAGTAATGCCCCTTCAGCTCTTATATCTCCAATTTTACCCATAGCTGAAACTGCCATTCTCCGTACGTTTATGTATTTATGAACAGAAGCTTTAATTAGAATATTCAAGCAAGATTTTTCCTTTAATTCTCCTATAATCCAAACTGCAGCCTCTTTTTCTTTAGGATGCATCTCCACATAACTAGTTTTTATTAACTCAGTTAATTTATTTTTACTATCAGAGTTCATTGAATTTAGAAAATGTATCTTATCCTCTTTCCCTGCTTTAGCAATACTTTTAAAAAGTTCATCAGTATCATTACTTTGCACTAAAAATCTATATTTTATTTTACCATCTATTATATGTTTTTGCACAATGGCATTATCCAAATTTCTGATTTTACATATGGCCTCCATAGTTTTGCCCTCTAAAAACAAGAAATAAGATATTTCCTCATGGGAATATTTATTAATGCATAACCAGTCAACGTCTACTAATCCCTTTTTCAAAAGCTTCTCTCCTTACCTTGTAGCTATTTTTTTACTTACCATTTAATATCTCTGAGATAATTTTAATCCCTTCTTCTATTTCAGGTTTCCCTATTTCTGAGAAACTCAATCTAAAATAATTATTTCCTTCCTGCGCATTTTTATAAAATAAAATTCCTGGTGTAATAAGAACTTTCCTATTCATGCATCTATAAAACAGTTCCATGGAATTAATCCCCAAACCATCAGCTACCTTAAAATAAAAATGGATTCCCCCTCCAGGAGTATAGTAACTAACCTTAGTACCTAAATATTCCTCTATACACTTTATCATAAAGTGATATTTGTCTTTATACGCCATATTAAGCCTACATATGTGTTCTTTCCAAAGATCTTTATTTATGTATAAATCTAGTGCACGTTGCATAAGACTTGAGGTTGATATATCTGTGTTAATTTTTGAATTTTGAATTTGCTCTTTGTGTTTCTCTGGTGGTATCATATATCCTAGCCTTATTCCTGGAAGAAATATCTTTGAAAAACTCTTTATATAAATAACCCTATCATTTATGTCTAAGCTCTTAAAACTAATATATAACTTATTGTCATATATTAGTTCAGATAAATAATCGTCTTCAACAATATAAAAATCATATAACTCTGCTAGATCTAATATTCTCAGTTTTTTTTCCAAACTGTAGGTCGCTCCTGTTGGATTTTGAAAATAGCTCATAGCATAAAAACATTTTATTCTATTTTTTTTGAGTATCTTTTCAAATTGAAGTAGATTTATACCATCTTCTAACATATCTACTTCAAATATATTAGCCCTTCTCCACTTAAACACCGTTAAAGCCCCACCATAGGTTGGCTTTTCTACAACAACATTGTCATGAATATTTATTATTGATTTCGATACTATATCAATACCCTGTTGTGCACCTGAGAGAATTAATATATCTTCAGGACTAACCTTATTATTCCAAAAGAAAACACTTATACTATTTCTAAGTCCCTCATATCCCAATGATTCTTTATATGCAAAAGCCTCCGTACCATCTCTATCCAAAACCTCATTTATTACATCTTTAAATACTGCCACAGGAAAAAATTCACTACTAGAAATCTCTCCAGTAAAATCTACATAATATTTTAGGTCTTGCCCAGAGATTTTTTTCAATGTATTGGAATATTCCTTTTTAAACTTAATGTTTGTGTCTCTTCTTTTAGCATAGGTGCCACTACCCATCTTTTGATATGCATAACCCTCTACTTCAAGTTTTTTATAGGCACTAACTACAGTAACCTCATTAACCTTCAATATTTTCGATAATTTCCTTATTGATGGTAATTTTTCGCCATCATCAACATTGTTTCCATCAATCATTTTTTTTATGTGCTTTGATATTTCTATATATTTGGGAAAATCACAGGTAAATTTAATTTCATACTTATGCATATAACCACCTATTTATTTGAAAAATATTAAATGTAATAAACATTTTGTTTAAATAGAACTTTATTATGGTCTATCTTAAAATCTCTATTTTCCTTTTTAAGGATATCTCTTTCCCATAATTTATTAAGCAATTCTTCCATATCTATATTAAAATCTTTAAACAAATCATCTTCCATAATTTCCTCGGCGCTTAAAAAGCTATCTTTTTCTCTCATATAGTTTAAAAGCAAGGCACAATTGCTCTTAATGCTTGAATTTATACTTTGTTCTAAAAATGTCATAGTTTCTTGAATTGTCTCTGAAGTGTTTGATTTTTCAAAAAATAATTTATCAACGCAAATTTTGAAGTTTTCATTTAAGTTTAATGCCATGGTCATAACATCCTTGCTAATCATATATCCCGATGAATTAACAAATAACCTTGAATACGTCTCTATACATCTTATAGCAGTACTATAGGATGTGTAGAGACCATTGCTTGATAGATATTTTTTACATACTCCAATATCTTTTAAGAGCCTTCCTAGAAAGTACATTCCCCAACGTTCTCTATCTACATCCGGAAAAAATCTACCGCCGTCATACCTTACTGTTATATCAATATCTTTTGAAAATAATAATCTTGAAGATGAAAAAATTCTATGCATATATCCACCCTTAACATTATCAGAATAAATCTGTATAAATTTTTCCTTCCCCATGAGTTTAATATGTATAGGAATACCTTCCTCTTCTGCATATATATCCCTGATTTTTCCGAAATCCTCTTTTACAATTACGAAAAAATCAATATCTGATTCTTCCCATAAATCACCTGTTACCATACTACCGAAAACTAGCATTGATAAAACGGATTCATCAATCTTTATTCTATCTAATACACTATTAAAAGCCTTTTGATATTGCAGAATAGTTTTTCTCATTCCTTTCACTCCCCCACGTTTTTATATTCTTTTTAATTTTATTATATTTTAGTGTTATAAAATGCAAAATCCATAAAAGAAAATTTCATTAAATTAAATTCTCTAATAAAAACACATTTATAACATAGATATATATGCACGAAAATCGTTCATTGTTATAACTTTCCATATCAGTAGTGTAGTCATCAAATATTCATGTATTCTTCCTTTATCGTTCATTATAGCACTACATTTTTCACAATTACAGATATTCCTTCATTACCCAGTTAAATCATCACCTGCGGTGCTTCAATATTAACGACTTCAGAAGGAGATTTTAAACTCTCACTAAAGTTTTCTATTTGTTATAGCACGCAACTCTCACTTATAGAAGAGGGAGACTTTCCTTCTGAAATGTCGTTAAAAGTAAAGAGAATCAAGTTTATTATTAAGTAGACCTGTTCTCTTATAACCATAAAAATTTATTTACAATCGTACTTTGATAATTTCAGCATGTTATCAACTTTACATCTCAATACTTTAATTACATCGCTAGAAATCTCATCAACTCCTTCAGTTAATTTTAGAGCATCTTTTATTTTTGAACTACGCCCGAAATTTGTATTCGACAAACTTGCTGCAGTAGCTGAAAAATCAAGAGATGCAAGACCTAAAGTATATAGAGTATCTATTAATGGTTTTACATCATTTTCAAAATAAGCCCTTGCTTTAAAATCCAACTGTAATCTATCTAATTCAAATCTTAATACATTTATATCTACAGCCTCATCTGCCAATGACTTAATGTCAATATTATTAGATGTACCATTGGTACCACTAGTTCCACATCTATTAAAACTCTTATCTTGTTCATTAACATTATCCGTAACTGTTTTATCTTGATTACTTTCATCATGTTGAATTGATTTTTTATTTTCTTTTTTGCCATTATCTAAATTTGATTTTTCATCTCCCATATCTACTCCTAAATCCTATGATAATGTTATATACTTAATATTAAATTATATAAAATAATTATAGTTTTTATTACACTTATAAATATTTTTTTAAAAATCAATGTTAACTACACTACAATATATTTTTCACACTTATTATAAACTTCATCGTCCCCTTGTACTGACATAAGTGTTCCTTCTTCATTGTATTCTTCTGAATCAACCTTTGACCCTCTATGTAGATATGCCACCATTGCCTGATCAGTATATGGGATAAGCACATTAAACTTTTTAAGAGTATATGGAAGTTCTTCACAAGTCTGTTTTAATAACTCCAACAAATTCGTGCCATCTTTAGCTGATATTTCAATGGTTTTTAAGCTTTTATATTTTTCTTTGATTTTCAAAATATTTTCTTGTGAGGCTACATCAATTTTATTTAGCACTAATATCATTGGTTTATCGATTGCATTTAATTCTCTTAGGACCTCATCTACAGCTTCTATTTGCAATTCTGCAGTGCCTGCAGATGCATCTACTACGTGCAGCAATAAATCTGAATACACAACCTCTTCAAGGGTTGATTTAAAAGCTTCCACTAAATCATGGGGAAGTTTTCTTATAAACCCTACAGTATCAGTTACCGCTGCCACCCTATTATCAGGCAATATCAGTGCTCTTGTTGTTACATCAAGTGTTGCAAACAACATATCTGCTTCAAATACTTTCTCTTTTTGTTGGACACTTTTTAAGGCTGCTAAATCGCATAATACATTTCTAAGTGTTGATTTACCAGAATTAGTATACCCAACTAAAGATATTTTTGAAATGCTCTCACGGCTTCTCTTTTCTCTTTGCACATTTCTTGTGGTTCTTATTTTTTCTAATTCTTTGTTTAAATCAAAAATACCTTCTCGTATTCTTCTTTTATCTATTTCTAACTTTTTCTCTCCAGGGCCTCTTGTTCCAATTCCCGCACCCGTTCTTGAAAGCATTGTTCCAAGTCCTATTAAACGTGGTAATCTATATTTTAATTGTGCAAGTTCAACTTGAATTTTCGCTTCCCTAGTTCTTGCACGCCTTGCAAATATCTCTAAAATTAATGTGGTTCTGTCTATAACCTTGCAGCCAAGGACTTCCTCCAAATTTCTAACTTGAGAACCTGATAATTCATCATCAAATATTACTATATTTGCTCTTAGTGCTTGCCGAGTAACCGCAATCTCTTCTGCTTTACCGCTCCCTATATATAAAGCTGGATCTATCTTATGTCTGTTTTGCAGTATTGTATCTATGGTTTTTACATTACAGGCCCTTGCAAGTTCTGTAAGTTCTACTAAATCCTCTTCACTTTCTATACCTACTAAAATAGCTCGTTCTTCATCATCTTCAACAATTTGACTTGTTTTCATTAGTCTTTCGATGTATTTAATTTTGCCCAAAATATCATATTTGATTACCTCATCTATATTTAAAGGTCCTATTTCTTCCTCTACTAAAATGCTATTTTCGATTTCACAAAAACCTATGTTATACTTTAAGTCTTCCTTTTCTGTTATTCCAATAGCCACTATACAGTCTAACTTTAATTTTACTAAGGCTGACATATCAAGAGCAGATAATCTAGAATTTCCATTTGGATGCGTGTGTACTATTCTAACTGCTGACAATCGTCCTTCTCTTATATCGATTATAGGTAATTCAACTGTACTACTGTCTCCAATTGCCATACTAATTATTTTACCTTTTCTATCTATTGCCGCACTAACCTCTCTACCTAAATCTTTTGTTACCTCAACTAATACTTCAACCAATTCTTCTGACAAAATACAATCTTTATATACTCTTATATCGCAAGCTTTTTCTAATTTACTTATAATTGAATCTTTAACTCCATCAATATTTCCATATATCATTGCGAATCACTCCATTCTATTAGTATTTTAACAAGTTTTACTATTCCTATACTTGACAACACTCATATAATTTTATACCATTGTAAGGATATTGT
>Ga0209540_10000020_pt1 | contig 231842 bp, 197 predicted proteins | sample BarGraIncu01121A_FD_184501 | JGI IMG/M metagenome (GOLD analysis project Ga0209540, IMG submission 184501) | Arctic peat soil microbial communities from Barrow, Alaska - Barrow Graham LP Incubations 011-21A (SPAdes) (version 2) | ecosystem: Environmental > Terrestrial > Soil > Wetlands > Peat...
TGCATAAGTCATTGAGTTTTAAATTTTAAGTTTAGTTTCTCAAAAATATAATACTCTTGTGACTTATGCAATTTTACCTGCATTTTATTTCATATTACAAACATAGGGACTAATATAAAATCATTGTCTTAAATCCAACCGGTTTAAATATGATATCAAAAGCCCTTGTTTTTGTTTTCTTACCCTTAGTAGAAAACCTGACACCCTCAGAACCCACCCTTATTCCCTTATTTTGTTGCATTTATTATTGTTGATAAAACCTTATAAATTCTTCATAATCATTAGCAAATAAGGGAATAAGTGTTGGAGTTGTGGCCGTTTAGTTTCTTCGAAGGGTAATAATAAAGAAAAATAAGGTTAAAATTTTTCAATTTCAACTTCAAATATTCAATTTCTTCGGAACTATTTCTCTTATGCATTAGGCATTAGGGTTCTTTATGGATAATCATTATCAGAAAAAAGACCACAGGAGAGTGTGCTTGTTCTGAATTTAAATAGATAGCCCGGCTAAAAGGTGTAGATCCTTATCAGCCGGGCTATTGCTATGTGTACAAGTTTTATTTAAAAAACAGTAATGTCGTAATTTGGTTCAATAGTAATTTCAGGGACCTGTTCGGTGTAAAGTACTTTTCCTGTTTCGTCAAGGGCAACTACCGATCGTGCCATCAATCCCTTAAGAGGACCATCGATTAAAAGCACACCGTAATCGGTGGCAAAAGTATTATACCTGAAATCGGAAGCCGTAATCACGTTTTCCAATCCTTCAGCACCACAAAAGCGGCTTTGGGCAAACGGTAAATCTTTGGAGACGCAGATAACCACTACATTTTCTTTTTCAGATACCCACTGGTTAAACTTGCGAACCGACATGGCACATGTCCCTGTGTCAAGGCTTGGAAAGATATTCAGCAATACCCGCTTTCCTTTGTAATCGGTTAAATGAAATTCCTGAAGACTTGCATTTACCAATGTAAAGTCAGGTGCAATTGAACCTACTTCAGGTAATTTTCCACTTGAATGAACATCATTTCCTTTAAATTTTACTGTTGCCATAAACTTATTTAATTAATTAGTTTAAAAATATATATGTTAATATTATAATAACGTCTACCTACCGTTTATTGTTTTATATTTGTTTTATATTTGTTTTATATTTGTTTTATATTTGCGATTATTTCATCAAATAAATTGATTTCATGTCCAGAACAAAATATTATTTCGTACTTGTTTGTAGTTGCTTTTTAGTTTTTACCTCCTGTAAGGATTCAAAAGAGTACCGTGTTGACAGTTCATTTTCAGATTATTTACAACGTTTTGAAACTGAAGCAGCCTCCCGTGGGCGTACATTCGATCCTCAAAGCAGCGGTCTGATTATTGAATTCGCGAATTTAAAAGATAATACAGCCGGTTTAACCCATTATGAAAAACCTATCCGAATTGAAATTGATCAAACATATTGGAATGATATCTCCAAAAGTGCCGGTGCCGATTTAATGAAAGAGGATTTAATTTTTCATGAACTCGGACACGGATTGCTCAACAGAAACCATTTGAATACCACCCTTGAAAACGGGGACTGGAAATCCATCATGTGTGGAGGTGATAAAGTGAACAACCGTTCGTGGAATATCAATTACAGAGGCGAGCGCCGAAAGTATTATGTTGATGAATTATTCAACGAAAGTACACCGGCACCTGATTTTTCAAGCATGCAGCTGGCAGTAGATACTACCGGTTTTGGCTCATTTGTCAGTTATAATTTCAATACACCTGCACAGGCAGGATGGAAGCTTGTTGACAGCCTTAACTACAGCATTAAGCTGGATAATGGCAGGCTTCAATTCAAATCCAATGTTGCTGATGTTTTTCTTGTATTTCTAAAACTTCCGAATCCAATAACCATTCAGACAGATTTTTCGTATGAGATCACATTGAATTATCCTACCGGAGATGCAACCAACCAATATGGACTGGTTTTTGGTCCTGTTAGTTCAAGTTCAACAGGGAATGTTGACCCCATTGAATATTTGACCATTAACAATAACCAGAAAATGTATATGGGCAACCGTTCGTGGTACAGTTACTTTACTGAATTAACCGAGTCCTCGGTTGTCGCAGGAGGAAATAATAAATTAAAGGTATTCAAGATCGGGCAGGTATTGTATTATTTTATAAACAATGTGTATTGTTATACTTCCGAAATAGTTGCGACAGAGACTTTGAATGAATTTGGATTCCTGGTTCCGCCCAATGGTACTGTATGGCTTGATAATTTGCAGATTTCCAAAAAAGGCACAACCAATGTCGCTTCGCAGGTGAAACAAAATATGCCGGTTGAATTCAGTGTTCAAAAAACAAATAAGTTTATATTGCATAACTTCAACAATCAATAAACCAATAGCATAAAAACAAAAACAGCTTCAACTTTAATTAATAAAACATGTCGAAATTCGTAATATATCAGGTTCTTCCACGTTTGTTCGGAAACTTCAATTCAACCAATAAACACAATGGAAGCATTGAGGAAAACGGGTGTGGCAAGTTTAGCAGCTTTACCCCGAAAGCACTCACCGAAATAAAATCACTCGGTGTGACCCATGTGTGGTATACCGGGGTTATTGAACATGCTACACAAACCGATTATACTTCCTTTGGAATTGCAAAGGACCATGCAGCCGTCGTTAAGGGAAAAGCAGGTTCGGCATATGCTATCAAAGATTACTACGATGTAGATCCTGATCTGGCCGATCAGGTGGAAAACCGTATGAAAGAATTCGAAGAGCTGGTGAAACGCACACATAAAACAGGACTAAAGGTAATCATTGACTTTGTCCCCAACCACGTGGCGCGTGAGTATCATTCGGATGCAAAGCCAGCCGGGGTAGTGGATTTAGGTCAAAATGACCATTCAAACTGGGCATTTTCACCGTTAAACAACTTTTATTATTTACCCAATCAACCGTTTACTCCCAGGATGGATGTGCAAGGATATGTTGAGTTCCCGGCAAAAGTTACAGGGAATGATCATTTTACAGCTTCTCCTACTCAAAATGACTGGTATGAAACGGTGAAATTGAACTACGGGGTAAACTATGTGGAAGATCATCAAAAACAATTTGACCCGACACCCGATACCTGGTATAAAATGCGTGATATTCTTCTGTTTTGGGCTTCAAAGAAAGTAGATGGCTTCCGATGTGATATGGCTGAAATGGTTCCGGTTGAATTCTGGGGATGGGCAGTTTCACAGGTAAAGATCCAGTATCCGGATATCTTATTTATTGGAGAGGTTTATAATCCTGCCGAATACAGAAACTACATTTGTAATGGTAAATTTGATTATTTATATGACAAAGTGGGCATGTACGAAATGCTGCGCAATGTAACCAGCCGTAATTTTCCAGTGCGTGAGATTACCAATTCCTGGCAATCATTGGGCGGTATTGAAAATCAGATGCTCAACTTTCTGGAGAACCACGATGAGCAACGGATAGGTTCAGGTTTCTTTTCAGGAAATGGCATGTATGCCCAGCCTGCCATGATCGTAGCAGCAACACTCACCCAGGCACCGGTAATGATTTATTCGGGACAGGAATTAGGTGAACAGGGAATGGACAGCGAAGGTTTTAGCGGATTGGATGGCCGTACTTCCATATTTGATTACTGGGGCATAAAGTCCGTTCAATCGTGGACAAACGGGGGTAAATTTGATGGTAAGTATTTATCACCCGAACAAAAGGAGTTACGTTCTTTTTATCAAAAACTGCTGAATATAACAATTACGGAAAAAGCCATCACCGATGGATTGATGTACGACCTGGAATTCGCTAATTTTGATTCACCTAAGTTTAACTCACACGAACAATATGCTTATTTCAGGAAATACAAAAATGAACTTTTGCTATTTGTGTTGAATTTTGATGATAAACATCTGGATACTGAAGTACATTTTCCATTTGAAGCTTTTCAATTCCTGGAAATAAAAGAAGGACAAAATTATAAGGTTACAAACCTGTTGGATGAAACTGAGAAATATCCATTACTGACGTTAAGTTCCAAGCAGGCATTTATTACGTATATGGCACCCTGGAAAGGATTGATATTAAAACTTGAGCGGACATAAAGATGTGACAACATTTTTATTGGTCGTAAAATAGTTGTTGTCAATATCATAAATTTTGCACTAAAAATGTTGCCAATTCAAATGAGTTTGGCAACATTTTTGTTGTATCAGTATCAATAGATTATATTAGACCTGTTGCTAAATTATTGCGTTATGAAATCACAACTATATCATGCAATTATCGTGATGCTGGTTTTTGTAACATCCTGTTCTTCATTGAAAACCACACCTGAATCCATTCGGGAAATTACCCGTAGAGTGGAATCTAAAGATTATGCTGTTGTCGTAAATTATGCCAATCCAATGAGGTGGAAACAAATTTACCTGAATTCGGAGTATGTTTTACGAATAAAGAATGATTCAGCCTTTGCTTACCTACCATACTTTGGAGTGGCCTATTCAGCACCTTACGGTGGGGGAGAAGGTGGAATCAAGTTTGCTGAACCCATGATGGATTATGCCATTAAGTCGAATAAGAAGGGTGATGGTTGGGATATCCGTTTTAAGGTAAAAGGCATGTACGACGGATTCGAAATATCCATGAATATTTTCAACAACGGAAACTCCATGATAACAATCAGTTCCATTAACAAGGATCCTATAACATTTACTGGTGAATTGAAGATAGAGAACAAATAATCTTTTTTTGTCCGAAGGACACAAAAGTGTTTTCTTTACTTGTTAATCATCAGTTAAACACTCAAAATACTTCGTACAATTTGAGTTTTGTGCGTTGATCTACTATGAGGTTTGCTCAATCAAAACTTATAGTTTGATTTAAAAAGCCATTTTTTTATAGCAAGTTTATAAAATTTTCACCTTCCGGTTTTAATACTTTCCTTTTTAAGTCAAATTACTTTCAAATCGTTATATTGATGTGTAACTCAGCAAAAATAATTAAAGAAATAATTCTTTAATCTTATTGCCAATTGAAAAAAAAGTCCGATATTTACAATCGATTTCAGGAGGTATTTACCAGGTTTTATCTGCTTGAAAATGAATTTATTTTAGAATTACAAAACTTGTAACCCGACAAGAATTTTAAAGCAAACTATCAAATAAATTATGAAAGAAATTAAATTCAGTCTTGTTTACCGTGACATGTGGCAATCGTCCGGTAAATATGTGCCTCGAAAAGATCAATTGGCAAAAATAGCGCCTATTATCATTGAAATGGGTTGTTTTGCACGTGTAGAAACAAACGGTGGTGCTTCCGAACAAGTAAACCTGCTCTACGGTGAAAATCCAAATGATGCTGTCCGTACCTTTACCAAACCATTCAACGATGCCGGAATTCAAACTCACATGCTTGATCGTGGATTAAACGGATTGCGTATGAATCCAGTTCCAGCTGATGTACGTGAATTGATGTACAAGGTTAAAAAGGCACAGGGAGTGGATATTACCCGTATATTCTGCGGACTGAATGATGTAACCAACATTATCCCTTCCATTCATTATGCCAAAGCAGCAGGAATGATTGCTCAGGCTACCATGTGTATTACTTACTCGGAAATTCACACAGTGGAATATTATGTGAATATGTCCGAAAAACTTATTGAAGCAGGTGCTGATGAAATTTGCCTGAAAGATATGGCAGGTATCGGACGTCCGGAAATGCTTGGAAAAATTGTAAAAGCCATTAAAACTGCTCACCCGCATATTATCGTTCAGTATCATGGTCATTCAGGTCCAGGTTTCTCTGTAGCTTCCATGCTTGAAGTTGCAAAAGCAGGTGTCGATTATCTTGATGTTGCCATGGAGCCACTTTCCTGGGGTATGGTTCACCCGGATGTCATCACAATCCAGGCTATGTTAAAAGATGCAGGATTTAAAGTGCCTGAAATCAATATGACTGCCTATATGGAAGCCCGCCGGTTAACACAAAGCTTTGTGGATGACTTCCTGGGATATTTCATTGATGACCGCAATAAGTTCATGACTTCGTTGCTCGTAGGTTGCGGATTACCGGGTGGTATGATGGGATCGCTCATGTCCGACCTGAAAGGCGTTCATGCAGGTATCAATTCATATTTGAAAAATGTAAACAAAAAAGAATTAAGCACCGACGATTTATTGGTCATGTTGTTTGATGAAGTAAAATATATCTGGCCAAAATTGGGTAATCCTCCATTGGTAACCCCTTTCAGTCAGTATGTAAAAAATATTGCCTTGATGAATGTTATGTTTCTGGTAAAAGGTCAGCCTCGCTGGAGCATGATTGATAAAAACAGCTGGGACATGATCCTTGGTAAAGCCGGTAAGTTACCGGGCACTCTGGATCAGGAAATCATTGCTCTTGCTGAAAAGAATAAATTTGTTTTCTTTGAAGGCAATCCTCAGGAAAATTATCCGAACGAACTGCCACGTTTCATTGAAGAAATGAAAACACTCGGCTGGGACAGGGGTAAAGATGATGAAGAATTATTTGAGTTTGCCATGCACGAAAAACAATATCGTGATTTCAAATCAGGTGACGCTAAAAAACGTTTCGAAGGTGAGCTGGAAGCTGCTATTAAGGAAAAATATGCAACAAGCAGCATTGAAATACCTGATTTGCGTGCCTTGAAATATCCAAATGCAGAACCAGTGGTTTCGAATGCAACCGGACGTGTTATCTGGGAGCTTGATTTCAACGAAGTATCGGTAGAGCCTGTTCATGGAAAAGAAATTAAAGAATTCGATACATTATGTACCATTCAGACTAATTATGGTTTGGAACACATTGGAAGTTTTTGTGATGGCAGGATTGTTGGTGTTGAAAAGAAACAAGGTGAAATAGTACGTAAAGGCGAAGTCTTGGCATATATTGAGAAAAAATAATTCAAAGTCATTGAAATAGTCTTTGAACTAAAAATCAGAATAGAGATGTTGCTTGCAGCGTCTCTATTTTTTTATATCATAAAACAAGATTTCGGAAAAAGATTGAATCATATCCTAGTAAAGTCGATTAAATATGCTATTTTTGTGACGAAATAATAGCATTTATACAGAATTAAAGGATTTATACTATCAGACTGAATTTTCACCCTTCTTGAAATTAATTGTTTATGATAAAAGACTTATTTATTAAAAAGACTCTGGCACAGCTTGAGGAGCAGGCCGATAGTAAACACAACACATTAAAGCGACACCTGGGTGCATTAAACCTGACGTTATTGGGAGTAGGCTGTGTCATCGGTGCGGGAATTTTTGTACTAACCGGAACTGCTGCAGCTTTGCATGCCGGACCGGCAATTGCTTTATCGTTTATTATCTCAGCTTTTGGTTGTTTGCTTGCAGGTCTTTGCTACGCTGAGTTTGCATCCATGATACCGGTGTCGGGAAGTGCTTATACATATGGTTATGCTACCATGGGAGAATTCGTTGCCTGGATCATTGGGTGGGATCTAATCCTCGAATACCTTTTTGGATCGGCAACAGTTGCAGTAGGCTGGTCGGGTTATGTAACGAGCTTTCTGGCAGATTTTGGAATTGCATTACCAACTTCGATGTGTCAAAGCCCGTTTATCTTTGATTCAGCCGGTTGGCACTTATCAGGTGCTATCATCAACTTTCCTGCAATTTTTGTTGTCGCACTTATGACCACCCTGCTGGTTATTGGAATAAAAGAATCAGCTAAGTTCAACAATATTATCGTATTGGTAAAAGTTACGGTTATACTTTTGTTTATCGGCTTTGGAATAGCACATATTCATGTTGTCAACTGGACACCCTTTATTCCTGCAAATACGGGCGAATGGGGGCATTTTGGAGCATCTGGTGTATTGACAGGTGCTGCAGTCGTTTTCTTTGCTTATATCGGGTTTGATGCAGTTTCAACAACTTCACAGGAAGCAATTAACCCAAAGCGGGATGTTCCGATTGGAATTCTTGCTTCCCTTCTTATTTGTACGATATTATATATTGGCGTGAGTTTAGTACTTACAGGAATTGTAAGTTACAAAGAATTGAATGTGTCTGCCCCGATTGCACTGGCAATTGATACAGCAGGTCCCAGCTTAATGTGGTTACGGCCAATTATAAAAATTGGTGCTATTGCCGGTCTGAGTTCTGTTGTTCTTGTTTTGCTATTAGGTCAGTCACGTGTGTTCTTTTCTATGGCAAGTGATGGATTATTATGGAAGAGTTTTGCAAAAACTCATTCTAAATTCAAAACACCACACATAACGACCATTGTTACAGGCAGCTTTGCTGCATTTTTTGCAGGCTTATTTCCCATCGGACTACTGGGAGAATTAGTATCCATTGGGACTTTACTGGCATTTGTCATTGTTTGTGTTGGCATCATTATACTTCGTAAAGCTGAACCTGATGCAATACGCGGATTTAAAACACCCTGGGTGCCATTGGTACCAGTTTTAGGTGCAGTAGTTTGTCTGTTTATCATGTCATCTCTTCCTTTAGATACCTGGATTCGTCTCTTTGTATGGATGGCTATCGGATTTGTAATTTACTTTACATATGGAGTAAAACACAGTCATGCAAGACAAAACAGAAAGAATAACAAAAAATAAGTACATATCCTGAATAAAAAAAGCCCTGCAATTGCAGGGCTTTTTTTATTCAGTGATTTTTTAAAACAAGTAAAGACCTGTTCTTCAAATTTACTTAATTAGCTAAGTCGTTGGCTAACTGAAGCAACCATTCGATACCCTTTACCATGAATGTTTATAATCATAACATCAGGATCTGCACTTAGTAATTTGCGCAACTTGCAGATATACACATCCATACTTCTTGCATTGTAATAGCTGTCGTCTTTCCAGATTGTTTTCAGTGTGTACTTACGATCTAAAAAGCTGTTGGTGTTGGATGCAAACAAAATAAGTAAATGCATTTCTTTTTTAGTAAGTTTCTTAGGTTCTCCTTTGAATGTAAGCATCCGCTTTTGAACATCTACTTCATAACCGCCAATTGTGTAAAAAGGCACCTGGAGAAGCTTGTAAAGCACATCATCGTCCTCGACTAATGTGACCTTTTCATTTTCATTTTCCATTTTCGTAATTTTTTGAGTTTGTATAGTGATAGTGAATATAGTTTTGTTATAATTTAGAATCTTATTTATCAGATAATTACGGATGATATTACCGGAAAAATATCTTTGATTCAAAACTCTTAATTCATAAAGATAACTTTATAAATGTTCTAATGTTATTGTTTTGTGATTTGTTTGTTTAATATTTATGCCAAAGATATATAATAATTTATTTTATAGCACTATTTTGATACAATATTTATTAACAATCTATTGTTTTATTGAATATTTTTGATTACAATTCAATTTTTTATTTAGAAACTTTGTATTATTTGGTCATTCACTATAATTGGCCATTCTAATATTTCAACGTTTTCTAATGTATCTAACTGCAAAAAACATTGAATCTTATAAAATTTAGCTTTTTATTTAAGATAGACAACTAAATTCAACAAACCTGGATTTTCATCCATATTTTTCATCAGAAAAAAGCCATTTGAACCTATCATTAATAAAATAATATGCAAATATAAAAATAATTATTTACATTGTTAACCCTTTTAGCTCAATTTATTTAATGAAATTTTCAAAAAATTGTGAAAAGCCTTATTAAAAGAGATTGCAGTTGATTTGATTTTATTTTAAATTTTATATTTAACCTGAAAAGAAATGGTTTTTTTTATAGTTTAAACTATAAAAACCTAGTTTTAAATGAACCAGATGGTTTTTAAAGTGTTTTTTTAATAGATTATGAAACCTTTAATTAAAATGAGTCATGAAACACACTATTTTAGGTGCGGGAGGATCGATTGGAAATACTCTTGCAAACGAATTGCTGAAATCAAAAGAGAGCGTTCGACTAGTATCAAGAAATAATTACCCGATTATAGGGGCAGAATCGTTTAAAGCGGATATTACTTCCTATGAGGAAACTTTGAATAGTGTGAAAGGATCGGATATAGTCTACCTTGTTGCCGGATTAACGTATGACAGGAAAGTATGGAAAGAATTATGGCCAAAAATAATGAAAAATGTCATAGATGCCTGTAAAAATTATGGTGCAAAATTGATTTTCTTTGATAATGTGTATATGTATGGAAAAGTTGAAGGCAAAATGACCGAAGAAACCCCTTATTCACCCTGCAGTGTGAAAGGTGAGATCAGGGCACAGATTGCAAATATGCTGAACGATGAAATGAACCATAATAATTTGAAAGCAATTATTGCCAGATCTGCCGATTTTTACGGTCCATATGCTTCTAATTCCAGTGTTTTGTATTTCCTGGCAATTGATAAAATGATGAAGAATAAAAAAGCACAATGGCTTGCAGATGATACCAAATTGCACTCTTTCACTTACACCCTGGATTGTGCAAAAGCTTTAAACCTACTTTGGAATAAGGAGGAATGCTATCAACAAGTCTGGCATTTACCAACTGCCGCCCCTGCAATAACAGGGATTCAATTAATCAATTTAATTGGTAAAGAACTCGAAGTAGAACCAACGCATACTGTGCTTAAAAAATGGATGCTCAGCATGGCCGGAATATTTGACAAAACAATATTTGAGTCTCTGGAAATGCTTTATCAGAGCGAAAATGATTACCAGTTTGATTCATCAAAATTTAATAAATACTTCAATTTTAAACCTACATCGTACGAAGTGGGTATTCGTGAAACAATTGAGTTTTATAAACAGGCAAAATTATAAATTAATAAAACATGAAAGCAGTTACTAATAATCAGAATAAGCCCCTTCCTTTTTTGAAAAATAAGAAAAATAAGAAATATAAATTTTTATATGTGGCTTTAAATATTTATCTTGCAATCGGTGTTGTGAGCTTGTTGATTTCTGTTTTTTATCTACTTTTGAATTTTGAACATGCAGATAAAATTATTGTTTATTGCGTTCCCGGGTTTGTGATCTTTTTAAGTGCCGCAATACTCTATATAATTGGATATCAGAATATGATTACAGATGAAAAAATCAAAAGACATCGAATAATAAATACCAGAAATGAGAATGCCGAATAACGATTTATTCATTTTATACAAGTAGCATGTTTAAACTTTTCAAAAACATTGACCGCAAAGGGTATAAACCCAGATACGGGGGATTGGATATTTTAAAATTTATTGGTCCTGGGTTGCTGGTAACCGTAGGATTTATTGATCCCGGGAATTGGGCTTCAAATCTGGCAGCAGGAGCCCAATTTGGTTATTCTCTATTGTGGATGGTCACACTTTCGACCATTATGCTTATTTTTCTTCAACATAACGTAGCTCACCTGGGAATTGCAACAGGGCTATGTCTTTCGGAAGCTGCAACTATATACCTCAAACCACGATATTCTAAAATGTTGCTGATATCGGCGATGTTTGCTTCCATATCCACATCACTGGCAGAAATTCTGGGTGGGGCCATTGCACTGAATATGCTTTTCAGGATACCTATTCAGGCCGGGGCATTGTTGGTGACCATTTTTGTTATGATAATGCTCTATACAAATTCATACAAAATCATTGAAAAATGGATTATTGCATTTGTGTCTGTTATCGGATTGTCTTTTTTATATGAACTGTCATTAGTAGATGTAAACTGGAATAGCGCTGTATCAGGATGGGTTACACCTTCCTTTCCACAGGGATCAATGTTAGTTATAATGAGTGTGCTGGGAGCAGTGGTAATGCCTCATAACTTATTTCTTCATTCTGAAATTATTCAAAGCCGTCAATGGAACAGGAAAGATGAGAAAATTATAAAAAAGCAATTACGTTTTGAGTTTGCTGATACGCTTGTGTCAATGATCATCGGATGGGGTATCAATAGTGCTATGATTTTACTGGCAGCGGCTACTTTTTTTAAGACCAGAACGCCAGTCTCTGAACTTCAACAAGCAAAAGAATTACTGACTCCACTGCTTGGAATACATGCTTCAATTGTGTTTGCCGTCGCTTTATTATTTGCTGGTGTTGCTTCAACCATCACATCAGGTATGGCAGCAGGATCAATATTTGCCGGCATGTACAAAGAACCATACGACATTAAGGACAATCACACCCGGCTAGGCATTGCCATTTCATTGGTTTTAGCATTTTTGATCATTTTACTGATTCGTAATCCATTCCAGGGTTTGATAATTTCGCAAATGATTTTAAGTATTCAATTGCCTTTCACCATTTTCTTTCAGGTGTATTTAACTTCATCGGAGAAAGTAATGGGTAAGTATAAGAATTCCACCACATCAAAGATTTTACTCAATTTATTAGGCGTTATAGTGACATTGCTCAATATAGCCCTATTCATAAGTTTGTTTTAAAAGAACAATAAAAAACTGAAATAAAGAATTGACCACCGTAATAATTTATTATATTTGTTGAAATATATAAATTCCAACATAGATTAAGGAAAAGATATGTACACTATAAGTAAAGAATTTTATTTTTCGGCAAGTCACCAGTTAAAAGGCTTAATTAAGGATCATCCCTGTGGACGGATTCACGGACATAATTACACATTAAAAGTATTTCTGAGAGGAGAACTTAATCAGGAAGGATTTGTGCAGGATTACAGTGATCTAAAGCCTATTTCTGATTGGGTTGATCAGGTGCTGGATCATAAACATTTGAATGAAGTGTTCAATTTTCAGACATCCGTTGAGAATATGAGCAAATACATTTACGACCTCTTTAAACCGCAATTTCCGTTGTTGTTTGCAATAGAAATGAGCGAAACACCAAAAACCAACTGCCGGTATGAAGAATAATTCTTCAGAGATAATCCTCAATGTGGTTGAAATTTTTAAATCTATTCAGGGTGAAGGAGCAAATGCAGGGAGATCAGCTGTTTTTGTACGACTGGCTGGTTGCAATATGTCATGTTGGTATTGTGATACCAATTGGAGCGAAAGCCGTGAGATGTTAGTTTCTGAGGTGTTGGAAGAAGTGAATGAACTATCAAGCCCGGATGATTACCCCAATAACCTGCTCATCTGGACAGGAGGAGAACCCACTTTGCAACTGACAGATGAAATACTTGAGTCGTTTAAGGATTATTATAATTGTATCGAAACAAACGGAACAAATCCGGTACCAGGAAAAATAGAATATATTTCGTGTAGTCCTAAAGTAAGTCCACTGGTATTAAATAAAAATTTTACTCATGTAAATGAGTTTCGTTATCCGATAGGAGTAGGGGATATGGTGCCTGATATTGCGCAATTACCACAAGCGGATAATTATTTTATAAGTCCTGTATTCTTAGGAAAAGAGAAGGAGAGATTCCAAATAGTAAATGAAAATATAGAGTATTCAATTCAAATCATTAAAAATAATCCCCAATGGAGATTATCCCTTCAACTTCATAAATTGTTGAATATTCCCTGAACAGGTATTTGAACTATTATTTTTTCCAGCGTTTTAACTCTGTATAAAGTCGTTGTACCGGTAATCCCATAACATTAAAGTACGATCCTTCAATATACTCAACCCCGATATACCCTATCCATTCCTGTACTCCGTATGCACCTGCTTTATCATATGGTTGAAAGTTGAGAAGATAATACTCTATTTCATCCGGGTTAAGCCTTGCAAATCGAACTTCAGAAATCACATGGAATATTTTACGTTTCATTAAAGTGCTTATACATACTCCGGTTATAACCTGATGTGTCTTTCCTGATAATGATTTAAGCATCCTTGTCGCATCTTCTTTATCTTTTGGCTTTCCAAAAACAGTTCCTTCGTGCCACACAATTGTATCAGCCGTAATCAGCAGTGTATTCTCCTGCATTTTATCAGTATATGCATCTGCTTTTTTTTCGGCTAAATACATGGGAATATCAACACCTACCAGTTGTATCGGATAACTTTCTTCAACATCAATTTCCTCAACATCAAACGGGATATTAAGACCCCGTAAAAGTTCATGCCTCCGGGGAGATTGTGAAGCAAGTACAATATTATAATTGTTTAGATTTGAAAGCATTTGCATAAGTCGGGTACGTTAAATTATTTCAGAATAAAAATATTAAACAAACTAATTCCGTAAGTCCTGGCTTGTAAATAATAAAAAACAAAGCTATACAAAACCCCTACGAGCATAATAACTTTAGAAAGTACGGAAGCCTGATGAAAATCGTTTTGTATTTTAGCTTTATAAATCAAAAAACAAAGTGCTGCAAACGGGATTATCAATCCAAAGATAATATATCTGAGAGTAAAAGATCCTTCAAAATGAATAAAATAATAATTGGCAAGAATTAATAAAATTACCGTGAATGCAATTAAGCAATATAAGATTGTTTTCGTCCTGGAAATACCCCATTTTATAGGCAATGTATGGCATTCCATTTCACGGTCACCTTTCTCATCTTCCAGATCTTTAATAATTTCACGTATCAACGTACATAAAAATGAAAACAGGGCAAAACCGCCTATCCATCCATAAAAATGCATAGGTATCTGTGTTTCGAAAATTAAGCCTCCATATTCTTTTTGAAGAAAAGCTAATTGTGCTATTCCAACAACCAGTATTGAGATTGCTGCAATAAATGCGACAACTAAATTGCCAATCAAAAACTGACGTTTGTAACTTGCTGAATAAAACCACAGTAATCCCGGAATAACAACAAAGATAAAAACGAGTGTGAAACTTCTGGCAAAATAAGCCAACATTAATCCGCACATGACACCCAACCCGGTAAGAACCTGATGGATGGCCATAGCTGTGTGACGGGATAGTTTTTTGCCTACAATAAGTTTATCCGGTCGATTAATCGAATCAATTTTAATATCAAAATAATCATTGAGCACATACCCGCCGGCAGCAATCAAAACAGTAGCCACAATGAGTAAAAGCAGCATATTGGTTTCCATTGAAGCATCAAATCCGAAAGTCTGCAAAATGGGAACCAACACAATTTGTCGCATCACAAATTGTATAAAAGCTATAAAAATCAGATTCTGATAACGGATAAGTTTTAAATATGCTGTCATCTTTTATAAGTTCGTGATGAAATGTCTTTTATATTCGTTTTGTAAATAATTGAAATTGAATGAATCATTTCTTTTTATGCCGTTTATAGATATTTTTAGTCAGGAGTTTATATATCTTTTTTAAATCCGGTTTTTTATTCAACAGGGATAAGTGCTTTGATATTGTTTTTTCATCCATTCTGACTGCAGGGCCTGTTTGAGCATCATACGGATTTAATGTCTTTACCTTTTCAGCCGTTTCAGCAATCAAAGGTTGAATAATTTCAAATGAAAATCCGGAATCATTTAGTATGTCTGAAGCGATATCATACATGTAATTGGTAAAATTACAGGCAAATACAGCTGCCAAATGTAGTTTTCTTCTATTCTCCGAGTTTACAAGATATGTTTTATCTGTTATGAGTTTTGCCAGTTCAAGTAATTTCTGCTGAACGTCCAGATTACAGGCTTCAATGCAAATAGGGATTTGACTAAATTCAACCGGTTTATTTATTGAAAAAGTCTGAAGTGGATAAAATACACCGAACTTAGAAGTAAAACCTTCAAATTCATTCATTGAAATACAACCCGCCGTATGTACCTGAATGCCTTCGGGCATTACAATATTTCGGAGGATACTTTTAAAAGCACTGTCAGTCAAAGCATAAATGTATATATCGGCATTCCTGTAAATATCCGAAATATCTGTAATGAAAGAAGTATCCAGTTTCTCAGATAACATTTTTGCGTTTTTCACGCTTCGGCTATAAACCTGACTAATAGTAACCCCTTTGGCCTTTAGAGCTAATCCTAAATGTGTAGCAATGTTGCCGGATCCGATTAATACAACTTCCATATAGTTTGATTAAAAAGGAATACCTGTAACAATGTGCAGGAATCTCCCGGTTTATTTCTTTTTGTTGCCAAAAATCATTATTCCACCTGCAAGTATGAGCAGCACCGGCCAGATATAGTCGGAAATATGTCTTGTCAACTGAATTATATCCGATATCCTGAATAATAGTCCAACAACAATAAGAACTATTCCTATATTTTTATTGGAATGAAAGAGTAGGAAAATGACACCTATCAGTATCGGATAATTCTTAAAATCAAATAAATAAGGTGCAATTTCTGAAGGAACAAGTTGAAGCTGCCTGATTAAAAATAAGCAACCAAAGACGAGCAATGTTACTCCCCAAGCCATTCGATTATCTTTTTTTCCTGACATAATATCTTTTTTAAAAGTTAAAACTAAAACTTTTCAGCATGTATTTTATCAGTAGCAAGTTTTTCTGTATCAAAATGTTTGCGAACTTCGTCAGGATAACCGATTGACAATATGCACAAAATGCCAAACTGCTCAGGGATACCAAACAATTCTCTGATATATTCTTCTGCGGTTATACTTTCGTTCTTTTCCCTGCCATAAACCTGTATCCAACAACTTCCCAACCCTAGATCCTGAGCCTGTAGTTGCATTATGATTGCTGCAATGGAAGCATCTTCCATCCATACGTCACTTTTTGTTTTGTCGGCTATCACAACAATTCCTAAAGGAGATTCTGCTAACATTTGAGAGCTGTGAGACCGGCATTCCGATAACTGAACAAGCAACTTTTTATCTTCAACAACAATAAATTCCCATGGATTGCTTCGCTTTGAAGCCGGAGACATTAAACCGGCAAACGTGATTTGTTGTATTTTATCCTGTTCAACTGTTTTCGGTAAATATTTCCGGATACTACGTCGGGTTTTTAAAAGTTCAAAAAATGAAGTCATATGTAATGTTTTATCAGTTAATATTACATTTTAGCTTGTTTCTCAACAAGGTATGCAATAATACTATTGGGTTTCAGAATGTTTTTAAGTCGGTTAAAGGGAATGGACACTTCTGTCTGACCAATGTAGTAAGGAGCAATTTCGTATGGATTAAAAACATAATTTATACCCTCGTCAGTAATATAAAAATTCCCGTTCGGTTTAATTGAATCTGCCCAGAAATCAGTATCCTCTAAAGATAAGATTGGTTCTGTATCCTTTGCTTCCTTTACTTCTTTGCTTTCTTCGACAATTCTCTTTTTTATTAATTCTGAAAGTTCAGTTACATAATTCGATTTAAACAAATCCTTTTCAGAAATCGTCTTGCCGGTTTTTAAATCGAAATTATAATAGTTTCTGGTTTCGAGTCCGTGTGCTCCTCCCATATATACATATCGTTCTATTCCATAGACATATATTTTCTTGTCACTTAACAAACTGAATCCGGAAACTACATGTTCATTATTAAAACTGTATCTGTTTGCAGTGTCCAATTCGGCCATTAATGGTTCATTATTTTCCTTATAATCGGCAACCAGATCTTTTGTAAATAATTGTACAAGTGAATCATTCGCATGATTTACATATTCTCCGCCAAATAAATTTGTAATAATTGTAGTGCGAATAGCATTTAAAACATCTTTGTTTACAAAAGCAACTGGAATTTCAACTTCAAGATCCACACTTAACGCACCTTTTGTAGTATCTTTTGATAGAAAGTACTTTTTCACAAAATCATTTTCTGATGTTTTTATGGTTTTCTGAGTACAGGAGATAAAAAACAATACCATTAAGGTGCACATTATCAGCGCACTAGTCCGGTTCTTCATAATCAAATATAGTTTATAATTTTCGGAACAAATTTACAATATTTAAAACAGATAATATCGTATTTCTATGAAATAATTTTCAGGATTTTATTCCAGCCGTTTATCCATTCATCGAACGTTGAAAACTGAGTTTTTTCAATATTTATTTATCTATCCGAAGCCTGTTTTCACCAACCATCTACGCCAACTTTTAATCTCTACAACCTTTTAAACCTTTCAAGCCCTTCAAACTCTTCAAACTTTTCAAACTCTTCAAACACTGAACATCGAACGATATCACCTGTCCATCATCTCTTTTATGTTATTCCTTAGTTATTCTATCGATATTTCTTCCATATAACATACATAACCCACCTCTTTATATGATATGGGATATAGGTGGGATAACTATGGGATAACTATGGGACAACTATGGGACAACTATGGGACAACCTAAATAAGATGATGGACAGGTGATATCTTTTCTTGTTTTGCGTCTGGGTGGTAATTAAATGAATTTGCGCAAATTGCAGGGAATAACACTTTCGCAACACAATTGCATAAACTTTTTTATTATCTTTGCCCTTAATTAGATATGAAAACACTTGCCCTTATATTGTCACTCTATATTTTGATACTCACTGCTATCCCCTGCATTGATGTACCACAGGACAATACTATGCATAAAATTGAGCTGTCCCAAAGTACGAACAGCCACTCCCACAACGACATAGATACCTGTTCTCCTTTCTGTGTCTGCAGTTGTTGCGTTTCACCCATATCTCATCTTGTATACAGAGTAAGTTTTACCTGTTATTCAATCGCACGGATACAGTTTATTAATTACGCTGCATCATTTTCTTCTTCCAACACTCCATCCATCTGGCAACCGCCAAAAATAAGCTAAAATAAAACCTGGTTTTTCTTAGTTTTTGGTTTTCAGTTATCTGAAAGCTGCAAATCACTATATAAATTTTCTTAAAATACATTTCGTATGATTGAACGTATCATTCATTTTTCAATAAAGAACAAATTTATTGTCGGACTGTTTGTGGTGGCATTAATCGGATGGGGGACCTATTCACTTATGACTTTACCCATTGACGCTATACCCGACATTACCAATAACCAGGTGCAGATTATATCGCTTGCACCATCGCTGGCAGTCCAGGAAGTCGAGAGTTTTATAACTGCACCTATTGAAGTGGCAGTAGCCAATATCCCCGACATTATTGAACTTCGTTCTATTTCCCGCCTGGGTCTATCCGTAATAACCGTAGTGTTTAAAGATGGGGTAGATCTTTACTGGGCACGTCAGCAATTGACGGAGCGTCTTAAAGAAGCCGAAGAAAATATTCCACAAGGTTCGGCAAAGATAGAACTTGCACCGATTTCTTCCGGTTTAGGAGAAATCTTTCAATACCGGTTGGCTGTAGAAAAAGGGTACGAACACACATATACCCCTATGGAACTGAGAACCTTGCAGGATTGGACGGTTCGTCGTGAAATGCTTGGTACAGAAGGTGTAGCCGACATTAACAGCTACGGCGGATTTGTAAAGCAATATGAAGTGGCCATAAATCCCGAAAGACTGAGAAGCATGAACCTTACGCTTACTGATATTTTTCAGGCATTGGAGCGCAACAACGAAAATACAGGGAGCGCTTATATTGATAAAAAACCTACTGCCTATTTTATCCGTGGAATTGGTTTGGTAAAATCACTGGAAGATATTGAAAAGATTGTTGTAAAAAGCAATCCATCGGGCATACCCGTTTTAATCAGGGATATTGCAACAGTTCAATATGGAAATTCAACCCGATATGGAGCTCTGGTAGTCGATACCACCGAAGCAGTTGGGGGAGTAGTTATGATGCTGAAAGGTGCAAATGCCCACGAAGTGGTTGCAAACGTAGAAACCCGCATTCAATCTATTCAAAAATCATTGCCAAAGGGAGTGATAATAGAACCTTTTCTTAACAGGTCAGATTTAGTGGGCCGAGCTATTGGCACTGTTTCAAGAAACCTGATTGAAGGGGCATTAATCGTTATTTTTATCCTGATCCTATTCCTGGGTAATATGCGGGCAGGTCTTATTGTTGCCTCGGTGATTCCGCTTTCCATGCTTTTTGCCGTTTCCATGATGCAATTTTTCGGAGTATCCGGCAACTTGATGAGCCTGGGAGCAATTGATTTTGGGTTGATTGTGGATGGTGCGGTTATTATAGTGGAAAGTGTGGTGCATCGAATTTCGATGAGTAAACACCATCATCCGGGAGTTACACGTCTATCGCAGCAACAAATGGATGAAACCGTCTTTGAATCGGCAAAGCGTATGATGAGTTCTGCCACCTTCGGACAAATTATTATCCTGATTGTATATGTTCCAATAATGGCTTTGGTAGGTATTGAAGGTAAAATGTTCCGCCCAATGGCACAGGTTGTATCATTTGCATTAATAGGTGCCACCATTCTTTCGTTGACGTATGTACCGATGGTTTCAACCTTGTTTTTAAGTAAGAACACGGAGCATAAACCCAATTTTTCAGATAAAATGATGAATTGGTTTCACAAAGTATTTAATCCGATCCTCCATTTTGCTTTAAGACGTAAATTGCTTGTATCAGTTTCAGTCATTACTGTTTTTATTGCAAGTTTGTTTGTTTTCAGCAATTTGGGAGGTGAGTTTATTCCTCAACTTGAAGAAGGTGACCTTGCAGCAGGAGTAATTACCTTGCAGGGTGGTTCGCTAACCAATACCATTGATCAGGTTCAAAAAGCAAATAAAATATTGCTGGCAAACTTTCCCGAGATTAAACATGCTGTTTGTAAAATAGGAGCAGGGGAAATACCAACCGATCCTACACCCATGGAAACAGGTGACTATATTATCACGTTGAAAGATAAAAGCGAATGGACATCAGCAAAAACACGGGAAGAACTGATTGCAAAAATGGAAGAAGCATTAATTCCACTGGCAGGTGTAAAATTTGAGTTCCAACAGCCTATTCAAATGCGCTTCAATGAGTTACTCTCAGGTTCAAAACAGGATATTGCAGTAAAAATATTTGGTGATGACCTGAACACATTAGCTGAAAAAGCTGCCACTGTTGAGAAAATCATTCAGAAAGTTCAGGGGGTAGCAGATATTAATGTAGAAAAAGTAGCCGGATTGGCACAGGTACAGGTGGAATATAAACGCGACAGGCTGGCACAATATGGTCTTTCTGTTGAAGAAGTAAACCGTGTACTTAGGGCTGCATTTGCGGGTAGTCAGGCAGGCGTGGTATTCGATGAAGAAAAGCGTTTCGGCCTGGTAGTTCGAATGGATAAAGATTATCGCCAAAGCATCGATGATGTAAAAAACCTTTCAGTAGCATTACCGAATGGTGGACAGATACCATTTGAACAGATTGCTGATGTAGAAATAAAATCAGGACCTGCACAGGTTTCCCGCGAAAATACCAAACGCCGCATTACCATTGGGTTTAACGTTCGCAACAGGGATGTCCAGACAGTAATTACCGAAGTAACCCGACAAATTGACCAACAAGTTAAACTGCCAACAGGTTATTATATTTCTTATGGTGGCCAGTTCCAGAATCTACAGGCTGCAAAAGCACGTTTGGCAGTTGCTGTACCTGTAGCGTTGTTGCTCATATTTGTACTGTTATTTTTCACCTTTCATTCTGTAAAGCAAACTTTGTTAATATACACTGCTGTACCGATGTCACTCATTGGTGGAATTTTTGCTTTATGGATCAGGGGTATGAATTTCTCCATATCGGCAGGTGTTGGTTTTATTGCTTTGTTCGGTATTGCAGTACTGAATGGCATAGTACTTATTTCCGAATTTAACCGGTTGGAAAAGGATGGGGTTACCGACATTTACGAACGAGTAACAAAAGGACTTTATACACGCTTACGTCCGGTAATAATGACAGCTGCTGTGGCATCACTAGGCTTCCTGCCAATGGCATTGTCTACATCTGCAGGTGCAGAAGTTCAAAAACCTTTGGCAACAGTGGTTATCGGGGGATTAATTACAGCGACTTTTTTGACATTGGTTGTTCTGCCTATCTTTTATATATTCTTTTCAACATTTTCATTCAAGTCGATTTTCAAACGTAAACCGGTGAAATCATTGTCACTAATATTATTGCTTGTTATTGGGTCTTTGCATTTTAATTCTATACATGCACAGGAGATTAAAACCATAAATTTAAAACAAGCGGTACAAATGGCGTTGGACAGTAATTTATCTGTTCGTTCGTCAGGATATTCTGTTGATGTACAAAAAGCATTGAAGCATGCTTCGTGGGATATTCCAAAGACAAGTATTGAAGGACAATTCGGACAATTTAACTCGTATAGCAAAGACAACAATTTTACTGTTACACAATCATTTGCTTTTCCGACGGTTTATATCAATCAAAATAAACTGGCTAAGGCCAACATCACAAGCAGTGAATGGCAGTTGAAAACATCACAACTTGAAATTGCCACTCAGGTGAAACAACTGTACTGGCAGCTGGCCTACCTCTATTCAAAACAAAAGTTGTTTGGATATCAGGATAGTTTGTATGTCGGTTTTCTCAAGGCTGCAGAACTCAGGTTAAAGACAGGCGAAACCAATCGACTTGAAATGATTTCTGCCCGTTCACAGAGCTTCGAAATAAAAAATCAGTTAAGACAGATAAATGCAGACTTGATGATATGTAATCAGAAACTGCAAACTATCTTAAATGTTGAAACAACCCTGTATCCTTTTGATACAGTATTACACAGGATTGATTACTTGCCTGCTGTGGACAATTCAGAATTAAAGGAAAATCCTTCGGTGGGTTATATCAATCAACAAATTGTAGTATCACAATTGGAAAAGAAGTTGGAAGGCAGCCGTATTTTACCCGATCTAAGTATCGGATATTTCAGTCAAACCATTCGGGGCACCCAGGAAGTAAACGGAATACCACGTACTTTTGGTAGTGGAGATCGTTTTACCGGCATTCAGGCTGGTATTGCTATTCCGTTATGGTTTGCCCCTTATTCTGCAAAAACAAAGGCTGCAAAGTTTAAAGAAAAAGTAGCTCAAACAAATGCAGAGTATTATTCAAAATCACTTTCAGGGAACTATCGTACTCTAATACTGGAATTCAGCAAGAATAACAATAGTGTTGATTATTACGAAAAACAGGCAATTCCTGAAGCTGATTTGATTATTGAACAGGCAACGAAAAGTTACAAAGCCGGAGCAATGGATTATCTGGAATATATTCTGAGCCTGAATCGTGCATTGAGTATAAAGCAAAACTATCTCGATGCACTCAACAATTATAATCAAACAATTATTTCAATAGATTTTATTACAGGAAAAATATAGACTCCTAACCCTAAAGTGGACCAGGATTATAATTAACTACTTGCATTTTAATACTCGTATAATAATAAAAACATTATGACAAAATATAAATTTAAATCACCTATCATTTATTTAGCTTTCTTTGTAGCTATATCGTCATGCACCGGTGGTAAAAAACCTGCAACGGAAGTTAAGGCCGTAGAAGTTATTCCAGAAGACATTGTCGAATTACGTGAAGACCAGATCAAAATCGGCAATATTGAAATGGGTACAATCGATTTAAAGTCGATGAGTGGAACACTTAAAGTAAACGGAACAGTTTCAGTTGCACCGCAAAACCTGGCAACAGTTTGTATGCCCATGGGTGGTTTTGTGAAAAGCACAAAACTAATGCCCGGCAACGTTGTTAGAAAAGGACAAACACTGGCTATCCTCGAGAATCAGGAATTTATTGATATCCAACAAAACTATCTGGAAGCAAAAAACAGGCTTGAACTTGCAAAATCAGATTATGAACGCCAAAACGAACTTTTCAAAAGCGATATATCATCTCAAAAAAATATGCAACAAGTCGCTTCCAATTATAAGAGCCTGAAAGTTCAGGTGAAAGCATTGGAACAAAAGCTGACACTTATTGGTATAAACCCTTTCAGGATGAACGAAAATAACATAAGCCGGTCGGTAGCATTGGTTTCTCCTATATCGGGATATGTCAAAGCGGTCAATGTGAGTATTGGAAAATCGGTTTCGGGCTCTGATGTATTGTTTGAGATTGTAAACAGCGACAAACTGTTCCTTGAACTTACTTTATTTGAAAAGGATGCAGATAAAGTATCGAACGGTGAGAAAATCCGCTTCTTTATTAATAATGAAACCGAACAACACGAAGCTGTTATTAATCAGACAGGAAAGTCAATTAATACTGACAAGACCTACAAGGTTTATGCAAATGTAATCGGCCATTGTAAAAACATGCTGCCTGGAATGTATGTGAATGCAGTTATTCAAGCCAAAAGCAATCAGGTTACATCAGTGCCTTCAGAAGCCATAGTAAGTTTTGACGACAAAGATTACATTTTTGTATTTGAAAAAAACAAAGTAGAAAGCGGCAAACCTTTTACAGAGTATCGCATGATCGAAATAAAAAAGGGAGTTTCAGATACCGGTTATACAGAAATAGTTTTACCTGAAAGTTTCAACTATAAAGCTGCAAAAGTAGTTATTAAAGGAGCTTACAACTTACTGTCAGCAAAGAAAAATGCAGGTGAAATGAGTTGCTAATCATCAAAAATAAAGATAAAACAAGTATGAAAGAAATAAAAGCATTTGTGAAACCGTTTAAAGTAAACGATATTTTGAATCAATTGCTGCAGGCTGGTTTTCCCAATATAACTGTCTCAATGGCCGAAGGAACAGGAAATTTTAATAGTGATGAATCGTCACTTTCAACCCACTTTTCAATAACAGACAGCAAAGTAGCTAAAATTGAAATCGTTTGCGATGATAGTGAGGTTGAAAAGATTGTTGACATTATTTCCACTAAGGGTCGAACAGGTAATTCCGGTGATGGCATTATCTTTGTTTCCGAAATAGAAAAGGTTTACAGGGTGAAAACAGGTAAGTAATTGATAATTAACAATTAATAATTAATAATTAACAATCAATAATTGCCAGGGCTCTGAAATGTAAGCTTACGTATATTATCAAAATGATTATCCGCAAAACGTCCTAAACCATAAATATTGTATTTAACTATAGGTGGTAACAAAATCAAGGAAAAAATAATCTGTGTAAATCACTGTCATCAGTGGACAAACTCTTTTCTTTTTTATATTTAATTTCATTTATTGAAAATTAATCGGTGTAAATTAGCGACATTAGAACATAATGCGGATAATCATATTATCAAATATATTATTAAATATCTACGAATACTTATGGAGAATGAGTAAGAATAGTTTTCAATTTAAGATCGCCTGTTTTGCGGGGTAGTCTTTTATAAGAAATTAGTACAATTAGTTTTGATTTTTTCAGTGTCCCTGAAAAATGAGAAAATACAGTTATATATGAAAAAATACAAATTAAATAATCTGGATTGTGCTTCATGTGCTTCAAAAATAGAAAGTCAACTGTCAAAACTGGATGAAGTAAAATTTGTATCAGTGAATTTTGCAAATGCCTCCATGACCATTGATACTGTAAATATTGAAAAGGTTATAGCTCTTATTCATAAACTTGAACCTGAAGTTGAAGTAGAAGAATATGAAAAGAAGCGTGCAATCGTCTCAACAGGTGAACTTGCAGAGAATAAGAAGACAATTATTAAAGCGGTTGCCGGCTTTATATTGCTGGTTATCGGACTAATATTCGAAAAACAACTTCACAATACGCCATTTGAAATAGCCGAATATGCTGTATTTGTTACCGGCTACCTCATTGTAGGCTGGAAAGTGATAGCCTCGGCTGTGAAGAATATCATGAGAGGGCAGTTTTTCGACGAACAGTTTTTAATGGCAATAGCTACTCTTGGAGCCTTTGCCATACATCAAATGCCCGAGGCCATGGCAGTAATGTTATTTTACGTGACGGGTGAACTGTTCCAGGATATTGCAGTCGGTCGTTCCAGAAAATCAATTAAAGCATTGCTTGAAATAAAGCCTGAATTTGCCAATTTAGTTGCAAATGGTACTACCACCAGGGTTTCACCTGAAAGTATTCATGTTGGCGATATAATCACTGTAAAAGCAGGAGAAAAAATTCCTCTCGATGGAGTAGTTCTTGAAGGTACTTCATTTGTTGATACTTCCGCATTGACGGGTGAAAGCGTTCCAAGGAAATTGAAAGAAAATGATATTGCTTTGTCCGGAACAATCAATCAAACAGGAATGCTGACAATCAGGGTCACTAAACTGTTCAGTGAATCGTCTGTATCTAAAATACTTGAACTGGTAGAATATGCTGCCTCTAAAAAGGCTGAAACCGAAAAGTTCATTACAACCTTTGCCAGGTATTATACACCGCTGGTTGTCATCTTTGCTTTGCTTCTGGCTGTTTTACCACCACTTTTGTTACAGGGACAGACATTCAATGATTGGATATACAGGGCACTTGTTGTGTTGGTTATTTCCTGTCCGTGTGCATTGGTTATAAGCATCCCGTTAGGATATTTCGGCGGTATTGGTAATGCGTCACGAAAAGGAATATTGGTGAAAGGCTCTAACTTTCTGGATGCATTAACACAGGTGAAAACCGTCGTATTTGATAAAACAGGAACCCTCACAAACGGAGTATTTAAGGTCACGGAAACAGTTACTTTCAACGATTATTCCAAAGAACAGATACTGGAATATGCAGCATATGCCGAAATCAACTCAAATCATCCTATTGCTAAATCAATATTAGAAGCTTTTGGCAAGGAGATTGAAAAACAAAGAATTAAAGAAGTTGAAGAAATATCAGGCCATGGAATTAAAGCCATAATTGATAATAAAACAGTACTTGCCGGTAACGATAAGTTACTTCATAAAGAAAACATCGTTCATCCGGTTTGTAATGTTGATGGAACTGTTGTACATGTTGCTATTGATACTGTTTATGCCGGATATATCATCATCTCGGATACGCTGAAAGTTGATGCTATTAAGACCATAGAAAAGCTAAAGGAAAAGAATATTCAACCTGTAATGCTAACCGGTGACAACCAGTTTGCAGCAGCTTCCTTTGCTAAAAAATTAAATATAGACAAATACTTCTATGAACTGCTTCCTGAAGATAAAGTAAGACATATCGAACGTTTAATTGCCGAAAGTATAGGGGGAAAAGTAGCTTTTGTGGGTGATGGGATAAATGATGCACCTGTAATTGCCCGTGCTGACATTGGGATAGCTATGGGTGCACTTGGTTCCGATGCGGCTATTGAAACTGCCGATGTGGTTCTAATGACCGATTCCCCTTCTAAAGTTGTCGATGCTATTGATATTGCAAAAAGAACAAGATCAATTGTATGGCAGAATATTTATTTTGCAATGGGTGTAAAATTGATTTTCATTATTCTGGGCATCTTTGGTATTGCAACCATGTGGGAAGCAGTTTTTGGAGATATGGGTGTTGCTTTAATTGCAATATTTAATTCTATCCGTATTTTAAAGAATTAATGCCGTTAATCATCAGTTAAATTACATTGGGAAGTATATTAAAGTCCGTTCATTTGGGGATAATTATCACCTTTGGAATAATAATAATTAATTCAATTAACTGTTATTGTCTTTATTCAAAAATTTCATTAACTTTGTAAATGAATAATTTTACCTCTCGATAAATCAACTCTTTACTAATTAGTCACATTTAAACAAATCAAAAATGAAAAAGAAACTTGCTATTTTATCGCTTATTGCTATTTTTATTTCTGTTAGTTCGTTAAGCGCTCAGACAAAAACAGTTACCAAAACTACCACTAAAACTGAAGTCAAAGCAGAAAAGAAAGCTGTAACAGCCACACCTGCTTGTTGTAAAACAAAAAATGCTGAATGTTGTAAAGGTAAAACAGCTGCAGAAAAAGCCAAATGCATTGAAGAATGCAAAAAAGTGACTGCTAAAGCAGGAACAAAATCTTGTGCTTCAAAAGATAAAGCATGTAAAGAAACTGCCAAAAGTTGCACTAAAAAAGTAGAAACAAAGAAAATGTAAGAAGATATTCTTATCATTTAAAGCCTCGGTGTAACCACCGGGGCTTTTTTGTATACTAAATTATTTAATTTACCTTTGTTAGATCAACTAAAAATCTCATAATCTTATGTTTCAAACTAAAGTTGAAATACCTTTATCGGATATTAAAATCTCATTCGAAGATCACATCATGACTCTTGGATCCTGTTTTGCTGAAAATATAGGCAAGAAAATGGAGAATGTTTATTTTGATACTGATATTAATCCATTTGGAGTTTTATTTAATCCGGTATCAATTAGAAAAAGTATCGAATTATTAGTTCAAAACAGAACTTTTACAAAAGATGATATCTTTGAATATAGATCTCTGTGGCAAAGTTTTTCGCACAGCAGTTTATTTACTGACAGTACTTCAGAAGGATGCTTAAATAAGATAAATTCCAGATTGAATACTGCCAGAGAATTTTTAAGAGACACGAAAATTATCCTGATTACCTTTGGTACAGCATGGGTGTTTGAAGAGAAAAAGAGTGGGAGGGTGGTTTCCAATTGCCATAAGCTTCCGGCAAGTGAATTTACAAGACGAAGATTGACCGTAGATGAAATTGTTGATGATTATAAAACCCTGATTCAGAAGATACAGGTAGTTTTACCAAATCTACAGATTATTTTTAGTGTGAGTCCTATTCGCCACTGGAAAGATGGTGCTCACGAAAATAACATCAGTAAAAGTACATTGTTGTTGGCTATTGATGAACTTCAAAAAGAAATCGAAAATGTACTTTACTTTCCTGCCTACGAAATTCAGATGGATGAACTTCGAGATTATCGCTTCTATGCAGCTGATATGTTGCATCCTTCAGAAGTAGCGGTTGATTATATCTGGAACCGTTTTTCGGATACTTATTTCTCAAGTCAAACAGTTGAACTTAAAAAGCGATTAGAAAAGTTGAATTCAGATATTTCTCACATACCCATTCATCCTGATTCAGCTGAATATAAAAGCTTCCTGAAAAACGTAAATATGAGAAGAGAAGAATTGATTGTAGAATATCCATTTCTTTCAAACCGGATATAAAAAAAGGAGAGCCTCTTCAAATTACTGAAGAGGCTCTCTAACGATTTATTAGACTATCAAACTATTATAAATCGGTAATAGGTTTGTATTTTGGAACTAATGTTTTCATAACACTCCATCCAATCAGATAGGCAACAGCACAAATGGAGAAGATAATAAAATAGCCTGCTTCTTCACCTTTAAATCCCATAAATTCCATTTGGGTTCTGCCGGCAAAGTCGAATAATACACCCGAACTCTTGTTGATAATGAAAGAGCCAATACCACCAGCCATTCCACCGATTCCGGTTATTGTAGCAATTGCTTTACGTGGGAACATATCACCTACTGTTGAGAAGATATTAGCCGACCATGCCTGATGGGCAGCACCTGCAATACCAATAATGATGACCGGTAACCAAAAGGTGATTCGCCCTAGAGGTTGAGCTAAAAGTGCCAATAATGGAAAGAATGCGAAGATTAACATGGATTTCATACGACCGGCGTAAGGATTCATACCCTTTTTATCGACAAAGTATGATGGAAGCCAACCTCCGATGATTGAGAGAAGTGTAATCATATAGAGTACAAATAACGGAAAAGCACTTTGGGTTGAATCCATTTTATATACCGAACTCAAGTATGCAGGTGTCCAGAACAAAAAGAACCACCAAACTCCATCAGTCATAAATTTACCAAATGCAAATGCCCAGGTTTGTTTATATTTAAAACAAGCAGCAAACGATGTTTTATTTCGTCCTGTTAAGTTGCCAACAGCAATTACATCCTGGTCATTATCCTGTTGAATGTAGGTTAATTCGGCAGCATTCACAGATGGGTGAACTTCAGGTTTTTTATAAATAAACACCCAAACGCCCATCCAAATGAATCCCAATGCACCAATGATAAGGAAAGCTGATTCCCATCCCCATGCTTTGGCAATAAATGGAATAGAAACCGGAGCAGCAAGAGCACCAACAGTGGCACCGGCATTAAAAATACTGGTCGATAATGCCCTGTCTTTTTTAGGGAAATACTCAGCAGTAGCTTTTATGGCTGCCGGGAAGTTACCTGCTTCACCCACGGCTAAAACAAACCGTGAAAATATAAATAGAGTTACACTTACACTCGCAATCATGGACGAATTTCCAACAGTTGCAATAATATTTTTTGCTCCCTCAAATCCTACAAACCAATTTCCGGTTGCAATACCTGATGTGGCAATTCCACAAAATGCATGAAGCATTGCGCCAGTCGACCAAATACCTATTGCAACAAGAAATCCTTTTTTAGTATCTAGCCAATCAACAATCCGACCTGCAAATAACATGCTTATTGCGTAAAATATAGAAAATAATGCTGTTATGGTACCATAATCATTATTTGTCCAGTGAAATTCAGGTGCAATGAAATCTTTCCATGTTAATGACAAAACTTGTCTGTCAAGATAATTGACTGTGGTAGCAAAAAATAACATTGAACAGATGACCCATCTGTATTTCGTCATTTTTTCGTTGATGTTTTTAACCATGATATTCCTTAAAGTTATTAGATTTAACTGATATGTATTATTTGCGTATTTTTTTGATTATTGCCAATACATCACTGCATAATTTTGTTATTCCTGCCCAATTTTCTGCTTTAATCATTTCTGCCGGAAAAAGGTTAGATCCCATTCCTACACAAGTAACACCAGCATCAAACCACGTTTTTAAATTTGCTTCTTCAGGTTTTACTCCACCTGTAACCATTAAATTCGACCATGGCATAGGAGCTTTCAATCCTTTTACAAATCCTGCACCCAGTACATCTCCTGGAAATACTTTACAAAGATCACAACCCATTTCCTGTGCAAAGCCAACTTCTGAAACTGTACCACAACCCGGTGCATATGGAATCAACCTGCGATTAGCCACTTTAGCTACTTCAGGATTGAATAACGGCCCAACAATGAAGTTAGTCCCCAGCTGGATATATAAAGCTGCTGTAGGAGCGTCTACGATCGAGCCGATACCCATAATCATGGCAGGGCATTCCTTGGCAGCATATTTTACAAGTTCACCAAATACTTCATGTGCAAACTCGCCACGATTTGTAAATTCGAATGCACGTATACCACCTTCGTAACATGCTTTTACTATTTTCTTTGATACTTCAATATCACTACTGTAAAATACCGGAACAATACCGGTTTCTTTCATTGCTGTGAGTACTTGAATTTTATTGAACTTCATATATTTTGATTTACTATTTATCTATTTACAATTTACTATTTTAAAACCAGGTCTGTTTATTGTTTAAGACGAGGCTCCTTTTACTTTATACTCATTATTATCTGACAGTTTATTCTTTTTTGGGTTATTTATTCTTCTTTGTAATTTAAGAACTTACAATGAATAAATAGAAAAACATGAAACAGAAATGGTAGATTGAATTATCTTACCACTCTGCCGCTTCCATCACCACCCATAAGTCCTTCAACTTCAGCAACTGTTGCCAGATTGTAGTCTCCATAAATGGTATGTTTCAGACAAGAAGCAGCTACTGCAAATTCCAATGCTTTTTGGTCATTGCCTGTATAGGTCAATAGTCCGTAAATCAATCCGCCCATGAAAGAGTCACCACCACCTACACGATCAACAATGTGTGTGATATCATAACGTTTTGATTGATACAATGTACCTTCGCTATATAAAACTCCACGCCATGTGTTGTGATTTGCATTTATAGAACCACGCAGAGTAATAATTACTTTCTTTGCACGAGGAAATTTAGCCATCATTTGTGTACATACTGATTCAAATTCAGCTGCATTCACTTCGCCACCGGTATGGGCAACATCAAATCCTTCAGGTTTAATTCCAAATACTTTTTCAGCATCTTCTTCATTTCCTAAAATGATATCGCAACCTGCAACCAATTCCGGCATTACTTCTGAAGCGGATTTACCGTATTTCCATAAGTTTTTGCGATAATTTAAATCGGTAGAAACAGTTATACCCATTTCATTTGCTATTATTATAGCTTCCAGGCATGCATCTGCTGCACCTTGTGAAAGGGCAGGGGTAATGCCGGTCCAATGGAACCAATCGGCACCTTTTAATACTTCACGCCAGTTTACCATTCCTGGTTTGATATCAGCAATAGATGAATTTGCACGGTCATAAACAACTTTACTGGCACGTGCAACTGCACCTGTTTCCAGAAAGTAAATCCCAACACGTTCTCCACCCCGTAATATTTCCTTGGTTCCAACACTGTATTTACGCAAATTCATGATACATGAATCGGCAATATCGTTTTTTGGTAAACGGGTTACAAACTCTGTATCCATGCCATAGTTTGCAAGTGATACCGCTACATTTGCCTCGCCACCTCCAAAGGTAGCATTAAATTGTGTAGACTGACTAAAACGTTCGAAACCGGGTGTGGCCAAACGAAGCATAATCTCTCCAAAAGTTACAATCTTTTTACTCATTGTTTTCTTTGTTATGTGCTAAATAATTTGTTTTATTAATTGGTCAACCAAAAGTACATCTTTTTTTTGTATTCCAACTGATAAATTACTTAATTTGTATCTTTATCGTTCAATTAATGACAGATTTAAAGACAAAATGAATATATATTAAAATTTAAAAAATGATTTTGCATTGTAATAGCTGATATTCTCAACCATTTTGCCAATAAATTCCATTTCCTGATGAGGTAATAATCCGTTTTCTACATCATTTCCAATCAAATTACAAAGTGTACGACGGAAATACTCATGACGTGGGTAGGACAGAAAGCTACGCGAATCGGTAAGCATTCCTACAAAACGACTCAAAAGACCAAGTACTGAAAGCGAATTCATCTGTTTTTCCATGCCATCTTTCTGGTCCAGGAACCACCATCCGGAACCAAATTGTATTTTACCGGCTACTGTACCATCCTGAAAATTACCAATCATGGTAGCTATCATTTCATTGTCAGCAGGATTCAAATTATAAAGAATGGTTTTAGCCAGCTTATTCTGCGAATCCAACCGGTTTAAGAATTTTGCCAAAGCTTTTGCAGTATTAAAAGTACCAATGGAATCAAATCCTGTATCAGGACCTAATTGATTGAATAATCGGGTATTATTGTTACGGATTGTTCCATAATGGAATTGCTGTGTCCATCCCTTTTCCCAATCCATCTCTGCAAATATAACCATCATGGCTGATTTGAATTTCAGAACTTCTGAATGAATCAATTCCTGACCGCCAAATACTTTATTGAAGATAGCTTTTATTTCAGCATCCGTATAATCTTCTGCATAAAACTCTTCAATACCATGGTCAGAAAGTTTACAACCTACCTCAGCAAAGAAATCCTGACGTTTGCGTAAAGCAACTATCATTTCGTCGAATGTTGAAATACCGACTCCAGCAGCTTTCGCAAGTTGTTCTACATATGCCCTGAAATTAGCAGAATTTTCTACTGCCATTGCTTTATCAGGTCTCCATGTTGGAAGCATTTTTATCTCAAACCCATCTTTCTTAGTCTTTATATGGTGCTCCAGAGTATCAATTGGATCATCAGTAGTACAAACTACTTCCACTTTATATTTACGCATTAGGTTACGGGCCGAATACCCGGGTGTTTGTAACTTGGCGGTACATTCATCATATATTTCACGGGCTGTAGCAGGTGAAAGCAATTTGTCTATGCCAAATGCAGTTTTAAGTTCAAGGTGAGTCCAGTGGTAAAGCGGGTTGCGCATGGTATTAGGCACTGTTTCAGCCCATTTCTCAAACTTTTCCCAATCGGTCGTATCTTTCCCTGTACAGTATTTTTCATCAATACCATTGGTACGCATTGCGCGCCATTTGTAATGATCGCCACCTAACCAGGCTTCAGTAAGTGTTTTAAATTGATGATCATTGGCTACCATGGAAGGAATTAAATGGCAGTGGTAGTCAATAATAGGCATCTTGGATGCATGTTCGTGATACAGTTTTTTTGCTGTTTCAGTTTGTAAAAGAAAATTTTCATCTAAGAAGTTTTTCATAATACTATATTTTCTAGTTTATATTTTTTCGGATTATTTATTTAACTCTTTCTTGTTTAGAAAGCATTTAAATCAAGCTATGAATTACTCAAAAATCGAATTGAATTGTTGGTATTTTAATCAAAATATCAGTATTTCAAAATGCGTTTTACCAAACTTAATGGCAATAAAAAAACGAACAATACAACAAATATATGTAAATCAGTCTTATACATATATATTGTGTCCATAAATTGCTTTCCGTGTTCGCCCACGAAGATACAAATAATTTTATATTTACGAAATATATGAGGTTTTTATTCGAAACTATTACTCTGTGTGCGGACACAGGACACTAATGATATTCAAATATTCCTTTTAAATTAATATATGAATGTCATGCTTGATATGCAAAAGGATTGAAGTAACAAAAGCCAGAAAAAAGTAACCTTTCTGTTTCTAAAGCAGGAAAGAGGATCGTTTTATTCTTTCAAAATAAAAGCATGGTTGTACATACAGGAAGGGTAAATTTATTTGCCATAGCAGGATTGCAATATTTTTTCGGCATATCTTTCTCCTAAAATCAACTGGCTTGGTGCATCAAAATGCGGATCGGTGGTATTAATCAGCGGAGTCAAGCCGTTGGCTGATACCCACGAGCTTGCGGGGATAAAGGTGGCAATGGTTCTGATCATGGTATTAAAAGGCATTGATTCTTTTCGCCAATAAGCTAATTCACCAGCTACAAAGAACACCTTGGGGTATCCGAGGTCTGTACGGAAATTTTCTACCATATTGGATAGTTTATTCATATACATTTCCGATTGTCCACTGTCGCTTTCACCCTGATGCCATAATATAGCTTTTAGCGTACCCCATTTCAAGGCGGCTTTCATACGACTTACCGTTTTCTCGTAATACCTGTCATTATTCCCTTTTTCCCAGGAATTAATAGAGCTACCACCACGGGCATTGACTATCAACCCAATCTGGATTCCTGTTTCAGCAACTATCTTTTTACTGAATTCATATCCCGGCCCTATTTGTTGCATCTTTAATCCTTTCCGGATATTCGAATATTTATTGAGGGGGTTAATGGCCGGCTCCATGCTGTTATTTGGAGTTAATAAATACACGTTGTTCAAAGTATCCAGGTAATCGGAAGACAGAGTTCCTCTGCCGGCCATATTCGATTGACCGATTAGTAGAAATAAATCGAGTTTCGGTAAAACAGTGAATATGAGTTTGTATGTTTCTGTTACAGTTTTGTCTTTTGAACTTACCAGTATCCTGCCAGTTCTCTCTTTCACAGACCCAAGTACATTCCTTGCCGGGAATAACCGGACAATATCTCCGGAATGTAACGGAATTGCTTCAACAACAGGCGATTTGACAGTTGAATAAGGCAAATTAATATTGAATGTATTGAGGTCTTTGTTAAAATTCTCAATGGTATCACCATTGACTAAAATAGCTTTCAATGTTGTGTTTTTTAAAACCTGATAATTCAATAATGAGTTTTGTCCGTTTATTGAAAATGACGCACTTACGCAAATAATTGCAATTAACACGATTCGTTTTAAATTCAACCTGTTAGTTTTCATATGTTCTCAAAATTGTTTACACCTGCAAAAATACATAAACCCTTTCAATTACTTACAATAAAGTAAATAATCACAGCCAACGTCGATTTAACTAATCTTTCATAGCATGATCTTTAGGGATGTTTACTCCGTTCCATGCCTTTTTATTGGTCCATTCGGCATAATTCCCTATCCAGAATTCATCCGTTTCAGGTAATCCTAAAGGGAGGAAAGCTGCAGTACACATATACAGGCTTCCTGTGGAAATATACGACTCAGCCATATCGGGCTGATGTCCACAAAAGCCAAGGGTAAGCCATCCATTCCGATCAAAAGTACCCGGAGCGCTTATTTGCCTTTCTATTACTACCGAAAGAGCACTCCTGACTTGGGAAGGTAGAATATACACGGGTAATTTTTTATGTAATGCAACGTATGACAATATCTGAAATATTCCAAACCGATAGGTTAATGATCGTCCGATAGCCGGATAGGTACCTTCCGGAGAGATCATTCTTTCAAGTTCCACAGCATAACGTATACTACGCTTCAATTCACGGTTATAAACAACAGTATCATTCGTGTCTTTGTTTTTTAATACTGTCAGCACATCCATCATCATAGGATGTATAACAATGCTATTGTAATAATCAATATGCAGGTTCTTTCCATCTCCATACCAGCCATCACCTTTATACCATTGGTCCATTCGGGTTAGGGCATAGTTGATAGTCTCCAGATGACATTCCCCTGTAAACCGTAGTATTGCGGCTTCAATGGTTGCAGAGAACAAGAGCCAGTTGCTTTCATTAGGTTTAATGGCCCGTGTTGCTTTCAGTGCTTCGATGAACCTGAGTTGGGTACTCTTATCCAGCTTTTCCCAGATTTGAGTAGGTGCCCTGAGTAACCCTTGTGCCAGAAATGCAGCATCAACCAACGCCTGAGCATCTGTTGTAAAATTCAAGTGGTCTGGAGATTGAGGATCAACGGCATTGTGCAAGCCTTTCAATGTTAATTCAATAAAATGTTTCCTCAATTGTCCTTCTTTTGTATTATCAGGACCCAGCTCTAGCCAGGGTGATATTCCGTATAGCATGCGTCCGACAGCTTCCAGGTGGGTTACAGCTTCCCTGTTCCTCCCTTTTGCTTCTTCAATGACTTCGACGGGCATGTTTTGACGAAGGGTGTTTTGACTCAGGTTTACTAATACTGGTTCAGCAATTTTTGTCAGTGCATTTACCCAAATTGTGCGTTCTTCAGCACCGGTACGTTGACCTGCAGCAATCTCAGGACAGAATAAAATCAGACTTAATCCCAGGAAAACGATTTTTAATTGTTTCATATTTTATGATTAGTGCTTTTCTAATAAAAATGGTATTTCATGTTGAAACATATCTATCACTCTTTTTTGTTTCAGCAAAATACGGTTTTTCTTATTAATAAGCCTGTCAATTTTGTACGAATTCATTTATTCTTCTGATAATCTTATGGATTATAATCAATATTTATCGATAAAGAGTTCTAATAAACTGGTTGATATTCCATTACTAAAATGAAGTTATAATAATACTGACTAAAAGTTATTTCGATAGCATTTAGCTTCTCTGAATGGATTTGGATGATATTATATAATTTATGGACTATTGTTATAGAGATTAAATTTTGATACCTGTAATTTTGTACCTTCTCAAAGAATATTAGTTGAAAGCATCTGAGTAGGTATTTCAGTTGAATTGCAGGAACAAACATAATAATAATTAGTGTATGAAAAATGCTGTTTTAGTTTTCTTTTTTTTATTATTCGTACATGCAGCCACGAAAGCTAACAATCCCAGAGCGGTTATATCTGTAAATGAGTTCTGGAAGTTTTCAAAGGGTGATATCAACGATGTTCTTTTAAATGACTTTGACGATCATGCATGGCAGATTGTTTCAATCCCACATACATGGAACAAAGAAGACGCATCAGATGAAACAAACGGATATTATCGAGGTATCGGATGGTATCGCCGTACAATCAACATTCCCGAAGAAAGAAAAAGACAGCAACTCACCATTTCTTTTGAAGGTGTCAATCAGGAAACCGAATTATTCGTAAACGGAATATCTGCCGGTACCCATGTAGGTGGGTATACACGATTTTGTTTCAATATCACCAAACTGGTTAATTATGGTAAGTCTAATTCATTTGCAATAAAAGTAGATAACCGGTATAATGAAAATATACCTCCTCTTACAGCAGATTTCACTTTTTTTGGTGGAATTTACCGGGATATCAATCTCATTTATACCGAAAATCAACATATATCCACTACGTGGTATGCTTCTTCTGGCGTTTTTATCACAACTCCTTCTGTAAATGAAAAAAGAGTCAGTGTCAATATAAAAACGCTGGTGACTAATGATGATCAACTTATAAGAAATGTCCGGATTGAAAATACTATTTTAGCTCCCAATGGGAAACTTGTTACTTCAAACACATCGAATGTAAAGCTGATTCCAGATTCTACGTTACCAGTCTTACAGGAAAATATCACTATTGAAGACCCTGTGTTATGGAGTCCGGATTCCCCGTTTCTCTATAAAGTTATTACCCGGATCTATAATAGTAAGACTAATGCCTTGTTGGATGAAGTCATCAATCCACTCGGGTTACGATGGTATGCATTTTCAGCAGATAAGGGATTCTTTCTGAATGGTAAATCCATCAAACTGATTGGGACAAACCGTCATCAATGTTTCCTGAATATGGGCAATGCTCTTTCCGACGAAATTCATGTACGGGATGTGAAGTTATTGAAAGATATGGGAGCAAACTTTTTAAGGGTTTCCCATTATCCGCAGGACCATACCCTTATGGAAATGTGCGATAAGTTGGGCATCATTTGTTCTGTTGAGATTCCGATTGTTAACGCTATATCAGAAAATGATACTTTCACCACCAATTGCCTTACTATGGCACGTGAAATGGTATTTCAGGACTTTAACAGGCCATCGGTTATGATCTGGACCTATATGAATGAAGTATTGTTACGACCACCCTATAAGGAGGATTCCATTAAAAACGGCCATTACCTCAAATCAGTAGGTGAACTCGCTTCTAAGATTGAGAAACAAATCAGGCAAGACGATCCGGCACGGTATACCATGATACCCTGCCATGGGAATTTTGAAGCATACCTCAATGCCGGACTGGGAGATATACCTAAGTTGATCGGGTTTAATCTTTATCAGGGTTGGTATAGCGGAACCTTTGATGGATTTGGTAAATTTCTTGACAGTGCAAAGAAGCGGGTTCCTGATAAACCTTTTATCATTTCCGAATATGGTGCGGATGTCGATCCCCGCTTACACTCATTCTATCCACAGCGGTTCGATTATACCCAGGAATATGCCAACCTGTATCATGAAGCATATATAAAAGCCATCATGGAACGTCCCTTTGTAGCTGGTGCTGCTATCTGGAACCTGAATGATTTCTATTCCGAGGATCGTGCCAATGCAGTGCCCCATGTCAATAACAAAGGCATTGTTAGTTTAAACCGGGAAGTAAAAGATACTTACCTTCAATACCAGGCTATCCTCAACATGAAACCTATTGTTGCCATCGGAGGAATGAACTGGATTATCAGGGGCGGGGCAGCAGATCAACTGGGAATCTGTATGCAACCTGTCAAAGTTTATTCGAATCAGGAAACTGTAGAATTATCGTTGAATGCTACAAGTCTTGGAAATAAAAAGGTTATCGATCATATAGCTCAGTTTGAGGTACCATTCATAAATGGGAAGAATATACTTGATGCTTCAGCTTCTACCGGAAAGGGGATACTCAAAGACCAGCTAACGATTGATTTCAGGGCTGTTCCTTTCGATTTAAAGGATTTAAACTATCCATTTAGTGAAATCAATGTACTAATGGGTTCGGCGCGTTATTTCGAAGATAAAACAAACTCCGTGATCTGGATTCCTGAAAAGGAATATATTCCAGGTAGTTGGGGGTATATTGGAGGAAAACCATATATGAAAAGAAGCCGTTTTGGAACTCAGCCAGCTTCTGATTTAGATATTCTTGGTACTACTGATGATCCGGTATATCAGACCATGCGGGTAGGTTTAACTGCCTTTAAAATGGATGTTCCGGATGGAAAATATACAATTAGTCTTTACTGGGCTGAACTTCAATCGGCAACAGATGGTAAGGCATTAGCCTATAATCTGGGGAATGATGCCATTAGGGAGAATTTTACCAGGCGCTCTTTTGACGTGGATATCAATCATTCGAATGTAGTGAAAGACCTTGACCTATCAAAAATATATGGTGAGCAACGTGCTGTAATCCGAAAATTTGAAGTTGATGCCACAAATGGAGAAGGTATAACTGTCAGTTTCAAGAAAGGGGTGGGGGAGCCTATTCTGAATGCCATTCGGGTGTATCGGAATTATTAATGGAATCACTATTATCCAATATAAAATCAATTTCGAACAAAATACCGGATAAAAGAATAATAATTGTTTTTTGTTGTCAGTTAACAACTTGAACGAAAGGATAGAGACAAGGAATTTCCTTGTCTCTATCTGATTTTAAGTCCTTTTGAGTAATTTCATATGCATAAATTTAACGGGTTGATAAATCGTATTTAGTTTATTACTTTCTTTGTGTTCATTCACAATAGCACAAAACTTTTAATATCAACAAACGCCAATTTATTAACTTAAACCGCAAGCTTTTCTTTTTTCTTAGTACCAAGTATAATTAAGGTGACATACAGGATTATTACGATCAAGTCTATCAGATTGTCCATAAAACCAGTTGGATTCTTATAAGCTACACTTCCAAATATTACAGCCCATCGTGCTACCATTACAACAGCCAGTAACCAAGCAGTAAACCGTACTTTTGAAAAATCCCGAATGCATGCCATAAGGATAAAAGCAATGCCAAAAACCATGTTTTCAACCGAAATAATATGCCACACATAGAAAACAGTTGTCTTGGTTGCAAGGTCTACGCTGCTTGTGTCAATGACAGGCAATATTGTTGACTGGCCATTAATGGCATGCGTAATCGAGAATAGGATGGTAAGAATTCCAACAATCAAAAAGTAATAATTTTTTATCATATTTTATTATTTGTATTGATTATTCCCTGAGAGTAAAAATAGTTAAGGAAAATATGTGTAGTTTGGATAATTCAAACTTCATTCGGCTTTACATTGTCTGTATGAAACAAACTTCCATTAAACACTTCGAATAATCGGACCAACATCATTCAACACTATAATTCTTTCTCAAAACATACGCTGTTTTCCACGCCTTTATACTGCACGTAATTAGGTATAATGGCATACTGATTCTTTTCGTACAACCTGATTGCTTCCGGTTGCTTTTTACCTGTTTCCAATACACACTTTTTATATCCGAGTTCCTTGCTCCAGATCTCCAGTTCATGTAGCATTCGCGAAGCAATGCCTTTGCCCCGTTTGTTAATCCGTACAAACATCCTCTTCACTTCCATCGTACCGTTTGAATATTCCTTCAGTGCACCACATCCTACAGGTATATCTCCGTCATAAGCTACCACAACATAGTTTATTTTGTCTGTCTTGTTGAATTGCGCGTAGAATACATGTTCTTCCCCATCCCTGATTTTAAGATCTGAATCCAGTTCTTTCACCAACTCCATAAAGTCACTGTTATCAGGATTTGTTCTTTTTATTATCATTATGGTTATTTATTTGTTTCTGTTCACTATATCAAACACTACTCCGTTGTCGGCATAAACCTGCCAATACTTTATCCGGTTGTTTTTGATAACTGCCGTCCAGGCTGCAGGTATTCTCCAATAATTACTATTGTCAGCATTTTTCAGGTTTTTATACGTGCCGCTGGCATATCCGTACATGCAAAGAAGCGATTTCTTTTGGAGCATCCCGGTTATTTCGATGTTGTAATCGGGGAATAAATCAAAATAAAACATCCAGGCTTGTTTCAGGAGTTCTTTTCCGGTTGATTTATTATCTCTGGAATCAACAAACACATGGTCGTCAGCCATTAATTCAATCATTTTATCTATGTCAGCATGATTGATTGCATCGACAAAATCCAATATTATTTTTGTATACATTTTAAAGTCTTTAAGATTGAATTTATAAAAGCACCTGTTTTTTTATTGTTAAATTCTCGTTTTATTGTATTTTGATCTGTAATTGAAAATCAGAATAATATCTGTAACAAGTTTTTTGAACCATATATCTCCGGACATACCACTATTTGCATGATCAATTGTGTTTAACTGGATTTGATTTCTATATAATTTTAGCCTTTCTTGTCCTTTTTATTTAAATTATTGTCCAAAAGTAATTACATTTATTTGATAAACCATGATTTAGTTTACAGAAATCACAATTTGTGTTTAAGACAAATTAAATGATCGAAAAACCTTGTAGTGAGAAGGATATGAACCTTAAAATTTTGTAATATGTTTAATTGCCTCGTACCAGCAAATCAATTATCCATTTGAAATCAGCTTTCACTAGTAGCAAGGATATATTCACCATCATCGGTCTTCTTTGCCTGGTAATAAATTACCCTAAAATACTTACATAATATTCATTTACAGATTATTAAAGTATTTTATGAAAGGTATAAATTCATTCGGTAACGTATTTATATAAATGCGGTTAAAATAGTCAGTATGTAGAAAACATCCCCATATATCAACTTTTAAATTATATATTACTATTTGTAATCATCACACAATCAAGGTCATATACTTTCATGTGGTTTAGGTATGAAGCTTGAGTATTCCAATGTAGGCAAATATTTGTCAAACTCATTTAAAATAAGAATCGTATGAAAAAAGTATTGTTATTTGCATTCAGCTTCTTAATGATGACTGGTGCTTCGGTTTTCGCTCAAAGTATCGTTAAAACCGCAAAAGATTCAACGAGTACAACTGTTACTACAACAAAGGTTGAACCTGTTAAAAGTGAAATTAAATCGGCTGAATTACCACAGCCAGTGAAAGACCTTGCTGTAAGTTTCAAATCCCAGGGTTGGGATACTGTTGAAACTGCATATGTAGTAAAAGATGCAACCGGTGAAGCTGTATTTTACACAGTCAGTTTCAAAAATCCAACTTCCGGAGAAAGTAAAAGCATTGATATTGATGCCAAAGGAAATATTGTAAAAAAGTAACTTCGGAACAAAAGAGTGTTATTAAAATGAAACAGGAACTGAAATACATTCAGCTCCTGTTTTTTTTTATTAATTTTGTGTCATAACTAATCCGGAACTTTTATGGCAAATATATTACTGGTTGAAGACGATAAAACCTTTATTCAAATACTGCAAGGTTTTCTAGTAAAACATGGCCATGAGGTAGATGCCAGAAATTGTATCAGTGATGCAGTTACTTCTATTGAGAAAAAGGAATATGAGCTTATTCTGCTTGATTATCGGTTGCCGGACGGAATAGGGTTGGATTTAATCAGGTTACTGAAATCAAGAAATATTAAAACACCCGTTATTGTCATAACTAGTTTTAATGATATACGAACTGCCGTGAATGCACTTAAAATGGGTGCGTTCGATTATATCACAAAACCAGTCATTCCTGATGAGTTGCTGATGATTATCAATGAGGCAATAAATAAAAAGGAATCCAACCAGGAAAATTCACTTCCTGAATCCAGGCAGTTTATTGAAGGGAATAGTGAAAGATCTACCCAACTGAATGACTATATAAAACTTGTAGCCCCAACGGATGTGTCGGTGATTATACAGGGCGAAAGTGGCACAGGGAAAGAACATGTTGCCCGAAGCATTCATAACCTGAGTAAACGCTCAAACGAACCGTTTGTAGCCATTGACTGTGGCACACTTTCTTCGGAGTTAGCAGCCAGTGAATTATTCGGACATTCCAAAGGTTCTTTTACAGGTGCCCTGCATGATAAGAAAGGTCAGTTTGAAATGGCTGACAAAGGAACATTCTTTCTGGATGAAGTAGGAAACCTGAGTTATGATGTGCAGGTTAAATTATTGCGTACCCTTCAGGAAAAAGTGATTCAACCTATTGGAAGTAATCGGACGGTAAAAATAGATATTCGTATTATTGCAGCCACCAATGAAGATTTGTTATTGAAGGTCAAAAATGGCAGTTTTAGGGAAGACTTATATCACAGGTTGAATGAATTTAAGATATTTGTACCTGCACTGCGTGAGAGGAAAGGTGATCTGAATGAATTTATCCGGCATTTTATTACACTCTCGAATGTTGAACTGGAGAAAAATGTTACGCATGTTTCGGATGAGGTTATGCAAATATTTACTTCATACGAATGGCCCGGCAACTTACGCGAACTAAAGAACAGCATTAAACGGGCTGTACTACTTACCAAAGGGGATACGATAGAGAAAGCAGTTTTGCCCGAAGAAATGGTTTTAGAGACTTTTACAGAGACCACTGAATCAGAGTATGATTTAAAGGCATTGCATGACTCCAGTGAAAAGGAAATCATCATTAGAACTTTGCAAAATGTAAAATACAACAAATCAAAAGCTGCACTTATACTGAATATCGACAGAAAAACACTTTATATGAAATTGGCAAAGTATAATATCGAAGGATAATTTCACCGGGTCAATTTCAATTTGTTTCTATGTAAGTAATCGGTGATATTTAATGACATATTTGTTAATCTGCTAAAGCTTACTTTTCAATTCCCTACAATTATTAATTATTAATTATTAATTAATTGACTGATTGCTGTACTTCTCCACCGCTTCAATCTGTTCCTGTATTTCCTTCATTATCAGATTCAACTCAATGATTTCTTTTGACAGGTCACAGGGTTGTTTTAGAATCTTTTCTATTTTCCTGAGTTTGACTGACAGAGCCATATTGCCAACCTGTCCAATTCTTCCGGCTAACTTATGACACATCTCCATGATCCCTTCCTGATCCTGCTGTTCGACAAGCTGACCAAGCGTTATCATATCTTGTGTTGTTTCCGTTATAAAAGAAACCAGAGTCAGTTGCATTAAATCAGTATCATTCATACACATGGTAAGCAATGCTGACAGGTCAAGTGTTGTTTTTTCTACCGAATTTTCATTGATACATGAAATAAGATCAGCCTCTTTAAATGGCTTTGTTATCAACCCATCAAATCCCTGTTCTAAAATTACCTTTTGTTCATCCGGCAAGGCACTGGCTGTAAGCGCAATTATTTTGACACCTTTGTTTATTTTTGCACGAAGCAATTTGCAAAGTTCTATTCCGTTTATTCCCGGCATTCTGATATCTGTAAATATCAGGCTGATATCATTGTCCCATTCTTCTTGAATGAGTTGCTCTGATGATGCCTGACAGGTATGTTGAATGCCATGTTTCTTTAATATCAGGGAACAGAACTTTAATACGAAAGGGTCATCATCCACCATCAATACTTTCCCTGTAAAGTGTGTTTTATTCGTTCCGGTCTTTTTTAATTCAATCTTTTCAACCTCATTCGTATTCTCAAATGTAAGAGTTACCAAAAAGCTTGAACCTTTATCCATCGTGCTTTCAGCTGTGAGAGTACCTCCCTGTTGTTCCACCAGTCCTTTCACGATGTTCAATCCTAATCCTGTACCACCCTTTGGATGTTGTGTACTTGAGTCGGCTTGTTCAAATTCATTAAAGATACGATTCAAATCTACCTTCGAAATACCAATCCCCGAATCATTGATTCGAAACAAAAATAAGGTGGAATTATTCTTCACCGTTGATTCCACCTGCAACGAGATACTTCCTTCGTTGGTAAATTTAATGGCATTACCTATGAGGTTGTATAATATCTGTTTCAACCGGAATGCATCACCCAGATAAAGAACAGGATATGATTCTTCGTTTGTATATTCAAGCTGAATATTCTTTTCAATTGCCTGTAACCTCATGGTGGCAGCTACTTCCGTCAACAGGTTATTCATATTAAACGGTTTCTTTTCGAAGGTAAACTTCCCTGATACAATACGGCTGTAATCGAGTACCTCATTCACTATCTGCAACAAGTGTTCCGATGAATAATGTATGGCTTCGACAGATGCTTTCGAAGGCTTGTCCTGTTGCATAATTTGTTCTGAAAAACCTATAATGGACTGCAAAGGTGTACGTATTTCGTGGCTCATGTTCGATAAGAACCGTTGCTTCACCGTACTCAGATATTCTGCTTCTTCTTTGGCTTCCAATAACTGTTTCCGGTACAGATTATTGCGTGCAATATCGGTAAATACCAGGTAAATAAGTATACCTGTCAGAATAATAAATATGACCATGATAACGGTTATATTGATCATGCTTATTTTTACATTTTTAATCAAAACTGCATCGTTGGCTTTCATCTTTGCAATTTCAGCTTCTTCCATTGACCGTAACAAGCCCCGTATCCGGTTAATATAACCATTCGCATCATGGATCAGGTTCAGTTCACTGTTCGCAAGCGTGACACTACGCGATCGATGGTATTTATCAAGGCCTTGCACCGATTCTTCAATAGCACGTTTTATATTGTTCTCTTGTGATATTACTAATGTATCTGTGTAAATAGTATGCTCATTTTGTATTGTTTGTCGAAGCGGTTGTTTGTTTGAATTATCCGTTTCACTCCCAAAGAGTTGAAAAAAACGTTTCACAAATGAAGAACGTGGTTTTGTCCCGGGTAACTGTTGTGGTTTTCCGAATGTGGTTGTGGTTATTCCTTTTTTCTCGGTAATAATGACACTGCTATCCTTCTTCAGTGCATTTGCTGAAATCAGGTCAGTGAGCAACTTAAATTTTTCGGTTAATGGATTGTTACTTAAAAGATCGGCATAAAGCTTAAGATAGTTCACCACCAAATGATCATATTGATTCATGATCCCTTCAATGGAATCAATCTGATGTAACTGAATTTTATTGTCCTTACATAACGTACGAAGTGTATCCATTCTTTTGAATAGCAGTTCCGATTCAGGAAGTAGGATAGGATTGGATTTTGTTGGGTTTTTCAGGATGAGTTTCCGTTGGTATTGTCCTATCTGGGTAATATCATTTGACAAACTATTAAAAAGAAGCATTTTATCATTTGGTTTCGAGACTTCTTCGATGGTGTCGACCACCTGCCCGAAAGCAACACGTAGAATTATCCACGATAAGGCAATGGCAATACCAGCAATGACAATGATAGCGATAACCTTTCCTCGAATGGATTTGGAATAGAAATCAATTTTAACCATAGGTATTTTTGCCATTCGTACTTTCGTGTTTAAATGTTATAAAAAATAATCCACAAAAGCTCTTCAGAAGAAAGATACCATCCTGGAAAGAACTCAAGTAATTAATAATTAAAAATTAAAAATTAATAATTATAGCTCGTTTTGCCTGATATGCTCATTTTTTATGTAAAGATGTATGAATGTAAAAGCCCTTAAAAACTTTTTTACAACAGGGTAGGAGTATAGATTCAAACCAACCTAACCTCCTCAACTTACTACCTACTACTTTTTACATTCTACCGACTACCGACTACTTTCTACCGACTACCTACTCTCAACTATATCTCCTACAATAGCTTTTTCTGTTTTTTCAAAAAGCGTGATGTAATCACTCCCCTTGATTTCAATAGGAGTATGAACGGTAAATTTCAGATTGCTGCCTATGCCAAAGGGAAATGATCCGTAGCAGAATATCTTCCAAGAATTGTTGATGGTTACCGGAACTACCCAGGCATCAGGTGCATATTTACACAGCATCTTTAATCCGCTTGATGCAAAGGTACCGGGTTTTCCATCTCTGGAGCGTGTTCCTTCCGGATAGATAACAGCCGAACGGTTTGTTGCATGAATATATTCGGCAAGCTTTTTTAAGGCCGGTAGTGCCTGCTTAGGGTCTTTCCGGTCAATCAGTACCGACCCGCCATGATTCAGGTTATAGGAAATGCTTGGAATACCTTTACCGAGTTCTATTTTGCTTACAAACTTAGGGTGATACTTACGTAGGAACCAGGTAGTACCGATGATGTCGTACATCCCCTGATGGTTACTTACAAATATCAGCGGTTTGTCTTTGGGTAAATCAGCCTTGAATTCTACGCTGGCTGTAGTGAACAGCACATATAAGATTTTCATCTCCAGAAAACTCAGCACATCCACACTTCGTTTGTGCGCTTTATACCCGAAAACATTAAAGCAAATGTACTGTATCGGTTCAAAAAGACAGATGATAAACAGAAACAGTAAGCTGAACAGGATAGAGAGCGGAATGGAGATAATTTTTTTCATCCGTTATATAGTTAGGTTATTAAGTAATTAAAAATTAATACTTGACAGATTACTGACAAGTAAGTGCTTATAGGTAAACAAATAGATCAATAAATATCCTCGATTACTTATATGTCTGAGAATTGTAAAAGAATTGATCAACTTCTCCGTAAAGTTGATATTCTATGCAAAAATAGTAAAATTTATTTTTTAAAGGCTAAACTGAACTTTAATAATATGAGTTTATCAATGTTCAATAACAATCTGAATAAATTCAGGCAAACGTAATTGACCTGAGTTCATCGGCATATCGTTTTAAGCCTTCCTCTATCCGGGCTGTAATTTTTTTTCCCGGTTTTTTTAATCCAAGTGCATATTGCCGCATTTGGCTTTCATTAATTCCCGAAATACGTGCTAAACTGCTTTGATTAATAATCCCGCTATATCCTTCTACCAGAGAAGGTATATCATGAAACACGTATTCAAATTCGTAAGGTTCGTTCATCCATGCTTTCTTTTCTTCCGGATATAAACCTTCAAGGTGAAATTGAAGTCCTGCAGTAAGTTCCTTCCGTAGTTTCTCCATCGATTCACTGGCTATAACAAAACCATCCACTTCCGGCAGGTGAGCGGAAATTCCTTTGCCGGCTTTATAAACTATGACTTTAAGTGTTTTCATTTTCTTTGTTGATTTAAATACTACTTTTAAATTTTGGAATCATTGCACTAATCAGCGAAATCTTTAAATCGTATTCCTGTCTGACGTTCGATACTTTTTAAGTTCTCAATCCAAACATCATCCGAAAGTTTACCATTTACAGTTGCTGTGCTGCGAATAGTCGGATGTTTGAATTGTCTGTGACTCGTTCCATTTTGTCTATCCAGGTACCATCCCCGGATTATGAGAATTGAAATTATTTCTTTCACTTTGAATACTCTTTTCATAAGCAATAGATTTATCAGTTCAAATACAACACAAAGGTAACATATTATGTTACCTAATTCTCTTGTTCATACTTATTTTTTAAACAAAAATTGAAAGTTTAACTATTTTGAAAGTTCTCACTAAACTTTCAAAATATGTGGCTTGATCTATTACTTAAGTAAATTCTAAAACTGTTCGTTAAAGATGTATTGAGTAATCTAAAAATGTTGGAATTATTTGATATTTGATGAATTATAAAAAACCGCTCAGATACAACTATCCAAACGGTTTCCAATAGGGTGGAGTCCTTTCAATCAAACCAACAGCACCCCTTCAAGCTTTACTACCTACTCCTTTATACCGACTACCGACTTCTTTCAAAAAAGCCGCTCAGATACTTCTATCCAAACGGTTTCCAATAGGGTGGGAGTATCTTTAATCAAACCAACAGTACCCCTTCAAGCTCCACTACCTACTACTTTCTACCTACTAGAATTCTGTCACTACAGCTTTGTTATCCAGCCATGCCGCCATATTAAGCACCAGGAAGTTCCAGTTTTGAAATCCTTTGTTCAGTACAGGTTCGCCATTATCGGGCAGGTAGTATTCATGCAGGGCACCAAAGCGTTCAAAGTCGCGGCCCAGGAGTAAAATGGTTTTCTCAGCCAGCTCTTTGGCTTCTTTGGTATATCCGTAATTGATCAGTCCGCGGAATACCAGGTAGTTTACGTTTATCCAGACAGGTCCCTGCCAGGAAGAAGGGTTGCCGCTTGCCCGTGTATCGTACATTTTTTCAAGGGGTGACAGGGTACGGATACCTGCAGGTGCGTTGTAGGAAGTCGTGTCGCGGTAATGGCGTTCCACCATTTGCTTTGCCTGTTCAGGTGTTGCTACATTACCCCACATGGACATAAAACCGCTCCATACGCTCAGGCGCTGTATCAGGCAATCGTAGGTGCGGGGTTGTCCTACATGGAAGAATAACTGACCTGGCTTTAATCCTGTGACATCCGGTTTTACAACGGGCAGTAAGTTCAAATCGACACTATAATAAAACCCGTCACGTTGGTCCCAGCAATGTTCCCTGATTTTTTCAAGCAACTTGTCAGCTTCTTTGTTGTAGGATTTAGCAATATCAGGCTGCTTCAGGCATTCGGCCAGGTATGAGGTGGCTTTTAGTTCTTTGTACATAAGCACATTCAGGAATATGGATCCTGAGCTACCGCGTGGTCGGTAAAATGTACTTGGGTCATTATCCACTCCAATGGCTTCATCATTCTCCCAGTACATAAGTCCGGTAGCCTGTTGGCGGTGAAAGTTGAGGTAGCTGCTTACAAAGGCCTGCAAGGTATAAAAGTCATCACGAAGCCATTCGGCATCACCGTGCATATTTTTTACTATAAATGCTGCATGCTGTGCCAGGGTTGGCTTGTGCATATTGCTTTTCCATGGATTGCGGGTACTCAGCATTTCCTGCCTGCTTGGGGCATTACGTTCTATCCAGATTGGTATCCACCCGTCCATGCCTCCGTAGCTCAGTGAATTCAGCACACAACCCTGTTCATACTTCAGCGCCTGTTCACGGTCCTTGTCGTTGCCATGTTCCAGCAGTATTTGTCGCAGGGCAACATTGCTCAGCCACGAGTCCCAGTCCCAGAGCATATCCAGGTACTGGCTGCTTCCCGGTGCCAGGAATGGATATTTCAACGCACCTCCCGGCTCGCGGTACATGCCTCTCATCTCCTTGTAGATATTCTCCCGGCAAATGGAAGTGTATTTTTTGATATTCTGAGGTGTATTGGCGGGCATCTGGGCAAAAGAAGTACCCATAATTCCCGATACGATGATGATAGTCAGCATTCTTTTCATAAAAGATATTTTAGTGTTTTTTTAGTACCGGATTTATTCGTTCCAAAAGTACGAACTCTTCTTAACACCTCCAAGATATTTCAATTTTATTTTAATAATATATAAATCAAAGTATTATCCTGGTGAATAGTAAATTAGAAACTAACAGGCAATAGGATAAATTTACAAATAATCAAAATGACGCATATGGCAACAAGTACACCAGTTCCATTTTGTGCACTTATTCCGTTGTTTTCGAATAGAATAGACTTTCATAGAAAAGAAATCCCGGTGTATGTCTTTCTGCTTTTACAAATAAAAAATAACCATCCGAACACTTTGGTTCGAATGGTTATCAATTGAGTGGTAGATATCTCTGTTTATTTTACCACAAGAGCTATTTTTGCTAAATCCTTATTCTCAGGGATTAATGCAAAGTTCGAAAAATCTACCATCCATCTTTTATCTGCTTTCACCAAATGGATTACGCTTCGAACCTGGACAGGTTTACTCCAGCTTGTCACAAATTGTCGCAGGACATTCACTGAATTACCTTCTTTATCAAATCGGATTTCAGTTTTATCATACTTCATATCCCTGAATTTAATGGTGTCGGCCAACATTTTGGTAATCACTGTAGTGTAACCTGCTTTATCCCACAATTCGGCAGGATCGGTACCACAATACAAACCATCTTCCGTAAAAAAGGACAACATTGTTTTGGCATCTTTCGATTTAAACGCCGTATCAATGCTATCCAGCGTTTTAGTTACTTCGGCTTTTGCAACTACCGGATCAAATGGACCTGTCTTAGTTTTCATTTGGCATGAAGTGACAAGTATCATTGCCACAACCATAGGTAAATAATTTTTTTTCATGTTGAATTTGTTTTTAAATCATTAGAATTACTCATTAAGTTAGAAAAATATAACTATCGAAAATAATTAATTAAAAAAATCAAAAATCAAATTATTTTTAATGTAACAACATGATGTATCAAATGTTTACAAATTACTGAAAATGAAACGTTAAATCAAAATATTTACTATTTATTCATTTGCTTTTTACTATTTAGGTTGTACTTGATATGTTGTGGAATCAAGACTTCGTACAAGTCGCACTCCTGCTTTTCGAAGCATAAGTGGGAGTGGGATTTTCAATCTTGTAATATTCATCTTGATGTCTTCATTATGATATTGATGTAATATAGATATAACTTAGATGTAATATAGATATAACTTAGATATCATATACTAATAATGATATATGATATCTAAGTTATATCCATATTAAATTTAAGTAATAGCTCAGTTAACAGAGTGATAGGATAGTAATATGATGATGATATTACTCCAGAATAAATTGAAAAAAGAATCGAAAATGCATGAATAATCTCTTTCCATGTTCAATTTTGTTCAATCATTAGTGGAAGGACAACTATGAATAGGAGTTATTGTACAAGGTGCGCTCGCACTTTTCGTATTCCAACTTAATCCTGTTCAAGCATAAGTGCAAGGGCGATTAAGCATAATTACAAAAAATATTTATGAACAATTATAGCTGCTTAAGAATTGAAACATGAAACTATATAGCTGTATTACAATTAAATACAGTTGTCTATTTTTGCTATACATGTTCCGTGTCCGCACACGAAAGCAAAATATATTTTGTTTATTCAAAATAATTCGTATTTTTGTGAGAAATATATTCTGTGTACGAACACGGAATACCGATTTTAAAAAAGTCATGCTGGAAACAAATCACAAAATACGCATAAAAGACATCGCTGTACTTGCAGGAGTGTCGGAAGGAACCGTTGACCGGGTACTTCATAACCGGGGAGATGTATCTGCCAAGAGCAAGGAAGCGGTTACAAAGGTGTTGGAGGAAATGAATTATTCGCCCAACCTGTTTGCACGTTCACTGGCTTCCAAAAAGCATTACCGCTTTGTATGCCTGTTTCCCTCACATAAGAAGGGAAATTACTGGGAAGAAATTGAAAAGGGCTTTGACACAGCAGCTATCGATTTTTTACATCACAATGTACAAATCGAAAAACAATATTTCGATCAATATGATACGCAGTCGTTTATCCGGGTTTCGGAAGACTTACTATCCAATGCACCGGATGCAGTATTCCTGGCACCTATATTTCGGGACGAAACGCTGGCTTTCACCCGGGAACTTACCAAACAATCCATTCCATTTTCACTGATTGATTCCCTGATTGAAGAGGCTGATTTTGTAACCTATTACGGTCAGAATTCATTTGCCAGCGGGTATATTGCCGCTAAGCTTCTGCTAAGCTACATACCCGAAGCGACTCAGATTATCGTGGCAAGAACCCACCGCAAGGGATCGTTATCAAATCAGACAAATGCAAGGTACAACGGGTTTATTCATTATATTCAAACCAATAATTTAAAAGATCAATTTGAACTGATTGAGGTAGCGTTCAACAATGAAAATGAAAATGCAAACCGGAAGATCTTACAGGATGTATTTTCAAAACATCCCAATATAAAGGCTGCAATCGCGTTTAACTCAAAAGTGTATCGGCTTGCAATGCACATCAAAGCGTTAAATCATACTAATGTTCGTTTAATTGGCTACGATTTGCTGGAGCAAAATGTTACATACCTGCAAGAGGGAGTGATCAACTACCTCATTGCCCAACGACCGGAAAAACAAGCCTACTATTCAGTCCGGGATATGTGCCGCGAGCTTATCTTCAGGCAGGAAATCAAAAAAATAAATTATGTACCCATTGATATTTTACTGAAAGAAAATATTGAGGACTATCTAGAATTTACTATTTAGTCATTTACTATTTAATTCATTTACTATTTAATCATTTACTATTTACTATTTAAGAAGAGAAGGTTTTGATAATAAATCCGTTATTCAAAATGAAATCAACGAATTAACCTCCCGATAGCTATCGGGATAACCAATTAACTGGTAAACGAATTAACCTCCCGATAGCTATCGGGATAACTAATTAACCTCCCGATAGCTATCGGGATAACCAATTAACTGCTCAACCAGTTAACCAATCAACAAATCAACGAATCAACCAATTAACGATATATTAAACCATTAAATTCTTTTTATCATGAAATTAGGAAAATTTAGTATTGGTACAGGGGACCGTTTTTCGCATCAGGGAGTTGCACAGCTACGTGCTATCGTGAAAGCGAATAAATCAGGTTTGGACATTAGTCCGGTTTGGAACAAATCGAACCGTGAACATCAGTATGTTCATTCTGTACCTTCGGATGTACGTGTGGAAGCAGATGCAGCAGTAAAGGCACTTGGATTCGGGGGTAAATACTTTGTAGATGCCGATCATATCAACCTGGGTAATGTAGGTCCTTTTGTAAAAACAGCCGATTTCTTTACGTTGGATGTGGCTTCATTTATCGGGAAAGAAAGCAAGGAAGAAGATATTACTGCTTTTGTGGCTTCGTGCGAAAAATATGTAGGAAAACTGGCTATACCTGGTTTTGACCAACCATTGGTAGTTACGGTTGATTTATTAAAAAAGATAGCTGCCAAATTTTTAGCTGCCACTCAACAGGCTGCAGAGATCTACAACTTCCTGAAAAAGGAAAAAGGGGCAGATAATTTTATTACTGAGGTATCAATGGACGAAGTGGAAAGCCCACAGACTCCGGTTGAATTATTATTTATCTTAAAAATGCTGGCTACAAAAGGGGTTCCTGTTCAGACCATTGCACCTAAATTTACAGGACGTTTCAACAAAGGGGTAGATTACACAGGTAATGTAGACCAGTTTGCCAAAGAATTTGAAGAAGATGTATTGGTACTTGATTTTGCAGTAAAAGAATTTGGTCTTCCGGAAGAACTTAAGCTGAGTATCCATTCAGGAAGTGATAAATTCTCCATTTATCCTGTCATGGCTCATGTAATTAAGAAATATAACAAAGGACTGCATGTAAAAACAGCCGGTACTACGTGGCTGGAAGAAGTCATTGGATTGGCAGTTGCAGGTGGCGATGGACTGGTGGCTGCAAAATATATCTATGCTCATTCGCTGGGTCGCAAAGATGAACTGTGTGCACCATATGCCGATGTGATTGATATAGATGATTCGAAACTGCCTTCAGTAGAAGAAGTAAATACGTGGACAAGTGAAAAATTCGCCAATACGCTTCGCCATATTCCCGGACATCCGGATTATAATCCGAATTTCCGCCAATTGATACATGTAGCCTATAAGGTAGCTTCTGAAATGGGTACTGATTATACCAACCTGTTGGAAAAACACGCTGTAGTAATCGGACAATGCGTAGAAGAGAATATCTACGAACGTCACCTGAAAAGGTTGTTCAATTTGTAGGAGCCCAACCCGCTAAAGAGGGATAAAACTGGGTGTAAAAACTGAATGGTTCGAAGGTATTGAAGGTAAGTAATTAATAGGATTAATTGAACTATTTTTTCTTAGACCCCAAAACCCCCAAATGGGGGCCTAAGAGTGGTACTAAGAAATTTCTATGGATCCTGTAAACTTCAGATACTATGTCTTAACATCCCCTCCCGATAGCTATCGGGATTGGGGGCTTGGGGGTCATAATCCCGAATAAAGAAATAGGATAATTCGACAATATGAAATGTATCAGCAAATATTATCGATTACTTATTTTGGAAATAAAAAATTGCTTAGGAAATTAAATCTATTAATAATCATTTTCGTCTTAATTCGTTTTAATTCGTGTAATTCGTATTAAACCGTTTTAATTCGTGTAAATTAGTATTTTATGAAAGACTTATTTAATGTAAAAGACAAGGTGATGGTAATCACCGGTGGTTGTGGTATTTTAGGACGTGGTATGGCCGAATACATGTGCCAGCAGGGATCCAAAGTGGTCATCCTCGACAGGGATGAAAAAGCAGGAGAAGCTTTGGTTGCCGAACTTATTGCAAAAAAACATGATGCTTTCTTTTTGTACACTGATGTGCTCAATAAAGAAGTTTTGGAACAGAATTCAAAAGATATCCTGGCAAAATACGGAAGTATTGACATTCTGGTAAATGCTGCAGGCGGCAACATGGCCGGTGCAACCATTGCAGATGACAAGACAATCTTTGACCTGGATGTTGATTCATTCCGCAAAGTAGTGGATTTAAACCTTTTCGGAACAGTGCTTCCTACCATGGTTTTTGCAAAGGTTATGGCGGATCAGAAAGAAGGAAGTATTATCAATATTTCTTCCGAATCGGCAATCCGTCCACTGACACGCGTCGTGGGATACGGATCCTCCAAGGCAGCTGTAACTAATTTCACAAAATACCTTGCTACCGAGCTTGCTACCAAGTTTGGAGAAGGATTACGTGTTAATGCCATGGCACCAGGATTCTTCCTGACAGAACAAAACCGTACACTGATGACAAATCCGGACGGATCATTAACTGCCAGGGGAAACAAAATTATCGCCCATACACCATTTGGACGCTTTGGCCAACCCGACGAATTGTTCGGTACTTTGCATTGGTTATCAAGCGAAGCATCTAAATTTGTAACCGGAACTTTAACGGTTATTGATGGCGGGTTTGACGTTTATTGTATTTAAAAAAAATAACCCCTAACCCCTAAAGAGTAATTAAAAATTAAAAATTAATAATGAATAATTAATAATTAGCAAAATGCTGGTAGATTAACAAATAGATTATTAAATAATTACATTTACTTAATTCCCCTTTAGGGGTTAGGGGTTCTTTATAAAAAAGATAATTGATTAATTAACCAGGGTGTTGACTCACTTCTCCCTTTTGGTATGGGGATGGTTGAGGGCTCACTTCAAAATTCAAATTCAACATGTATTTATGTAAACAATCCTGGAGATGGTACGGACCAAATGATCCGGTTTCTTTGTGGGATATCCGGCAAGCCGGAGCAACCGATATCGTAACAGCCTTGCATCAGATTCCCAATGGGGAAATTTGGCCGGTAGAGGCTATTTTAGAACGAAAAAAAATGATTGCTGAAGCAGGTTTAATCTGGTCGGTCGTGGAGAGTGTCCCGGTACATGAGGATATCAAAAAACGAAGCGGTAATTATAAGCAGTACATTGATAATTACAAACAATCTGTGCGTAATCTGGCAGAATGTGGGATATTTATTGTCACGTATAACTTTATGCCGATTCTGGACTGGACACGTACCGATTTAGCATATACCATGCCTGACAGGTCAAAAGCATTGCGTTTTGAGATGGCAGCTTTTGTTGCATTTGATTTATATATACTTAAACGGCCTAATGCAGAAAAAGATTATACAGTCGATCAGATTGCAAAAGCAAAAGCACGTTTTGATGGAATGAGCGAATCTGAAATAGAAACGCTTACCAGAAATATGATTGCAGGTCTGCCAGGTGCAGAAGAGAGCTTTACCATAGTACAATTCCAGGCAGCACTGGATACCTATGCGGGCATAAATGAAGATCACCTGCGGAATAACCTGTTCTATTTTATCAATGAAATAACGCATGTGGCTGATCAGGTTGGGGTACATATGGCGATACACCCCGACGATCCTCCGCGTTCAATTTTAGGATTGCCACGTATATTAAGTACGGCAGAGGATGTACGAAAGCTTTTTGCAGCAGTTCCAAGCCTTGCTAACGGAATCTGTTTATGTACAGGATCCTTTGGAGTTTCATCTGTAAACGATTTGACATCCATGTTGCGGGAATTCGGGGAGCGACTCTATTATGTCCACTTTCGCAGTACCCGTCGGAATGGAGAAGGGGATTTTTACGAAGATAACCATCTGGAAGGGGATGTGGATATGTATGAAGCTATGAAAGCATTGTTGGTAGTGGAATATACCTATAAACGGAATATCCCCATGCGACCGGACCACGGTCATCAGATGCTGGATGATTTGCATAAGAAAACAAATCCTGGTTATTCCGGAATCGGAATGCTACGAGGAATGGCTGAACTACGGGGATTGGAAATGGGAATATCGAGAACCCTGTTCTAATTTACTATTTTGTCATTTACTATTTACTATTTAATTTAAGATATCAATCATCCGATTAACTAATTAACCAATTAACTTAATCAACCAGTTAACGAATTAACCAATCAACTAATATAAAAACATCATGAGCATTGAATTAAAAAAAGATTGTGCTTACTCCCTGTTAGTAGCAACAAGTATGGGGGTACGCATCACTCCGGTGAACGGTCAACCTGTTCATAGCAGTAAATTATTTGAAATGGAAGTGTCGAGTGCTGAAACAAATGTAGCCAGCATTTCTTCTTATCTGGGTCTACCGGTAAAAGTGCTGACCACTTTTGTGAAGGACAGTCCAATAGCGCAAATGATTAAAAGTAACCTGAAAAGCCGCAATATGGATTATGAAGGTGTGGAAGTACCACAGGGTGACCCTTGGGGATACCGCCATCAATTCAACATTGCAGACAGCGGATTTGGTTCCAGGGGACCACGGGTATTGAATGACCGTGCCGGGGAAGTAGGACGTACCCTGAATGTAAAGGATTTTGACCTGGATCGTATCTTTGCAAAAGATGGTGTACAGATCCTCCACTTATCGGGTCTGATTGGTGCTTTATCCCCTGAGACCAGTGAGTTCTGTTTGCAATTGGCACGCTTTGCAAAGAAGAATGGTACCCGCATATCCTTTGACCTGAATTACCGTGCTTCTTTCTGGAAAGGTCGTGAAAAGGAATTACGCGATATATTCACTGAGATTGCCTCGGTAACTGATATACTTATTGGAAATGAAGAAGATTTCCAGCTCTGCCTGGGTATAGAAGGCCCTGAAGCAGGCGGCAAGGGTATCGATGCACAGATTGAAGGATTCAAAGGTATGATTGGACGCGTGAAAAAAGCATTTCCGAATGCTTCGGTATATGCTACCACGTTGCGCCAGGTAATCAGCACCAACGAACACCTGTGGGGTGCTATTATGCTGGATGGGGAAACCTGGAATGTGATTGAACCACGCAAGATCAACGTACTCGACCGTATTGGCGGTGGGGATGGATTTGTAGGCGGTATGCTGTATGCTATCCTCAAAGGCTGGGATTCTGAAAAATGGGCACAGTTTGGATGGGCTTCAGGAGCTCTGGCTACTACTTTCCTGACCGATTATGCACAACCTGCCGATGAGGAAATGATCTGGAGTATCTGGGGAGGAAATGCAAGAGTAAAAAGATAAAAGCATTTACTATTTTTTCATTTACTATTTACTATTTTATTCATTTACTATTTATTTTCATTTAAATATTAAAGAAGATGAATGCTGTAGAATTAAAGAAAAGACTGCAAACTTTTGCTTTACGAATTATCAAACTTACTGAAAGTTTGCCAAATACCGTAACGGGAAGAACTTTAGGAAATCAGATTATTAGATCAGGCACTTCACCCGGCGCTAATTACAGGGCAGCTTGTTTGGGTAAATCGGATAAGGACTTTTTGAATAAATTAAAAATAGTAGAAGAAGAATTAGATGAAACGCTTTATTGGATAGAGTTGATTGTACAGTCTGGACTTATCAAAGAAAATTTGTTATCTGATTTGATTCTTGAAAACAATGAGTTATTGAAGATTATTGTCAGTTCAATAACCACCATGAAGAAGAAAATGAATTAAAACATTTACTATTTTTTCATTTACTATTTACTATTTTATGGGATGATATAGTTTATGTATTGAAGAAAAAAGTAAAGTAAAAAAAACAGATTCAAATTTATAAATACTTGTTCATAAGCTATATTAAATAGTAAATTGTAAATGAATAAATAGTAAATAAATATTATGCTATATTACGAAATTGGTTCAACAGACCTGGAACTTAATGCCGAAGATCTGAAAAAGGGATTATTCGAAGCATTAAAGAAAATAGGCAAGAAACAGAAAGTTCTTGCCATTCCTCCTGATTATACGCGGTTGCCGAGCCGTGCAGGTGAACTTACCGAGTTTACCTGGGAGTATTATGGCGATGCACTTACGGATGTGTTGCCTGCACTTGGAACGCATTCACCCATGACCAGCCATCAGATCAGTCATATGTTCGGCAAAATGCCTGCTTCTCTAATCAGGGAGCACGACTGGAGGAATGATGTTGTGACTGTGGGTATTGTACCTGCAGAGTTTGTAAAGGAAGTATCGGAAGGTGCTGTGGAGTTTCCTTGGCCGGCACAGGTGAACAAGCTTTTGCTGGAAGGAAACTTTGACCTGATACTTTCCATTGGCCAGGTTGTACCCCACGAAGTGGTGGGTATGGCTAATTATAACAAAAACATCTTTGTGGGTACAGGTGGTGTGGAAGGAATCAACAAGAGCCATTTTGTAGGTGCAGCCTATGGCATGGAACGAATGATGGGACATGCCGACACACCTGTACGCAGGATATTTAATTATGCTTCCGAAAACTTCACCAACAATTTGCCTATTTTGTATGTGCAAACAGTTGTTGGCCTTGATAAATCAGATGGCAAGATTAAAACAAGGGGTTTATTCATTGGTGATGACTTTGAAGTATTTGATAAAGCTGCCAAACTGGCTTTATTGGTTAATTTTGAAATGCTGGATAAACCATTGAAAAAAGTAGTGGTTTATCTTGATCCAACTGAGTTCAAGAGTACCTGGCTTGGAAATAAATCGATTTACCGTACCCGTATGGCTATCGACGATGCAGGCGAATTGATTGTACTGGCACCTGCATTGAAAGAATTCGGGGAAGATAAAGAAATAGACAGGTTGATACGTAAATACGGTTACTTTGGGACACCGGCTACACTGAAAGCCTGTGATGAAAATGTAGAATTACGGAATAACCTGAGTGCTGCAGCCCACCTGATTCACGGATCGTCGGAAGGAAGGTTCAGTATAACTTATTGCCCCGGTAAAGGTCCTGAAAACCTTACACAGCAAGAAATAGAAAGTGTAGGGTTCAGGTATGCCGATATTGATGAAATAACAGCGAAATATGATACGGGCAACCTGCGCGATGGATTCAATACTACGGCTGATGGGGAAGAAATATTCTATATTTCCAACCCTGCATTAGGTTTATGGGCTTTTAAGGACAGGTTTGAATATTAATAATAAAGAACCCCTAACCCCTAAAGGGGGATAGAGAAAATCCTATGAAAATAATTATTGACGATAAAATTCCATACATACAGGGTGCATTTGAAGAAGTAGCCGAAGTAATCTATTTACCGGGGCCTAAAACGACCCCGGAAATTGTGAAGGATGCTGACGCCATTGTAACACGTACCCGGACAAATTGCAACGAGAATTTGCTAAGTGGTTCGACTGTAAAGTTTATCGCTACTGCTACTATCGGGTACGACCATATAGATACGGAATACTGCGATAAGGCAGGTATTCAGTGGACCAATGCACCGGGTTGCAATTCCAAATCCGTGGAACAATATATTGCTTCCACACTTATGGTACTGGCTGAACGTAAAAAACTTCAACTGAAGGATATGTGCATCGGTGTAGTGGGAGTGGGCAATGTAGGAAGCAAAGTGGCTACCGTATGCAACCTTCTTGGCATGAAAGTATTGTTGAATGACCCTCCCCGCGAACGTGCAGAGGGATCGGATGCTTTTGTGAGCTTACAACGGATTGTTGATGAAGCTGATATCATTACACTACATGTTCCACTGAATCAAAAGGGCGAAGACGCCACTTTTCATCTTGGAAATACTGCATTCTTAGCATCATTGAAAAGAAAACCCGTGCTGATTAATTCATGCAGAGGTGAAGTAATTGAAACCAATGCCGTAAAGACGGCCCTGAAAACAGGTCAACTATCCGGTTTTGTATGCGATTGCTGGGAGAATGAACCGGATATAGACCTTGAATTATTGGGAATGACTGATCTGGCAACTCCACATATAGCAGGCTATTCAAAAGACGGTAAAGCAACCGGAACACGAATGAGTGTTCAGGCAATAAGTAATTATTTCGACCTTGGACTGAACAACTGGCTGCCAAAAGGGGTTGAATTGCCGGATCATCCTTACATTGAACTGGATGGAACAGGAAAGAATGATCAGGAAATCATTTCAACAGCTATTCTCTCAACCTATGATATACGAAATGATGATCGACTTCTAAGGAATAACCCTGCTCTTTTCGAGCAACTTCGGGGTGATTACCCGACTCGTCGTGAATATCCGGCCTTTACCATAATTTCCACGCATATTGAAAAGAATGCGTTAGGAATACTTAGAAATCTGGGCTTTAAAATAAAAGAATAAAAAATAAAATCACACATTATAAACTTTATATTACACTCATTTATTTATGAAAAAACTGGCAGATATTGGTTTGATAGGGTTGGCCGTTATGGGCGAAAACCTGGTACTTAACATGGAAAGCAAGGGATTTACGGTTGGTGTTTTCAACCGAACAGTAGCCCGTGTTGACGAGTTTATAGCTGGTCGTGGTGCAGGTAAGAATTTCATTGGAGCTCACTCCATTGAAGAACTTTGTGCATCGCTCGAAAAACCCCGCAAGGTAATGATGCTTGTCAAAGCAGGAAAACCTGTTGACGATTTTATCGAACAGATTATTCCTCATTTGGAAGCAGGAGATATTATTATCGATGGAGGAAACTCCCATTATCCGGATACAATCCGTCGTACGAAATATGTGGAAAGCAAAGGATTGCTTTACATTGGAACCGGAGTATCGGGTGGCGAAGAAGGCGCTTTACTCGGGCCTTCACTGATGCCCGGTGGATCACCTGCAGCCTGGCCGGAAGTGAAAGAAATATTCCAGGCTGTATCGGCAAAAGTGGAAGATGGAACACCATGCTGCGACTGGGTTGGTGAAGGTGGTGCCGGACATTTCGTTAAAATGGTGCATAACGGCATAGAATATGGTGACATGCAGATAATCTGTGAAGCTTACCAATTGATGAAAGAATTATTGGGACTTAGTGCCGACGAGATGCATGACGTATTCGAAGAATGGAATAAAGGTGACCTGGATTCGTACCTTATTGAAATTACCAGGGATATTCTGGGCTTCAAAGATGAAAAAGGTGAACCATTGGTTGAAAAGATTCTTGACACAGCAGGTCAGAAAGGTACCGGTAAATGGACAGCTGTTACAGCTCTTGATTTTGGTATTCCTTTGACATTAATCGGTGAATCGGTATTTGCCCGTTGCCTGTCTGCTCAAAAGGATATGCGTGTCCTTGCTTCGAAAGCCCTTCATGGACCTGAAGCTAAATTTACAGGTGATAAGGTACAAATGATTTCAGACCTGAAAGATGCACTCTTCGGAGCAAAGATTATCTCCTATGCACAGGGTTATAACCTAATGATGGAAGCTGCCAACGAGTATAAATGGGATCTGAACTATGGGGGTATTGCTTTGATGTGGCGTGGTGGATGTATTATCCGCTCTGTATTTCTGGCTGATATCAAAAAAGCTTTTGATACAAACCCCGGGTTGGAAAACCTTTTACTTGACCCACATTTCAAAGATATCGTTGAAAAAGCACAGGCCGGATGGCGTCGTGTCTGCGCAACTGCTTTGACGAATGGTGTGCCTGTTCCCGCATTGACATCAGCACTTTGCTACTTCGACGGATTACGCAGTGAACGGTTACCGGCTAATCTGTTACAGGCTCAACGTGATTATTTCGGAGCACATACATATGAACGAATTGATAAGCCACGTGGTGAATTTTTCCATACCAACTGGACTGGTAGAGGAGGAGATACAGCTTCGACTACATATGTAGTATAGTCCTCACCCCCAACCCCTCTCTTAAGGAGATGGGTTAAGAGTGGGATTCGGAATTATATTGATAAAAAAAACCTTCGTTTAAGAACGAAGGTTTTTTTTGTTTAATACAATATTAGATGCATTACTGAATCAAGGTTTAAACAAGTTTACTCATAAATTTTTCAATATCAACTACCACCCGTTCATGAATTGCTTTGCCTACAATATCCATACTGCTATCGGTTGCAATAACTTCGAATGTATACTTCCTACCTTCAATGTCTGTAACTGTGGCTGTGCATTCTATATGGGCTCCTACGGGACTTGCTTTCAAATGTTGCATGTTGATGGAAATACCCACACTTGAAGAGCCTGCAGGAAGGGTGATAAGTTGCATGGCTGTATTTTCCATTAGCGCAATTAAAGCAGGTGTTGCAAATACAGGGAGCAATCCTGAGCCTAATTGTGCTGCAGTTTGGTTATCAGCTACCTGAATTGTTTGAGAAAAAGATGTATGTTGCATTTTATGAATTTCTGAATTTAGGATAATCAAATTTATAACAATCCTTTCAATGCTTCCACAAATCCGTTGACTTCTTCTTCTGTAGTATCGAACGAACACATCCAGCGTTGCTCATGCGTTTCAGCATCCCATTCGTAGAAAGGGTATTGACTGCGTAAAGGTTGAATAGTATGCACTGGAATAATAACAAAGACAGCATTGGCATCCACACTTCGTGTTACTTGTACTTCTGAAAGTTGACTTACCTTTTTAACGAGTAATTGAGCCATTTTATTTGAATGTTTTGCCATTCTAAGCCATAAATCATTGGTCAGCAAAGCAGTAAACTGAGTAGCTATAAATCGGTTTTTGGAAAACAACTGAGCTGTCTGTTTATGAAAAAAGGGAGCATTTGCTTTCAGCTTTTCGTTGAAGATCAATACAGCCTCTCCAATCATTAATCCGTTTTTGGTACCACCGAAACTCATTATATCAACTCCACAATCCACTGTAGCTGCTTTAAGGCTAACACCAAGCGATGCAACAGCATTCGAAATACGTGCACCATCAAGATGAACATACATGTCATGGTCATGAGCAAAATCACACAGAGCCTTTAGTTCAGCAATCGAATAGACAGTTCCCAGTTCGGTACTTTGGCTGATTGAAATAACTTTGGGCTGGGTATTATGGACATTTCCAATACGGTTGATCAACGGCATGATTAGTTCAGGCGTCAATTTCCCATCCGCCGTTTTGAGGGGTAGGAGCGAGCAACCGATACTTTGGGTGGGTGCACCACATTCATCAGCCAGAATATGTGCATATTCCGAACAAACAACTGCCTGAAACGGCAGTGTGCAACATTTCAGGCAGGTAACATTGGCGCCGGTGCCATTAAAAGTATATAAGACTTCTACTTTACCAAAAGCTTTTTCAAAAATACGATTTGCTTCCAGGGTATAAATATCATCACCGTACGAGATCTGGTGTTGAGTGTTGGCACGTTGGATAGCTTCAAAGATCTCAGGATGAATTCCTGAATAATTATCACTTGCGAAAGACTTCATTATTTATTGGTTGATTGGTTAATTAGTTGATTAGTTGATTAGTTGATTGGTTAATTAGTTGATTAGTTGATTGGTTGATTAAGTTGATTGGTTGATTAAGTTGATTGGAAAGAAACCAATAGTCAAAAAACGAGTTACATGTAATATGTAACTCGTTAGTGGTTTAGAACTTAAATTTATCAAAGAAACTCTTGGATTTTGTTTCTTCTATTACCTGAGGTTCATTTGATTCTTCTGCCCTTGGAACAGGCTCGCCCTGTTCACGATTAATAAAACCTACCACATCCTGTAATCCTTCAATAAATTTATCGAAATCTTCTTTATAAAGAAATATTTTGTGTTTTTCGTAGGTTACCTGTGCATCTTCTTCATGGCCAACAACCTTTTTTTTGCTTTCAGTAATGGCTAAAAATAAATCATCATTGCGGCTCTTCTTTACATCAAGATAATAAATTCTTTTTCCCGCTTTAATTGCTTTAGAATAAATTATTTCATTATCCTTCTTATCAATTTCAAATTTCTTTTTCTCTACTTCCATAATCCCCTGATTTTTATGTAAACAATTATAAAATTCAATTCATCCAATATACATTTTCACATACTGATTAAGTCAATTTCTTTCCTTAGTCATTGCATAATCCTCTCATTCATTTTGAGTCCCCAAATTTCTGTATTTTTTTTCAAATTATCAAATAAAACATGCTTTTTTGTTGAAATACATGAAAATAATTTTATTTCAGTTGGTTGAATGATTCAAAATTACTACTAATTATTTGTATTCCATCCCGAAACAGACATTAATATGGTTGAATCTACCTGATATGTTGTGAAAAGACAGTTAAAGCATAATGGTAGTACTGATTTGTCATCAATGTCATTTTTTTACCGTTATTGAAAGATAAAACCTTTCTATATGCTCTTTATTATGAATTATGAATTATGCATTATGAATTGTATTTAAGGTAAAAGTGGAATCGGAGACAATTTGTTGAGGATTGAGTGAGCCAGACCTCATTGAACCCTCAACCAATCCTCTACCAAACTTATTAAAATGAGGGTAAAAAACGGGTTTAAAAATTATTGAACCAAAAAGAAAACCGGATTAAAAACAGCAAATGAGGAGAAAAAATGCTTGATTATTTTTATCCATTCGAATACAGGGTTGAATGATGTGTCTTCCACACCTTATCCGGTAGAACCACATGATCTATTTAATGATTTAACAGACTATTATCCAGCTTTTTGATAATTTAATTGAATTTTCATTTGCAGATTGAACAGAAAAGCAAAAAATATTCTTATTTTTGTAACTCATATTCAATAAAGCATCAACGATGAATCTTTAAAACAATGTTACGGACAACATCTCATTCTGTAATTAAACAAATAAGTCTTTTATTCTTGTCTTATAAATAAATCTACTTAAATATATTCTAATCATGGAATCTACTGTTAAACTTTATTCGTTAAAAGCCGTTGAGCTTAAATCGTATGCCTATGCATTTCTTTTCGTAGCAGGAAACATCGTATTACCGCAGATCTGTCATTTGATACCAATGGGAGGTCAAATGTTGTTGCCTATTTACTTTTTCACACTCATAGCTGCTTATAAGTATGGTTTTTTTACCGGTCTGCTTACTGCTATAGCTTCACCCCTGATTAATCATGCCCTGTTTGGTATGCCGGCAACAGAAATGCTTGCCATCCTCCTGATTAAATCCTCATTATTGGCAGTTGCTGCAAGCTATATGGCCCAATATACCAAACAAATTAAAATACAGAGTTTACTGGTTGTTGTTATTTTCTATCAGGGTATTGGTATGATTGCCGAATACTTCATGACCGGAAGTTTCATGGCTGCCATGCAGGATATCCGTATTGGTTTTCCGGGAATAATACTTCAGGTAATTGGGGGGTATTTTTGTTTGAAAGCGCTGAAAAACGTATAGTTCGTAGTAGGTAGATAGTAGTAAGTAGTCGGTAGTAGGTAGTCAAATATGACTGCGGAACATTGATAGAAAATAGTATAATAACTAACTGGTAAGCAGTTGGTAGTAGGTAATAAATGTAACTATTAAGCCTAAATTGTAAATAGGAAATGATTAAATAGTAAATAATTAGGATGAAGTCTTTTGAAGATGTATTGGAACGGGTTCGGACAATTGAAATACCGGAAACATTTGACCTGGTAGTGGCTATAGCCAATGGGGGGATTATACCGGCCGCCATGATAAACCAACGATTAGGCTGCGAATACCAGTTATTGAAGTTGAATTTAAGGGATGCCATGCAAAATAAACTGTATGACAAGCCCAAATTACTGGAAGAAATAGACTTTGATTTTAAAGGAAAAAGGATTTTATTGGTTGATGACAGAGTAAAAACAGGTACAACGCTGGAATTTGCAAAAGAATTATTATCCGAGGCACTGGTCATTAAGACACTGGCAGTAAATGGAATTGCAGATTATTGTCTGTATAATGAGACTTGTTTCAGGTTTCCATGGATCGTTTAATCAGCACATATGTATAAATTGTTTGATCAAGTGAATATGAGTAGGCTAAAAAGTACTATCTTTGCACCGAAATACAAAAATGATCAAATACTGAGGAATAATACAATCTATTTGCCTATTCTATTTCAACAATTTCAATAATTATGAATTATGCATTATCAACGATGCATTTTAAAAGCGTTCACTTTATTTTATGATTAATCGAGTATTATTGCGTATTAAGATTGTACAAATCTTATATTCCTATTATAAAAGCGACAGCAAATCGTTGCCTGTTGCTGAAAAAGAATTGTTTCACAGTATCGAAAAAACGTATGATCTGTACTATCATCTGCTTCAATTATCAATTGAAATTACCAGATATGCATCCGATCGTATCGAAACCAAACGAAACAGACTTCGTCCCACAGAAGAAGATTTAAATCCTAATACCCGTTTCATTGATAATTCATTTATCTCACAACTGTCCGGGAATGTACAATTCAATGAATACCTGATTGCTCATAAACTTTCCTGGGTAAATTATCCTGAAATCATCAAAGAACTTTTTGAAGAAGTAATCTGTACCGAATTTTATTCGGATTATATGAATGCTGAAACAGTCGATTACGCATCAGATAAAGATATCTGGCGTAAGATTTTCAAGAAGGTAATTTTACAAAACGAAAATCTGGATGATTCCATTCAGGATCAAAGTATTTACTGGACCGATGATATTGAAATGGTGGTAAGCTTTGTTATTAAAACTATCAAACGGTTTGACTTATCAAAAGGAGAAGATCAGGAATTACTACCCATGTTCAAAGATCAGGAAGATATCGATTTTGCAAGTAAACTTATACGCAGTGTATTGACAAAGGGTCCGGTTTTACGTGAAATGATAGACGTAAATACCAAAAACTGGGAAATAGACCGGATTGCGTTTATGGATATAGTTATCATGGAAGTTGCATTAGCCGAATTAATGGACTTTCCAACAATTCCAGTAAATGTCACATTAAACGAATATATTGAGATTGCAAAAACTTATAGTACTGAAAAAAGCGGTACATTTATAAATGGCGTACTGGATAATATAGTTGGTCAGCTAAAAAATGAAAATAAGTTGATTAAAGTAGTGATGTTTAGCGATAATAAAAAATAATAAACTATTTTTGCACATATTAATTAATAAAAAAGAAAAGAAATGAATCTATTAAGCATTTTGTTACAAGCAGCCGCTCCTGCAGCAGGTGGTGCAAGCAGTTATTCCGGTATATTGATGATGGTGTTGATTTTTGTGGTTTTCTATTTCTTTATGATTCGTCCACAAAGCAAACGTCAAAAGGAAATTAAGAAACAACGTGAAGCCATGCAAGTAGGTGACAAAGTTGTAACTTCAGGCGGCATTTATGGTAAAGTAAAAGAATTAAAAGAAACAACAGTTATTGTAGAAATAGCTGAAAATGTACGAATTAAAGTTGATAAAAATTCAGTGTTTGCTACAGCTGATGATATTCAAACACCAGCAAAATAATCATTTTTATGGCTGAAAAAAAAGGCATAAATTTACTCAGTTATAACTTACAAAAGCTTAAATCATTCTTTTTCACAAAAGATATTTTAAGCTTTTTGTTTTTTCTTGTCTTAGCGTCTACGTTTTGGTTTGTACATGCCTTGGGTAAAGAACGTGAAACGAATATAGTTGTTCCGGTAAGATACGTAGGTATACCAATAAATGTTGCTATTACCAATAACCCACCATCTGAGATTTTGCTAAACATCAAAGATCAGGGTGTGAGGCTTTTTGATTATTCCACCAGTCACATTACTCCATTAACTATTGATTTAAGCAGAGTTTTTTATCAAAAAGGTGAAATCTTGATTACACCTGATTTATTGAGTGGCAGAATCAGACGGTACCTGAAACCAACCACTACTATCCTGGATATTCAACCGGATTCAATATTGATCCAGTATGAAAAATTAGGGGTAAAAACGGTTCCTATTAAACTTAATTCAAAAATTGAATTAGCCAATCAGTACATGTTGAGCAAAGATATTCAACTTGAGCCCAATATTGTTACGATTTTTGGTCCAAAGAGATTACTTGAAACTATAAAATATGTGTATACTGATTTTCTTGAATTGAAAAACCTGAATGATACAAGCTACTACCGATGTAAACTAAAACCGATTAAATTAGTTCGCTTCTCAGTGAAACACACAAAAGTCAGTGTCTTTGTCGAACCATTCACAGAAAGGAAGGTACAGATTCAGGTCACAGCAATTAATTGCCCACAACACACTTCCATTCGTACTTTTCCTACATTTGTAAATGCCACTTATACAGTTGGTTTAAGTCAGTTTTACACATTGGCACCAACAGATCTTCAGGTCTATCTGGACTATAACGACTTAATATTGTCTAAACAAAGTAAACAGCCTCTTAAAATCAAAAACAATACTTCTCATATTACAAACATTCGGATTTCACCTTCAGAAGTCGAATTTATACTTGAAGAAAAATAGACCAGACAATTCTCTTAGTTCAGGGTGTCAAGAGTTCATACAATAATTAAATGAAAAACATTCAAATGGTTGACTTACAAAGTCAATATCAAAAGATTAAGACCGAAGTTGATGCTGAAATACAGGAAGTTATAGATTCAGCAACATTTATCAAAGGTGGTAAAGTAACTGATTTTCAAAATCAATTAGAATCTTATTTGAATGTTAAGCATGTGATTCCGGTAGGTAATGGAACTGATGCATTACAAATTGCACTTATGTCACTTGGATTAAAGCCGGGTGATGAAGTTATAACCCCGACATTTACGTTCATTGCTACGGCAGAAGTAGTTGCTTTACTTGGCTTAACACCTGTTTTAGTGGATGTTGATCCGGGTACATTCAATATCTCAGTTGAGTCATTAAAGAAAGCCATAACATCCAAAACAAAAGCGATTGTACCGGTACACCTTTTTGGGCAAAATGCCGAAATGGAAGCTATATTAGCTATTGCAAAAGAGCATAATCTGTTTGTAGTAGAAGATGCCTGCCAGTCAATCGGTTCGATGTATACCTTTTCGGATGGACATACGGTTCATTCAGGTTGTATGGGTGAAATAGGATGCACTTCTTTTTTCCCTTCCAAAAACTTAGGTTGTTTTGGTGATGGTGGTGCCATCTTTACCAATAACGATGAACTGGCTATTATAATACGTTCTATTGCTAACCATGGCATGGAAATACGGTATCACCACGATAGGGTAGGTGTTAATTCACGCCTTGACAGCATTCAGGCAGCTGTTCTGATAGTCAAGCTTAAACATTTGGATGAATATTGTGCAAGCCGTATTTCTGCTGCGAATTTTTACGATGAAGCATTTGCAGGTAACGACAAACTAGATATTCCAATACGTTCAGCACAATCCACTCATGTTTTTCATCAATATACCTTGAAAGTAAAAGGTGGGATGCGCCAGACACTACAAAAATACCTGGCTGAGAAAGGAATTCCTGCTATGATATATTATCCGGTACCTTTGCATTTACAAAAAGCCTATCAGGACAAACGGTACCAGCAAGGAGATTTCCCTGTCTCTGAAAAAATATGCGAATGTGTTCTTTCTTTACCTATGCATACTGAACTTGATTTAAAACAACTGGATTATATTACAAGGGGTGTTTTGGATTTTGTAAATAGTTAATTAGCTAATTGGTTATTTGGTTAATTGGTTAATTGGTTAATTGGTTAATTGATTGAGAATTAGCTTCAGACCAATTAAATCCGATTTGCTAACATGATCAATAAATTTAGAGAATGAAGAAATCGATCAAATATTGCAAACCATACAACCAATTAACTAATCAACAAATCAACTAATTAACCAATATGGAATACTTTGCACACGAAACTGCCGTCATTGATGAAGGTTGTACTATTGGAAACGGAACGAAGATATGGCATTTCTCGCATATCATGCCTGGATGTATCATTGGAGAAAGTTGTAATATCGGGCAAAATGTAGTAATTTCACCGTCTGTAATATTGGGTAAAAATGTAAAGATACAAAATAATGTATCTGTTTATACAGGCGTAATCTGCGAGGATGATGTATTTCTGGGACCATCCATGGTTTTTACAAATGTTATTAATCCCAGAAGCCACGTAAACCGGAAAAATGAATATATACAAACTATTGTTCGTAAAGGAGCAAGTATTGGAGCTAATGCAACGGTTGTTTGCGGTAATGATATAGGATCATATGCCCTCATAGGTGCAGGAACCGTCATTACAAAGTCTGTAAATGCTTTTGCTCTGGTAGTAGGCAATCCTGCCAGACAAATCGGTTGGGTAAGCGAGAATGGCCTTAAATTGCATTTCGACAAGGATAATATAGCCGTATGTAGTGAAACAGGCCAGGAATATGAGTTGAAAGATGATGTATTAAAACGAATAAAATAATATAGCAGAAAGAGAGATGATAAAATTTGCAGTAGTTGGTATGGGACATATAGGCAAGCGACATGCTGAAATGATCCGCCGGAATCCGGAGTCAGAATTGATTGCAGTGTGTGATGTATTATCCAAAGAACAGCTGGGATTACCAGATATTAAAGAAAATTATTTTACAAATTATGATGATTTATTGTCTGCGAATTTAGATATCGATGTTATCAATATCTGTACTCCAAACGGTTATCATGCTGAATATGCCATTAAAGGGTTACAGGCAAAAAAACATGTGGTCCTCGAGAAACCAATTGCTTTAACTAAAAAGGATGCTGAAAACATTCTTTTCAAATCACTTGAAATGTCCCGCCATGTATTCTGTGTAATGCAAAACCGGTATTCCCCTCCATCAGTATGGTTGAAAGAATTGGTGGATAATGATACGTTAGGTGATATTTTTATGGTGAAACTTGATTGTTACTGGAACCGTGATGATCGATATTATAAAAAAGGAAACTGGCACGGTGATGCAAAACTGGATGGAGGAACTCTGTTTACTCAGTTTTCACACTTTATTGATATCATGTATTGGTTATTTGGGGATGTGAAAAATATCAGAGGAAACTTTGCTGACTTTATGCATAAAGATCTGACTGATTTTGAAGATAGCGGTGTAGTTGCATTCGATTTTATAAATGGTGGAATGGGTAGCCTGAATTATTCGACAGCAGTTTGGGATACTAATCTGGAAAGCAGCATAACAATTATTGGATCGAAAGGTACAGTTAAAGTTGCCGGACAATATATGAATGAAGTAACGTATTGCCATATAAAAGATTATATTATGCCTGATCTGGCAGCTTCAAATCCTCCAAATGATTACGGACTGTATAAAGGTTCAGCACAAAACCATCATTACGTCATTGAAAATGTGATTGAAAAACTAAGTGACAAAGGTACAATTACTACAAACTTATTGGAAGGATTAAAAGTAATTGACATTATAGAACGCATCTACAATGTCAGGGATACTCAGTGGAAAAAATAAACACAATAATTTATGATACAACGCATTCAAACACTTTATTTACTTGTAATAGTAATACTATCTGCATTTGTAATTTTATTTCCGGTTGCCGATTTGATAAATGGTGTAGACAAACTTGTTTATCTTTTAGATATAAAAGGCATTTCACTTGTTCAACCTACCGGTAATACTATAGAATCAAGGATTTGGGCATTAACTTCGGTATCAGCAGTAATTCCCGTACTTGCTTTAATAACTATTTTCTCATTTAAAAACAGGCTCAAACAGATTCGTCTTACAGTTATCAATATGATTTTCATGCTAAGTTTTTATGTCTTTCTGGCATTGTATTTATGGCCGGCTTGCGAAAGGTTACATGCTGATTGGCATTTACGGATTGTTGCAGCTTTTCCTCTTATAAACCTTATTCTAAGTTATTTAGCAATAGGTGCAATTGGGAAAGATGAAAAATTAGTCAAATCGTTAGATCGGTTAAGATAGCAATCCTATGATTCATAATTATTAAACGCCTTTATTTCAGAGGCGTTTATTGTTTTGTAAGCTCTGTTGAACAAAGCACTTCTTAAAACTGTTTACTGAGAAATTCATATAAACAGGAAAATGAAAACGAATATATCCTTATTAATTATTTGCATGCTGCTTTTTTTTAGTCAAAGCGCATGCAATCAACAAGTAAAGAAAATGAAATACAATCCACTCACCCCCGAAGAACAAGCCGTAATTTTACATAAGGCAACAGAAAGACCGTTTACCGGAGAATACGATACTGTCTTCGCTAAAGGTACATATGTTTGTAAACAATGTGATGCACCACTGTATCGTTCAGAAGATAAATTTGATGCCCATTGTGGCTGGCCAAGTTTTGATGATGAAATCCCGGGTGCTGTTAAACGAATTCCAGATGCTGATGGGCAACGGACTGAAATTATTTGTGCAAATTGCGGAGCTCATTTAGGGCATGTCTTTATTGGTGAGAAAATAACTCCTAAAAACACCCGGTTTTGTGTCAATTCAATTTCCATGAAATTTATACCTGCAACAGAACAAACGGCAGGTACGGATAAAACACATGAAACAGCTTATTTTGCATCGGGATGTTTCTGGGGTACACAATACTACTTAATGAAGGCAAAGGGTGTTATATCAACAACGGTTGGGTATATGGGCGGTCACACCAAGAACCCAACATATAAAGAAGTATGTACGGGTGAAACAGGACATGTGGAAACCACAGAAGTAGTTTTCGACAATACCAAAACTTCGTATGAAGACCTTGTAAAGCTTTATTACGAAACACATGATTTTACGCAGGTAGGAGGGCAGGGACCTGATATTGGCGATCAGTACCGCTCAGTTATATTCTATGCTTCTGAAGATCAAAAAAGAATTGCTGAAAAATATGTAGGGATTCTTACTGCGAAAGGATATAAGGTAGCTACAATTTTAAGACCGGCTCCTGAATTCTGGAAAGCGGAAGACTATCATCAGGAATATTACGAGAAAAAACACGGTACACCATACTGTCATATTTACCGTAAAATATTTTAATTTACTTTCCCCATTTGATATAAAATTTCGCAAAAATATAGTTTCTGCGAAAATTTATATCATATGGGGATTTTTTATTCAACTGCTTTTATTTTATAACCGGCTTTTTGTAATTGTTTTACCAGCCCGTTTTTACCACCCAGATGCATTGCACCTACTGCAACAAAACAGGAAGCATCTTTTAACATTGAAGGTAATTTTTTCAACCATGCTGCATTTCTGTTATCTACTAATTTTGCATATTCATCTTCAGTCATTTCAGTAATATTGTCCTTCCCTTTTGCCAGTTCAACTAACTCATCTATTTTACCGGCTTTATACAGGGAATTCAATTGAATCATTTCACTTAGAATTTTGTCTTTATTCTGAATTGCTTCTACTAAAACATTAGCCTGACGTTCAAGGGTACCATTTCCAAACAGAACTTCAATTTGTTGATCGACAGTTTCTAATCCAATAACTTTCTTTCCCTTTTCGGCAGCAACTAACTGGAAATAGGAATCTGTTTGCTTCGTATCACTGAATCCGGTTAATTTTTTATAAATTTCCATTTCATACATGGTAAGAATTAATGATGGATTCATAATGCTGATATTCTTCAATCCAAGTTTCAATACAGACTTCAATTCAGTATCAACCAGTTTGTATTCTTCATCATTCAACAAGTCCTTAATCGTAGTGTGTTCGGGCATAACAGCAGCTTGTTTAATTTTAGCAGATGCATCAATATTATTCATCACCAGTTCGCTTACAACAATATCACAGTCATTAAACGCTTTGAATAATCCGTGGATACTGTCTAAATACTGAATAGAAATAAGATGATGTGTACCAAACAGGTAGGAAGGATGCTTCAGTCCATTACCGGTTACTTTCCATAATAGTTGTGCCTGAAGTCCAGTTAAACTAAGTAAGATTGAAAAGAATACCAGGATATTTTTTTTCATGATTATTTTGCTTTTCTATTTTTTACAAAGATAACTAAGAAATTTACAATTAACAATTCCTCATTCATAATTAAATATAAGACAGAATGCTGTTTGTTTAAAAAATAAGTTCATTATTAATCCATAAGTATTACCTTTGCATAGATAAAAACTATAGACTATGACTATACAACAACTTGAATATGTACTTGCATTGGATAAAACCCGTCATTTCGTACGAGCCGCCGAATTATGTGGCGTAACGCAACCAACATTGAGTGCCATGGTACAAAAACTGGAAGATGAAATGGATTGCAAAATTTTTGATCGTTCGCGTCAACCAATAGAACCAACTGAAATTGGAAGAAAAATCATAAAACAGGCACAGGTAATTATTTATCAGGTAAATCAATTAAAGGAAAGTGTACGCAACGAGAAAGATACTCTTTCTGGTGTGCTTAACCTGGCTATAATTCCAACCATTGCACCTTATCTGCTTCCTCAGTTTATCGCTTCTTTCAAGAACTTATATCCCAACATTTCATTAAAAGTAAGTGAAATGCATACTGACACAATCATCGAGAAATTACGGATAGCCGAAATAGACATGGCCATACTTTCAACTCCGCTTAATGATCCGAAGATTCTGGAAGTACCTTTGTATTATGAGAAGTTTGTAGCGTATATTTCCCCTTTGGAACCTATTTATGACCGGACTGAATTATCAGCTTCAGATATGCCACTGGATCGCTTGTGGGTGCTTGAAGAGGGTCACTGTTTACGTAACCAGGTATTCAACTTCTGTCATGAAAAACCTCATCATAATTCTACTTATGAAGCTGGCAGTATTGACACGTTGGTGAAGATCGTCGATATGAATGGTGGTTATACCGTTATTCCGGAACTTCATATTAAATTATTAAGCGAAAAGCAAAAGCTGAATTTACGCGAAATAGTAAAACCTGAAGCCACGCGTGAAATATCAATCGTGATTCGACATGATTTTGTTCGGGAAGGGATATTGAATGCTGTAGCCGAAAGTATTAAACAAATTATTCCGGCACATATGCTTGATGAAAGGTTGAAGAAGTTTGCAATAAGAATATAATCACAATTTCTGAATATGATTTTGGAACTTAATGAACCTGAGGTTGTTTTTTAAACCGTTGTAACAAATTATAGGCTTTATAAATCCCCAATTCACCGGCTTTGCTTAAATCGGCCAATCCTTTTGTATCATCACCAATAAACAAATAGGTTAATCCTCTGTTAAAATAGGCTTCAGCAAAGTCAGGATCAATTTCAATCGATTTTGAATAGTTTATTATGGCCGTATTAAAATCTTTCTGCGTACATAAAATATTGGCTTTATTGTAATATGCAAATGAAAAATCAGGATTGGTTACTATGATTTTTTCGTAATCTGATAATATCATTTCAACATTAAAATTGAATTTAGCATTATCGAGATTTTTAAATTTACTGTTAAGTAAATTATTGTCTGTAATTTCAAGGGGTAAGTTGTTGCCTGTTTTGTTATAAAGTAATTTAGCCTCAATATTTGCTCTGGCAAATATCGCTAACATAAAATCAGGTCTGATTTCAATTGCTTTATTTAAATCCTCCAGTGCTCCAATATAATCTTTTACCGATGTAAATTCCAATGCCCTGGTAAAGTAAATATCAGCATTTGAATTGTTTTTGGTCAAAGAGTCAGTTGTTCTTTTTATTGCTGTAAAATAAAAATTAGCTAAATCAGATGTCAGTGACAATTCAATATTAGATATTCCTAACGGGGCAGGAATTATCTTTTCCTTATTATATTTTTCTATTGAAGGATGAAATAAGTTAGTTGGACGTAATGGATATTTAAAGGTTATGAAACTCAATATAAAATCTGCCTCATTCGTTAAATTAGTAAATTTATCCTGAACATTTCCCTTATAAGAAGTATTATCCTGATAATTGTTAATTGAATCAGGATTGTTTTGTTGTGCAATTTGATAAAATAGTCTGTTTTTGCTCTCCAACGTTGACTTTTGTGTGTTTTTGACTATTGTATTTTTTGCTAATAAACTTTCTTTTGTTTTATGATTATAATAGTCTTTATTTAAATCAATATTCTTCGCTTTTTGTCTGTAGATATACGCACTTTTTATATTTCCCTGTTTTTCTTCAATTGAAGCAATTTCTTCATAAACCGGAATAAAATAGGGGTATGTTGCAAGTATCAATTTATAATCAAATATTGCTTTCTTATAAATGCCTAGTGATTTTTCTATTTCTGCTTTTTGAAGCAATGCTTCTATCTTGGTCGAATCTAATTTAAGAACCTTTGTAAAATCATTTAATGCATTGTTCCTATCACCCAAATATTGACGTATAAGTCCACGATTAAAATATGCCAGATATTCAGTACTATCCAATTTTACAGCATTGTCAAAATCACTTAACGCCTGTTTGAAATTTTTCTTTATATTATTAATATTGCCCCTGTTAATATAATCACCTGCATACGTCGAATTACGACTTATAGCTTCGTTATAATCTTTCAATGCACCATCCTGATCTTTCCTGACCATTTTAATTAAACCCAACGCACTCCAGCCTAAATAACTGTTTTTATTTAAATCAATTAGTTTTTTAAATGTTCTTTCTGCCTCTGTGGTATCCTTTAATTCCAGCTGATAATTACCCTTGTAGTATAACCATTCGTATCTTTTAGGATTCAATTTTAGTAAAAGGTCAATATCCTTAATGGCAGCAGTATAATCTTTAATTCTTTCAGATGTTCCCAGTCTGTTTATAAGATACGTGGAATCATTCGGGTTAAATTCCAATGCTTTAGTAAAATCATTATTTGCTTCTTTGTAATAGCTCATTCTGTTTCGGGCAAACCCCCGAAGGTAATACGCATAATGCAGGAATGGATTCCGTTCAAGTGCTTCTGTACAATCCTGATCGGCTCCCTGGAAATCTCCGAGTTGTATTTTTGCCGAAGCACGAAACATATAGGGTTCCGGCAAATAAGGCTTTATATTTATTATTTGATTAAAGTATTGAATGGATAGAACATAGTCATTGTATTGTAACGCATTATAACCAATCGTCAAAATACGATCAGTGTTTAATTGAGCCATCACCAACAATTTACACAAAATAAAAGTTGCAATAAAAATAACTTTTTTCAAGTAACTATCTATTAACTGATTATTTATTCAAAAGCATTTACCTCGCAACCTGAATTAGCGCTAAAGGAACTTGGAATATCAAATTGTTCAGAGGATGAATATCCTAAATCCGAATCTGCCAATACTTTTTTCATATACAATGCCCATATAGGCAGTGCCATGCTTGCACCCTGGCCTTCACCAATGCGGTCGAAGTGAATAGAACGGTCTTCTCCACCTACCCAAACACCGGATACCAATGAAGGAGTATATCCCATAAACCAACCATCCGAATTATTTTGTGTTGTTCCGGTTTTACCTCCCATCGGCATTAATAAACCATAATCTCTTCTGATTCGACTTCCGGTACCACCATCCACTACTGCACGCATCATGTATATCATCTTAAAAGCTGTGGTTTCACTGAATATCTCATGCATCTGAGGAGTAAACTTCTGAATTACGTTTCCATTGGCATCTTCAATTTTTGTTACATAGACTGGTTCTACCCGAATTCCTTTGTTTGGGAATGCGGTATAGGCGTCAACCATTTCGCCTACGGATATTTCGCAAGGTCCTAAACATAACGAGACTACAGGATCCAACTGACCTTTGATTCCAAATGAACGCATTAATTTCACTAAAGCATCGGGTGTAAATAGCCCCATTAGATAGGCAGAAACCCAGTTATTCGAATTTGCCAATCCCCAACGCAAGGAAACAGGCTGACCAATTTTATCCTTATTTGAAGCGTTTTTAGGTGTCCATGGTTTTCCATTTCCATCAATCAATGTTACAGGTTGCAGTATTGTCTTATCACATGGTGACATGCCTTCTTCCATAGCAAGTGTATATAAATAGGGTTTTACCGTTGAACCTACCTGACGTCGGCCCACATTTACCATATCATATTGAAACTGAGAAAAATCAGGTCCACCAACATATGCTTTTACCTGGCCATTATGAGGATCCATTGACATAAAACCACATCTCAGGAAGTACTTATGGTATCGGATTGAATCCAGTGGCGACATCAGCGTATCTATATCTCCCTTGTAGGAATAAACCTGCATTTCAATCCGTTCTTTAAAAGATGCCGATATCTCAGAATCTGAGAATCCGGCTGACTTCATTTTCAAATACCGATCTGATTGTTTCATCGACTTTTTTAATGTTGCAGCAATATCTTCCGGTCTCATGTTCCGAGCAAAAGGAGCATAACTTCTGTTTTTCTTTTCCCGAAAGAAATCCCTTTGCAATTTTTGCATATGTTCATCCACAGCATCTTCAGCGTATCGCTGCATACGTGAATCAATCGAGGTATAGATTTTTAACCCATCAGTATAGATATTATACGGTGAGCCGTCAGGTTTCTTATTTTTATTACAGAAACCGTATAATGGATTGGTATCCCAGGCTTTCCGGTCTTCTTCATATTTCCCTTGTTGCCAGCTGGCATAGTCGCTTCTGCCAGGCTCTTTTGCAGTCAGGATTATTCGCAGGTATTCCCGGAAATAAGCTGCCAGCCCTAGTTTATGATCTACGCTGTGGTATTTGAGTGTAAGTGGAATCATTTTTAATGAATCGTACTGCTCACTGGTTATAAAATCTGCTTTACGCATTTGGTTCAGTACTACATTCCTGCGTCCACGGGTTCGTTCATTATACCTCACCGGGTTAAAATAGGAAGGGTTTTTGCACATTCCAACTATTGTGGCAGCTTCTTCGATTTTTAAATTTGCAGGCAATTTGCTGAAATAAATCTGTGCAGCCGATTTTATACCTACTGCATTATTTAGAAAATCCAATTGATTCAGGTACATCCCCATTATTTCATCCTTTGTATACAATTTTTCCAGTTTCACTGAAATTACCCACTCAATGGGTTTCTGCAACAAACGTTGAATGAAATTTTTTGCCAGAGGTGAATATAGTTGCTTGGCTAATTGTTGGGTAATTGTACTGCCACCACCGGAGCTCTTGTTTTGAAAAATTCCTCTGAGAATTAGTGAACGCGTCAGTGCTATGCCATCGATACCTGAATGATTATAAAACCTTACATCTTCGGTAGCAACAAGGGCATTTACCACATTCTTTGAGATTTCGTTATAATGAACGCTTACCCGATTCTGTTTATTGAAAAAATAACGGCCTAACAACTGTTGATCCGATGAATAGATTTCGGTTGCATATTTGTTTTTTGGGTTCTGCAATTCATCAATAGGAGGGAGGTATCCAATCCAACCAATATTAATAAGCACAAACATTAAAACAATGCATACAAAGCCAAAAACAAATAATCGCCAAAATATACGTTTGAACTTAGAACGAATATCGCTTCTCTGAGTCATTTTATCCATAATTTTTATTACATATTCAAGCTGTAAAAGTACTACTTTTTTTTAAAATTATACCTTCATTAGTTGTATTAAAATCAGGTTCGAAATCTGTATCCCTTCGGCAGTTAAACGAAGTTTCCCATTAGAATAATATACTTGTTCACTATCCATAAATGTTTTTATGTTTTGTAAGCAATATTCAGCAAGTTCATGTCCAAAATCTTTTTCCATGATATTCACATCCAGTCCTTCAGAAGTACGTAACGAAACCATAACAAAATCATTGTACCGGTCACATAAGGATAACTCTTCTCGCTCAAAATAAACTGATCCGGAATTGATAGCTTTGATATAGTCCGCAATGGAGGCTATATTCCATTGCCTTGATACTACATCATATGAATGGGCCGAAGGTCCGATTCCTAAATATGGTTCTTGCTTCCAGTATGCTGAATTGTGCCGGGACTGATAACCGGGAAGGGCAAAATTGGATATCTCATAGGCTTCAAAGCCCTTTATTTTTATTTTATCCAGCAAGAGAAGGTACATTTCATTCATCACCAGGTCATCAACCACTTCTATTTTTCCATTCTCACGTTGTTTCCAAAGGGCAGTACCCTCTTCATAAGTCAACCCATAGGCAGAAATGTGCTGAATCTGCAAACTAAGCGCCATATCGAGTTGGTCTCCCCATGTTTCCAGTGTCTGAAACGGCAATCCATATATCAGGTCAATGCTTATATTGCCAAATCCCGCTTTTTGGGCATTTCTAACCGCTTCTACGGCTTGTTTCGATGTATGTCGACGGTTTATACGTTTCAGGTCTTTATTGTCGAATGATTGAATTCCTATGCTGATACGATTAAATGGTAGCTCATGAAGTGATGCAAGAAATTCGGGTGTCAGATCATCCGGATTTGCTTCAAAGGTAATTTCCGCATTCTCAGCAACAGTAAATAATTTGTAAATGGCATCAAAAATCAACAAAAACTGTTCGTTACTAAGAATGCTTGGTGTCCCTCCGCCAAAATATATCGTACTAACTGGTGAATTTTCTAAATAATCTTTGCGAATATTCAGTTCCCGAATGATTGAATCAATCAAAACCGGTATAAATTGAGGTGCTACCTCCGTATAAAAGTCGCAATATGTACATCTTTGCTTGCAAAATGGGATATGAATATAAATGCCGGCCATTTTTAAATAATTAGTTGTCAGGTTTTTGAGAATTTATTAAAATATATGTTTAATATATCTTACAAAAATACGACAATTAGTTTGTATTATCCGAAAAAGCGCGTATCTTTGCACTCGCTTTACAGAAATGATATGCACTACGAATCAGAAATGATTGGTACGAATTTCACGAATGAATTGTACGGGGTGTAGCGCAGTCCGGTTAGCGCACCTGCTTTGGGAGCAGGGGGTCGTGGGTTCGAATCCCGCTACCCCGACAATGAAAATCAGCTATTTACAAGCAATTGTAGATAGCTGATTTTTTTTGTTTCACACAAAATTCACATACAAAGTTTTATTGTTTTGTATTATAGGATTTCCTCTTAAGCCATAAAAAAAAGTAAATCAAATTTTCTCATTTAATCGTCTAATCATCCAATCCTATCCCATTGAGTATTTGCTCTATACATTTTTCAACCCTCGACTCCCGGGTTTTAGATTGTTTGGGTGACGAAAAATACAGCATGTAAGCTCGTTGCCTTCCAGGTGTCAACGCTTCAAATGCCTTCTTCAGTGCAGGTATTTCTTCGAATTTATGTTGTAGTTCTTCTGGAATGGTATATTCATCATGCTTTTTAAAATTTACTTCCAGCCCTGCCTTTTCCACTTCAATGGCTTCGTATATATAGGTTTTCAGGATGGGTTCCAACTCAATAATTTCACGTATATTGGTGAACCTGATTTGACGCCCAGCCTGTACATTCTCCGTTTGTTGGATTAGTATACCATTAACATCCTGTAATAAGGAACCTTTGAAAAACAAAAGTGCACAATATTCTTTAAATCCATGAATTAATACAATGTTCCCTTTTTGAAACGTGTAACAGGGACAACCCCACTTCAATTCTTCGATTAATCCACAGTCAAGAACAATCATTCTTAATTTCTCATATTCTTCCTGCCACTTTTCGGCTTTATGAAAGAAAAACTCTACTTTGGGATTCATTCCATTCATGGTCTTAATATTTTATTTTTTAATTCGTTTACGATATCCTGTAACCGGATATGAGCCAGGTTTACGTCTTGAGCAAATTGTTAGTTGGGGAAATTATTAACACCTTATAGTTAAGAAGTTTATGTCCATTTAGTTAAATTTATTGATGGAGTAGTCATTTAATAGTTACCAATATTTTCATCCTTTTTTATTTAATTTGTTCCGTACTTTTATTTCCGAACAAAGCATGCGGTTTTTCGCTGAATCTGTTACCCATTACATAAACGGTAAGAAAGATAAATGCTATAAAAGCCAGCAAAATAAGAAATTGACTTTTAGACGTTTTCTGAATATCCTGTTTTTGCTTTACATCACACACTTCGCCCGGACAGTATTGTACTTTATCTTTGAAAAACATTGGATAAAATAAGCATCCCAGACAGATTCCAAATACCGATTCAAAAAACAGGAATATAAGGCAAATCAGACAGATAATGCCTGTAATTGCGCTAAAGGCATTTACGATCACTAAAAAAAAGAACATAGTAGCTGATAACACAAAACCAATGATCCAGGCAAACTTCTTTTGTGCCGCACCAACATATTCCGGAGTTTGATTATGAACTATTAAACGTGCAAAGATCAGTGTTGGCGAAAATGCAGGATTTATAAATACCCGTATTATAAAATCTGTGAGGAAAAAAGTTACAACATACTTTATCGGAATAAAGTTCCCTTTAAACAGAATGAACATTAAGGATATAAAGGTTGCCAGGAAAAGGATTCCTGCAGCTGCACGTATTTCCCGCTCATTTAAAACAGGAATGGTATATCCATCCACTTCTTCACCGAATCTGATTAATTTTTTCATGATCATTTTAATTTTTAGTACAAGTATAATTCATTGGATGTATTAAAAGGTAAAGTGTTACAAGTATAAATGTATTCTGTTGATAACTCTATTTTATTCAGACTCTTTATATCGAGTATATGCAACCAATCAGACCAGGATTAATAATGGTCTGTTATTTTGTTGTTTTGCTACCCATTTGCTTCCCCATTTTTTCATATTCGATATCGTTGGGTTCCCATAGTTCCAGTTTATTCCCTTCCATGTCAAGGATATGAACAAATTTACCATATTCGTATGTTTCAATGGTGTCCACAACTGTCACCCCGCTCTTTTTCAATCCGGCAACAAGAGCTTCTATGTTTTCAACCCTGTAATTGATCATAAAGTCTTTGGTTGAAGGTTCAAAATAGGTTGTATTTTCTTTAAAGGGACTCCATTGTGTAAATCCTTTTTTGGTGGAGTCTGTACCCTGGTGCCATTCAAATACTGCCCCATACTGGTTTGTATTTAATCCGAGATTTGTTTTATACCATTCCCTCATTTTACCGGGGTCCTTGCATTTAAAAAAGATACCCCCAATGCCCGTTACTTTTCTTATTGTTGGCTGGTCGTTCGATTGGTTTGTCAGGATTGTCTTAAAGGCGAAACCAAAACCGAATGATGTCGCAAGTGCTAAAATCAGGATTACTAACTTTTTCATGTTGTCCGACTGTTTATTTTCTTGTGTGCCTTCTTTTACTTGTTTTAAGTCCATATCTCTGTTTCGTTCTCAGTTGAACTATTCAGTATATGCAACTGATCATACCCGGAATATAAAATATACAACAAATTTTATGTGGGCTACTGCCATTGCAACCCATTTAAACCCAAATTAACTATGCCACAATTAGTAGCCGTTCTTCATCTATTTAACCGTATTGCCATTTTATAGGCCAATACAGCTTCCGGAAGCGGTGTAAGAGTATCTGATAAAATATTATAAGTTCCTTTTTCTGATAGTTCGTCAGCAACTTTCTTTATTAAAGCCAATGTGGCTTTCATCAAACTTGAACCCATGCTTAACCGTGCAACACCCATATCCTGGAGCTCCCGAACAGATGGTGGTAATCCTGCCCCATTTCCTGGGTTTGATAGAATATTAATTGGAGCATTAATCTCCTTAACCAGTGTTGAAATTGTTTCTTTATCCCATACAGGCTGAATAAATATGCAGTCTGCACCTGCTTCCCTGTATTTATTGCCACGCTTTATTGATTCGGATAATTTTTCCCGTAGCGAACCGGATGAAGTATAAAATGAATCAGTCCTTGCATTAATTACTAAATGAAAGCCCAGTGAATCTGATAATGCACGAATAGCTGATATTCTTTCACAGAATTCCAGTTCGTCAATTAATTCCGGACTTAAATCAATACTGTCTTCAATGTTTATCCCAACAATTCCGGTCGCAATGATCTTTTTAACCGAATCAATTATTTCATTTATATTATTTCCATATCCGGCTTCTATATCTACAGTTACCGGTACCTGAACTCCATCTACGATTCCTGTTATAACATCAATCATTTCTGACAACTGTATTATCTGACAGTCAGGATATCCTAAAGAGGCAGCAATTCCCATACTTGTTGTTGCGATTGCTTTATAGCCACATGCTTCTATTAATTTAGAACTTCCAATGTCCCACGAGTTTAACAGTACCAGAATTTCTTTGTTCTGATGAAATTTCAAGAACATTTCTGCTTTTTCTTTTTGAATACTTGAAACCATAATATTAAATTTTTTATTGTTTTACATAAAAAATTTGAACTTCTGATTGTATTGCCTTCCACAAACGACTGAGTCTACGAGCTTGCACAATAAACGAATTATAGAATCTTCCGTTTGCAGTTTCCCCTTTCTCCAGCTATATTTATCACTTGTACACACTGAACGAAATAACGATTGCCTGCTTAATTCTTAATGACCGTACGTGACTTCCCTGGTAACACGCCAGACACTATCCTTCTTTTGCCATATCTGCATAAATTTATAGGTTCCCTCCTGATATTTTCCGTTCTCAGTATGTGAGAAAATATGTTTTCCAGTCTGAATGGCGCCATACCCTTTAATCGGATAAACTTCCATACTCCAGGGCACTAATTTTCGGGTTAACACATAATCCATCTTAAAGAGATTTGTAAATGCTTCAATGGTTTCATTGTAGTTACGCACTCCGATGTTGTCCTGGTAAAGCTCAAGATTAGCATCAAAAAATTGTTTTAGCTTGTCTATATTGCGTGAGTTGAAAGCATCAAACAAGAGCGTATCCATGTGCGCTATTTCATCGTACAGTGACCCTGATGTTGGTGTATCTGTTTGAGGTGTTTCTTTCTTTACTATATCATTAGCAGTAAATGAAGTGAGAATAAATGTTGTCGCTATTATTAAAATAGTCATCAAAAATTTGTAAGTTGACTTCATAAATCCATTTTTTATTATTCTTACTCGCTGTTGTATCATCCTTTACTTATTTTAATTCATGTTTACCACTTCGTTAAGTTTTGAACTAACCAGTGTATGCATCAGATCAAACCTGACAAAAAAAGCACCAGGTTGTTTTTCACTGAACTTCTATAAAATGGTTTTCAAGTTTCACATTAAAGTTGATTTCGGCTTTCAATGCTTTGAAAACTTTAATAATTGTATCGATTGTTGCACTGTTCGCACTACTTTCGAGTTTTGAAATTTGCGCTTTCTGTACACCAATTAATTGTCCTAATTCTTCCTGTGTCAAATGGCGTTCCTGTCTTACCGATTTAATCATTTTCCCCAATACATCCATGCTGAGTTCGTATTCGTACTCTTCTCTTTCTTTAGTTCCCTTTTTCCCTATATATTTGTCTTTCATTTCAGAAAGAGTATGTATTTTAACACCTTTAGTGGTCATGTTATTTTCTATTTAGTCTATTATTGAAGTATTTGTCTCTGATTCACTCAGCTCGTACAATTTCGTTTCCTTGTACTTTATCCACTTTCTTGACAAAACCGTGAGTTGCAATAACCAACGTTTCTTTGTTGTCTGACTTGTCCCAAAATGCAAGCAGTCTGATTTGAAGTCCAGCATAGTTAGTACGAAATTCCCAAATCTCGCTTTGAAGTTTTTTGAAATGCCTTGGGTCGTTCGTTTGTTGGGCAAGATCAATGTTATAAATGATTTTTCTGGCTGTTTTTTTGTCCAGTTTAGAAATAAATTCATCCGCCTCGTTTAAAAATTTGGTTTAAAAAATATCTCATTCATTTTTTATTATGGATATAACGTATAAAGATATATAATGTTTCCAAATATGGAAATATATTATTCTTTCTTTTCTATGTTTACACCTAATGAACAAGGATATGGACTTTCCTGATCCAGGAATAATCAGATACACTACTGGATAGTTCATGTCTGAGCAAAGCGGGTACCTTTATTATTCAGTGTATGGAAATAATTATACTCGTACGATTGAGTAAATGCATAAACAACACCTGTTCAAAACACTTCAGACAGCCAATAATCCACTTTCGAGTATCAGCATGTCGTATTTAATTCTTCTCTATCCATTTGAGCCAATCGTTTGCAACTTTATCCCAGTTAGATATATCGTAATTAGGTTTGTTTTCTTTTGTGAGTGGATAGTAATTATGTTCCGTGCCGATGTAAGGATTGAATTGAAAGTTTGTTTTTCCTTTTCGTATAAAATCAACTCTCATAAAGTCAACAAATGGAGCACACCAATCTTTGGTTCCGTAACAAATAAGTACCGGAATCTTCAATTTTTCTAAATACCCAATAGGTGGGTATGAAAACCCATAGGTTGCTTTATTAGCGTCGCCATGTGTAGCATCCATATTCGATTTATCCGCTACTATTGTTCGCCAGTACTCCATTGTTTCTTCTCCGGATTTTGTACTGTCTGTTTCGTTCGCTCTACTTTGTTGTATGATAGACATAATCCGACCCATTGGATTGCCACTTGAATAAATCAAATGTGTTGCCAAGTGTGAGCTGCTTGCCATTTTTGCGGCAACAGTACTTCCTTCTGAATGCCCGGCTAAAACCAGCTGTTTATTAGAAACCCATTTTTGCTTTTGTAAATACTTTATGATTGCAATGTTTCTGTCAACATAATAGTCCAAAAGATTTCTATCCGTATATTCTTTGGGATAATTTCCGGCACTGTCAACATAGCAATAATTTGAATTCAGTGTTTTTATGTCTCTAAGCAATGGAATATATGGTTTGCCAACTATTACGATATGATACTTCACAATAAAACTATCCGGGACAAATGGAAAAACCCGATAAATACCTTTTTCATCATACAGAATTAATGGTCTGGGTAAGCTCCCCTGACAAAAAAACAACAAAGGTTTTTTCGTGTTTTCTTCTCCCTTTTTAGATTTTACCAGAATATCTACCTTATCTGATTTGTACTCAAATTGCAAATGTGTGAATCCATAGTCTTTTGCTGTTTTCGTTTGTCCGAAAGTTGCGAGCGTTAATGCTAAAAATAATAATATCGGTAGTGCTTGTTTCATTGTCTGTTGTTTCTATTATGCAGCCTAAAGTTCGAGGCTATTTGTATTTTCAAGTATAAGATACTTGGGATTTTCCACTTGTGAGAGTGTTCATCGTTCACCCTGAGACAAAGTGTTGTGGTACAAAATCTGCTTAATGCATATCAGGTAACCAATTTGCATAGGCGTTGTTAGAAGATGGCATTTTATGTTTTAATCATTTTGATTATATCTTCGTTTTTCTACTGTTATCCACGTCAAATTTGTGTATTCTAATTAGTATCTTTTGTTGTACAAACCTACTAATTCAGTGATATTTATTTCTTTATAATTTGTTTTTTGAATAATATCTTTCAGGTCATCCTGATTTGATAAATATTCTATTAAATTTAGCTTTTCTTTGTCATCTTTCAAGTCAAATGTTTTAAAATTTTGATTGTCTTTTGAAAGGATAAAATAACTATAATCCTGATAGCCATACTGTCCTAAAAATACTTCACATGAAAGTTCGAATGAGTTTATTTTACCTTGTTGTCTTACTTTGGCAAAATCCCGGTGACATTTTCCCCAAAAAATACCCTTTAAAAAACCCATATGGTATGTCACTCGAAAATTCTGGACAACTGCAAAGGAATCATTCCCGATGACAAAAGAAGAGATAGTTAGATTTTCTAATTTTACCGGTTTAGAGTTATAGTCGTTTTTAAATTTAAGAACACATGGTCTAAAATAAATAGCCGACAGTTTTGTTCTTTGAATAGAAAGTAACCCTTCAATTTTCTCTCCGTTAGTTGTATAATACTTACCTTTACTAAATTCTTCGGCAAAAAGATTTGTAATTTGAATTACCGATAATAATAAAATTGCTAATTTTAATTTCATACTTTTGATATTTAATTTCTTTTTTTCGTTTCGCTCTGGTTTAAACTACCCTGATTAACTCTACAAAATCATCATACTCCTTTATTCAATTAGATTAATTTAAAAGAACAAATACTCCAAAGCTCCATGCATCAGGTCTTATATTGAAGTTCGTTGATTCATAGTTGCTTTTTGTTGTACTGCCCGTGCTAAGACTTGGGTTGTATGAATTAAAAAAGAAATTGTCATTGTTGTATTTAGTTGTCGATGTATACCCTAACCCATTGAAATTTATTTGCAATCCCATTTTAGTGGTTATCAAATACTGAAGTTCGGGAGATAAGAAAATGTATTTTGACTCTATATTATTCTTTTCAGACAGTACTATTGTTTCAATACCCTGTGGATCTTTAGTGTATTTTTGAATCAAATTATAAGTCCCCCAACCTTTTGAGTAACTTGCTTTGAGTGATAAACTCACTTTTTTTGTAGGCTGATAAAAGTATTTTATAAAGAGTACAGGAGCTATTTCATTCAAATAAGTTGAACTGGTGGGTGAAAGGGTGTAATCTAATGACCCATTTGAATGTGACACAGTATATGGGGTATATGTATCTGAATTAAAAGACTTTTTATATTTCAACCCAATTCCTATTGCAAGATTATTATCTATGAAATAGCCAATTTCAGGGCTTATGTCAAAGACACTATTTTTTGTAGTAGATGCAGTAATATTGTCAATTTTCTCATTCAATAAATTGAAATTTAGATTTGCGTCAATAAAATAGGTTCCAAATTTATACTGAGCGGTTGATGTTAGCTGAAATGCTGTTAATAAAAAGAGTGAAAAGAAAAGTTGTTTCATACTGAAATATTTGTTTTATTAATTTCTAATTTTTTTTCATTTTTTACTGTTTATATTACAAGTCTCCGCTTCGCTCAGACTTGAATTATTCTGTGTATGCAAAGAATCAAACTTGGACTAAAAGAGCGATCAGAAGTTATCCAAATAAGTCATACTTTATTCATTCCATACGATGTTAAAGTTAGTAAAATCATCATTATCTTTAACAACATACTTCTTTTCTTTTTTGACATTGTTTTTTTCTAATACAATCATAATGGATTGCATTGTTTTTGCAATTTTGCATTGAAACAAGCCCTTATCATTACTCTTACCAACTAATTTATCATCTATAAATACATCAACATCTGATATACCTTTTGTTTTATTCATTATATGAAAAATTAAAACCTTATCATCTTTGCAAACATTTAAAATTGAAAATGAATTTTTTAATTCACTATAGATTGGCTCTATCCCAATTTTAGAACGTCTATAATCCAGGCGATTGATGTCAATAACGGGATACAAGGTCATATTTCCAAATTGGTCTATCTCAGTTTGTGTTGCATACTCTTGAAATTTGTTCTGTCTTACATTTATTCTATCAACAAACATAGCATATTCGGATGATGATATATATTTTGCTCTATAGGCTTGCATAACTTGTTGATAATATTTTAATTGTTTATCAATTTGAGCATGTTGAATAATATAAAAATAAGAACGACATGCTTTTTCAGAAACCTTTGGTTGCCCCAACCAACCATATTTATCTAAAACAGGAAATACTATTAATTGATTAATAGAATCATGGTTATTCATTTCAATAAATAGTTTTTTATACTCAGCAGTATTGATATCATTGCGATTTTGCATAACAACAATAGAATCTCTACTATTTTGATCATCATCATATGCTTTTTCTAAAATTGTATTTACAATTTTCAATGTATTCTTATTTTGAGCAACTATAGATGCAATAATCACATTAAATAAAATCAAAAACAAAATGTAATATTTGTATTTCATAATATAATTAGAAGTAATTATTATTTCAAAGTATAAGGATTATATGAACATTTAGATGGTTTTGAATATATATCTGATTGATCTGTTTGGTATGCTCTACAATCAGAGCAGACACATTTTAGCTATTTTCAGTTCAAGCATCCGCTTAGCTCAGACTTGAACTATTCAGTATGTTCAAATAATCAATCTTGGACAAAAGAGTACATCCATTGACAGATAAACAACACGTTAGGCCTAATGAATTGACATGATCTTATTCGATAAAATATCTTCTTCATGACTTGTTACATCAGTTGGTGTTTTTATGATATAAACTAAATGCACTTTGGCTTGTATTTTACTCAATTCAGCTCCAAAATGGATATCGTAATAACCACTATCATCATTAGTACTATATAATAAGTCTAACTTTTCATAAGATTCACCCTTATGAAGTACAATAAAAGAATTTTTTATTGTCATAGGAACATACATATTATTAGATTTTCCTATAAAATTATCTTTTGTGTCATAAGCATTTAAAAAGATATATGAACTACTTCCTCCTACCTCACCATAAATTAATCTTGATGGAATTACCACTAGATCATTATAATTACTGATTATTGAAGTCAAAATAAAAACATTATTATTCATTACTTTAGTTGAAATAGAAACTTTTATATTTTGCTGTGCATTTAAAGTTAAAATGCACAAACTTAAAAGAAACATTAAAGTTATTTTTTTCATATTTTCTTATTTCATAGTATTACCATCTGCTTTAAGATTGTTTTAAGGATTAGATTCATAATCAAGGGATCTTTGTTTATTAAATTATAACTTTGAGATTTGATCTTCCCGTTTTTGTCTATAATCATCAGATAAAGCATACAATCCATCCATTTCTGTTTTGAGTCCAAGTCTCAGCTTCACTCATACTTGAACTATCCGGTGTGTGCAACTGATTAAACTTTGACTAAACAAGTTAGCTTTATCTTTATTATTTTTATATTTGATTCACGTTCAAATGAATAGGTTTTATCTTGCAAATTACAAAGTTCAAAAAGTTGTAATGCCTTTTCAAGATATTTTTTTGAATTGTCTGATTTATTACTTAAACCTATTTGAAAAAGATAATTTGCAAAAAGCTCTATATTGTCATTATTAAACCCAATAAAACCAGATATATATTTATTTGAGTCTTGAATGGTTGAATTCAAAAATTTATCTATATCAAAATCTGCTCCATTAAACAACATATCTTTTGCATCTTTAATTTGCTCTTCAAGAGTTATTGCGGTATTTCCTTTGCCACCAAATATTTTCTGCCCAATAGCACTTATTATCATCCCTATTTTTTCAACTTCCCTCATTAAATAGTCCTTTTGTTCCATTACATTTTATTTTTTTTGTAGAGGCGGTTTAGAGTTCAAGCCAAAATCCTATGATTATTGACTGTTTTGATTCTTTGAATTTTGTTTTTTCTTTTTCAAACTGCATAAAACTTGGAGGTTAGTGTGTAGTGTTTGAACAATTACATTATTTAAATATGCTGTCAATAGGTAAATACGTAAACGCATTCATAATAAAATGACTTATCATACACAATAAAACCGATTGGGTTTTATAATACACAATTCCCAGAAATAAACCAGTTATAAAGTAGGGTATAAATACCTCCGGGTATATTATTGTTGGAACATGAGGAATCACAAATAAAAATGTTGAAAGTATAATTGCTACCCACGATGAATATTGCTTTAGAAATTGATGTAGAAATATACGTCTGTATAATATTTCTTCAATTACAGGTGCAGCAACGAGTGCCTGAATAACAGATAAATAATAAGTAGATTTATTCTGCAAAGACGGATAATTTCGATTAAACAGCCTTTCGAGCAAATGTATCGTACCAAAAAACATAAACTCAACACCGATTGCTAATGGTATTATCAGTAGTAAATTCTTGAGATTTACTGTTGTAAATTCAGACCAGCTAATTTTAATTTTACTCTTCCATAAAAAAAACAGTATAAATGGGATAGTGAATATATGTCCAAAATAGCTGCTTGATTTGTACCATTCTTTGGGAATAACACCTTTATAAAATAATAATATGACAACGATACCGATAGGAACAACAATAATCAACGGTAAAATATAATTATAGAATAATGCTTGCCAAAAATTAGGAAATACTCTTGTTTTAAACATGAATTTATTTATGATTTACATTTCTCTTACTCATTCATTTTTCATCGGTTGCACACACTGACTAGCTCAATGTAATGACTATAGTATGCAAAGAATTAAACCCGGACTAAAAAGGGAATTTTCGCCCAAATGTACGAACTCTTTTTAACACACCCAACATTTTGTACCTTTATTTAAAATAAGTACAAAAAGTATTGAATTTTGGGAATTAAATAGTGTAGCTATTCCCCTTCGTTTCCGAACGAGGGGGTGGTGGTTTTACGTTTCCAACGTTTAACGATAAATAACATGGTGCTTTTTATCGTTACAAACAATTGACCATAAGCCCCTTGTTAAGAAACGAGGGGTAGAATAACATTCCCGCTTTAAAAACTTTCGGGTAGTATTTGATACGTCTCCATCATTTCTTTTTCCTTGTCCAATCCGTGACCTTTCTTTATTTTATCCATATCCCACCGATAACCCACCTCTTATATGATATGGGATATAGGTGGGATAACTATGGGATATCTATGGGATATCTAAGGGATAACATAGACTGGGTGGTGGAGAGGTGATATTATTCAGCGTTCAGCGTTCTGTGTTCTGTGTTTGAAGAGTTTGAAGGGTTTGAGAGTTTGAAGAGTTTAAAGTGTTTGAAAAGTTTGATAGTTTGAAGAGGTATAAGTGTTATAAGAGTTATAAGACTTTGAGGTAGGGCAGGGGAATACAATAAATCAAGTGGTATACGTGCAAACTGAAATAAATACACACTGTCGTAGGATGATTTTTTTCATAAATTAATTAGGTGCAATTCATTTACAATAAAAAAGTACAGCAAGAATCAACTCCTTGCTGTACTTCCTTAAACTAACCGGTAGTCAGGATTTTATTTTTGCTAATTTCATATGCCAGGTTTTAAAATTAATAAATGCCGGATTTTACTGAAAGAAAACACTCAAAAGTACTGCATACATTTTGAGGCTTTCTCTCTGTATTTTCTCAATTAAACGAATGCCTGAACTCCAACGGTGAAAAGTTGGTTTTTGTCTTGAATAACTTGCTGAACGACTGCGGATGCTCAAAGCCTAATTCGTAAGCAATTTCACTTACCGTTAAATCACTGGTTGATAATTTCTCCTTCGCCTTTTCAATAAGCTTATCGTGGATATGCTGTTGGGTACTTTGACCTGTCAGTACTTTCAGCAAATCACTTAAATAATTGGGCGATACGTTTAATGTTTCGGCTATATGTTGGACTGATGGCAATCCTTTATTCACCAGATCATCGCTGTTGAAATAATCAATCAGGAGTTCTTCCAGACGATCCAGTATCTTATGGTTTGTTATCTTGCGGGTTAAAAACTGCCGGTGATAAAACCTGTCGGCATGCACCAGCAGTAATTCCAGTTGGGCAATAATAATATCCTGGCTGAATTTATCAATGTTGGATTGATATTCCTGTCGGATACTTTGCAGAATACTTATTATGGCTGTTTCTTCTTTATCCGAAAGAAAGAGGGCTTCATGTACAGAATAGTCGAAGTATTCGTACTGCTTTATGGTCTTGGCCAAAGAAGTATTCCATAGAAAATCGGGATGGACAAGTAACATCCATCCTGAACGTTTCAATATTACATCTTTGTTTACCTCAATTCCAAAAACCTGGCCGGGAGACATAAAAAACATGACTCCTTCGTCAAAATCATATCGTTGTTGTCCATATCTGAATTTAGCATTGCAATTCCTTTTCAAGGAAATGGAATAAAAATCAAATACCAGATTTACCGGCTCATTCCCGGGTTCACGTTGGACTGTTTCAAGATTTATCACACTGATCAGTGGATGCTCCGGCTTTGGAAGTCCCATTACCTGATGATATTCACTGATCGATTTAATCCTGAGAGGTTGTGTATTTGGCATATTTAACTATAATCAAAATTTCATCTGATTTGTTTAGAAAAGAACTCAATGTATTTGTTTTTGGACTATAATTACCAGGGTATTTCAAGTTCTTTAAAAAACCCCCCGGTTACACCATCCGTATCCAACGTAGCATAATTCACTATAAATTTTGCTCCTTGTTCTACGGTCTGCAGTCCTTTGTATTGGTTAAAGTCGGTTGCAGTATATCCGGGTGTTACACTGTTTATTTTAAAATTGGTGTTCCTGAATTCATTTGCCAGCATAACTGTAAAAGCATTCAATGCTGTTTTGGAACAACTATAGGCATCAAAGAGTTCATAGTTGGGATTTTGCCTTCTATTATGAATGGTTAAGGAACCTAATTCGCTTGAAACATTTACTATAACCGGTTCGTTTGATTTCTGCAAAAGAGGGATAAACTGTTGCGTAGTTTGAACTGTACCAAAAAAATTAGTTTCAAATACTTTCCGCAGGTTTTGCATGTCACCTGTGGATATATTTTGTGGCATTTCTCCTGCAATACCTGCATTATTTATTAAGATATCCAGGCCCTCCGTTTTGGATTCCAACTCATGTTTTGCCTGTATAACAGAGTGGATATTGGTAATATCAATCTCTATACATTCCACATTGGAGATTCCCATTTCTTTTAATTTGCTTATGGCATCCAACCCTCTGGCTTTATCCCTGCTGCCCAGATATACAAAATAGCCCAACTGTGCCATCTGTTTAGCAGTTTCAAAACCAATTCCTTTATTTGCTCCTGTTATTAATACTGTTTTCATTATCTTGTCTTTTTATATAAATACAATTATCCTTTTTTATATGCTGCAGCAAATTCTTTTGCAAAATCTGCCATCTTTACTTTGCCCAATGTTGGTTGGTTAAGGTAATAATCGTCGAAGAATTTTCCTCTATGCATGCTTGCATTCAATTCTACTAACGCAGCAGCAACTTGCTTCGAGAGCCCAAATGCTTCTAAACCACTCTGTACTTGTTCATCGGGAATAAGTATCCATTTTAAATCAGGCTTCTCGATAGCTGCACCTAAAATACCTGCTACTTCGTTGCAGGTAAGTTCGTCGCTTGCTACATAAAGCACTTTCCTGCCTGTAAGCGGTGTTACTATTTCTGCAGCAACAGCAGCAGCAATATCGATTGGAGAAACCCATACAATCTTATCTTTCGCACCGTAATTTGCGGCTATAAAGCCCATGCTTTTTATAGCAGGTAAAAAACTGTACAGATTGTAGTGGAAGGAGGTAGGACGCATGAACGTGATGGCAACTTCCGACAGATTATTCAAAATACCCTCTACGTTATGATGGCAGAGAATGAGACCTGTGCCTTTATCCAATTCAGCACCAATGCTGCTGAGGTGTACTACACGCTTTATGCCTGACTGTCTGATGGCCTGTGCATAGTTAGTACCGATTTTATCATAATACGCTATGACGTCAAAGTTTTGATCTAAGAAGCCTTTTGGCGGTATCATGGTGTATACGGCATCTGCATCTGTAAAAGTTGTTGTAAGAAAATGGACATCTTCCAGTGAGCCTATAGCAGCAGTAGCACCCAATGCTTCTATGTCTTTTTTTTTGTCGGCTTTACTACTGATTACCGTTACCGCATGTCCTTTTTGCACCAACTCTACGGTCAGTGGCATGCTTATATGTCCTAATGAACCTGTTACTATAATTTTCATAATCTTATAATTATTATTGGTTATAAATTAAAGCAAATTCCTTTGCATACTCTTTCAATTTATGGTTGCCTAAGGTTGGTCTGTTATGGTAATAATCTTCATAGAGTCCACCACTTTGGGTACTGGCATTCATTTCAACCAACCCTGCAGCAATTTTTGGGTTCATTCCTGTTGATATCATACCCTGAAGCATTTGTTCATCCGGAATAACTACCCATTTTAAATCAGGCTTCCCGATAGCTGCTCCCAACAGCCTTGCCAGTTCGTTACAACTGATTTCATCACTGGCTACATACCGTATTTTTCTGCCTGCAAAACCTGAAGTTATTTCTTCAGCAATTGCTGCAGCAATATCAACAGGTGCTACCCATGGTTTTTTGCTGTCGCCACCGTAATTGGTTGCAATAACTCCCTGCGTTTTGATCGTATTGATAAAGCCCAGCAGATTGTAGTAGAAACCAACGGGACGCATAAAGGTAATAGATACATCCTGGGGCAATAATTTCAGGATGTTTTCTACATTGTAGTGAAAAGCAAGCAGCCCATTGCCTTTATCGGTATGGGCACCAATGCTGCTGAGATGAACCACTCGCTTTACACCCGACTGTAGAATGGCCTGTTTGTAATTATTGCCAATCTTGTTTATAGCTCCTATGATATCAATGTTCGGGTCAAAGTAACTGCCACCACCCATCGTTTCCATAACATACACTGCATCGGCACCTGTGAATGTTGCTGTCAGAAAATCAGCATCTGCCATAGTACCGATAGCAGCTTTTGCGCCCAAAGCTTCAATGGCTGCTTTTCTCTCCGGATTGCTGCTGATAACTGTAACTGCATGTCCTTGTTGCACTAACTCAATGGTCAGCGGCTTGCTGATATGTCCTAAAGAACCTGTTACTATAATTTTCATAATGCTGTTTTTTTAAGAGTTTCTTTTTTCTGTTTAGTTGATTATGCAAAATTACGATGCAATAAACATACTAACATAACCAAATCTACTTTTGTTGTAGCCAAAATAATGATTACGTATCTCTGCCGGGAAGATTTTCTACCGAACTATAATTCCCGTTGATGGCTTATTCTTGCGTTATTTTCCTTATTAGACGTTTCGCTGAAATAGAGTATATTCAGGTTCTAAATAGTTTAGAATTTGATAGATTGTTTACATTTTAAATAGAAATCCATGAACATATTATTTTTTTCTTTTGTTATGATCTTTAATACAAAAGATAAAACTGAATGGTAATTTTAATCAGGCTTACTTATCAGTTTGGTCAATCAATAATTTCATTGCCATTCTATAGCAAATAGTTTATCAGGTATAATGAAGCAATTAAATGAAAATAAATCAATAAATAAAGCTATGAAAACAGAACTTTTACCAAATCTTATTCCATTCAATGTTGAACGTATTGAATGGGTTATTGATCAATCGTATTCAAAGACTATGAGACGACTGCATTCGACACTCAAAAAACCGGGGTTATTCAGGATTGGTTTTATGTTGAAATTTAAGCAAAAGGACAAATTTACAGCCTATATCAATGAAAATTCAGGTGTTCTTGGACTAATGATCTTAGGATCCATACCTCATGGATTGATATTAAGTTTGTCGGGAGAACGTCATCGGGCAATTCAACTACTTATTGGAAATCCGTTGATTGCGTTGAATATGATGAAAATACATGCAGAAGCAGGAGTTTATGCACCTTTACGAGTAATGTTTAACGAAAATGATCTTGGTAAAACAGTCATCACATACGAAAAGCCATCTACATTATTTGGCCAATGGAATGAACAAATCTTTCAGGATACAGGTAAACTGCTGGATGAAAAAATGGAAACACTTATTCGTATACTTGCGAACTGAGGGGATATTAATTTTTGATCATGCAAAATTACTAGCTATCAAAGTAAACAATGAAACCAAATTTACTATTGGTGTTATTAGTATGATTATTTACTTTTAAAAGTCTGAATCAAATAGTATCATATAAATATTATCAGGGACTGATAATTCAATCAGTCCCTGATCCTCCCTGAGTATACAAAATGAAATGTTCTTTTTTTTTATACACTAAGAATGTTGCTTATGTACGATTTTCTTTGTCTTCTTATCCGGATAGCCTTTACCTGTGTTTATAAGGCTCGATAAACTTTGCCGGATAAACTGGTTCCATGCATTTGAACAATCAGTATAACATTCAATCCCCGGAACTAATCCGATATGAGTAAAAAGAACGTGTGTTTTATTGTCCTTATTCGAAATATTAAAGCTGATTTTAGTATTCGTCCATTCATGTTTGTCTACCAGCCAACTCAGGTTGCTATCGGTAACAAGCCATACAACCCGTTGATTTGGAATAAGCTCTACTAATCGTTGCCGGGAGTAATGAACATCTTCAAAGCGAACAGTAAACTCATCATTGAGTTGCCGGGTATTCCCCTCAAGGTTTTCTGTCCACCAGTCAGATACTCTATTTATGCAATTAAACGCCTCATCAGCAGTAGTATTGACAGTTAGTGTGATCTGATAATCCTGTTTCTTCATTTTCACAGACATTTCTTCCTGAAACTCATTCCTGCCTTCTTTCGGGTTAAGCTGACCTTTGCCGGTTGCTATCAAACTGCGCAGACTGTTGTTTATATAATTACTCCAGCTTTCCCTGCATATCTCATAACACTCATATTCAGGTACCAAACCCTGATGGGTAAAACGTATTTGAGTCTGCTTATCATTCCGGGATATTTCAAAAATGATCTTTGTGCCTTTCCATTCACTCTTGTCTGTTGTAAAATTAAAATAATTATCCAAAACCTGCCATACTACCTTTTTATCCGGAATGAGTTCTGTTATTTTCATTTTGCAACGATGTACATCTTCGTACTGGTATGTAAATTCTTCATTCAGTATATTTGTATTGCCTTCTATTTCTTCCGACCACCATCCACGAACATGATTGATGGCATTGAAAACTTCTGCCGGTGTTTGATCTACCAACAGGGTTGTTGTGAAATCTGTTGTATTCATTTTCTAAATATTTTAAGTCTGTATTTTTTATTGATATAAAATACGAAACATTTATATGTTGAAAATGTTTACCGGGTTGTGCGGTTTTATTTGACCCACTCTAATGGGTTAATGAATGGAAGAGAGAGCAGTGGTCAGAGCAATATTACATGCATCCCGTGGAGTAGGAGCAAAGGGACATCTTCTGTTCTTGCTATCATGATAATAACAAGTACCAGTCAACATAAGTAATAGTATGTATTTAATATTCTATCTATCGACCAATAAATGCCTAATCATCAACACTCTGTCAATTATTAATTATTAATTATGAATTCTTAATTATGAATTACTTAACTGCGTATCTGTAACCTTTTTTTCTTTATACGGGAAGTTCTTATCAAAAGCTTCAATGTCTTCAGGTTGAACCTCAAAAGCACTGTCTTCAATAAACCTGCCTGCAGTATGCATTAAACCATTGGTCTGTAATTCCAGGGCCATAAACGGTTCAAAGTTCTGATCCTCTTTCGTAGTGATGCCATATTCCTGTGCATTTCTGAATCCAAAGCGGTGATAGTAATCGGGGTTTCCAAACAGAATCATCCCTGTAAAGCCCAGTTTCTTAGCTACCAGAATGGAATGATTCATGAGTGCGGAGCCTATCCCTTTCTGTTGAAAAGCCGGTAAGACAGACAATGGTCCCACACACAGGATTTTATGTTCCGTGTTGTGTACATCGACTACTTTCGCCTTCGTCGATATTATGTGACCGACAACTTTATTTTCAACAAGAGCCACTAAGTCAAGATCATGGATGTAATTTGTGCTGTTCCTCAGGTTATGAAGAATCAAATGTTCAACGCTTCCTGGTCTGTATAGATTCCAGAATGCTTCACGTGTCATGGTTTCAGTAAAAGGAAAATCGCTGCTGGCTGTTGGCTGAATAATTGTTGTCATATTCTATTTCTTATTAATAAATTGGGTGAATATATACTGGTTAATTATCTTCAGGTCCTTCTTTTCATTCTTTACAAATTAACCATTGGGATTAAACGTGGTTTTATTCTATTTTCGCTACACCCTCAGTGGTGGGTATAACCTGTTGTATGGTTCCGTCTTCCCTGTAATGCAGCTCATCAACACAGATAGATCTGCGGAATGGGTGTGGGCTGCCTTTAAATCCCCAGCCAAACTTAGGTTCTTCCTGAGGATGGTTCTTAAAATACAGGTCGGAATTATGATAAAACAAATACCAGTGTCCTTTGTATTCCACAATGGAATGGTGATTTGTCCCGCTGTTCATCTTTTGTAATATAACTCCCTTATATTCAAACGGACCTAATGGGTTTTTGCTCATGGCATACTTAATCTCGCCACTCCCGGCAGCATACGAGAGGTAATAATTGCCCTTGTATTTATGCATCCATATGGCTTCAAAAAAGTCATCCGTACCTTTCAATAAATGAACTTTCCCATCATACGAGATCATGTCCCTGTTAAGCTTAATGGCATTGACTACCAGCTGCCCCATATAGAGATACGCCTGTCCATCGTCATCGATAAAGACTGCCGGATCAATAAAGTCGCGGGTACATACTACCCCGTTGGAATGGGTATGAATCAGCGCTGAGTCCAATGGATCCTTAAACGGTCCATACGGTTTATCGCTTACTGCAACGCCAATCTTGCTATGCTCCACCGGATAATATAAATAGTATTTGCCATTCCTGTTGATACAATCAGGTGCCCAGGCTTGTGATTTAGCCCAGCTGATATCCTTTAATGAAAACGCAATGCCATGATCGGTCCAGTGTTGCATGTCAGTAGTTGAGAACACATGCCAGTCTTCCATAGTAAATTTGGTAGCTGTATCCTGATCATGCGAGGGATAGACATATAAAGTATCATTAAAAACATGGGCAGATGGATCTGCTGTATAGATGTGAGTTATGAATGGATTTAGAGCGTAGCAGATATTTCCAATGAGAATGATTGAAATAACGAACATGAGTTTTTTCATGATATGTTTTTATAATAGTAAAATAGAAGTTAAAGTTATTTGTTGTTTGCTGGTAATTCCTCTATCTTCTACTCCTCGTTTCAAACCAGGGAGACGACAAGGTTTTCAATTCCTTTGTTTACCTTCACTAATAATTTTATTTGAATTTCCAGTCTCTTAAAACAAGTGTTATGATTACATCGCTCCACATTTCGATTCCAGCCATTTTTGCCCTAACCGGGTAAACATTCGTATTTATCCATTTATCCTGCCCTACAATATACATCATTGCTGTATATTCCAGTGCTTTATTAAATGGATTATCAACAGTCAGGGTCATGTATTCGTTTTTTCTGTTCTTTGCAGTCTGGGTAAATTCAACGCTTATTGTTTTTTCAGGATTCAGATTCTTTTGTACAACCTTCATCGACGTTATTTCAGTTCCTTTATTTTCCACTTCAATCCATAATTTCTCGCCGGGATACAGTTGAAGTGTCGTTTCGTGAACGAAATAGGGTGTTTTATTAAGCTTTTGTTCGTAGAATTGTATTCCATCAACAGGCAGCTTTAGCGTATATGCCTCCCTGTCCGGTTTTTCATTTTGTGCAAATACACACACAACAAACATACTAGTTATAATTGTCAACAGTGTCTTACTTCTCATATTTTAGATTTTTTTTCTTAATGCTTTCTTGTGTATAAAGGCGTTATTTTCTTTTTGTAAGGTATAGATTCACTTTTCTTCTTCTATTTATTTTATCATTCTGTAAATTCTGATTCAGACAATGACCTTTATTTGACTTGTATTTTCAGCCATTCAATCGCTCCTTTTGTTTGTATCCAAATGTGTTGGGCTGAATCTACATAGTAATCAGCTTCATTTTCATCTCCAAAACCGTAATGATCTGACAGTTCTAAGATAGGAAGTCCTGAAATGAGTTTTTTCCCTACGAATTTGTTTTGTTTTAATGCTTTTTGTAATTGTTTCTTTGCTTTTGTCGTATCTCCTTCTGTTTTGAAGGTAAATAATGCCTGATTGAAGAGTGAAAATGTCATTTCATCCTCTTTAAACATTTTAGCGTATTTTTCAAACTTTTTGACCTCATCAACCTCAATTAAATAAAGCATTAATTGATCTCTTACTCCCTGATTGTCATTTGGGTTCAGATCAATCATTTCTTCTAAAATTTCTACACATTCTTTTTTCTTATTCTTTAAATAAATAACTTCCGAATAGAGTTGCAAGCAGCGCATAAAAGGCCGTGTTTCGTGTATACCCCAAAAATGCCCTTTATGATATTCAAAATTATCTCCAAAAAATAATTTTCTTCCTATTGCAATACCTTTCTCCAGGAATGCACCTTCATGTTCAAGTGTGCTTTCACAACCACTTAAATACTCATACGCTTCAATACAGTCAGGATCGAGTTCAAGTGCTTTATCAATATTCTTTTTTGCTTTTACAGGAGTCAACTCATACGCTTCAAGAACCAGATCCTGAGCTTTTTCTTTGTTATTCAACGCATTTTTTGAAACAGAAGGAATTTTCTTTCCGGTAAGGCTACCTAAAAAACTTTTTAAATCGTCTTCACTCTGAAAGTCTTGATTTCCAAGAAGCCGATGTAAGTCAGTCATAAATTTATCGTGTTGTTTATCCATTCTTCTTTTGTTTTTATGTTTATTAAAAGTTTTTTCTCTTCTCCCCCTCATTTGTAACAAGGAGGAGGTGACTGTTTTTCTCAATTAAATAAAAAGTCTTCTACAAGTTTTAAATACCTTTCTGTTTCTTCATATATTGGAGCGTGCCCTGAAAATTGCATTTCTTTAAACGTTGCATTGGGAATTAACGAAGCGATTTCTTGTCCGTCTTTCGGAGGATTTAAACTGTCATACTTCCCGCTTATTACAAGTGTTGGGGCTGTTATGCCTGATAAATCTTTCCTGAAATCAAAGTTTGTTATAGCTTTATTGGCAGCTGCAAATTGTTCTGGTGTTAAATCTGTTTCAAAAACATCAAGGTGGTGTTGCATTATCTCTGTGTTGTAAACGAGAAATTTGAGTAAAGTCAAAATAGTTTCGTGAAAATTTTTACCCTTAATTTCTTCTGCATGTTCTCTGAATAATACTTGCACAGATGAAGTAAGTCCATTTGATTTTGGAACAGTTAATATCAGCTTTTCAATCCTTTCAGGTGCAGCAATCGCAACACCTTGTGCAATATAGCTTCCCATTGAAACACCAAGCAAATACGCTTTTTCAATATTGTAAAAATCCATAATGCCCAACACGTCATTTATGTGGTCTTGCAACGTGTATTCCGTTGGTTTTTCGCTTTGTCCGTGTCCCCGAATGTCAAACGTAATTGTTTTGAAATGTTTAGAAAGAGGATTTGTGATAATATCTAATTGCTTGTAATTACCACCTAAAACGTGAATTAGTAGCAATGGTTTTCCTTTTCCCTTTGTATTTATGTTTAAATCAATACCGTTTATTCTTGTTAATGCCATTTTGTAAATATATTAATATTTGACTTTGCAAGTTCTTCTACCACTCGTTTGTAACGAGGGGTTAATGGTTATTTGTTTACAACGAAGCATTACATCATATCAATTTCAATCATACTGCTTAGTTCTGCGTAATTAAATAAACCCCTTCCTGCTTTTCAATTCTGTAATTTTCAGAAGACATAGTTTCGTTTTTATCAATCCGAACCTATAGTCTTAAATTCTTTTTTGCGTTACAAACGCCTAACCAGTAACCCCTCGTTACAAAAGAGGGGTAGAGCAATAATTTAAAATCATTACTACTTTTTCCCTCCAAAAGTACGAACTCTTCTTAACACACCCAACATTTTGGTCATCTATTTTAAATAAGTACAAAAAATATAGAATAAAAAGATATTAAAGCCGTTTCATCTATCCTTTATTACCTAACAAGTGGAAGATGAGGCAGTATTGCCTTTCACCTGGTATTTATTCATCCTTTAGAGAGTATTTCGAGAGACTTGACAGGGGGTTCAAAGAGGTTTACCCCTCGGAACCCCCAGGCAACCCCCAGGCAACCCCCAGGCAAGCCCCTATGAAGTATAATAGGATGATGAAGAAATAAACCGGTAAAATGGTTGTTTTGAAGAAGCTAAAATTTGATATAACAAGGAATAGTGTATCTGCCGGTATTGCAAAAAAAAGTATAATCATGGCAGGATAAAACAATCCAACTAAGCAAAATAACGCTAAAATAAAATATTCATTCTGTCTTTCACTTATCCGGGAGAAAGAATGCATATGCTATCGGTTGTACTTTTTAAAACAAAAAAAGAACGTACCGAAAATATGGGCACGTTCTTTTTAATCTTTTGTTGTTGGAAGTAACTATTGTTCGGTTTCGGGATGTTGCAATGAGGATAATTCAACCCGTTTACCGAGGAAAAGCCCATAGCGGGCTGCTTCGTTTTGAATGCATTGCCGTGTTTCAGGATCGTGAAGCAGGAAATGGCTGGTTTCTATTTTTACCAGATCCCTCACGGTATTGCGCTTCCACAGACCTTCCACCTGAGCGTCAACAACAATTACCGGACGGAAAATACCGTTCTCGGAGATTGCTTTTTTGTTGTGCACGGAGGCCAGGGCAGCACTCCGGTCGGTATATGAAATCAGGTATTCATCATAGGCAGGTAACAAATGAACGGCAGGGGACAGGAGCGGGGTAGTTTTCAATGTACCGGTAAACAAGTAAGTCTCTGTACCGATTGTCTCCGAATGAAACGACGTTTTGATCATTTCCAGCGCTTTTCGTGCATCGGTAACCGATAAACCTGACCACCAGATAAAATCACGCAGGGTGGCAGGACCATGGCTGTTGAAGTAACGGTTGGCCAATGTAGCCAATGCTTCATCGCGCGTAATTGTCTTCATAATGGGTACGCGATCGGACAGCAGGGAGTAAGTGAGTTTATTCTTTCTAACCGGTCCGCTGCAAATAATGCCGTCCAGTTCAGCCCGTAGCATTAGGTGCGACAGGCGGTTATCGTTGGTTGCAATATGGATATTCGCATATTCAACGTTTAACTCTTCACGTGTCATGCTTAGGCCGTTAGACAACATTCTTTCGAGTAAATCCCTGCTTTTAGAATATATCGGTTCTGTCAATTCAAGTTGTTTATCCCGGGTTTTCAACAATCGCTTTACCTGAGGTGCCGTTAGGTCCAGCATCCAGTATATGTCATCCGCCGATACAAAATGCCAGGTAGGGCGCATAAGATGTGTACGTAGTATATCACCCCGGTTATACGCTGCTTCTACAGAGGCATCGGTTGATCCAGGCAACCGTTGACCGATGGCCCATTTCGCCTGGGCATAGTCCTGTGCCTGCATGGCGCCCATCCAGCCAACCAATCCGGCAGCCGTCTTACAGACAGAACCTTCAATCTGCTGGTTGACCATTCGCATGCGTGTAATTTCCTGTGGTATCATGGGATTTTTATAGTGCCGGTTCAATTAAATCAAAATGATTGCCGTACAAATCAGCGAAAATAAGCACCTTGCCATGCGGTTTTACTTCAGGTTCCTCTATGATTTCTACCACGTGCTTCTTAAGGTTCTTATAATCTTCCATTATATTGTCAGTATACAAGAACAGAAAGACTCTTTCAGCGGACTGCCTGCCAACAAGGTTGCGTTGGGCTTCGGTAGTTGCTTTGGTGAGCAGGAGGGAAGTGCCCGTAGAACCGGAAGGAGAAATGCGTACCCACCTTTTTGTTTCACTCATCACCTTATCTTCCAGGAGAGTGAATTTTAATTTGGTACAATAGAATGCGATGGCTTCGTCGTAATCGTTGACCAGCAGGGTGATGTGTCCGATATATTGCATTTTTTTGGGTGTTTTAATTAGTATATACGGATACAAAGATAAAAAAAAACGTTTAAAATTTATTTTTCATAAAAGAATAAACCAGCTCCATATTCACATATTTCCGTACATGGGCTGCCAGTTTGTCGTACTGCTCTTCCTTGAATTTACTATAGTCAAAGCTTGTTTCAGTGGATTTTTCTTTTAGATAGGGATGAATCAGGGATTCGACAAAACCTGCATTATCAAGTATCCCATGGATATAGGTTCCCAGGCAGTTCTCATAGATACACCCATCTTCAGAACCGTCATCAAGTATATTCATTGGTTCACTATCCATAGAATTAAGCACTGTCCGCCCGTTATGTATCTCATATCCGGTGCAGGGGATGCCTCCTTTACTGAAAGTAAAGCTGACCTGCTCAGTGATTTTTTCATCTTCAAGTGTTGTCGATACAGGCAGCATGCCAAGTCCCGGAAGGTATTGTATGTCACTTTCTATTCCCTGAGGGTCGGAGAGGGAAGTTCCCATCATTTGATACCCTCCGCATATACCCAATACGGTTTTACCTTGATCCTTTGTATGGATAATAGCCTGTGCCATGCCTTCATTGCGTAAAACCTGAAGATCGGATAATGTACTCTTGGTTCCGGGAATGATAATGATGTCGGCATGCTCAATATCCCCGGGGTGATTGGTATAGAACAGATGAATACGTTCATCCCGTTCAAGGGAATTGAAATCGGTGAAGTTGGACATATGTTGTAGCAAAACAACGGCTACATTTACTTTCCCTTCTGCTGCAAAACGGCTTTTGGTATGCAGCATAACCGAGTCTTCTTCCTCGATATAAATGTCGTGATAATAGGGAACAACCCCTATCACCGGGATCTTGCACAGCTCTTCAATCATAGTAATTCCTTTCTCAAACAAGCGTATATCGCCGCGAAACTTATTGATCAATATCCCTTTGACCATTTTACGTTCGTCTTCGGTCAACAACATAATACTTCCATAGCACGAAGCAAATACACCACCCCGGTCGATATCGGCAACAAGTATCACCGAAGCATGGGCATGTGCTGCCATCGACAGGTTTACCAGGTCAACTTCACGGAGGTTTATCTCTGAAATGCTTCCTGCACCTTCAAGCACAATGGGATTGTAACGGGCTTTCAGTCTGTCAAAGGCAGCACAAACTTCCTTTCTCAGGTTGGCTTTGTTGTTGGAAGTAAAATATTCAAAAGCATGCTGGTCGCCTATTGACTTTCCATTTAATACCACCTGGCAGATGGTATCAGTGGTTGGCTTTAACAGCAACGGGTTCATATCCGTATGGCACGGCACTCCGGCTGCTTCGGCCTGAACAGCCTGTGCCCGCCCTATCTCCAGTCCTTCGGGAGTAGCATACGAGTTTAACGCCATATTCTGTGCCTTAAATGGGGCAGGCGAGTATCCGTCCTGAAGGAATATCCTGCAGAAGGCTGCTGCTATCACGCTTTTGCCTACATCGCTTCCTGTTCCGGCAAACATAATGGGGGTGAGGGTATTCATGGTTGATTAGTTGATTGGTTAATTGGTTAATTGGTTAATTGGTTGATTGGTTAATTGAGTGATTGGTTGATTGGTTGAATGGTTGATTGGTTGATTGGTTGAATGGTTGATTGGTTGATTGGTTGAATGGTTGAATAGTTGAATAGTTGATTTTCTAATGGATAATAGATTATGCAATCAGACAATGGATTTGCTTTTAAATTCATATATTCCAGAAATAACATTTTCAATTTAATATCCGATTTATCCTGCTAAACCTCACAACCAATCAACTAATTAACCAATTAACTAATTAAATAAACAAGTATGGAATAACCGAATCAGAAATATGGCAGCATCCCTGATTCAGTTAAACCATACAAAGCATTTGCTTAGATAAATGCCTGTTTATTATTTAGAAAGAAAGACAGTCTTACGAGGATTTACTCCTGTCCCAAAAGAGAATTTAAGCACTCCATCCTGTCCGAACACATACATCTTGCCCATATTGACATAATCGGTTTCTCCAATGTAAATATCCTTTGTTATTGGATTGATATCAATGCTGTACGGAGTCTTGGCAATAGCTTCAGTTGGAATAAATGCAGCATTTACTACCTGTTCAGTCTTCACATTGTATGTGGTATAGGTTTTATTGGTTGGATCCCAGTTGGCATCATAGTCATAGCTGTACATATAGGCAATATCCCCGTCAATGGTCAGATTATACGGTTTCAGGCCGGGTATTACGGTAACCAGCTCGCTGGTTGCAGCTTGTATCCGTTGAAGGGAGAAAGGAATGGTACTGTAATTGCCAAGTGAAATAACATATAAGTCCCCATAAGCATCCGCCTTAATCACAGATGGGTTGATCACTACCCTTATATTTTTGATAACAGTAAAACTAACCGGATCAATTACTGAAATGGTGCTGTCCTTCTTTGCTGATAATCCACCGGTATTGGCAACATAAATTTTGTTGTTTGCCACAGCAATGCCATCCGGGTTACTTCCTACCGATATGGTTTTTTCAATCAGCAGGCTGGTGGTATCCAGTTGAGCTACATGCCCGTCAAACAAAGTTATGTATACTTTTCCATTAAATGCTGCCAATGATCTGGGTGAACTTGGTTGGCCTGTTACATTCAGCATTGGGATTGTCTTTTTTGAAACTGCGGTGGTTGCATCAAGTACTTCTAACAGGCTGGATTTAAATACGGCAATAAATACCTTCGAGCCGTACTTGAGGATATCCTGGCCGGTATCTCCCAATCCACGGTTGTTTTTAGCTGTGAACACATCTCCGGTAGCAGTCGAAGTTGTCAGGTCGTAATACGTCAGGGATGCATTGTTGCTTTGGTACTGGCCTTCATTCAAAACATAAGCGCCTGTGGTGATAGCCGGATTAACTTGTGGTTCGTTGGTAGTTGAATCACATGACGAGAAGAATGCAGCAATAGAAGTGAATAACAGAATTGAAACATGAATTCTTTTTGTTTTCATTTGTAAAATTTTAGTTGTTATTAATTGAGTTTATATTGACTAAAAACAGACCCCAAGCCCCTAAAGGGGATGTAAAGAATTGCGAATGAGATTATCATCAACCTGAAAGAAAATAATCATAGATACTTAATAATTTATTTAACAGTCTATAAAAGCTTACATATCAGTATCTTATTAATTATGAATTATTAATTATTAATTATTATAGGTCCATACTGACTGTTACCCTGTAATTCCTGCCAGGCATTGGATAGTCTTTAATAATCTGGTATTGTGTATCAAGCAAATTAATAATTTCACCCATTAGCCTGAATTTATGGATAGTGATCACTGCAAAAAGGCTGTTTTCAGTATAGGCAGTCAGCAAATTAGCCTGTATGTTCTGTCCCGTCCAGCGTGCACCGGAATAAAGCAGGTTATATCCTCCTTCCAGTTTCTTGTATTGGCATGAAACAGAAGCCGATCCTGAATTTACCGGTGTATAGGGTATTTGTTCGCCCGGGTTGCTGCTTCCCTGAGTCATATCCTGAGCAAGCTGGTAGCTATAACTTGCATTGAAATTAATATGCATGTCATTTCTTATGGGAAGTGAAAACTTTACGTTGGCATCCAATCCTTTTATATCCACCCTGCCTATATTTCGTATTGAGGAATAAGGCATGCCATATTTAATGCTGATTTTATCGGTTATACGGTTGTAATAGGCATCAATGCTTAACTCCATGTTGGTAATTAACGGCATTTCCAAATCTCTGTACACAAGCCCAAGGTTATACTGATTCGTAATCTCAGGTCGAAGGTTCACAAAGCCTAAGTCATGATAATACAGGTCGGAAAAGGTCGGTAAACGGAAGATGTTTTTATAAAAGACCCTTACCCTTAAATCCTTGTTTTCAAACAATTTGTATGAGACACTGATAGTTGGCGTCAGCTTATCCCTATCGGGTGCCGCTTCGCCTGTTTGCGTGGTTTCGCGGGTAAGGGTGTATAAGATATTAGCTCCTGTCGTAAAGCGTTCAGTAATGTATTTAGCGGCAATATTCAGCAAGCCGGTGTTTCTGACAGGAGAAGCATCATTCCTGAAAATCATGTTGGAATGGGAAAAAAGGTCATTGCGCCACCAGTCTATTGAACCGGAAACGGATAGGTTGCCTGTTGGGATGTATTGTATGGTAGAGGAGAAGTAGTATTCACTTTGCTTGTAATTTTCCGTTAGCTTTTGGTCCGTTAACTGGCTGTATTTGGGATCAGTTTCAGTAAACTGCATATAAGAATTATTGTATTTTGCTAAAAACCTGTATTGAAAATAAGAAGATTGCTTGTTTTCATATTGCGCCTGTGCCAGGTAGTTTCTATCCAGCAACCGGTCGGTGGAATACGTTGAGTATAAGATATCCGGACCGGGCAATCCTCTCTCCGAATAATACTGATTGGCTTTGAAGGATATAAATTCAAGTGCATGAAGGCGAAGGATGGCATTTAGCTCTGTACGTAGAGAACTTACATCCGCATTAACCCGCGTTTTCTCAACCACATTAGTTCCCTGGTCGTTTATGTTTGATTTGAATGCATATCTGCCATCGGCTAAAACACCATCGCCGGTTAAATTAATGGCCCATTTCCTGCTGAAGTTTTTGCACAGGTATACTACAGGATTAAATAACCCAAAGGAACCGGCTTTTACTTTTACAATCCCTGTAAGCGTATGATTTTCATCATACACGGGCATTTTAGTGGAAAAGCTCAGTATCCCGGAAGAGGCAAACATCCTTGCCGACTGGAATATATCATTGGGTTGGCCGTTTGAGAGCGATACTACTGAAATGTTTTCGATGGAAAACCTGCCTAAATCAATCTGACCCGACTGTACATCGCTCATGACCACGCCATCGTAACTTACCCCTGTATGGAGGGCTCCCAAACCGCGCAAGGATACTGTTTTCATTCCGCCTATGCCACCGTAATCCTTTACAGTAACCCCGGCAAAATGTTTTGCAATATCACTTATACTCGAAGCATTCAGGCGACTGATTTCGGTTTCTGAAAATGCCTGAACAGGCAGGGAGGACCTTAGAGCTACAAGAGACTGGCCGTTCACAGTGACTTCCTTCAGGCTGTGTGACTGGAGTGAATCGCTGGTGGCAACTTCAGGAAAAGCCGAAACGGCTCCCAAAAATGAGAATGCAATGGTAAAGGCTACGTTTTTAAACACAGTTGTAAACTATTTGACGATGAATGAACCGTTCAAATAGCTCCCGAAAATGACCTAACAATGGCAAAATGAAAATTCTTTTGCGGATGTTTCGTCGCTTTTTCCTCGAAAGCTTCTGAAAATTGATAATGATTGGCAGGTCTTCTGACTTACTCCCGTTTTTGAACGCCTTCCCGAATAACCAGTGGCAAAAGTGTTGTTCAAAACGTTGATGGAGCTTACAGCAGCGGGACTGTACAGGATTTACACCTGTTTCCCTTTTAATCCTCTTCCCGGAATACGGGAAGTGGAACCAAAGCGTTGCAAAAGTAGTGCTATTTTTTTGAAACTGAAAACAGGATAGTTCGTTTTTTCAGGTATATTTCAAAATTAATTTATCATTCCGATGCAGTATGGTTGTAAAACAATTATTTAGCAATTGGGATAAATATTTATTTTTATTTCAGGATTGTTCTTTTTTAATCACTCCTCTTTTGACCCAATCTTATAATGGATTTCTATCGTATTTTTGAGATGCAATTTAATGCCTGCACAATAATATAAATAAAGGTATGTTTATATAAATGAGAGATATCCGAAAAATGCTGTACGGTACAAGTTGCACGTTTTTAAAGCATTATTATCCGGCTATTTCTTTTTCTGCATTCCTGTTCTCTGTTTTCACCGGTTTACTAGGATTTCTAAATAGTTTCCGGGTGACATATTCTTCATCTCTTTTATCTTAATATAAAATTCTCCATTATTTGTTACTTCCATAACCTACATATATCCCACCTTATTTATGATATGGGATAAATAAGGGACAACTAAGGGACAACTAAGGGACAACTATGGGACAACTAAGGGACAACCTGAACTGGGTGGTGGAGAGGTGAGGTTATTCTGTGTTTCATGTATCATGTATCATGTTTGAAGAGTTTGAAAAGTTTGAGAGTTTGATGGGTTTGATGGGTTTGAAGTGGGGCAGGGGAAAACAAAAAAATGGGAGGAAATGGAGCTTACAGAAATAAATATACACAGTTATACATAATACACGTATAAACCATTTCAGGGAAACCGGGACACTAAGAAAGAGGAATCACGGATTTAATCATGTAGATTGCCTGACGATCAATCACAATTCCTGTTTTTTAGAAATCCAGGGATGCCGCATTCTTAGCTTGCCCGTTCAGCCTTAAAATAGAGGATTTAAAATTAAACATTTCTAAATGTTTATTTTATCAAAAAAATCAGGAATCTAAACAGGATTTATAAAAAATAATCTATCTTTGAACTTAAATAAAACAAGTACTTAATTCAAATTTTAAAAACATACATTATGAAAACAGAAGAAGAAGATTTATTGGTCTATGATGAAGACGAAGCCGTAAAATTCATTCTCAATTTTATTCCAGCCGAATCAAAAGACCGGATCGATAATGATAAAATCGAATATGTGTTGGATGTGGTATATGATTTTTATGATGAGAATGGGCTGATCGATGAGGATTCAACCGAAGAAGCCAGCATAGACGAAGAAGAAATGTTTAAGTACATCATGAAGTCTTCTAAAAAAGATAAAATTAAACTGAGTGAAGACGACATTCAGATTATTCTGGATGGTGAATATGAATACGGGAAATCACTTGGAATATACAGGGAAGATGAAGATTAACCAGACGTAGAAAAATATAAATTCATTTAGTTTGTTCCCTGAAACCTACTCAACTGTCAGAAACAAATTAAATTTACCCAAAGAAAAAACACCGGCATCAATTGGAATGCCTGGTGTTTTTTCCACAAATATCCATAATTTAGCCATATTCAAGCTTTTGTTCTAAGAGAATGCCACTAACAAAGAATATAATTAATTTTCAACAGTTTATGTATTTTATCTTATATGCTTTTATTTGGATCATCACGTGGCTTCCACTGCCTGTCCTGTATATAATTTCAGACATTTTCTTTCCGGTTGTATACTATATTGTAGGGTATAGAAAAAGCGTTGTGCGTTTAAACCTGACAAAGTCCTTTCCGGATAAAACAGTAAAAGAAAGACGAACGATAGAACGCCGTTATTATCATTTTTTGTGCGATCTAATTGTCGAAACAATTAGTGAGATGCATATCGGAGAAAAAGATATTGAACGCAGGATGACATATGGGAATTTGCAAGCGATACTGGATCAGAACGCGTTAAACAAAAGTGTTATGATTATGACTGCCCACTATGGAAACTGGGAATGGCTATTGGGATTTTCACTGTATTTACCCGAAAATCATCCATCCAATCCAATTTATAAAAGGTTGAGAAATGAACGGTTTGATAAACTGTTTCATCAACTACGCAGCCGATATGGAGCTAAATTAATTGAGAAAAAAGACCTGTTACGGGTAATGTTCCGGCTTCAGAAAGAGAAACAGATAGGCAATTTCTGGATGATATCCGACCAGACTCCAAACGGGAAAAATCTTCATTACTGGACCACGTTTTTAAACCAGGATACTCCCACAGTGACCGGAACTGAACAATTGGCTCGTAAGTTCGACTATCCGGTGTTTTATGCAGAAATAAACAGGGTTAAACGAGGGTATTATCATTGCGAGTTTATTCCAATTACACTTGAGCCCACAAAAGTAGCTGAATTTGAAATTTCAGAACAGTATATGAGGTTGCTTGAAAAATCCATAGAAGCGCACCCTGAATTCTGGCTTTGGTCACACAGACGCTGGAAATTCCAACGCGACAATACAACCGATTAAGTAGATCTATTTCATTATTTTGTTTTGAAACAACTTCTTATTCCCAAAAATAATTCTATAATCCAAAATAACATTGATGTCTGTAGCAATTGTCATACTAAACTGGAACGGAGAAAATTATTTACAAAAATTCCTGCCAATATTAATTGATAACACCTTAATTCCCGGTGTTGAGATTATAGTAGCAGATAATGCATCGACCGATAGCTCATTATCTCTTTTAAAAGGTAAATTCCCTACCATCCGAACCATAGTATTCGATAAAAACTATGGATTTGCAGGAGGGTACAACAAAGCATTAGCCGAAGTGGAAGCCGATTACTTTGTGTTGCTGAACTCAGACGTAGAAGTAACACCAGGTTGGCTGAACCCAATGCTGGAGTATATGGATGGGCATGAAAAGGTTGCAGCCTGTCAACCTAAAATTCTATCGTATGCCAACCGCTCGAAATTTGAACATGCAGGAGCAGCAGGAGGTTATATAGATCAATTTGGCTTCCCGTTTTGCCGTGGACGTGTGTTGGGGTTAGCAGAAGAGGATAAAGGCCAATATGACACCATTACGGACATATTCTGGGCTACAGGTGCCTGTCTGTTGATCCGTTCAAACCTGTACTGGAAAGCAGGAGGGTTGGACGATGAATTCTTTGCCCATATGGAGGAAATTGACTTATGCTGGCGGTTGAAAAGCAGGGGATACCGCATTGTCTGTATACCCGCAAGCTCGGTATTTCATGTTGGCGGTGGGGCATTAAACTACGAGAGCCCACACAAAACGTATCTCAATTTCAGGAATAACCTGTTGATGTTATACAAAAACTTACCAGCCAGGCTATTGGAAAAAACTATGTACTGGCGCTTTGTTTTTGACTATGCGGCAGCCTTTCAACTTTTTATAACCGGTAAGCCTAAAAATGCATTAAGCGTATTCAAAGCCCGCAGGGATTTTAAAAACATGCAACCGGCATTTGAAGAGAAAAGAAAACAAAACATTCTATATGCTACATCCGACAATAAACAGAATATCCTGCAGAAAAGTATCGTATTGGAATATTATCTGAAAGGAAAGAAAACCTATAAGGCAATAATGGAAGATAAGTAAGAATATAATCCACTCTCATGAGTATACTGACAATAAAATTATAAAACAAAAAAAACGGGTTAGTAATAACCCGTTTTTTTATTGTTCTATTCGCATTAGGATTATCCACAGCGTGAATATCCACAGTTGTTACACTTGAGGCAACCTTCCTGATAAATCAATGCCTTCTGACCGCATTCAGGACATGGTTGTTCCTTAATCTGGGTGCCATCAGGTATGTATTTCTTCAAGGCACGTTCAACTCCGACCTTCCAGGTATTGATGGATTCACTGTCCAATTGCAGACCTGCTACCAGCTTAATAACCTGGTCAATTGGCATTCCATAACGCAAGACTCCTGATATCAGCTTTGCATAATTCCAGAACTCCTTATCAAATTTATGGGATAGACCTTCTACGGTAGTCTTATAGCCCCGTTTATTTACAAACTGGAAGTCATAACGCTTATTCCCCATTTCATCAACTGTTTTAATGATTTTTCCGTCATTAATAGTCTTTGGCAATAAGATACCTTCTTCATCATCAGCAAGCCCTGTAAAGATTTCATATGGCCGGCCGTTGTATAAACCAACAAATGCAATCCATTTATCTTTTGCATTCTGAAAACGAACCACATCACATTCCAGTTCTTTAGGACGGGTTACATGATTTTCATCGTAACAGAAACAATTCTCTTTTTTCTCTTCTTTCTTTTCTTCTTTCTTCTCTTCAACTGCAATCAATACTCCGGCACGCGAGCCATCACGATAAACAGTCACTCCCTTGCAACCACAACGCCAGGCTTCTTCATACAACCTGCCAACCAGTTCTTCGGTAGCATCAGAGGGCAAGTTAATCGTTACGCTAATGGAGTGGTCTACCCATTTCTGAATACGCCCCTGCATTTGCACTTTCTTCATCCAGTCAACATCATTGGCAGTTGCCTTATAATATGGAGACTTAGTAACCATTTCTTCAACTTCTTCTTTCGTATAGTTCTTAGTTGTAGAATAGCCATTTGCTTCCATCCAGGTTACAAACTTATGGTGGAAAATAATATATTCTTCCCAGGAATCTCCATTTTCATCGATGAAATCAATCCGCACATTCTTGTCATTCGGATTCACTTTACGTCTTCGCGTATAAACAGGCATAAAAACCGGCTCAACACCTGAAGTTGTCTGAGTCATGATGCTGGTAGTCCCGGTTGGGGCAATCGTCAGACAGGCAATGTTCCGACGGCCGTATTTTACCATTTCCTTGTACATTTCAGGATCCGCTTCACGCAACCGTTGAATGTAAGGGTTCTTTTCTTCTCTTTTTGCATCGTACACGTTAAATGCGCCTCTTTCTTTGGCCATTGTAACCGATGAACCATATGCAGCCAAAGCAACGGCTTTATGCACTGTTTCTGAAAAATCAGTTGCATCTTCAGTACCATACCTGAAACCTAAAGCAGCAAGCATATCACCCTCGCCTGTAGTCCCCACACCTGTTCTACGTCCCTGACTTGTCTTAGTCTTTATTTTCTCCCATAACTGGAATTCGGTATTCTTGATATCATTGCTTTCAGGATCGGAAGTTATTTTTGCAATGATTTTATCAATCTTCTCCATTTCAAGGTCAATAATGTCATCCATGATACGTTGTGCCAGGCCAACATGTTTCTTGAATAATACAAAATCAAACTTCGCCTTATCCGTAAAAGGATCAACTACGTATGAATATAAATTGATAGCCAGCAAGCGGCAACTATCATATGGGCAAAGTGGAATTTCCCCACATGGATTGGTAGAAACGGTTTTATAACCTAAATCGGCATAACAATCAGGCACCGATTCACGAATAATCGTATCCCAGAAAAGGATTCCCGGTTCAGCTGATTGCCAGGCATTATGGACAATCTTTTTCCATATGGCATTGGCATCAACTTCTTTTTTGAACCATGGTTCTTTTGAATCAATCGGATATTGTTGTGTAAAAGGTTTGTTATTTATAGCTGCTTCCATGAAATCATCATGGAGTTTTACCGAGATATTTGCACCGGTTACTTTGCCTGATTCCAGTTTGGCATCAATGAAAGTCTCGGAGTCAGGATGCTTTATGGAAACGCTTAGCATTAAAGCCCCGCGACGACCATCCTGAGCAACTTCCCGTGTAGAGTTGGAATATCGTTCCATGAAAGGTACAATCCCCGTTGAAGTCAATGCAGAGTTCTTGACAGGGGATCCTTTCGGACGAATGTGTGACAGGTCATGACCAACACCTCCACGGCGTTTCATAAGCTGTACCTGTTCTTCATCAATTTTAATAATAGCTCCGTAAGAGTCGGAATCATGATCAAAACCGATAACAAAACAATTCGATAACGAAGCCACCTGAAAATCATTTCCTATGCCGGTCATTGGGCTTCCCTGGGGAACAATATATTTAAAATCACGAAACAGCTCAAACAATTCAGTTTCGGATAATGGATTGGGATACTTTTTTTCTATTCTGGCTACTTCTCTTGCCAACCGATGATGCATATCGTCCGGATTCAATTCATAGGTATTCCCATATGAATCTTTAAGGGCATATTTTGTTGCCCACACTTTTGTAGCCAGGTCATCCCCTTTGAAGTATTGAAGAGTTGACTCTTTAATTTCTTCCGGAGTAAAGGTTTTTGTTTCCACGATAAATTTTCTTAATTTGATTAGTATAAGTGTTTTGAGAGTGTAAAATGTCGCAATGAAATCAGACTACAATGATAACCATTTATTTTATTATTACCAATAGTATATATACATATATTTTACTTTAAAGATAATGTTTTCCGAAAATAATCATATATATTTGATAAACAGTAATATAAAAAATTGATATTGCAATATTATTTCCAAAAATGAAATTTGGTATTTAGAACCAGAATATCAAACCGAAAACCTTCAGGTAAAATATCTGTTGAATAAAAAATATAAGAAGAAAACATTTTGAAAGGTATCAGGAAGATATTTCACCATTTTCAACCCTGAAAATGGTTGCTTCTTGCCCTAATTGTTGTAGAATCAAATCTAAATGCTCACGGTTCGTATCGGTTATAAAAATTTGTCCGAATGTTTCACCGGAAACTAATTCTACAATTTTTTTTACTCTCTGAGAATCCAGCTTATCAAAAATGTCATCCAGGAGTAAAAGGGGGGATAAATTATGCGTACGTTTTAAAAAATCAAATTGAGCCAGCTTGAGCGAAATAAGGTAGGTTTTATTCTGACCCTGCGAACCTACCCGTTTAATCGGATAGCCTTCCAACAGCATTTCAAGCTCATCTTTATGAATACCCTGAGTTGAATATCCCAATATCCGGTCACGATCGCGGGTAGCAATCATACGGGTTTTAATATCCTGTCCTTCATGCTGTGAATGATAGGTCAGGCTTATTTGTTCGTTTCCACCGGAAATATCGGAATAGAACTTCTGGAAAACAGGTACAAATTCATCGATAAACAGTTTGCGCTGTTCGTAAATATAGGTGCCAAACAAAACCATTTGCTCTTCCCAGATTTCCAGTAACGAATCGTCTATAGGGTATTCGGACTTCATAATCGCATTACGTTGTTTCAATGCGTTGTTATACTGCAGCAATTGATTGAGATAGGTTTTATTGTACTGGGATATTACACCATCAATAAATTTCCTTCGTTCATCACTTCCTTCTGAAATCAATACGGAGTCGTCCGGAGAAACCAATACAAGCGGCAACAACCCAATATGTTCGGACAGCCGTTCATATTCTTTTTTATTTCGTTTAAATTGTTTCTTTTGCCGGTGTTTAATGCCACAGGTGATATCTTCGGTATTATCACCAACTAAATACTCACCGTGGATGAAACAAAATTCTGTATTGTGGAGTATATTTTGAGAATCAATAGAATTTGAATGGCTTTTGCAAAAGGATAAAAAATAAATTGCATCCAGAACATTCGTCTTACCCATGCCATTATTCCCAATGAAGCAATTGATTTTTGGAGAGAACACCAATTCTGCTTCACGGATATTTTTATAATTAAGTATGGATAGGGAAGTTAGTTGCATGAAATAGAAGAATTTGTTCTTTCGCAAATGTACATATTTTTTAATCAAATTCAATTCGTTTTTTTAGTTTCTATGTGTTAAACAAAATAATAACCTTTAAATAAACACGCTATGTTTAGATAAACACTTCTTTATTTTGTAACTTTGCGAGTAATAGGTTAGATTTATTTATTGATTATTTTGACAGGAATATTTTATTGAACCATTAATCATTACACGGCTATTGAGATGTTTAAAATACGATTTTATAGCTGTGTTGTAATGTTGGTTTTAATGGCTTCATGTTCACATCAAAAGAAAGAATCAAATACAACAGAACTAAAAAGAACGGTTAGAAACAAACCATCGGTAATTATAGATTGTAATTATACATTCGAAGAAGCTACAAGAGGAACAAAGGCTCCTGAAGAAATCATTCAGCAACTGAAATTAATCAACGTTCAGTATTATTCGACCGATAAAAAGATTCATCAGGGTCAGGTTCTTACCAATGTAAAAATTGCAGATAAAATTGGAATTATATTCAGGTTTATGTTTTACGAAAAATTTCCGATTGCCCATGCAATTCCAATAGTAAATTATAACTGGGATGATGATGTATCCATGCAGGCAAATAACACTTATAGTTTTTGCTACCGGAATGCAAATTTTTCAAAGCATGCACTCGGAATGGCCATTGATATAAATCCCTATTTTAATCCATTACGATGGAAGAGTGGATATGAAAATCGTTTGAATAAACCTGCCGGAGCTCATTTTGACCCGTCAGTACCCGGAACCTTTTACAACTTACATCCTGTAGTTGTGGAATTTAAAAGATTAGGTTTTCATTGGGGGCATAACTTCACCAACAAAAACGATGACCATCATTTTGATATGTAATGATTATGTAAGAAATTAACGTTAAATGATTTCATATTGATATATTTTTATGTATATTTGCGACAGAATTCAAAAAATACTCTTAATTTATAATACATTTTATTTTATATTTACTTATTATGGCAAAAATAACAAAAGAAGATGCTCTTCTCTATCACTCTCAGGGAAAACCCGGAAAAATTGAGGTAATTCCTACCAAACCTTACAGTTCTCAACGTGATCTTTCTCTCGCGTATTCACCCGGAGTAGCCGAGCCATGTTTAGAAATTGAAAAAGATCCGAATACAGCTTATGATTACACAGCGAAAGGAAATCTGGTAGCTGTAATTTCAAACGGAACAGCCGTACTTGGATTAGGAAATATCGGTGCCTTAGCAGGAAAGCCCGTTATGGAAGGTAAAGGATTATTATTTAAAATATTCGCCGGGATCGACGTATTTGATATTGAAGTAAATGAAACAGATCCTGAAAAATTCATTCAGGTAGTAAAAGCTATTGCCCCAACTTTTGGTGGTATTAACCTGGAAGATATCAAAGCACCAGAGTGTTTTGAAATAGAAGAACGCCTTAAAGAAGAACTTGATATTCCTTTAATGCATGATGACCAACACGGGACTGCCATTATTTCTTCGGCAGGATTGATTAATGCCCTTGAAATAGTAGGCAAGAAAATTGAAGATGCTATCATTGTTGTAAATGGAGCAGGAGCAGCAGCGAACTCATGTACAAAACTGTATATGAAGCTGGGTGCAAAATTGGAAAACATTGTTATGGTTGACTCAAAAGGGGTCATAAACAAAGAACGTACCGATTTGAACTCACGCAAAAAACCTTTTGCTACTGATCGTAAAATAAAAACACTGGCGGAAGCAGTGAAAGGTTCGGATGTATTCTTAGGATTATCGGTTGCAGGCATTCTGACTAAGGAAATGGTACAAACCATGAATCCTAATCCAATCGTTTTTGCCTTAGCAAATCCAAATCCTGAAATATCCTACGAAGATGCCATGTCAGCCCGTAAAGATATTATTTTTGCTACCGGCCGTTCCGATTATCCGAATCAAATCAATAATGTATTAGGCTTTCCTTATATCTTCCGTGGTGCATTGGATGTACGTTCAAAGACCATTAATGAAGAAATGAAAGTGGCTGCTGTTCATGCAATCGCTGAATTAACAAAACAACCTGTTCCTGATGTTGTTAATGCTGCCTATGATTTGAAAAGAATCACTTTTGGTCGCGACTATATTATTCCAAAACCACTTGACCCACGCTTATTAACCACTGTTGCTCCGGCTGTAGCCCGTGCTGCCATGGATTCAGGTGTAGCTCGTATCGAAATTAAAGACTGGAATTTATACAATGAAAAGTTGAATGAATTGATGGGTAATGACAATAAAATGTTGCGTCGTTTTTACGATACAGCCCGTCAGAATCCAAAGAGAGTGGTATTCTCCGAATCGAATCATAAAAACATGCTTAAGGCTGCCGAATCGGCATTGGCTGAAGGTATCTGTTTCCCTATATTACTGGGGAATGAAGAAAAAATTGCAAGTATCGCTTTAGAAAATGATATTGATTTGACCGGAATTGAAATAATCAATCTACGTCATGATCGTGAAGAAAAACGCAGAGTATCCTATGCCCATAAGCTTTCGGAGAAAAGAAGCCGTGAAGGTATGACTTTTGATGAAGCCTATGAAAAAATGTACGAACGTAATTATTTCGGTATGATGATGGTTGAAACCGGTGAAGCCGATGCGCTTATTACCGGGGTATATACCAAGTATGCCGATTCAGTTCAGGCAGCCAAAGATGTTATCGGAGTACGCGACGGATTAAATCATATTGCTGCCATGCACATTATGAATACTAAAAAAGGAACATTCTTTTTAGCCGATACGCTCTTCAACCGTCACCCAACCACTGAAGCACTGATTGATATTGCCAAGTTAACTCATGATACTGTTAAGTTCTTTGCACACGAACCGGTTATGGCTATGCTTTCGTACTCAAACTTCGGTTCGGATAAACAAGGAAGTCCTGCCAGCGTACATCAGGTTGTTGAAACCTTGCACACCAAATACCCTGAAATGATTGTAGATGGTGAAATGCAGGTTACATTTGCCCTGAACAAAGAACTTCGTGATAAAAAGTATCCATTCTCCAAATTGAGCGGACGCAATGTAAACACATTGATTTTTCCTAATCTTAGTTCAGCCAATACAGCTTATAAAATGATGATAGAAATGGGACTTGCTGAAAGCATAGGACCAATCCAAATGGGATTAAACAAACCTGTTCACATTTTAGATGTTGAAAGCTCTGTACGCGATATCGTAAATATGACTGCCATTGCAGTTCTTGATGCAATCGTCGAAGAAATCAAAACTAAGAACCTGACTAAAATAGAGTTGTAACAGGCTCTTTGATTAAGAAAAAGGTCTTATCAGTAAAATTTACATTATATGTAAATCAACTGATAAGACCTTTTTTTAGTTGAAACCGATTAAATATCGCCGGATTGATCCGGTTGAAGAATATTCTACTTTACAACAACAGCTTCCATATTATTCGCCCTGATCTTGATAAAGATAGTCGAACCTGGTTTGCTGTAAGCGGTTTGTACATACCCCATTCCAATTCCTTTCTTACTGTCGGGTAACATGGTACCCGAGGTAACATGGCCTATCTTTTCATTTCTATCGTTTACAATCTCATATTCGTGACGTGGAATACCCCGTCCCTTCAACTCAAAACGAACCAGTTTACGACTTACACCATTCGTTTTTTGTTTTTCCAACAACGGACGGTCAATAAATTCCTTGCCTTCTTTAAATTTCGTGATCCATCCAAGTCCTGCTTCAATGGGGGAAGTGGTATCGTCGATATCATTCCCGTACAGGCAAAATCCTTTCTCAAGTCTCAACGAATCACGCGCTCCCAGTCCGATAGGCTTAATGCCATATTCAGCACCGGCATCAAACAAGGCACTCCATATTTTCTTCCCGTTTTCAGGATAGAAATACAGTTCGAACCCCCCGGCACCGGTATATCCGGTATTTGAAATAATTACATCGGTAACTCCGGCAAACCTACCCACCTTAAAAGAATAATAAGGAATTTCAGATAAATCGACTAACGTGAGCTTCTGCAACATCTCTGTTGCTTTTGGACCCTGTACTGCCAGTTGTGCCATCCAGTCGGAAGCATTTTCAAGTTCAGCACCTTCGGTATTATTCTCTACACACCAGTTCCAGTCTTTCTCAATATTTGAGGCATTAACAACCAGCAGGTATTTATTTTCTTCAAAATGATAGACCAGCAAGTCATCCACAATACCGCCTTTTCCATTTGGGAAACATGAATACTGTACTTTACCGGGTGTAAGGATTGAAACATCATTCGACGTTACTTTTTGCAGAAAAGCCAAAGCATTTGGACCTTTTACCCAGAATTCGCCCATATGTGAGACATCAAACACACCTACACCATTGCGGACTGTCATATGTTCATCTGTTATCCCGCTGTATTCTATCGGCATATTATAACCTGCAAATTCATGCATTTTGGCACCAAGTTCAATATGCCGGATGGTAAATGGAGTTGTTTTCATTTAATTGAAATAGTTTATTATAATTTGATGTTATTATTTTTTGGCCAGGTTTTCCACGATTTTGATAATGACCTGCATGGCTTTTTCCATGGATTGAACAGGCACATATTCGAAACGGCCATGGAAATTATGACCTCCTGCAAATATATTCGGGCAAGGCAGGCCTTCAAATGAAAGTCTTGCGCCATCGGTTCCACCGCGGATAGGTTTCACATCGGGAGTAACACCTACCTGTTTCATTGCATCAAATGCCAGATCGATTATGTGCATGACCGGTTCGATTTTCTCACGCATATTGTAATATTGATCTTTCATTTCCAATGTAGCTGTATTTACGCCAAATTCAGCATTGATTTTATGAACAAGATGTTCAAATTCCTTTTTACGACTATCGAAACGATCGCGGTCGTGATCACGGATAATGTAGCTTACCGTTGTTTTCTCGACCGAACCTTCTATATTGGTCAAATGATAAAAACCTTCGTACCCTTCGGTATGTTCAGGGGTTTCATGACGCGGAAGCATGCCGATAAATTGCTGTGCTATGCGCATGGAATTTACCATCTTGTGGTATGCATATCCGGGATGAACATTGGTACCGTTGAAATGGACCTTTGCACCGGCAGCATTAAAGTTTTCATATTCCAGTTCGCCTATTTCGCCACCATCCATGGTGTAAGCCCAATCAGCTCCAAACAGGTTCACATTAAAATGATCGGCACCCTGTCCAATTTCTTCATCAGGTGTAAAACCAACACGAATCTTACCATGTTTGATTTCAGGATGGGCTATCAGGTATTCCATAGCAGTTACAATTTCTGCCAATCCGGCTTTATCGTCAGCACCAAGTAATGTAGTACCATCAGTGACAATAATATCCTGCCCTTTGTATTGAAGTATCTCGGGGTATTTCGATGTTTCAAAAATAATTCCTTTTTCTTCGTTGAGAACGATATTTTCACCATCATAATTGCTTACAATCCTTGGCTTCACATGTTTTCCACTCATATCCGGACTGGTATCCATGTGGGATATAAAACCAATGGTTGGAATATCTTTGTCTGTATTGGCCGGTAAAGTGGCCATGACATAGCCGTTTTTATCTAAATTCACATCCTGTAAGCCAATTGAGTTCAGTTCTTCAACCAGGTAAACAGCAAAAACCATTTGACCCGGAGTACTGGGAGTCATGTTGGTATTTTCGTCAGAAGTAGTCGTAAAGCTGACGTATTTCAAAAAACGGTCTGTAATATTCATAATGCTATTGATTTAATAATTTTGTTACAAAAATACGTAAAATATAGTATATAAATTCGCTTTCTTAACGTTTTTTCTTGACTATTTATTGTTCCCTGAATTAAATGGATACAATGAATGTGTTTGCACAATTGTTCATTAAAGACAATCTGTAATCGTCATATCCGAAAGTAACTATTTAAACAAATAAACACCATTATCCAGTAGCCTCATTTTTGCCTTTTAAAAGAAATGTTTCTACCATTTTAGGAACATACCATGTATCGGGAATCCTAAGGTTACAAAGTTCTATTAAGTTATAAATAAGTCAAATAACAGTAATTTATAAACCCAACATTTATCTCATTTATGGGAAGGAATATGTTAAGCTTATATCTATTCTTTTTGTTCTTTTTCTTTATCCCAGTCCAACAGACCATACCCTACTTACGTTTTAGGTATGAAGTGGGATTTGAGAGAATTCCGAGAGGGTTCAGTTAGGGGTGAGATAGTTGGACCTAACCGGACCCTATCGGAACCCTATCGGAACCCTATCGGAACCCTAACCGAACCCTAACCGAACCCTAACCGAATCCTAAAGCAACATTGAGAAAATGACCATGAAATGGATTCTTTGAATCCTTGTTCAGAGGATCAGAAAACACAAATCAAAAACAGGCAATCAAAAGAACAAGTTAAAATTCTGAAGATATTGTTTCGATCATTGTAAAACTTACTCAGCGGTTAGTTGTTTTCCATTTATATTAAATTTCATTTGAAACGAATTAAATAAAAACATCACATATTTCACTTATTTCAAACTCCAAATTCGTTTATTCGTTACTCTAAAGTCCGAATAATCAAAATTATAGTTTCTAATAAATTTCAATTATAGTTCTTTGTTTTATTTTATTCTATTTTCTTATTCATACTATTTTTCAACAAGAAATAATTAATACATTTGTCAAGTTGAAATGAATACAAAGTCAAATAGCTTATAGTTTAAATTCTGCATGTATATTATCATTCTTTAAGATTATCAGGCGATTAAATAATTGATCAATTGAAAGAAACAGGAATTGATTTCATCAAAAGTTAACCAACAACTCACAAAACATGGATCTAATGATCATTTTATCAGCAGCGATCAACGTACTAAACCCTGTATCCGAATTCACTGCATTGCAAGTCCTGTTTGCTTCAACACCCGTAATCTTTCTGATAGTCCTGTTAGGATTTCTCCGCATGTCGGGGGATAAGAGCGCTTTAATAACCTTAGGTGCCACTATTCTTCTGGTATTGTTTGCATTTAAATACCCGTTACCGGAAACGTGTCTTACAATAGGGTATGGGGTTATGAAAGCCTTTTTTCCCATTCTGTTCATTATTTTAATGGCAATTTTCAGTTACAACCTGTTGGTTTACACTAAAAACATGGATATTATACGGGCACAATTCACCTCTGTTTCATCCGATAAATGTGTACAGGTACTATTATTAACATGGGGGCTGGGAGGACTGCTCGAAGGAATGGCAGGTTTTGGAACGGCAGTTGCCATACCGGCAGCCATTTTGATAAGTCTGGGTTTTAAGCCTTTGTTTTCAGCGGTTGCAAGTCTTATTGCCAACAGTGTTGCCACATGTTTTGGCGCTATTGGTACACCTGTGATTGTATTGGCACGCGAAGCAGGTATTACCGATATCCAGCATTTAAGCGTCAATGTGATCTGGCAGTTATCACCCCTCATGTTCCTGATCCCGTTCGTGTTGGTATTTATGACTGATCCACAACTGAAAAGCATTCCAAAACATATTCTCCTGAGTTTGCTGATTGGTACAGTATCCCTGGGATCGCAATACATTGCAGCCAGATACATTGGTGCCGAAACACCGGCTATTATTGGCAGTGTTTGTTCAATAATCGTCACCATAGCATATGGCAAGCTAACTGCAAAAAAGAGTAACCTTACCGATAAAAAAAATAGTTTCACGTCAAAAACAATTTTTGCTGCCTGGAGTGTGTATGGGCTGATATTGTTCTTAATAGTTGCAACCAGTCCCTTGTTCCCGTTGAAAAAACTATTGAGTGTTGCAACACTCGATATACCGTTTAACCTGTTTGATGCGGTGAAGCATGAATATACCCTGAAAACGATTAAAGTAGCCTTTCTGACCGACGCATGGATGTTACTTTTCTTAGGATCAATGGCAGGTGGCCTGATTCAGGGAGCAAAATTAAAGGAATTGTTCCAGGTGCTCTGGAAAACAGTTAAGCAATTAAAGAAGACAATTATTACCGTGAGTGCCCTGATAGCCATGTCATCGCTGATGGATGAAGCTGGCATGATATTCCAGATTGGTGCTGCCCTGGTAGCTGTTACAGGTGCTTTTTATCCATTGTTTGCCCCATTGATAGGCTGTGTAGGAACATTTCTTACCGGCAGCGATACATCTTCGAATATCTTATTCGGGAAACTACAGGCCAATGTAGCCCACCAGCTGAGTGCACAGGGTGTTGCGGGCAATGCAGGCGATCCGAGTTGGTTGGCAGCAGCCAATGCAGCCGGAGCTACCGGTGGAAAGATCATATCTCCCCAAAGTATTGCAGTAGCTACCTCAGCATGTAACCAGCAGGGAAAAGAAGGAGAAATAATGAAAAAAGCCATGCCTTTTGCGCTTGGGTATATTGTGATCTGCGGCTTAATGGTATATTTCTTCGGTTAAAACTAAAAAGTAAGTAATTAATAATTAACAATTTATAATTGTCAGTATGCTGAATTGTAAACCTTTGTAGATTAACAAATACATCATTAAATATCTACGATTACTTATATCGGTCAATATAAAACAATAAGAATATGAAAGTAGGATTATTTATTCCCTGTTACGTCAATGCGCTGTACCCGGAAGTGGGTGTTGCCACATACAAACTATTGCTAAGTTTGGGTGTTGAAGTGGACTATCCGCTTGATCAGACATGCTGCGGACAACCTATGGCAAACGGAGGATTTGAAGAGAAGGCATTGCCGTTGGCAATACAGTTCGACAGCCTGTTTGCAAAGTACGATTACATTGTAGCCCCCTCGGCAAGTTGCGTGAGCTTTGTAAAGGACAATTATCCGCCCATCATGGAACGCAATAACCACATGAGCCAATCGGGAAAAAAGATCTACGAAATATGTGAGTTCCTGCATGATATATTGAAAGTGGAAAAACTGTCAGGGCATTTCCCCCATAAAGTGAGTGTTCATAACAGTTGTCACGGATTACGCGAGTTAAAGCTTTCAGCAGCCAGTGAGTTGAACATTCCGTATTACTCAAAAATCAAGAAGTTACTTTCATTGGTAGATGGAGTTGAGATTACCGAACCACAAAAGGTGGACGAATGTTGTGGGTTTGGGGGTATGTACTCCATCGAAGAACAGGCAGTATCCGTTTGCATGGGACAGGATAAAGTAAAAAATCATATTTCTACCGGAGCAGCCTATATTACAGGGGCTGACAGTTCATGCCTGATGCATATGCAGGGCATTATCCAACGGGATAAACTTCCCATTAAACTTATTCATGTAGTCGAAATTTTAGCAGCAGGATTATGAGTACAAAACATTCTAAAGCAGGGGAAGCCTTCCTGAACGACAGGGAACATGCCTCATGGCACAATGAGTCATTATGGTTTGTCCGTGAAAAACGGGATAAGGTCAGCAAAGAAATTCCTGAATGGGAAGAGTTACGCGAACTGTCAAGCCAGATCAAAATGCATACGGTAAGCCACCTGGATACATACCTGGAGCAATTTACCAAAAATGCAGAAGCAAATGGAGTCATTGTCCATTGGGCAACCGATGCCAGGGAACACAACGAAATAGTGTACGGTATTCTCAGTAAAAACAAGGTTAAGAAGCTTGTAAAGAGCAAATCGATGCTTACCGAGGAGTGCCACCTGAATCCATACCTGATTGATAAAGGCATTGATGTCATTGAAAGTGACCTGGGCGAACGGATTTTGCAGTTAATGGACCTGGCACCCAGTCATATTGTGTTGCCTGCCATCCATATTAAGCGGCAACAGGTAGGTGAGTTGTTTGAAGAAAAGCTTGGGACAGAGAAAGGGAACAGTGATCCTACCTATCTGACACGGGCTGCACGAAAGCACTTACGGAATGAGTTTCTGACTGCTGATGCCGGAATGACCGGTGCAAATTTTGCCATTGCAGCAACCGGGGATATAGTGGTATGCACCAATGAAGGAAATGCCGATATGGGGACTTCGCTTCCCAACCTGCATATTGTGTCGATGGGATTGGAAAAAGTCATACCCGACCTGCAATCATTAGCCGTCTTTACACGTTTGTTGGCACGTTCGGCAACAGGACAACCGGTTACTACGTACACATCCCATTTCAGGAAACCACGCAAAGGGGGCGAACTGCATGTTGTGATTGTTGATAACGGCAGGAGCAAGGTGCTTGGAAATAAGGACCATGTAAAAACCCTGAATTGTATCCGTTGCGGAGCGTGCATGAATACGTGCCCTGTATATCGACGGACAGGAGGCTATTCGTATACGTATTTTATCCCGGGACCGATAGGCATCAATTTAAGCATGCTTAAATCACCGACTGATTATTTCGACAATGTTTCAGCCTGTTCACTGTGCTTTTCATGCAACAATGTATGTCCTTCGAAGATCGATCTGGGACAACAGATCTATAAATGGAGACAAGATCTGGATAGTCTGCATGTAGCCGATCCAACAAAAAAACTTATTTCCAATGGGTTAAAATTTTTGTTTACAAAGCCTGCCCTGTATAATACTTCGTTGAAAATGGCACCAATCGTAAACATCATGCCTCGTTTCATGCTCTACAACGGGTTGAATGAGTGGGGAAAAGGCCGTGAATTACCGGTATTCGCCAAAGAATCATTTACAGAGCTTTGGAAAAAGGGAAAAGTAAAATGACAGGAAAAATTCAGAAGGATTCATATTATAAACAAGTATAAAATAAAAAATATGACCAGCAAAGAAATCATATTAAACAGCATAAAGAGCAACATATCCACACAATACGACATGCCTGATTTCAACCTGAATGCCATACAATACTCAGACAAGATCGCAAGATTTAATGAGGTGCTTAAATCGGTGGGTGGCGTTGCTTATTTGCTCAAGGCGGGGGAAAATGTCAATGAAGCCATCAGAACGCTGTATCCGGAAGCAAAGGTAATAGCATCCAATTGCCCTGATATTTCATGTGCCACACTGAATCCTGATGGATCAGACGATGCTCATCAATTGACAGGAATAGATCTTGCGGTAGTACAGGGAGAATTAGGTGTTGCTGAGAATGCGTGTGTGTGGATTCCCCAGAATGTAGTCCACAAAGCCATTTATTTTATTGCCGAAGAAATGGTCATATTGCTTGACAAGGATAAGCTGGTGAGCAACATGCACGAAGCATACAAACAAATAACCTTTAGTGAAAGTGGATTTGGTATCTTCATATCAGGCCCATCCAAGACTGCTGACATTGAACAGGCTTTGGTCATTGGTGCACATGGAGTGAAAGGACTAACGGTTATCCTGAGATAAAGAGTATTCAGATTAAAATAAGATATATAAAAAGAGTTTTTTATTTCAGCTGCAAAGCCATCAAGTACTGATTGCTGCATTAAAAGTTCAATCTGATAAGTCATTGTGATTTTATTCGTATTTTTGTAGTCGAAAGAACCATGTATCCTATGTTGGATAAGTTGATTGTGAAACGATGATAATCCATGAATGATAAAAATATAAAAGGAAATGTTTCTGCATCCCCGTTTAAAGGCGCTGCAGTTCAGCTTACCGATTTTCTTCCTACTACTAAAAAGGAGCTCGAACTGCGTGGCTGGAGTGAGGTAGATGTAGTGCTCTTTAGTGGGGATGCCTACATCGACCATCCTTCGTTTGGGGCGGCAGTCATTGGGCGCATACTGGAAGCACAGGGATTGCAGGTTGCCATTGTGCCACAACCTAACTGGCGGGACGATCTACGTGATTTTAGAAAGATGGGGCGTCCCCGTATGTTCTTTGCAGTTTCTGCAGGGAATATGGATTCCATGGTAAACCATTATACTGCCAATAAACGCCTGCGTTCGGATGATGCCTATACGCCCGACGGAAAAGCAGGCATGCGTCCTGATTATGCAACCATTACCTACGCCAATATCATCAGAAAACTATATCCCGAAGTGCCCATTGTCATTGGTGGGATAGAAGCTTCACTTCGCAGGTTCACCCATTACGATTACTGGTCGGATAAGTTGATGCCTTCTATACTGGTGGATTCAAAAGCTGATTTACTGATATACGGAATGGGGGAGAAGCCATTGGTGGAACTGGTGCATCAATTGCAATCCGGCAAGGCTTTCAAAGAACTTCATGATATACCGCAAACATCCTATTTATCAAAGGAAATACCACAACACCCAGATTGGAAAGATATTTCACTTGTTTCACATGAAGAATGCCTTTCGGACAAAAAGAAATATGCATCCAACTTCAGGCATATCGAGGAGGAATCGAATAAGTACAATGCTGCGCGGTTAATCCAACAGACAGGTAATCGCCGGGTAATTGTCAATCCGCCTTATGAGCCGCTGAGTGAAGCTGAACTGGACGCTTCGTTCGATTTGCCTTATACCCGCCTTCCTCATCCCAAATATAAAGACAAGACCATTCCGGCATACGAAATGATTAAGTTTTCTGTCAACCTCCACAGGGGGTGTTTCGGAGGATGCGCATTCTGTACAATTTCAGCCCATCAGGGAAAACATATTATTTCCCGATCCAAAGAATCTATCTTGCAGGAAGTGGCAAAGATTACCTCTATGCCCGATTTCAAGGGCTATTTAAGCGATCTTGGAGGCCCATCCGCTAATATGTACCAGATGCATGGTATCGACATGGAAATCTGCCGTAAATGCAACAAACCTTCGTGTATTTTCCCCAAAGTATGTTTCAACCTGAATACCGACCATAGTCCTTTGCTGGATATTTACCGTTCAGTGGATAAAATCCCGGGAATAAAGAAATCGTTTGTAGGCAGTGGCGTAAGGTATGATATGCTGCTCAGTGATGCTAAAACTCCCCAGGCCAATAAAAGCCATGCCGATTATATCCGGGAACTGATAACAAACCATGTCTCCGGGCGTTTAAAGATTGCACCTGAACACACCTCGGATAAGGTACTGAATTTAATGCGCAAACCTTCGTTTACATATTTCGGACAGTTTAAATCTCAGTTCGATAAGATTAACCGGGAAGCAGGACTGAACCAACAATTGATACCGTACTTTATTTCCAGTCACCCGGGCACTACCAACGAGGATATGGCAGAACTGGCAGTCTTGACCAAGAAGCTTGATTTCCGGCTTGAACAGGTACAGGATTTTACCCCGACCCCCATGACCCTAGCCACCGAAATCTATTACTCAGGGTATCACCCATACACCATGGAGCCTGTTTATACCGCTAAGAGCAAAGATGAAAAGCTTGAACAACGAAAGTTCTTTTTCTGGTACAAAAGTGAATACAAGAACCATATAATTAAGGACCTGCAACACATGAAGAGGCCTGATTTACTTAAGAAGCTGTTTGAAAGATAGGGGGAAATAAAAGCAAAGGCATCACGAAATGTGATGCCTTTGCTTTTAAACTATATATTCAATCCGCCAGAAGAGTTTATGAATTTTAATAGAATAACACAGTAAACATAATCAGTCTTTCACACATCGTACAGACAATCCTGTTTGTACAAAATCGTTACCACGTCCTATATCCCCGTAGTTATTGAACAGGCTCATTCTCCATGCCCATCCTGGTACCACCTGTGTCGAACTCCACCAACTACCACAACTATCTAAATTTGCATACGAAGTAGGTGAGACATTCCGAATACCTCCCGGTATAGCTGAAAATCCTGAACCATTGTTTTTTGTCAGGTCATTTCCTACTGAACAACCTGATGCATCCAATGCCCAGGTGGCATTACTGGCTAATGCTTTAGCTGCAGAACAAGAGGTGTCGTACTTGGTACCAACATAATTTATCAGGACTGTCCATTCTGCATCCGTAGGTATATGCCAGCCTTTGGGAGCCAGCTTGCCTGTGTTAACAGCATACCAGTTATATAATGCTCCGTATGTACTTTTATTTTTGGCAGAATCATTTTTATAAAAACAATATCCGGGAGATAAGGATGCTTTCCATGAAGCACTATCCCTGATTGAAGGAATAGGTGTACCATCATTGAATTTAGTTGTTTTCAGGTTCTCTACCATCCATGTCTGTGTACCTATTTTTACGGTATGATACGAGTTACCATCTACATCTGTAACCATAGACATATCATTTTTACATCCGTAGGAAAACAGAACTAAGAAGCCTGAAACTACAATATTAAAAATCCAAACACGATTGACTGATTTCAAACTGACTGATTTATTTGTATATATATATAAAAGCAAAAAATTCAACTTCATGATGAACAATCCATTTTATCGGAAATGGTATATGACATAATTCAAAACAATGAAGTTGCTGTAATGTAATACAGTACAAAAATATCATGTTTTTCCATATATAAGAACCAAGTGTTATGGAATTATTGTTTGTTTAGATTATATAGGCATTTATCATATCTTTTAAGTGACAGCAATCGAATACATGTTTCATACTTTAAAAAAAATATCAGGTTTATTGAAAAAGAAACATATTAATTGTACTCACACCGGCATTTATAAAGTTTAGGCATTTTAAATACATATATTATTCCAAGTATATGTTGTCCGTACGCATCACTTCCTGAATTATTTTTTGCACTTGAGCCTTTAACTACGTCATGATTACCCATATTGGTTGAATTATACAGATATTGATACTGGATGGATATCGAATTGTAAACCTGATATTTAACGCCTATCCCAACCGGCAAGATAAAGTCAACACCCTGCGTATTGATTGATGTTATCAAATTATCCAGCTTTGGATCTTTGGTATAGGAAGCAAAACCAAACCCAATGGAAAAGAAAGGGGACAATTTTGAATTTACTTTCATAATACGTCCGTTGTTGAGTTTATAATGAATAAACAGCGAAGCATCATATTTTATTCCGGCAAATTGATCATCAGCTTTTTTATAATAACCATATTTTCCAAGACTCCCCTGTAGCCCAAAATCAATGGTACGTGAGATATAGGTGGTTATTGACAACCCGACTCCCGGATACCAGGGTTGGCTAAAATTAAGAAGTCCACTTCCAAGATCACCGTTGTATTCATTTCTTACACCATGCAGGCCGAAACTTAAACCATATTCTTCTGTCTGTGCATGTGCTCCGGATAGCACAAAGCACAAGCCGATAAAAAGAAAGCATCTTTTTAACGGGTACTGAATGTTACTTTTTAAACAGGATTTTAAAACCAATGGCATGTGAAAATCTGGATTGTTATTTGGAGTATATGTCTAAACAGAAAAAGATCAAAAAATAGTATAATTAATCGATTAATTACAGAATTATTAACGATTATCCAACTATACAGCGAATGTTTTCGTTATAGATCTTTTAAAAGAATGAAATAAGAAGGAGAAAGGCAATTGTTTTTCACGCTTAGTATATGTCGGGTGACAACTAAAAACTGTGCCTAAGCAAATAATGTGTTGCAAAGATACAATAATAAAGATAAAATGAACTCATTTGGCCTAAAAAGACTTTAAGCAAAATAAAAGCAAAGAAAACACAAGAACAATTCTAACATTTCTTGTTACAAAATAATTATTTAAGTTTGAATTTTATATCAATTAACCTGATTACATCAATTACATCTTCCTGGTTTGACATGGTGATTGAAATGCTACGAACAGTCTTTGATCCTTTAGCATTTCTAAAATCATTTTTTAGTTTTTCAGAAAGATCACTTTGTTCAATAAATGGTTCTGCCTTATTTCCAAGAAAGAATGATATTCTGAATGTATCTTTCAGAACACCTATCCAGAAAATAGTTTTCTTCTTTTTCAACGTACGGAACAGCCAGGCTTTTCCATCATTATAAAAATTCCACTCTTCTGTAATATCAGTATGATGATCGTATAGATAATTCATAATTTCCTGCCAAAGAATGCTTTTATCTCCGATAATTGAGAATACAGTCTCATCGGTTGGCTTTATCGATTTGTCCTGCAATACTATTGGTTCCATGATCGTGATATTATAAATAAGATTATTGTATTTCAATAATTAAAAAATAATAATACTCCACAAAATATTGAATAAAGAAGGCAGCCATTTATTCTACGCCATCACTTGTTTCATTAAAATAGTTTGCCCACCTTGATAATGACCGGGTCTTTTAATACTATTGCACCTTCCGGACACATTTCCTGGCAACAATAACAGCGTATGCACTTCTTGTAATCGTATACAGGGGCTATGGTATGATCACCATTCAGCCAGTTCACAGCTTTTCCTTCAACCGGGCAACTATGTACACAGGTTCCGCATTGCGTACATTTCTCGGGTATAATTACTGGTTTTGCCACCAGCCGGTTATTCAGGAAGCTAACCATCTGTGTTTTCTTAATTGCTTTAACAGGACTACGCACCACATTAAAATCTTTACAAATAAAATCCTTCAGCTCGTCACCAACAATCTCAATATCTTCTTCTATAAAGGTTCCTGCACCGGTCTCGGCACCAAGCAACGTTGTAGGTACATAAAGCGGATTCAGATTAATCAGGCGGCTTGCAGTGGCGTCAAGCGCTACCGGATCGGTAGAGAATAACAGTACATTCATGGGTCTGGCAGTACCACCACGTGGTCCGTTCCCTTCCATGGCCACAATACCATCCATGATATACAAACGGGGTTTCACAAAGTTGTTTAAATCAACAAGCATTCTTGCAAAATCGGTTGCATCAGGTAATTTTACATGAAACTCACCCTTGCGCATTCCGACTACACATCCAAACTGATTCTTAATACTTCCGGTAAATCTTTCCAGTGCATGCGTCTTTAATTTCGGCAGGCTGATTACACCATCTGCATCCAGAATGCCGTTGGCAATAAAAAATTTCTTATTTTGAACCCCTGCTTCATAGAATACTTCACGGCCATCTTTAAAATCAGCCAGTGCTATATTCAATTCTTCTGCCACATCAGCTATTCCTGATTTCTTAGCTGCTGCATGTGGCGTTCCGAATCCGGGGGAATCACCATATTGTACGATGGCTCCTGATGCAGCAAACTGTTCAGCTACACACCGGAATACTGACGGATGGGTATTCACACACTTCTCAGGCACTTCGCCAACCAGCAAGTTTACTTTCAGCAGGATATGCTCTCCGGCATTCACAAAGCTTCCGGCACCACCTATAAGCTCTAATCCTCTTGATACAGCTTGTCTCACTTCGGATATGTCGTACGAATTGCATCGAACCAGGGCTACTTTACTTTTCATTGGATTTTGTTCTGTTTTATAATTGATAGGTATGTAGTACTGGATATTATTTCTGTTTTAAAAAATCACCGTCAATAATCATCACTTTCACACCATTCTTAGTGGTGGAACGGTGTGAACTTAAATGATCGGTTACCACATAGCTCATACCGGCAGTCAGGATGAATTTCTGACCATTCTGCAGTTCACTGACAAACTCTCCTTCCAGGCAATGGACGATATGTCCTTTTTCACACCAATGGTCAGCAGTATATCCTTTCGAATACTCAACCTGCCTGATTCTTAATCCCGGAAACTGAATTGTCTGCCAGAATGCACTTCCACTTTCCCCTTTGTGTTCTTCCCGTTCAATGGTTGTCCAGTCAATGGTTTGAAAAGGAATGTTCGTATCGTTATTCATATGCAATAATTAATGATTCAATGCGATTGATTACCGGTATTTATTTTTGAGTACTTACTTCTGAATACTTTGTCAGGCTTTTAGGTAACATTGACATAACATGTAATGAGTGAGGTAATGATAAGTTTATAAAAAAAATGATTGATTTGATTGATCCGATTAACGTATTAATAGATTTTATTTGCCTGTTTTATTAAATTGCTCCTCAAAGATAAATCCTTTTTTATTAATTATCATAATTTTTAGTGTCCTAAATTTTATCTTTCTAACAGATTTTCAGAAAGCACAGACAACTTCATGTTTTGTCGTTAGAAATAAATTATATTACAAGTAGGAGAGAGGGAAAATAGCAATCCAAATGACCTGATTTATTTGTTTGATTCTTCTACCTATTATCTCCTTTTCTTTCTACCGACTACTTTTCTACCGACTTTTTCTTTCTACCTACTACCGATTTTTTCTTTCTACTAACTACCTACTTTTCTTTCTACCGACAACTTTCTACCGACTACTGACTTTTTTTTCTACCTACTACCTACTTTTTCTTTCTACCGACTACTTTCTACCAACTACCTACTTAAATAAACTGAATCCTTCCCCTGATATTTGGATATAACGAAAAACATCACGAACTTTGTGCAGAATCATATAAAAACAACTATAAACACGTAAGCATGAAAACGGCAACGATTTTTACCGAAAAAGGTGATATGCAGGTTGAGTTTTTTGAGCAGGACGCTCCAAAAACAGTAGCCAACTTTATTAAACTGGCTACCAGTGGCTTTTACAATGGATTAACTTTCCACCGAGTTATTCCAGATTTTGTTATCCAGGGCGGTTGTCCTGATGGCACCGGTGCAGGTGGTCCGGGTTATACCATTCCTTGCGAATTAGATGGTGCCAACCAGTATCACGACCGTGGAGTGCTGTCCATGGCACATGCCGGACGCAATACTGGCGGTTCACAATTCTTTATCTGTCATTCCCGTAAGAACACTTCCCATCTCGATCGTCAACACACTTGCTTTGGCAAGGTAGTAGAAGGGTTAGATGTAATCGATTTAATACGCGCAGGCGATAAAATCCTGAAAATTGAAGTAGCTGAATAAGCTCCAACAATACAATTATCAACATAACGGCCGAAAAGGATAATCCTTTCCGGCCGTTACTTTATTAACAGGTTTCTCCGAATGCAATAATCTCACTCGGCATTCTTCAATAAAAGCTGGAGTGCGACTATAAACCAGAAGATATATTCTATTCCAACGCTTTCCTCACTGCCTGCAACAATGGTTCAGCTGAAATATCCGCACCCACGCTGTTATTCATCCACACTTGTGGAATAATGCGTCCCTGGGTGTACATTCTCTGCATTTCATCGGCCATTGATTTTCCTTTCATCATACCTTCAACCTGAAAACTGATTAGATATCCGATTGGGTAGTTCGACAAATAAAGGGGCGCATCAATCATATGCGAATAAATCGCCAGGAGGGTTTCATCTTTTCCACCCAATACTCCGGCATAGTACGTATTCCAGATTTCCCTGGATTTGGAGAGTACAGCTTCCTTCAATTCCAGTGGAGTTGCATCAGGATGGGCATACATCCATTCCCAGGTGGCAATATCAAGTAGGGCCACACCCATAATCTCGTAGCACGACCAGAAATCATCCAGTGCAAGGTTGTTCTCTGCATCGGTATTCACATTGGTAAAGCCAAGCAACTCAAGGTCACGTTTCTGGAACATAAAAGCAACTGCTTCGGTAAAGGCTGTATTGGGTACACCATTCAGCATCCAGTAATCCACATCATTCATTGTAATGGTTTGCTCTGTATTGTGCCCGAACTCATGGACTGCAATGTTATATCCTTTGTAATCCATGCCGGTAGGAGCAATGCGGGTACGCAGGTGGGCATAGTCATTGCGCATCATAGCACCGGTAGCATGTCCTGAACCCCTTGCCGGATCCACTTTTATTAGTGACGTTATTTCCAATGCCCTTTCGGCTGTCCAACCCAGTTTTATAAGTATCGCGGGAAGGTCAGCTTCAAATGCACCCGGATTCGGGTATTTTTTGGATGTGATAAGACTAAGTTCGGTTTCCGATATATCAGGCTTCGACTTAAAGCCATTGTACCAGATATCATACGGACGTAGCTTACGACCCAGTTTCTTTTGAATCAGTGCAGCTACTTTCTTCACCTCCGGGGACACAAGCAACCCCTTGAACAAAGTTTCAATATCCTGTTGGAGAATCTCCATGTTTCCATTGAAATTACGCATCAGAGCGTTAGGCAATTGTGGGGTATAGGCATCCAGCCCTTTGTTCGCTTTGAAACTTGCAAGCAACACCTCGTACCGTTTGTTGTTCTCAGGTTTAGCAATTACTTGTTTTCCATCGCTGTACAGATCATTTGTTACAGGATTCCAGGTATATTTATCATTATTAATCACTTCTGCCGGAATGGACTGGTCAATAATCCGTTTCATTAGTGAATAAATCAGTTCCTGTTTTTCTTTCCCTCGTAACTTATCCGAATAATCCGATTTGAGTTCATCGCGTAATCCCCAGTGACTGATCAGCTTCATATCAGCAGGAAAAAGTTTCTCGCCCTTATTGTTTTGCAGGCTGCCCATGCAGATATTATACCCAGAAATATAGCCATCCGCCGAAGCCAGTACCTGCGACAGGTTTTGAAGTACATCGGATGGGATACGAGTAGTAAACCTGTCACCCATACGGGCATATGCCCATTGCTTACGTGTCCACTGTTTACCCTGATTCGTCTTTTCTTCCAGCGAATAATACGGGAAGTTTAGTGCAGCCATAAATGCTATCTTATTAGCGAACAGGTCTTCATCCAGGTGTGAACTGATATCATATCCGCCAAAGAGTTCATCCATAGGTGTTATTTCCGAACCCGTAAGCTGAACCGGTTCTTTCAATTCCAAATCAATCTTATGAAAATAGCCACCGATAATTTCAAGGTTCCGCTGAATCTTTCCGAACAGTGTATCCTGATGTGCTTCATCCGCTATAAAACCTGTTTTGCAAAAGGCACTGAATTCCTCAGGTGTTCCATCTTCCTTACGCCACAATGCTGCTACCTGTGCTACTCCATGTTCTACACGAAAGCGTGATGTCTCGCCCTTTTCACTGATAATGGATTTAGATACATTGTCAGCCAATACCGCATCAATATAAATATTCTTTTTCATAGTATCGGGAGTAGTTGAAGTTATAGTAACTGCAGAAAGTGATAGTGGCAAACAGACCAGTATCAGTGCCGTAATCATGTTTGTTTTCATATTGAATTTGTATTTAATTTTTATAATAACTGCTGATCAGTTTATATGGTTTATAATTTGACAATTATATAGGTGTTATAAAATGTACAAATATTAGCTTTCCAAAAGCAATTCACTTTATAAGAGTAAGTCTGGGACACTTTCGTTCTACCCTACAACTTTTTACTCCCATACGTCATGAGCACAGGAAAGTCAACTATTTGGAATTTTCAAAATGAATAACCCAACATGTTACATAATCAACATAGTCATGACTTATCTTTATACGCTTATTTCGAATTGGTCAGTATATTGATAAGATCACCCGGATTCGTAGAATTCTTCATGGCCTCACGAATCTTTTGCTTTTGTTCGGGAGTAAGCACATCCGTAATCTTTATCAACGTATTAGTCAGCGAGTCTAATATTTGAGAAACAACTCCAACAACTTCAGCATTGTATTGTTTTCCAAGAACCGGATCGGGCTTATCCGCCACTAAATTCAAATTAATCTTTTGTAATATACCTACCAATTGAGGAATAACAGGAGCAATATTTTTAGTAATAGAATCCTTCATTTGTTTCATTTGCCCGATTTGTTCCGTGCTCAACATGCCTGCAAGCGGATTTTGTGCTTCCTTTTTAGGGACAGGCACATTCCACGCCACAACTACATCTTTTATCTTTAATTTTTTTAAAGAGGTAAATTTACGGTTGTCGATATCCTTTCCTTCCGGGGTTTTCTCTACGTTCTCCCATCCGCCAAGTGTATATTTGTATTCGTAATTTTTGTTGGCAAAACAAGGAACATCCAGTTCATAATGAATGTTATCAACACGCACCATTCTGTAGTTTTCATCCCTGGGATTCCAACCGTTAAAACTACCGGCAATGTATACTGCCGAATCCTGTGAGATTCCCTGACCGGGAAGTTCCACCATAAAACGGATAACCATCGTCTGGGCATATACAGTATTTTGGACAAACAAGCCGCTAACAACGCAGCACAAAAATACAACGATTTTTTTCATGTGAATCCTTTTTAGTTGTTTATACTAATAACCCGCTCCTACGGAGCGTTATTCCCTTAGTTTAAGAAATATAAAAGCAGCTGGTAACCAAATTCAATCATGATGGATTATTTTTCACGCTGCTATTTACACACTTTCTTACGAATATCATATGCTTTGGCAAAACCCAGCTCACCGGCCTTAGTCAGATCAGCACATCCACCCTCCTTGTCACCGGTATTAATTTTTACAAGTCCTCGTTGAACATAAGCTTCAGAACTTTTTGGATTCAATTCTATTACTTTGTTATAGTCTGAAATAGCTCCAGAATAGTCTTTTAATTTGTTTTTTGAAACTCCCCTGTAGAAATAGGCTTCCACATAATCAGGATTCATTTCTATAGCTTTTGCATAATCAGCAATAGCTCCCATAAAGTCGCTTTGTTGGCCTTTTGCAGTTCCCCTGTTGTAATAAACATCTGCAATATCCGGATGAATTTCTAATCCTTTAGTATAATCAGTTATGGCTGCTTTATGGTCTCTTAAATTCTGTAATGCAATTGCTCTGTTGAAATAAAAGTCAGCATCATTCGGTTGAATCAGAATTGCACTTGAATAACTGGATACTGCCCCTTTAAAGTTTTGCAATGCGTTTTTTGCAAGTCCAATCTTATAATAGGTGTCTGCATTTTTCGGATCAATCCGGATAGCTTTATCAAAGTCTTCAATTGAACCATTGCGATCTCCTACATTTCCTTTTGCACTTCCCCTGTTTATTAACGCGTCAACTGCGGCAGGTTTAAATTTCAGGAAAGTTGTATAGTCAACAATTGCTCCCTGAAAATCTTTTATATATATTTCTGCATCTGCCCTGTTGTAATAAGCATCGGCAAAATCCGGGTTAAGCTTAATTACGGTCGTGAAGTCTTCTATTGCTCCCTGATAGTCATGTGTTTTTAGATTTGAAAGACCCCTGTTGGAATAGGCAGCCGTATCATCCGGTTTAAGTGCAATCGCTTTTGTATAGTCCGAAATCGCCTCCCCGTATTTAAACAAAATATCTTTTGAAATTCCTCTGGCACAATAGGCCTCTGCATATTTCGCATTAAGCTCTATAGCTTTTGTAAAATCAGCAATGGCTTCCTTGTGTTTTTGATAGCTTGCATTCTCTCTGCCGCTTTTATAATATGCTTCGCTGAATTGTGCTTCGCATTGAAGTATGGATAAAATCGCCAGGATAAAGATTAATTTAATTTTCATATTACTTTTTCATAAATATCCTTTCCATCACAACCCCAAATCCAATACCCACCGTATAGCAAACCAAATCACTCCATAGAAAACCAAACCCAAGTATTAACCCGCCCAACCAGTTGGCACGTAAGGCATCTATCCAGGGTGCATGATAAAGCTGGCTTATTTCAATAAAGTATGAAAATGCTAATGCAACAATGGCAGCCCATAGGGTGCTTTTGGTATGAAATAAGGAGCCGACCAGCAGAAATACCATTAATGCCCAAAGCGTATCACCCAGATAGGACTGTACCCATTGAGGCAAACAATTTGCATAATGCCTTGATGCCAGTCCTGAGACAATTGTTATGGCTACTAAAAGCAAATATAGGATACGGCTCTTCGTGTATTTCTTTTTAATAATATCTGTTGTTCGAAATAAATGCATTTGCATATCCTGTTCTACTTTACACTCATTGTAAAATTATCATTACTTCCATGAAAACTATGTCCATAGTTGACTACAGCTTCTATTTTTATTTTATGCTATACCTACCTGCAATTGAAAAGCCAAATGCAATTTGTTATACTAAATCGTTGAAAAGGGCAAGGTTTAGATATATTTCGAAATTTATGATTCTACTGAAATACATTTCCAACTATGCCAATAATCTGAATCATCATGATCCAACCGAGCTAATAGTAAATCATCGATTTATACATTTGGCTATACAAAAATAATCATTTAATATTAATATTAAATGACAATTGTTTTATATTTTTCAACAGACTATGTTTACCTGAAATAAAAGGGGAGGATGATTAGTCCCTCCATAAAAAAAAGAAAGAGGGCACCTATTACGATACCCTCTTTTGAAATTAATATGTTACTATCTTCGTATACTGATTTAACCACCATGAGTTTGATTTGGATCTGTTTTAACAAGCTGGGTTTTACCTTGCTTATTGCTGCTGTATCTTTCCGCTTCTGTTTGATTTTCCAGTCTGTTTAACCAGTCTTTCCATTCGCTCTTTCACCGGATAGCGTATTTCAGCCATCTCTGTCTTCGATTCGTTTTTTACTTTACTGAATCAGGCTTGTTGTACGCGGCTTTTTACAAAACCACTTATTGACAATTTTCTGATATTATCAGGTTTCAATTTTAAATGATTGCTCACTTAATCTGTAAACCTGTTGGCGCAAGGTATGTGTTTCAACGTATCATCCTTTTACGGATGTACATGAAGAACACTTCTGCTCAAAGAACTCAAATCACCGGTCAATAGAAATTGAAGTTCTGTATAGTTACTTTCATTGTTACCAATGGAAATACTTCGGATAAAATTCTGAGCAATCTCATTTCGACGTTTAAGGTTTACCGCTATTTACATAGCTTCGAATCCTGATAATGACGTTTTCCTTGCAGATAAGCCATTAGGGCAGAATCACCCTGAAAATCGCTGAAATCTCTAAAGCTTTTTTACGGTTTTGCAGCTGTGAATGGAAATCCATTGGCTTTTGCTTCCCGTCAATTCTTCCCGTTTCCCGTTGGTTAAACGCCCGTCCCGTATAACGGGGATTTCTGTTCTTCCGGTGGTCCGGTACCAAATTTTCAGCATTCGGATTTGCTGATGTTGCCGGTTCTATCTTTACAGTACAATCTTAATACTGCTATTAAGCTTATACGTATACAGCTTTTTTACTTTTGACCGTCTTACACTTCTGGTAGTATTACCAAAAAATAAAATTCGTTCAATTATAAACTCATTTATATATTAAATACCCAATGCCGCGACCTTTTAATTTTTTTGTACTGTTCGTCTGAACTGTTAGTCACAAGGCCGAACATTGCTGTTTTTACCATTGTGACCCGGAATATATTTAGGTAACGAATTACCGTTTATAAAATTCCCATCCTGACTACCCGGCTTTCCTGTCTTTATCAGGCAGGGTTACGTTTTATTCAAACGCACCATAATTATATTTGGAGAGTCTGACCCAGTGGGAAATCTATTTCTGCCAGAGACCGTAAAACCATTAACATTGTTATACATCTCATTGCAAACTTGCGTAAACAATTCAGGAGATAACTTTTCTTAATAGTCAGTTCGTTCTTTACATAAAACAGACCTGCACCTCTGATGTTGGATTCGGTATTTAACTATTGACTTTTTTTGATGTATCAGTATTTCAAAGATCGTTTCACATTTAATTTCATGTATGAGTCGAAACTCATGATGCAAATATAATACATTGGAAATGCGATTTCCAAATTATTTTATCTGTTGTTATTAACAACTTTTCAACACGAGTTATGAACAGGATAATCATCTTAGTATCAATATACAAAAAGTGCAATTGTTGATAACTATAATAGCGCTTTGCATGAATCACATGTAATTTAACTAAATTCAGGTTTCAAATAAGCTATTAAAAAAATAGATTTTCTCATGGTAAATATTTCATTTCATGGGTATAATGGAATGTTGGGTTCTAATACATGAAAACAGGTTGTGCCCATGCAAAGAGTTTTTCGTATCCCCGATTGGTTTTTACGCAACGGGTTATTCTGGCACGTACATAGCCATCTCCTTTTTTCGGTTGATAAACTGCCTTGGCTCCCTTTATGAACGAAAGTATCTTTCCGCCATGACCTATGAATTCAATGGAAAAGCCTTCCTTTCCATCTTTATCAATGCGTGGAATGCCCTGTGATTGTGTCACTTCTTTTTCAGTAGCACCTTTGTTTATTTCAATCAGGCATTTTTTCAGGTTCATGTCGCATCGTTTCAATATCACCGAGTTAGTAGCGTAGAAGTTTCCTGAAGCAATCGCTTTGTGGAGTGCCCTGATTGACAATTCAGGGCTTTGCACCATAATCCATCCGCGGAACATGCCGGCTTCATTCTCGTCATTTGTTACCAGTTTATGCATGTCATCGGAGGCGATGCCGTACATCACCATTCCATGGGTCAGAAGCGAATCCCACTTCGCCTCAACGGCAATATGTCCTTCCTTGCCCCAATTGGCTACTAATGGATGTCCGTTATACACTTCCATATGGTGCAGGTTTTTGACAGGTAATATATCGCTTACCTGTATTCCTTTGCTGAAATTCGGATGGTTGATAAACGGGATCCCACCTGCAAGCAAGGTTCCGTCAACATGCAGTTGTATCATCTCCGTAACGGTTAGTAAATGTTTACCCTTTGCTCCGGAATTTCCTTCGTTAGTATTTGAAGTAACATTATTTGCAATCCCAGGATCGGTGCTGATCGGGACATATTTTGAAATACCGAATGCAGTCGTGTGAACGGCTACACGGTCGGATGCCTCTTCACCGGGAATCAAAAGAAAATCTTTGCGCATAAGTAAAGGTTTTTTCACCGTATCTGTATTAAGCAGAAGGTTGTGATCGGTGATTGCCAGAAAATTGTACCCGTGTGCATGATACGCTGCAATTACTTCTGCCGGAGAATTTTTACCATCGCTCATGATGGTATGGCAATGCGTGTTTCCTTTGTACCAATGGTAGCTGCCTGCCAGTGATAGACATGTTGCGTTTACAACCAACAGGTAAAAGATAATTATTTTTTTCATTTTGTGTTGTTATTTAAGCAATTGTAGATATTTGATGATCTATTTATTATCCAATAAAAGTCTATTTGTCAGCATCTTGCTATTATTTAATTTTTAATTTTTAATTATTAATTGATATATGCTCCAATACCTGATTTCTTCTTGCTTCCGATGAACCGGTTACTTCTATGTGATCAATATTAAAATCCCATATCCATTCACTGAGTATCTCATTCACCTGTTGTCTGAGTTCCGGCAAGTCATATTCCTGACACCCTGTTATATCCGGATCCTCTATAGCTACGAATATCAGAAGATCTATTTTAGTCATCACATTTTGTACCTTTTGAAACAGAGATTGGATATCAAAATTCTCAGGTTCTGTAACAGCCCGGATATATGCCAGCATATCTATCGGACACCTGTCAAAAATAACTTTATCTCCGGGTGCAGTAACCTGACTTATCGAATGCTCCAGTTGCAATATATAATCTTCGAGCACAGGAATTTCAGAAAAAACATGTCCTGTTTCTTCCAATTCATAATAAGCTTCTGGTTTACAGATATATTTCGGAAGTGCTTCATGTAGCATTTCAACTAATGTGGTTTTTCCTGTTCTATGAGCACCTGTTACTGCTATTTTCATAAGAATGTTCTACCGGGTGTTTTATACTAATTCTTCAATTCAACAAAATTATGATACTAAATGCAATTCAACATTCCCGGGGCTAATGTTTTTTCTTATACCTCACCTTTCTCAAATTTTTCAATCAACTCTCCGGCAATACTAATGGTGGTAGGATGGTTCGGAAGGTTTCCACGGCTATACCAGTTGGCTTCGGTTATTTCAATATTGTCGGGTGTAATGGGTTGTGTATCGTCCGCTTCTGCAAAGAAACCAATCATCAGGGATCCTGAAAATGGCCAGGGTTGACTTTTATAATACCGCACATGTCGAATATCCAGACCTACTTCCTCCTTCACCTCACGCACAACGGTTTCTTCAAGGGACTCACCAATATCAACATACCCGGCTACCAGCGAATACCAGTTCTCCTGAAAATTAGCATTGTGCGCCAGCAGTATCTTATCGTTGCATACTATAGCCACAATTATTGCCGGTGAGATCTTGGGAAATACAATATGATGACATTCAGGACAGACGATAGCACGTTCATCCTCTTTTTCGGTTGTTTTCGATCCGCACTTCCCACAATACCTGTTCTGCAGATACCAGTTCATTAGTTGAAAGCCTGCAATGCTTACCCAGGCTATCTCTTGTGGTTTCAAGGTACGAAAAAAACTGATTTCCTTGTAACTGAATTGGTCAGGAATAGTCGATGGGGCATCCCATACAAGGAAACAACGCACATCATTCAGTGAGAACAAAAAAGTGCTTCCCATAACAGGGAACAGATCAGAGACATCATTTTTTCTCGGCAGTTCAAAACCGTCGCCTTTTGTCTTTAATAAGAGTGAATTCTCGTTGTAATGAAGGATATAATCGTCTTCTTCAATATCGTTGGCAATAATGAACTGATTATTGAACCTATGTGGATATATTTCGTGAATCATGCTGTTAATATACTTAAATCGTATTCTTTTAATAGTGTGTTAAATTCGAATTGTTTTACAGGCACAATTCCATAATTTTTTGCCATATTTCCTCCCTTACAGGAATTCCATCTTTTAAATTCCTCGTTCTGGTTTGTAATGTTCGTTCTCCGGGAAAGTAAGTTTTATCTCCCGGATGCATGGGTTCCACATCATGGGTATACCCGATTATTTCGTTGAGAAGCCTTTCCCGCAAATTCCGGTCGTTGAATATCTCCGGATAAATGCACAGATACACCTGGGAAATACCGGTTTCATATTTCCTCTGTCCGATTTTATACGTAGAGTCTCCTGCAGACAACACCGTAGCCAACATATCCAGGACCATAGACAGAGCCGAACCTTTCCAGTAACCTATGGGTAATCCACGTTCCGTTTTTAGTATTTTTTCAGGGTCATCGGAAAGCTCGTTGTTGTCATCCCAACCTCCCGGGAAAGGTAGTTTCTCCCCCCGCTGCTTATACTCATCCATCTTTCCAAAGGCAAACTGGGAGATAGCCATATCCAACACGATATGACCTTCCTCTCTTGGAATGGATACAACAAACGGATTATTCCCTATCCGGCTATCCTTGCCACCCCATGGAGGCATGTTTGGTTGCGTATTGGTAAATAGAATGGAAATACAACCTGCTTCTGCTGCTTGCCATCCATACGCTCCACCCCGCATCCAGTGATTGGTATTCCGTAATGCTACCATTCCCATTCCATGAAGTTTTGCCAGTTCTATTGCCCTGTTTGTACAGGTTGTAGCATTGAGGATGCCCGGGCCCAGATTTCCATCCCATCGTTCAATGCTCCCGAAAGTTTCCACTTTTTCGGCTTCGGCATCCACTTTCACCAACCCTTTTTCCACATATTTTATAAAAAGAGGTACCCGGTTTATTCCATGGGAGTTTACACCTGCCAGGGTGTTTTCGGTGAATACCCCAGCCATGATCGTGGCCTTTTCGTCCGTAAAGTTGTATTTTTTGAACAGGTTATACAGTACTTCCTGCATGTGTTCGTAGGGTATTCTCATGAGTTTTTGCTGTTGTCATTTTCAATCAAAGATACTGCTTTAAGTACTATTTCAATATCTGTTTCCCCACGAAAGCCACTAAAGCCTGCTGAGAATGTTGTCCCGTCCTGCAGGGTAATCGGTTGCCCGCCAGTCCAGCCAATGTAGTCAGGTTTCCTGATTCCAAAAGCTGCCTCATCTATCTCCCCATTAAAAACAAGTTTCTCAAATTCACCCGTCCTCATTCCTGTTATCCAGCTCTGGCTGGCTTTTGTCCACGCCACCCTGAATAATTCCCTGCCTCTTATCTTATCCGTTCCAATGATTTTTCCATGGATATTGCCTTCCATATCCAGGATACAAAATGCAACAACCCCATTCGCTTTTGCCCTGTCCTCATCATTTTGCATATAAACAGGAACTAATTTTTCTATTTCATTCATCAGTTGGGAAATGAATTCCGGATTTTCTCTTTTCATGATTTTTATTTTTAATGATTATCCGCATTATATCCTAATGACGCTAATTTACACAGATTAATTTTTTAATAAATAGAATTAAATATAAAAAGAATAAATGAGTTGTCCACTGATAAAAGTGATTTACACAGATTATTTCTTTTTTTGATTTCGTTACCACCTATAGTTAAATAAAATATTTATGGTTTAGGACGCTTTGCGGATAATTATTTTTTATTGTTATTCAATACCTTACGGGTAATGGATATAGTATTTATTACCTCAACTGGTTTCATCCATGGCTAATCATATTTAATTCCTTCGGGACTATAAATAAGTAAATGGAACAATATAATGTCTTGTTTTATTTGAAAGCAATTGCTTCTTATTATCTGTCGCCGCTACGTAGCTTGAAATCCTTTCTTTGAACATTTTTCTACCAAACTGTCACCGCTACGCGGATTTTAGAGGTGCTTAGCACCGACAGTATGGTAGTTGTATATTTGAATAATGAGTTATAAGCCGCATAGTGGCGATAGATGAATTATAATTATAATGGGACATTATATTGTTCCTACTACTTAAACGTAGATTTTTAATGAAATATTTGTTTAACTACATAATCCACATTTCAGTGTTCTGGTAATTATTAACTTTTAATTTTTAATTATTAATTTTTAATTACTTATGTATTTATTTAACAGCTCTATCCAATACGTTTTTATTTTATATTTACCCTCCGGTTGCCTGACAAATATCGTATTAAAATCCGGATATTGTGCAATAATAGAATCAAGATTTGCATTATTAAAAGTGTACGTTTCTCCGGTAACTACATCAAGAATAAACTCTCCTTTTTCTTTTACACCAGAGCCTGCAAGTCCACCAACTAACCCACCTAGAACTCCTCCAACTAATCCACCAACTATAATTGTACCGGGACTTACTCCTGAACTCGATCCTTTAAATACAGTATATCGTCCCTTAGGGGAGATTTCAACAAATCCGAATTCATTATTAAACACCTTCTCTTTTACATAGATATTCTCTCCATCACAAAAACCATATATCGTTGACAAAAATAAGCTTCTATCAAAATTAAAAGCAGGATCAGTTATTTCTATATACAAATCATTCGTGTCTCGCGTTTTTTTATATATTTTTCCAGCTCTGTTATGTACCTTAAAATCAAATAAAAATACAGGGTTATTATTTTTAAATTCATTGAAGGATCCATAAATTCCTTTTTTGAGACTATCTTTCGTGATTCTGATATAATTATCATTATAGTTCATTGATCGTATTTTTTTCTTATCAACAAAATTAAACAATTGAAGGCTCTGATTGATGCAGTTTTGCAGAATGTGTTCAAGATGATCGGTAACCGCCATACCACCCACATCATCCTTTGTCAGAGCAGTATAAATAAGTGTATGATCCCTGTTGTAATAGTTTATTTCAAGGCTTACGGTAGCAATTTTAATATCATTATCAATCCTTTCATTAAAGATTACCTTTTTAATTTCCATATTGCATTGAAAAGACGAATCTTTCAACGGCTTAGTTATTGTCTGATAATTCAGATAATTTGTAATGGTTGTGTTCAATCCTTCTTTAAAGCCAACATTAACTATTTTTTTAAATGGCCCTGAAAGGATCTTTCCAAAAGTAATTGTTGTGTCCATATTGCCGGTTAATTCAACAACATGAAAATTACGATTGGCTATTACAAGTGGTTCAATCTTCGAATAATCAAATTTCAGTAAATGTGATTTTGACTCTTGCGTATATACCAGATTTGTCAAAAAGAGGAATGAAATAATTAAGCTAAATCCTTTCTTCATAAAGTAAAGTTTTAAGTAATGAGAACAATTTAATGTCGCATTTCAAATTCAAAAGATTAGAACACGGATTTACGCGGTCCCGATAGCTATCGGGATAAAATCATATAATAATAAAAGAATCCGCTTTTATCCGCCTGATCGGTGTAAATCAGCATTCTATTCTTCATTAAATATGACATTATATTTTGATTGCTACTTACATGTTTATTATTATAGCACATACAACCAAATCAGTATCATTGTTTCTATTGCATAATCTGAACTGCTGCACTTCACCAGGTAAAAGTGGGAGCATAGCCAGTATCAAATATGCCTGTTTAATATGAAATTTTCTGCTTTTTCACTTAAACTTATATACTTGTGATGCCAGAATAACACAGGCTCAAAGTCCTCAAGTGAAAAGGATTATTTTATTTAAAACGAAAACCAACCTTTAAGTTAAACGGAAGATTTGCAATAAACATATTACCTGCTTTGTCGGAAAAGCTTAAAAATCCACCGTATAATTCATCATTCAAATTTTCCCTGTCATAATGTTTGGATATTCTATAAACAATTCCCAGTCCAACATGTGGTTCAAAGAAAAGATGCTCACCGGCTAATAATTTAATACCAAATTTCAGATTAAGTCCTATCCGTTGTTTATCTAAGGTGAAAAAATCATGATACAGAGTTTGACCTGGAGGTCTTGGTGTTGAATAAATAAAAGTTGTATCGGAGACTATAAAAGTATCCAAAATCCTGGATTTATTTTTCAGGTAAAACAGTTCACCAGACACGTAGGGGTGAATTCTGTTTCTTTTGGAATAGTAATATTTAAATTCGCCCCTTATTTTAAATCCTGAATTGGAATATTCACAATCCTTGATTCCATTTGACAAATCAATAAGATAATTTTCAACACTATGATTCAGAATATAAGCCCCTTCTATTTGAACTGCAATTTTGCTGCTAAGCATGCGTTCATAACCTATTTGCAACGAAGGATTTATGAAATCGAACACATTAAATGGAGCAAAAAATATAGAATTAGGTTTTTCATCCAGAGAAATATTGTTAGATTGGGCAATTGAATAGTTTATCCATCCTAAAAGAAATAATAAAAGCAGGTAATTGATTTTTTTCATATCATTTTATACTTCTTGTGCAATTTTCGTTCTATTCCTGGTCAGTTTACCGCACTATAACGGAAATCCCAATTTATCTTAATACCCAAACTTATGAAGTCACTCATAAAGTGAAAAGCAAATGTTGCAAAATCCCTGTTGCCCCATCCCCGTTCTTCGACTGTTATTCCTTTATAATCTTCTTTTCAATAGTGCCATTAGCGGTTGTTAGTTTAAGTATATACAATCCTTTGGAAAATGTACTGATGGTTATATATTCATTGTCTGTAACCTTCTTTGTAAACAATATACTTCCATTCAAATTTGTAAGTGTCAGTAAGCCGGGTTCTGTCAACCCATTGATATGGAAACCTTCTGTTACAGGATTTGGATAAATACTTACAGCATTCATCGTTTGCACACTTACACCCGTTTTTACTATTTCCCGGATATTTACAAAATCACGCCATTGATCAGCCCGTTTATAAGCTTCTAAAGAACCAACAGGTACATATAAAATGCAGGTATTTTTATTTACATCATAAAAAACCATTGAGGATGTAAATACAAGAGGTATAGTTTGATTGACAGAAATAGAAGTCAGGTTATAGCACATGGAAAAGACTTCACCACTGACAATGGAAGTCAACGAAGAAGGTAGAGATATAGAAGTGAGTGAATAACAATCCCTAAAAAGGCCGCCTGATATGGTCTTTACTAAAGGGGGTATTGTGATTGTCCTCAAACCGACACATCCGGCAAAACCATATTCGCCTATAGATGTAATTGATTGAGGAAGATTTATGGATGTCAACCCATTACATTTAGCAAAAGCATTCCCTTCAATGGTTGTTACCGAAGTTGGAATATTGACTACAAATAAACGGCCACAATCATAGAATGCACTTGATTTAATGATTGTTACAGAAGAAGGTATATCAACCATCATTAAACCTGAACAACCGGCAAATGTGCTGCTTTCTATTGTGGTCAAACCGGAAGGAAGTATGATCCGGAGTAATCGGCTGCATCTTTCAAAAGCCCTTGTTCCTATAAAAGTCACTGTTGAAGGTAAAATCACAGATACTAAACCAGTCATATTACTAAAGGCACTTGAAGGCACTGAATTAGACACAACAGAGACTTTACCCAAATCCAGTATATTCAAAAGTGGCATTCCATGAATAGTACTAAAATCAGCAACATTCATACTCCCCAGAATGGTTAGTTTGTAAATGTTCGCTAATTCAGTTGTAGTAAGGGCAGATGATAAACCACCGGCATTTATGGTTACTGTTTTGGAACCTCCGGTTATAGAATCAGGTGTCTGAATAGAATCCTGAATGTCTTTTTCCACAATATTCGTGAAATCCTTCCATTGATCAGCCATTTGGTATGCAGTTTTACTTCCCGTAGGAACATATAACGTACAAGCAGGTTTGTCTATCCTGTCGAAGCAGGCTGTTCCCAACGGAGCGGGGGACAGAGTTGCAGAAGTTAATTCGATTAATCCTTCACAACCATTGAAAGCTAAAGGTCCTATAACAATAACACTCTTTGGAATGGTCAGTGAAGTAAGATTGGAACATTCATAAAAAGCATATGAACCAATATTTGTGACTGTGGAAGGAATATAGATTGATTTCAAATTAGTGCATCCATAAAAAATCTGATTTGGGAGATACGTTATGGTAGAAGGCAATTTGATGTCTTTTATTGATGAACAACCCTGAAATGCAGCATCTCCTATGGAAGCAAGTGAATCCGGAATAGACACTGTTGTTATTTTTGAACAACCATAAAAGGCAAACGTGTTCAAATGAGATACACGGGCACCTATAGAAACAGTCGTAAGGGTACTAAGACCCATAAAAGGAGAGTAATTTTGATCATCGGTAATATTCTTGTTTAAACTAAGTGAAGTTACTCCGCTGCAGCCTTCAAAAGAAAAGAAACCAAAACTTAACGGCAATCCAGGATTGCTGGTATCTCCGATAGTAAGCGTAGTAATGCCGCTGCAATTTGAGAATGAATTTGAACCGATAGAAGTTATTGTACCCGGGATCAAAAGTGACTTCATACCTTTACAATTTTCAAAAGCATAGTCTCCAATACTCACAAGTGAACGGGGAAATTGAACAGATTGAAGAGTCTGACAACCTGAAAATGCATACGATCTGATAGCTGATAACGAAGTTCCCAATGTGGCTGATGTCATCCCTGAACAATTTTTAAATGCATTTTCATCAATAATTTGTACACTATTGGGAATAACAACAGAAGCCAGAAGACTACAGTCATAAAATGCACTTCCTCCTATCTGTACGATGGAATTGCCCAACGTAACGGAAGTCAACCCGGTACAGTCGTAAAAAGTACAAGATTGAATAATCTTCACTGTATTGGGTATAATAATGGAAGTCAGGGATGAACAACCCCAGAAAGCTCCCTGCCCGATACTATTGACTCCCGGAATAGTAGCAGAATGTAACCCTGTACAATACTGAAAAGCTCCATTCCCTATTATTTGCACTGAAGAGGAAAGTATGACTGATTCCAGATTAACACATTCATCAAAAGTTTGGTTTCCGATAGATACCACTCCGTTGCCAACAGACAATGCAGATATAGTAGTAAACGGAGATTGTATCCCCGTAATATTGATGCTTCTGTTCAATTCCAATGTTGTAAAACTACTGCATCCTGAAAAAGCATATTCTGAAACATTTATAGGATTGTTGCCGGTGCTGTTAATTTGCCCCAATTGAACTGACTTTAATCCCGAACAACCTGAAAATGAATTATCAGGTAAGGTAACTACCCCATTACCTATTTGTATTGTTGATACCGATACCAGGTTTTGAAAAGGGGAAGTACCAGTGGAGAATGTGAAGTTTTTATTTAAAACCAACGTTAGCAGGGCTTGACAACCGGTAAAAGCATTTCCTGCAATACTGACACTCTCCGTAGAAGCGCTTTGATCATCACCTATGGTAACAGAAGTTAATCCGGTACAACCTGAAAAAGCCTGCTTACCGATAGAGCTTATTGTATTCAGGAAGATGACAGATGTGATTTTCTTATTATTGCTAAACACAAAATCATTAATGCTTGTTGCTGTGGAAGGGATAATAATATTTCCGGATGCATCAGGCCACGATGTTAGAATCCCGTTACTGATTACAGGATTTGCAAATATGGAAATAAATGAGATCCATAAAATAAAACACACGTAAAATTTTCTCATTGTTTTCTGTACGTTTTTAAAAGCCTACTATTTTCTATACTATGACTTAATGTTAAAGTAAGTAATCGTAGATATTTAATGATATATTTGTTAATCTACAAATGCTTACGCTTCATTGTCTTGGCAATTATGAATTATGAATTATGAATTATGAATTACTTATAAATACACTATCTGCTAAATATCAATTTAAATTCAGACACATATCTGAAACTGTATATTGTATTATTCTTTAATAATTATTTTTCTATATACGACCTTTTTGTTTTTGCAGAATAAAATTGAATACGAACCGGATTTTAAATTACTCATATCTATCGTATTATCATTCGATAATTTAACTCCGACAAGAGAACCTATCATGTTGTAAATCCTGATTTCATCTATTCGTTCATTACAACGATAGATTAAAAAAGCATTAAAAGGATTTGGAAATAATACAATATCGTTCTTGTTTTGTTGAATTTCATTCGTTCCACTTAATAAAGAGTTTATAGCTATTTTAGTATAAAACACATCATAGCATCCATTTCCGCTGTTATTCTTAATTTCATTTCCAAATATGTAGATGGGAGTATCGCTGAAAGTACCGGATACATACAGGTTGCTTTTATCATCGCTGATTATTTTTCCGGGAAAGTCATTTGAATAACTTTGAAATTTGCTGCCATAAAATTCACTGATGAATGTCGGTGTCAGACTTTTAAGATTTACTTTCAACAGTAATAAGTTGTGATGATACCCATCATGGTAACTTGAAGAAATGGTAGTATCCCCGAGAGTTAAGTCACCCATATAGGCTGTATGAACAACTAAATCATTCCCGGAGTCATCCATATATCCATTTACAAAGTATCTTCTTATGTCCTCCATAGAACTTTCAGTAAAAGGAAGTGTACGGGTATTCAAACTCATTTTTCGTTGAAAATGGCCATCCGTAGAATTAAATTCTAACAGATACGGACTTATTCCACCTCCGGAAAAATCATCACTCGGCTCCAGGGTATAGTCAGCTGTTGTTACTTTTTTAAAAAGACTTCCCCACACATAAAGCTTATTGTTTTTAGCAAGATGAATGTTTGTAGCATAAAAGAGTCCTTCATAATTTACTTCCAGGGACATTACTTTTTTCCAAATCACATGTAAGTCTTTATCTACTTTTGTTAAATGTGAGTAGGCATTTACGCATCCTGCAAAGAAATCCGACACTCCGATAAAATAGATATTTTCATCGTTATCAATCGTGGCATCCATAGCTATATCCGGATAATCCTCTCCAAAGCTTGTTGCATTTAACAAATTTCCGTCTGTATCATATTTTGCAATAAAATAATCAGTACCCTGCTCATATAGCCATTCAAAACATTGATAATAGCTGTTACTGGAGAATATTTTGTCTGCACTTAATGCCAAATTACCATTAAACAGCCCCAGAACATAGAGGTGTCCGTTTTTATATAAAATGCTGGATCCTCTGTCATCGGTGGTTCCTATTTTTTTTATCCAGACAACTTTTCCAAGCTGATTAATTTTAAACAGATTAAGACCCGGATAATACACATGCCCATCAATGCTGTCGGGTTTATTCTGTTGATAAATATAGATCAACGAATAAATATTGTCATTCTCATCCAGGGTAGTCTGTGCTACAGAATATTCATGAAATCCACTTTTGCCTCTTAAAAAGTCAAACGACCATTCAAGTTTTCCGGTCTTGTCAATCTTATATAACCCGTAATAGGTATCCGCAGAATACGAACCATACGTCGCCCAATACCTGGCCTGAGTATCCGTTGAGACAATCAACGAACCATCGGATGTTTTATCCATATCAACCGACCAGTCATGTCCCCAATTACCAATATTTCCACCATACTTGAATTCCTGTGAAAATACATGGGTAGTAATGACGACAAACAGTAGAATTATCGTATTTCTTTTCATCGATTCTTAAAATCTTTATTGTAAAAAAGTAAATCAATGGACAATTCAGGATCTTGCATTTGGTCCGGCCGTTCTTTGGCAACTTGCGCAATCCATAGTTTAAAAGGCTCTGCCTTAGGCGATGGTATAAATTGTATCAGCCTGAAAAGCTGGTTGGTAGAAGCTACATCAGTAAGATATTTCTTTCCATCAGATGAAGGCATTTTCAGTTGACTACAAACTGTAGTCAACTCGTTTCCTTCTTTCTTTAACCTATTCTTGAGCACACTCCAATACTTCCTTGGATTGGGACTATCGGTTAAAACATTTACCACATCAACAATTGAAAAGTACCATTCTTCCGTTTCTTCATCCCATACAGTACGGACTTTCTTTTCGTCAAAAATTTTGATACTGTCTTTCATATCATTTCGTATTTATCAATAAGACATTCATTTAACTTATTCTTTTATAGGCAAATATACTTCTGATTTGATTCAATGATCACTCAGGATCTTTATTTCTTTTTCAACCATTGACAGATTTTTAATCATACAATTTGAAACAAGGTAAAAGTGGGAGCAAAGCCTATATCAAACATGCCTGGTTAATATAAAATTGTTCTTATTACTTATATTCATACGGTAACCAGTCTGCAACACGTTGATCTCCCATATAACCGGACCAGTTTAATCCTGAACCATCAACATATCCGTTTTTATCAAAGAATACATACTTTTTTAGAGTAATAACATAACTTGTTCTTGAGTTGCTGGTTATATAAAATCCTTCCGGATAACTTAAATACCTGTTTTCTTTGTGGTCGACAACAACAATATCTTTAAGATAGAGATTTTTGGATGTTAAATTCAAAATCGTAAATCCACTTATAATAGAATCATTTAACGACAGTGACCGGAAGAAATGCATACGCGATCCAATATAGGTAACTTTTCTTTTTTCACCATATTTCTGTTGATCATCACCGTTTGCTTCATCCTCTTTATAGACTATATTCCCGCTTAAAAGGATACCACCATTCTTTCTGTAATATTCAAACTTGTCGAGGTAATAGGTTATCTTGTATCCCAATGACTTATTCTCAATCATTAAAGGATTCGAGGTATATGCTTTCAAAGTGTCTTTATCAGCGTAATAATTAAATGTGATATCCTTCTCATTCATTATTTTACATTTCACGGCATTATTCGATTGACCCAGAAATTCTTTTTTAAACAATCTCATATTTCTCTCTCGTGCTGCTGCAAGGGATTTTGATTTTATGACCGTTTCCTTTATTTCATATTCCTTGGGTTTCAAATAAATCTCTATAGGCTTTGAAGATGAAAAATCAGTCAATATAAATGAATAATACCCTATGGCACTTATTATCAATGGCATTGAAATATGTCCCGACCTGTTCAGTTCAAAGCATCCTTTTATATCAGAAATAGTCCCGGCAAATGTTCCATTATAATAAATTGATGCAAAAGGAATGGAGGTTTTAGTCTTTTCATCCAGTACAATTCCTTTTACAAGCTGGCTATAACCAATTGTAAAACAACTTATAAAGAGAAATAATAAAATGTATTTTCGCATAAAAAGGTTACTAAATAATTTAGCCAAGGACTAGTAGATATTTGAATAATGAACCATAAGCCGCAAAGCGGCTACAGATAAACGGTGAATAAAATAGAACATTCTATAATTTTACGTACATATTTTTTCTATTGTTTTTAATAATCGAACCTGATCCTTAATTCATTTCGCCAATTAACAGATTTATAGTTCTATCACCAGATATACGGCATAATTCTGTACCGTGTTTTATTCATATATTCCCGATACCCCTTCAATTCATTTTTCAATGTTTTATCCTCCAGGCTTGTCCTTGTCAGGATTAGGATAATCGATAAAATAACAGGAATAATACTCCAGAGTGAACCAAAGAGCAATGGAAAACCCAGTGATTGGATAATCATGCCTGAGTACGCCGGGTGTCTTAATACTTTGTACAGCCCGGTATCACATACTGTATGTCCCCTGTCTGTTTGAATGCGGACCGTACTGGAGAAAAATTTATTCTGCTTCTGCGCAACGAGAAACACAAGTTGTCCTGTTATGGTCAGGAGTATACCTAACACGCACAGGTTCAAATTAAATTCAGGTGACCAGTGGTAACGCCCTGAATCAAGGCCTGCAGTGACATACATGGAAATGGTAACCAGGAATGAGAGTCCCAATATCGCCTTATCCCATTGTTTAGCACCTTCTCCGGCCTTTGAGCGCTCGTTTAAAAGCTCCGTATCAATTCGTAATACCGTGTAATTCAACACAGACATGATCACGCCAATGGCCACATAAACCAACCCTTGCCAATAATCAATCCTTCCGGCACTTATAAACAGGATACTAAAAAATAATAACGTGCCGATAAAATGCTTCATCACATAATTTGACTTCATGATGTTGGATTTTAAATCAGGTTAGAAACTTCTTTTATTACCAGTTCAGGTTAACGCTTTCAAACTTAACGTATACTTCGTTTCCTCATATCTTCTTACTGTAGAAAGTGTATTTTGAAAAACCACTAAATTGTTCTTTCTTGCTTTTTGAGTGTTAAATTTCCAACTTGCTTTATTTTGTTATATGGTTATTTGCTATAGTTATAAGGTTTTTCAAAATATCCATGCTGCAAAACTTCTTCAATAAAATCAAAATCTACTTCTTTTTCAGTTTTAAATAAATCGGTTAAATGATACATCCCATCATTTTGTTTCTGGAATCTGAACTTTAACAACAAATAATGCGATCGATAAATGTAATTCCAACCATCTTCATAATAAACGCCATAAGGCATATCCCGGTCAGGATGATAACCTTTCAGCAAAGACTTATAACTTTCTTCGTTCAGTAGTTTATTTTCGGGTTTAGATTCTTTCCAATCAATTTTTCCCCACACAGTAGCAGATTCATTTTTTCCACAAAACTGTTTATTCTTTTTTACAAATGTGTCGTAGAAATCGGTTACTACCCCTGACAAATCTTTCGGCAGTTTAGCCATTGCTTTTTCACTGAAAAAAATGTTGTCAGTAATAGATTCTAAGGTCTCAGGAATACTACAGTGCATTCCATAAAAGGCTTCAGCAATACCACCGGTTATACATGCCAGTGTATCGCTGTCTCCACCTAATGAAACTGCAAGACGAATGGCCGATTCGAAGTCGACACTGTCCAGAAATGCTATAATAGCTTCAGGTACAGTATCCTGACAGCTTTCATTAAAATCATAAACAGGTCGTATTTCGTCGCAAGTACGTGACAAGTCGTATCCATAAGTAGTTTCAATATACGACTTTATTTCTTTTTTCGTTGCCATAGTACGTGCCAGATAAATGGCGGCAACAGTAGCCTGTGCACCTTTAATGCCTTCGGGATGGTTGTGAGTAATTTCAGCAGAGAGTTTTGCCACTTCTTCTGTTTTTACAAGTGAATTGAAAGCCCAACCAATAGAAGACACACGCATTGCCGAACCGTTACCCCAACTATTATATGGTTTGGAAATATCACCATGAGCCCATTGAATAAAACGCATTCCATAACTCCCCACAGGATGAGGATATTTCTTGACATACTGACAAATAATTAATGCCAAACGCTCTTTACTCAATTCATCTTTCAATAACCATTCGGCTATAGCAATAGTCAAAATGGTATCATCGGTATAAGTTGTATCAGGGCCTAACAAGTCGAATTCAGTAGTTTTTATATTATTGAATTCGTAAATTGAACCGGCAATATCACCAAAAACAGCTCCGAGCATATAGTACTATCATTATTTCGTTACTCAATTTCAATCATTTAAATTTTTATATCAATCTTTCGGATTATTGGCAACAATATAGGTTATAAGTAAACACGTATTACAGGAGCATCTTTGTCTCAACATGAGAAAGTGATCTCCGGAAAACATACTGGAATGCTTTAATAAATTTTAATTAAATAAGACACCAAAGATAATTACTTTTTTTAAAATAATAATGTTATTATTTAAATAATTAAACGAGTTTTAAATCTTGTTTTTTCAGTGCCTGACTTTTAAATATGGTGAATTTGCCATATTTAAAAACAGGGTTGTAAACTGTTTCACGAATAAGCACAAGATAATATTTACTGATATATTTCAAAGCGTCTGGTATAGTTGCGCTTCCACTTCTTCTTGATTTTACTTATCTGCCCACTCCCCCTCGTTAAGAAACGAGGGGGAGTGGGTGGGAGGGCGACAGGTAATTCAAACATCTGAGTAAAATAGATCTTATATTCATACTACCGACTACCTTATTTCTATACCCAAGTATTATATTTCGCGATATGGAAATCGCGACTCCCAAATAAAACGTCTCATTCTCATCTACCCACTACCTACTACCTTATTTATATAACCAAGTATTATATTTCGCGATATGGAAATCGCGACTCCCAAATAAAACGTCTCATTCTCATCTACCGACTACCAACTACCTTATTTATATAACCAAGTATTATATTTCGCGATATGGAAATCGCGACTCCCAAATCAAACGTCTCATTCTCATCTACCAACTACCGACTACCTTATTTCTATAACCAAGTATTATATTTCGCGATATGGAAATCGCGACTCCCAAATCAAACGTCTCATTCTCATCTACCAACTACCGACTACCTTATTTCTATAACCAAGTATTATATTTCGCGATATGGAAATCGCGACTCCCAAATCAAACGTCTCATTCTCATCTACCAACTACCGACTACCTTATTTCTATAACCAAGTATTATATTTCGCGATATGGAAATCGCGACTCCCAAATAAAACGTCTCATTCTCATCTACCAACTACCAACTACCTTATTTCTATAACCAAGTATTATATTTCGCGATATGGAAATCGCGACTCCCAAATAAAACGTCTCATTCTCATCTACCAACTACCGACTACCTTATTTATATAACCAAGTATTATATTTCGCGATATGGAAATCGCGACTCCCAAATAAAACGTCTCATTCTCATCTACCGACTACCTTATTTATATAACCAAGTATTATATTTCGCGATATGGAAATCGCGACTCCCAAATCAAACGTCTCATTCTCATCTACCCACTACCGACTATCCACTACCGACTACCGACTACTGACTACCGACTACTGACTACCTACTAAAAACTACCTACTAAACTATCCGAACAATCTTCCCTGTCCCGGCATATTTCACAGGCAATGGTATTTTATCCACCCCGGGAGTACCAAACTCAATGCCTAGGCACAGAAGCAGGGAGACTTCTTCGGGCACCGGATTTTCAACAAGCGGATACTGCAGGAGGAAGCTTAGGGCAGGTTGTACGCCCAGTGCCTGTATCCATTCCGATTCATATATGCCGTTTACTTTGTCCAGATAACCGGTGTACGGAGTTTCATACTTGTCCTTACCTTCCGGCATGATCATATCGCATACCCCGCTCAGGTTAGCCACGATGCGGTAATAGGGCAATTTGCGAAAATTGTACAGGTACATGCCGGTATTCAGCACAGGTATTTCTATGCGTGCTTCACCCGTCACCCTGTTCAGCGAAATATCCAGGGGAACACGAAGCACGCTTTCCAGTGACTGCTTGTTGCTGAAGCTAAAACCCGACAGCAAGTCCTTGTGTTGCGACAATCGGATAGCCCGCCTGCCCTGTTCATTTTCGGTATCCAGTTTTTGAATCTGTTTGCAGATTGCATTCAGTGTTCCCGTCACGGGATAGTCCTCCATTCGTTTCATCACTTCGAACGAGAGACGAATGTTGTGTCCCATCCTGACACAACCTGCCCATTCGCTGTTGTTTAGCCTTACTTTTTCAAATTTTAGCGATGTCTTTATCTTTTTTTTTCCGGGTCCGCCTTTCGTCCGGTAAACCATTCGGTCGGTACCATGTAACCTGTACATGCTCACGTTTGCAATTGAGCCTTGCATTTGAATACCATTTTTAGATGTAGCCATACGTGTAAATTTAATTTTTAGTTAATCAAAAGGTTATGAAAATATTTATTTTACTTTACTCAAATGCTTATGGACGAACTTTTTGTCAGTTGTTTGAGACGCCGTTTTCCTTTTTCTTCCGGTTTTCATTCGTTATTCTATCGATATCCCACCTATAACCCACCCTAATATTGATATGGGATATAGGTGGGATATCTATGGGATATCTATGGGATATCTAAGGGATAACATAAAACAGGTATAGACTGCATGACAAAGAGGCGAAACGAAAAATAAAAGAAAGTGCTGAATAATTACATACGAAAGTTAATAATTAACGTTGTGATTTTATATTTTATTGTATAGAGAGTATTTTTTTTTGAGAACCCCAAGCCCCTAAAGGGGATGTGAAGAGTGAGATAATAGAGTTTTCCGGTTATGAATAAGGGTATTTGAGTTTTTAGGAGACGGAAGTAATTCACATCCCCTTTAGGGGCTTGGGGTGATTATTTCTTCAGTATATAAAACTGATAGGGTTGGAATGTAAGGGTGGAGGTGACTGTGAGGGAAGTATTGTCCATCACGTTTGTCCACAAAGTAGCAACCAGGGAGGCAGGGGGTACCCAGGTGATGGCGGCATTGCGGCAATTGACCATTACCAGAACGTTTTCATTCCCGATGGACTTTGAGAAGGCAAGTATATCGTTGCCGGGACAGGTCTGAAGGATTCCGTAGCGCATGGCATTCGACGAATTGTAAAAGCCCAGGATCTTTCGGTACGCAATCCGCATATCCGGATTCATAGACCAGTCAATTGGGCGTTGGGTGGTATACATAAACCGGTTCGAAACGCCGGCTTCCTGTCCGCAATAAAGCAACGGGACACTTTGCAGGGTAATGGCAACCACCGAGGAAGCCAGGGCACCCTGTTTGCCGTTAAAGAGCTGCACCGGGGTAGCAACCGACGATTCATCATGGTTGGTGGTAAAGCGTAACTTCCGCTTGTTGACAGGAACTAGCAGTAGTTCAGACATATTGGTGGCAAATATTTCACCGGCAGGGTGACCGGAGATAAATACATTTTTGAGGGTTGTCAGGAAATCCCAGGCATAATTAAGCTGGAATCCGGCAGTGAAATGGTCGGCTCGGGAGCCTTCGGCCAGCAGGATATAGGTGCGCCCCTGCATGTTTTGAAGGGTATCCAGTGCCTGTTTCCAGAAATCATAGGGTACATAGTCGGCAGCATCACACCTGAACCCGTCGATATTGGCAGCCAGCGCCCAGTACTTCATGGCTTTGATCATGGCAGACCGCATATCACTGTTATCGTAGTTCAGGTCGGCAACATCGGTCCAGGTTGTACCTGCAGGAGAAATGATGTTCCCGTTTGCATCCTGCGTATACCACGATTTGTTCTGTATCCACGGATTATCCCACGAAGTATGGTTTGCTACCCAGTCGATAATCACAGCTATATTGCGGGTATGCGCCTCACTGACCAGGTTTCTGAAATCGGCAAGCGTACCATATGTGGGGTTTACTTCCAGGTAATTCCTGACACAATAGGGTGAGCCAATGGACTTAAGCACACCAATGGGGTAGATGGGCATCAACCAGATGGTATTTATTCCCAGGGATTTAATGGAATCGAGACTGGCGGTAATGCCGTTGAAATTACCGGCAGCACTAAAAGCCCCGGGGTTGATTTCATACATAACGACATCTGCTGTGGCCGGAACATGCTGGAAAGGAACACCGTATTGCAGGGTTTCCTGATTGGGGGGAATGACCGGATCAGGGGTATTGGTGCATGCAGCCGTAAAAAGGAAAACAGCTGCAAGGAAAAGAGACAGTGTGTTCGTTTTCATAGGATAAAGATAAGATTAAGATAACCACAAGCCCCTATACCCCAAGCCCCTAAAGGGGATGTGAAGAAAAAACCAAGAACCTAATGGGGTTGTGAAAACTTTCGACTATTAGAAACTGTAAATTCAATTTTTTTAGAAACTCAAATATCTCACACTTCACATCCCCTTTAGGGGCTTGGGGTCTAGGGGCTTGGGGTTGTTTTATTTCTTTATTTCATTTGCTCTATTGCCTCTTTTACCTCAGTAACCGGCAATTTGCACAGATTATCCCGGCACACAAAGATAGTAGTTTGTCCGATATGTAGTTTCCCTTCCAGCATGCTCAGGGTGCCTTCTGTTTTACCACCTGCCAGAAACACATTGGGCAGGTAATACTGATCGAACTCTTTGCGTTTTGCCTCATAGTCCTTGCCGACAATTGACACGAAATAAGGCTCTACGGCAAACCAGGCCATTAGAATATCCCAGTTGGCATAATAGATCTCGCCATTGATAGCGTGGTTTTTAATGTTGTTCAGCATCTTACGTGCCATGCGGACATACTCTTCGTCATAGTAATAACGACCCAACAGGAACAGGTTCTTTGCCATTTCGGAATTGGATGAAGAGATGACATTGTCGGACAGTTCCATTTTACGGGCAATAAGTCCCGGATCAAGGTCGGAAGTATAAAAGAACATCCCGCTCTGAGAATCATAGAAATGGTTGAGGACATACCGGGTAAGGAGTTTTGCTTCGTCGAGCCAGCTTTCACTGAAGGTAGCCTGATAGAGCGAAATAAAGGCCTGGATGGTAAAGGCGTAGTCATCTAAAAACGCATAGGTTGAAGCCTTACCGTTCTTGTAGTTTCGGAAAAGTCCCTTGTCGGTAGACCGGAGGTTGGTATTAATAAATGCAGCATTCTTCAGTGCTACTTTCAGGTAATCAGTCACATCAAATGCCCGGTAAGCATCTACATAAGCCTTTATCATCAGGGCATTCCATGCTGTAAGTATCTTGTCATCAGTAGCCGGGCGAATGCGTGCAGCCCTTCGGGTAAGCAACAGCTTCTTTGATTCCGAGACACTTGCTGCCAGTTCACTGCCTGTAATAACATACTTATTCAGGATTTTATCATTGTCACCCGACCTGTACAGGATATTCTGTCCATTTTCCCAATTGCCTTTCGGGGTAACATGAAAATAATCGCTCAGTAAGGCGGCTTTATTTCCTAATATCTCTTTAAACTCATCAAATGTCCAGAGATAAAATTTACCTTCTTCACCTTCACTGTCAGCATCCAGGGAGGAATAGAAGCCCCCGTCAACAGATGTCAGTTCACGTTTAATAAAGTCGAGCGTTTCGGTAACTACTGTTTTATAGACTTGATAGGTTGTTTTCTGCCATGCTGAAGAATATAGACTGACAAGCTGTGCATTGTCATACAGCATTTTTTCGAAATGAGGTACTTTCCACTGCTCATCGGTGGAATAACGCGAGAAACCACCACCCACCTGATCGTAAATACCTCCTTCGGCCATCTTGTTCAGGGTGACGATAACAGCCTTCAAAGCATCCTTTTGCTTAGTGAGAAAATTGAGGTGCAGCAGGAATTGCAGGCTTACCGGCATGGGAAATTTAGGAGCACTGCCATAACCTCCCTGTGAGAAGTCAATGTTGTTTTTCCAGACAGAAAAGATATCATCCAGGTCATTCAACTGGAATACCGTGTTTTCAGCATTCTTATAAATCATTTCATTGGATTGAACCCCCTCAGTGAGGTAATTGGCCTGTTCTTCCGCCTTATCGGGATTGAGTCTGATAAATTCGGATACCTGCGTGAGCATATCCATCCACCGGTCCTTAGGGAAATAGGTGCCACCATATATTGGACGCCCATCAGGCAATGCAATGCAGTTCAACGGCCACCCGCCTTTATCTGTGAGCAGTTGAACGGCAGTGAGGTATACCTTGTCAACATCAGGCCGTTCTTCCCGATCCACTTTAATGGCCACAAAATGCTCGTTCATAAAAGCAGCTACTTCTTCGTCCTCAAAACTCTCGTGCTCCATTACATGGCACCAGTGGCAGGCTGCATACCCAATACTGATAATAATATTCTTGTGCTCATTACGGGCTTTATCCAGTGCTTCCGGTCCCCACGGATACCAGTTCACCGGGTTGTGGGCATGCTGCAGCAAGTACGGGCTACTCTCATGTATCAGTTGGTTGGTGAATTTAGGCTCTGTAGTGTTCATATTCGTTGTTTATTAAGGAGTGAAAGGGATAAACTCATATTTAAATATGAATAGCTTAAAACGCCTCTAAATTGGTTAATTGGTTGATTAGTTAATTGGTTAATTGGTTGATTGGTTGATTGGTTGTCCCGATAGCTATCGGGAGGTTAATTGGTTGATTGGTCAATTGGTTAATTGGTTAATTGGTTGATTGGTTGATTGGTTGTCCCGATAGCTATCGGGAGGTTAATTAGTTAATTGGTTAATTGGTTGATTGGTTGATTAGTTGATATTTTAAATTAAATAGTAAATAGTAAATGACAAAATAGTAAATGATTAAAATAGTAAATGACAAAATAGTAAATGATTTAAATAGTAATTGATTTATTGGTTAATGTGTTATATTAAATAGCAAATAGTAAATGGTTAAATAGTAAATATTTAGATAGTCCATAGTAAACCGAGATAGCTGGTTGTAAAGTTTTGGTTCATCATACTGTGCCCGGCTGAGAAAATAACATGAAAGGTAGGGCTAATGTTGATGGAACCGCCGGCATTGAATGCAAATACCGGTTTAGTTCCGAAACTATCAGCCGTATGATAATAAAATTCTCCTCCCAGGGTAATCACCGGTGAAAAATCATACTGCACTTCCCACCCTGAAAAAAGCCAGTTTCGGGTGTCTATGCCAGGATTTATCCAATACCCTGCACCACCGTAGGTAGTGAGTTTGCCCCACGATTTTTGTGCCCATACAGGTATGAACAATTGAGTCTTACCATTCCCGAATTCAGCATTGCGGACAGTAGGTATTTCAAGGATGGGGAATGTACCAATCTGAGGCATATTCTCCGTTTCCTGTACAAACCGGTATTTTAAACCCAGTTCGGTATATGCATATCCCAGTTTAAATCCCTGCACCTTCGAATAGTCATAGTTCACCGGCACAATAAGATGTACCTGGACATTGGTAATCAACCCGTAGTTTACTTCGAAGTGTGGGCTGGTACCTGTGGAAATATCGCTACGGAATGTGTTTATGGTGGAAATATAATACTCCCAGTGATGGAATTCAACAGGCTGAGGGTCGTCCGTATTAAAGGGCGGACCGGCATATGCCTGTCGGATAACCAGGATAAAAAGGATTCCGGTTAAATACATATATTTCATGCTATCATTACCCATGTTTCAATATTTTGGCGGTTTGCTGACTGTTGAATCCTTTGACCACTTTCCGGCACCATAAATGAATAAATAGATTAATAGTAATGTCATGGCAAAATCCGTACGGTATTCATGTGCAAACGGCCAAAACCCTTTATCCAACAATATCGGCCATTTGGTGGTTATAAAGGCAACCAACATTATGATAAACGGGGGAATAGTCGCCATCCGGACAAGCAATCCAAGAAGAATAAGTGCACCGCAAATAATTTCGAAAGCACCTGTGAAATAAGCCCAAAAAGCAGGATCGCTGAATCCTATTTTCAGAAATCTCCCTGTACCTAGTAATTCAGGAAATAAATACTTTTGAATTCCTTCGGTCAGAAAGATCAACCCAACAACTAACCGGACCAATAATGTTCGGTTATCGACTTCATTCTTAAAAAAGAATGGTATAAGCCCATTAATTGATTTCATTGTTGTACTCTTTAATTGTTGTTCATTCTTTTAATCATGAATCTAAATGGATATTTAAAACAACCTAAATAATTATTAATTAACAATTCATAATTCATAATTCCAAGAACACTGAATTGAAAGCTAAGTAGAATAGCAAATAGATCATTAAATTTCTACTGATACTTATAACAAAAAAACTGCCCAATGTGTTTTAACTTAAAGGTGAAGCAGGAGGGAGGGAACAAAAAAAAGGCTATCTTTTCAGATAGCCCATTTGGAATATAAGTAATCGTAGATATTTAACGACCTATTTTTTATCCTATAAGTATTTACTCGTCAGTGATATATAAATTATTAATTTTTAATTATTAATTTTTAATTACTTATAGACCTGTAGTTCGTTTTATTGTTGTTTACCGATTGCATTAATATCCCTGCTTTCAAGGATTTTCTTCTCATATCCGCCTGAAGCAACACGAATCATTGCTTTACCCAATGTTTCAATATTGGTAACGATGCTATCAAAGCTTTTCAGTATAAAATAGAATGGTTTGAAAAAAGGCATAAGCAGGTTATAGAGTCTTGTCTTTGATTTCTCTCCGTGCATGGGTTGGATAAATCCGGGACGGAACATATAGACACCTTTAAAAGGCATTTTCAGCAAATCATTTTCAGTCTTACCTTTCACACGCGCCCACATGACAGACCCCTTTTCAGTACTGTCAGTACCGGCACCAGAGATATAGCAAAAAGTCATATCTTTGTTCAGGTTTAATAATACAGTTGCTACATGAATCGTTAGCTCATAAGTCGTTGTATAATACTCTTCTTCCTTCATTCCGGCTGACGATATCCCCAAACAAAACAAACAGGCGTTATAGCCGGATAATTCTTTTGTGACAAGGGACAAATCAAATATATTTGTATGAATTATTTCCCTGAGTTTAGGATGGGTGACTCCGCTTGCCTGACGGTTGATTACCAGAACAGCTCCAACATGATCATCATTCAGGCATTCTGAAAGTACTCCCTGACCGATCATTCCGGTAGAACCAAATAGTATAACTTTTAATTTCATGATAGATAATGAGTTTAAATCTTTTTAGGCATAAACGAAATTATGAACTAATAACAAACAATAGAGCATTGTGTTTAAAGCACTTTCTTGCAAACGTTTATTGTAGCCGCACTGTCAGCATATTTTCCCATTTGAGGTACAAGAGTGGTAAAATGAGCAGAAGTTAAGTGCTTATCCAATACTTCCTGGCTTTGCCATTCTTCAACCATAAATAACTTGCCGGGGTTTTTAGCATCCTGAAACATTTCATATGATATGTTGCCGGCTTCTTTTACTGTCATTTCTACCAATTCACTTGCCAGACCAAGAAACGCATCAACACCATCTGCCTTTATAGAAAACTTTGCAATTACTTTTACCATTTTATTTCTATATTTTATTTAAATGAATTCTTTCCGCTGTAAGTATGCCGGGACATTATTCTTTTCTTATTCTTACAATTACTTCTATTTACAGGAGATCTATTTCTCTGCAAATGTACTTAGTTTTTACAAATAATCACATATCACGAAGTGTATATAAAAAAGCCCTGCATTTCAGGGCCTTTTAATTGTCATATCTGACACTTTATTATCATTTCTGACACCTTATTGTAATATATGAATCAGTTCATTTGCAGCGGCTTCTGAAGAGCCCGGGTTCTGACCGGTAATCAACAATCCATCAACCTTAACATACGATCCCCAGTCAGGACCTTTGCTGTAATGTGCACCCAACTTTTTAAATTCATCTTCCAATAAAAAAGGGACTATCTTAGTCAGTTGCACAGCTTCTTCCTCGGTATCAGAAAATCCGGTAACCTCTTTGCCTTTCACCAACGGATCACCATTTGGCAACCTGACTTTCAGCAAAACACCGGGGGCATGGCAAACAAAAGCAACAGGTTTCTTATGGTTATAGAAGTTTTCAATCAATGCAATGGAGTTTACGTCATTAGCTAAATCCCACAATGGTCCATGACCACCCGGATAGAACACAGCATCATACTCTTCAGCCTTCACTTCAGTTAATTTCAAGGTATGTGCCAGCTTCTCTTTAAGCACCGGGTCTGCATCAAACCGACGTGTTGATGCTGTCTGAAAGTCAGGGAGTTCACTTTTTGGATCTATTGGAGGTTGACCGCCTTTGGGCGATGCTATAGTTATCTGAACTCCTGCATCAGCAAGTACATAATAGGGAGCAGCAAATTCCTCAATCCAGAATCCGGTTTTAAGACCGGTATTACCTAAATCTCCGTGTGAAGTCAATACAATTAATACTTTTAATATTGTGACCATTTTATTTCTACATTTTGTTTAATAACTCATTTCAACAATTTTAGCAACATCAGCAGGTGCTACTTTTCTATTTTCACCCAGACCTAACCAACCACGAGCGGTAAATCTTTTTGATATAATCTGGGCAGAACCTGAATAATCAGGTGTATATTCCGACAAATGGGTTTTAATTCCAATGGAATGAAAGAAATCCTCCGTTTTATCAATGCCGGCTTTTGCCTTTTCCTCAGTGGTTCCGTTGGTAACACCCCATATCCGTTCGGCATACTGGGCTAACTTTTCTTTTTTGGTATCCAGGTTATACCGGTAATGGCTGGGAGCTATAATAGCCAGCGTACAAGCATGGTCAATACCAAACAATGCAGTAAGTTCATGACCCATCATATGTACCGCCCAATCCTGGGGAACGCCCTGACCAATTAATCCATTCAGGGCCATGGTGCAACTCCACATAAAGTTGGAGGCAGCCTGATAGTCGGAGGGATTCTTTAAAATAGCAGGTGCAACTTCTACCAGTGTCTGAAGAATGCTTTCGGCAAAGCGGTCCTGTAACAGCGAATCGTTCGGATACGTCATATACTGTTCCAACACATGGGTATAAGCATCAGCCAGCCCGTTAGCGATTTGCTTTTGGGGTATAGTGCTTACCACCTGCGGATCGAGGATAGAAAACTGCGGATAAAGTGCAGGACCACCGGCAGCTAATTTTTCTTTTGTTTCTTTGCGTGTAAGCACAAAGCCTGAATTCATTTCTGATCCGGTTGCCGGCAAGGTAAGTACCGTTGCAAATGGCAGCCCTTTTAATATAGGTTTCCCTGAAGTCAACAGGTTCCAGGGAGTTTCTTCTTCGTACAAGGCAGCAGCTGATAAGAATTTGGTACCATCAATGACAGAACCACCTCCTACAGCTAACAGGAATGTTATCTTCTGCGATTTAATGACCTGCAACGCTTTTAAAAGAATGGAGTATTCAGGATTTGACGGTATTCCACCATACTCAATTACCTCAAAGCCTGAAACAGCTTTCATCACCTGATCGTATACACCATTATTTTTAATGCTTCCACTACCATAAACCAGCAGGATTTTCGCATTTGCAGGAATCTCTTTCGATAAGTTAGCGATGGTGTCTTTTCCAAAGATAATCTTTGTCGGGTTCTTAAATTCAAAATTGTTCATAATGCTTCTTTTAGTTTGATTGTTGATTAGTTATATTCTTATCGAATAAAGGCCTGTTCAGCAAAATAGAACCTGCATATCATGCAAACCACATTAATTCAACAGGGTATGAGTGCCCTGAAAAAATTGTAGTGTGAATGGCTCAGATTATTGATCTTAAGGATTGCGATAGCAGGAAAGGTTTTACTGTTTCTTCTTGAATTAAACAGGTATTAGACTTACTGAAAGAACGTTCATTCATTAACTTTTGTTCAAAAAGGGACATAAAAAAAGCATAGATAATTTTAAAACTATCCATGCTTTGAGGCTCTTATAATGAGAAAAATCCAGGCTTTTATTTTAACCGGGTTTTAACTGCATTCTTATAATCATTGCTAAAACCGGTATGAGCCGTAAAGATAAATTCAGCCTGGGGTAACTTAGTTATCTTATCAAAAGACTGAATGGCTGTTTCCATGTCGCTGGTAAAGAATTTATTGGGTCTTTCCACTTTCCCGTTCTTTAATCCAAAAGCATCACCAACAAACAAAAACGTGTCATTTACCAGATAGCTCATTGAGCCGGGAGTATGGCCGGGAGTCAGTATCCCTTTTATGGTGATACCTCCAACGTGTATTGTTTGCTGGTCATTCAACAAAATATATGCTTTCGTGTCAATCTTATTATGGGAATTCATCATACGGGCTGTCATTCCATTAATCATTTGTTCTTCATCCCTGGAAAGGTACACTTTGGCATTCTTAAACAATTTCAGGCCTGCAACATGATCCCCATCAGTATGAGTAAGCATAACAGCCAGGACTTTATCCGGATCAATGCTGAGCTTCTTAAGACCGGCAGCGATTGTTACCGGATCATTCCCGGCATCAATGGCAACATAGTAATCACTATCTTTCACCAGAAACATATTTACAAAGGTATCTTTGACAGCAAATACATTTGCCACATTAGTGAGCTTTTTGATTATTCAGCTCATTTTAAGTAACTTGCAATTCATAAAATCTCAATAGGTAATGGATAAGTAACGAGCTAAACACGTTGGTTTGCTTTGATTTGCTGCTCGGTCAAATAACTCTTTGACAAAGGTAGAAAAAGATTTTAGCTATGCAATACCCAAACTATCTTTAGTAATATGCTGGTTCATTTTTTATTGTTCTATTCATTTAAACCAAGCACTTTTTAATTTTAGAATGGAACTAAAAGATTTTTGGAAGAAATTGTCAATACGTTTTATTAAACATGTTTGTAGAATCATTTTAGCGACATATACATGACATATATCATTAAGTGATAACATGGCAAGATAAACGACAAGTGAGAGGCTCTGAGAGCTCAGAGATCCAAATTAGCACTATTACGAAAAGAAGATGTCATACTTAATGTCAATCAAGATTTTTGATATTTTCAGTAAGACTTTCGATTTCAGCTATTTCATCGAAATATATTTTTTCAATTCTATTTCATAAACCATAAGAATATAGGAGATTTGCGGAGGCAAATACCGCTAAATGTGATTCAGCCACTAGTACTTCATTGAGCATGTATTAGTTATATCTTATTTTTCTTTGGTGATTTTTGTAAAAATTTCTTGTTGCTAAAAGCAAATTCTTTCTTTTTTCCTGAAATATGTTGTCGTTATACTCAGATTGATTAATGGTTAAGATTTCACTTAAGTCATTTATTGCTTTTAGCACTTCTTTCTCATCATAATTTTGATCAGTTAAGAGAATTTCAGCTTTTGATTTATATAATAATACTTTTTCGACATAAGTGCTAAAATCTTCACTTTTATATAGAACTTTCACTTCTGGTTTAATAAACGTGATATTAGTCAAAAAATTTGCAATACACATTCTCACGTCATTTAACCATTCTTGTTTGTTGTTTGATGCAACAATCATTTTTAAATTTTGTAAATAAAGTTCTAAAGATTTGTCTATTTGAAATTTTAGATTTCGTTCATTACTTTCGATTTGAAGTTGGATTTTTCTTTCATTCGATAGTTGTAAATCTTTAGTCATTTTAAGGTTTAAAAAAAATGAAAAAATGCTTATTGACAGTGCTGCAATCCAAGGAAGATTGTTTTCGATAAAAGAATCCGTGTTTTTGTCATTGTTGGATTTTTCCTCAATCGTTTCTTGTCGGTCGACACTAATTACATGTGTTGAGTCAAAACTACTTTTTGGATTTATTTGTTTTTGTTGTCCAAAAAGTGTCGTAGAATAAAGCAATAAGACAAATAAAAATAGTTGTAGTTTCAAATAAGTTCTGATTCTTTTTTCTTTTTTATAATTAACTCTAACAACCGAGACTAAGGGCATTTGGCAGTTTGCGGGAGTATTCAATGTCGCACTGCAAAGTGAATGCGGAAGCAAAACCTGCCAATTGCAAGTCAGCCGGCCAATGACCCATAGGCGTGTGTAGCATACGTACTTTTCATTTCGTTTATGATTCTGTTTCATTTCGTATTGATAGCAATTTTTGCAAAGTATTGTAGTCAAGACCGTTCTCAATAGTATTTCTCATACCAAAATGAGTGTCAAATTCAATTAACCATTTTAAATTTAAGACTCTTCTATTTTCGTCACAACTAATCACTTCACAATTGATTGTTTCTCCATCTTTTAAATTGTTTTTTGCTTCTTTGAATTTCCTTCTGTTAGCTGGTGTATAATCAACTTTTGAATTAGCAATTCTACCTTTGTATTTTCCGTCAACTATGAATGATAAATTATTTTCTTCTGTTTTTCTTGTGATACGAACCAAAACTATTTGACCTATAAATTTTTGCGGTTTTTTATTATTCCAATCGTTAATTTGATTGTCTTGACTAAAAACCAATTGTCCATTTTCATTTGAACCTTGATGTATTATTGTTATTTCGTCTCCAATTGAGCAATTTAAAAATGACTCCTTTCTTTCGAACTGAGACATATGTAGTAATCCGATAAATGAACCACATTTCCAGTCAAAGTTGTAACCTATATCAACAGAAACGCCATAATTGGACTTTTTAATGATTAATCCATTATATTCATTTCCTATTTCTAATTCTATCTTTTTGAATTGAGGAATTTCGCCATTAATAATTATAAACAATGGATCTTGTGAAATCTTGTGAATTTTGCAAAAAAATGTTTTATTCGTCAATTTTTGTTGTATTGCAATCCAATATTCTATATCATTATATTTCCATGACATATGATTGAATGCTATAAATGCATATAAACCAGAAACTTTCACAATAAATCCTCTTTCTTTTATGTCGACTATTTTAAATGGAAGAGATATATTATCTTTCTTTTTGTTCTCTAAAGTCTCTACAAGTTTTTCAAGCCATTCTTTCTTTTCAGGCCTACTGAATAATCCTTTTATGCCATTTATCAAGTTGTCCCAAATCATTTGTTGTCTTTTTTCTTTTTTTAGTATGTATGCTAACGACCGGGGCTATGGGCAGTAGCCGATTTCTGGGTTACAAAACTGACGCCTTACTATGAAATTAATGCGGGAGATGAACCTCCAAAATCGCACGAATTCGGCTGTTGCGCATCGGCGTGTATAAGCAGCATGTAGTTTGGTTTTCTTCAGTCGTTTTAATTTCAGCCGTTTAGTGAGCTTTCTCTCGTTAACCAATTTCTTTTCAGTTGGCAAGTCGACCGCTAAAACTGTTATAAATTAATTAAAAAAATTTAAGTTGTAAATTCAATGTTTCTCAACAGTTTTAAAAGTCGAAAAATATAATCTGTCTTTGTCCTTGTAGCAAAGTTGTCAAACTGCTTAAATTGTGAATTTCAAGTTTAGTTTCAGCGCTTAAAAGTCGTTTTTCTTTCTTTTTGTCGATGTCAGAATGCAAAATGAGATGTCGAAATGAGCAAAATTTAAGTCGAAAAAACTTCCTTGTAAACATTCTCTCAACAACAACTCGAAAGAAGAAAAAACTTATTTCGAGTTGTCTAAGAGAGTTTTTTTTGTTCACATCTTGTTTTTCTGTCTTGGTGAAACGCGATTTCAGATAAAAACGAGAAAATTCTATTGAAAACAGAGTTTTATGTTTTTTTAATTTTAAAACCTCAATTTAACAAATTTCAATTGTTGTCAAATAATTGGGTTAGTCCCTTCAATAAATATACTTAATTATTCGACAATAACACTTACACCAAGTTAACCATGATTGTTTTACAAACTTAAACAATCAATTAAAATTTTGATTTTGCCATCATCTAAATCAATTTTCGCTTTTTAAGAGTATTTGATTTTCTTGATCTTCACCCTCATTAATTATTATTTGATATGTCCCTGTTTTTAGACCTGTTACATTCAATTTTACGACCTCAACTCCTTTTCCATATTTCTTGTTTACATAAATCAATCCCATATTGTCAATAATCTTGATACTTTTTATTATTTTAGGGTTGGGATTTTCTGTAGCCACAGATAATTGTTTTAACTCTGGGTTCTGGGTTATGCTGATTTCCGATAAAGCAGGGTTCGGATAAATGTTATAACTGCTATAACATTCTGGTTCGTAAACCTCGGTATGGCTAATTTGGGACGTGCCACATGAATTTTCCATCGTAACGTCTACATCATAACGGAAACCACAATTGCCAACTTGTCGCTGAAAAATGACTACAGTTTCAGTGGTATTGAACTTTAAAATGCCGTTTAAATACCATTTATATGATGTAGCAGTAGCCATTCCATTGATTGAAGCCGTAAATCTTCTTGGAGGTGCATCAAATTGGATAGCAATAGTGCCTGGTATGGGAGTGCCTGCATCGACAGATGTTGTAGCTGTTGCAATGCCACAACCTGAATTTATAGTTGCTTTAATCCAACTTGTATTATTTCCAGTTGCTGTAAATGTTGCTGTATTTCCAGATGCTGAAAAAAGACTTAGCCCCGGACCTTGACTCCACGCAAGAGTACAATCTGACGGTAAATTTGTTACTGAGAATGATGCTCCTGAAGGGCACACTGATAAAGGACCCGAAATTATGGGAATTGGTACAGTTAAAGTTGAAATAGACAGTGTATTTCCTACATCTGATGCCGAACCATTACCATTGTAAGCTATAACATAGAATTTATAACTCATTCCTGATGTTAAGCCACTCACTATTGTCGAAGTATTACTTGTTGTTGTCACTAATACAGGTGTAGAAGTTGCATCGTACAATTTATAAGATGTGGCACCGCTTGAAACTGTCCAGTTAAGTGTGATATTGCAAAATCCTTGTGTAGTTGAAGATATTGTAGGTGCTGCTGGTGCTGTTGTTGCTGTTAATTCTTTGGTGTTTGAGTTTCCGGCTAAATCAGTAGCAGTTACGCTAACTTTATAAGCGGTGTTTGAAGATAAGGCTTGAAAATTATAGTAATTAACGGATGTGGCGTTGATTGTTTTAGTTTCCTTTACCGAATTGTCTGGATTTTTTAGGGTTACTGTATAGCTTTTTATCCCTGAAATACCAGATGAACTATTAGCGGTTGTATAAGTACTTGACATAGCATCGTAACTGTTCCAAGATGATGCAGAAACAGTCTTACTTGTTGTCGAAACGGCAAAAGACGGAACCACAGGAACCGAATTATCAACTGTAACTGTCTGTGCAGTATAGTTAAAAGAATGGTTGAAATTGGTTTTGTCATAGGCATTGAAGTACAAAAACATTGCATATACACCTTCAGAAGTATTGGCAGGAATACTCAGCGTAAGTAGAAAGTTTGTGCTCTGTTGTGGAAACAGTTTCTGACTGTTATTGTCAATTGTTACCCATTGCCCCGTGATACCCATCGACGTTTTGTCTATAGACACGGTGCAGGTATCGGTACGATTATTCTTTACATTGATTTGAAATTGAAGGCTTCCGCCCGCTTTGAGGGGGATAATGTAATGTTGATAATTATCTGTAGATGATATGGTTACTGCAAAATCCTGAGACCATGATTTTGTACTCAAAAGAAAAAGCAACACTATGGTTGCAAAAAATGTAAATCTTTTCATTGTTTTATTTGTTTTATTTGAACATGTTATACCTACTCTTTTTTACGCTTTTCGGTATCTGCGTTTTATTGTTCTTTAATACAACGGATTGAATACCCGTTAACTTTAAAATTGAATCCTTTATATACAAGATTATCGTTCCATGTGGTTAAAAATAAAAAAGGAGCTGTCGTCTCAGAATAAAGAGATGATGTCCACATATCTGAATAGAGTTCAATATAACCAAATATCTCATTTTTATATCTCCAACCACCAGGTAGTGCCGTAAACCCGCTACTATTATCTGCATTATTAGGTCCACTCCAATGCAAAGTGCCTGATTCTTTGAGGTGTTTTGAGGCAATGGTATCACCGCCCAAAAATTCAATAAGAATGAGCCAATCAACCGAATTAGCTACCCGCCAACCCTTGGGGGCTAAACCTCGTGTATCTTGAGTAGTGTACCAATTATATAGCCTTCCAAAAGTGGCTATTGTATCAAGGTTTTCGGTATTATTATAGTTGCAGTAAGCTCCTTCAGTTTGGTTCGCCCATTGGGTTGAATCTTTTATATTGGGGATTTCATTACCGTTTTGGTAATGTGTGACCCTCATGTTTTCAGCCATCCATAGTTGGTCGCCAATCTTAATGGTTTTATAAATATTTTCGTCAATATCAGTTACAGTTCCGTAGCTTTTGTTTGGGTTAAAAACTGCTGTTGTTCTTCCATTGAGCGGATTATTGAGCTTAGGTTCGTCGGGTTTGCAACCCCAAGTAAATACTGCTATCAGTATTCCAATTAAATAAAATGTAAATCTTTTCATTGTTTGATTTGAACATGTTTTACCTACTCTTTTTTACGCTTTTCGGTATCTGCGTTTTATTGTTCTTTAATGCAACGGATTGCATATCCGTTCACTTTAAAATTGAAGCCTTTATATACAAGATTATCGTTCCATGTGGTTAAAAATAAAAAAGGAGCTGTCGTCTCAGAATATAGTGATGAAGTCCAAAAAGCAGCATATAAATCAACCCCAAGGGGATTGGATTTTAAATACCTTTCTCCAAAAGGCAATGCCGTAAATCCGCAACTATTATCCACATTATTAGGTCCATTCCAATGCTTAGTACCTGATTCTTTGAGATGTTTAAATGCAATTGTATCTCCACCAAGATAATCGATAATCGTTATCCAATCTACAGAATTTGCCACCCGCCAACCTTTGGGGGCTAAACCTCGTATGTCTTGAGTTGTGTACCAATTATATAGCCTTCCAAAAGTGGCTAATGTATCAAGGGTTTCTATATTATTATAGTTGCAGTAAGCTCCTTCAGTTTGGTTCGCCCATTGGGTTGAATCTTTTATATTAGGGATTTCATTACCGTTTTGGTAATGTGTGACCCTCAAGTTTTCAGCTATCCATAGTTGATCGCCAATCTTAATAGTTTTATAAATGTTTCCGTCAATATCGGTTACAGTTCCGTAGCTTTTGTTTGGGTTAAAAACTGCTGTTGTTCTTCCATTGAGCGGATTATTGAGCTTAGGTTCGTCGGGTTTGCAACCCCAAGTAAATACTGCTATCAGTATTCCAATTAAAAAGTTACTTAGCTTTTTTTTTATTCCATCAATTATATTTACAAAATAATATTTATTTTCATCCTCGAATAATACTTTTACTTTAGGATTAAATCTAACTTGTTTAGACGTTGATTTCTTAATCAAATATTTTGTTTCATTTACAGGGTCTTCAATAGGTCTTCCCCAATTATCTGTTGAAAAAGGTGATTGACATCTTGAGGTTTGTAATCTAATTTCTTTTCTGCCTTTTTCAAGATTATCAGTAAATTCATAATCAGAAAAGCAGTTAAGAATTGAAGAATCTAATTTCCATTCCTCATAATCACTCGTAAATTCTACTCTGTAGTGACTTTCATATTCAACGATAAAAATAGGTATCTGAATCTTGTTACTAATGATAGCTTGCTCAATTAATTCAAAGTCGGATTTTCTATTTATTAGAATTTCTATGTCTACTTTATTCATCATATTTTTTTTCTTCTATGGGCATAACGACGATAGCGTGTATTTGCGAGTCGGTATTATGGGCTACTTGGTTGTAAATAGTTTGATTTCGACCGTTAATTAACGCTGAATTTTGTCGTTTTACACAAATTTTCTGTTTCTTTTCTTATTGATTTTCAAAAAGTTCTCGAAATGAATAATGTGAATTCAATTATAATATTTAAAAAATTATCAGTTATTTGATAATACACTTATTCGCACCGACATGATTTATTATATTGAATTACTATTATTTATCTAATGCTAAGCTTTCTAAAAATAGACAATCGTTTTAATTCAAAAAGCTGAATTCTTCATAAAACTTTAATATCTCAAGGTTCATATTGTATTCTATGATATTACTATTTAGCTCTAGTTGCGCGTTTATATAATTATTTTTTGTAGAACTCATAGCATAAGAATCTAATTGACCTGATTTGTATTGCTCCAAAGCCGCATTATACGACTTTTGATAGGCTATGACCATATTTGTTGTTTCCGCTATTCTTTTATTTAAATTTAATATATCATCCTTAATATTTTCTAAGTCTTTTTTTAAAGATTGAATTTCAGAATCATATCTCAATATTATTTGAGATTTTTCAACTTCCAGCAATTTAATACTTGTTCTATTTTCCAATTTATTGAATAATGGTATTGCTAAAACCAAATTAATTTGATTATTGTGATTGTCAATTAATTGGGTATTTAAATTATATCCCTTTTCATGAGTTACAGGATTAACAGCACCCAATAAATAACGGGAAGAAAAATATGAATCTATGATAACTTTTGGAAAATAATAGGATCTTTGTTTTTTTATCATATAATCAGTTAATTTTAGATTTAGTTCCTTTTCTGCCATCAAAATAGAATGCGATACAATATTATCTATTATATGCGCAGGGTTATTATTAAGTATTTCAAGCGATTCTAATTCTATAGAAGTAACCTCAGATACACTTAAGGATGATTCTTCATGCCAATTTAGAATGTAATCCAAATTATTGTACTCCCGTACTAACTGACTTTCTAAATTTATCTTTGAAACTACTTCTTTCTTTTCCTGAGCGTTCATTTCATATAAATCGACCTTTGATACTACTCCAGCATTAACTTTTTCCTGTAGTTTCGAAATTTCCTTTTGTGTATTTATTAATACATTATCATAGATAGAAATATTTGTATTAATAAGTCGAATGCTATAATAACTTTTTATTGTTTCTATCCCTATTAATAATTTACTTTTCTCAATATTTAGTTTTGATATATTGATTTGTGATTTCACTATATTACGATTATATAATCCATATAGTCCTTGAAATACAACTAACTCAGCAATAACGTTTAAGTTGCCTTGCTGAATTTCTCTATTTTCCCATGAATATGTTTCATAATTTAATGATCGTCCAGCGTTATATATGTGGCTATAATTTGCATTTACTGAAGGAAGAAGTGAATAACTGGCCTGTTTTAAGTCAAGTTTATTCTTTGTTAATTCATTTTTCTGTATTTTAACATCATTGTTGTTGTTAAATGCATATTCTATACATTGTTTTAAAGTTAAAGTTGATTGTGCCTTAGAATCAAATATTGAAATTACTAAAATTGTTAATAGAATTGTTAATCTCATCTGTGTTTTTTTTTGTCAACTGAATATATAGTCACGAATCTTCAGCACCTATAATTATTAATCATACTTACCGATAAATCAGGACAGGCTGCGTGTATCATTGTTAACATAATATTGAAGTCTGTCTTTTGTATAAAAACTTTATAGCTTATGTGCCACTAAAAGAAGCTTCGATTAAAATCTATTCATCATTTCGTGAACTTATATAAAAACAATCCGTCCTTGTTTTCATTTTGTGAAACTCAAAATCATACTTTTCCAATAATATTTTCTGCAGTGCTACCGCATCGTTTTTAGGCATTTTGAAATTAAATTTATTCCGGTTATGTATCAGTGCAACACAATTAAGTGAATAGAGTGTTTCAATTTTAATCACAAGTTCTTTTACAGTTGCATCTTGCATTGTAATTAATTCCTTATTTTCTTCATTCTGGCCAGGAATTAAAGCTTTTGGCAATGAATGATTGAGATCCACTCTTTGTGTCAATAACCAATATCCTTCTGGTATAATATATAGTTTAGCTTTTAGATTATACTTTTTGAATAATTCTTCAATAATAAAATGACGGTTATTCCTTAAATTAGATTTTTCCCATGATTTGTTGATAAATCTAAGATTTATTATTTTATTCTCTATCGCCTGGCTTTCAAAAATAACCTTTGCGTGGTTGGCATTGGCCAATAGGATAAATATAGCCTTCATTTTAGCATTTTCAATGGATATTTCATCAGGTATGATTTTGTAAGTATTAAAGGCACTTTCTTTCCCTTCATCAATCGTTAATGAATAATCTTTAGAAGGGTTAGATGTTGATGGATATTCTATTATAAATGCATTTTTGTTTAAATTAAATAAGTTTGGATTCATCAAGTAAAGAAAAATTCCAATAAACACAACATTGTGTACAATGTGCAATAACAAGCCCCATTTAAAGCCGGACTTTACGCGCAAATAACCAGCGTTCAAACCCAATATTATCTGAGGGGCAACAATAATTGGAGCAAAAATTAGATTATTGACAGACAATTTATGATTCATGATATGAATGCACCCAAATACTAAGGCAGTAATATAAAAAACAGAACGGAATTTATTCTTCCAAACTTGTTTAATTCCGTCATTAATTCTTTTATGAAAAACAATGTATCCAATTAATAGTACCACTCCCAAGGAACTAATTATGCTAATTACAAAAGTTGATTTGCTTGTATAAGCCAGTTGGGCAGTTAAATATACTATAAGAATAATAACTGAAATTCTAATATTCTGTTTTTGAGGTACGAGATGTAGCCGGAATGCAAATTCTTCAATTATAGGTATAATAAAAATCAAGATTAAAAGTAATGCAAGCAATTCAAAAAAATTTGTTTTGCCTATAACAGGAAATATGTCAACATCAATCAAGCCAAAATTTTTAAAGCCATATTGAATTCCAAGAACAATTGTAACCGCTGAAACATTTATTCCCAATACAAATAAAAACCTGGTAAGTTTTGTGATAAAATTGGATGATTCCTGTTCTGGTGTAGGATCTAATAAATATTTCCAAAGTTGTTTTATATCCTTCATTTTGTGTTATTTAGTATTTACCGAAAACTCCTAGTTAACAAGATTCCAATATCCCCCCAAAGGAGTGATTTAACCATAGTTTAGGTTGAACACTTCTATAAAAGTTCGAATAACCCGAATTAAGTTCATTAATTTTCTGTTTTATTTGAATTAATGCCTAAACTATGAATTCTTTTCGTGCACTTTCCAACCGAAGGGAACACTAGAGGCGCAAGGAAAACTCAAAATCGAATCTTTTTTCCAACTGACTGACGCTAAACCGATTGTTTTATAGGTTGTTTTTTATTGAATTTATATTTGATTCACGTTCAAAGGAATAAGTTTTGTCTTGAAAATTACAAAGTTCAAAAAGTTGTAATGCCTTTTCAAGATATTTTTTTGAATTGTCTGATTTATTACTTAAACCTATTTGAAAAAGATAATTTGCCAAAAGCTCTATGTTGTCATTATTAAACCCAATGAAACCAGATATATATTTATTTGAGTCTTGAATGGTTGAATTCAAAAATTTATCTATGTCAAAATCTGCTCCATTAAACAACATATCTTTTGCATCTTTAATTTGCTCTTCAAGAGTTATTGCGGTATTTCCTTTGCCACCAAAGATTTTCTGCCCAATAGCACTTATTATCATACCTATTTTTTCAACTTCCCTCATTAAATAGTCTTTTTGTTCCATTATATTTTAATTTTTTGTAGAGGCGTTTTAGAGTTCAAGCCAAAATCATATGATTATTGACTATTTTGAATCCTCTTTTAATGGTTATAGTGAATATTGTCCAATATAAGTTCTTTTTGTTATATCTGAAATGGAATTCATCCAGATATTGTTGTACGTATTTTTCACTTCAATGATAATGAAGTCCACGTAACCAAACTTGTATATCCATTATCCGAATATGGAGTTCTTTGAATTTTGGTTTTCTTTTTCAGACTGCAAAAACTTGATAACTAGTATGAAGTGTTTGAACAATTGCATTATTTAAATATACTGTCAATAGGTAAATACGTAATTGCATTCAGAATAAAATGACTAATCATACACAATAAAACCGATTGGGTTTTATAATACACAATTCCCAGAAATAAACCACTTATAAAGTAAGGTATAAATACCTCGGGGTATATTATTGTTGGAACATGAGGTATAACAAATATAAATGTTGAAGCTATAATTGCAACCCATGATGAATATTGCCTTAGAAATTGATGTAGAAATATACGTCTGTATAATATTTCTTCAATTACAGGTGAAATAACTAGTATATGAATAACAGATAAATAGTAAGTAGATTTAGTCTGCAAAGAATGATAATTTCGATTAAATAGCTTTTCGAACAAATGCATCGTACCAAAAAACAGAAATTCAACCCCGATTGCTAATGGTATTATTATTAGTATCTTCCCGATATTTATAGTTGTAAATTCAGACCAACTAATTTTAATTTTACTCTTCCATAAGAAAAACAGTAAAAATGGAATAGTAAATAAGTGTCCAAAAGATTTAGTAAATATCTGTATTCCTTTGAACGGAATTGTAACTTTAAAGACAAATACTAGAATGAGAGCAATTAAAATACTAATAATTATGGGTAAAAGATAATTGTATAATAATGCTTGCCAAAAATTAGGAAATACTTTAATTTTGTTCATGATTTTATTTGCAATTTACATTTTTTTATAAACATGTTTGTTGTATTTCAATATTATCTCCATACAACAAACATGTTAAATTGATTAACGGGTTAAATAACCTACATAAGCTACTGCTATTGCCACATATTCCATAACTGGACCAATTGCTGGATTACCATCTACCCATTCCCGGTAATTGGGATCTTGCAAAGCTGGAACATCTTTTGTTACATCAAAAGGTGGTTTTTCTGGAGTAACGGTCACTTCATCAAACATGTAGCTCCAATTACCAGCAGCGTAGGTCCATTCACCGCCACCTTTGGTTGAAATGGCTTCAACACTTAATAATGGAGAGAAATCTAATTCCATTAACGATTTAATTTTTTTCATAAATAAAATAATTTAATTAATTAATAATAGTAATTTATAAATAGTTTATCGATAAACTTCAAGTTAAACTAGGCTCATATTGCATAGTATTCAATTGTTTTTTTACAAGTTCTAAGTATGCACCTTTCTTTTCAATCAATTCATTATGAGTTCCAACTTCAACAATTTGTCCATCTTGTAAAAGAACAATTTGATCCGCATCCTTTATTGTACTCAATCGGTGTGCAATAATTATCGTTGTTTTATTTTTGCAAAATCTCTGTAGGTTGGTCATAACTATCGATTCACTGTTTGAATCTAATGAATTTGTTGCTTCATCAAGAAATACAAAATCAGGATTGTTATAAAATAACCGTGCAATAATTATTCTTTGCTTTTGTCCCTGACTCAGTCCGCGTCCATTTGCACCAATTATCGATTCATGCTTTAAAGGTAAAGACTCAACCCATTTGAGTATATTCGCATCTCTTAAGGCTGTGTAAAAACGACCAAAATCAATATTCTCATCATAAAGACATACATTGTTTATAATTGTATCTGAATATAAAAATCCATTTTGTAATACTGCACCGCAGTGCGATCGCCATATTGAATTTCGTATAGATGCCAGATGAATATCTCCAACTTTAATAGAACCAGTAGTTGGTTCTATAAACTTTAGCAAAAGCTTTAATAAAGTTGTTTTCCCACTCCCACTTTCTCCTACAATAGCTGTTGTCTTATTCTTTGGAATCTCAAGATTAATTTTCTCAAGGACAAATGGTGAACCAGGTCCCTCATATTGAAAACCTACCTGATCCAGATGTATAGACTTCGATTGAACATTTACTTGATGATAATTTAAGTTTTTCTCTTCATCTTCAGTATCGTGCACCTCGCTTAAACGTTCAATACTTATCTGTGCATCTTGATGCTGATATGCTAATGAAATGAAAGATTTAATCGGACCTTGCAATTGTCCAATAATAAACTGAACGGACATCATCATTCCTAAACTCATTTCGCCATCAATTACAGATTTTGCAGCAATAAAAGAAATCATAACATCTTTAATACTATTAATTAATAAGGAACCTGACGATTGAATCTGACCCCAGGTTAATATATTAATGGCTAATGTGTATTGTTTTGCCTGAATATTTTCCCACTCCCATCTTTTTTTTGTTTCTATATTATTAAGTTTTATTTCTTCGATTCCATGAAAAAGTTGCAGCAAAACATTTTTGCCCTTAGAGCTAAGATCAAATGACTTAAAATCAAAATTTCTTCTCTTTTTCATGAATAACAATATCCAAACAACATATAGGGTATTCCCTATCATGAAAACAATAAATATTACAGAGTTATAATACAACATTATAGCACTAAACATAATGAAGTTTACAATGGAAATAATGATGGTAAATAAGGAACCCGTAACATAGGATTGTATCCTGGAATTGTCACCCAATCTCTGAAGAATATCACCAATAGATTTCGTTTCAAAAAACGATAGGGGTAGTTTTAATATTTTTTGCAAAAAATCGGAAATAAATTCAATGCTTATTTTTGTCCCAATATGTAAACTTATCCAACTTTGTATAAAACCAACAAAGACATTTCCAAAAGCTAGTAAAATCTGAGAAATCAATATTAAATAAACAAAGTTAATATTCTTACCATTAATTCCAATATCAACTAATGATTGTGTAAGAAATGGTGTAATTAAACTAACTAAACTGGTGAACAAAAGTGCACAAAATGCTTGAATGAGCAGTCTTTTGTGTGGCTTTAGGTATCTAAAGAAAAAAGACCAGCTTTTTGTTTTTGTTTCTTCTGTTTCATCAAAACGAGGTGTAGGTTCAACAAATAGCGCATAACCAACTTCAGTTTCAGGTTTGAGCCAATTCTTCATGAAATCATCAATCGTATAAGAGACTCTTCCTTTTTTAGGATCAGCAACAAAAACGGTGTTTTTTTTTATTTTATAAACAACCACAAAGTGGTTTTTCTCCCAATGTACAATACATGGTAATGGAGCTTTATGCTGTAGCTCTGCAAAGGTTATCTTTGTTCCAAGGGTTCTCATTCCAAGGCGTTCTGCACCATAACTGATTCCCATTAAAGAGACACCTTCCTTTGTTAGGTAACATGCTGATCGGATCACACTGGTTGAAAATGTTTTGCCATAAAATTTGGCAATCATTTTTAAACAAGTTGGACCGCAATCCATATTATCCAACTGTTTATATATGGGAAATTTTTCAATCACTGGGTATAAATATTTCTAAACTTGAATAATAAACGTTGGAAAAGAGTGACATCATTGGTAATAATTTCAGCAGAAGCTTGCATATTCGATTTAAACCATAAGAGTTTTTTTCTATTAAAAGAAGGTATATTTCTATCTACTTGAACTTTAATTGAGTAATATCCTTTGTTCTGGGTTTGCGATATATAGACTAATTTACCATTTAGTATTCCAAATTCACGAAAAGGATAATCATCTAGCTTTATATTAACTTTTTGACCAATCTTTACTTTACCAGCATTATCTATAGGAAGAATACCAGTTGCATAAATCTCTCTTTCTTTTAAAGGGATTATGGTAAGAATTTGATCTGAAACATTCACATACTCACCAGATTCCCATCTCTTAAAATAAGCGACACGTCCATGGATTTGTGCCGTTATTAAATATTTATCTTTCCAATTCTGGTATGCAAACTTAAGTTCTTTAATTTTATTATTAAACCCTAAAAGGAGGCTAGTCTCTTTTTGCTCTTTTGCATCATTTAATTCAAGTACCTGTCCAGAAGTTAAGTTTATATTTAGTTCAATATTCACCATGTTTGATTGAATAGATTCAATCTCTATCTTTTTTTGTAAAATCAATCGCCGATATCCATTTACATCCTTACTGCTAATTATTTCCTTGGAGAATAAGACCTCATTATTATCGGCGTCCTTCTGTAATATGCTTAAATCTTGCTTTATTAATTCATATTTATTCTCTTCAATTTGCAAAAGCTTTTTATCGTTTGTAAGATCTATAATTTCTTTTTTTATTTTCATAGCATAGATATCTGTTTTACGATATTGCTTTATTTCATTAAATATTATTAACAAGTCATTATGCAATTGTTGTAACTCACCTAGCATTTTAAAGTTCGGTATCTCTGTTTTTATAATTTTATTTAATGATTCAAATTGCCCCGCTTCAATCCATTTACTCAATTCTTTCAATTGATCCAGATTCGAATTGTTATCAATAACAACCAATATCGAGTTTTTTTCAACCGTATCCCCATCTTTAGAAAAAATTTCTTTGATGTAGCCATTAGTTCGGGCAAATAAAGGTATTGGAGGAGACAATGTTGTTAGTTCAACTTTTGCCATGTTAATATCAGGGAATGCTATTAAATTCGATACAAATAACAGGATTACTAGAAACGACAATATTGAAGCAATCCCCCATTTAATCAGCCATGAAGGATCTTTCTCTATAATATCATTCACATTACTACTCCTCATTATGTACTATGATTTTATTTTGTAATAATTCAAGTAGATTTGTATTAGCAAAGGACAAATATAATTTCTGATCTGCAGTGAGCAGAACAGAGCTATATAATACATTCATTGCAGTAGCCAAAAACATCCAGCGCTTTTTCTCAAGATCAGATAAATTATAATCGATTTGATTTAATTTAAACTGAGGAACAAAATGTTCAAGAAAAAAATCTTGATCCATTTTATGATAAAAAGAACTCAATAATGAAACACCTTCACTTAAGTAGTCTTCCAAATTCTCATTTTTTGTTGTGCCCCAATCGTCATAAACAACTGAAAAGTTGTCAATTAAACTTGCTTTTTGATTATCAAAAATAAGCTGATAATGATTAAGTTTAGCTGTCCTTTTTTGTTCAAGTATATTAAAGCTGCCTTTTTTATCAGCATCGATAACAAATGGTATCCATCTCTTCAATAGATATTTATTAAAATCGATATATCTTTCAACTGAAAATCCAAGTTTTGAACCTAAACTAAGATGAAAATGTGTTAAATAAGTCATGATTTTATTTTCTTTATGACCACCAATCCACTCATGAAACTTATTAAAATACACAAGAACAGGCTTCATCAATTCATATACTTGTTGGTGCTCAAATAAAGATTCTGGTTCAAATTGATAGTTTAAAGATGAAATAATACTATTGGCAACAAGTACTTCTTTCTGATCAATAATAAATGCATTAATAATAGGGGTAATGATATGATTTAAAATTTCATTCTCTCCTTTTATAAATATGAGATAGTTACTTTCATCCAGAATGCTGCTATCATTATAAACGTAAAACATGGTAATGGATGATTCAAATAATTCGAGTTTGTCATTTAATTTCTTTATATAGTTTTCATATACAACGTTAATACTTGATCTAGAATTAACTGAAATAGTTAACAAATTATTTGTAATTACAAAAGAATAATATCTTGAGCTAAACTGTTTGGGTTTCTCTCCAAAACTTAAAAGATTCTTTTTTGACAGATGTAGAAAATCAGATTTATTTTTTTCAGCTACCAGCTTTGTAAAGCTTTCTGTAATACTTTCTGTAAAATTGCTATCAAATTTATTTAAATACCGATATTTCCATTTTCCAGCACTTGACCAATAAGTATGTAAAGTTGAGTTCAAGTAAATTAAGGAGTTAAACAAATCCATCGCAATAAACAAGCTTTCATGCCATTCTCGTTCAGCTTCCAAATCATTGTATAATCCATGAGCTCTAAATAAAGCATTTTTTTTATTATGAATATCAATCTGCTTTGGTCCTGAATTCTCAAGTGATATTGCATACTTCTGTAATTGAGCTAGTATTTCAATATAGTCCCTTATAATCATACCTTTACTTAGCATACCTATATAACAAATCATTCCGTTATTATATTCTTGGTTTAAGATATCTCCAACTAATATAGATGGCAGGACAATACAATCAAATTCATAACCCTCATAATGTATAGATTCAAAATAGTCCCTAGAAATGTTATCATCCAGAATTAATATATCTATATCAGAATTTTCATTCATATCTGACACACTAGCACTTCCTGTTATCATTGCAGCTTTGCATGATGGAATGTATTTTTCAATAAAGCTCAGGCATATTTCTTTTACTTCTTGTTGCATATTTAATGAGATTAAAACAATTTACATAGTTTATTTGAAATTGCAAAGATAAATTGCAGTTTTTACTGCAAAAAAAATATATAAGTCATATCAAAGCTAACATAACACTAGATTTACTTGCCAAACGTTCATGTCGGCATCATTCTGATTAATGTAATCTGGCATAATCTTTTAAATAATGGTTTAAAAATTTGATTGATAAAATGAAAAAATATGTATATGATTGAAATTTTGTGATTTGTTTTTAATTGTGTTATTTTTATTCTAAGGAGGCAAACTTTTATTCTTTAGCTGCAAACATTTATTCCAAGGTTACAAATATTTATTCTAAAGCAAGAATATTTTATTCCAAAGTCTAAAATATTTTTGCTTTGGGAAGATTTATTTTTTCCAACAGATATTTACTTCATTGTAAATACACCCACAAGCGTTATGCTACCATAACTAATAGTAATCGTATAGTCTCCGACTTCCAACTCATTGACAGGTATGTACAATTCATTGTTTAAATTCGTGTCTATTGATTCTTGCTGTACGGTAGTACCATTACTGTCGGTTACAGTAATAGTTGCGATACCCACGGAGTTTGTGAAATTGAGGTATAGTTCTGTCGTAGATAAATCGACTTCTAACGGAATAAGCATAGGAGCACGTTGTCGTGTGGTACTTGTTGATGGGACGTTTTTTTCAATGGGAATGTTTATAGCATTTGTAACCGTAAATGCGGATAAAAATAATAGCACAATAAATGAAACAGGCTTTCTCATAATGATAATGTTTGAATTTAATAATTGATTTTTTTTATTAATTTTGTACTCAAAGTTAATCAGGGGACTTCGGATTGGCAAAAAATACATCGGTACAACAAGGCTTTTTGTTAAACTGTAATTAGTTGAAGATAAGATATATAACCAATTTTTTAAATATATTTACGGTACAGGCAACTATCTATTAAAGAAAATGGCTATTTTTAACTAACCAAGATGAGAAGAATCAAGAAAAAACACATATTACTTTTGAGCATTTTTTGTTTGCTACTTACGGCATGCGGTTCAAGCTATACCGACAATGTCATTATACTAAAAGCAGAAAGTTTGCTGAATGAACATCCCGACAGTGCATATAAACTTTTATCGAGCATTAACAAGCCCGAACAATTGTCTAAATCCGATTATGCCGCATGGTGTTTGCTCTATACACATGCACAGTATAAATTATTCATGAATATAAAATCGGATAGCTTGATTAACGTAGCCGTTAATTATTATGCCAATAGCCATCTAAAAAAATACAGTGGAACTTCTTACTATGTGTTGGGCTGCATTTCGGACTTATTACAGCAAGAAAAAAAAGCAATGTTAGCCTACAAAAAAGCAGCTTTAGCACTTGATGGAACAAAAGAATATAATACATTAGGTCTGGTAACAGTTAATATGGGGTATATTTATGAGCTAAATAAAAATTATCATCAAGCAAATATTTGCATCAGAAAGTCTCTTTATTTCTTCAAACTATCAGGGAATAAAAAATGTCAGGCTTCATCGTATTTGGCATTATCCAATATGTCTTTACAATTAGATTATCCGTTTGAAAGTACACTGTTATATTCAAACAAAGCATTGAAATTAGCTACGGACGTAAATGATACTATGTTGTATTACAATATCATATCACGGCAAGGCGAATTACTAAATAAGAAAAATCCGAGACAGGCAATAAAATATTTACTGATTGGATTCAATTATTGTCCTGAACTTAAAATCCGTAATGCCTCGTTTCTTGCATACATTTATTCAATACTCAATATGCCTGATTCAGCATCTTTTTATTTGAAAATAGCAAATAAAGAAAAGGGAGATAGTGAACTCGAACTACTGAAAAATTTGACAGGGGCAGGAGTTTTTGAAAGTCGTAAAGATTTCAGACAAGCATATCATTTGATTGAAAATGCATACTTAAATCAAGATACTGTTTTTCGGAATAAGCTTCAAAGTCAGTCATATAAGATTGATAAGCAATTTGACTTGTCGGAAAAGGATAAGGAAAATGCAGAATTAAAAATAGCTAACCGGACTAAAATTATTTGTATTACTGTGTTGATAATACTTATATTGATAATTTTACTTCTATTCCAACGTAGAAATATCCTAAATAAGGAGAAACAGGCAGTGCTTGAAATAAAGCAACAAAAATTGGAGTTTGAATTAAGAGAGAAAGAATTGGAAAACAGCATGAAACATGAACTGTTATTGTCCAAACTTCAGCAGAGAATTGAAATGACACTCCGTTTTAATAAAATACAACAAGGTGTTTTTAATCCCAAAAAGCAAGACGAGTTTATTGAGACAATGACAAATCAGGTGATATTAGCAAAAAATGATTGGCAGTATTATGTTGACGAGACAAACAGCTTGTTCAACAACAAAATAACCGATTTGAAGAATGAATATACTGAACTGACTCCATCCGACATAATAGTTATTGTGCTAATCAGTCTTGGTATTGATATTTCAAAATCTTGCGTTTTGTTGAATTCGAGTAAAGAGACCATGTATGGACGAAGAAAAAGAATCAAAAAGCACTTGGGGTTGGATAATGAAATTGATTTGGAAGAATGGATAAAGCAGAATATTATTTGATTCTCCCACGTTATAATAAACGAGACAAGTACAAAAAAGAGGTACGCTTTTTTGTACTTGTCTCGTTTTCTTTTCTTTTCTTCAAGATGCTTGTTGAGTTGGTTTATCTATTTTTCATGAGCCAACTTTGTCAGTCGAGTTTCGGTCTTCTTTTTTTTTGCATGTTTGGTAACGATCGAGGCTATGAGCATTTGGCTGTTTGCGGGAGCATTCGCTGTCGAGACAGCGACAAAATGAATGCGGGAGCAAAATGCTAAATGCAGGTCGACCGTCGACCGTCAACCGCCAAGTGCCTATAGGCGTATTAGGTGGTCGTTTATTGTATTTTTATCAAGACTTTTCCAGTCGTTATTACTATCCAAATTGCAGGTATCAGCCAAATAATTCCGTTTATAATCATTAATTTTGAGTCCGTCAACGAGTTCTTGAACAGTATGAGAAATCCAAAATTAATCGAAATGTGAAAAAGTACCGAAATTATTAAGTTGTATTTCGTGTCTCGGAGCAGCCAGGCTACGATAATCGAAGCTGAAATTGTAAAGAGCAGAAATCCTATCATAAAAAGTGCTCCGTTCTTATAATGTCCAATATGCCATAATCCCCAAATTGTTCCAACGATAATTGAAGCTAATAACGCAGGATTTTTCTTTTCAAGTGTCAGTTGTAAAAAGCTTCTCCAACCAATTTCTTCTCCTAATGAGCCGATTAAAATGCCCACAAACATTAGTGGAATTATATTCCATAAGTCGTCTGTAAGTTTCACTCCTAATCCAAATTGTTTTCCTGCAAAAAAAGTTACGGTAAATAGTAAAAATGGAATTCCAAGAGCTAAAAATGATTTTGCTATGATAAGTATATTTAAGTCGAGATTTATCGAAAATCTTAAGTTGCTAAATGCTAATATCATTATTAATGCCCCAATAGTCGGAGCTAATTGAGGAAGTACAATTTTTTCAAAGTTCAGGTTTATCTTCTGTTGAAATACAGCAAGCAATCCGGTGAATACTACTGTTATAAACAAATATAAAATTATCTTCCAAATCATATTATTTCTGTTATTATTTTTATTTAAATACCACCTAATGACTGAGACTAAGGGTGCTCATAGAGGTCTTAGATGCATTATTCTAATCTATTTCGTTGTTCTTTCTGTTTGTAGCATCCATTGAAGCTTGTTTAATTAATTCAAAGTCGGATTTTCTATTTATTAGAATTTCTATGTCTACTTCATTCATCATATTTTTTTTCTACTATGGGCATAACGACAATAGCGTGTATTTCCGGGTCGGAGTTAATTCTCGTCTTTATTTTCTATCAATTCAATCAGTCTTTCTTTACTTGGCAGAACTGTCTGATATTTACTTGCAAAGATTTGTTCGTTGTTTTCAGGAAGAGTATACTGAACTACAGCTTCACTTTTGTCTTGACACAGAATTAATCCAACGGTTTTGTTTTCATCTGCAAGACGCATTTCTCTGTCATAGTAATTTACATACATTTGCATCTGCCCAATATCTTGGTGTTTCAGTTCTCCAATTTTTAAGTCAATAAGCACAAATGATTTTAATATTCTGTTATAAAAAACTAAGTCAATATGAAAATTCTTTTCATCGATGGTTATTCTTTTCTGTCGGGCCACAAATGTAAAACCTGTACCAAGTTCCAATAAAAAATGTTCCAGTTTGTCAATTAATTTTTGCTCCAAATCACTTTCGGAATAATCTAATTTTTCGGGTAACCCTATAAATTCAAGGATATAAGGATCTTTAATTGCATCTTGCGGTTTTTCAATCACAAGTCCCTGCTCTGATAATTTCAAAATACCTTCTTTGTCTCTGCTTATGGCTAATCTTGTGTATAATGCACTATCATATTGTCTTTGTAATTCTCTGAGACTCCAATTATTTTTTGCGCATTCAATTTCATAAAATTTTCGTTCAGACACGTCCTCAATACGCATAAGTTTTAAATAATGAGACCAACTTAGTCTAAAGTCATTTAAAGATTGAATATCTATTATGTCAGATTTAGCAGACAGTGTCTGCTGTTTTCCGTAAATGCTATAAAAGTTCTTCATTTGCTGCAAGTTAGTGACCGAAAAGCCCAACCCGAATTCTTTTGTTAGTTTGTTTGATAATTCTATCAAGATTTGTTTTCCGTATTCAGCACGTTCACTTCCATTTTGTTCCTCTACAACAATCAACCTTCCGATTTCAAAATAGGTTTCCACCATAGTTGCATTTACGGTTTTGACAACTTTGTTTCTAGCAAATTTTAAAATTTCCGAGATTCTGGAATAAAAATCGTTGTTGTATTTGTTTGTTTTTGACATAATATCTTTTGTTTTTCGCAAAGATAATTCATTTTTTAGACAATGCTGCCATGCTTTTAGTTCAACAAATCTCATTTGAGATAAACTCCACTGGAACATTTTTTTCTAATTTCAAGAATTTGCGAATAAAAGATTCTCAATTCGATTAAATTCTATGCTGAAAAGTGGTAAAACCATTTCCTGGCATAAGATTTGAAAATTACACTCATTTTCGAGAATTATTCTTCTAAAGCACCAACTTCGGCGGTGCTTTTTCGCCCTGAAAGGGCAAGTCATTTTGAGCTGCTGAAAGAATTTCAAGCAGCTCAAAATACAACTTGCCATTTGCTAAGTGCAAATACGATTAGCTTTATTGATTGCATGTAAATTTAGCGAATTGAGCTTATAAATGAGACTGAAAAATTAGTCTCGGCTTTCAACTTATGTGAAAGCTGTATGTAGGACAAACGGAGACAGACTGTGCCAGACTAAGACAGTTTGAAAAAGGGACTGATTTAATGTTTTTATTTGCATTAAATATTGATTAAGAACTTTCTTGTCAACAAAAACTCATGATAGATTAAATGCTAATTTTAATTGTTTCAAGATTAGTTTCAAGAAGTATTATAATCTCGAAAAATTTTAATCTTACATACAAGTCAACATAAACTTTTGAGGAGGTGACAATCAATCAATCAATCAATCAATCAATCTTTGTTGAAATTACATATTGACTTACAGAAATAAAACAACTCATATTTAAATACATATAAAAACGACACATCATTTATTAAAAACAATTATGGCAAAACAAACGAATGTCCCAAAAGTGGATGAAGATTTTATGAGAGAAGTAATTTCTCAGGGTTTCCCTATGAAACGAGATGCTACTATCGAAAATGAGCGAACAATTATCATCGAAGAAAATGAGTCGGCAATTGAGAGTCTCGATGTCATTGAAGCTCCAAATCAAGAGCAAGACGAGGAAGTGGACTACTGTGAGACCTACTTCGAGAAAGTGGATCTAACCTATCGACAAAGCCTCTGCATCACTAAAGAAACTCACTCGACCCTTTTGACTATTGTCAACATGATAGGTGGACGTAAAGCTAACCTTAGCAGCTATGCGGAAAACATCATCATACAGCATCTTGAAAGTCACAAAGAAGAAATCAATGAACTGTACAAAAATGAATTCAAAAAGCCGATATTGTAGTAAGAAGCATATTGTGGATAAAAAATCTCAATTGATCCCGGTAACGAAAAACTATGTCATGCTAGGTACAGATTGAAAAAACGTTTAAAAATCCATTATATTTAGTCAATCCAACGAGAAGTTAATTTTTCGTTGGATTTCAAATATTATGGACAAAAGAGTAGACACTTCTTTTTCCCCACACGAAGTGTAGACATTTATTTATTGCACGAAGTGCTAAACAACTAGAACTTCTTTTAGCGGATAAATTATTTTATTCATGCGGTAGCAAATAATTTAAACGCTGAATGTAGTTCATCACCCGTCCCTATTCAAAAATAGTTTGTCTGTTTTTTCTTTGTTTAAAGAAATGCGGTTTCTAAAAAACAGGCATATTGTTTTGGGGCATTTGTTTCAAGTTCAACTTAAAACTTAAATTGTGAATTACTTTAAATGTTGGAAAGCAGGAAATAAGTTTTCCAATAGCCGAACCATAAAAAGTGAATAAGAATCTTTTCCGAAAACTTATTCTTACTTTTCAACATTATCAGACTCTATCACAACGCCTTTTTTTTGAGTGGATACCGGGACTCGAAGTGTCAGGCGAGAAAAAAACGTGTTGTGTCCTCTGTCCCTACTGGGAAAACCTATTATGACTTTTATGCTACCACCAAAAAATAAACACTCTTTAAAGTCATAAGTGGTTTGCGGGGCATTAATCTCGGGTTGCCTGAACGGCCGGAAACTCATCCTTTACTTAAAAATCATGTTTTAACAGCAGTGGATTTTACCGAATATTCCGCACCAAACTTTATACTACGATTAATTGAGAATCCGAAATAAGTTATTTCAAAACTTCATCGACCAACTAAACGAAGGCATCATGGAGAAGATGGATATGGACATTAAAACCGGTTTATAGACTCCATCCGGTTGCAACTCATTTTTGACATAATACATATATGGATTGGCTCGGTTATATACATTGTAGATACCAACCGAATAAGATGCCTCATACCGGTGGAAAGCCTTGTAACATTGTGTTAATGCAAAGTCTAGTTTATGAAATGGTTTTGTCCGATAGTTGTTTCGTTCAGTTTCAATGATATTGTATCTCAAATAAGAAAAATCCGGTTTCCCTGTTTCAGGATTTGTCTTAGGGTAGGTAATTATATTTGTGGGAACTGTAATGGGTCTGCCCGAACGATACTGCCACGTGGCCGAAAGGGTTAATGTAGACGAAAGCTTTCGTTCCAATGTAAGAGAAACCGAATGATGAATATCGGTAGAAGCAGCAAAAGGCCGTCCTGAATTCAAATCGGCAAATTGATTTTCGGCATTCATCCGGGTATAATCGACAGAAAGCGACCAAAACTGTTGCGTGTAATCCGCTGAAATATCTATTCCGTAAGCGTTTCCTTTCCCCTGTGTAATGAAATCATTGGTTCGTTGGTTAATATCCATACCCAAAAACCAGACACTCATGGCATCATATCCATCCATGAATTCCACCATGTTTTGCATGGATTTATACCAGGCATCAGCCTTTATCGAAAACCTATTTTTGTTCCATACAAAATCTTTTGCTGCACCAAGTGAATAATTCCACGAACTTTCGGGAAGAATTGTTGCTCCCGAAGGCATGAATACTTCAAACGAAAAGCCTAACCCCGGATTAGCTACCCGATGCACGGGTTGAGTCATGCGACTGACAGAGGCACTCACCGAAAAATTATTTGCAAGAATCCCATGATAGTTTATTCTTGGTTCGAGGTTTGTATAAACCTTATCCGCATTGCCAATGGTGCTCAGCCTCATTCCTGTAGTTAACAGATGTTTGTCGGCAAGTTGATATTCTGTTTCAGCAAACAGGACACCTTCTGATTGATGAATCAATGTTGAGGTTTGAATGGAGGTACTGACAGAATCAGTTCGATTGATTTGAACGGGCGAAAACCCATACATTTTAAAAGAACCACCACTTGTCAACTTCAATTTGTCAGAGATTTTACGACTGTATTTATCAACCAGTCCAGCTGAGTTGATTCCTGTAATCATTTGATTTATTTGATTCATAGTAGTCTTTAACCCTTTATACGACAATCCCATATTAAATTCATACCGGTCGGTATACATTAATAACTGGTTTTCAGCTTTCCCCGAAAGAGTCTTGTACCAGTTTAATCCAAGGCTCATTTGACTGTTATCAATCCATGAAGCATTCAGGATGTCCTCTTCAGTTGTTGCCACATCCATTCCATCAGTGTTGTTGAACCAAGTCAGTTTCAATTTGTCGGAATCCGTTACTTTCCAGACTAGGTTTGCATTGATATCCTTGAAATGAAACGAAATATCGGAAGCATTTTCGCCACCGACGAGTGAAGTGAGATTTATCAGACTATAATTGGATAAACGACCGGCAACAGACAATGCCATCTTATCTTTTATTATCGGAATGTTGAGTGCGACTTTGCTGGTAAGCAGACTTATATCCACTTCGCCCGAGAATTTAGTCAAATTGGCATCGTTGGTAAATACATTGATAACCGAAGATATTTTACCACCGTACTCTGTCGGAAAGGCTGATTTATAGAGCGTGGCAGATCGAACGATAAGTTGATTGTAGGCCGATACCAAGCCGAAAAAATGCTCCGTGGAATAAAGAGGAATTCCATCCAACAGGTATAGGTTTTGACCATGGATGCCACCCCTCACTTGCATATCTGCAGCTCCCTCACTGCTTGATGTTACTCCGGCAGTTAATGCAAAGGACTTTAAAATATCGCGTTCACCAATAAGTGCGGGCAATATAGAGAGTGCGTGATGATCTGTCTGCTCCAGCCAGGTTGCCTGTTCAGAGACCATTTTTGGTGCAATAACTTCTACTTCCTGAATGTATTGTGAATTAAAAGGAGAATGAAGCTCGATCAACATGATGGTGTCCGACTTCAAGTTAAACTTAATTTCTTTCTTTTCGAACGGATAATAATTAATGACAAAAGAATAATCTCCGGCAGGCAATTGAAATAAATAATCACCATCTCTGCCGGCATCTATTGTTTTATTGACCGGCAATATGGTGATGGGGATTTTCTTTAAGCCGGCTTTTGTACGATCGTTTATAATCTTTCCCTGTACTTTAAAGCGCTTCATGTAAGCCTGACTGTAAGCTGACAAACAGCAACAGCAAGAGATCAACACAATAAAACTCATCAAAAATATTTTATTAAAAAACTGTTTCATGATATTATTGTGTCAGTTGGATAACTTCAATAAGCTTACTGTCGGAACTAAAACTGCCGAAAAGACCTAATCCGTTTTCAATATTTGAAAAATCGGGAAGTACACCGCCAAAAGCACTTGTTATCACCGACAATAAATCACTGTCTAAGCTTTGATTGTAATTTATCATTTCCGATAATCGAAACTTTTTCAGATGAGGATCAGTTGTTATCAGGTTTATATTCGTTGGAGAGTAATTAAGAGGATAGAGAAAGTTCTGTTGATAATAATCAATGCCATTTAAAGTTGACCCGTTACCAAGTTCCTGCGAAAAGGCACTCAGATAACATCCATAAGCATTGTTTTTTGGAAGGTTGAACTTTACACTCAGAAAACCATCTTTTGCATGATAATACTTACCATCAATGACAATTGACGAATAATTGTTATCAGTTCCATCATCCGGAGGGAAAGTACAACTGGCATCAATCAGGGTAGCACCGTCAATAGGTACTGTTGTTTGAGCATGAAGGGTTATATCCTTTAATTCTATTCGCAGGGAATAAGTATTTCCTTTTACAACACGGATTAAATTATCTTTATCTATATATCTTGAAGTATCACTTGATTGAAGGGTAAGCTCTGTCCATACGCTATCCCGACCACACATAAATATCCTTGCTTCAGGGTATGGGATTTTATTTGTAGTATCTTTTTTAAAGTAGCTTTTGCCTAAATACAGTACGACAGGATGATCGGGCGAAATGACAGAAAGTATCACCGGCATGGGATCTGTACTCCAGGGAGAGAGTTCAACTTCATTGCGAATGCAGCTACTCATACTGCAGATCATAAGAAACAACAGGAAATGTTTTATAAATCTTTTCATTGTATCGAACAGGTTATGCAATACTGATATAAGGATACTTAAAACTTCAACGACCACGTGAACGAAGGCAATATCGGGAATAGTGAAATTGTTTTCAACACGGGCTTGTAGCTTCCATCTGCTTTATATTCAGTGCTAATAAAATATACAAAAGGATTAGTCTGGTTATAAGCGTTGTAAACTCCCAGGGAAATGGAGGCATCATATCGTTTGAATGCTTTGTAATTGTGAGTAAACGAAAAGTCTAATTTATGAAACGCTTTTGTACGGTAATTATTTCGTTCTGTTTCTGCGGCCTGAAAACTTTGATTGGAATTATCAATTTCACCGGTTATTGGATTTACTATTGGAATGAAAAAAATACGAGTCGGTACTGTTATAGGTCTACCCGACCTATACTGCCATGTTGCCGAAAGAATCCAGGTCGGTGAAAGTTTAATTTCACCGGTCAATGAAATCGAATGACGCATGTCAGTTGATGCAGCAAAGGGCCGCCCATAATTCAAATCAGCAAATTGATTCACCGCCTGCATCAAAGTATAATCAGCGGTTAGCGACCAGTTATTCTTCGAAAACTCTGCCGTGAAATCTATTCCATAAGCTTTACCGTTTCCTTGGGTTACAATGCTGTTTGCTCCTTCTGTTACACCGGTTTTATAGAGCATGCTGGTCAGTGCATCATATCCATCCTTAAATTCAACTATATTTTGCATCGATTTATACCAGGCATCTGCTTTTACTGAAAACCGGCTTTTAGCAAAAGTATAATCTTTTGCAACTCCAAGTGAGTAGTTCCACGAAGTTTCAGGAGTTAATCCTACACTCGAAGGTAAAAACATTTCAAAGGGAATGCCTAAACCCGGATTGGCTAACCTGTGCACTGGTTGCGTCATGCGGCTGATGGAGGCACTGATTGAAAATTGATTGGTAAAAATACCATGATAGCCTATTCTCGGTTCCAAATACGTGAATGTTTTTTCAGAATTACCCATAGTACTTACCCTCAATCCTGTTGTCAGTTGCTGTTTGTCGGCAAACTGATATTCCGTTTCAGCAAAAACAACTCCTTCGGTTTGTTTAATCAGATTAGCGTATTGAATACGGGTTGTGGTAGTATCGGTTTGTTGAACCTGAACAGGTGAAAACCCATACATTTTAAGAGATCCGCCTGCTGTCAGGTTTAACCTGTCAGAAATTTTAAAGGTGTATTTATCAACCAAACCTGCTGAATTGATTCCCGAAAGTATCTGGTTTATCTGTTTAGAATTAGTAGTATTTTCTACATTTGAACCCCCGAAATCAAATCCGTACCGGTCAACATACGCCAGCAAATGATTGTCGGATCGATCAGAAATTGTTCTATACCAGTTTAAACCCAGATTTTGTTGGCTGTTATCAATCCAGGTAGTATTCACCCAACCGATGTCCGATTGAGTAACATCAATACCATCACTGTTACTGAATCCTGTAAGTTTAAGTTTGTCTTTATCCGTAATTTTCCATACCAGATTGGCATTTACATCTGCAAAGTGCAGGGAGAGGTTGGTATCCATTCCATCCCCCTGATAAAGTGACATAAAATTGATTAAACTATAATTGGATATTCGCCCGGAAACAGCCAACGCCAGCTTGTCTTTTACTAACGGGATATTGAGTGCAGCTTTACTCGAAAGCAGATTAATTTCAACAGCTACCGAGGTTTTATTGAGGTTTGCATCCTCTGTAAGCACATTGACAATTGAAGATACTTTACCGCCATACTCGGCAGAGAAACCCGACTTATAAAGTTTTGCACTCTTCACAATGATGGGATTATACGCGGATACCATGCCAAAGAAATGCTGTGTCGAGTATAGTGGAATACCATCCAGCAAATACAGGTTCTGACCATGCTCTCCTCCCCGTACCTGCATATCGGCTGCACCTTCACTGCTGGACGTAACACCGGCAGTCAACCCGAATGCTTTCAATACATCACGTTCGCCTAACATTGGAGGTAGGACTCTAAGTGTATGATTGTCTAATTGTTCAAGGCTGGCAGGTTGCTCTGTGACAGGATGTGATGCAATCACATCTACCTCTTCAATATATTGTGAACCAAACGGTGTATGCAGTTCAATCAACAAAGTAGTATCCGACTGAAGATCCAGGGTAACTTCTTTCTTGTCGAATGGGTAATAATCTATGACAAAAGTTTGATTCCCGGCAGGCATATTAAATAAAAATGCTCCCTTGCTATCTGCTTCAATAGTACGATTGTAGGGAAGTACAATAAAAGGTATTTTTTTTATGCCCTTTTTTGTTCGTCCGTCACTAATTTTACCCGTTATCCTGTAACGCTTTTCGATTGTTTGTGCGTCAATAGCGATGTTGCTGAAACCGAAAAGCACTATGCTGATCCACAGCTTTGTTTTTATGGATAGTGTCATAGTTTATTCCGGCAGCATGATGGCTTCTACTGTTTTATTGTTGGTAACAAAACTTCCGAAAAGACCTACACCGTTTTGTATATTGGAAAATGCAGGTCGCACTCCTCCATAATGACCCATAATCAATGAGGGTAAATCTTCACTTTGCATAAATTGGATATTTTCAGCCACCCTGAACTTTTTTAAGAAAGGGTCTACTGTTATCAGGCTTAGAACAAAAGTTGCAGAATCATACGGGCAATAGAAATATGAATTCTGATAACTTTCGCTATTTAAGTAGGAGGAGTTTTCTATTAGTTTCGAAAAAGCTCCCAGGTAACACCCATACTCTTTATTGTCGGGCAAGGTATACTTTACGTTGATGACTCCTAATTTTGCAGGAATCATTTCGCCGTTGTCATAAATTCCTGCATTTGAACTACTGGTAAAAGGGAAAAAACTTTCTGCCTGAGTAATTATACCCATTTCGGTTGGTACAGTTGTTTGGGCATGGAGTGTTTCATCTTTTAATTCTACAAGCAAAGAATAGGTTTTACCTTTTGTCACCGAAAGTAAATTAAGAGTATCTACAAATATCGATTTATTTCCTTCTCGTTTTACCAATTCTACCCATGCACTGTCAGGTCCACAAACATAGACTTTTGCTTCGGGGTACGGAATTGTTTTAGCTGTATCGCTCTCATTAAATGATTTACCAATATAAACCTGTACCGGATGACCGGGTGTGATGATTGAAAAAACGACCGGTATCGGATTTGTATTCCAGGGTGCATCCACTGTTTCAATGCATCCTGAAAACAGCAGAATTGCCATCAATACGAACAATTGCTTTATACTATATTTCATATTGCTTTATTTGAATGTATAAGCAGCTTTAAGTTTGAACTGAAGATTTAAATCTGGAGATAAAAATGAAATGCCGGTATTCGGATATTTATAAATAACTGAATAAAGTCCCAGACCAATGCTTCCTTCCAGATACACCCTTTCGGATATGGCTTTTCGATACCCCACCGTAGGTATAAAGCTTACATTTACATTAAAATTAGCAGGTCTCCATTTCGGATTAAGGATAGGATCTGGTGTTTGCAACAAAGTAGTTTTTAATGAAAGGGGAAAAGACAAAAAGAACCCCGAATTCAATTGTGCCTTTCCTGATTGAAACCTTTTTTTATAACCCCAATACCAACGAGGCTCAATTCCTGCCCCCAATGCCAGTGTGTATATGTTTTTGTAGTTAGGAGTTGCGATATAATAGTTTAAAGAATCATTTATAAGTTCTAATATTCTACTTTTGCCAAATACATTATACAAACCAATGGTTGAGTTCAACGTCCATTGTGAAGAAATTCGCTTTTCATTAAAATAACCGATATAAATTGCTTTGTTTGTTAAACTTTGAGTATTTGTAAAGTTTACTTCCACACCTTGCAGTGATTCTACTTTAATGTCTTTAACGGGTGTATTGTTGAAAAAGATTTCCTTTTGGGAATAAGCATTTAAAAAGAAAATCATCAGAAATGTTATTGTAAATAAAGATTGTTTCATTCTTTGTTTTAGTTAAATATCACAAGTTTTTAAGCGCAAATAAGGGACGGGTAAAATTAATTTCAAAAATCGTCGGATGTTTCAGGAAAAAAATGCACAAGATTACATTTTTATTTTATCATCAAAATAATTTACTTGTAGTTTATTTCCGACAAAATCTACTATGTAATATTGATAGGTGTTAGGCATTTTGTTCGTCTATTTTGTTTTAATTATTTCCTTGTTTTTAGAATTACTGTGAAGTGTTTTCGCTATAAGGTTTGAAAACTCAAAATTACTTTATATTCTTTTCTAAAAAATCATTAAGTTCATTTGGTTCCAGATTCTTAGCAATTATTTTTCCTTCCTGATTGATTAAAAAATTACTTGGAAAGGAGTTAATATTTAAATTATTGCATTCAAATCCTTTCATGTCAATAAATTGTTTCCAGGGTAATGTATGTTTATCGATTACATTTTTCCACTTTTCTATTGTTTCGTTACTTTCATTTGCAATTCCGACAATATTAAATCCCCTTTTTTTATAAAGAGAATAAATTCTTTTTAAATCTTCAAATTGTCCAATACATGGTCCGCAGGAACTGTACCAGAAATCTATGAGTATATATTGACCCAACGTTGATTTAGCAACAAAGTCAATCTGTTTATCCATGTCTTTAACTCTTAATGTAGGAAAATCAGAACCTATATCAAGAGAATTTGCCTTAAGAAGGTAATTACCCAGTTCTTTGCCCGTAAAGGAAGATTTAATCTTTTTGGACAAGCAATTATAAATCGAATCAGAATTCTTTATGTGATTTTTATCGGAAAATTTATCTATTAATTTCCACAGAACAATATAAGAGTTTGGATGACTTTTTGCGTAAATTAGTAATGGTGTTTCATCATTTCCGTATTTGTCTGCAAAATAATTATATTTCATAAGCTCGTTCATCGAATGATTATTCAATACCGGTAATTGTCGGGTATTTATATCACATTGCAAATTCTGTTCTAGAGGATCAATATAAAATATATCTGAAACATATTTTAATTCTTTAGACTGTTTAACTCCCAACCTAAAGGCATATGGGTGTTGGATAGATCCCTTAAAAACAAATTTTCCATGTATTATTTTTGTAGTGGGATTTATTAATTTTATTGGATAATATCTTTCATTCCCTACATATATTAAACAAACTGTGCCGGAATCAAGATTAATTGTTCCATTTAGCTTGAATTGCAGCGCATTATTTGTTGAGAAAACAGCACTTAAAGTAATAGTTAATAAGACTAAAACAGTTCCAATTCTTTTCATAATAATATGGTTTGTATAAAAGGATGAATTGTTGTTTTTATTTTCTACGCTTACGACTTATGACAGAGACTTTGGGAAGTAAGCAGTACCTATTCTCGTCATGTCCCTTTTGCAGGAGCGTTCGCTGCACTTCATCTGACTGACAAAGTAAATGCGGTAGCAAAACCCACAAAACGCATAACGAATCCAGCTAATGCGAGGTTAGCCAGCCATTGATCCTATTCGTATTCCGGACGGTTATTTTGTAAGAGCATATTTTAGTCCAACTGTGAGAATAATTCCATTATGCCTGATTTTACTGTCGGCAAAGTATTCAGAATTTGTAATGGTCGTAAAGCTTTGTTGATAGCCAATCGAAGAATATAACCAATATCCGTTCTTAAATTTATAACCTCCACCAATTTCAACAAGTCCTGCCAGGTCGAATTTCGTAACATAATTTGTCAAGTCAACAACTTCATAACCAACAACCTTACCATTTGTGTCAATTTTATCTGAGACCATTTTTGCATTGACAAGTAAAGACGGTATAAGCCCGATATTAGCGAAGCTATAAAATGTATTGCCTATATTATAGCCGGTCTTAATGGGAATTGATAAATAATCATAGTCGTTTTTATATTTTGCATTTACTCCTGTTGGATTTCCGGCATTATCTAAAACAGGAAAATTATTAGTAACTCCACGTTGATCATAAATAAGGTCTGCACCCAATGAAAAGTGCGTTTTAAATAAATACTCATAGGTTAGCCCACCGGAAAGTCCTGTCCTGAAATCGGATCCAATGAAAACATTACCCGGAGAGATATTTGTCCAGTTTGTACTCCCTTTAATCCCAATTAAATGATTTTGTCCTACAACATTTAAAGTTGTCAAAGTTAGAATGATAAACATTGTTTTTTTCATTTTTTTTTAATTTAATGTTTTATCGTTATGGTATTATTATTTTAGCAGTATAGGTTTTGTTGTTCATATTCATCACCTGAATGATATGAATTCCCTGTTTTATTTCCGTAAGGTCAACTACTTGATGATTGTTGGTATATATTGGCTGACAAAGTACAAGTCTTCCCGTTAAGTCAAGTAGTTTCTCTTTCTCTTCCAGGTTTAACGAAGTGTAAACTGAACTTAAATAAAGCATTTTTTAAACTGACCAGAACCTACAATTACAATTTGTTTCTTTTATCAACACCCTTATCCGGATTTTTCTTCGGGAGGTTGTGCTGCGCTCAAACTATGCTTTCAACGAACTACAAATCTTCAATAAATATCGAACTCTTTTTTGCGCCATTAGCCCATTTCTACTTGTAATAGATTTTCTGAATTTCACAATATGTCACAAATTTAGCAAGTATCTCCGTCCATTGTTTTTGATTAAACTTACAGATAACTTTACTTTCTTTGTCATATACAAGAGTAAATTTAAAGCTAAGATGTTTTAATGTTTTCACCTGAACACCCGAAATGTGGGTTAATACCTTGTCCTCCTCCTTATATTTTTCCGAAAACTCAATTATCTGTTTTAAAAACTTATATATTTCTTTTGCATTTCCTTTGAAGTACTCAACTTCATAGGCTCCATTAATCCAATCATCAAAATAAAGCTGATACCCCCATAATGAAAATGTATCAACTTGATTAATATTCGTGCTTTCAAGAACTTTCCAATGCGACAGATATGTTTCAGAAACTTTGTCTGTAAATACTGTTTCGAGTTTATAAGTCTGTGAAAATAAGTTTGCAGAGAGAATGCAAACAACTGCAATTAAAAATTCCCTTTTCATTTTATAAGATGTTTAAAATTCTAAAAATTGAATTATTGTTATTCGTTTTAAAATGCTTTTTGTTTCAACTCTTTTGTCAATGCAATGAAAAGATATTGCAACTTACTTGTCTTTTTTTCTTCATTTTCGCATAATGACCGAGGCTATGGCTATTGGCTACTTGAAGAAGCTTTCACTGTTTTTCATCTCTGCATTAAGTGAATGTGGAAGCAAAACCTGTTAAAATATCTGAATAAGAATTTTCAGAATTTGAAAATTTTATGAATTAAGATTTGTATATCTCTCGTTTAAGTTTAATTTTTTTGCACATACTGGTCAGTTCTAGGAAAGATGAATTACGTAATAAGAATAATAAATTTAAATTATTTTTTTTATTAATTTAATCGTTATAAGAAATTAGAGCAGGCTTTGGCATGTCTTGTTCGTCTTAGGTTGTACTCTTTCTTTTAGTATAGCGTTTGATATAGTTTCTTTAGATTTTTTCTGTTTCTGAAACAATATCAATCAGAACATATTTAATTAAGTATGGGTCTGCCTGAGTTGTTTTTTTTACGTTTAGTACATACTCGAAACTTTTTTTGTATTCAAATCCATCTATCATTGTAAGGACCATCCAATTGTCAGTACCGTTTTCTTTTACGTGTAAAGCATCATAAATCTTTAGCGTTTCAACTCCTGCTACTTTTTCATATTCACTCGGATACTTAGGGGTAAACTTAACTGTCTGTGAGGACACAAAAAGTTGAATATTTCTTACACTATCTTTCGTTATTACTTTTATCTTGTTGAGTAACTCTAAAAATACATATTTGACAGACGAAACGTCTTGAGGAGGGTTTTGCATCCATACCTTTTTCACTTTTAGAGTGTATTCATAACCTCTTTCATAGTTGAAATCAAATCCTTCGGTAATAATATCTGTCAACATCTGCTTTTGACTTCCATCGTTATCGGAAAATAGAATTGGTTCTGTCAATACATTACTCAAAACACTTGCTCCATATCCGGTTTCTGGATATAAAGTCATTTCTACAATTTTTTCACGGTCTGCTTCTTCTTTGGTGCAACTTGCAAAAAACACACTTAAAATAATAACTCGTACGAACAAAGTTAGCTTTTTCATTTTCAGTAATTTTTTATTTTGTATACTAATAAAGGAAGTTTGATGAACATTCATCAACTTCATTATTTTTTTACTTTATAATTAGTTTACCATTTTGCATCTTACCGTTATCAAATATAGAGTACAAGTAAAATCCTTTTGGAAGGGTCTCAACTGAAACCGGTGTATTGTTTTTAATTACCTGATTCAAAACTTTTTTCCCCTGTAGATTGTATAATTCAAATGTAAATTGATCTTCGGCATTATCCGATTGTAGCGTAATGAATTTTGAAGCCGGATTTGGATAAATACGAATTGATTCAGCCGATAAAGTTTTCACTTCTGATAGTATGTTGAAAGCCGAATAAAACACGTTCGAAGTTATTGCAATTTTCCAGCCGGTACCATCATAGGTATACATAGTTGCATGTGTTACCATGTTTTTGCATTTGCTACTTTCGAGTAAACCTCCTGATAGTATTTCTTTAATTGAATAATTGTAGTCGTAAAAATATTCATATTTACTTTCCTTCATAAATACATTATTCGTATTGCGCTTATTTGAAATAATTCCTATAGTATTATTTCCCTCGCTATCAAAAGCATAGTCGTTCTGCCTGGATATTTCCCACTGGTTAGTTCCTAAATTCCAATCATATTGTGAATCCTGTGTCAGATTACCGGTAGCATCATAGTTATATATATCTTTGACAGCAGCCTGCCAGGCTCCTCCATTATCGTTATAATTAATATATAAAGTGTTTTTCCCTGCAGTATCATAGGTATATTCTTCTTTAAAGTTTGAATTCCAGTGATCCGAATCCCACAAATAAGCTATTTTCAATGTATTATTTTTATTCTTATCATAACTATATTCGGTTTTCGACTGCATCATCCAGTCACCGGTACCTGAGCTCCTCCAGGAATCAATGGAATTCAACCTGGTTCCATTGGTGGCATAGGTATATTCCGTTTTATTACGTTCCTCCAATTTATTGAGGTATGAATCCCAATAATAAGATGCACGTGACGTCGTATTACCTTCCGTATCATACGTGTATACTTCTTTAGTACTGGTTAACCAGGTGCTTTCCCAATATGTAAGGAGGTCTGAAGTCATTTTACTGTTGTCATTGTAGGTATATTGATGTTTATAATTGGCCTCCCATTGATTAAGAGTCGGCTTCCACGTATAATAAGTGGTTTCTAAATTCGTATTCCCACTGTTATCAAACATAAATTCATATTTATCAACGCCTATCCAGCGACTGTTAGCTACATCCCAATTGTAACTGGCTGATAGTATTAAATTTCCATAAACATCATAGGCATATTCCGACTTAGACGAATTCACCATACTATTCGTAACATTGCTCCACGATTGCCGGACCAAACTATCGAGACGTTGCTTTATTACGGTGACATCCGTTGCTTTTGAAATCCTGTTCCTTTGGGAATGAATGGGTAAAATTTTATCAGGAATCTTATTGATATGAAACAAATCAAAGTTGTTTGCATTATTTACAGGCGCATTCATCACGGGTATCTTTCCTGATTTGGGAAAAACTTTTTCATTCGTATTTTGACCGGTTAAAGTGACTGAAATAAAGATTGCAACAAGAGATACAAAAAATTTCTTCATTTTATTATATTTTTATATTTTTAAAACCTTTAAGAATGGGTTAAAACCCAATCCTATTGATTCAAACTGCCACCAGAATTCTTCTATCTCATTTGATGACCTATGCCTAGACCGATCGATTTATCCTATTTTTTCACTACTTTTATTTTCTGTCCATTAACATCCAACATGTAAATCCCTGTTTGATATTCCGAGAAATCAACTACGTTTTTATTCGTCTGCAAAAGTAACAGTCCTTGTAAATTATAGACTTTCACCCTAAGCACACCTTGTACATTGTCGATTTTAAGCATATCTGTCACTGGATTCGGATATATACTAATTTTATTTTCCGTAGGGATTGTTACATTCGTTGTAGATAATGCTGAATAATGATTTACTTCAAATTTGTTATAATCATTTTCCCATTGCTTACTATTAACATTCAAAATGTATAGTTTATTATCAGTAAGTAGATTTTTGTTTATAAAATCAGGAAACAAAAAGTTTGAGGAATATAAATTGGATACAAACAGGTTGTTTTCGTAAGTGTATTCATTTTTATAGCTTCCTATCCAGGTATAAGTTATGACATCCCAATTCCAGACAGTTTCTAAAGTCCGATTTTCATTACTGTCATAGTTGAATTCTGATTTACTGTCGGCTTTCCAACTATTGACAGAAGTAACCCAGTCAAATGTGTTTACTAGATTAAGGTTATTGTTGTTATCATACGTATATTCTGATTTAGAACTTCCAATCCACTTATCAGACGTTTTGTCCCATAGGTAAAAAACATATTCAATTCTGTTGCTTTGACTGTCGTATTTATATTCGTTTTTAGAACTTCCTGTTAAAAGATTTCCCGTTTCGTCTACAACATAGTTAGCCGTTAATAATAGATTTCCGTTGTCATCATATTCATATTCTGTTTTAGTCTCTCTAATCCATGAATTAGTTGTTTTGTTCCATCTGTTCCAAACAGATAAAGTTACGTATCCTTTATCGTTGTATGTATTTTCAATCAGAACGCCATTAGACCATGAGTTATCTGTTGCAATCCAGTTATAGGTTTTATTTATTGTCACATTACCATTACTATCATAAGAATATTCTGATTTGCTTTCTTCCAACCACTTATTTTCAGTTTTATTCCACTTGTAGGTAGTATTTAAAATCAGGTTATTAGTGCTGTTAAAAGCTTTCTCGAATTTATAAACTGGAATCCACTTTTGGATAGTTATACTCGATTTATACTCAATATCAGAAGTCTGATTCCCATTAATATCATATTTGTATTCGTGTTTGTTATAAAACAACCATTTTTGATTTGTATTATCATTCCATAAACTTAAAATGATTAAAGTCAGGTTACCTTTATTGTCATATACGTATTCGTACTTATTAGAATTTGATTGATACCAGTTTTTCACAATCGTACTATCCAACTTAATTGTATAAGTTTCGGTTTGATTTGTTCTTACTTTTTTCCCTTTACCTGCATTTTGTTGGTTTATCGTTTCTAAATAAAGTTTGGACTGAGATTTATCTGCTAAGTTTTTTTGATGCTTAAAATCGATTTTCTGAGCCATACTACTTGCGGAAAAAATAGATACTATCAGACAGAAAGATAAAAGTTGTTTGTTCATTTCTTTTAGTATTTGAATAGGATTCATTGTGAAAAAGTATGAATCAATAGCGAGTCAGACTATATTTTAAGTAATAAACGTCAATATTTTAAATATATTACTATATAATTTAGTTATGAAGACTAAATTATTATTCCACCTGTATTGTGACTAAATCGTCTTATTATTTTTTCAATTACACTTAACGAAAGATTGTGTGTTAACTGCTGGGCTTTGTTTGATAGGGTCTATTAGAATTTTTCAAAACTAACCGGTACTCTATTCAATGCAGCTTCTTCAGTTTGCATTTTCTTTGTATAAATAGTAATCGCATCAAATGGTTTTAGAAGTGGAATCATCTTTGTGTCAGTTTGTGTCGATTGATTCTGTAAAAATAATTTTGATTCAATTGTTGTAAAATACTGCGAATCTGTCTTTTTGTTTTTGACAGTTGATTTCCTACTAAATTTATAGTTAGATTCAACCATGTAATAACTGTTTCCTGATTTACCGTATTTGAAATGACTTTTTGTAATCCATAGGATGTGTTTTAGTCCCAACTTTGGAGAGAATGTCTTAAAATATAAAGTGGTATTATTTTTGATGTTATATTCTGTCCCTACATTGTGCTCGACCTCAACAATAGCATTGTTTACAGTATCTAATACCATGTAACCTTTAGTTGTTTTATCTTTCTTGTCATGAAAGAAAAGTTGGACTAAATGAGGATTGGAAGTCTCAAAAAGAGAATTTTGCCTAAATTCGTTGTTATTTATGAATTTCTTGTCAAAATAACTAATAAAATCTACATAAAGCATTTTTTTCAAATTTGTAAAGTCGACTTCGGCAGTTTTATCTTTATATTTTATTATGCTGTTTTGAGAATGAATGTAGTATTTTGGATGACTTGATAATTTTGGTACCAGTAAATTACCTTTACTTTTAAAAGCGTAACCGGATGAATCACCCAAAGTATACGATTCGTAATTATACCCAAATTGTTTGTCTGAATTCTGATAATTCTTATTTTTCTGCTTAACCACTTCGGTTAATAATCCCGGTATCCAGGTTGGTTGTATACTGCTCACGAAAACTTCACTTAATAATACTGATGCAGGTGTCAAATAAATTGTATCACCAAGGCTTTCTTTTCGTAATTCAATCTTTTCGTAATTAAGGTGTGAAAAGAAAAGTGTCTGAAAAGGAAAGGCAACTGAAAACTCTCCCTGCTCACCACTCATTGCACCAAATACCTTATCACCAATGCTTGTATAAATACTTACATAAGGAATTGGTCGACGAGATTCTTTGTCAACAACAATACCTTTAGTTTGAGCCGATAACAATTGACACATGATGGTCAGTAGAAAAAATGTTGCAAACACAATTTTCAGTTTCATTGATTTCATAATTATCTTTTTTCGTATATATTATTCAATACTAAACAAAGGTTTTCTATCATTAAATACTGATTTCAACCGCTTTATTAATTTAAAGTTACAACCTACTCACATTTTCAAAACACTTCCCAGCATTTCACATAGAAGTCAGGCTTTGTTAAACTTACTCTTTCTCGTCCAAGGTTGATTCTTTGAGCACAATGTATAGTTATGAGCGAAGCGGAGACTTTGACTGAAAACAGATTTGAACTATCCAGTGCATTCAGACTTGGACGAAACATGGGAAAGCACGTTACTCATAGCATTTTTACTTTTTTATTCTTTATTGTTCACCACCCTGACCACCACCTTTTACATCGTCATTTATGATGGTTCGTTCCACCTTTTTAATTTGGTTCTTTAATTCTCCAAACCGGTAGCTGACAGACAACATAAAGGAACGTGTGATATTGGTCGACACATCATTGAAACGATAGTCGGCTGTTTGAGTAAAACTACTGTATTTTGTTCTTTCTTCAAAAGGATTCTGCGTATAAACAGAGATGTTCAGTTTCTTATCCATAAAGTCACGCGACATGGAAACACCATAATAATAATAAGTTGAACGTTGACCCTGAAGCATGATTCTTGGAGAATAATAACCTCCATTCAGGTTCAATTTAATTTCTGCCGGTAATGTGAATTGAGTGCCAGCTGAGACAGAATAATTAGTTCCTTTATTATTGAGTCCGCTTCCATCATTTGTTGTGATGGAAGAGTATCCCAGATTACTATTCAGGTTTATTCTGATAAATTTATCAGGCTGCCAATTGCCATAAACGGACATACCGAAATTTCGGCTTAACCCGATATTCTTATAGGTGTTATAAACCACAGTATCATTAAGTGATTTGCTTACCCGTTCAATAGAATTATCAGTAAAAGAAGTAAATAAATTGGCATTTACATTCAACTTTGGAGTAATATAACTGTAATTCAATGAGAATGAATTGTCCACTTCAGGCATTAAATCAGGATTTCCCTGATAGATAGAAAACGGATTGGAATTATCCAAAAAAGGATTGAGATACCAAATTCCCGGACGGCTGATGCGCTGGTTATAACTTAATTTGACATTCGAGGATTCATTAAACTTATAAGACATACTAACAGAAGGCACAAGGTTCTGGAAATTTACATGAAAGTTAGTATCTGTCAAAACTATATTGGACCCGGTATATTCAAACCGAAGTCCGGTGCGAACGCTGAACTTCTTCAGTTTTAAAGTGTAGCTTCCGTAAGCACCCAGGATATTTTGCCGTTGATCCAAATCATTTTTCGACTGATTAGGCATTGGCTCCCATATCTGTGTTGAATCTTGTTGAAATAAATAGGTATTAACGCCTGTATTTAATCGTAATATATATTTGGCACCAAATTCCACCACATGTATTTTATTAAAAGGTTCGGTATAATCCACCTGAAATGTATGTTCATCTCCCCGTGCATTGTTTTGAATATGCTGGTTATAGCTCGTATAATTCAATAGTCCCGTCAAATCAGAATAACTATCGGTAGTGTTGGGTGTCCGGCTCAATTTATAGGACAGGGTAAGAAGCTTTTCAGGTTTCTTAAAAGTACGTTGGTAATCGAGTGACAGATCTATTCCACCCCATCCGTTTTCATTTGAAGTTAATTGTTTGAATGCTGAAAGTGTATCTCTGCCTGCATTCAACGCATAAGTACTTCCAACGTCATGCGATAAACCATGTCCGTTATAACCACCAATACTAAAACTCAGCAAATTGAGCGAGTCAAATTCGTAGCTTGCCTCCAGGTTTCCATAATAGAACTGATACGTCGAATTGGAAATCGCATTTTGTGAAATATACTTCGTGGTTTGCGAATTAAAATTTTCCTTATCGCCCGTCCATGTTTGATTCGGATCCGGATTTTTCCTGTAATTCAAATTGGCGGTCAATCCGAATTTTCCTGTTTTAGTGGATAAAAAGAGTCCTCCTCCATAACCATTAACACCGTCTTTTGTACTGGCATTTGCCCGAACCGTTCCTGTAAGACCTTTCAGCGAATGATCCATAACGATATTAATAATGCCACCAACTCCTTCCGCATCGTATTTGGCACCAGGTTCAGTGATCACTTCGATATTTTTTATACTCGATGCCGGCATACTTTTCAATACCTGCGACGGATTGTTGGTGGTCATGCCGGATGGTTTTCCGTTGATATAGATCTTGAAATTGGACATTCCTTTAAGTTGTATTTTATCGTCTCCATCAACAGTTACCAATGGCACTTTCTTTAACATGTCCAACACGGTTAAACTTTCCGATTCGGGATCAGATTTGATATCGTAACTGATTTTATCCAAATCTACTTTTACCAATGGTTTTGTTGCACTTACTGTGACTTCCTTCAACATCGTCCTGGACGTTGACAGTGTTATTTTGCCAAGCTCCATCTTTTTCTGATCTGCCGCTACGGTGATATTCAACAGTTTTTTCTGCATACCCACCGACTCTAAGGTCAGCAAGTAATTGCCGGACTTGCTGATCGTCATTTCGAATGCACCGGCATTGTTCCCAGCAATCCGCTTCAAGTACACATCGGGATTTGCTACAGTTGAGACTGATATGGTAACATACGGGATGGTTTCGGTTGAGGTGGAATCAATGGCAATTCCTTTTACTGTACAAATGATATCGGCTTTATTCTCCGAGAATAAAGGAGAAACAGCCAAAATTAAAACCATTATTCCCAAAAGGAATGCTTTTCGATGCATTAGCGTGAAAATATTAAGTTAATCGGTGTAAAATTAACATGTTAAAATTAGATATTGTTAAAATCAATTTTATTTTATAGATAATTCTTGTTTTATAACTTCCCTTTAACCCTTTCTCGTCCAAAGTGCTGTCTTATTGTTATCCACTAACTGTAAATTTTCAATTCACTTGTACTAAAAAGGTATAAGTTTAAATGCAAATGAGATTGATATGTTTTTATTTTAATGCTAAGTTTAAAAATTCCGAACTAAAATGTGAATACGTATTTTCGTTAATCACATCATTTGAATTTAAATTATAGACATTCGGGCATCACTCACTATGAACGTATTGATAAGTAGTAAAATAAGAAATTAGGTTCTTTTACCTCATAGCTCACTCCAAAATTATAAGGTCCTTTATTCAATTGCAACCCTCACTTGCACTGGTCTTAAATATATTGCATTTTCCAATTTATCAATCAAAGCATTTTACATTTCGTATCACGGCTAATATTTTCAATAAAATACAACAATAACTATAATTTAATATTATAGCTTATTGATGGCATTAGAGGGAAAAGACTAAATTCATATAATATAATTCCATTATTCCCTGACTGATTGATATAAATATACGGATTCCTGCGATTATAAACATTAATTATACTAATATCAATATAACTTAAAGATTTATGGTTTTGTATTTTGTAACTAAGTCCAACATCCAATCTATGATATGTCTTTTGTCTGAATTGATTCAACTCACCATATATCATCACATCATTACCATCTAAATCTTTATATTGAGCCCGAGGTATATTTTAAGGTAAACCGGTACCCAAAACCCATGTCGCTGAAAATGATAATTTCTTAGTTAGCTGTTGTTGAAAGAAACACCCAATGTCAAAAGACCGGTCATATTTATAGGAATATATTTTGCCTTCATTTAAATCATCAAATTGCCGGGTTGATTTTGCCAGTGTTGCTCCTATCCAGCCAGTCGATTTACCTTTTACTTTTCTCGCCAGTAATTCAACACCTTTGGATAAACCTTTCCCATTTGTGGCAAGTATGTTTTTCCAATTCGAATAATTCGTTGTAAATGAAACTCCTTCTTTCAGATCAGTTAAATTCTCCATTAATTTGTAATATGTTTCTACAGAAAATTCTAAGTCACTGTAGTTGGGAATATAGTTGAGACTTATTGAAACCTGATTGCTGATTGCAGGTGATGCAATATCCATAGCAGGTATGCGGTAATCAGCAGGAATACCTGAACTGCTGTTGGAAAGTAAATGAAATGGCTGCCAAATGCGTGTATAGGATGATTTAAGAGCAAGTTCATCAGTGATTTTTCTTATGAGCACAACACGAGGTTGAAAATCAGTAAAGGTAGCATTGTCGGATTGAAATATATTCTGACGTATTCCTGCATTGACAGAAAAACCGAAAAAATCATCAACAATTATTTCAGCAAATAAACTTTGATCATATGCATTACTTTTAGGATAACCCAAATCCAGGTTAATTGAATTTATATTTTCACCGGATTGATGAATGATACTATGTCCCGGCTGATAAGTATGATAGTAAAAATTATAACCCATTATGCTTTTTATATTGTTCGAAATTGAGTAACTTGTTTTCACAATAAAAAAGTTATCTGAAATGTTTGAAGAAAAATCACTGTTATATTTATCTTGTACCATTTTTACATTATCGGAAAAATTCAAATTTGAATTTTCATCATAATGATACATGGAGTATCCTAAAATAAAATTGGCTGAAAGGCGTGATGATAAAATGCGATTATACCTAAGTGATGTTGCTGTATTTCCCCACTGTGTTTTTAAGTCTGAATTAAAGCTGTCATTATCACCTTTTAAGTCATAGTTCATTGCATCATTACCTTTATAAAAACTAAAATAAATACGATCTTTTGGCGAGAGAATATAGTTTAGTTTAATATTTGCATCATACATAGAAAAATCAATATTCATATTTGAAATTAATTTAAAAAAGGGCAAGGTATTTATTCGGAATGAAGCCAAATAAGATGCTTTCCCTTTGAGCAAAGGACCCTCCAACATTAATTTTGAAGTAAGTATACCTAATGTAAAGCTTTGATGATGATTAAATAAATCCCCATCTTTGGTTCTGACATCAACAACCGATGACAGTCTACCACCATATTCTGCCGGAAAAGCCCCAAGATATATATCTGCTGATTTAATTATATCTGAATTGAATGTTGATGTAAGATTCCCTAAATGACTGACATGATAAAGGGGCATATCATCCAATAAAAACAAATTCTGATCTGAACTTCCACCACGTACATACAGATTGGAGTTACCATCACCTGTTAGTTGTATTCCTGGAATTAACTGAAGGTATTTCAACAAATCTTTTTCTCCTGCAAATCCAGGAAATACATCCAATTCCTGTTTGTTTATTTTAAAAGATGAAAAGTTTGGGTCGATTACTCTTCGAACATTGGAGGCCACAACTACTTCATTCAGATAAATGGATGTTGGTTTCAATTGCCAATTTATAGTTGTTTCGTCACAAGTTATTTTTCTTCGTTGTAAAGCATAACCAATATACGAAACTTCTATTTCAACAGAATCACAAATCGACGAAGTCCAAAGAATATAATTTCCTTGAGAATCTGATACTGTAACATTCCCGTTCTTTTTCTCAAATATTGTTGCACCAATAAGCACTTCTCCATTTTTTGAATCATAAACCTTTCCTGAAATTATTATTTCTTTCTCTACAGCGAAGGCATGGAAAATTGGGATGAAAAGAATTAATAGGATAATCAATTCTCTTTTTTTATTCTTCATATGATTTTTTAGTCATTAAGTCCTTTTCTTCCTGCAACACTAATAATAGTATCATTTTTACTATATCCGGAAAAGATTCCCAAACCACCTGCAATATTGCCTAATACTTTTACCGGTGATGCCATTCCGTATAACAAATCGCCACTGGCTGCGTAGCCTTGTTTGTATAGTGATGATTTATATCTAAAGTATGAATAGGAAACTGAACGTAATTCTATTTTCAACTCATGATCTAATGAAGATATTCCTTTAGATGAAATCATTGCATTTCCTCTATACATAAAGTCAATGTTAACAATTTCATTCGGAATATCTAATCTGAACAGTAACGATTGAGGTTCTAATGAACCTATTAAGAGTAAACTAGGATAATAAGCTTCTCGGGTAATGATCTGATTGTTTGTTGTGATAGGAATTTGATAAAATATATTTGAAGGCTGGAGACTCGATTTGTCACAAATTAAAATTACAAGCTCATAATAAGTTGTTCCGATAGAGTTGGCATTAGGTTTAAATTTTATTTTACCCAACTGATTAGAACTCTTTTCCACTGGTAATATCTCAGCATCTAAAATAGTCGTGATTATCGGAATGGTATCGATAGATTCTAAAACATATGTGGGATTTTGTGTTTCAACCAGCAATTTATATATTCCACCGGCAATAGGTTTTAATTCTTTTGAAAATAATTCAATATAGTTATCTTTTTGATTTTGAGATAAAACATATGATTGATTGTCAGAAACACATTCAATAGTTGCATTTTTCAAAGTTGCTTTTGTATAATTAGTTGAATAAGCAGCCCTAGTCATAACTAATCTAAGTCTTATTAAAGAGTCTGGGATTAAATACGAACTAACAGCAACTTCCGGTACGAAGCCGGCTTCTAAGTTTATGTCAACTTTTGTCAGTTCTAATCCACATCCAATGAACTGTAACATTATTACAATCAAAAATGACATTTTTTTCATTACATTAAATATAAAAAGTTTAAAATAATAACGGCGATTAAACGCCGTTATTATTATTTTTACCATACAATAGGTGAAGTTTGATGCCTTAGTTCAAAATTTTCTATACAATGAGTTAAAACTCCAAAGGCTAGTTCATATTTTTTTTAGGGGGTATCGGGGCTCGAAGTGCCAGACGATAAAAAAATATATTGTGACTGCTGCCCCCATTGGTAAACCTTTTGTGACTTTTATGCTACCACAAAAAAATAAACACGCATAAAAATCATAAATGGTTTTCGGGGCATTATTCTCTGGTTACCTGTATGACTGGACGCTAATCTTGAGTGCAAAAGAAATCTTACTATTCTCAGTGGAAATTTAATCCGAGAGTAAACTCATCGAATTATAAGGAAAAGATTCCTTTGGAAATGAGTTGTAATTTGGCATAGGTAGTGACCGAAATAAACGGAAACAAGGGAGCGAAATTATACAACAAAATATGAAATTATATTATTTTGATTGTAATATTAGTCTTTCTAGTTAAGTAGGCTCCAATACCAAAACTGGCTTTTCAACTGAAAAAATGTTTTTTTAACAGACTTGCGGTATGCTATACATGGAATACCATAGAAATCAGCTGGAATAACAGTATCACGGTTATATAAGATAATTATTTTACGCTCTTTTTCATTCTGAAATTTACCGAGAAAATATCCAAACTCCAGCAATATGTTTTGTTTTACTGCCTGTGTTTCAATATCAGGAGAGAATATGACAATTGCCGCGGAACAATCCTTACATACCTTGTCAAATAAAGAAAGCGAACTAAAATAAAAACTGCTTCTTGACGGTTTATGAACAATTGGTTCTAAATCCAAAGAGTCATTCAAAAACTTAATACAAAGTTTAAGCTTATAGGCGTCTTCTTTTCCACCATGAATTATATATACTTTATTGTTCAGTGGTTTGTATAATTCAACTTGGCATAACTCCAAAGCATTTCCTTCCTTTTTTGTCATCCATCCTGTTTTACTTACAAATATAGACTTAATGTTTTTGCCCACATGGAGAGACCCGGTTAAGTCTTTTAAAAATATACTCATAAAAGTAATTAGTTTTTAAATATTTACTGAATAAAACTAGTCAAAAAGACCAAAATAAAAAAATAGAAAATATATCACATTTAAATTTTATCTTTAGTTTAGCTCTCTTTTTCTGGTAATTGACAAAATACAGCGAACTACAACTTGTTCTATTAACTCTGGGAATTTGACTTCTAAGGTTTCACCAATAGATTTTGAATTATAATCGCTCATAATATAAATGTTAAATTTATATTATACACATTGAATAATTAGTAAAATCGTTTTTTCGATATAGTACTGTTAGACAACCCCAACCGATAGAATAGTATTCCAAAAGCAGGAATAAACTATCTGATTATTACTTTTTTTGAATAATTTCCATTATCGTTCTTTAGTTGTAATAAATAAATTCCATTGCTGAATGATGAAATATCTATAGAAAACTCTTTACTGATAGGCCTGTATTCTTTAAGGATTCTGCCGGAGATATCAATTAAGCGGGCATAATCAAATAATTCAGTACTCTTACAATATAAAGTAGAGTTAGATTGGTTAGGATAAACTATTAAGTCTATATTATTATCTTCTTTAGGATTAATAACACTGGTAGTGTTTAATTCGAGGGAGTAAACTCCGTTAACTAAAGTGTAAATAATTAATTTGTTTTTATACAGATGAATATCCATAACACCATCGGAACCGCTTATCTTTACGCTATAAAAAAGATTCCATGTATCGCCACCATCTACAGATTTGTATATATTAATGCTACCACTTCCTGAGTATTCACCTGACGCATAAAGAATATTCGAATTATTGGTGTCATAAACTAATCCGGTCATATACAGACCCATTGTAGCTGCCGATTTCCAAGTGAGACCTCTATCTATTGATTTGGCAATACGACCTTCTCCACCAGATACAATAATATCAGGATTGGTTGGATGGAAAGCCAGAATATGTGTGCAGTGGTTTGGTATGCTTTCAGCTAATTTCCATGATAAGCCATTGTTGTAACTGGTGTAAATAAATGAATTAAAGAAAATCATTTCACCAGTATAAAAAATATTGGTTGTGTCATTTGGGTTAAAACCTGCAAATCTGTTTTGATAACCTCCAATTGAGGCGTTCATAACAGACCAATTATTTCCAAAGTCCGTTGATTTTGCTGTTCCATACTTACTATGCAAAACAATAAGGGTTTTGTAATTTAATGGATTCATAGCCATAACCCAAATGATATTAGCATTTTCGTTTTTAAAAAAGAAGTCAGATGTATGGTTAACATAGGTTTTGCCATTATCCGATGATAAAAGCATTAAACTATCTTTAGTTTTTGCGGTAATGGCAAGTATTGAATCATTGTGTTTGACAAAATCTCTTATCGGAACTCCTTCGAAAGCGTATAAGTTCCATAAAGTGTCATTGACCGAATTGAGATTTTTTCTGTAGATGCCGTTTAAAGTTGGTACATACATATAGTCATCAATCACTTGTGTTTTAATCCAGTAAGATTCAGATAAAATTGCTAATTTGTTCATGGCAACCCGCACATTTGCCTCTTGTTTAAGCCCCAGATATTCAAGTTGAGAAACCTGTGCAGAATTACTGATAGTACATAGTAGAAATAGCAAGGTTAACTGGATTATTCGTTTCATACATCTGGTTTTTTAGTTTTTAATTACTGTTGTCAAACCGTGAGTTTATTCCAGAAAGGAACAATATTTATACAAATATATTCATTATTTCCCTACTAGAAATTTCAATATCAGAGAATATCGATTTTATTAGACAATTCGGATTCATTTATTTTATAACAAGCTGATATTTGCTATTTCTTGAATGGTGAGTGCTGGATTAAGTGGCTCGGATGTAAAAACATAATGTTTCCCCGGGTCATAAACGAATGAACATTTAGCCAATATCTCAACCATAACTTTCTGCCCATGCAAAACAGACTGGGTTAATACTTTTATGGATTTTCCATATAAAAGAACAGAGTTTTTCTTATCAATTTTCACAATAAGCTTTTTAGCTCCATCATAAGATACAAAACTTATTTCATTGAGGTGAATACCGGAAATTTCAGCATTTTGTAATAACACTTGACTTACTCCATCTCTTTCGGGCGAATAATTCTCAAAATAACCATCGCTGGCGTAAAACAATTGTTTCCAACTTACATCTTGATATCTGTCAGGCAATGTTCCTGCTAAATTGGCCTTGATATAATTTGCCAATTTGTATGCAGCTACACGTGAACCATAATAGGTCATGTGTTGGTTTTCTCCAACTGTATTTTCAAAACATGCGGAGGTAAAGGCTGTCTTATCGTATGGTAGTTGTAAATCCAGCCATTTCTGCTGACTATCATTTATCGTGCTGAGTAAATCCTTTTTATATGAATCGTAATTATGTACGTGCCGATAATACATAGGCAATGTCAACAGCACAAGTTTTATATTGTTGTCCTTGCATAATTTTATTGTTTTTTGGAGATATTCCTTTGCTTCTTCACTAGCGGCATGTTTACTGTAGTCATAGGCTTTAAATCCTGGTTTATTATATTTTAGTAAGGTTGAATCTTCAATGCCTGAATTGAAACGTATATAACGCCCTAAATATAACCCTGGCTTTTCTGGTTCAGGGTTTTTTATAAGCTTTATGTTTTTATTTATCTGAACTGTATCGTTGAATATGAAATTATGGTCTCTAATAGTATTAGACCATGCTGGTAAGTAATTTTCGGATTTAAAAAGAAGTGGTGTTGCTGTTAATTTCTGACCAGTATTCTTGCGGGCTGAAAAACTTTTAAACTGGTCGGAAAGGGATCCTGCTTTCAATTTATAGCTGTCGTAATCGTTCATTGCGAAAGTTTCTACCACCGCTATTTTAGGTTTACAAACTGTTATGGCTTCTTTCAGGCAAAAATAGGCATCAGTTAGTGTAGTTCCCGGCGAAGCCAGTATAAAGCAGCTTGCACCCAACGCATTTGACAAGTTTTCAGGGCTTATTCCAGTATATAAGTGTGAGTTGCCAACCAAAACCACATCTATAGGTTGTGCTTTAGTGAATTTATAATATGCATTCCATTTTCTACGTGTATGGTCGTTCGAGTAATCGGGATTAAAGTATCCTTTGCTGTCTGTAAAAACAACTATAGTGGCAATAATTGCCGTAAAACCAGCTACTCTAAGCAATAGGTTATAAATGGTTTTTACGGGTTGTTTCTTAATAATACTTTTTTGTTGATTGAATTTTTTTTGTGATCTATTTGTGTTAGCCATGATGTTAGAATTGGAAGTAAATAAAAGTGTTATCGTTTGCCGAACCGTATGAACCGAAATAAATAATGCTCAATGCCATTACGAGGTATAAGCTCCAGCGAACAATGCTCTTAGATGCATAAAAACTCACCAGTAATTTTTCACCCGCTTTTTCGACAATAAATTCGTAAATCATAATTCCCAAAATCAGGTATATTGCAAATTTAAATTGTAGACTGTTCAATCCGAAGTTGTATAAACGCTCCGAATTTGAAAATCCGATATACTGAAATACCGATAGGGCATCAGCAAAAGTGTGCGCCCTGAAAAATATTAGCGAAAAAGCCCAACTCAAAACAACAAATAGCGAAGCAAATACACGTTTATACCCAGTTGACTTTTCCAGTTTAAACAGCTTATCAAAAACAATAAGAAATAATCCGTTCAAAGTGCCCCAAATTACAAAGTTCCACGAAGCACCATGCCACAAACCACTCAGTACAAATACAATTATTACATTAATTGCCGTGCGACTTGCCCCTTTTCGGTTTCCTCCCAATGGAAAATAAACATAATCTCGAAACCAACTGGAAAGTGAAATATGCCAACGAGTCCAGAATTCAGAAAACGATTTCGACAGGTACGGTCGGCGGAAGTTTATCAATAATTCAAAACCAAGCAAACGGGCAGTCCCGATGGCAATATCGGAATAGGCCGAAAAATCGAAATATAACTGAAACGCGAAAAACAAAGTGGCATAAATCAACGACACTCCAGTTGCTCCGGGTATGTTGGAATACGTTCCATTGATAAAAACAGCCAGTCTATCGGCAATAAGTATTTTTTTTAATAACCCGAAAGCAATTAAAAGTAATCCACTGCGGGCATCTTGATAATTAAATACTTTCTTCTCGAGAAACTGTGGTAAAAAGTGTTGGGCACGCTCGATGGGGCCGGCTACCAATTGAGGGAAGAAGCTCACATAAGCCAGAAAATCAACAATTTTATGGGTAGGCTTGATTTTACGTTGATATATTCCAATAATGTAAGTTAAGGACTGAAATGTATAAAAACTTACTCCTACCGGTAAAATAATTTTCAACGGCTCGTAATTAAGTTCTTTACCAAACAAGGTGAAGGTACTGACAAAACTCTCTACAAAGAAATTGTAGTATTTAAAGAAGCCCAGAATGCCTAAATTGATAGCTAAACTAGTATATAGCAACAGTTTTCGCTTCCTGGGTTGGTAGTTAGATTTGAATAGTTGCAACCCGAGAATAAAATCGGTGAATGAACTGAAAAGGAGCAACGACACAAACCGCCAGTCCCAAAAACTATAGAAAACATAACTTGCAAGTAGTAAAAATACATTACGTAAGGTAATATTACGATTGAAAACTAACCAATAGAGAATATAAACTATTGGCATAAAAATGGCAAAATCAATGGAATTAAAAAGCATGTTGATTGGAATTAATTTAATTGGAACTCATATGGTGTAATATGTCCATGTATTTTTCTTTTTCGAATAATAGATTTTAATTCAAGAAGTTCCAATGTCTAAAGTGACTTTTGATTTGATAAAATGCTTCTCTAACTGATTTGTGATATGACATTCCTGAGATTCCGTGAAAGCTAAATGGTCATGTCCTAAATCAAAAAAAATAATGTATACCTACCGAAAAATTTATTCCAATAGGTTTCAGTGAGTAATTTTGATACAGACTATTAAAGTAAAATATACCTCCAGCATTAATATTAACCCCCCATTTATCATTGATGTTCCAACGTAATTGTGGTGACAATGCAAAAGAGAAATTTATATTGGATATTGGATATGAATTTTCAATAAGCTGTATGTCTGCTGGTAACGGATTAAATAATCGTTGTTTCGATAAAAAGATCGAAGTATTAATCCCTGTTTTCACATCTAAGAAAATACTATTATAGTGGAAAATTTCTTTCGTGATAAAAAGAGGTATAACAAGGTTGTAGCGACTGTATTTATACGAAGCAATTGTTGTCGTAGAGTCGTATATTCCGGTAGCTTGATAAGTATATAATGTCCTGCTATATGGTACATGATATTCCAACGACTGAAAACCGATACCGGTTTCAACTGTTAAGTTGTATTTTGTATTTCGTATTCCAACTGTCAATATCTCTCCATATGAATAGATATTCTTGCTCACATTTTTAGAAAATAGTAAGCCATTATATCCCGATAATTCTACAAATAGGTGATTGTTTTTTTGAAAGTTACTAACTTTATTTTCATTCTTTTCATTCTCTTTCGTCGAGAGTTTTGTAATTGGTGAATTTCTTTCAGTTCCGAGAGATTCATTTAAAATGGTTTTAGTTTCTAACTCCACTTTGGCTAAATTTTCCACTTTTGGAAAGAAGCTATTCAGTTGATGATTTAGAGAATTTACACTATCTATAAAAGCTGTTTCGTTTTGTTTCTCAATTGGATTTGTTATACTATTCGATTTATTAGTCTTATTTGTCTTTAATCCAAAATTTGGAACAGCTAGTTTGTTCAAATTTGATTTTTTTTCCAATACTACTTTCTGTAAAGTATTTATTTTGGTAATAGCTGTCGATAATGAAGTTTGATTATTGTTTTGTTTCTGGTACAGTATCTCCTCTTCATTTGCTTTTTGATTAGTACTTATACTTGTTTGAACATCTGTTTTGGCTGATATAGCTGAGTCTTCAGTTTGAACTGTTTTATTAATAAGGCTATCGTGCTCTGAATGTTTAACCGGATGTTTGTGTGTATGAATTTCGTTTTTATTCTCTATAGTCTTAAGCGTTATAAAGGTTCCTCCACCAATAAGAATAATTGCCGCCACCAGTGAAATTGCAAGTTGCGAAAAACTTGTTGTGAATATTCGTTTATTTATTTTTTGATTAGTTGCAGGCATTTCTGAATTCAACAGTTCTGCCATTTTGTCCCATGCTTCATCGGCAGGAGTCAAAGGAATGGGTGACTTTTGCTGGTTAGGGTCAAAATATATTTTTCTTTTTTTCAACTTATTCTGTTTTAAGGATGAAGTAACTTTGATAACTTATTCCGGCATTCGCTTAAATGCCATTTTACTGTACCATCGCTTATATTGAGTTGTTGTGAAATTTCTTTAATAGAAAAATCTTCCCTGTAATAAAGAATACTTACAGCACGTGTGGCAGGAGGAAGTTTGTCCAAGTATGAAAATAAATCTTTCCACTCCAGTTCTATCAGGGGATTTTCGGAATAGTCAGAATGCAAAGCAGTGTCTAACTGAACTGTATTCAAACTTTTAATACTTTTCAAATGATTGATTGCCGCATTTCGAACAATGGTGTAACACCAATTTAAGAATTCGCCTTTAGAGGCGTCGTAAGAGGTGATATTTTTGTAGACGTTTAACATGCCATTATTCAATGCGGTAACAATATCCTGTTCATCATAGAAAAATTGTCGGCACAACGCATGCAAACCAGGATAAAATTGACGATACAATTTTTCCTGACTTACACGATTGTTTGATATACATCCGGCAATTAGATCTTCTAAATCGGTCAAAATAAATGAAATTTCTTTTAAATAGCTAAATGTGTGTTTGCAAAATTTAATTTTACTTAGAAAATGCTGCTTCTATTTGGACAATACTCTGATTAATCCTCAGAAAATGTCAATGCCAACTGTATGTAGTTCCGCTTAAAGGCGGAGTCGTCAACCACCATTCAGGAATAATGGCACTTTGATTCCACCAATTGTAATATAATTCTCTGACTCCCAGAATTTCAATTTTTGTCAATCCTTTTAGCTTTTCTATAGATGACTTTGAACTGTCAACTAAATAAGGGTCTAGTGAAGGATATACAGCATATGCAACATTTGTACGTATCCCTTCCACTATCCATAGCAAACATTCACCTAAAATAAAATTACTTCGACCGTTTGGAAATGGTGTACGTGATGAAGCAGGATTTGAGGGAAAATAAGCAATAAATGTAGTGTCTTTGGCATATTCCAATAATGCAGGAATATGCGCAATAGTAAATTTAGGCATTGCGAGCCATAAATATTGACTATATATGTCTGTTCTGTAGCAACTATAAGTTCCGGCTTTTAATTGACTCACAAATAAAGCAACATCGGGATTATTCACATCAAATCCGTTAGTATCATTGGTCAGTTTGGTTGCATTTGTAAATATGATTCCATCTGTATAAGGCCAGTAAATACACAACTGCTTGTTTGAAACATAATAATAACCTTTGTATGATTTTCCGCCAAGTGATATTTCTATACTGTTGCTTTTTACATTTGGATCAGGATTTAACGTTAATGAACCTTCCGCTTCTTTTTCACCTGCCGAACAAAATTTGGAATCAGGTGTAAAGATGCCATTAAACAATATTATTCCACTCGAAGGGTCAAAGCTAGAAAGCAAGAAGTTATTCAGGCAGTTGTACTTATTAGAAGTGGTAAAAACTAACGTAAGCCGTATATCAGGTTTACCTACAGATGAGCTGTCGTTAATAATAGCCGTTACATTCAATGTTTCGCCACTTACAAGTGGTGTAAGGCTATTTACGGTAGGATTATACACACTGTCAATAACATGCACATTCGTATTTACAACTGCATTCCCGTAAATAGCGTTAATACTATAACTTCCGGCAAGGCTGAATAAGGCAGAAACCTTGCTTCCATTTGCTTTTAAAGTCACACCAACTTCAGGTGTTACTTTCCATAACACATTACTACTATCGGGAATGCTGCTGAACTTAAATATCACTGGTTCCCCTTTCTTGATATTGGAAGTTTTGGACACGTCCATAGTAGATGAAACTACATTCTCAAGTTTATTGCAACTGATTAGCACAAAAGACGCTAATGATAAGAACAAGAATAGTTTTTTTGGTTTCATAATTGCAAATTTAAAATTTTCAATTTGGATTTCTACTAATATATACTATCTTTTTATTCTTAAAGGTTGGGTAAGTAAAAAAAATAAATCAATTTTTAACGAAGGTTGTGTCTTTACTTTTCTTTTTTCGACTTACACTAACGACCGAGACTATTTATAGCTGGCGGTATCGATTCTTGTTTTGTGCCATTTTGCGGAAGCATTCGCTATCCGTAAGCTGACGATCAAAGTAAATGTAGGAGAATAGCTTCCGAAATTCTCTTCAGCCAATCAAATCACACAGGTCTTTTGATTTACAATTAATATTCCTTCACAAAATTGGCTTTCATTTTCTTGCTACAAATCTAAGGTGTGTTTGGGGCAAGTCATTCATTTTGTCTGTTCAATTGGTGTTGCCACTTCAAGTTCTGAGTTCTTCTCAAGCTTATAAGTGGCTTTACCCTAAGTTATAATGAACAGATTATTATTCTAAATCAAATCCCCAAAAACCAAGTTCAGAAGGATTGTCATGATAAATTTCACATAGTAAGTCGTGGCTGGCTTGTATGGATGCTTTGATTTTGATTATTAGTTTATCGTGTTTGCGAAGGTATTCTTGTGACAGATTTTTTTCTTGTATTAATTCATGTAATCTCAAGGCATTGTTAACGTCTTGTCCATTCTCTTCCCAAGAGTTGGTTTGTAAAGCCAATAAAGGAGATTTGCGACCCATTACACAATGCCTGGCATATACTTTCATTCCTAAATTCATTATTTTTTCAGGATCGTTTGGTATGGGCATTCTTTGTTCTTTAACTATCATAACATTCAGATTTTAATTGTTCGTAATTTCTATATCAATAATTCAGTTCGGTTTTTCTTAATTTTTTCTGTTTGGCTTTTTTGAGGGCTATTCACTTTTGGACACAAAAAAAGCGTGGGACATTCAACTGCTCACGCTCCTAAGGTACGACCAAGTACCCACAAAGTATTGAACAAGTTAAAGCCCACGCCATTTGACGTAGGCGTTTACTAACTTATTCTTCACTTTGTTCTTTAAATTTGGTCGTTTTTAGGAGCAAGAATAAAAGCTAACGCTTTTGATAATATGTAATGCAATTGTCGCTACAATTGACGAGTTGTTTTAATGATTTGCAAATTTACAATTATTCTTTTGTTATTCAAATAAAAAAATAAGAAATCTTAAAATAAAACTCAGGTAATTCTCTCGTAATTAATCGTCTAATTCGAGTAATTACTAGCGCACATATCCGGTTAATGGAGAAATTAGGTACTTATTATAACATGTACAATTATTTGTGATTGCTGCAAAAAACAGTGCAATTAATATAGTTTTTTCTTGCGAAAGACAAAATTTGTCGCAAATAAATTGGATATATGCAAATATCAGCGCATATAACTTTATTCTGCCTGTTTCTTTTCATCTTCCAAGGCTTTATCAAAATCATCT